>Ga0247738_10000032_pt1 | contig 131176 bp, 117 predicted proteins | sample UWRJL013104B2_FD_180936 | JGI IMG/M metagenome (GOLD analysis project Ga0247738, IMG submission 180936) | Plant litter microbial communities from Arlington Agricultural Research Station in Wisconsin, United States - UWRJ-L013-104B-2 | ecosystem: Environmental > Terrestrial > Plant litter >...
GCCGACGGCGAATTACCACGGCAGTGATAGTTTTATCGTTACCGTTTCGGATGGCAAAGGCGGTACAACCACCAGCACCGTAACCGTTGGCGTCACACCGGTGACAGACCTGACGTCTGCCAATGACAGTTTCACTACCGATGAAGATACGGCACTGAATGCCAGTGTTGCCACCAACGACAGCACCACTTCCGGTGGGGCCTTGACCTATGCGGTCGCGACTGGCGTAACTCACGGTACCTTATTGCTCAACAGTAACGGCAGTTTTACCTACACCCCGAGCGCCAACTACAACGGCAGTGACAGTTTTACCTACACCGTAACGGATGCCGCCAGCGGTGAGTCTGCCACCCGCACCGTTAGTTTGGGCGTAACGCCAGTGAACGACGCACCGATCGGTGTGGCTGACAGCATCACTGTGGCCGAAGGCGGCACTGTTACCAGTCTGGTCGGTGGTGCAAACAGTGTTCTGGCAAACGATACCGATGCAGAAAATAATACCTTGAATGCCGTGTTAGTGACTGGCCCAGCCAACGGTACCTTGACCCTCAATGCGAACGGTACGTTCAGCTATACCCATAACGGCAGTGAAACTACAACGGACAGCTTTACCTACCGAGCCAATGACGGTTCGGTGAACGGCAACATAGTTACTGTAAATATCAATGTGACTCCAGTAAACGACGCCCCAGTCGCAACCGCTGCAACTTACACCGGTAACGAAGACGCCGCATTTATCGCCGTCAACCTGGCGGGAACAGATGCCGACGGTACAGTCGCGAGCCTTAAGGTCACATCTCTACCAACTGCTGCGCAAGGCGTCCTGTATGTTAATTTGGGTAGTGGTTTAATCCCAGTTATGACATCCATGACTTTAACTCCAGCGCAGGCCGCAGGGCTTATGTTTGTACCTAAGGCGAATTACAACGGCGAGTTTGATATTGCGTTTACCGTAACAGATAACAGTGGCGCGGTTTCTACTCCAACAAATGCTCATGTGGTTGTGAATTCTGTTAACGATGCGCCAATCGCCAATGATGATCCGACAGCGAGCTCAAGTGTTGTAGTAGGGTTGTTGTCCCAATACTTCGCCTACAACGAAGGAGTTCATGGCGGTAATTTAACGTCTATCGCGCAGATGAATGCTTTTATTAGTGGACGCACGCCGGACGCTACTTTTGTAGCCAAAACCTTCAATTATGGTTCTGACAATTTATTCAGTAACGATTTGGGACACGGGACTAACTTGCAGGCGTTCCTGGGTTCAGATGCGGCTTCGTTGAGTACTGATCCAGGGGAAAGTACGGATGCAATTATCCGCATGTATGGCGCGGTTGAATTGGCGGCGGGCACTTACAACTTCCAGGTGCGCGGTGACGATGGCTACCAGATAAAAGTGGATGGTAAAGTGGTTGCGCTGGTTGATGCGATTCAATCACCAACAGGAACAGTGCATACACAATTTACGCTTGCGGATAGCGGCTTACATACCATCGAAATTCTGTATTGGGATCAAGGCGGGCAGGCAGTATTTAAGGTAGAGCTGAGCGACAACAATGGAGTGAGTTACAACTTACTGTCCTCCAAGCCAACGTCTTACAATGCAGTCTACTCATTGAATGAGGACACAGTATGGAGTGTTCCGACCTCGACCTTGCTGGCTAATGACGCCGACGTTGATGGCGATACGCTGAGTATTGTCAGTGTGCAAAATGCATTGCATGGCACTGTTCAAATAGTGGGATCGAACGTTGTATTTACGCCGGAGGCTAATTACTCAGGTATTGCCAGTTATACCTACACTATCAGCGATGGTAAGGGTGGTAGTTCTACAGCGAAGGTTAATATCGATATTCAACCTGTGAATGATGCGCCGGTTGCTGTGAATGACACACTCACTGCGACGGAAGATACGGCTGTTACTTTCACGGCTGCGCAATTACTGGGTAATGATACCGACGTTGATACCGCGGCTATGACTATTTCCAGCGTTACTAGTGGTACTGGTGGAACAGTGGTGTTGAACGCTAATGGGACAGTCACCTTTACGCCAACGGCGAATTTTAACGGCAATGCGACCTTCACTTATCGTGTTACTGACGGCAGTTTGATATCGAACCCTGCAACAGTGACTGTGGCGGTGGCATCGGTGAATGATGCTCCATCTGGCGCTAATAGCACTGTTAACATTATTGAAGACCAAAGTTATACGTTATCTATTGCTAACTTCGGCTTTACAGATAGTGCCGATAACAATGCTCTTTTTGCTGTAAGAATTACAAGCGTGCCAACGGGAGGGAAGTTATATCTCAATAACGTTGAAATAACGGGTAACACCACTTACGTTTCTGCAATTGATATTGCCGCTGGAAGGCTTGTATACGTGCCAGCGGCTAATGATTCAGGCACAAATCGTAGCTTTACCTTCCAAGTACAAGATAACGGTGGAACGGGTAACGGTGGCGTGAATCTGGATGCGACAGCTAATATGCTTACATTTAGTATCGCTGATGTACCTAATGCTACGGATAAAGCCGGGAATACAAATACAAACTCGTTCGCCGTTTTGGCGAATTCCGGTAATTTCTCTATTCTTGATAACGGTGGTACAGACTCCATTAATGTGGTGACAACAACGGGTACTACTTTCACCAGACTCAACTTCGAGCACGTAGGTAACAACCTGGAGTTCACTCAAGCGTCTTCAGAAGGTTCTGCAAATGTGTCAGTTATCAACCAGTATGTTGCGGCTAACAAGATTGAAACTCTAAGCTTTTCTTCGGGTGGCGACTATGCGGGTTTTCAATTGGGCACAGCAGCTACAACAACCTACAACCTCAATACTACGAATATCGGTACCACTGGCAACGATATTATCGTCGGCACAACAGCTGATGACACGATCACCGGTGGTGGTGGCACGGGTCGGGACATGTTATTTGGTGGCGCTGGTGATGACACGATTACAGCTACTGGCAGCGGCAACCATTTACTCGTTGGCGGCTCAGGTAACGACACTCTTGTTGGCGGCACTGGATCAGACTGGCTCATAGGCGGTAAAGGTAACGACAGTCTGACCGGCGGTACTGGTGCTGATACCTTTGTCTGGCAGTTGGGCGACGCCGGAACTACAGCCGCTCCGTCCATTGATACAGTGACTGACTCCGAGGCAGGCGATAAATTGAATCTCAGTGATCTTCTGCAAGGAGAAAATAGCGGTAACTTGACCAACTATCTGCATTTCACGAGTGATGGCACCAGCACAACAGTTTCGATCAGTTCAACGGGTGCTTTCAATGGTTCAAATTACGGCACAGCAACTGACCAGATTATTGTGTTGAATAATATCGATTTGACCGGTGGCGACGCTGCTATTATTAATATGCTGAAAACCAACAACAATTTAATTACCGATTAATGGTAACTATTGCTCAAGGATGAGCTTCCGTTAAAATTTCAAGCAGGTGTTTTTTTATGTATATCCAGCGTAGTTCAGATGGCGCTATAAGTGCAGTGAGTCAAACTGCTACGCAAGAATTTAGTGAATACATTGCAGATGAGTCAGGTGAGTTGCACGCCTTTTTTCATTCACTAAAACCTTCGCAAGTGACATCACTTGAACAGTCCGATCAGGCTATGGCGCGCGTGCTTGAAGACGTTATTAATTTATTGGTGGATCAAGGCACTATTCGCTTCACCGATTTGCCAGAACCTGCACAAGCAAAATTATTATCGCGACGTGAACTGCGCGGACAACGACAAGGTATGGATTTGCTAGACGACGGGGATGATATAAAACTATAAATTTCTGAAAAAGAAAGCGAAACAAAGAAATAAGAAAGAAGAAACACAAGGTTAAAATTAAAAGGCGCTCAGATTTTTTTGAGCGCCTTTTTTTAAATTCCAGGCCCGGTAAAACCATCAATATCCAGCTGTAATAATTTTTCTTTCTCGGCATTTGAGTGTACGCCTTCGGCAATCATTTGCATGCCGAGGGAGTGTCCGATTTTACACAGGCCAGCCAGGAAATTTTGGTTGCCAGTGTTGTTATGAATGTCGCGCACAATCGCGCCGTCAATTTTTAAATAGTGCAATCCTATGTCTTGCAATTCGCGAATTTTAGTGAATTCCAAACCTACATGCTCAAGCCCCACATGACAGCCCATGGTGCGTAATGAATTGGTGAAGCTGCGTAGTTCTGCCATATGCCGCAACGCACAGGATTCTGGGAATTCGAGCCACAAATATTTTGCTTTCGCTAGAGATTGATTGATGAGCGCCAATGCATTCTCGCGGAACATTGCATTGCATAAAGAATCTGCCGAAATGTTAACAGCTATAGCCGTATTTTTTTCGATAGAGGATACGGCAGTTCTAATAACTTCCAGATCAATAGTTGGCATTATTCCAAGCCGCGCGGCCCATGGCATAAAATAGCCAGCGGGTTGCCAGTCATCATCCAACAGTAATCGCACAGGCGCCTCGTAATGCAAAATGGCTCCCGATGGATCACGCACCGGGAAATGTGCAAGCTGAATTCGTTTCATGTGCAGTGCATGGTTAATCGCTTCACGCCAGTCGGCGAGGTTACGATGCGCAAGTGGTTGGTTGGTATTAAGAATAACAACGGCGCGATTGCCTTTTAATTCAGCCTGCGCCAATGCGCCATCCAGTTTATGTAAAAGTTCGTTGCGCTTCTCACCGCTGGTGTAAGTACACACTGCTATAGGTAATTGAATACTGCCGAGACTTTCTCCGCTCAACTGCAAATTGATATGTTCCGAAAGTTCAGCAGCAATCGTTTCTGCTGAAGGGTTATTCGAAATAACCAGCATAAAATCACTTCCGTTCAAACGGCCCGCATAACTGCCTGGGTAACGGCCTACAAGTTGATGGAGTACACCTGCAATTTGCAACAATGCATAATCGACGGAGGCGCGACCAAGATGATTGTTTAGCTCAGCGAGATTTAAAAAACGAAGGATTGCTATAGCACCGGAGCTTCCGCTGTCGTCGCGGTTTAATTTACTTTCCAGTAAATTAAGAAAATGATTTCTATTTGGCAATTCGGTTAAGGAGTCCAGTTGAGATTCGCGACGTAATTTTTCAAGTTGTAGTGTTTCTTTTTCCAGCATGGTTTTTACACTTTGGGAAAGTGCATTCATCGCACGCACCAAACGCTGGAATTCGGTCGTTTTGGGTTCATCCGATGTAATAAAACGTCGTTCACCAATAGCTTCCGCTTGTTTGATAACCGTATTTAACGGGCTCGAAATAAATTTCAAAATAATTGTGCCAACTATTCCGCTGATAACCGCTGCTATAACAAACCAGGTGAGTAATTGTGAGGTGCTTTTCCACAAAGACTGCCATGCATAACGTGAATGGCTTTTCACAACCAGCGTTCCGTATTGTTTCCAACCATCTTGTACTTGCGCAATGCCAGGTGCTGCATCGAAATTAACCAATTTCGTAAACCAGGTAGGTACGGTGATAGAAGATGTGTCGGTTTTTATTTCCTCGTAGCGACGCGAAACCAGAATATTTTTTGCAGGGTCAATTAGCGAAATAATTTCGTAATGGCCCGTATCAAATTGTGCGCTTACCAGCAATTCGAGTGTCACTGGGTCTTTTTCCATTTGCGACATAGACAGCGCCAGCGTCGTCGCGTTATCCATATTTTTTACGCGCAATTGCTCTTCGAGGTAACCCTTGGCAGATATAATACTTATCGCGAAGCTGCCACCAAGAGCCAGCAGCAACATAACGATAATACCAATCCATAATTGTTTGATGAGTGACATAGGTACTCCAATTAAAACCTTTCTTGAATTAAAAGTTTTTTCAAAAATCTTAAAGTTTAAAAACCTTCTTGCTTCATTCGTCCAAGCACGTCGCGCCAGCGTGACAAACGTGCTGTTGGATCAATTTGTGGTTGTGCCTGATTCCCCACCCACAAACCTTCGCTGTTAAAACTGAATACAGGGTGTAAGTCGGTGCGCCTATCGGCAGCTTGAATATCGGAAACCAGACTGTCCAAAATAAGTGGAATTGAATTCGGCTGCTCGTAATACCCAAGCACCATGTGCGCCTGAAATACTTTGCTGGAAGAGCCGCCAATTTGCGCCTTTACGTAAATAAGTCGCAAGTTTTCAACTGGAACGCCCAAGCGCACGAGTGAAAAATATTTAGCAATTGTGTAGTCCTCACAATCGCCCGCTTCACTGCCGAGTGTTTCGAGCGGTGTGGCCCAGTAGTCGCTTACTTTCCAGTGAATGATGTCATCTTGAAAGCGGGTATTTTTATTGAAAAAATCATTAACTGCTTTATTTTTTTCGGCAATCGATTTGGCTTTATTATTTTCCAGCAAGCTTTCCCATGCTTGCAACTTAGCCACTCCCTTGGCACCAAAGCGCTTTTGCATGGTGATTTCGAGTTTATTCGACACAATTTCTGCAAAAGATAACAAACCACACATAAACAAGCAGACAAACAAAATCCCGCGCGAATGGCGTTTCCAGAGGAGCCAGGAAATCCTGAATTGGTATCGGCGATATTTTTGCAAGCGCGGCAGAATCAAAGTAGCTATAAAAGCTGAATCCATAGATGTCTTGAGTATAGCCAAGCTTTTCGGTCCGGCAGATTTATGGCCTTGAATTTATTAACATTTCGTATCGCCAGTGAAAGCACGGTAATGCGCGCAGTCGCACCAAATACTTAATGTACAACCCGTATCATCGTGACTATGAAACTGGTATGGCTTATCGCTAAGTTTACAAAAATCGCTATTGGTGTAAGTTACAGCTGCCTCTATACTCTTGAATCTGCTCGTCTACGGCAGTTGTCTTTACCTGATCATTTCGGAGATAACCATGAAAAAAATAATACATGTTTTTTTAGGCCTGGCAGTGATATGGCTTGTTTCAGGCTGTACAACCACCAAAGGAGTGTCTCCACAGGAAAAACGTCAGGCTGCATTAGAGATGCGCACCCAGGTGCTAACAGATCTGTATAAATTAAACCCCGACGCCCGCGCACAGATTGCGGCCTCGCCTGGTTACGCAGTATTCAGTAATGCCAATGTGAGTTTGTTGTTCGCCAGCTTTGGTGGTGGTTATGGCGTTGCGGAAAATAAACGCCTTAAGCAAACAGTTTTCATGAAAATGGGTGAGGCCGGTATTGGTTTGGGTTTAGGTGTTAAAGACTTTCGCGCAGTATTTATTTTTAAAACCCAGGAATCCTTAGAGACATTTATTGATAACGGCTGGGAATTTGGTGGTCATGTAGACGCTGCCGCCAAAGCGGGGGACAAAGGCGCTGCTGTAAGTGGTGAGGCTATGTTGAATGGTGTGATTATCTATCAAATAACTGAAAGCGGTTTGGCATTACAGGCCACGCTCAAAGGCACCAAATTTTGGAAGGACAGTGACTTAAATCAATTGCCTTAATCAATATTAATAGTTTAAAAAATGGCCATAAGTTGTGGCCTTTTTTTAAATATCCCAACTACTCAATTCCAGCGATTTTTCATCCGCAATAATTGCCCAGGCTTTGACGTGCCAATCGCCCAATACAATTCGCTCAGCCGGTTCACCTTCGATTTCAAATTGATGGCGGGCAGGGCGGTGGGTGTGGCCATGGATCAAGCGCTTTACATCGGCTTGTTGCATAACTTTAACCACTTCGCTTTGGGTTACATCCATAATCCCTTCAGATTTCAAGCTATTCATTTCCTGGCTTTTTTCACGCAATTGAGCCGCTAACATACGACGCGCATCAAGTGGTTGCGAAAGAACCTGTTGTTGCCATTGTGGTGAGCGAACTTGTTGGCGAAATTTAATATAGTCTGTGTCGCCAGTGCATAATTGGTCGCCATGCAAAAGCAGGGTGGGAGTTTTGTGTAAATCAATTACAGTTCCTTCTGCAATCATTTTCGCTCCGGCTTGAGCTGCAAATTTTTCGCCCATTAAAAAATCGCGATTTCCGTGCATTAAAAAAATCTGTGTGCCGGCACTACTTAATTTTTTTAATTCTTCAGCAACCTGTAAGTTAAGTGGGTTGTCATCGTCATCGCCAATCCATGCATCAAAAAAATCGCCGAGAATATAAAGTTTTTCCGCACCTACCGCTTGCGTGTGCAAAAAATGAAAAAACGCCCGCGTAAGCTGCGGGCGTGATTCGTGAAGATGCAAATCTGAAATAAATAGCGTGCGCATTTATTTTGCGTCGTCGATGGTCACATTCTGAATGATAACGGTTTCGAGCGGAACATCTTGGTGATGACCTTTGCTACCGGTTTTTACACCTTTGATTTTATTGACAACATCCATACCTGCAGTCACTTTACCAAATACAGCGTAACCCCAGCCTTGGCTATTTTTAGCAGTGTGATTCAAAAAGCTGTTGTCTTTTACGTTGATGAAAAATTGTGAGCTTGCACTGTGCGGGTCACTGGTGCGTGCCATAGCAAGTGTGCCAAGCACATTTTTCAAACCGTTATCCGCTTCGTTTTGAATAGGCGCGTATTTTTCTTTTTTCTCGCTCAGATCTTCAGCCATTCCACCACCCTGGATCATAAAACCATCAATCACGCGGTGAAAAATTGTGCCGTTATAAAAACCTTCTTCTGCGTATTTTTTAAAATTAGCTGCAGAAATGGGCGCATTTTCGAAATCCAATTCTATGATTATGTCGCCGTAATTGGTGTGTAGGGTAATCATGGGGAAACTCCTGAAACAATAGAAACAGTAATATCGTTAAACGATGGTAAAAAGATCGGTATGTAAAAAGCGGGTATGATACGCGTTCAGCGAAGGTGAAGGAAACTTTCCAAAGCTTAAAAAGCTAATTCAATCAATTAAAATCTAAAAAGCGAGAAAGGTTCATGTTGCGCGGTAAATTTCTCTCCATAGAGGGCACAGAAGGTGTTGGAAAAAGCACCAATTTGGTGTTTGTGCGAGACTGGCTACAAGCCAGAGGTATTGAGGTCGTGGTAACCCGCGAACCGGGTGGTACTCCGCTGGCGGAAGAGATTCGCAATTTACTGTTAGCCAAGCGTGAAGAACAGGTTAATGAAACGGCTGAATTATTATTGGTATTCGCTGCGCGTGCGCAACATATCGCGCAGGTTATTAAGCCTGCGCTTGAGCGCGGTGACTGGGTGTTAAGTGATCGTTTTACCGATGCAACATACGCCTATCAGGGCGGAGGACGTGGTTTAAGTACTAAAACTATTTCGCAATTGGAAACTCTGGTACAGCAAGAATTGCGCCCGGATTTGACGGTGATTTTGGATATAGATGTCGAACAAGGTTTGAACCGTGCGCGCCAGCGCGGTGAGCTGGATCGCTTTGAAAGTGAAACTGTCAGTTTTTTTGAACGCGTCCGCTGTGCCTATCGCGAGCGCGCCGATTTATCCCCTGAAAATTACGCCATTATTAATGCTGGCCAAGATTTGCCCGCCGTTCAAGCCGATATAAGTGCAACGCTTTCGAGGTTGTTTGGTGGTGACTAATTGAAGTGGTTGCGTATCTATTGATCTGGACTAAAGTTTAAATAAGTCGTTATTTCCATCGTGCATTTGGAAATACGTTTATAAAATTTACCAGGTGGAGTGATGCACATGAACACGAGGCAATCAGGTTTCACACTTATAGAACTCATTTCAGTGATTGTAATTATGGGAATTTTAGCGGCCACTGCGCTTCCCAAATTTGTGGATTTAACGCGTGATGCGCGCATCGCCAAATTGAATGCTGCGGTGGGTGCGATGAAGTCAGCAACAGCCATGGCGCATGGAAAGTTTTTAGTGAATCCCGTATCGCCACAGGACTTTGAGGATGTAAGAGTAACCTTCGTTAATGGTTATCCTGACGCCGAATCCATAGTTGCACTTTCTGGCTTGACCGCACCTGACTACACATCCACAACTACCGCGACAGTTGCAACAGTAACGGCGGCTCCCAATTGCACTGCTACCTACACAGAAGCTTCATCAGCAGTAGCGCCACCAGTGGTGGTCGTAGGTAACTTGACCAATTGCTAACTTATTCATTCGACTGCATCGCAAAGATGGCTTCACCTTTGCGATGCTAAAACTCTGCCAAACATTCCACTTCAATTTTATGCCGCAATATAGGGTGCGTTAACTGGATATATTGCGCGTGTAGCAATAACCGCGGTGCTTGGGCTTGAATTTCTGGTGGCGAATATAATTGATCACCAAGCATCGGATGGCCAAGGCTCAACATATGCACTCGCAACTGATGCGTTCTTCCGCTTACAGGCTCCAGCAATAACCTCGTGCAGTTTCGCTCTTCATCCCGCTCCAAAACCTGATAACGCGTGTGCGCAGGTTTGCCGCTTTCAAAGCACACTTTCTGTAGCGGACGGTTGGGCCAATCGCAAATTAATGGCAGTTTAATTTCACCTTCATCCGCTTCAACCAATCCTGCAACTACAGCTACATACCGTTTATGTATCCCTCGCGCTTCAAATTGTTTGGTGAGAATTTTCAGGCTCATGTAGTTAAGAGGAAACATCACGATCCCGGATGTTCCCTGGTCCAACCGGTGAACAACTCGTGCGTTTGGGTTAAATTTAAGTGCGCGATTGATCAGGCAATCCTGTTTTTCCGGCCCTTTTCCAGGCACCGTCAATAAGCCAGCAGGTTTATTGCAGATCAATAAATCGTCATCGAGATGAAGTATGTCGAGATCGCTAGGAGTTAAAGCCAGGTTGTTCATGGGCGGGCTACTGGAAAGAAGGGCGGCGATTATCGCAAATCCTCCACTAAATTGCTAAAGCGCATGGTTTGCTAACAGACGGCTGCCATTGGTAAGCTTGCGCCCTCTGTTTTGTTGAGCAACGCTATGTCCGATTTCCCTTCGCACCCTTATCCCTGGCAGTTGCAAGAATGGCAGCAACTTAGCCAACAGATCACTGCAAAAAAGCTTCCACATGCTCTTATGTTCGCAGGTGCAAAAGGCATCGGCAAGCGCCATTTGGCAGAATCGCTTGCCCAGCTACTTTTATGTCTGTCACCCATTGAAGGTACACCTTGCGGAAAATGTCGTGGATGCATGCTCAACAAAGTGCAAAACCATCCCGACCTAATTGTGATTTCCCCGGAGGAAGGCGCGAAGGGCATTAAGGTAGACCAGATTCGATCGCTGATTGATGACTTGGCTAAAACCTCTCAACAAGGCGGTTACAAGGTTGTAGTGCTGGAACCTGCGGAAGCCATGAACGCCAATTCCGCCAATGCTCTGCTTAAATCCCTGGAAGAGCCTGCGGCAAATACCTTGATTATTCTGGTGTGTCATACACCGAGCGCAGTGTTGCCGACAATTCGTAGTCGCTGCCAAATGCGTCTTTTACCAACGCCAAATTCTGAGCAGGTTATTCATTGGTTACGGCCCTTAATGGCTGGCAGCAGTGTGCCGGTTGAAAAGCTGGTCGAAGCTGCCGGCGGCGCACCCCTAACCGCACTGGCATATCTGGAAAGTGATGCCCTGGAATGTCGCGATGCCTGGTTGCTTAATTTGATTCGCCTCAGCACCGGTCAGGTATCCGCTATCGAAATTGCGGCGCAGTGGCAAAAAGATGATGTCCTGGCGTTAGTTGAATGGTTTTTGGTGTGGCTACATTCGCTAATGCGCTGGCAAGTTGGAACGGAGCAGATACTTATCAACCAATTACCGCAAGATTTTCGTGACCGTCTTGCAAAAGTACCGGCCGCGCTTTTGCATCGTTACCTTGAGAAAATCCTGATTTCCAAGCGCCAGTTACTGGGCAGTTCCAACCCCAACAAACAACTTCTTTTGGAGGAAATGCTGCTCGATTGGGGCGCGCTTTTGCGCAGCGCTAAATAAAGTAGACGCATTTCAGGAAACATAAAGTGCCAAATAATCGGCAGCTCGCGCTAGACACGTCTAGACTAATACATTATGTTTCAGTCCAAATCACCAGACGGATTACCTTATGCAAGCGATAGGCGGCGGTGCCCGAAACGGCATACTTTCCCTCACCATCAAAGACAAAGCGGTCCTCTATGCCGCCTACATGCCCTTCGTAAAAAATGGCGGCATGTTTATACCCACAGGTAAAAGTTACAAGTTAGGCGATGAAGTATTTATGTTACTAAGCCTCATGGACGAAGCCGAAAAAATCCCCGTCGCCGGAAAAGTAATCTGGGTAACCCCAAGAGGCGCTCAAGGAAACCGCGCTGCCGGAATAGGCGTACAATTCACAGACCAAGACAATACCGCCGTCACCAAAATTGAAACTTATCTGGCAGGTTCGATAGATTCAGATAAGCCGACACATACGATGTAGTAATCCGCATGATAAAAAAGCCAGCTTTGTGCTGGTTTTTTTTCAATTGAAATTTAGCCAGACAAAAAGCTTTTAGGAATGCAATTTCTAGGCGTTCAAAGAATCTAGCTGACCATCATGTATAATCCTCAAAATTCTTTATAGATGTAATCAAATGCTAATCGACTCCCACTGCCACCTAGATCGTATAAATCTTGACCGTTATGACGGTAGTCTTGCTAATGCTATCGCCGCTGCAAACGAGCGCGGTATTCAGCAGATGCTTTGTATCAGCGTAACGCTGGATAACATCCAAACGGTGATTGATATTGCCCAAGCCAATCCATGTGTTGTAGCGTCTGCGGGTGTTCATCCCTGTGACGTGAAGGAGGGGACTGCAACTGCCGAACAATTGATTCAGTGGGCGTCACAAGACAAAGTGGTTGCGCTTGGCGAGACGGGTTTGGATTATCATTACGAAACTGAAAGTAAGGAATTACAACATGAAAGTTTCGCATTGCATTTAGACGTTGGGAAAAAAATAGGTCTACCAGTTGTTGTTCATACGCGTGAAGCAAAAGCAGACACTCTTAAGTTAATTAAAGCGCATGGCAGTTTGGAGCATAGCGGTGTGCTTCATTGTTTTACCGAAGATTGGGAAATGGCTAAAGCTGCGCTGGATTTAAATTATTATATTTCTATATCTGGCATTGTGACTTTTAAAAACGCAGAACAAATCCGCGATGTTGTCCGCAATATGCCGATTGATCGATTGTTGATTGAAACTGATTCACCGTACCTCGCTCCAATTCCCTATCGCGGAAAACCTAACGAACCAAAATATGTACGCGAAGTTGCGCAATTCGTAGCTGATTTGAAAGGTATGAGAATCGAAAAGCTCGGTGAACATACTTGCGAAAATTTTTATCGTTTATTTAGTAAAGCAAAACAATATCTTCCTGCTTAAATTTTCCAATCTTCCTTAGCTACGCATTCGGGCTAGTGGGAATCCAGTTTAAAGAGATTAATTATGAATTCGCTACAAATAAAAACCATGCTTGATTTGCAAGATGCCATGAATACCAAAGTAAATGCGAACTGGAGGGAGCAAGGGTTCGAATTTTATCGTGCCATCTGGGTTGAATGCGCTGAACTTTTGGATCATTACGGTTGGAAGTGGTGGAAGAAACAGTCACCAGATACCGAGCAAGTTGCCTTGGAGTTAATCGACATCTGGCATTTTGGCTTGAGCATTTTGCTACAGAGCGGGACAAAACCAGATTTGATTATTGCGCAAATTCAGGATCAGTTGCGCGTTGAAACAACTGAAAAAGACTTTCGTTTGGATTTGGAAAGATTTGTTGCTGCAACCTTGTCAGACCGCCAATTTCATATCGCACTCTTTGGTCGCTTGATGGCGGGCATTAACATGAGTTTTGACCAATTGTACCGCGGCTATGTTGGGAAGAATGTATTAAATTTCTTCCGTCAGGATAATGGCTATAAAGATGGCAGCTACCGCAAGCACTGGCACGATGGGCGCGAAGACAATGAGCATTTGGTCGAAGCCGTGTTAAGTCTTGATGCCACAAAAGTTGAATTTAAAGATGATTTGTATTCAGAGTTAAAAAAACGCTATCAGCAATAATTTAGCAATTAACAGCACGAGAACCATGTTATTTTTATTTGGTTTTTTAACAATCGTAATTTGCTTTGTGTTGAATTTTGGCGAAGGTGTTTTAGCTTTAAAAAAGCTTCGAGCAAATTCCTAAGCTCGCAAATATAATTCATTTGATGTGCATAGAAACTATGTAACCATCTGCCAGACCAGCGGCGGATTGTCATGCTGAAGGTTATGGTTAGTTAGAATAATTGTGAAATGTGGGGCCGTGTTTAGCCATTAACAGGATGAAATTTCCTGCCAAATGCCTATAATGCTCGCCCGTCACTCGGCACAAAATGCCCAATACCCTTTGTCCTATCTCTTTTCTAAACAAGTTGGAGTCTCATCGTGAAAGCACCCGTAAGAGTTACCGTCACTGGCGCCGCTGGCCAAATTAGCTATTCCTTACTGTTCCGCATTGCCGCTGGCGATATGTTGGGCAAAGATCAACCAGTAATCCTCCAATTGTTGGAAATCACTCCTGCCCTTAAAGCCCTGCAAGGCGTGGCTATGGAGTTGGATGACTGTGCATTCCCATTATTGGCCGGGATAGTAACCACTGATGACCCAAATGTTGCTTTCAAAGACACCGATTACGCATTGCTGGTAGGTGCACGCCCACGTGGCCCAGGTATGGAGCGTAAAGATTTGCTTGCTGCAAACGCTGCAATTTTCTCGGTGCAAGGTAAGGCAATTAATGACCATGCGTCACGCAATATCAAAGTGTTAGTTGTAGGTAACCCAGCTAACACCAACGCCTTAATTGCACAACGCAATGCTCCGGATATCAATCCACGTCAATTTACAGCGATGACTCGTTTGGATCACAACCGTGCCCTGTCACAATTGGCGACCAAAACTGGCTCTAGCGTTAACGACATTACCAAGGCGCTAATCTGGGGTAATCATTCTTCGACTCAATATCCTGACCTTCACAATACGTTGGTAAAAGGTAAGCCTGCATTGAGTTTGGTTGACCAAGCCTGGTACGAAGCAGATTACATTCCAACTGTTCAACAACGTGGTGCTGCAATTATTGCTGCACGCGGTGCTTCTTCTGCAGCATCGGCTGCGAATGCTGCAGCAAACCATATCCGCGATTGGGCTCTAGGTACTCCTGCAAATGATTGGGTGAGCATGGGCGTATACAGCGATGGCAGTTACGGTATTGAAAAAGGTTTGATTTATTCTTTCCCGGTAACTTGTAAGAATGGCGATTGGGAGATTGTTCAAGGCCTTAACATTAATGATTTCTCACGTGCAAAAATGCAAGCCACTGAGAAGGAATTACAAGAAGAGCGCGACGCAGTTTCTGATTTGTTGCCGTCGTAGTCTGTCTTTAATGTTATTTGAGAAAAGCCATCGTATCGCGATGGCTTTTTTATTGGTAGGTATAAATTATTCTTGTATAAGCGGAGCAAAGCGCGCGCCGGTTTGCTGTTTTAAGTCTTGCGGACTCAGCTCAATTTCCATTCCTCTACGACCAGCACTCACAAATAGAGTCGTGTGTTGCTGTGCGGATTCATCGATAAACGTTTTCAAATTTTTCTTTTGTCCCATTGGGCTCACGCCACCTAGTACATACCCCGTAATACGTTCGACAGCTACTTTGTCAGCCATTGCGGCTTTTTTGGCGCCTGCAGCTTTAGCGATATGTTTCATGCTCAGCATGTGAGCGACCGGAAGTACTGCAACGGCATAATTTTTTGTATCTAGCATAACTACCAACGTTTTAAATACTCGAGCATGATCTACGCCGAGTTTTTCCGATGCTTCCAATCCATAGGATTCAGCGGCAGGGTCATGATCGTACTCATGGATTTTAAAATTTAGTTTTGCTTTTTCAAGTAACTTAATGGCGGGGGTCATTCTTTTTCTCAGCTGGTCAATTCATTGATACTAAAAAGCCCCGTATGATCCCTGAAATGGGGCTTTTAAAACAAGCACATCTTGTATATCCCTAAAGATTTAATGGCCACTAAAAGGGTTTTTTATGTAACGTTTTGATGCCATATTTTGTGCGTTAATATTTAGCTGAGTTTTGAAGGACAATACTTTTACAGGTTGAGGCGAAGGGGAAGGTTTGGTGTATGCGCATAGCAAACTCTGCGGCTACTTCAGCCTGTTCTGCATAACGTGGTTACTGGCTGGCGAGCCTAATAGCGGACTCAATAATTTTTTGTGTGGTCATCATGGTTACGCGAACTATGTTGAAAACCATAGGGCGATAAATTTCCGAGCATTACCAGATGGGGAAGTATGGACAAAAAAATCCGGCTAAGCCGGATTTTTTAGAGCGAATAACAAATTAGTTGATTTTCAATCGTTTCATCACAAGAGCGATACATCCAAATAACAGAAGTAGGGCGCGGAGGGTTCCGGTACCAAAGACTAAGTAAAGGTCAAATTATCAATTGCTGCACCAAACCTTGAAAAGTGAAACGAGTCAATTAATTTAGCTAATACCAGTATCCGACCGAAAACTTACAAGTTCGTTAGGAATAACAGGTGAATCATCATGCGGACCAGCATAACCGCCAGTTTGATAATCACCTGCACCTCCGCTCGGACCATAAGCGGTTAAAAAAATAGCATCGCCACCGACGGTTGTTACATTCATGCTAAAGAAAGTAGGTAGCCGCCCTACGAAATAGAGGGGCGGTGTAGGACCACTTAACCCAATATTGGCATAGGTAAGTCCACCATCATCAGATCCCCCATTGAGATAGGCGTTATCAATAAGTAGACCTTTGGATTCATATTGATTGGTAAGTGGTTGTCGCAAAAGCAGAGGAAAATTGGATCGTAAGCGGGGATCAAGTCGTCAAAATCACCAAAGACTGCATAAGCGTTTGACGTAATTACGACGTTGAAGATTGCAATAAACGACGCAATACATTTATGTAGTTTCAGTAGTTATAGGACCTTCAATCCTGCCTCAAAAGGCATGAAAACTCCCTTTGCTCAGAGTTCGTTAGCGTACGGATATCTTCGCTTAAACCTCTATTATGCCCACCATAAATAGTACTGCGATTATGCGATACGTAAATTTTCAGCAAACATCATCTTATTGAAATAAATATATGTTTTTATTTCAACGGTAAATTTCAGGAGTTAGATTATGACTAACATTGTTAGAAAAATTCAGTTTGAAACATCTACCCAAGTGTTAGATGCAATCAGCTTTTTAAGTGCAATGCAGGGGAAAATCCTGGAATTGTTCAACCAATACGGTAAATCAGCTGACAAGAAAGCTATTACTACAAAAATTTGCAAAGCGCTTACTACTAACATGCAAATTGAGGAAGAGATTTTTTACCCTGCTATCAAAAAAGCGGTAAAGGAAAATGGGATTATTTCGGCAGCTATTATGGAACACTCCATTCTGAAGTATTTAATTGCCGAAATTGAAGATCTTGATGAGGATAGCAGCGTTTACGATATTAAGGTCAGTGTATTAGGTGAGCAAGTCAAAGCGCATTTTATGACTGATCAAACAAAGCTTTTTCCGAAAGTTTCTGCCTCAAAAAAGACTGACCTTTGGGCTGTTGGGGCACAGCTGGCCTGGCGGATTCAGGAGCAGTGAAATTCATATGATCGTAAGAAATTTTGGCAAACTAGGAACCATATGCGAGATAACGTACAGAACCTACAAGCGTCTAAGTTTACATTTCTCATGACTGATTTAATTGTTTAAGACCATTTCTTGCATGAGGAGATTTCTATGACTACATCCACTAACAACTACACTAATTTATTGAATGCATTCAAGCCTCGTCCTTGGGGTGAAGAATTAAACAGTAATTCACAAGGCTTTACTCGGCCAGACCCAACCTCTAAAACTCATATCCCAACCAGAGATTCTTCATCAAGATCTGGAACAGGTTCAAATGTTATTCCTTGGAACTTGTTTTAATCCTGGATTTTGGTTCCATCTTAAATAGCAACTGCTCAAGCTTTATTGTTGTAATAAAAGTTTTGTTAATTCGCATAAATTTTTATGGCTTAGCAAAAAATAACTTATATTTATAACGAATTATCGCTAAGTTAATCTCGGTTGATATCGATATAAAACAATAAAGATTTCAAGTTAAGACTTTGTTAAAGGGCGCTATCATGATGCATATTCTCAATGATCTGGATAATTTTGTTATAGATGCAACTGATGGCACTATCGGAAAAGTGACGGATTTTTATTTTGACGATAGACGTTGGGTAATTCGCTACATTGTAGTCGACATTGGTTCGGCGCTAAATAGTCATAAGATTCTGTTATCGCCAGCAATTATCAAGCATCTCAATAAGGAAGAAAAAACAATCACCGTTGACATGTCATTGAGTGAAATTGTTAGCAGCCCACGTATCGATACAGCTTATTCGTTATCTTCCAATTATGAGATTGATTACCTCAGTTATTACGGCTATGCATTTAATTGGGACAGTAATTCGCAAAACTCTTTTTCGATTGATGACGAGGCTGTTACTTTTCCAAACGACACCAAGACACAAAAATCCTCTAAATCTGAAGAGGTATTTATTGACATTGATAGTGTGCGTCGTATGCATGGCGATCGCCATTTGCGCAGCTGCAAGGAAATTGTGAACTACCATATTCAAGCAGTTGATGGAGAGATAGGCCGCTTTAAAAGCATGTTGATTGATGACGATACCTGGACCATTCAATGTTGTATTGCGAATACGGGCAATTGGTGGTTTGGGCACCAAGTTCTTATAACACCGCAGGCCATTAGGGATATAAGTTGGGGCAGTACCAAAATTCATGTGGACATGACTCAACAACAAGTCAGAGACGCACCTTTGTTCGATTATTCTTTAGCGCAAAATGCTCCAGATGAATTGGGAGTTTATTTGCATCAGGACCGCAATTACGGGCCACTTGAGACGACTCCAGAAACCTACAATTAAACACGTGGTCTTCAGGCGCGCTCGATACAATTATGTTTTTTATAGAAATAATTCCCAAGTTATGGCATTGATGGTAGTTTAAAGTCGCTTACGACATCTATCGGGATTTATCTATGCCTAGTGGTTTTGGAACCAAACTTGTTATCGCCATATCATCACGTGCCTTATTTAATTTGGACGATAGTCATAAAATTTTTATGAGCGAAGGTCTTGATGCCTACGCCCGTTATCAAATCGAACATGAAGATGAAATTCTGCAACCAGGAGATGCATTCCCCCTGGTGGAAAAACTATTGCATCTGAATAAGCGATTGGGAGGCGAGCCGCGTGTTGAGGTGATTCTGCTTTCGCGTAATAGTGCAGATACAGGTTTGCGAGTTTTTAATTCTATTGAGCATTACGGCCTTAATATCACCCGTGCTGCCTTTAGCGGCGGAACTTCCCCATATGAATACGCTACCGCCTTCGGTTGTCATCTTTTTCTTTCAACACATGCAGAAGATGTTAAGCATGCGCTCGACCATGGTATTGCGGCCGCCACCTTATTAGCCTCAAAAAGCAAAATCGATAACGAAGATCAAATTCGGTTCGCCTTTGATGGTGATGCTGTCTTGTTTTCGGATGAGGCTGAGCGCGTCTATAAGTTAGAGGGTTTAAGCGCATTTACGGAAAGTGAGAAAGCCTCTGCCAAAGAACCTTTATCCGGTGGGCCATTTAAAGAATTTTTGGCGGCACTGCATGGCTTGCAACATGAGTTTGGTCCCCATGATTGCCCAATCAGAACAGCTTTAGTTACGGCGCGTTCGGCGCCTGCCCATGAGCGAGTGATACGAACCTTGCGCGCCTGGAACATTCGGATTGATGAGTCTTTATTCCTGGGCGGGCTGTCAAAAGGCACTTTTCTAAAAGCATATGGGGCGGACGTATTTTTTGATGATCAGCGAATTCATTGCGATTCGGCCAGCGAGCATGTGGCGACTGGTCATGTTCCACACGGTATCGCTAATCAACTTTTAGAAGCTGCTACAAAACGAGAATAAAAAAAATCGTCTAAAACTAATAAAAATCCTGGATATGGTCTAAAGTTGTAAGAAACCTGCTTTTTGAGATATATGCAAATAAAATGGAATTTGGTGTAATAGGCGTCTATTCTTGAAAAGCATAAGGCTGAAGTGTTTTTATAACAGTTGATCGCATCCGCGATTAGCGAGAATCCTCCAGTTCAATGAGCCATTTGGAGGGCTTATGAAGTTACAGCAATTACGTTACATCTGGGAAGTTGCGCATCATGACCTAAATGTGTCAGCAACTGCCCAGAGTCTTTACACCTCGCAACCGGGAATCAGTAAACAAATTCGTTTGCTGGAAGATGAGTTGGGTGTGGAGATCTTTTCGCGCAGCGGAAAGCATTTAACCCGTATTACACCTGCTGGGGAAGCCATCCTTAAAAAAGCGGGTGAAATTTTACGTAAAGTAGAAAGCATTAAGCAGGTAGCACAAGAGTTTAGTAATGAACGCAAAGGCACACTTACTATTGCTACTACTCACACGCAAGCGCGTTATGCCTTGCCGCCGGTTATTGGCCAATTTATAAAGCAGTATCCAGAAGTTGCTCTGCATATGCATCAGGGTACACCCATGCAGATTTCTGAAATGGCTGCAGACGGTACTGTCGATTTTGCGATCGCAACCGAAGCAATGGAGCTGTTTAGTGATTTGGTGATGATGCCTTGCTACCGCTGGAATCGTTGCATTGTGGTGCCTAAAAATCACCCTCTCGCGCAGGTTTCACGTTTGACGTTGGAAGATGTTGCGAAGCATCCTATAGTGACTTACGTATTCGGATTTACCGGCCGCTCGAAGTTGGATGAAGCCTTTATTAATCGCGGCTTGGCGCCACGGGTTGTGTTTACCGCAGCCGATGCTGACGTCATCAAAACTTACGTGCGCCTCGGTTTAGGTATCGGGATTATCGCGCAAATGGCTTATGATCCGGCTGTGGATACAGATCTGGTTTCATTGGACGCAAGTCATTTGTTTGAGGCCAGCGTGACTAAAATCGGTTTCCGTCGCGGTACTTTCTTGCGCGGATTCATGTATGACTTTATCGAGAAGTTTGCGCCTCACCTTACCAAAGATGTAGTCAACGAAGCCTTCAATCGGCATTCACGAGCAGAGTTGGATGAGCTGTTCGAGCATGTGAAAATTCCCACCTTGTAATAATTAAAGAAACCGGCGATAGCCGGTTTTTTTATGTATATCAATTGCTTATATCCCCAATCTAAAGCTTCTTCTCGTTTACTCTATGTAGTAGATACTTATACAATCCTGTTGCTTTGTACAATAAAAGTCCGTATAAGTTATACGTGATATATATTTTGTATAACTTACTGGTGGGCGAATGAAAAAAATACCTTTAGGGGTAAGTCAGTGTTTATTAGGTGAGCCAGTCAGGTTTGACGGTGGCCACAAGCGTAACGCTTTCCTTCTGGAAGTTCTTTCCAAGTATGTTGAATTCCAGCCCGTTTGCCCGGAAGTTGCTATTGGTCTGGGTATTCCGCGCAAACCCATTCGGCTCATTGTTACAGACGGTCAAGATCGTATTCGCAGTGTTGAGAACCCGGATTTAGATGTCACCGACGGTTTGTACCGCGAAGCTGAAAAAGCTGCAGAACAAATGCCGGATATTTGTGGTTACGTATTTATGCAAAAGTCACCCAGTTGTGGTGTATTTGGGTTGAAGCGTTATGGCAGCAACGGCTATTCAATTGATAGCCGCGGACGCGGCGCCTATGCCAAACGGTTTATGGAATTGATGCCGTTAATTCCGGTAGAAGAGGCCGGTCGGTTGGTTGATGCCGGGCTGCGAGAAAATTTTATCGCGCGAATTTTTGCTTTGCACGATTGGCGAGAAAATTTGCAACATGAACCAACCGCAAAAAAAATAATCGATTTTTATTCCCGCTATAAATATCAGGTTATGGCCCATCACGTGCCTAGTTATTTTTTCATTGGAAAATTTTTGGCGAACTTATCTGCGCGCGCAATCGCGGAAACTAATAACGAATTTATTCGCTTGCTCATGACTGCCTTAGGTCATCTCGCGACCCGCAAAGGAAATGCTAATGCCATGATGCACTTGCGTGGTTATTTGAAGCTCCACATCACTAGTTTGGAAAAACAAGAGCTAAGTCATTTAATCGAATCTTACGCTAAAGGACTTGTGCCCTTAGTGGTTCCGCTTACCTTACTAAAACATCATTTGATGACGTTAGATAATCCCTATTTAAAAAGCCAAACTTTCTGGTCGCCGTACCCCGAGGAATTAGGTTTACGCAATATCGTGTTGAGTGTTTGATATGGAAGCCACCATTCCAATCAGAGAAATTTCTCGCCTTACTGGCGTTAACAGTGTGACACTTCGTGCGTGGGAGCGGCGCTACGGGTTGATTAAACCGTTGCGAACTAATAAAGGCCATAGATTGTATTGCCCTGAAGATGTGGAGCTGATTAAAAAAATCCAGACGTGGCTTGCGCGTGGTTTGGCAATTGGAAAAGTTAGCGAGTTGTTGGAGTCTGGGCCTCAGGCTGACAATCTGAATATTGAAAATACCTGGCAAGTTTTTCATGCTGAGCTTATGGCTATTATGAGCGAGCTTAATCTGGGAAGATTGGATGCATTTTTTAATCAATTGTTTTCTGTCTATCCCGCAGCGCTTATCGCGGATCAATTAGTCACTCCGGCGCTGGATAATTTGTCACAAAACGTTTTCGGTTCCAGTATAAAAAAATCCGTTCTTGTTAACAGATTGTCTGAATATCTTTTAATGTTAACTCAGCGCCAACGGCAACAAGCCATGGGTAAACGAATTGCCGTTATCCAGTTAACGTCTGCCATAGATCCCGTGCTTAATGTGCTCTTACATTATGGTTTGGTGATGAGCCAATTTAAATCGGAGATGATTGGCTTGGTATCTGCCAATGAAGTGTTATTTGCCGTTGAGCAGCTGCAGCTGGACAGCTTAATTATCTACAACGATTCATGCTCAAGTCTTGCAGAGTTCCAGAAAGAGTTAACCCAAGTGAGTCAAAAAATAAATATTCCCGTTGTGGTGGGTGGAAAACTCATTCAGGTGCTGGGTGCAGAAGGTAAGCGTAATATTTATCTTTCCGATGATACTGGGCAGCAAGGAATACATTTTGAAGTGAGTAAGTTATTGATCGACAATAGTCACGGGGGATTGTAATGCCGACCACACATTTTAAACACATGGTATGGTTGAGAAATGACTTGCGTATTTATGACAACCCAGCATTATTTCGCGCCGCTGAAGGACAGCAGGGGGTGTTGGCGGTTTATTTTATCTGCCATGAAATGCTGCAAAATCATGTCGCGGCCCCCGCACGCATAGACTTTATTCGTCGCCATCTTTTGCGGTTAAACAATGATCTGGCGGATTTGAATATTCCATTGGTGGTTGTCGCTATTGATAAAACCAAAGAAATAACTCTGCAGCTAAAAAAATTAATAGATAAGCATCATGTAGAAGAACTGTTTTTAAATGCCGAATATCCTATTGACGAATTTAATCGGGACAAACACGTTGCAGATGAGTTGCGTAAGCAGGAGGTTGTGGTCAAACGCTGCCATGATCGAGTTATTATTCCGCCGGGTATGATTAGGAATGGTAAAGGTGAGCCCTATAAAGTATTTACGGCGTTTAAAAAAAATTGGCTTCAGCAGGTGAGGGTGCTCTCACTTGAACCCTTAAAGAAACCCAAAATACAATTTGCGCACAATGCGCATGTAATAACAGAGTCAGAAATTAATAAATTATTCAAAACACTTGAGCAACGCGATTTATCCAAATTGTGGCCAGCTGGTGAGCGAGAAGCGGCTAAGCGACTAAAAGCATTTGTAAAAAATCATATTCATGATTACGACACAGCTCGCGATTTTCCGCAGCTTGATGGAACCTCTCAACTATCACCTTATTTGGCAATAGGTAGCATCTCACCACGGCAATGTATAGCGGCAGCGCTGCATGCAAACAATGGCGAATTGGATTCAGGAAATTCTGGCGTCACAACCTGGATTGGCGAGTTAGTATGGCGCGATTTTTATCAGCATGTTGCGGTAGATTTTCCTGATGTTTGTAAATACAAAGCCATGCAAAAACATACGGAAGCTTTTCCCTGGCGGTATGACAAAGCATTATTTAAATCCTGGTGTGATGGTGAGACGGGTATTCCCATAGTGGATGCTGCCATGTTGCAATTAAAAGCAACCGGGTGGATGCACAATCGCTTGCGTATGGTTGTTGCTATGTTCCTGACCAAAAATTTGCAAATTGATTGGCGTATGGGCGAACGATATTTTATGACGCAATTGATTGATGGGGATTTCGCCGCAAACAATGGCGGTTGGCAGTGGAGTGCATCCACCGGAACTGATGCAGCGCCTTATTTTCGAATTTTTAATCCCGTGAGCCAATCGCAGCGCTTCGATGCGGACGGAACTTTTATCCGGCAATACTTGCCTGCCTTAGCCAAATTACCCGCCAAGATTATTCATAACCCGCCGCCAACACCGGATTATCCGCTACCTATTGTTGATTTGTCGCTCAGCCGCAAGGAAACTATTGCGCTTTTTGGAGCACTAAAAGGTTAAAATGTGCAGCATTGGCCAATGCAAAAAATGGCAAGCTTTTACACTGCGTCAATCAAGTATCTATTTTCGAAGAGGTTGTTAGAGAGGATTTATGAACAAATTCAAACTTCAATATTTAGTCAGTGCATTGGTATTATCAATGTTCACTTCAGTTGTTATGGCTGAGGATAGTTATTCGGTTTCCGGTACGGCTTACAATTTAAAAACGGGCAAAGTGACCTACCGGGAATTATTCACGGGTCTGGATGGCAACAATGAAGTGCAGGTAAATTATGCAAAACCGGACGGCGTTATTTTTGCCCGCAAAAAGCTGAACTACAATACGGAAGTATTTCAGCCTGGTGTGGAGTTTAAAGACGAGCGTGACGACGAGCTGGTGTCAGCCGCTTTTGACGGTGGACGCTTGTTGCTCACCCATAAAATAAAAGGTGATTCGCAAACCAAAACACTTTATGAAACCTCAAAGTTAATTATTGATGCGGGTGTAGATGCATTTATTCAACAGCAGTGGGCAAGAATCACATCTGGCAAAAAGGTGGAGTTTGATGTAGCTGACGCGCGCCATTTGGGTATTGAGAAATTTGTGATCAAAGAAATTGATTCCAGTGCTTCGCCACTCGCTTATAAAGGTGCCGGAGAAAAATGGAAATATTTCAGAGTAGATACCGCAAATAAATTGTCATCCATATTTGTCGAGCCAATTTATTATGCTTACGAGCCGGACGGGAAATATTTGATGCGTTATCAAGGGCGTTCAAATATAGATGATGATTCCGGTGACGCTTGGGATGTAAGAATTGAATACGAATACTTTCAGTAGCGGTCATATGGCTACTTAAAAAAGTGTAAACCTTCTGGAACTAATGATGGGTCACTTGCTCCAAATGGTCGGTGTGTAGGAAATTTTCTTACATAAGTCGTCTACGCGATAATTTAAAAATTAAGTGGCCATGTAAAAATAATCATAAAGGAAGATATGAATAGCAAAGCGTTTATCTCATTACTGTTGATTGGAATATTTAACGTGGGTTGCCAATCTACTTTTAACACTTTAAAAAAGCCCCCGCCTGAAAAATATGTTGAAGTGGTGTCGAATGATTCTTATGTCAGCGCTGAAGAATCGCTGAAGGCATCTGGCGTAAATTATGTCTGTAAGGAAATTTATGTTGGGAAAGGTTCTTCACAAAACCGAAGAGCGTGTTTTGTGAAAGCGCCGCCTGCAAGCATGTATGAAACACTGGGGGTAAAAATGGGTGATTTGCCTTCAGCAATTCTTGAGGATACTGGTCAGAACTTTTTAATAGTGGGACAAATAGCACTCGCCTTCGTCGGGCATGGGCTTTACTTTCCTCAGTAGGGCTTTAAATCAGTAGCGTCCGATATTCGTTACAAACGCTACTTTTTCTAAGTTTTGGTCGTAGATGCTTATTTGTTTTCCTGGCGCGGTAAATAACTACACCAGTCACTCCAGCTTCCCGGATAAAGTTTTGCATCAATTCCGCACAAATGCAGCGAAAAAATATTAACACATGCGGTAACACCTGAACCGCAATATACAGTTAGATCATTATTCGTAGAAATGTCTTTCCAATGGTCTTGTTGCCATTCAACCGGTTTGATAAAGCCTTTCTCATCAGTAACGTCTTGCCAGAAAAAATTCAACGCATTTGGGATGTGGCCAGCGATGGGATCTATAGGTTCTTCCAATCCCTGATAGCGGCGCGCTTCACGTGAATCGAGTAGGGTTAATGTATCATTTGCAAGAATATTATTGCGGTCTACGGTTTGGTTTGGCTGAACAGAAACTTTAAAATTCCCTTGTTTGAACGCGGGTTCACGTCTGTCCAGCGCGCCACCAATTGCAATCCAGGAATTAAATCCGCCATCGATAATGCGTACGTCGGCGTGACCTAAATGTTTTAACAACCACCACGCACGTGCCGCATAAGCCATTCGCGAATCATCATAAACGACAACAGTAGTATGTTGATTGACACCAAAACTCCTCAGTTTATTTTGCAGGTATTCAAAGTCAGGTAATGGGTGTCGTCCGCCATGAGTTTGCACTGCAGAAGAAAGATCTCGTTCCAGATCAACATAGTAAGCGCCTGGGATGTGACCTTGGCGATAAAGTGATTGACCTTGGGTTTTATCCATTAAGTTAAAGCGGCAGTCGAGCACGACAGTTGTTTTGCCAATTAGGGCGCGCAATTCAGTGGCGGATATTAGAGACGGATGCATAGTGAGATTAGCAATTGGTTGAATAATGTGCCGATCTTGTCACTATTCATGGCTGCTGTGAAGTGCAATTGAATAAGATTGGGCAGTTTTCACGATTTTTGAATTACGCTACTAAGTTTGTCCAGGCTTCAGGTTCCTTTTTCCCATGCTTCGGGTTCCTTTCCCTCCAACTGATATGCAAACGCAATAATGTAGGCAACGGCAAGATAAAGCGATTCGGGAATTTCGTCACCCAACTCAAGCTGTACCAAGAGTTCAACCAATGCGCTGTTATCGCATAGAGGCACGCCGTGCTCTTGCGCAATCGCCATGATATTTTCTGCAACAGCGCCTGTGCCTTTGGCCGTAACGGTGGGTGTGTTCGTACCGTCATAAAACAAAGCGACCGCTTTTTGAATTTTATTGTCTTTAGTCATGCTTAGGTCGACACATCAATAAGTGAATAGCTTAATGCCATAGGTTTTTCTGGTGGTATTCCGCGCATACATTGTAAATATTTTACATTCATTCCTTCGCTTTCAAGCTGTTTACGCAGGTCTTCGATATGCTTACTGACCTGAGTAAACGTTTTTTCTCTCGCTGCCCATAGTGTTGCACTTACCTGTGTGTTAACTATGGATAGCTGCGCGCAAAATTCTCCCAGTGTCGGCAGATCAAATCGTAAGGTCACGGACCACTGTTTGATTTTATTGCCAGTTTTTTCGGCATCGGATTCTGATTCTTTTTTATCGTCCACCCATTCGCGGTCAATACGCAGGTGAAGCTGTTGCACATCATTATTGTGCCTTACCGGTATTTCCAGTTGCCACGAAGCATTGGGTGTTGAGCTGTCTTTGCTGTCCAACTCGTGATTAATCGCGTGCAATTGTTGCAATTGAATTCTGACAAGGCTTTGCACACTATGTTGCTGCAAAAGCACCAGTAATTGGTTGCGCAATTCTTTGTTGGATAATTCTTTAACCGGTTTTTGCATCAGCTGTTGTATAAAAATGCCAATGGCCTGACTTAAATCATGCTTGCTATTATGTAAATGATTGAAAGCTGAAGCTGACGGATTGAAAAAAGGTGCTGCGGTAATTTGTTGCAAAAGTTTTTGTGTTTGTTCGTTGGTGAGTGGTTGTTTATCGCCAGACATATCTTGTGTAACGCGATTTAACAGTGTTAGTAAAGAACCTTTTACGTCTTGATTGTAAGTGTTTTTTACTGAGCCAGTTAGTGTAGGCTTATCGTTAGCTGTATTATTTTGCACAACCTGATTTAATTTGTGCTCGAAAAAAACTCCCGAATTTTTAAGTGTCTCTGCAAGCGCTTTGGGCTGGCTTAAAGCGTCGGGAGTGCGTATTTTTTCAGCAACGCTTTTTAAGGCTTGTTCAAGGCTGGGGGAAAATAGTTGGATTCTAGCGGTGGCTGGTAACTGTCTGAGCTGTGCGATTGATGAAAATAACACATTGAGTGTATCTTTGTGCGGTAGTAAGGCGCGCAAATTTTCACTTACTAATATTTTTGCGGCGGCTACCTCGGGTGAAATTTTTACTTTGTCTGCAGTTGCAGAAAATTTTAAAGAGAAATCATTTTGATTGTATAGAGCAGCGTTACCTAAAGATGTTTTTGCAGTGGATCCCTGGGTGGAGCTGGTCGCTGTAGGAATATTTTTTTCTAAAATTAAATTATCAACTTTAGCCTGGAGAGCTTTTATATCAGCAGTTTGATTCATTTTACTGCTTAATTCTGCAAGCGCATTTTTTAAAAGCTCATTTAGCATTGCAATATTTTTTGCGTTAGGTACTGGAATGCCTGTTGTTTGTGATGAGGTTTGATCCATATCGGCCAGCAATTTTGAAGCAAGCAGATTCTGAATGGGTGACTGATTTTTTGGTGGATTAAAAACTGCTTCATTTCTATCTGCTTCCGGCATATTAAGCAAAACCAATTTTTGTGGGTTTTGCAGTTGCACAGGAATATTTTGTCCTACCGCCAGAGGTCGATCTGTGTAGGTGAGCTGTGGGCGATTGTTAACCAATATGTTGACCCATTTTAATTCCGGCATTTTTATCAAATCTCGCTGTTGCATCAAACGCGATATCTCTGCTTTGACGGCGGGGGAAATTTTGGTCGGGTCAGCAATTTGTTTGTTGATTTGCGCAAGTGCGGCAGCGGTTTGTTTCAGTAGCGCTTGTCGCTCAGGTTCAGTTACCGGTGTTGTTGAGGTTACAGTGGCCATCACGGTTTTCCCCAATACCAAATTCAACACGCGGCTTAAGGCAACGAGTTGTTCGGTATTTTTTTGCTCCAACGCCTTAATCAGGTTTTGGGGGATATTGTTAATGTCCATTGTTCAGCTTTTATCCGGTTTGGGTGCAAGTTTTGTTTTTTGGTAAGTTGCGAATGCCAGTAGCCAGTAATAACGCGTGAAAATATGATGGTGCTGCGGCTATAATCGCTCGGCAAAATCGCCCATGAAATAGTGTGCTTAGTTATTTTTTATATTAGATGCTTTAGCTGGAATTTGTGTAAGCATGGGCATTTTGAGTATAGCGATCTCCAGGTGTAAATCCTGGATTCTTCATACAAAACCATAATATTCAGTTGGAATCTTCTGTGGCAGTCGCTCCTGTTCTATTTGAATTACGTGATCTGGCGTGCGAGCGCGACGAACGACTGTTGTTCGCACGGCTCAATGCGCGTTTTTACGCGGGGCAGGCAGTGCAGATACTAGGGCCCAACGGTAGTGGTAAAACGACTTTGCTGCGGATATTGGCTGGGGTAAACCGCGATTATCAAGGCGACATCTATTGGCAAGGCAAGCCTGTCACAGATCTGGCTTGGGAGTTTGCCAATGAACTTTTATACCTCGGGCATTTGCCTGGCGTGAAAAAATCCCTGACACCTTTAGAAAACCTGCGTTGGTATGCGGCACTGCAAGGCGCTGTGCCAGATGAGCAATTATTGACTGCTCTCGCACAAGTCAATTTGGCTGGTTATGAGGATACTCTTTGCTACCAGCTTTCTGCCGGGCAGCTTCGCCGGGTTGCTTTGGCCCGCCTGGTTTTTAGTAAAGCAAAAATATGGATTCTGGATGAACCCTTCACGGCTTTGGACAAGTCCGGCATCGCTCAACTTGAAAATCGTTTAATCGCCCATGCCGAAGCGGGCGGTCTGGTGCTGGTTACTTCCCATCAGGATATACGTTTTCCACAGTTGCAGACGTTGAATTTGCAGGATTTTGCTGAATATCCAACACTTGGGGAACCCGCCCATGGCTAAATCCCCATCTTTGTTTACAGCGACCTTTCGGCGAGACTTATTATTGGCATTCCGCCACAAAGGCGAAATGATCAATCCGCTGGTGTTTTTCCTGATCGCCATTAGTATGATTCCGCTGGGTTTAGGGCCAGACAAAGATCTCTTGATGCGAATCGCGCCCGGTATCCTATGGGTGATGGCACTGCTTGCTACCTTGCTTTCACTGGATAATTTATTTCGTAGCGATTTTGATGACGGCACACTTGAGCAATTGCTTATATCCCCGCATCCACTTTATTTGAGTATGCTGGCTAAAGTGTTGGCTTACTGGATTGCAACGGGTTTGCCATTGATGCTGATGTCTCCATTACTGGGCGTGATGCTTTCACTGCCATCTGGAGCATTTATTGCTTTGTGCTCGTCGCTTCTTCTAGGTACGGCAGCAATGAGTTTAATTGGCGCAGTAGGCGCTGCACTCACGGTAGGTTTGCGTAAAGGTGGTCTTTTGATTTCATTAATAGTCATGCCACTCTATGTTCCTATTTTGATTTTCGGGGCCAGCGCTGTAGCAGAGGCCGCTCTGGGCAATCCATTCAATATGCAACTCGCTGTCTTAGGTGCGATTCTGGTAATGGCTTTAGTGTTAGCGCCGCTCGCTACCGCTGGCGCTTTACGTGTTAGCGTGAATGGTTAGGCAGGCACTGTAAAAGCCAGGTTTTAAAAGATGTCGTAAAAGAATAATGAATTGAGGTTATCTATGAATTGGCAATGGTTTCATCGTTTGGGTTCGCCACGTTGGTTTTATGAAAAAACCGACGCGTGGGTTCCGTGGTTGCTCATTCTTGCCTGGGGTCTTTTACTAACGGGCACTGTGTGGGGCTTGGGTTTCGCGCCCATGGATGCAAAACAAAAAGACAGTTACCGCATTCTGTATGTCCATGCGCCAGTAGCTTTTATTTCCATGGCTTGTTACTACCTAATGGCCATTGCCGGTGCGATCGGTTTGATTTGGAAAATGAAATTACCGTATATGGTGATGAAATCCGCCGCACCCATTGGTTTTGCTTTCACGGTTATAGTGCTGGCGACCGGCTCAATCTGGGGACGGCCAACGTGGGGAACCTGGTGGGAATGGGATGGTCGTATGACGTCTTATTTGGTTTTGTCCTTTTTATACCTTGGTGTTATCGCGCTGCAGAATGCGTTTCAAAGCCGTGACACGGCGGATAAAGCCAGTGCGATTCTCGCGCTCGTAGGTACAGTAAATATCCCGATAATTTATAAATCTGTCGATTGGTGGTACACCTTACACCAACCAGCGACCTTAAAACTAACGGGCGAATCAACTATTCATGTGTCTATGTTGTATCCGTTATTTACAATGATTGTGGGATTTTATGTTTTTTTCACCCTGGTATTGATTTTGTTTACGCGCACTGAAATTTTACGTCGCGAAAGTAGAACCCAATGGGTGAAAGATTTGGCTACCGGAACTGTACGTAAAGATGAGGTGGCCTCATGAAGTTTCAATTTGAAAGCCTCGATGCATTTTTAACCATGGGCGGCCATGGTCCGTTTGTATGGGCCAGTTATGTTTTGGTTTACATAATTATCATTTCCTTAACACTGAGCCCGTTACTGTCAAAAAGAGCATTTTTAAAACAGCAGAAAAAATTACTTCAGTTGCAAAAAAAATCTCGAGACGGCTCCTTATAAATCTATTTCTATTAGTTGAAGTGTAATCATGCATCCAGTTCGAAAGCAGCGTTTAATTTTGGTAATCGTAGGTGTTTTAGCAACCAGTATTGCCATTGGTTTGATTGTCTATGCCATGCGCGAAAATATAAATCTTTTTTATCCCCCCAGCAAAATAGCAGCGGGCGATGTTCCGCAGAATCGCAATATTCGCGGTGGTGGTTGCGTGAAGCCGGGCAGTGTGGTGCGCTCGAAAGAAAGTCTCGATATCAATTTTATTCTTACTGATGGTGTTGCCGAAGTGCCGGTAAAATTTTCGGGAATTTTGCCGGATCTATTTGCGGAAGGGGAAGCAGCGGTTGTAAATGGAAAAATTGATGAGAAAGGTATATTCAACGCCGAGCAAGTCCTGGCGAAGCATGATGAAACTTACACGCCCCCGGAAGTTGCGAGTATGAACGATGGCAAAGACCATAAAAATGATCAAGTCATATGTAAGGGGTTGAATTATGGAGCCTAGTTTAACGCTAGCAAGTTTGATGGTGCCAGAAGTAGGGCACTTCGCTTTGGTTATGGCTTTATGTTTGAGTCTCGCTTTATTTATTTTGCCAACCGTGGGCGCCCACTACGGTAACCAATTATTAATGCACACAGCTCGCTCGTTCTCTACGGGTTTATTTGTTTTTGTTTGCATTGCGTTCGCATCCTTAACGTACGCATTTGCACATGACGATTTTTCTGTGAAGTATGTTGCCAGCAATTCAAACAGCATGTTGCCCTATTACTACAAACTCTGTGCAGTATGGGGGGGGCATGAAGGCTCGCTACTGCTTTGGGTGTTAATGCTTTCTGGTTGGACATTTGCAGTAGCCATTTTTAGTAAATCACTTCCGCTCGACATGCAGGCGCGTGTATTGTCCATACTTGGATTTGTGTCCATCGGTTTTCTATCATTTATGTTGTTAACCTCAAATCCCTTTGACCGCATTTTGCCGATTCCGCCGCAAGACGGTAGCGATTTGAATCCCGCGTTACAAGATTTTGGTTTTATTATTCACCCTCCAGTTTTGTACATGGGTTATGTGGGTTTTAGTGTGGTATTTGCATTTGCAATCGCTGCTCTATTAACAGGTCGTTTAGACAGTGCATGGGCGCGCTGGTCTCGTCCGTGGGCAACTATGGCATGGGGATTTTTGTCGGTAGGTATAGCACTTGGTAGTTGGTGGGCATACTACGAGTTAGGTTGGGGCGATTGGTGGTTTTGGGACCCGGTTGAGAATGCCTCGTTTATGCCGTGGATAGTAGGCACCGCATTAATTCATTCACTGGCAGTAACTGAAAAGCGCAGCTTATTTAAAAGTTGGACAATTCTGTTGGCCATTTTTACATTCTCATTAAGTTTGCTTGGCACCTTTATTGTTCGCTCGGGCTTATTGACCTCTGTACACGCGTTCGCTTCTGACCCAACGCGTGGTGTTTTTATTTTGGGCTTCTTACTGGTCGTTGTCGGTGGCTCGCTCACACTTTTTGCGTTGCGCGCACCGGTGGTAAAAAGCGAAGTTGGCTTTAGTTGGTTCTCGCGTGAAACATTGCTAATGGGCAATAATATTATTTTGTGTATTGCCATGCTCACGGTGTTGCTCGGAACACTTTATCCCATGATTGCGGATGCTATGGGTTGGGGAAAAATTTCAGTAGGTCCACCTTATTTTAACTTTTTCTTTTTACCTTTGATGGGCGTATTGTGCTTGCTGATGGCGCTTGGCCCGGTAGCAAACTGGAAGCGTACAAACCCTCGGCAACTACTAAGTTTGTTGTGGAAGCCCTGGGTAATAAGTTTGGTGTTTGCAGCAATTTTCCCGTGGTTGTATTCCGATGAATATAAGTTTGCTGCTGCTCTTGCAGTCTTTATTGCAAGCTGGATTGCAACCGCATTAGTTGCTGATTTTATTCATCGTTTGCGCAATGCAGAATCGTTTGGATCTGGTGTAAAAAAATTAAGCTTAAGTTACTACGCCATGATTATTGCGCATTTGGGAATTGCAGTAACCTTGATTGGTATTTCCATAAGCAGCATTTACAGCATAGAGCGAGATTTGCGCATGGAAGAACATAAGCCTGTAAAACTAATGGATTATGAATTCACTATAGAATCGTTGCAAAAAGTAAAAGGTCCAAATTATATTGCTGATGAAGCCTTAATTCGCGTCACTCAAAATGGAGAGCATATAGCTGATATGCAGCCGCAAAAGCGTCGTTACTACGCACGTGGCAATGTGACAACTGAAGTTGCATTGGAAGTAAATCTTTTGCGCGATTTGTATATTGCTATGGGGGAATCTGTTGACGAAAAAGCATGGGCGATTCGTGTGCAAATCCGGCCTATGATTCGCTGGATTTGGCTAGGCGCATTAATGATGGCATTTGGTGCGGTGCTTGCGGTAGCCGATAAGCGTTATCGTAAAAGAACTCAGTCCACCGAACTTGCACCATCAAATGTTGTTAACGCAGGGCTCGTGAGTAATGAATAAACAGAGATTATTTTTATTTATTCCATTAGCTGTGTTTATGGTGTTGTTAGGATTCTTTTTTCGCGGCTTGTCGCTCAACCCAAATGATATGCCCTCAGCATTGCTCAATAAAGCTGTTCCAAAGTTTTCTTTACCGCGTTTAGAAAATCCGCAAGAGCGGCGCACAGAAAATATTATGTTGGACAAAGTTAGTCTATTAAACGTGTGGGCGACCTGGTGCGTAACCTGTCGGGAAGAGCACGCGTTTTTAAATCAACTGAAAAGTCAGGGCATACATATCGTTGGGCTTGACTACAAAGATAATAATGCGGATGCACAACGGTGGATTGCAGAGTTGGGTAATCCCTACGATGAGATACTGGTTGATGAGGACGGACGAGTAGGTTTGGATTTAGGAGTATTTGGTGCGCCTGAAACCTATGTGGTGGATAAACAAGGCATCATTCGTTACAAATACATTGGCGATCTCAACCAAAAAGTTTGGGATGAAACCATTCAGCCTATTTTTAAAAGTTTGGAAAAATAGAGCCCCTATAAGCCGATTTATTTGATATGGATCAATGATTCAGTTTCCCGATTTCATAGACTGCATTATCCCATCAGGGATTTTATTATTGGAGCCTAATATGTATATCGATACTGTTGTTGTGTCTGGATTAATTATTGTAGCGCTGGTGTGTGTTATGGCTGCTTATATAGGCGTTTTTGCCTACAAACATTTCCAGCAGGACCTTGCGAACGCAGAAAAAAATGCAGCGCAAAAATAACAACCATAAAAAAAGCCCCTGTAGGGGCTTTTTCTTGAAGCAAATTCAGTAGGTAGTGGCGGACCGGACGGGGCTCGAACCCGCGACCTCCGGCGTGACAGGCCGGCATTCTAACCGGCTGAACTACCGGTCCGCAAAAATATAAACCTTTGTTTAAAAACACAGTTGCCTTGTGAGCTGAGTGTTTACCTGAAGAAACTGGTGGGCGGTACAAGACTCGAACTTGTGACCCATGCCTTGTAAGGGCATTGCTCTACCAACTGAGCTAACCGCCCGTTCAGGTGCCGCGCATTTTAATGATATGAAGGCTTAGGTCAACCTCTTTTTTAAAAGAATTTTTATTTTCCGCAATTTATGGATGTTTTGATTAAATATCAAACTCGCGCGCTGTTTTTTCGAACACGCCGCGCAATTGTTCACTAGATGTCCCCACTCTTGTTATACTCCGCGAAACATTTTTTCGAGGTTCATCATGGAGCTTTCCATTAGAGGTTCTGTCGCCAGATGGTCTGTTGCTAACACAGCATCCGCCGTAAAAATAATTCTAATATTGGTTGCTTTAGTGTTTGTCTGCGATAAGGCATTTGCTGTAATTGAAACACATGAGTTTGATTCGGAAATGCAGCGCAAGCGCTATCAAAGTTTTGTTGAAGAGATGCGCTGTCCGAAATGCCAGAACCAAAATCTTGCGGGTAGTGATTCACCTATATCTGCAGATCTGCGCAATGAACTTTACGAGATGATCAAAGCCGGTAAGTCCGATAGAGAAATTGTCGATTTTATGGTTGAGCGTTATGGCGATTTTATTTTATACCGCCCACGTGTATCGCCAGTGACCTACATACTATGGGGGGCTCCGGTGGTACTACTGATTGTCGGCATAGTTGTTCTGATCATTATTTTACGCCGCCGTCGCCAACTCTCGCTGATCCAAGGTAGTCAGCAGCTCAGTGTAGATGAGCAGGCCCGTTTGCAATCTTTGTTGGAAACTAACCAAAATTATTCTCAATCAAACACACTGAATACTAAGAAAACTGATACGGAGCCACGCTCATGACAACTTTGTGGTTCGCACTTGGCGTGCTATTTTTTTTAGCGTTGGTAATTGTTGCCTGGCCATTGTGGCGTCATAGAAAAACCGCACATTTAGCGGCAATAGATGAATCAGAAGTCAATCAGCGCCTTTCAGAAAATGTTCGCATTTTTCGTGAGCATCTTGCGGAGCTTGAAAATAGCTTGGCGTCGCAGGCGATAGATGAAAAACAATTTGAACAGTTGAAATTAGAGCTTGAACGCAACTTGCTTGATGATGAAGTGAGCTTGCGTGCACGAAATACTCGTTCATCACAAAAGCTTGGCGTAAAAGCTATAGCAGGTTTCTGTGCCGTGTTACTGGTGGGTGGAATCTTTTTTTATCAAAAGCGAGGTAACGCTGATGATGTTTACATTTATTCATTACAAACTGAAAAAATGCAGAAGGATTATCAAGACATGCTGCAGAGTCTCAATCCAGACCCAGCGCGCGCCCGTGTTTTAATTGCCGAATACCAGGCACAGTTAAAAAATCGCCCGGACAATTTGCAATATTGGTTTTTGCTTGCACGAACACAAATGGAAATCGGAAGTTATGGCGAAGCTGTCAAAGCGTATCAAGAGGTGTTAACTCGAGACGCTAAGTCGTCAATGGTTATGGGTGAGCTTGCACAAGCGATGTTTCTACGTGATGGCAATCAAATGACGCCAACAGTTGCGGATCTTGCGCGCAACGCCTACACCTTGGACCCAAAAAACACCATGGCTCTTGGCTTACTTGGCATTGAGGCTTATGGCCGAAAAGATTATCGCGAGACAATTCGTTACTGGCAAAAATCTGTGGAAATTATGGGGCCTAATTCGTCCGGCAGCATGGCCTTATCTGCGGGGATCGAAAAAGCCAAGCAATCCTATGTTGCTGAAGGAGGGAAGCTTGCTGATCTCCAAACGAAATCACCCTACACAATTAAATTGGACGTCACCCTTGGCTCTATGCCTAAAGTGACACAGGATCAGGTGGTATTTGTATACGCGCGTGCATGGCAAGGTTCACCTATGCCATTGGCCATTGCTCGTATAAAAGTTAGAGATTTACCCACTACCATCCAGCTCGACGAGACCATGGCTATGTCGCCTGCTTCTAGTCTCGCAACCGCAACAGATATTGAGGTCGTCGCGAGGGTTTCTCCATCTGGTTCAGCTAAAGCAGAAGTAGGCGATTGGCTTGGTAAAAAAGGACCTATTTCTATGAAGTCCGTTCCCGCTGTTATCCAACTGGAGATTAACGAACAGTTCACTAATGATGCTGCTAAACCCCAGTAAAATCTGCCATTTTGATGAATTAATGCTCAATCTTGCGTGGTGTTGAGCATAATTTACCCAGCTGCTTATGGTTTCCGCTTTTTCGCGCCTGATTTGGTCGCAAATGCCTTTCTTAAGCCGCCCGCAAACGTGTAGAATCCTGCCTTTTACGGGTTTCCAGGGTGTGTCGCGCTTTCACGAAATAATAATGAAATCAAGCGACTAGCTATCCAGCGCCCTTAACGAAAGACCATAACGAATCACGAGTGACACGGAACTATGCGGCTAAAGTGCATCAAGCTGGCAGGCTTTAAATCGTTTGTTGACCCTACCACGGTCAACTTCCCCAGCAATTTGTGCGCAGTCGTAGGCCCCAATGGTTGCGGTAAGTCCAATATCATTGATGCTGTGCGTTGGGTAATGGGTGAATCATCCGCGAAAAACCTGCGCGGCGAAAACATGACAGACGTTATCTTCAACGGTTCAAGTGGCCGTAAACCGGTCGGTCAAGCCTCTATTGAACTCGTATTTGATAACAGTGACGGCACCTTGTTGGGCGAGTACGCCGCTTTTACAGAGATCTCCATCAAACGCAAAGTGACGCGCGATGCCCAAAATCACTATTACCTTAACGGCACCAAATGTCGTCGTCGTGACATCACCGATATTTTTCTAGGTACAGGTTTAGGTCCACGCAGCTACGCCATTATTGAACAGGGCATGATCTCCAAGCTGATCGAAGCTAAGCCCGAAGATTTGCGTGTTTACATCGAAGAAGCTGCCGGCATTTCTAAATACAAAGAACGCCGTCGTGATACTGAAAGCCGCATGCGTCGCACGCAAGAAAACCTTGAACGTTTAACTGATATTCGCGATGAGCTCGAGCGTCAGTTATCGCGTTTGCAACGTCAGGCGCAGTCTGCAGAAAAATTTACCGAATACAAAAAAGAAGAGCGTTTATTAAAAGCGCAGTTGCAAGCGCTTAAATATCAAATTTTGGATGAGCAAGCCAAAGCTAAACAAATTTCCATTCGCGATTTGGAATTGCGCATGGAATCCTTCGTGACCGATCAGGTTAATAAAGATACCCAAATCGAAAAATATCGCAGCCAATACACAGAAATGGGCGATAAGTTTAACGAAGTGCAGGGCCGCTATTATGCAATTGGTGCCGACATAGCGCGCATCGAACAAACTATTCACCACGCGAAAGAGCGTTCGCGTCAATTGCAAACGGATCTGGATCAAACTCAGCGCGATTGCAAAGAAGCCGAAGAAAATTTATTAATTGACTCGCAGAAAGCTGAAGGCTGGCAAGAAGAGCTGTTAACGATTGAGCCTGATTTGGAATTGGTGAAAGCCGCTGAAGAAGGCTCAAATGAAGTGCTGCTTGAATCCGAAGAAGCCATGCAACGCTGGCAAAATGAGTGGGACACGTTCAACCAGCGCGCTGCCGAGCCGCGCCAAAAAGCAGAAGTTCAACAATCGCGTATTCAACATCTTGAGCAAGTGCAACAGCGTTTACTGCAACGTATTGAAAAACTAAAAGAAGAAAAAGCAAATTTACAAATTGATGGCATTGACGAAGAAATTGGCCAAGTCACTGAGCAACTTGCTGAATTGGATTTGGTTGCAGACGAAAAACGTAATCGCGTTGAAACAATTACTGAACAACTCGATCAGCGTCGCAACGACAACACGCGCGTTAGCAATGAATTGGATCAAGCTCGCAGCCAATTGCAAACCATGCGCGGTCGTCATGCGTCGCTTGACGCGTTACAGCAGGCCGCTCTGGGTGAAAAAAATAAAGCAGTTACCCAATGGCTTGCCACGCAAAATTTATCAAATCAGCCACGTCTTGCTGAGTCCGTGAGTGTTCAGGATGGTTGGGACAAAGCGCTTGAAACTGTTCTGGGAAATACGCTTCAGGCTGTTTGCGTCAATGGCTTAGATGCAGTCACCGGTGTTATTTCCAATCTAACGCAGGGTGAATTAGTTTTATTTGATACCAGCGCAAAATCGTCAGCAATTGAACATAAAAAAGCTACACTTTTAAGCAGCAAAGTAAAAGCAGATTGGGATGTTCAAGGCGCTTTGAACGGCATTTACGTTGCAGATGATTTACCTGCAGCTTTAAGCCTTCGCCCACAACTGGCCGGAAATGAATCGGTTATTACTAAAGATGGAATTTGGTTGGGCACCCATTGGTTGCGAGTGGCACGCGATTCAGACGCAAGTTCAGGCGTAATTGCACGCAAACAAGAAATTGAAGAGCTTTCAGCCAGAATTGCGGAGACCGAAGAAAAAGTTGAAACCTTGAGCGTTCAGCTTGAAGAGGGTCGCCAACAAATAAAAGAATTCGAACAAAATCGCGAGACGTTAAGACGCGAAGCGGATGAGCAAAATCGTCGTTACGGCGAATTGCGCTCACAATTGTCAGCCAAACAAGTTCGCGTTGAACAAGTCAATATGCGACGCGAACGCGCTGAGAATGAAATTCGCGAAGCGCGCGAGCAGCTTGAGCAAGAAGCAGAACATCTTTCCGAAGCTCGTATGATTTTGAGTGAAGCTATTGAGGCTATGGGGCAGGACACAGATCTGCGCGAAGATTTGTTAAAGCAACGCGATGATATTCGTACGGGCCTCGATCAAGCGCGTCAACGTGCGCGTCATGACAAAGATAAAGCCCACGAGTTGGCCATGCGTTTCCAATCACTTAAAACGCAGTTGGATGGTATTCGTTTAGGTATTGGCCGTTTGCGCGAACAGACTGCGCGCCTGCAAGAGCGTCGTGAACAATTAATTGTATCGCTCAGCGAAAACCGCGACCCAATTGAAGAATACAAGTTGGAGTTGGATGCAAATCTTGGTAAGCGTTTATCGGTGGAAGCCGCATTAACGGAAGCGCGCCGCGCATTAGAAACGGTAGAGCATGAATTGCGTAATGCCGAGCAAGGCCGCAATCGCGCCGAGCAGGAAGTGCAAGCCGTGCGCGCACATTTGGAACAAGAGCGTTTAGCAGCACAGCGTTTTGAAGATCAGCGCAATGCAATTGTTGAGCAGCTCGAAGAGGAAGATTTGAATCTGCAGACTATCATTGCAGAAATTCCCGAAGGTACAGAAATTAAACCCATTGAAGAGGAGTTGGAAGCGATTGCGGGGCGAATCAGTCGTCTTGGGCCAATCAACCTTGCTGCAATTGATGAATACAAAACTGAGTCTGAGCGCAAAAATTATTTAGATGCGCAAAACGCAGATCTGAATGAAGCGCTTGAAACTTTGGAAAATGCAATTCGCAAAATCGATCGTGAAACGCGCACGCGTTTTAAAGAAACCTTCGATCAGGTTAACAAAAGTTTGCAAGAGCTTTTCCCTAAAGTATTTGGCGGCGGTCATGCCTATCTGGAACTAACCGGTGAAGATCTACTCGATACTGGTATTACTATTATGGCGCGCCCACCAGGCAAACGTAACAGCACTATTCACTTACTCTCGGGTGGTGAAAAAGCGCTGACGGCAATTGCGTTGGTGTTTTCGATTTTCCGTTTGAATCCAGCACCATTCTGTATGCTGGACGAAGTAGACGCACCGCTCGACGATGCCAACGTGGGCCGCTACGCACGTATGGTGGAAGAAATGTCAGCACAAGTGCAATTTATTTATATTACCCACAATAAAAATGCGATGGAGATGGCCCACCAATTATTGGGTGTGACCATGCATGAACCCGGTGTATCGCGCTTGGTAACTGTGGACGTAGATGAAGCCGCCGAATTGGCCGCTTCGTAATATTTAATAATTTTGAACACAAGACGGATGACTTTATGAGCAACTGGCTAACCGGCATTATTGTTCTTCTTATCATTATCATTTTGGCAGATGGCTTCCGCAGAACCTGGAATGCGCGTCGTAATCGTCTGGATGTTTCACCCGCGTTAAAAAAGAGCCTCCGGAATCATCACGAGCACGAAGACGAAGTTATCAATGAAGCCCCGCCAAGTTACATTAGTGAATTGCCCAATGGCGGTGCGCGCGTTGTTACCGTACGCGACCGATCCGAGCGTCCGCAGCGTGAAAGAAAACCCAGCGCACGTGAATTAAAAGAGCAGCGCCGCCGTGAAGCTGCAGCCAAACGCACACCCGAACAAACACGTTTAAATTTGGAAGAATCCGTACCTATTTTAATGGAGTCTGTTGAGCACCAGGATGAATCCCGTGCTGATGAAAATGGGCGCATAGAGCCAAGTTTTTCTGAGCAGGATAATCTCAACAACGATCGCACCGAACATACCAATCATGCCGAACACACCAATCATGCCGAACATGACCTTGAAGATGAGCAAGATGATTATGAAGATCATGCTGATGATGAAGGTGACTACGATGAAGATTATGAAGAAGAGCATGAAGAGGACGAAGAGGACGACGAAGATTATGACGATGAAGAATCTGATGATTACTCTGAAGAAGATGAAGACATAGCAAAAGAAGATGAAGAAGAAACAAAATCTGCTGCGCCTCCAGCTGAGCCGGAAGAAGTTTTAATCATTAATATCATGGCTACTAAAGGCGAGATGTTTAACGGCAGCGAGTTATTAGATATTGTTTTAAAATGCGGCTTGCGTTACGGCAGCATGGATATTTTCCATCGTTATAGCGATACCAAAGGCGAGGGCGCACTTTTATTCAGCATGGCCAATATGGTGAGACCAGGAACGTTTGATTTGGATACGATGGATGAGTTTTCTACGCCTGGTATCAGCTTGTTTATGACTTTGCCCATTGATGCGGATTCTATGCAATCTTTCGAGTTGATGGTGGAAACAGCACAAGCCATTTCGCAGACTCTGAACGGCGAATTGAAAGACGAGCAACGAAGTGCGATGACTAAGCAAACCCTTGAGCATTCACGTCAACGTATTCAAGATTTTGAACGTAAGAAGTTATTTCGTCGTCCACGGTAATTTTGATTGAAGATGTGATTTTAATAAAGGTCACTGGATGCCCTGCGGGCATGACGGTCTGGATAATTAAATTGGGAGTTGTCGTCCCCGCAGGGGATCCAGTGACTTTCAAAGTCTGCGAAAATCAAACCGGTATTGCTCATGTCCACGACCAATAAGTTTTCTGATATTTCCCCTGAGCTTGAACAACTTCGCTCGCAAATCAATCACCACAATCACCGTTATCATAGTCTGGATGCGCCGGAAATTAGTGATGCTGAATATGACCGGTTGATGCAAAAATTAAAACATATTGAAGCGGAACATCCAGAATTAATCACACCAGATTCTCCTACGCAACGAGTTGGTTCTAAACCGCTCAGCGCGTTTGTTACCGTTGTGCATGAAATGCCAATGCTTTCGCTCGATAACGCCTTTAGTGATGAGGATTTAATTGCTTTTAACAAACGCGTGCAAGATCGTTTGAAATCTAAAGAAGATGTTGAGTTTGCTTGCGAAGTAAAGCTAGACGGAATCGCTGTGAGCCTAATGTATCGCGATGGAGTTTTGGTGCGCGGCGCAACCCGCGGTGATGGCACCAATGGCGAAGATATCACGCAGAACGTTCGTACTATTGCATCAATTCCATTGCGCTTACTGGGTAAAAATTTTCCGCCAGTGCTAGAAGTGCGCGGTGAAATTTATATGCCCAAGGCAGGTTTTGAAAAATTTAATGAGAAAGCGCTAGAAGCGGGTGAAAAACTATTTATAAACCCTCGTAATGCGGCGGCAGGCAGTTTGCGCCAGCTGGATTCTCGTTTAACCGCAACGCGCCCGTTAGAGATGTGCGCTTACAGTGTCGGCTTGGTCGAGGGTGGAGAATTACCTCCGCGTCACACGGATATTTTGAAAGCCTTGCAATCCTGGGGTTTTTTGATCAATCGTGAAATGCAAACCGCAAAAAATATTCAAGAGTGTTTGGAGTATTATCGACGAATACAGGAAAAGCGAAATGCGCTTGCCTATGATATTGACGGCATTGTGTTCAAAGTTAACTCACGTAAATTGCAAGAAGAATTAGGTTTTATTTCGCGCGCGCCGCGGTGGGCAATTGCTTATAAATTTCCTGCACAGGAAGAGACAACGCTTCTGCAAGATGTTGAATTTCAGGTTGGTCGAACCGGCGCTGTAACACCGGTGGCCCGTTTGAAACCGGTGTTTGTTGGAGGTGTTACTGTTTCCAACGCAACGCTGCACAACCGTGACGAAATAAATCGTTTGGGTATAAAAATTGGCGATACGGTTGTCGTGCGTCGCGCTGGCGATGTAATCCCGCAAATTGTTGCGGTAGTTGAATCAAAGCGTCCTGCAGATGCTCGTGAAATTAATTTTCCAACTACTTGCCCGGTGTGTGGTTCTCCGGTTGAAACAGTGCCTGGTGAAGCTGTGGCTCGTTGTGATGGTGGATTAATTTGCGCAGCACAACGCAAAGAGGCCATAAAACATTTTGTTTCGCGCAAAGCCATGAATGTAGAAGGCTTGGGCGATAAATTGGTTGAACAGCTTGTCGACCTTAAGATGGTTAATAATCTTGCTGATATTTATTCGCTCACTCGTGATCAGCTTGCGAATTTGGAACGTATGGGTGAAAAATCCGCTGATAATATTTTGGCAGCCTTGGAGAATAGTAAAAAAACCACCTTAGCTAAATTTATCTATGCACTCGGTATTCGCGAAGTAGGGGAGTCTACTGCTCGAAATTTCGCAAAACATTTTGGAACCTTTGAAGCCTTTGCCGCTGCCGACGAATTAAATCTACAACAAGTAAATGATGTTGGCCCGGTAGTGGCACATTTTGCGTTTGAATTTTTCCAGCAAGAAAATAATCGTGCTGCTGTTGAGCAATTGAAAGCTGCGGGTATTTACTGGCCAGATGAAGTTGCCACCGCTGTAGATGCTCCGCTGCTTGGATTAACCTATGTATTGACCGGTTCGCTTGAAATTTTTAATCGCGATGATGCGAAGGCGCATCTGTTGGCCTTGGGCGCAAAAGTGTCGGGTAGTGTTTCAGCAAAAACGGATTATGTAGTGGCTGGACCTGGTGCCGGCTCAAAACTCCAGAAAGCGGAAGAGCTTGGCATTCCAGTGCTTACAGAGGAAGATTTGATGTCACTTTTAAAAGAGCACGGGCAATTGCCGGAATGAAAATACTCACGTTATTGATGTTTTTTTCTGTTGCTTTTTTGAGCGGTTGCGCAACATTGCCACCCTCAAATCCGAATAACATCTGTGATATTTTTGAAGATGAGCCAGATTGGTATAAGACCGCAAAAAAATCTGAAAATAAATGGGGCACCACAGTTCCAGTGATCATGTCGATCATGTATCAGGAATCGCAGTTTGTGCAAAAGGCGAAACCTGCACGTAAGAAATTTTTGTGGATTTTCCCCGGCCCGCGTCCAAGCAGCGCTTATGGTTTTGCGCAAGTGAAATCAGAAACCTGGGGTGACTACCAACGTGCCGAGGGCGGCATATGGGCACGCCGTGACAGTTTCAAAGACGCCGCTGATTTTATCGGCTGGTATAATTATCAAAGCCAAAAGCGCAACAAAATTAAAGCGAATGACGCTTACAATTTGTATCTCGCCTATCACGAAGGTCAAGGCGGTTATAATAAGAAAACCTACAATGGTAAGGCCTGGTTAAAATCAACCGCGCAAAAAGTTTCCACCCGCGCAGCAACCTATACCAACCAGTTGCAAGGCTGTGAAGATGATTTGGATAACGGCCCTTGGTGGTGGCCGTTTTAACGAATAATAAAAATGTTGTTTGTGTAATTTAATTAATAGATGTGGAGGCGATTATGGATCAGGAATCAATTGTTTATGGTTGCATAAAAGATATTCCCGTTTTAACGAACGAATCAGAGCGCCTGCGTATTAATCGCGATGCGATGCTGACCTTGCCTCACGCAGATGAATGGCCATTTCTATGTCAGGAAATGTTCGCCATTCCGGATACGAATGCATTCAACAATTCTTATCAAACCGAAGTTATGCATTTTGGAGCTTCCTACAAAGCGGTTGAATACGAATGGGATCAGTGGATCGCGCAATTCGAACAATTGCTGAGTAAAATGTATTGGGTGTCCGCCACCGTGCATTTGGAAACTGAATTATCCGGCACACATACATTTACTTGGGATGCGAATGGTAAAAGTCATGTTCCCGGTTCAGGCAATATGCAAGTGCGTTGCGAGTGGAGTCATGAAGGGGCGTTTGGGGTTTAAGAAGATAGACTGTTTTCATACCGTCCCTTTTATGCTTTTTTTCAGACACGACCCGGAATCTACTGCACGAAATATATTAGTAGGGAGTCGTCATTCTCGCGTAGCGGGAATCCAGCTTTTAAATTTTACAATCAATACCTAGGAGCTGGATCCCCGCTTGCGCGAGGATGACGACTCCCAAATAAATATTGATTCATTTGCTCCATGTTTATTCTTACGAGAATACAGAAAAAATTGGTAATACCTATGTCAAACAATCTAATCACTCCCGACTTTCGTTTCCGTCGCCTCCGTAGAACAACGGCACTACGAGAGTTGGTGCGCGAAACTCATTTGCATATGAGCGATTTTATCCTGCCTATTTTTATTGAAGAGGGCATCACCGAGCCGGTTGCTATCAAATCTATGCCGGACGTTTACCGTTATCCTGAGTCGCAACTTGCTGAAATAGTAAATCGTGCATGGAACAAAGGTATTCGTGCTGTGCTTTTATTTGGTGTGTCTACTCATAAAGATGATGTGGGTTCAGATACTTGGCACGAGCATGGTTTATTGGCCCGAATGATCCGCACCGCAAAAGCCGCGCAACCGGAAATCTTAGTGATTAGCGATAATTGTTTTTGCGAATACACCACGCATGGTCATTGCGGGGTCGTCTTCAAAAATGATGTAGATAATGATGCGACTTTATTAAATTTACAAAAACAAGTCGTACTCGCCGCGCAAGCTGGCGTGGATATGATTGCTCCGTCTGGCATGATGGACGGAATGATTACTACTATTCGTCAAGCATTGGACGATGCTGGTTTCGCGCATATTCCTGTAATGTCCTACTCAACAAAATTTGCATCCGCTTTTTACGGGCCTTTTAGAGACGCGGTGGATAGCAGCTTCAAAGGCACGCGCAACACTTATCAAATGGATTTTTCAAATCCACGCGAAGCGCTTGCAGAGTCAATGCAAGACGAAGCCGAAGGCGCCGATATCCTTATGGTAAAACCCGGCACCGCTTATTTAGATATTCTTGCGCACATACGCGCAAATTCATCACGGCCATTAGCGGTTTATCATGTGAGCGGTGAATACGCCATGATCAAAGCCGGAGCTGCGGCGGGTGTAATTGATGAGAAAGCAATTGTTTTAGAAACAATGACTGCGTTTAAGAGGGCCGGCGCGGATTTGATTATTACTTATTATGCGGAAAAGTTGGCGGATTGGATTTAAGTAGTTTTTATTAGCATTTTTATAATGCCCGCCATTGTGCGGGCTTTTATATTTAAAGTATGGTTGTTTAATGTTCTTCAGCGATTCCCGTCAACATTTTTTTAATCCGCTTACCGGTAAATACCGTGAGTTGGTGGCCCAGTGTTTGAGTCTGTTATATCAGCGTCTTTATACTGATCTACGCGATTATGGTAATGCCATGAATCGTGAGCAGCTTATGGATATTTTTAAAGAAGCTATAGCCCGTGCGCCGATCCTGGATGCAGATAAAGACGAAGAAGAGTTTAACGCGCAAGGTGAGTTAATTGAAAATCAGGAAGGACGATTTAAAACTCAGCGTGATCTGGCGAGTTTTATTGTTAGTCGCTTGCTGGAAAATGGATGGTTGGAAAAGCAGGTCGATGAAACTACATTGCAAAGTACTTACAGTTTTAGTCGAATGGGACGATTATTTACACAACCGTTTGCAGATAACCAAGCCAATCATTTTCGTACCCGCAACCGTAACACTCGCAATACTCGCAACAGTTTAAAGGCCTTTCTGGATCAAGGTGAAATTCATGATTTGTTGGATGCGTACGAATATTCCGAGCGTATTATCAGTGATTTTAGTGATGTCATTGCCGATCTCGAAGATCGTAAGCGCCAATTGGTTCGTGAAGTGGAATCGCGCCAACTCATTCAGCAAGCAAGCGATGAATTTTTTGATTTTATGGAAACCGTCTTTAAACCGGATTTGGAAGTCCGTTTGTCTGCAGACAGTGTAGAAAAATATCGCGATCAAATTTCCGGAATCGTTTTTAAAATTCGACGCAAACGTAAATACGGTGGGTTAGATCCTGCGACAGCAGAAAAAGACTGGCGCGCGGTAATGGAAATACGATTACGCAAAGCGCTGCCGCAACGTGTGGTACAAGGCGTATCCTTGCTGGACACATTGTTGCAAACCATTGAGTCCCGGTTAAAAAATGCGTGTGAAATCATGCTGCCATCCTTACGTCGCGCTTTAAATACCTTCACGCAACGTGCGGACATCATTATTCGCCAGCTCAGTTACATTAATAGCCGAAGTGATGATGTAATGGATATCTATCGCTCATTATCCCAATTATCACAAGAGCAACAAGACAGTCTTTTGATAGAACAAGGTGAAATGCTCGCAGGAATGAAACTCGGTTTTATCGATCCGGGGCAAATCCAATTGCGCGTTGTGCGTCAACCACAAGTGGTGCGGTCAGCCATAGATAGTGATAAAGCATTGGATCTCGAAGCCCAGAAGGAAATCTTTATACAGCACGCCTTGGATCAGGCGTTTGTATTGCAGGGTAGTGAGGTTCGCCATTATGTCCAGTCGTCGCTTACTACGAACGGAAGTGTGAATAGCAGGCATTTAAAAGCCAGCAATATGCAAGAGCTATTAAATCTCGCCCATGCTATCGAGTTGGGTGCCGTAGATAATCTATCCTCGCGTTTTCGTTTTGCTGTTGAGCAAGATGAAAAATGGCTACACGAATCACCTAATATTAAAAATGATCAATATTTCAAACAGCGCGATCAATTTTTAATTAAGTTGATTGACAACGGAAATACATAGCATGAGCAATATTTTTAAGGCCGAGCTAGAAGCGCAGCTTGATAAATACAATATTTCATTCGAGGAATGGCGTGAATTAATTCAGCGATTACTGGATTACGGCGTCCTTTGTCGTGATGATTCGCAAGTGGAAGCGGAGCTTTACGATCGTTTCATTCGCATTCACCAAATGGTGAACGACTATTTGGCTTTGATGGGCGTTCGATTCCAGCATGATACTCAATTCCGCTTCGTTCGTATTCTGCCACCAGGCGCACGTCTTCCCGGTGTAGAAGATGAAACCGATGAGCCTTTCAACGGTGGCTTTCGACATAAATTAAATCAACATGAAATTGCTTTAATTTTAATCTTGCGCGCTGAATATGATAAGGCTTTACGCGAAGGTGCGATTGATGAGCAAGGGTGCGTAACATTATCAATAGAAGCAATCTCCGTTGCCAGTAAAAGTTTATTACGTCGCAATTTGCCGGAAAATATGGGTGAACGTCGACAGGCGTTCAAGCGGCTTCGCCAGATTCGATTAATCAGTTATTTTTCCGAATCGGATATTGATTCGGCGGAGAGCTGGATAAAAATTCGGCCCTTGATTATTAATCTTGTCAGCAATGAATGGCTGAGCCAAATCAGGCAACATCTTACGGATAACCTATTGCTGGTTACTGAAGAACCAGATGCTGATGATGATCATGGAAAGCCACCGCAAAAGCTATCCCCTCATCTCACTAAATCTATATTTGATACCAACGCTTAAAGTAAAACATTATGTTTTTAAGAAAATTTATATATGTAAATTGGGGAAATGTACCGAACACAGAATTTGAGTTCGGACCAATTAATTTATTCTCGGGAGGCAATGGTTCCGGTAAAACGACAGCAGCGGATGCAATCCAGACCATCATGACTGCAGCCCATGATAATTTATTTCATTTTAATCCGGGCCAAGATGAATCCAGCCAGCGCGGGCGAGGAGGAAAGCTGGTGCGTACACTCGCTTCCTACGTGTTGGGTTGCGATGACGGGGCCTATTCCCGGCCACAAGGTTGCGATGGATATTTGGCGGCCATATTTTATCCAACGCAAGGAGAAAGCAGTGAACCTTTTACTGCATTAATCGGCATGCGTGCTTTTGTTGAAACCGCAGGCCAAGGTACCCAGCAGCAAAAAGCAGCACGTCTTGACGATTGTCAGTTTTTTATTTTGCGCGATGTGTCGCTTAGTCTGAACGATTTGTTAAAGGAAGAAAAAACTCACAAGTATGTAGTTCCGCTTGATAAAGTTTATGCCGGTCTGCGTCGTCAATATGGTCATGATGTCGTGGAAAAATACGATAAGAAAAAATCGTATCTCTGCCGCTTGTACGGCGCACTTCGTGGGAAAAATGAAGCGGTATCAGAACGTGAAGCGATGAATGCGGCAAGAGCTTTTTCGCGTTTTATGGCGTATAAGCCAATCAAAGGTATTGATGAATTTGTTGCTAACGAAGTGTTGGAGTATCGCGATTTAGGTGAAGCCATTCGCAATGTTTCGGCGATGCTCAAACGAATTCATACGATGGAAGCGGATGCGCGAAATTTGCGCCAGACTATTGATCGTATGGAGTTAGGTCGTAGCCTGAGTGACCAATTTATAGAGGGTTGGCTTGAGCAACAGGTGTTACATTATTCGCTCGCCAAACGCAGGTTTTACGATTGCCAAACCTTATATCTGGACGCTAAACACAAACAGCAATCGCTGCGAGAAACAGCTGCGAGTCACACGCATGCTTTAACCTTATGCGAAACCCGGCGCGACGAAATTAATGAATTGATTCTAGCGGCAACCGCGCGCCGATTGGGCGTACCGGCGCTGCGTGATAAAGATCAACTGGAACAAGAAAAAATCGCGCAAGAAAAACTCATTCGCAATAATATTCCCGATCTACTGAAACAACATCAACAGTTGGAAGCCAATATCGAAGCCGCGCAGCAATGTGTACAAGCGCTACGTAATACATCTATTGCGTTAGAAATCCCTGCTTTAAAAGATAGTCACTTTAATCAACTTGCTAAGGCACTTGCGGCAGATGTTCAGGCTATTGATATCCACCAATTACTGAACCAGGATTGGATTGATGTTGGCGCTATAGCTACGCATGTAGATAAAGTTTTCGACCAGCAGAAAAACCATAATCTATTTGTTCATTATTTGTTGTCTTTGGAATCGAGCCTGGCGTTGAGCCATCAAGGCGGAAAAATTAATCTACGCGATCAGATTATTCAGGAACGTGATAAACGTCGTTCTACGGCGGAGCGATTACAAAAGGCAATTGAAACAAAACGACGTGAAATACAAACGCTTGAAGCGCAGCAAGTGAATTACCCACACTTTGTGCGCTCGGCACTAGATGCTATTGCCGCTCAATGCCCCAAGGCGGATGCGCGAGTTCTATGTGATTATGTCAACGTGTTGGATGCAGAATGGCAGGTCGCTATTGAAGGTTATATAGGTGCTGCGCGGTTTGGAATTATTGTTTCACCCGAATATGAAGCTGAAGCAATTTCAATTGTGCGCAACATTAGCGGTCAAGCTAATAAGGCACGTATCATTCAGGGCGATAAGGCTCGTAAGGATCTGGAAAAATCGGGTGATGTTCCGAATAATTCCGTTCTGCATGTGATGAGCTTTTCGCATGCGACCGCAGAGGCATATTTAAAGGCGAGTTACGGTGGCGTACAACGTGTGGAATCGGCCAGCGAATTACGCAATACCCGTCGCGGTATTACTAAAGATGCAATGGGTTCTGGCAATTATGCAATGTTCCGCTGTGATATTGCGGATACAGATTTAGTATTCGGGCAGGCCGCCCGCGAGCGTGCATTGGAAGCCAAACGTACTGAATTCCACAATTTAAATATTGAATGGCAAGCGGCGGTCGAATATATCACCGAAGCACAACAGCTTTTATCCGGTGTGGATCAATTAAAATTGCTGACCTATGCCGATAGTTTGCAAACGATGCTGTTTGCGCAAAATCGCATTATTGCCATTGACGAGAGTCTGCAGCAATTGGATTTGAGCGATACCAAAGACCTGGACGATGAGCTCAATGATTTAAAGTCTCGTTTACTGGAACAGCAAAAACAATTTACCGATATTAACAATGCTCAAGTTGATTGCCGTGCAGAATTAAAAAATGCCGATGCCTTATGTATTAGATTAAATGCAGAGCAAGAGAAAACGTTGATTAAAGTTGATGAGTGCGAAACCAACTTACAAATGATTGCCGGTATATGGCCCGATTTCAATACAGAAATCTATTTGCAACCGGCTGATGATTCTATTGCCCAGCATACAGCTAGTTATTTTGAAAATTGTCTGGCAACAGCTAATAGTGAATTAAAGCTAATTTTACACCGCTTACAGCAAGCAATAATGCAACACAATCAATTTTGCCTAAGCGCAGACGCTATTTTATTCAGCCTGGATTACAGTGACGAATTAGGCAGCGCTAGCTTTCAGCAAGTTTGTGATATGCGCCGTCAGTTCGACTCACTTTATAATCGTGACAAAAACCATATACTCGCCCAGCGGCATCAAGAGATCGAATCGTTACGTCAGAGCTTCAATAATGCCTTTGTCTCCAATCTCTGTCATTCGATTTACCAAGCTATAAATGATGGCAAGAAAACTTTGGAAGATCTGAATAATGAGCTTGAGCATCACAGGTTTGGCGCTGACCGTGAGCGATTCCGGTTTGCGTGGGATTGGGTGCCGGAATACAAAGAATATTGGCAATTTTTTAAAGCCGTGATGGCAGAGAGCCCCGCGATTGGTGGAGGGGAAAATATTTTTGCTATTTCACTGGAAGACAAGTATCAACGTGTTCGCGAACGATTGATGAAAATGTTATTGGATGAAGATGAACAAAAAGCGTTGCGCGAATTAACGCGCATCGCCGACTACCGTAATTATCGTTCTTACGAAATTTATAAAGAGCCGGAAGGTAAAGCTCCTATCGCATTGAGCCAATACGGCACCGGTTCTGGCGGTCAGTTGGAGACGCCAGCGTATATTATTCGCAGTGCAGCAATTACATCGGCATTTCGTTTTAATGAGGGCAATAGCCATTTACGGATGGTGCTCGTGGATGAAGCCTTTTCAAAAATGGATGAACATCGTTCGCGTGAAGTGATTAATTATCTGACTGAAAGTCTCGGCTTACAGTTGAACTTTATTATGCCTAGTAGTAAGTCAGGTCCATTTATGGATTTGATTTCCAATCAATTTGTATTCAGCAAATGCCCGACAGCTGAGCCTGTGGGTGAATTAAAAACCCGTGTAGTGTTGGACAGACAAGAGTGCGATAAAGAAAAAGTCGCCAAACTTATGGCCAATCATCGCCGTACCATACGCCAGCAAGCAAGCCTGGAGTTTATGGCGGAAGTCGAATAAATATGGAATCTTGCCCCAAGTGGTTAGCAGATGAATGTGCTGCAGAGGTGACAAAGCTCTTGCGTGGATTCATCGCGCATTATTCTGCAAAAGGCGTAATTCCCAAAAAGAAAGTTACCAGAGGTTTACTGCCTAGCCTATTTTCATTTGCGCAGGAAGAATCGCGAACCTACGTGCTTGAGCTCTTATCGCATTTGCAACAGGAGTCTATCCTATTATTGACTGAAAAAAACGGCGATCTAACTTATATACAATAGTCGAAGGCGCCATTCCCAAGTTACGTGCTTGGTTGAATATGCCCGTGGTAAGCGCGTCTTTATTGGCTTGGCGAGAAGCTGTTCAGCACATGCCAGCCGATATTCAACATTTTCATGACGCGTTATTGGATGTTGTCTGTCTGGATATTTATGAACCAGCAAAGGTGTTAGTTTCGCTTAGTAAAATTAATAAATTTTTATTGTCGTCTGATACAAATGATCAAAATATTTCCTGGCGACAGTTAAGTGCTTTTTTCTTCTGCGGCGATTCAAAGTACCTCGATTCACCTGTGCGACGGGCTTTACTATTATCCTTACTTCCCCAACTGGAAAATCGTATTCTCGAACGCCCATTACAGTTATCAGTCTTTCTTGTTAGTGGCGCCAAGGCAATTTTACTCGTAGAAAATTGGGATACATTTTTGGGGTTGATCAAGCATAAAAGCCCTGGAAATTTCCATATTTTGTATACCGCTGGCTTTAAAGCGAGTGCCAAAAATGTTCGCCAAGCCACGAGTGTGCATTTCTTTTACAGCGGCGATTTTTCAAGTATCCATTCGTTTGAATCTTTCTGGTTCAATCCCAAGAGCAATTGTTTTGATATTTATTTTTTGGGTGATCTAGACTATTCCGGTTTGGAAATTTTAAATAAGCTGAGTGTTTCTTTCCCCGATATCAAAGCCTGGCAGCAAGGTTATGGGCCCATGCTTGTAGCTGTGAGCTCTGGATACGGTCATAGTGCTAGTCAAACCAATAAGGAGAGACAGAAAATTTCGTCAAACGTTGCTTGTGATTATGCGCGGGAAACATTATTGCCTGCGCTGGATGAGACGAGACTTATGCTGGATCAGGAGTGGCTTCTTGATATTTGATCGGTTGTTTTATTTTCCATGATTTTAGGAAAATGCCGCGCGATTTTTTTAAGAGTAGTTTGTTCTTCAATAGGTTTTACAATGTAGTCGTCAACGCCTTCTTCAATTGCTGAACGAATTTGTTTGGCCTCTGTGACGGCGGTGACGAGAATGAAGCAAGTGTCCATGTAGCGCTCTGCGGCGCGCATGGCATTGTGAACATCCAGTCCACTTTTAATGGGCATATTCCAGTCACACAGGACGAGATCGTAAACGGGATTGGCGTCGTAAAGCATGCTAATACCTTTTAGGCCGTCTGAAGCTATATCCACTTTGGTAATGCCAACAGATTGCAACAGGACTTTCATCAGTGATGTAATTAAATCATCGTCGTCCACAATCAAAACATTGATTTTCCCTGGTTCAAGTTGCGCACGTTTGTCGGTAGCGGAAAGTTTCACCGGTTTTTGTGGCGCTTCTGCAGTACCTTGTAATGATTTATTGAATTGTGCGAGTTTTGACAGTGAGCTTTCAATTAACTCGAGAGTCTGTTCATTTTTTAATTTTGCTGCTGCAAATTCTGGATTGGCTATGTTTTTTTGCAGCCAGTCGCGCTTTTGACTTAACGTCCTGCCAATAACCATGACTTCAGATTGGGTAAACATAGTTTCCTCATTTGTATATCTGAATATTATTTACACATGCCAACATTTGGCATTAACAACAAATACCGCAAATATTATTTATAATGACGGGCTGTCAGCTAAATTCTCATTTGTCCGATTTTATCGCGAATGAGTTTTTTCAACACTAAAACTATAGTCCATCCTAACCCGAGCACCAATGTTGTAAGGAGTCTTCAGTGACACAGTTAGATCAATTTATTTCCCGTCTGGAACAACTTGTTGATCGGGTCGAGCGTATATTGCCAGCAGGCATACCAACGCCGGACTGGACTGCTAGCGCGTTTCGATGGCGATTGTTGCCTGACGGCCGCGGATACTTGCATGCCGTTAAAAATCCGCACAAGATTAATCTAAATTCGCTGATTAACGTAGAAACCCAAAAACAGGCCATAGTGCGTAACACGGCGCAATTTGTAGCTGGTCGCTCCGCTAATAATGTGCTGTTGACGGGCGCACGTGGTACGGGTAAATCTACGTTGATTAAAGCCTGCTGGAATGAGTTTGCCCAGCAAGGTTTAAAAATTATTGAAGTGGATAAAACGGAATTGATTCAATTGGCGGATATCGTTGATTTGGTTAGCGAGCGCAGTGAAAAATTCATTATTTTTTGCGACGATATGTCGTTTGAAGAAGGTGAGCTTGGTTATAAGGCACTTAAATCTGCTCTCGACGGTTCAATTGCAGCGCCCTCTGATAATATCTTGTTTTATGCGACATCGAATCGTCGTCATCTGCTACCGGAAAAAATGCGCGAAAATCTGGACGTGCGCTACGAGGACGGTGAAGTCCGCCCCAGTGATAGTATTGAGGAAAAAGTATCATTGTCCGAACGTTTTGGATTGTGGTTAAGTTTTTATAGTTTTTCCCAAGACGAGTATTTAAGTACAGCGCGTTATTGGGTTGAATATTTGGGTGGTACCTGGAAAGAAAACTCTGAATTCGAAGCGCTCTTATGGCATCGCAGTCGTGGTGCGCGTAGTGGCCGCATTGCTTGGCAATTTGCAAAAGATTATGTGGGCAGGTTTAGCAAAAGTTAAAAAGTGGATGACCTGAGTTAATTTCATTTATTGTTTATTCGCGTCTGGCAACGCTACGGCGATGCTTGTCCGAAAGTGAGTGGGTATGAGTTCTATAAACAATACATTTTGTAAGAAACGTTATTTGACCGACGTATTTACTCCGCAAACGCCGTTTACTCGCACGCCGAATCTGCGTGAAGGAAATCTGTTAGCGCTTCGACACAGGCTGCACGAATATTTTGTAACCACATTTGATCGCTACGAATCTTTGTTTGAAACTCTCGCTTGTGATGCAGCCTATTATGAAAAATCCATACCTTTACGCCATCCGTTAATTTTTTACTTCGGCCATACCGCTACTTTTTTTGTTAATAAATTATTATTGGCGAGAATGCTTGAAAAACGTATTAATCCGCGTTTTGAATCTATTTTTGCTGTAGGTGTAGACGAAATGAGTTGGGATGATCTCAATGACTCCCATTATCAATGGCCAACACCCATCGAAGTAAAAGCCTACCGCGACCAGGTTCGCGCGGTGGTTGTGAATCTGATTGAAACGGCTCCACTACAACTACCCATTGATTGGAATAATCCCTGGTGGGCGATCATCATGGGCATTGAGCATGAGCGAATTCATTTGGAAACGTCCTCAGTGCTAATTCGCCAACACAAACTAGCTTACGTAAAAAGTCATCCACAGTGGAAACCTTTTCGCGAAACAGGTTGTGCACCGCGAAATGAATTACTAACCGTAACTGCCGGCGATGTTATTTTAGGTAAAGAAAAATCCAATCCTTATTACGGTTGGGACAATGAATATGGCACGCACAGCGCTAAAGTAAACCAGTTTCAAGCTAGTAAATTTCTAGTCAGTAACCAGGAGTTTTTGGCGTTCGTTGAAGACGATGGTTACAAAAGCAAACATTTTTGGCAAGAGGAAGGGCAGGCATGGCTCTCATTTACTAACGCCCGGCAGCCTACCTTTTGGCTCTCGCGAAATGGAAAATGGTTTTTGCGATTATTAACTGAGGAAGTAAGCATGCCATGGGATTGGCCGGTAGAGGTAAATTATCACGAAGCAAAAGCCTTTTGTAATTGGAAAAAATCTACAACGGGGTTATCCGTTCGTCTACCTACCGAAGATGAGTGGTATCGCTTATATGACGTTGCTGGTGTCGATAACTTTGCAAATCCCGGCAACATAGATTCGAAAAAAGCAAATGCTAATCTACACCTTGATTACTTTGCATCATCCTGTTCAGTCAATAAATTTGCACAGGGTGAATTCTACGATGTTGTAGGCAACGTGTGGCAGTGGACTGAAACACCTATCTATCCGTTCGAGGGATTTGATGTTCATACCATTTACGATGATTTTACTACGCCGACTTTTGATGAGCGCCACAATTTAATTAAAGGCGGCTCATGGATTTCATGCGGAAATGAAACCTTACGTGAAGCGCGCTATGCGTTTCGCCGTCATTTTTTCCAACATGCGGGTTTTCGCTATGTTGTTTCAGAGGATTTAAAACCGGTGCCAGGATCTCACTACGAAACTGACAAATTGTTATCTGAATACGCGGAATTTCATTATGGTGATGAATATTTTGGCGTTGCTAATTTTTCAAAATCCCTGGTGGAGCTCGCTATCGAAATGATAGGCGATAGGCCAAAAGCTAAAGCATTGGATATTGGCTGCGCATCAGGTCGTGCAACCTTTGAATTGGCAACCCATTTTGACTTTGTAACCGGCGTTGATTTTTCAGCTCGTTTTATCGGCCAAGGAGTTCTTCTTGCCAGTGGCGAGACACTGCGTTACACGCTCACCGAAGAAGGTGAGTTGGTGCAATATAAATCACGTAGTCTTGCAGATTTAAATTTGCAATCTGTGAAAGACAAAGTGGAATTCTTTCAGGGGGATGCCTGTAATTTAAAACCGCAATTAACCTGCTACGATTTTATCCTCGCTGCGAATTTAATTGATCGTTTATACAATCCGGCAAAATTTCTTAATTCTATTCATGAGCGTTTAAATGTGGGCGGAGTGCTCATGTTGGCATCACCATATACTTGGCTCACCGATCACACTCCGCGAGAGGATTGGATAGGGGGTCTGAAAAAAGACGGTGAGAGTTTTACAACATTTGATGGTTTAAAAATGCACTTGGGTGAACACTTCAAACTCCTGCAGCAGCCCATTGAAGTTCCTTTTGTCATTCGTGAAACTAAACGGAAGTTTCAACATACTCTTTCCGAGGTGACCTTTTGGGAACGGATTAAATAGTTTAAATTTGACGTATCAAGAGGGCACTGGATCCTCTACGAGGATGACGACTCCCTGCTATCGTCATTCCCGCAGAGAATCCAGTGCCTTTTCTATTTTGATAATATATTTTTATTTGAATTCATCGTAAGGGTAACTTATTAGCATGGAATTTAATTTCGACAAGCCTATCTCCCGCGAAAATACCAACTCGGTAAAGTTCGATGGTCGCCACCATTATTTTGGTACAAAAGATGTAATACCTGCGTGGGTGGCGGATATGGATTTCGCTGTTCCTGATTGCATTACTCGCGCGTTAGAGGCTCGTCTGCAACATCCTGTATTTGGTTATACGCTTTACCCCGAGAGCCTTTATGAATCTATTATTCAATGGTTTTGGCGCCGGCATAGTTGGAAGATCGAACGCGAGTGGATCCTGATGGCCCCAGGCGTTGTCCCTTCGCTTTTTGCTGCGGTACAAGCATTCGCTGGCGAAGGCGAAGGCGTAATAGTTCAGCCTCCGGTTTATTTTCCTTTCTTTTCTGCAGTGACTACTAATCGTCGAAAATTAATTTTAAATCCTTTGCGCGAAGTCAATGGACATTACGAAATTGACACGGAACATTTGGAATCCTGTGCGCAGCAAGGTGCAAAGTTATTGATGTTATGCACACCTCATAATCCTGTGGGTCGTGTCTGGACGCAACAGGAATTAGCATCAATATTGAATATCGCACGCAAATATAAATTGATAATTTTGTCTGATGATATTCATTGCGATTTAATTTACCCAGGCAATACGCACACCATGTTGGGTAAGCTGGCTGAGCCTGGGGATAAAATTATTACAACCATTGCCCCGAATAAAACATTTAATATTCCAGGTCTAGGTTTATCTGCTCTGGTTATTCCCGACGCAGCACAGCGAAATGCGATGAAGCAAACGTTTGAGTCTTTACATGTTGGCAATACCAATCCATTCAGTATTGCGGCGTTTGAAGCGGCTTATCGCGGGGGCGATGAATGGTTGAATGCGCTTATGGCTTATCTCGAAAATACGCGTGATTTTGTCGACAACTATTTGCGTAATAATATCCCTCAAATAAAAATGGTGAAACCTGAAGCAACTTATTTGCTCTGGCTTGACTGTCGTAAATTAGGAATGACAGACGCTCAATTACGTGGTTTCTTTATTAAGGGATGCAAAGTTGGGATGAATCCTGGTACGGTTTTCGGGGAAGGGGGCGCCGGTTTTATGCGACTTAACATAGGTACTCCTAAGTCGGCTATAGAACAAATATTGCTATCGATCAGCAAAGCAATAAATAAATAATTTTTTCGAAAACTGGTTTCATGCGCTATCGTAATAGATGGAAATTTGCAACAAATGTAATTGAAACTAATAGTAGAATTATTATGTCACATCTTCATAAGTCGTTACGTTTAGGCGACCTCTTGGTAGAAAAGGGATTGATAACTACTTCTCAGTTACGTCAGGCTATTGAGTTACAAAAAGCCAGATACGATAGCGTTAAAATTTCTTCGATTCATACCAAGCATGAGTTGGGGGAAATTTTAATTGAGCTCGGCTATATCAGTCGTCACCAACTCAGTACTAATTTAAGCTGGCAAAGAAGGTTGAAAGCGACGACAGCAATTATGGTTTTTGTTGCGCCGCTACTAACAGCAGCATGCGGTGGTGGTGGAGGTAGTAGTGGATCTACCCAGCAGCAGACTGGCAATGTGCCTAGTTCGCAAAATGCTGCAACTAATAATTCGTCCAGTGCTTCTACCATTCCTTCGATTACTCCATCAACTAGTTCGTCAAAAGCAGTGACTGTTGAATCTGCACCTAAATCATCCATGGCCAGTTCCTCAGCAGCTGCCGAAAATTTGAAAGGTGCCGTTCAACTTCTTTGGTCCGTGCCTACTGCCCGTGAAAATGGTGAGTACCTTGATATCTCTGAAATAGGTGGATACGAGATACGTTACAAATCCCAAGCTGATGCTGATTTCTCTAGCATTGTTATTAAGGATGCTTATACAGATTCCTATTACTTTGATTATCTAAAGGGCGATTACCAATTTGAAATTGCCACCTTCGATAACACGGGGTTGTATAGCAAATTTATTCCAGTGGGCGTGCTTAACTAAACAGCGCCCAGGGTTCCTCCTAAATTGATTGAATTGCCAACTCCGTTTGACTGCTCAGTTCAAATGTCGCGTTTCGTACTTCAAATTGTCAGCATTGGCCGATTAGCGAGAGAAATTCGCTGCCTGGCCTCGAACTTTCATGCAAAAAAAAACCTAACCGCCTACAATAGCCGCCTTTTTATTTGTCCCATTTCTGGCCTTATTTATGACTTCCAATTCCAACGGCAATCCCACCATCGGCTTCGTTTCACTGGGTTGCCCCAAAAACCTGGTGGACTCAGAACGAATCCTCACCCAGCTGCGCACCGAGGGTTACAACATTGTGCCCAGCTACAACGATGCCGATATGGTGATTGTTAATACCTGTGGATTTATCGACAGCGCAGTGCAAGAGTCTTTGGGCGCCATTGGGGAAGCTCTGGCAGAGAATGGCAAGGTGTTAGTGACAGGTTGCCTGGGCTCGAAAAAAGATGAAATTATCCAGATTCACCCGAATGTTCTCGGCGTTACTGGTGCCCATGCCTATGAGGAGATCCTCATACAAGTCCACCAGCATTTGCCACCGAATCCCAAGCATGACCCCTTTACTGACCTGGTTCCGCCACAAGGCATCAAGCTCACACCGCGTCATTATGCCTATTTGAAGATATCTGAAGGCTGTAACCATTCGTGCAGTTTTTGCATTATCCCCGATATGCGCGGAAAGTTGGTGAGCCGTCCTATTGGCCAGGTAATGGGCGAGGCGGAGCGCTTGGTTAAGGCTGGCGTAAAAGAACTCCTCGTTATTTCGCAAGACACGTCTGCTTACGGTGTAGATATCAAACATCGCACAGACTTCTGGGATGGGCGCCCACTAAAGACGGATATGTACCAGCTAGCGGCTGCTTTAGGTGAACTAGGGGTGTGGGTGCGTTTGCACTATGTGTACCCTTACTTGCACGTGGACAATGTGATTCCGTTGATGGCCCAAGGCAAGGTGTTGCCATATCTGGATATTCCGTTCCAGCACGCGAGTCCAACCTTGTTGCGCAAGATGCGTCGCCCCGGGCAGGTGGAGCGAACGTTGGAGCGAATTAAAAGTTGGCGTGAACAAGTCCCCAATTTAACGATTCGCTCGACATTTATCGTTGGCTTTCCTGGCGAAACAGAAGATGATTTCCAGCAATTGTTGGATTTTTTGAAAGAAGCGCAATTGGATCGTGTGGGTTGTTTCCAATATTCACCGGTGGACGGTGCTAAGGCCAATGAATTACCAGATCACGTTCCAGATGACATCAAACAAGAACGTTATGATCGCTTTATGCAGTTGCAACAGGAAATTTCTACGGAACGGTTGAAATTAAAAGTAGGGCAAACCTTACAGGTTTTAATTGATGAAGTAGACGACGAAGGGGCAATTGGTCGTAGTTTTGCCGACGCTCCTGAAATAGACGGTTGCGTCTATTTAAACGGTGAAGAAAACGTCAAGCCGGGTGATTTAGTTAATGTCCTTATCGAACATTCTGATGAGTATGATTTATGGGGCACTAAAATTGCCTAACCCTTTGCCACCGGTTTAGCTGGTGGCGAGTAATGTGATACGGGAGCTAGAGTCGTTTGAGAACGCTTACATCTTTTCTGCTTGCTTTATACCGCTCAATAATTCTGCGCATTTTAATCGTTATCCTAGTTGCCTTGTGCCTCAGTTACTATTTTTTGGTATTGCCGTGGGTTAATCGCGCAGTCTCCGAAAATTATTTGCAACAAACTGGTCACCAGCTGCAACACGACAAAATCAATGTTCAATTATTTAAGTGCAATGTCAGCCTTGGGCATTTAAAAGATTCTGCGAGTTTATGGCAAGCCGATTCGATCAACTTGAGTCTTGCATGTTTGCAGTCATTTCGCGAACGCGGTCTTGTTATCAATGACCTTACCATTAAGCAATTACGAGTTAATGCCACACAAAACGAAAATGGGGTTTGGAATTTTGATGATGTTTTAAAGCATCAACAAGCGCTAGCAAAAGAGGCGGCGCAAAAAAAGCAAAAAAGTGAAAGCCCCTCCGTTATTATAAAAAAACTCACTCTGGTTAATTCCACGCTTCATTCGAATTTGGTTGCTTTGAATAACGTTCCTATGGACGCCTCTCCTCTAAATCTTACGATTTCAAATATCAACTTGCACAGCAAGAATGCGTCCAACTTTTCGCTGAACGCTGACTTGAATAAGACAGCAAAAATCGCAGTGAAGGGGAATTTGAATATTTTCACTCTGTCCGGGGATGTAGACATAAACGCAAGTCAAATACCCTTTGTCTGGTTTAATAAATTATTGGAGCCCTATGTAACTCTGGAAGTTTTGAGTGGCTCATTTGAATTTCAAAATCGCATTAGTTTGATTGATGGTGCGCCGCAGAAGATAGCGGGTAGTGGCAAGCTAAGCGACTTAAAACTTCGTCCAACTAACATGGAACAAGATGCAGTTAAGTGGAAAAGTTTACAGTGGGAAAATGCTGAAATTTCCTTAACGGAAAAATTTCTTCATATACCGCTAGTAACACTTAATGAACTGGATGGTCAATTCATCGTCGATAAAAATAGAAAGACTAATATTCAAGCGATGATTGTCGAGCAACCAGCTGAACCAACACCTGCATCATCGTCCGCAACGTCAGTGAGTACTCCAGTTGAAATAAAGCCTTGGCAGTTCGCGATTGATCGTCTTGCGGTTAACAATGCGGCCATAGGTTTTTACGATCAGTCGCTAACGCCATCCTTCACTGCAATCGTACAAAATTTTACGGGCGACATTGCGGGTATATCATCCGACGAAAATTCTTTGGCAACTATAAATCTCGCCGGTAATGTGGATGGCTATGCGCCCGTGACATTGCAAGGTAAAGCCAACGTGTTTAAGAAAGTACCTACATTAGATGCGTTACTGTCATTTAAACAAATGGATATGGGTGCGCTTTCTCCTTACTCCGCTGAGTACGCGGGTTGGAAAATTAATAAAGGTTTGCTGAGCGCTGATTTAAATTACCACTACGAAGACGGAAAAATTTTAGGTAAAAATCACGTAGTCATAGATCATCTGGAGTTCGGCGAAAAGGTGCGCGGTACACGTGTAATAGATATTCCATTGCGTTTAGGCCTAGCACTTTTGACCGACGAAAATAATATTGCTGTGTTGGATACGGTCATATCAGGTACTCCTAGCGATCCGCAATTTGATATTAAAGATGTGATTATGCGTGCGTTAAGTAATACGCTTAAAAAAATTGTTACCTCGCCCTTTAAGTTTCTTAGCAACCTTCTAAATACTAAAGAAGACCTGGGTAAAATTCAGTTTACGGCGGGTGAATCACAGTTAACCGATGAGGCGAAAAATAAAGTTCAGCTGTTAACGGAGGCTCTGAAGAAGCGTCCCAAAATGCGTTTAAGTGTACAGGGAACTTATGACCCGAGTACCGACTTGCTAGCACTAAAAGAAGAGCAGGTAAAAAGTGCACTGCAAAAATCAGGTGTTCCGATAGAGGCACTAAAGAGTCATAATGAGATTTGGGCTACGGCTGTAACTACCAAATATCAAGCCCAAGGGCTTGTGGCTCCAGCAAGCGTAACGCTAACGGCAGATGAAAAATATCAGGCACTTGTTGCGGCAGAAACTGTTGATCCAGAACGGCTTAATAAATTAGCTCATGAGCGTGCGCAAGCAGTTAAACAACACTTTATTTTACAATTAGGCGTTGCAGGCGACGCAATTTTATTGAACTCTGATGCAAGTTGTGGGAAGTCGGAACAATGTTCCGCTGAAGCAATATTCACGTTGGAAGTTTAAAGAACAGCAGTTGTTATCCTTCAAGACTTTTTTTAAATTTTTACACGCTGTGGAATAACCTATGGAAAATGTTCGTCATATACCGGAACAAAATCGCTTCGTGGTTGATTATCAGGGGGCGCAAGCCATACTTCAATACGCCATCTTTCCTAAAGATACCAAGGCGGTATTAGACATTACCAGCACTTATGTGCCGCCGGAATTTAGGGGTAAGGGTCTAGCCGAAAAACTGGTGCGTGCTGCACTAGGTTGGGGGAAGGAGCAGGGTTATGAATTGCAAGCAAGCTGTTGGTATGCTGCGAAATTTATTCGCTAGTTAAAGGGTTCACAGGAACAGCGCAATGCAAAAATCCGGGAAAGACACAGGTTTTACTTTACTTGAATTGATGATTGTTGTGGCCATTATTGCGATTCTTGCCGCTATAGCACTTCCATCGCTTGAACCAAAATACACGCGTACGCAAATTGCAGAGTCGGTTGATCTGCTGAAAAATTTAAAGGAAAACATTAATTTATTTTTCATTACTACAAAAAAATTCCCTCGGGATAATGAGGAAGCAGGAATTCCCAAGCCAGAACATTTAATTGGTAATTATGTGGAGCGAATTGATTATGTGGATGGTTCCTTCAATATTAAATTTGGTAATAAATCAGCGGGCAGATTAAAAGGAAAAATACTCAGTATTCGACCGATAGTGGTTGTTGACTCCCCTGAAAGCCCCATCTCCTGGATATGCGGTAACTCAACTGTACCTCAAGGAATGGTAGCGATCGGCATCAATAAAACAAATATTGAAAATCAATTTTTGCCTTTAAGTTGTTACTAAATTATTACTTATAAATTATTGTAGGTAGCACGCCCTAATAACTTATAAAGTTTCCCCGTCTGTCCCTCACTCGTTTTTCTTATTCTTGCATTTCTAGCTGTATCTAGTGGTGTAGTGTATTTGGCAACAATTTAATATCACCAACCTTTAAGCACTATTTTTCCGATGGTTTTTCCTGTTTCAATTTCTGCATGTGCAGCGCGCAAATTGGCAGCATTAATAGGGCTTAATGTTTTATTGAGACTGGTTTTAATTTTTTGCGTGTCAATAAGGTCGGCAATACGGTTCAGGATATGGTGTTGTTCGATCATATCATGAGTTTTGTACATGGAGCGCGTAAACATTAATTCCCATGTGAAGCTTGCGGATTTTGATTTTAGTAAATTTAAATCTATGCTGGCTTCAGGTTCGACAATCGAGCAAATTTTCCCTTGAGGTAGAATTAAATCTGCCATGCTTGCCCAGTGGTGTGCAGTAGTATTCAGGCAAAAAATATAATCCACGTATTGAATACCCTGCGAACGAATTTCTTTAGCAAAATCTTGTTGATGATTAACAACAATATCTGCCCCAAGAGAGCGACACCATTCTACTGATTCAGGGCGCGAAGCTGTGGCTATGATTGTTAAACCGGTAATTTGTTTTGCCAGTTGGATTGCGATTGAGCCTACGCCACCAGCACCACCGATAATTAACAAGGTTTTGCCCTTTGATGTTTCGGCATTAATTTCCAAACGCTCAAATAATCCTTCGGCGGCAGTAATTCCTGTTAATGGCAGTGCCGCAGCTTCAGCATCGTTTAAACTTTTTGGTTTGCGGCCAACAATGCGTTCGTCCATCAATTGATATTGACTGTTGCTGCCGGGACGGGTGATGTCTCCGGCGTAATAGACTTCATCCCCTACATTGAATAGCTCAACCTCGCTGCCTACGGCTACAACTTTGCCCACAGCATCCCACCCTAGAACGCGGTAGTTTTCTTCGACCTTGCTCTTGGGACTGCGTACCTTTGTATCTACAGGGTTGACTGAAATTGCGGATACCTGCACTAGCAGGTCACGGCCTTGGGGTTTCGGTATGGGCAAGGTGATGTCCACCAGGGAATTTTCGTCGGTAATGGGTAAATAAGTCTTTAGACCTACGGCTTTCATAGTTCCGGGTAACAGTTGGGACATTACGTGACTCCTGATGTATTTTTACGCGTGCAGCTTATCTACAGTGAAGTAAATTTAGTGAGGAATTAGCGAAAGACTATGTGTCGTCTTATCTATTAGCAGGTCAAGCTGATGTCTTTTTAATGGATTATAAGCATCTAAACAACGCGGAATAGCTCTTTGGACTTACATTGGTAGATTAAGTTCGTTGTCTATCTGCTTGATAATAGAGATTATACAGTTATGAATTGGATGTCGCTATGGTGAAGGAAAGCGACTAATTTTGGAGCAGTGGGTAAGAAGGATGGTTGAGGTACTCACCAGAGCAGTGAGTACCCAAACCACATTATTCGTACTTGCACAGGTATGAGGTTTCTACATCCGCAGTCACTTTGAAGCGTTGGTTTGCTTCTACTATGAAGGTTTGGCCTTCTTTGAAGGTGTCAGCTTTGCTGCTGCCAGGAAGAACTACAGTCAGGCTACCGCTCACCACAGTCATATATTCTTTTTGGCTAGTGCCAAATTCGTAATCGCCTTTTGCCATTACGCCGACAGTGGCGGGCAAAGTTTCAGTTTGAAAGGCGATTGATTTAACCGCGCCGTTGAAGTACTCGTTCACTTTAAACATGGTGGGATCTCCGCCAAAGGGTTAGAGGGATGCGGCTAAACAAACCGGCCAAAACATCTGTTCAATAACAAAACTTGCACACATAAAAAAGGCCGCATCTTCATGCAGCCTTTTTACTTTAATTTGGCTCCGCCTGCTGGACTCGAACCAGCGACCCAATGATTAACAGTCATTTGCTCTACCGACTGAGCTAAGGCGGATCGGTGACTTCCTGCGTGGAAGTGGTGCGCATAATATAGAGGCGGGTATGCTTGGTCAACCCTTTTTTCCAAAAAAATCATTTAGATAGCGGAGTCTGGTTAATAAGTCCGCAGCGTGTAAAACGTTGCTACATATTGCCTATATCTCGACTAATTTTTTCGCAATTCAAATGCGGAGAAACTTTTATTTCTCGCAATTAATTTTATGTGCTTAAAAAAAGGTGATGCTTTTTTTTCCAGCGGAATAAATTGATTGACTACAAAATAAGCGACGCCATTTTCAGTAAGCAGTTTTTGCGTATTACGTAAAAATTTTTCGGTTAAATCACCATCAACACTAAAACCCTGGTGGAATGGCGGGTTGCACAAAACTAAATCAAACTTATTTTTTAATGGCTGCCCCGCGTCGCTAGCAACTATTTCTGCGGGGATCTCTAATTGCGCGCAATTTGCTTTTGCGGTGATAAGTGCAGCAGCATTATTATCGGTGAGCGTGTGCTTTTTTACAGGAAAATTGCGGCTCGCAATTGTCAGATATCCATATCCGCAACCTAAATCCAAGCAATGTTCAAACGTGTCAGGAAGTGTTTTTAGCAATTGGGTGACTTCTGAAATTAAAAACTCACTGCCTTGATCAATTTTATTCCAACCAAATTGGCCTGGCTTACTTAACACATCTACACCATTAACTTGCACACAAGCGCGAAGTTGGTGGTAATTTTCGTCATTTAATAGGTCCCCGCGAAGACTGCCTTTCACTAGTTGACTTGAGTAATTCATACCGTCTTTCTGAATTTTCTTCGAACAACTAAATAACGCGCAAGCTTTTTCAATATAGGTTTTAACACCTTCATTTTTTTGACCACTAATCCACAAAACTCCACCGGTTTTTAAAATACGCTGCGCCTGATTAATCAAATGATGGACAACCGGTTTTTCTTTGGATATACGATAAAAAACATGATCAGCGCTATTGTCGGCAAGTGTAGTTAAATCAAAATCGCTGAACTCAGCGATGAATCCTAAGTCAGTTGCGTGTTGGGCAATATCCCATCGATTTGTTACGAAAGCAGGTTTGTGCGGCCAGCTCTGCGCATCCGGTAATTGTCGCAATACATTTTCGTCGCTAAACCAAAGGCTTTGCGCGTTGGAATGTTGAATAATTTGTTGGATTAACCAACTGGTGGGTGCATCAGTCATGATCAATCAAAGCTCGCTATTTCGTTAGCTGTAAGCGCACGAAATTTTCCTGGTAGTAGATTATTGTCGAGATATATTTCACCAATTCGCTCGCGGTGTAATGCCACAACATGGTTTCCTATAGCAGCAAACATGCGCTTAACCTGGTGATATTTTCCCTCGCAAATGCTTAGGCGAGCTTTATGCAACTCAATTAAAGTAAGTTCGGCGGGAAGTGTTTTTTTGGTTTCCCCTTTTAATAAAATACCCTCTGCGAAAATTGTTTTCGCAGAGTCTGCGATTGGATCAGCAGTTACTACAAGATAGGATTTTGAATGCATATGTTTGGGCGATGTAACTTTGTGATTCCACTGGCCATCATCAGTTAATAACAGTAATCCCGTCGTATCCGCATCCAATCGGCCGACAATTTGCAATTCACTTTTAAAGGGTAAATCAATCAAATCCAATGCTGTGGGATGCTCACTGTCAGTATTAGCGGATACATAACCAGCCGGTTTATGTAGCATCAAATAGCGAGCTGAACGGGCTTCGATAAGTTGTCCGTTACAAATAACTTTATCGCCGTCATTAATGCGCGCGTTAGTCTTACTGACTGCTACGTCGTTAACTAAAATCAAACCTTGTTTAATCGCAATATGAATTTGGGTTCGACTAAGTTCAGTATTATTTCCAATAAATTTATCAAGACGCATAGTTTTAATTCGTAGGTTACGATTTCAGCCATTCAGCCATTCAGCGGGCAGGGCATTGTACCAATTAAAGCGCTGCATAAGTCGAGTCATGGTGATATCCAAAGGCGCGGTTAGCTTTAATTCTTTTGCATTTACAGGGTGTTTAAATACCAACTCGGTGGCCGCCAATAACAAACGATGAGCGCTGAATCTCTCTTGGAAGAAACGGTTGTGATTACCTTTGCCATGTTTTGCATCGCCAATGATCGGATGATTTAAATGCTTAAGGTGACGACGCAACTGATGTTTCCGCCCGGTTTTCGGAATACATTTAACGAGCGAGTAACGACTTTCGGGATATTTATCTATAGCGTAGGGCAGAGCAATTTCAGCGAGACGATAAAATTCAGAAATAGCAGGTTTTGCTTCCGGTGCACGCGCATTTTTATCGGTGAGTTTATCCAACTCCTCTGTGAGTGGATAATCCAATAGGACATATTCCGGCGCAATGCCCCGGACTACAGCTACATAAGTTTTTTGCAATTGATGCTGTGAAAAAATATCACCCATCAATTTTGCAATATCAGCACTTAATGCGAACACCAATACGCCCGACGTGGGTTTGTCGAGCCGATGAACAGGAAATACATGCTGATCTATCTGATCGCGTAACATTTGCATTGCAAAGCGTGTTTCATGACGATCTATAGCGCTACGGTGCACTAATAACCCGCTCGGTTTATTGATCGCTACTAAAAATTCATCGCGATAAATTATGTCTAGTTGATCGTTCATGAAATACATATGCCTAAAATAAAACAGGCGCTCTATAAGCGCCTGTTTCGAATCGTGCGTAGTTTTATTTTGCAGCAGCTTTCATTTTCTTTTCGCCGGAGTCAACGCTTTGGTAAATCAAAGTGTTGATTGTCATAGGGCCTACGCCGCCAGGAACGGGCGTGTAAGCTGCAACGCGATCAATTAAGGGTGATAATTCAATATCACCCACACCACCGGGGTGATAACCCGCATCCACGACTACCGCGCCATCTTTAATCCATTCCGCTTTAATAAATTCCGGCTTACCAACAGCACCTACAATAATGTCAGCTTGTTTAATTAATTCTGGTAAATTTTTTGTGCGTGAGTGGCAAATAGTGACGGTGCAATTTGCATTTAATAGCATCATTGCCATAGGTTTGCCGAGGATTGGGCTTCGGCCAACAACGACGGCGTGTTTACCCGAGAATTCAATGTTGTAAGCTTCAAGCAAACGCATGATTCCTTTTGGCGTTGCGCAACCGTAAGCTTCTTCACCCATACTCATACGACCAAAACCTAAACAGGTTACGCCGTCTACATCTTTAGCAGCGCTAATCGCATCGAAGCATAAGCGTTCATCAATTTGTTCCGGTACTGGATGCTGCAACAAAATGCCGTGGACATTGGGGTTGTCATTTAACTCGCTAATTTTGGCGAGTAATTCTTGAGTAGTAGTGCTAGAGGGCAACTCAACTTTTAATGAGTCCATGCCAATGCGAGAGCATGCATTGCCTTTCATTTTTACATAGGTGGCAGAAGCGGGATCATCACCAACCAAAATGGTAGCCAATATAGGTGTTTGACCATTAGTCGCACTTTTCAGTTGTGCTACGCGTTGCGATAATTCTTGTTCGGTTTTTGCAGCAAGGGCTTTGCCGTCTAACACTAATGCAGGCACAGACATCTCCAAGATTCAGGAAGGGAAAAGATGCGCGCATTTTCACACAGCAGCACATAAGCAGCAACTAAAGCGCAGATACAGAGATTTTGTCGGATCAAATAAAAAAACGCTGGCACCCATTATGAGAGCCAGCGTTTTGGGTACGCTAGATTGTCACTATTTACTAGTAGTAACTAATACCTGAGCTGGTGCAGCTAGCCCACTTGCCAATACAAATGGTGCCTGCGCTTCTCAACCGGCTATTGGTGATTCTCGCTGTGCTCACAGGGCTGTCAGTACGGAAAATACCTTCACTCATGTTAGATATCTGGCAGCTATCCACATTCACGCCAATCTTAAATGTTGTGCTGCCGTTTTGACGAAGGAACTTACCCATTGAATCTACAACACAGTTGGAGATGTTAATAGTAGAGGCTGCATTCACTTGGAAAAATTTATCGCTACCTGCAAAGGCAGAGATATTTTTGATGTTTATGGTTCCAGACTGCTTAACGGTCATTGCATCCTCACCGACATTGGTCCATTTGATATTGTCGATATTAGCGCTACCGTAGAAGTGAATACCGTCAGCCGCATTGCTACCCAGAATAACGTTCTTCAAAGTCGCTCCGTTTTCTACAATAAAGACTGGCTTCTGACCTTCATTTTGGCTGCCATCACCTAAAGCGCTGGTGGCGTTGAACACCTTGCATCCACCGTCGTAAGTCCCGCTGCTAACTCTAATCGTAGAGCTTACGGTGACAGATCCATTTGGCGAGCAGGTGGCACCTGTAATTCCGCCACTGCTGCTGCCGCTGCTTGGTCTCGCAGATGCCGCATTGGAGTTATACCAGTTGCCATCGTTTAAACGATATTTAATCCAAAAATAATAAGTTGTTCCGTTATTCAAACCGCTTGCAGTGTGACTAGTTGTGCTGGTGTTAAGGCTTGCAATGCGCACTCGTCCGGAAGGATCAGAATCTGTATCTTGATAAACCTCAAGCGCTGTTAAACCGCCCGGATTGGACCAGCTGAGTGACGCACTACCATTTCCTGCATTCGCATTAAGGCTCACACTCGCATAAGCGGCTGGCATAGACGATGAGCTCGAACCACTATTATTGGTAGAAATAGAACATTCCTTAGTGGATTTCGAAGGATTGGGATCTGAGCCAAAAGTCGCAATCGAACAGGAAAAAGAACCGTTTAAAATTCTGTAGACAAACTGGTCTGCAGCTCCAAAAGCAACGTTGGTGCTTGTACTTACATAACAGGTTTCCCCAGATTTACATATGGTGACGTAGCCATTGGGACGGTTGGATGCGGCAAATGAACTTGTCGCGCAACCAAGTAGTGCGGCAGTGAAAATAATTTTTTTTAACATGATTTCAATCTCGTCAGTTGTTGGAGGATGAACGGATTGACCGAATAATAGTGCCCACGACATTCAAAGGATTTTTACAAAGCTTCATGTGAATGGGCAGGCTTTATAGGGTGTTCAGCGCATTATTGTTATATTTTGCGTTTGTAAGACAAATGCCGGAAAACTATAAGGCTATTTATCAATCAATGACATTTCTTTAGGCGACAAATAATTATTTTTTTGAAGGAGTGAGTGTTGTTTCACTTTTTAAGGTGTAGCGACTGGGAGGCTGAGCGGTTTTTGATAACAAGCTTTCAGTGAATTTTATTATCATAGTTAAAAAAATTTTGTTGTGTGCAAGGTTAACTCAGGTTCTTTCATTTCAGGTTTTTTTATTATTGATTACATAACAAAAAAGATAGATGAACCTGGAGGAGGTGATAAGTACTTCGGGTTTCAGATTAACGCTCGGTGCTTTGCGGTAATTAGGAACCCAAATTTATTAGACGCATCAATGGGTAAATTTTTTAAAGCTATATATGCGGCGAGAGGCAAGAAGAAAATGGGGTGGCTGACGGGGATCGAACCCGCGACCACAGGAATCACAATCCTGGGCTCTACCAACTGAGCTACAGCCACCGTAGCGTTTAAAACTTTTGGAAATTGGGTTGAGGAACCCTGAATGGTGCGCCCGGCAGGGCTCGAACCTGCGACCACCCGCTTAGAAGGCGGGTGCTCTATCCAGCTGAGCTACGGGCGCGTACTGGACTTAATGTTTTTTGGTTCTTTGATTATGGTCGGAGTGGAGGGATTCGAACCCCCGACATTCTGCTCCCAAAGCAGACGCGCTACCGGACTGCGCTACACTCCGAATACTCAATATGCAGTGCATTTCAAGTGGTGCGCATAATATCCATGCACCCCAGCTTCGTCAACGAAAAATTAAAAAATACCTAATTTATTCGTGGGTTTAGATGTTTTCTAAACAAGTTGGCCGATTGCTGAACACGTGTAATAGTTTAGTTTGTTTCGCTGCTAGTCTCTGTCAGAATGCTCGTTTGTATTGCGCAATTTTCGATGGAAAAATCCTTTTTAGAGGAAGCTTTATGCTCGACAAGCCAGTAAGTGAAGCAATGAAGGTGGGCATGCGTAGCTTGGCATCTGGTGTGTGTGTGATAGCGGCGCGAATTGGCCAGGAAAAATTTGCCATGACTGCATCGTCGGTTACATCCGTGTCTGATAAGCCAGCATCTTTATTAGTGTGTATCAACAAGCTTGTATCGCAACAGGAATATTTTTCGACTCAGGGGAGTAAATTTTCCGTCAATGTGTTGGGAACCGAACATGAAGAAATTTCTAATTTGTGTGCCGGGCGTGAGCCGGGAAAAGACCGGTTCAGCCTGGGCAGTTGGCATTTTGATAAAGCCTCCCCCTATCTGGTAGATGCCCAAGTAGTATTTTTTTGCGAAACCGACATGTTTATCAGTTATGGAACTCATCAGATTGTTATCGCTCATATCCATCAAGTCTATAAAGGTGATGTCGGCTTTGCACCCTTACTTTATGCCGATGGTGGCTATGGACATTTTAAGACGAACAAACGTGAATAAGAGTCAGCGCAACGGGAAGGATGCATCAGCATTTTTAATATGAAATTTTGATGAATATAGCTTGCAATACAAAAGTTTTGCTTCTGTCGAGGATTCACGGTTAATGACCACTAACTTTTTTATGCACATTTGGCATGCCTCGAACACTCACTGAACAAATTAATCAAACAACCACCATAAAGTGCAAAAATAGGCTTATAAAATAGCGTAACCTATTGAAAAACATGAATATTATTTGCGTGATTAAAAATTGATCAATTTAACTCTCGGTGAGATTTTATAAGGGTTTGACCCTGTTTCCCAAAATCTATCCACCAAGTTATCCACAGAAAATGTGGACAAAATTTTTGTTAAGTTATTTGTGCAAAAAAGTTACATTTCTGTTTTTTCTATAACCGTTTTGCACTTTTCGACTGTTGATAAATTGTGATTTTTTATATTTTTTACTCAGGTTTTTATTATGATGAAAGTTTTGACTGTTAGTGTGCTGGGAGGTGGAAGTTTCGGCACAGCGATTGCTAATATCATCGCCCACAATAATCACAAAACCTATCTATGGATGCGCTCCGAGCAAAATGCATTGCGCTGTGAGCAGGCGCGAGAAAATGTGGGCTACCTGCCAGGCTATCGCCTCGCAGACAGCCTTGTTGTCACATCAGATCTTGAAATGGCGGTTAGACAAAGCGACCTGATTTTTGTATCCATTCCCAGCCATTCATTTCGTGCGGTTACCCAAGCGATAAAGCCTTTCTTACGTGAAGACGCGATTGTTGTCAGCACCGCTAAGGGAATTGAGCCCAAAGGGTTCACCTTGATGAGCCAAATACTGGAAGAAGAATTGCCTGATCATCCAATTGGTGTTTTGAGCGGCCCTAACTTTGCGAAGGAAATTGTTCGCCAATTGCAAACCGGTTCGGTTATCGCAAGTAGTGATGATCGAGTTATAGATTGCGTACAAAAAACCTTATGTTCTGCAAGCTTCCGGGTTTATTCCAATCATGATCGTTACGGAGTCGAGCTGGGCGGCGCCTTAAAAAATATCTACGCTATTATTTGTGGTATGGCGGCCGCCTTAGGCGCAGGGCAAAACACCCAGGCAATGTTACTAACTCGCAGCCTTGCAGAGATGGGACGTTTTGCGCATTTAATGGGCGCTAACCCCATGACATTTTTAGGTTTGGCAGGTGTAGGTGATTTGATATTAACCTGTACGTCAGATTTAAGCCGAAACTACCGTGTTGGTTTTGCATTAGGTCAGGGAAAGAACCTCGAAGAAGTTGTTGCAGGTCTAGGGCAAGTTGCAGAAGGCGTTAACACTCTGAAGCAGGTGAAACAAAAAGCAGATGAGCTTGGTGTTTATATGCCACTGGTTTCAGGATTGCATGGAATTTTATTTGAGCATAAATCAATTGCTGATGTCGCACACGACTTGATGATGGGTGAACAAAGCACTGATGTAGATTATTTAGGGGTTTAGATATGAACGGTGAAAATATTAAATCGAATCTTAGCTCCAGTAAGCACTGGTTGCGTCTATTCTTTATGTTGATATTTGCTGCAGTTTTACACGTAGCCAGTATTGTTATGTGGATTCTTGTGATTGCCCAGTTTATTTTTTCGCTGATTACAGGTCAGGATAATCACCAGTTACGAAAATTTGGTCACGCGTTATCTATTTATATTTTTGATACTTTGAAGTTTTTGACCTATGCCAGTGAAGAAAAGCCATTTCCTTTTGCTGATTGGCCATTGGTCGATAATGATTCGAATTCTGAATCTTAGGAGCGTGCTAGCAGGTTTCGTTTGCTAGAAAAATAAAAGTAGCAACAGCAATGCAGGTAAATCGTATGCAAATTTTTGTTTTGCGACATGGACAGGCAGAACCACAACAGACAACAGACGAGGCCCGAAATCTAACCGATAGTGGGCGGGCTGATGTTATTTCGAGTGTAAGCAATTCTATTCCCGAAATGCGCAACATTGAAGAAATCTGGAGTAGCTCTTTGATTAGGGCGGTACAAACTTCAAATATCGCATGCGATGTTTTAGCCACGCAAAATTTATCTCTACCCATAGAGATAACGGATCTTATTACCCCGGATGCCGACCCGGTTTTGCTTTTTGAATCCTTGCAGAAATCAAATTTGTCGTCGGTATTATTGGTGAGTCATCAACCTTTGGTTGGAAAATTTCTGGATCTTTTCTGCGGAAAACCACAGGGAACTCATTCTATGGATACCAGTTCGCTTGCGCTTGTTGAATGCGATGTTGCAGCACCAGGTTGCGGTGATTTGCGCTGGTTAAGACACGTCAATGGATAAACTTTTGAATGTGCAGGCTTCACACGAATTAAAATTTGATGTGAATGGGTTGCAGTTTTCCGCGCAAGCATGGGGTAATCCTGAACATTTACCCGTGTTGGCACTTCACGGTTGGCTGGACAACTCATCAAGTTTTTTTGCTTTAGCCTCACATCTGAAAAATGTTTATATCGTAGCTCTAGATCTGGCTGGTCATGGCAAGACAGCGCATCGTATATCGTCCGCACCTTATAATATTTGGGAGGATGTACCCGAAATATTTGCAATTGCAGAGCAATTAGGTTGGGAGAAATTTGCACTTTTAGGACACTCTCGCGGAGCAATTATTTCAGTGCTGGCAGCAGGCACTTTCCCTGAGCGTATTTCACATCTCGCATTGATTGAGGGGGCGTTGCCGGAACTGGTAAGCAGTGAGGATGCGCCCAGGCAGCTAGCTTCTTCGATCAAAGGAATAAATGCACGGCTAGGAAAAAATCTAACCTCTTACCCCAATTTAGCAAGCGCGATAAAAGCGCGTGAAAATGGAATGTTTCCGCTAAGTTATCAAGCTGCAAAGTTGTTAACCGAGCGCGGAACAAAACAGTCAGAGCAGGGGTATAGCTGGAGCTCGGACCAACGGTTACTTGCGCCATCCGCAGTAAAATTGCTGCCGGAACAAATGACAGCTTTTGTCGCGCAGATTACTTGCCCTATATCTCTAGTCTTGGGGGAGGAGGGTATGCCCAAATTATTTCCCCGGTTTATTAACTCTATAAAAAACCATCCAAAAATTAATTTTACCATTCTGCCGGGTGGTCATCATCTGCATATGGAACAGGAAGTGGCAGAGGTCGCCGCTATATTTAATCCATTTTTTGCGCATAGAAATTAAATGAAACATATAGTTTATTTATTAAGTTTGTTAAGCATCTCCGTGTTGGCGCAGGGAGCCGAATTAAAGTTACAGGCTTACCCAAATGCGCGAGAGGTTTTTCACGCAACCAGCGAGGAAAATCATTTTTTATTGGCGCTGGGTAGTTACAAAAAAATTGATAGTAATTGGGTAGTGGATAGGTCACAGCATCTGAGTGGTAGCTTGGAGCGTTTTACCTACGAGCTACCCGCCGACCATAATGCAGAAACCGGATTTTTATTTTTTAAAGAGCAGCTCGATAAATATAACCAGCGCGAACTTTTTTATTGTAAAGCGCGCGACTGTGGAACCAGTAATAGCTGGGCCAATAATCATTTTAAAATTATTCAACTTTATGGATTGGACCAACATCAATTCTACGGTGCCTATGAAATTACCAATGCCGATGAAAAACCATTTTATGTGGTGCTCTATGCGGTAATGCGTGGCAATAAACGTGCATATGTGCAGCTGGATATTTTGCATGCAAATAAAATTAATGAATTTGGTGTCGCATCCAGCCCGGAAACCCTGAGTAAATTATTAAATACGAATGGTTATTTCGTATTTCCCGAATTTGTCAGTAAAGATTCCAAAGGCAGTTTGCATCTACAAGTAAAACAAGCACACATTCAAGCCTTGGCAAGCCTCTTGGCGCTTAAGCCAAAATTGACACTAGCGTTGGTGGGTCATGATTATTCGGCAGCTAGTATTGTCCAGCAGCAGCGCGAATCGCAAAAAAATGCGGAACAGATCAAATCGGCACTTGTAAGTGCGGGTGTAGAAGCAAAACGCATCCAGACCTTTGGTATTGGCAGTTTGGCACCGGCAGGAAGAGGTGATCGAAACGCGCGCGTGGAAGTGGTTAAAATTGGCGAGCTTGTTGGTGATAAATAGGAACAACAATCTGATGAGGACATTGAAAAAAGGACTCTGGCAGAATGGTGCTTATTTAATCCTCAGGTTCCGTTCGCCCCGAGCCCGTCGAAGGCTTCTACACTAGTCCTTCGACTGCTTTGCGCGCAGATGAAGAACGGACTATCAATTCCTGGCAGTGATGTTACATTTTTTATATCAGCATTAATTTTATGGATCCTTTGCAAACACTTTGCAAAAGAAGTCTGTCGGGCAGGTGAATCCTACTGCCATTACCTTGCACGTTAATTTCTTGCTTAGTTTGCTGACGCATCGATTCCCACCCAATCCCCGTTGAGTTCGGCAATTCGTATTTTACGTTTTGCTTCTTCATGCGGACTTAATATAGCTTTCATATCTCAACGACATTTTAGTCACATTAGCGCTGGTAACCTCTCGGTGTTTCTTCAAGATAAACGCGGCAGATTAAGGGGATAATGATATGAGCAGGCAAATGAATAAAATGAGCAGGTATTTTGGACATGTATCGGGGTTGACTCTGTCGGCGCTTCTGGTTGGCTTTCCAATTTCCGCCCACGCTGCGGAGGCGCCCGGTGGAATGACTCTTGTTGTAAGAGATCAGATTACCGACCGGCCACTCTCAACCGTGCAGATCACGATCACGGAACGGGAAACCAATTCCACGCGATCCGTAGAAACCGATGCACAAGGTCGCATCGTTCTTGATCAGCTCGACCCCGGCCTCTACTCAGTGACGCTAACCAAAAACGGGTTTGTTTCATCCTATGAGCCGAGCGTACGCGTTCTAACGCGCAAAAATATACAGGTTAAATTCGAACTGCTTAAAGACCCGGAGATTGATGAGGTGGTCGTTCTAGGACGGCGGGCTGAAGAATTAGCGTCAGCGTCCAGCACTTATATCAATAGAGATGCGTTGCGAAGTGCCGTTGGCGGTGGAGCAGATCCGCTTCTATCGCTCGACGGGTCACCTGGCTTGGCATCTACCGGCGAATTCGCGAGCTTCAGCGTACGCGGCCGTGGCCCCAGAGATAATTTGTTATTCGTTGATGACTTTCCGTTTGATAAAGCCGTGCACTTTGATGCGACCCTGGGTGAAGACGAAGATGTCGGCGGTGGTGGCCGTTTCTCGATTTTCGCACCTAATGTTATCAGTGGTGCAGAGTTTTCACCCGGTGGTTGGGGACCGGCTTATGGTGGCCGAACCGCATCGCTACTCAAACTGGAAGTCGCCGATGGTAATCCAAGCCCTTCAGCAAGCTTGCGCCTCGACCTTGCAGGCTATGAAGTGGGTTACGACGGCCCAGCCGGTATCACTGAAGACTCTACCTTGCTCGTTTCTGCTCGACGACTGGACTTCGGCGCTTTTTTTGAAACGATCGAAGAACTGGACATTGGAGCGCCTGTTTTGCGAGATGTCATCGTAAAGTCGGTCATACCCGTCAACGAGAACCATACTGTTGAAGTTCTTTTGATCGACACGCACGAAGACTACACTCGCGACGTGACTCACGTTTTCGCATCGCCTAACTTCGAAGATGCCGCGCTGCAAGATTTGAAACAGGACAGTGATTTGTACGGTCTGACATTGCGATCATTGGTCGGTGAGCAAGCCGTCTGGACCAACAAGGTTTACTACCGCAAAAGCGACAAGATCAGCTCCGAGGGCGAAGCATTTCCTGATCTCGTACCTGCGGGATCACCCGCGTCTGATTTTCCGGTGCGGGAAGACATTATTACCGTTGGTGAAAATGAGAAAGAGATCGGTTGGAGAAGCTACTTTGAAACCGTGAATAAATGGGGCGTGTTCAGTACCGGTATTCAAACAACGCAAATTGAACTGGATTACAACACGATATTGGATGGCGATTGGATCCGATTTACCTACGACCACGATGACTTCAGACCAAACCCCGATCAGCAGTTTATTGTGTTGACTCCCGCCAACATTAACTCTTCATTCAATCAAAAAGAAACCAGCTATGCGGGTTACGTAAATCAGGTTTTTAAGCGCGGCGATTGGGATTTTGGTACAGGCGTTCGGTTTGAACGGGACGGCTTTGCAGACGAAAGTTTCGCGTCACCCAGGTTTAGCGTCGATTGGCGGCCGGGTAAAGCAATTAGATATTTTACAACTGCTGGACTATTTCATCAGTCGCCACGCTATTTACAACTTGCCGCTAACCCATCGAACGACCTTAAGACAGAACAAATCACACATGGCAGTATCGGGTTTGAATACTTTCCGTTTGAGCGTTGGTCATTGCTGACTGAAGCTTATTATCAACAACTCGACGACCTTGTGGTGGACCTTGATCGGGCAAGCGGAACCTTTGCAAATATGGGTGAGGGCACATCCTACGGCGTCGATGTTGTGGTCAAAGGTACGATTCGCGAAGGTATTTATGCTACCGCAACCTATTCGTACAACGATGTCGTCATTGATCGGAAAGACGGTCGCGGCGAGGTAGCCGCCGACTTCAGCCGCGAGCATGTCGCGACCCTCGGCCTGACCTGGGAGATCAGCGACCACTGGAAGATCGCCGGACGCTACAAATATCTATCTGGCAGACCAGACGAAACCTACACTATTCATTCAAATGTGTTGGGAGCCGGACAACCGCTGCGGTACTCGAAAGAGATTCTTGAGCGTAATGTCGGCCGCAAAGACAATTACAGCTTGGTGAACGTTCGCGTTGACTATCAGCGCGCGTTTGGCCCCATAGACCTTACGGCCTTTCTCGACATCATCAACGTAACAGAAGCCTCGTCGAGCGAAGGTAGCGAGTTTGATTACCGCCGAGGTGTGGTGGTGAAGGACGAAAGCGAATCCCAGCCACTGCTTGGTCTACGGCTCGACTACGGTTGGTAAATCGGCTCGTAAATCGGCTGGTAAATCGCGCCTGGTATAGGAGGTAATAGATGGTAAACACACTGGGTGCTGCACCGATTCGAGCGTTGATTGTTGAAGATAACCGCGACATTTGCGAGAACATTGCGGCCTATCTTGAACGACATGGCTATATTCTGGATTTTGCCTATGACGGCATAAGTGCGATGCATCTGGCGTTGACGAATCCCTTCGACATTATCGTTCTGGACCTGATGCTCCCAGGGATGGACGGCTTGCGTTTCTGCAAAAAGCTGCGACTGGAGGCTGGAATAGAAACCCCTGTCCTCATGCTAACGGCGAGAGACACGCTTGACGATAAACTAAAGGGCTTCGAGGCAGGAGCCGATGACTATCTGGTCAAGCCGTTCGCATTACAGGAGCTGCATGCGCGGCTTCAAGCGCTGTACAAACGTGGCCATCGAAAGGCCGACAATTTGTTAGCGGTTGGCGATCTGACGATGAACAGATCCACGTTGCAAGTGCATCGCGCGGGTCGACGTGTCGATCTCAGCCCTGCTTGCATGAAACTACTTGAACGACTAATGGAAGTGGCCCCGTCTGTTGTGTCTCGCGATGATCTTGAAATCTTGTTGTGGGCTGACGAACCGCCGGATGGGGACGCGCTTCGCTCGCATTTGTACAAGCTGCGACAAGCTATAGATAGGCCGTTTGATAACCCGCTCATTCATACGGTGCATCGTATTGGCTACCGAATTGCGGAGACTAATGTTTCAGAGGATGGGCAGTAATGTATCGCCTCAGCTTGCGCAAGCGGATCGCGATTGCATTTGCGATGTGTGTAGCAGCACTTAGTATTGTCTGGGGATTCGCCGTCTTTGGTGCGATCAAATTAACCGAAGACCATGTACTGCAGAAACAGCTGCAGCGTGCCGCCGAAAGTTATCCCTCGCTGACAACAAACCTTCGTGGATACACCGATATTGATAGCTTGCCGCAATCACTCAGGGAATGGGCACAGACAGAACCTGATGAGGGATTGTATGAATTCGAAACCGAAGAATTACATGTTGCAGTGCTGTCTACCGTCACAGGAAAGCTGGCAACCGACAATGAAAAGCTGGCTAGCGACAATCAACCGCAGCGCGCCTATGTCGTTTTCGACGTTGCCGGAATTGAGGCAGCATCGTCTGACGATTGGTGGTGGTTGCTCATTATTAGCAGTGTCGTGGGCACGCTCGGCATTCTTGGTTTCGGGTTGGGAGTTGTTGTGATACGAAGAGCCGTCGCACCTGTGGCGCAACTCGCCGAGGTGGTCGCGAGCATTGATCTCGAACATCTATCCGCCGGAGATCATAAGCGCATAGAGTCGAGTCAGTTCGGTGATGATGAGGTTGGCTTGCTCGCCGAAACTATTGAAAAGACGCTTGAGCGCATCAGCGCGTTTGTTGCGAGGGAACGATACTTTACCGCTTCAGCCAGTCATGAGTTACGAACGCCGATCACGGTGATAACCGGCGCACTTGAGTTGCTCGAACAAAGTAACTTGTCAGCAGCTGATGAGAAAATGATAGATCGGGTGAGGCGTGCGACGCTTGATATGAAGACAACGATTGAAATGTTTCTGTGCCTCGCTCGCGAAACGGACGATGGGTTGTATGGAGAGCAGTTTTTAGTCGAGCCGCTGGTGAGTCAAGCGATGGATCAGCAGCGCCACTTGCTAAGCGGTAAATTCATCGATGTTGAAATTGACCATCTCGCAAAACCCAGCATCGTCGGGCATCCACAGGCTTTTTCCATCGCGGTCAATAATCTGGTGCGGAATGCATTTGAGCACACGCTCGCGGGGCAGGGGCCGATCAGGATTTTTATCAAAGAGCACGAGCTACTAATCACTAACCAAGTGAACCATGACGCTGATGGGCGCGCCGCACAAACCGAAGTGTCGTCGTTACACGGATATGGTCTTGGCCTGGGTATAGTGCAACGGCTATGTGAGCGAAACGGCTGGTCTTTTTCATTTCACGCTGATGAGTCGCATGTAGCCGCCCGTATTTTATGGTGACGACTACAGGGTGAACTCAAACAAATCCCAACATACGTATTTCGGTGAGAACTCACGTTAATAATTGCGTTTCAAAAAAATATTTTTGTTTTTAACTAACGAGCGATAAAAATTCCATTCTAGTCGCCTGGCTGCTTCTGAAGCTGCCCAGCATTGCAGACGTCTTCATTGATGAATTTTGTTTTTCCACTCCCCGCATCATCATGCACATATGCTTGGCTTCAATGATGACACCAACGCCGCTAGCGCCGGTTATCTTCAAAATAGACTCGGCGATTTGCGTTGTTAATTGCTCTTGAATTTGTAACCGGCGGGCATACATGTCCACAATGCGTGCAATTTTGGATAAACCGACAACTTTTCCGGTTGGGATGTAGGCTACGTGTGCCTTACCAATAAAAGGCAATAGGTGATGTTCGCACATTGAATACAGCTCAATATCTTTCACCAAAATCATTTCGCTGGAATCTGACGGGAAAAGCGCACCGTTCACCACTTCATCGAGTGTCTGCGCGTAACCTCGGGTTAAAAACTGAAAAGCTTTAGCGGCGCGTTCCGGCGTATCCTGTAAACCAGGGCGATTTAAGTCCTCGCCGATGCTGGAGATAATGCTCGCAAAATGTTCTTTCATAGGTGTCCTCGCATAACAACATGGCTGCGACGGTCCGCAGCAAATTTCAGCCACGCATTTTAGCCTGTAACCGTACTGGTTGACGAACTTGATTTAAGAATCTTTTAAACAAATGTTATCGAAGAGGTAGAATAAACCTCCAAATTTTCATCGAGCCACGGTTATGTCAGCAGCGACTACACATATTAATGACGAGTTATTCACCATCCGCGATTTTATCCGTTGGGGCGCGAGCGAATTTAATGCTGCGAAACTTTATTTTGGGCACGGCACCGATAACGCATGGGATGAAGCAGAGCAGCTAGTCCTACACGCCATCAATCTCATTCCACCACTTGCCGATGAATGGTTAGGCTCGCGCTTAACATCAAGTGAGCGCGAACGCGTGATCATTAATCTACAGCGCCGTATTGATAAAAGAATTCCGGCAGCTTATATCACCGGGCAAGCATGGTTTGCGGGCTTACCTTTTATTGTGGATGAGCGTGTGTTGGTGCCGCGCTCGCCAATAGGTGAGCTTATTCAAAAGCAATTTCAACCCTGGCTTGCGCAAGAGCCAGCGCGCATTCTGGATCTATGTACGGGCAGCGGCTGTATCGGAATTGCCTGCGCCTATGCATTCCCGGATGCAGAAGTTCAGCTGAGTGATATTTCTTTTGATGCACTCGCGGTGGCCGAAGAAAATATCCAGCAACATGATTTGGAGGAACGTGTATTTGCGATCCAATCAGATTTATTTGCAAACCTCGCGGGCCAACAATTTGATCTTATTGTCTCCAACCCCCCTTACGTGGACGACGATGATTTGGCCAGCATGCCTGCTGAATATCATGCAGAGCCAGAAATTGGTTTGGGTTCAGGTGAAGACGGTTTGGACTTTACGCGCCGTTTATTGAGGGAAGCTGCTAATTATTTAACCGCGGATGGAGTGCTAATTGTTGAAGTTGGTAATTCCTGGGTTGCGCTCGAGGAGGCCTATCCTGACATGCCTTTTACGTGGATAGAGTTTGAGCGCGGAGGTCATGGGGTATTTATGTTGAGAACAGCGGATTTGTTGCTGTTAAAGTAAATCGCAATTGAATAATTTTGTGTTTGATATTTTCTACATTTCTTGCGTTGGTCTCATTTGCTTGGTAGTCGTCATCCTGGCGGAGCGGGGATCGAGTTTTGATTTTATCATCAATTTTTTTAAGAGCTGGATCCCCGCTCCGCGAGGATGACGATTACAAGTAAAGTATTTGTTTATCTGCTGGTTGAGCGCGCGCCATTCAAGATAACTTCTAATTTTCAGCCCGCAACATCCAGCGCAAGATATCCGGAAGCAAACTACCTCCGTGTTGATCAGAGTGACCTCCATCGCCCCATACATATTTAATATCGTAACGAGGGCCTTTATCTTCTGCTTTATCGGCATTCGCGTTTGCCCACTCCAATGAGGAGAGCATTTGCTGATTGGCTAAAAACCAGTTTCCATGTTCGTTGTTAATATCATGGCTTCCATCTTGTAAAAAAATGCGCATTGGTCGAATAGGTGATTTGCGAATTAAACCGGGGTACAAATCACCTCCAGGTGTCATGGGTTTATCTGCTGTTGCCGGTTGATAGCCAATGGATGTGTAGCTGCCGATCATGCTAATAACTTTACGAAACTGATCAGGGCGATGCCATGCCACTGTGAATGCGCAAATAGCACCGCTGCTAGTTCCGCCGATTATATGATCCTCAGGATTGCTGCTGTAAGGATATTTTTTTGCGATTTCGGGTAGCAATTCGTCAATTAAAAAACGTGAATAATTATCGCTGAGTGAATCGTATTCTTGTGCGCGATTGTCGGGGTTCGACATACCCAAATTATTAGGGTAATGCTCGCTGCGGTTTCCCGGTGTAATAAATACGCCGAGCGTTGGTGGAATAGCTTTCTGATGAATTAAATTATCGAGGACTTGCGGAACACGTAGGGAACCAACGGGATTTGTTGCGCGCTGTCCATCCTGAAATACGAGTAACGCGAGTTTGGTTTTTGGTTTGTAATTCGCCGGAACATAAATCCAGTACTGGCGTGATGTACCCGCAAACACCTTGCTTTGAAACTCAAATGGACCCTCAAGTTTACCTATAGGTACTCGCGGTTGCGCCAGGGAATCCTGGGTTAGGGGATAATCGCCAGCCTGACGTGGTATTTGAGCTTCAACCCCCCAGCAAACGCAGCTTAAAAAAGTTAACCATATAATTGCTGTCTGTTTTTTAGTCATAATGATTGCCTATTATCATTTTTATCATTGTTAAATAAGTTTTCGAAGCGATGACTTGTCGCTGCAACGACTTATAACACAGAAGTAGCCTGGACCTTCCGTAGGTCCATGTAAAACTATGTTTAGTTCCCGTATAATCACGTTATTCTTCGCTTACTTTAGCACTCACTTCATCAAGCATCACCCAGGTTGGAACAAACATGTCTGGCAATACTTACGGTAAATTATTCACAGTAACAACCTTTGGTGAAAGCCATGGACTTGCGCTTGGTGCAATTGTTGACGGCTGCCCACCAGGGCTTGAATTAAATGAAGAAGATTTGCAAATTGATTTGGATCGTCGCAAGCCTGGTACCTCGCGCTATACCACACAGCGTCGCGAAGATGATTTGGTGAAAATTTTATCAGGCGTATTTGAAGGCAAAACGACGGGCACACCAATCGGTTTAATGATTGAGAATACCGATCAGCGTTCAAAAGATTACACCAATATTAAAGATCAATTTCGTCCTGCACATGCTGATTATACTTACATGCACAAATATGGGGTACGCGATTATCGTGGCGGTGGTCGTTCGTCTGCACGCGAAACCGCCGTACGCGTTGCCGCGGGTGCGATTGCAAAAAAATATTTGAAAACATTTTACGGAATTGAAGTGCGCGGTTATTTGTCGCAATTAGGCCCCATTAAAATCGATACTGTAGATTGGGATCAAGTCGAGCAGAATCCATTTTTTTGCCCCGATGCAAGTAAGGTTCCGGAAATGGAAGCTTTTATGCAAGCACTCAATAAAGAGGGCGATTCAATCGGCGCGAAAATTACGGTGGTTGCGACAAATGTTCCGCCCGGTTTAGGTGAGCCGATTTTTGATCGCCTTGATGCGGAAATCGCGCATGCACTGATGAGTATCAACGCGGTAAAAGGTGTGGAAATTGGTGAAGGCTTTGGTGTTGTTGATCAGCGCGGCAGCAAGCATCGCGATGAAATAACGCCGGAGGGATTTTTATCGAACAACGCAGGTGGCATTCTCGGTGGAATTTCGTCAGGGCAAGATATTATTGCAAATCTCGCGTTAAAACCCACATCCAGTTTACACATCCCCGGTCGCAGTGTTGATGTCCACGGTAATGCGGTAGAAGTTGTCACCAAAGGTCGCCACGACCCCTGCGTAGGCATTCGTGCAACACCTATTGCAGAGGCCATGCTGGCGTTGGTGCTAATGGATCATATGTTACGTCACCGCGGGCAAAATGGTGCAGTCAAACATTCCGTTCCGGTAATTCCTGCTACCGTTAAATAACTGCTAATGAATCATGGATGATTCAAATATCTATTTTTTTAATTCCAATGCAGATCTCAAGCTGAACATTCATCCATCCGCGTTTCTTTTCGCGTCAATATTATTTAAAGAATATGTCCAGCGCAGCAACTTCAGTACAACTACCATATTGGCGCCTCTCCAGTTTTTATTTTTTCTACTTCGCGGTAGTTGGATCCTTGACTCCCTATTGGGGCGTTTATTTAAAATCCCTGGACTATAGCTCGCAAGATGTCGGTGTAATAGGTGCAATTATTTTGGGCACCCGCATAATTGCGCCAAATTTTTGGGGCTGGCTTGCGGATAAAACTCAACGGCGTTTACGTATTATTCACCTCGGTAGTGCCGCTGCTTTTATCTGTTTCGCGGGTGTGATGATCAGCCAGCGTTACTCGTGGTTAATCATTGTAATCAGTTGTTACACATTTTTTTGGCACGCGGTTTTGCCGCAATTTGAAGTTATCACCCTTGCATACCTGAAGGGGCAATATGAGCGTTATGGGCAAATCCGTTTATGGGGGTCATTAGGTTTTATGGCTGCCGTTGTAGGTTTAGGTTGGCTCTTTGATTTTTTCTCCATTCAGCTGTTACCCATCGTTATTTTAAGTTTTCTCGTTTTGATTTGGCTTTCCAGTTTTTCTCTCAAGGAAAGCGCCGTTGATAAGCATTCTGGCGATTCTAAAGGTTTCTCACATTTGGTTTTTCATCCCGCAATAATCAGTTTTCTTGTTGCCAGCTTTTTATTACAAGTAAGTCATGGGCCTTACTACACTTTTTATAGTTTATATTTAACAGAAAATCACAACTACACCAGCACGGCTACTGGTTTGCTGTGGGCTTTAGGTGTATTGGCGGAAGTGTGCATTTTTATTTTCATGCCTAAAATATTGCAGCGTTATGACGTGAGATATTTGCTGTTAGTCACCTTTGCCCTCACTGCTGCCCGGTGGGTGCTTATAGGCTACGGTGCGCAATGGTTAGGGGTGTTGTTATTTGCACAGTTACTTCATGCTTTTAGTTTTGGCGTAGCTCATGCGGCTTCAATTGAAATTGTGAGGACGCGTTTTACCGGCAATCATCAAGGGCAGGGGCAGGCACTGTACAGTTCATTAGGTTTTGGTGCGGGCGGTGCGACAGGTGCGTTAATTGGTGCGTTTATCTGGGACTATAGCGCAAGCCTAACTTTTTTAATTTCCAGTATTGCTGCACTTCTGGGCTTCATCATTTTATTTTTTGGATTACACTTATACAAGTTAGATTCACACCGGTAGATGCCCACCACAACCTACATTGGACTTCCTTGAGTATTGCTATGCAAAATTTAACGGTCGCCGTCGTTCAGCAAGAAATTGTTCCCAATAATCCTCAGCAAAATCTGGCGACTTTTAGTCGTGCTTTACGTGATTTAGAAAATTGCGATCTCATCGTCTTGCCGGAGGTTTTTACCACAGGTTTTTGCGCAAATGCCCGAAACTTTGCTGAATACGTGGATGGCACTGCGTACACCTGGATGGCAGATCACGCGAAACAATTAAATGCAGTTGTTACTGGCAGTCTGGTGGTCAAAGAAGGCGATACCTATTTTAATCGTATGGTGTGGATGCGCCCCGACGGCAGTTACACCCACTATGATAAGCGTCATTTATTCCGCATGGGTGGTGAACACACCCGTTATCAATGCGGCACGGAGCGCATCATCGTTAAGTTAAAGGGTTGGCGGATATTGCCCTTGGTTTGCTATGACTTGCGCTTTCCAGTGTGGAGCCGCAATCGCAATGATTACGACTTATCGATTTATGTTGCCAACTGGCCAAGCTCACGTGCATTACATTGGAATCGTTTGCTGCAAGCCCGCGCCATCGAAAACCAGGCGTATGTGGTCGGAGTTAATCGCGTGGGAATGGATGAGGTGCATCAACATTATGTGGGTGACTCCGCGATTTACGGTCCCGCTGGCGAAGTCATTGTGCATTCGCAAGAACCGGGAAGTTTTTACGCAGAATTATACGGCGACAAGTTATTGGAATATCGTGAAAAATTTCCAGCGTATATGGATGCAGATGATTTCGAATTAAAAATTTAAGTTTTCAGTAATCTTTTCCACACCAGAATTTTAATTAAATAAAAGAGCGACGCTATAAGTCGCTCTTTTATTAATCCAACACTAGCTAATTGCTTTATCGACGATGATTTGCGCTTCTGCGATAAGCTGCTGTAAATGATCCTTGCCTTTAAAGCTCTCCGCGTAAATCTTGTAGATATCTTCCGTGCCGGAAGGGCGTGCTGCAAACCAACCACTTTTGGTTTCAACTTTTATTCCGCCAAACGCGGCATTGTTGCCTGGTGCATTGCTAAGCGTTTTCTCAATTTTCTCACCTGCCAACTCTTTGGATGTAATTTGCTCTGGCGATAATTTTGAGAGCGCTTTTTTCTGCGCTGTATTTGCCGGAGCTTCTACGCGCGCTTCAGCGGCATGACCAAATTCATCAGCCAACGCTTTGTAATGTTCACCTGGATCGCGACCAGTTTTGGCAACAATTTCGCCAGCAAGGAGCGCAGGAATTAAACCGTCTTTGTCAGTCGTCCATACACCGCCATCAATTCGCAAGAAAGAAGCTCCTGCACTTTCTTCACCGCCAAAACCCAATGAACCATCAAAGAGTCCTGGTGCAAACCATTTAAATCCTACGGGTACTTCATAGAGGCGGCGTTTTAATTTTTCACTGACACGATCAATCATGGCGCTGCTGACGACAGTTTTTCCGATGGCTGTTTGTGAGTTCCATTTTGGGCGATTTTGAAATAAATACTCAATGGCAACAGATAAATAATGATTAGGAGGCAACAGCCCAGCGCTCGGTGTAACTATTCCATGGCGATCATGGTCTGCATCGCATGCGAATGACACTTGGTAGTCGTGGCGTTTTGCCAGTATAGATTGCATGGCATACGAAGATGATGGGTCCATGCGAATTTTCCCGTCCCAATCGGCGGTCATAAATTCAAATGTTGGATCAATAATTTGATTAATTAAATGCAAATCAATTTTGTAAAAATCTGCAATTGCGCTCCAATAACGCAAGCCTGCTCCGCCCAACGGGTCAACACCCATGCGAATTCCTGCATCGCGAATGGCTTCCATGTCCACAACGTTAATTAAATCTTTAACGTAGTTGTGCACATAATCATGATGATGCGTAGAGGTTGCATGTAACGCAGCGCGGTAATCCATACGTTTCAGATCACGCAAATTATTTTCAAGTAATTCATTGGCTCGCGCTTGCATCCAATTAGTCACATCAGAATCAGCTGGCCCACCATTGGTGGGATTGTATTTGTAGCCGCCATTGTCAGGTGGATTGTGCGAAGGCGTGATGACCACACCATCTGCAAGGCCCGCCAAAGAATTACCAGAGGCGCGGCCTTTGTTGTACGTGAGAATTGCGTGGGAGATTGCAGGTGTTGGCGTAAACTCACCGCCAGCAGCCAAATGTATTTCCACCTCGTTAGCAGCAAAAACTTCAACCGCGCTAATTTGTGCAGGCTCTGAAAGCGCGTGTGTATCAATACCTACATAAAGCGGGCCGGTAATGCCCGCGTATTTACGGTAATCACATATCGCTTGCGTAATTGCCAAGACATGGTTTTCATTAAAGCTGGTTTTTGTTGCGGAACCACGGTGACCCGAAGTGCCAAAACTAACGCGTTGCTCTGCAATAGCAGGATCTGGTTTTTTGTCGTAATAATCAGACGTGAGCTTGGTAATATCTACCAAAAGTTCTTGAGGTAATAATTTTCCAGCGTAGGGGCTAATGCTCATTTGACGTCTCCTCAGCAATGAACTTTTTAATTAATTGTTGTTTCGGTCGTGGTGTCAACCGGAATAATTTTAATAATGAGGCCCATAACGGGGTGGTCTATATAGTGAACCTCATTGCTGCGCATGCTGCGTTCCTGGTTTAATTTAACTATGCGCTGAATAGCATTTCCCAAACTCGCGTCCACGTCGTTCGTGAAACTATTGGGAAGATTAGGCAGCTCAGGCCAGGATTCTGTGATGTTAGTTCCTGCAGGTGCGAATTTTGTCAGCCATAAATTGGTTTGGATTTTTAAATATTGGCCAACACTTAAAGTGATACTGCCTTCAAGTTCGTGATGGCCGTTAAAGACTTTTCCACCGGAGATCGCGATATTTGTTTTGCTTGCATAAATGGTTTGACGCCACGCTTGATGAAATAACAATGTATAACTGCCACTTCTTGCAAGTGTTGTCGCTTGGGGGTTGAGCGTTCGTTCGTTAGTGGGGACCGCCACTAAATTTTCTGAAGAGCCCGAGTCCGAGCCTGAGTCCAAATCAGGGAGAGAGACAATATTTTCCGGGTAAGTAAGTTTAATGTCAGTGGGCCAAGTTTCCTGTGCGTTAGCCTCGGGGCGACCAAAAACAATCACTTCTACTTGATAAAGTTTTTCGTGGTTTGGTCCGCTCGCAGTTGGTGTTAGCTGCGCGAGACTTTGTGCACTTAACAAAAATGCTGACAGAAAAAACATCAGCGCGCATATTTTGTGTTTTGTCAGTATTGAAAACATATTGCTTTCTCAAAATTTTCCGGCTCGCTTGCCAGGTTGTCATTAATTTTCACTGCCCAAAACTTATCTGGTTCAAGGCATTAACTTATCGAGCAATGCGGCCACCTGTTGTAAACGTTGCTCGGTGCTTTCCATAGGTAGGTTAAATTTTAATTTATTGGCGCCTTCCAATTTATAAGCATTTGGGCTCGCCTGTACCATCTTAACAATCGTAAGTGGTTCAACACGGGTATCGCCGCTAAACTCAATTACACCGGAACGAGCACCAGCTTCAAGTTTGGTAATACCAATTTTTTGCGCGTTTAATTTGATTTGTGTAACACGAACAAGATTTTTAGTTTGTTCAGGCAGTAAACCAAATCTATCAATCATTTCAACCTGCAATTCACGTAGCGCTTCTTCACTGTCGGCGTTGGCGAGGCGTTTATACATGACTAGACGCGAGTGTACATCCGGTAAGTAATCTGCAGGAATTAACGCAGGAATTCGTAAATTGACATCCACCATACCATCAAATTCATTGGCTGGATCAGGAATTTTACCTTTGCGGATTGCTTTGACAGCGCGATCAAGCATTTCCATGTAAAGGGAAAATCCGATGGTCTGAATTTGGCCACTTTGTTCGTCGCCGAGCAACTCGCCTGTGCCGCGAATTTCCATATCATAAGTGGCGAGTGTAAATCCGGCGCCCAAATCTTCGGCGGCAGATATGGCTTCCAAACGCTTTACCGCATCGCCGGTCATGGAGCGTTTATCAGGAGTCAATAGATAGGCATAGGCTTGGTGATGTGAACGACCTACGCGGCCGCGTAATTGGTGCAGCTGCGCCAAGCCGAATTTATCAGCACGATGAATAACGATGGTGTTTGCATTCGGTATGTCGATACCTGTTTCAATAATGGTTGTACATACCATCACGTTAAAACGCTTGTGGTAGAAATCTGACATTACGCGCTCAAGATCACGCTCACGCATTTGTCCGTGGCCGATTACTATGCGCGCCTCCGGAACTAATTCCTGTAAATCGCGTGCAGTTTTTTCAATAGTGCTTACTTCGTTGTGTAAATAATAAACCTGACCGCCGCGCAAAATTTCCCGCAGTATGGCTTCTTTAATAATATTAGCGTCGTGCGTGCGAACAAACGTCTTTACCGACAAACGACGCGCCGGTGGAGTTGCGATAATGGATAAGTCGCGAATGCCCGCCATAGACATATTCAGAGTGCGCGGAATAGGCGTAGCAGTGAGCGTTAAAATATCTATTTCAGCGCGCAAGGATTTTAATTGTTCTTTTTGGCGCACGCCGAAGCGATGCTCTTCATCAATTATTAATAAGCCGAGGTTTTTGTATTTGATATCTGGCGATAACAATGCATGAGTGCCCACAACTATATCAATCTTGCCTTCTGCAATTCTCGGTTTGACTTCGTTCACTTCTTTTGTTGTTCTAAACCGCGAAAGCACTTCTATGGTAATTGGCCAATCCGCAAAACGATCTTTTAAAGATTCATAATGTTGCTGTGCGAGTAGGGTAGTGGGTGCGAGAATTGCCACTTGTTTGCCACCGTGGCTTGCGACAAACGCGGCACGCATAGCAACTTCCGTTTTACCAAAACCAACGTCGCCACATACGAGTCTATCCATAGGCTTAGGCGATAACATGTCGGCAATAACGGCCTCAATCGCGCGCTGCTGATCCGGCGTTTCTTCAAAGGGAAAACTCGACGCGAAATTTATATAGGCTTCCTTTGGGTCCGCGAAAGCGAAACCTTTACGTGCGGCACGTCGTGCGTAAACTTCTAACAATTCGGCTGCTGTATCGCGAATTTGTTCGGCGGCTTTGCGTTTTGCTTTTTGCCAGGTTTCGTTACCAAGTTTGTGTAGTGGCGCTAGCTCTTCGTCTGTACCGCTATAGCGGCTGATTAAATGTAAATTGGTGACTGGAACATAGAGTTTGGTTTCGTCTGCGTATTCCAGTGTTAAAAATTCGTTGGTTTGATCTTCAATAGTAATAGTCTGCAAACCGCGATAACGACCTACGCCATGATCTATGTGCACTACCGGCGAACCTATTTTTAACTCAGTTAAATTCTTAACAATTAAATCGGAGTTATCCTGGCTCTGTTTGCGTCGCCGCGTTTGTTGAACGCGTTCGCCAAATAATTGCGTTTCGGTGATCAGCGCTATGGCGGGATCTGTTAACAACAATCCTTGTTCGAGCGGTGCTGTAGTAATGGCGATTTTTTCTTTACCATTGATAAAGCTGGTCCAGGAATCAACTATTACAGGTGTAATACGAATACGACTGAGTAATTCTAAGAGGCTTTCGCGTCGGCCAGCTGAGTCGGCACAAAATAACACGCGACCATTAAAGTCTAATAAAAAGGCCTGGATAGCAGCGAGCGGATTTTCCGCTTGCGAGCGAATCGGTAAGCTCGGTGGTATTTGGGTTAAAAAATTTGTGTTGCCGACCCTATTTTCAAGGGAGCCGGTATCAACAAAGGTACGGCTGTATTTTTTCAAGTAACCGAAAAGTTCATCAATCGCAATATAAATTTCTTTAGGTGCAAGAATAGGGCGCTGGGGGTCTACACGGCGGCTCTCATAACGACGTAACAATTCGAGCCAAAAACTTTCAGCCGCTTTTTCAATGTCGCCCATGCAATATATTTGGGCATTCTCCGGCAGGTAGTCAAAAAGAGTGCTGCAAGTGTCAAAAAACAATGGCAAATAATATTCAATGCCCGGGGGGGAAATGCCCGCGCTTACGTCCTGAAAAATAGAGCAGGCTTTATGATCGACATCAAACTTTTCCAACCAATGTTGTTTGAAATGATTGATGCCGTTTTTGTCCAACGGGAACTCTTTTGCGGGTAATAATTGAATGCTGTCGACTTGCTCAATGGTTAATTGCGTTTCCGGATCGAAGGTCCGCAGGGTTTCGATTTCGTCATCAAATAAATCCAAACGATAGGGGAACTCGCTACCCATGGGGAAAATATCCAAGAGCGCACCGCGCACTGCATATTCACCATGTTCGTAGACTGTATCTACACTGTGGTAACCCGCTTTTTCAAAATTGCGGCGCATATTATCTATGTTAATTTTTTGGCCACATTCAACCATCAAACTGTTGCCAATAAGATAGTCGCCTGGCATTAATCGTTGTAACAGTGATGTAACAGGAACGACCAAAATACCTTGTTGGGTATGCGGTAGTTGATAGAGCGTTTTTAAACGATCAGAAATAATATCCTGGTGCGGTGAAATAGTATCGTAGGGTAAAGTTTCCCAATCGGCGAGATGCAAAATATTAAAATCATCGCGTTGGTTGAAAAATGCCAGTTCGGTTTCCAGTCGCAAAGCGCTACTTGTGTCTGCCGTAATGACCAAACTAAAACCACGAGTTTCATAGGCGCCGTTGAGTATGGCAAGTGCTTGCGCACTGCCATGCAATTGACCCCAATATTGTTTGTTGCCAGAACGTGTGGAGACTGGAGGATTATTAATAGATGTCATCGTAAAAAAACTTTAAACCTGTTGTATCAGTGGCGTTATTGTACCCGTGCAGGTGTTAAAAGTGGGTTTTGCGCAGCAACTTTTTATAAAATGTAAGTTTGTGGCGGATTCATTATTGCTTGCCACTTGCAGCTGCGCAGAATTGGACAAAAAATTGCTAGGATGATTAGGTTGATCAATATTTGAAGCGCCTCGCACAAAACGAACCCTATTTTGAAAAAGAGATTAAAAGCTGAGCATATAGCAAGGTTTCAAAGGATCTAACAGGATTAGTTGACTACATTAACGGCCACATCTCTTAAGTCGCCTAAGGCATTTTAGAGTTTTCATTGCTACAATGAATGCAATATTCCTGGCATCAACGCCGTATTTCGAATCAGTGCAAGGGGAAAAATGTGACAGATTACATGTATGACGTACTGGTAATTGGGTCTGGTCCTTCAGGGGAAAGCTCCGCAATTGCGGCAGCTAAAGCAGGTAAGCGCGTAGGTGTGATTGAAAATAGAAATGTTGTGGGCGGAAGCTGCGCTCACAAAGGCACAATTCCCTCTAAATCTTTACGTCATGTTGTGCGGCAAATTATAGCTTTTAAAGCTGACAGTTTGTTTCGCGAGATTGGTGACAGTCGCCGCCTGACATTTCCCCGTGTATTGCAATCCGCCGCCAGAGTTATTCCCAAACAGGTAGAGCTGCACACCAACTTTTATGTGCGCAATCGTGTAGATGTTCACATCGGGCAAGCATCATTTATTGATGCCCATACACTCAGTCTTGTGTTGCAAGACGGAGCAAAAGAAAAGTTTACCGCTAAGGACATAATTATTGCTACGGGTTCGCGCCCTTATCGCCCGGACGATCTGGATTTTGATCAACCGCGTCTTTATGACAGTGACACGATTTTGGATATGCAGCACACGCCACGTCACATCATTATTTATGGTGCGGGTGTCATTGGTTGTGAATATGCATCAATTTTTTCCGGCTTGGGAATGCGCGTAGATTTAGTAAACAATCGCGATCGGTTGCTATCATTTTTGGATGATGAAATTTCTGATGCCTTGAGTTATCACTTGCGCGATAGCGGCGTGACGGTTCGCCACAGCGAAGAATATGAGAAAATTGAATCAAACGAACACAGTATTATTTTGCATTTGAAATCCGGCAAGCGTTTAAAAGCGGATGCAATTTTGTGGTGTAACGGACGTAGCGGAAATACCGATCAATTGAATTTGGATGCAATTGATTTAAAGGCCGATCACCGTGGAAATTTAAAAGTCGATGACTGCTATAGAACCAGCGTAGAAAATATTTATGCTGTGGGTGATGTTATTGGTTGGCCAAGTCTGGCAAGTGCATCCTATGGTCAGGGCCGTGCAGTTTCCAGCGGGATCTCTGGTGATGCCTGTGTAGTAGTTTCAGATGTCCCTACCGGAATTTATACCTTGCCGGAAATCAGCTCAATTGGTAAAACAGAAACTGAATTAACGCAAGCTAGAGTGCCTTATGAAGTAGGGCGCGCGCTTTTTAAAAATACCGCGCGTGGCCAAATTTCTGGCGAAAGTGTGGGCATGTTAAAGCTATTATTTAATGTGGATACTTTGGAAGTGTTGGGTGTTCATTGCTTCGGTGCTGAAGCAGCGGAAATTGTTCACATTGGTCAGGCAATTATGAGCCAGAAGGGCGGTGGTAATACTATTCAATATTTTTTAAGCACGACTTTTAATTATCCTACTATGGCTGAAGCATATCGCGTCGCAGCACTGGACGGAATGAACCGTGTGAGTCGCCGTTAGATAATATTCTGATATAAAAAAGCGCATTATGATATGCGCTTTTTTTGTCCGTTTTTCTCAAATGTTCTTGTTTTTTTATCGATCAAGCCTCAATTCGTCTTCTGACATTTCATCTGTAGTTTCAATTACCGTTTCTTTGCTTTCCTGAAGCTTGGGTTTTGCGACGCTATGGATGACATGATCGTATTCAAAATACACCGTGAACTCAGCATATTCCCAGTTAGAAATTGGAGGCTTCCCTTTCGCGGGATTTTCTTTTACTGGCTCACCAAATTGATTTTTTACCTGCTGTTTGCTGGTTCCCATTTTTGGAAACAGATGTTGCGCGCTGGACTGGGATCCTACCGGGAGCTTAATTGTCTCTGCCAGTGAAGGGCCGGTCGCTGCAAGAAAAGCGACACTGAACAAAAATAATAGTGAATATTTCATCGTAAAAATCCTGTGTTAGCGGTTTTCATGAAGCCGGCGTTTTTCTGCCATTTGCGCGCGCATAATTTGCTGGCCAATAAGTTGTTGCTGTAGATCGCTAGTGCGATGAAATTTTGCAGCAATTTGGAATTCTCCGGTGCTACTGGGCTCACAGCGAATACTTTTGGCGAACAAAATAATCCCTGAATTGCTTGGTAGAAATACTACTCGTAACCCTATGTAAGACCCCGCCTCGATCGGATTGGTGCTGCCGAATGCAATTCCGCCTTCACTGAGGTTAACCTGGCGCAAGGTTTTGGACGGGGGGCTGGGTTTTTGGTCCGCCATTAATTCCTGCCCAAGCAATTCAATTTTGCGATTTAAATTGTGTAAATATTCGGCAAGAGGGCGGCTTAGTTCTTTTATCTGGAACAAAAATTGAGCGTTATCAGCATCAATTTTTTTGAGTTCGCTATACAGCTTTAATGAATTGGCATTGTTAAATAATGACTCAGGTTGGGATTTATTTGCGGTCGCTTCATCCACCGGAATAAATTCCAACGCAATAGTTTCGTCAATTCGGAAATAGCTGCGACGTTCAGACATGTTCAACCCCTATATATTCATCTACTAAACATAGCACAGAGCGGGCTTATCTTAAAAAATAGCTGTGAAAAATTATTTCTCCTTGCAGCTGCCTGCTTTCTCCAGTCCTATCGTAATTCTGGTCTCAGGATTTCTTTACATCGGCCAACATACTGGGTTTAATGCGCTCCATGATGAAAAACATCCCTCTTTATATTGGTTTACGTTACACCCGTGCGAAACGTCGGAACCAGTTTATTTCCTTTATCAGTGCTTTTTCGCTGATTGGTATGGCGCTTGGCGTTATGTCGCTAATTGTTGTGCTGTCGGTTATGAATGGTTTGGATCGCGAGATGAAGCAGCGATTGCTCAGTGTGATTCCCCATGGGTATATCACTCGCGACCCTGCGTTAAACAATTGGGCGGAAATTGCGCAAGCTGTGAAGCAACATCCCAAAGTGGTTGGGGCAGCTCCCTATATCGCCAGCGAGGCTTTGGTGACTTACGCCGAGGGTGTTCAGGGGATTCAGATTGAAGGCGTATTGCCTGAAGAGGAAACAAAAATTTCCGTTATTGATCAGCACATGCTACTGGGGTCACTGGCAGATTTAAAAGCCGGTGAATTCGGTGTGATCATGGGGCGGCTCATGGCTAGTCAATTGGGGTTGGCCTTGGGTGATAAAGTCGTCATCACGTCACCCGATATCAACATCACACCCGCAGGAGTTTATCTGCGAAAAAAGAGTTTTACGCTGGTCGGCGTATTCGAAGTTGGCGCTCAAGTAGATATGGATCTTGCACTTATTCATTTAAATGATGCGCAAAAGTTCTTTCGTATTCAGGGTGCCGCCCAAGGCTTGCATGTTAAAGCGAATGATCTCTACCAAGCTGCAGAAGTAATGAGTGATCTTGCCAGGCAATTTGGGAGTGAGTATCGCGTAAAAGATTGGAGTCAAACTCAGGGCAGTTTATTTCAATCGGTGAAAATGGAAAAAATTGTTACTGGAACTTTGTTGAATATTTTAATTTTTATTGCTGTATTTAATATTGTTTCAAGTTTGGTGCTCATGGTTGCAGACAAACGCTCTGATATAGCTGTCTTGCGCACACTTGGTCTCACTGCAAGACAAGTGATGGGAATATTTATTGTGCAGGGTAGTGCAGTGGGTTTTGTCGGAACGTTAATCGGCATTCTAGTCGGATGTGTTTTAACCTGGCTATTGAATCCCATAATGAGTTTGTTAGAAACATTATTTGGCTTTCATTTTTTTGACCCAAACACTTTTTATATTAGCACCTTGCCTAGCTATTTAATGTGGCAAGATGTTCTGACAATTACACTAACCGCGCTCATCTTAAGTTTTCTAGCCACCCTTTATCCGGCCTATCGCGCCAGTAAAATCGAGCCTGCCGAGGCATTGCGTTATGAGTAATTCTGCACCTGTTATGTCAACACATGCATCTTCAAATGCAGCTACAAATCCGGTTTTGACTTGCACAAATGTCAGCAAACATTACGGTGAAGGCAATTTGGCTGTCAGCGTTTTGCGCGGTATAAATATCACTATTATGTCCGGTGAACGTGTTGCTATTGTGGGTGCATCGGGTTCTGGCAAATCAACGCTGTTAAATATTTTGGGCGGACTGGATGTGCCGGACAATGGAGAGGTTTCCGTTGTTGGTGAAGTTTTGTCGAAGATGAATGCGGACGAGCGAGGATTTTTACGTAATCGCAGCTTAGGTTTTGTTTATCAGTTCCATCATTTATTGCCAGAATTTACCGCGCTTGAAAATGTGTGCATGCCATTGTTGATTGGAAAAATAGAAATTGCGGATGCAAAACAACAAGCTGCTGCAATTCTTGAGCGGGTAGGGCTCGGGCATCGTTTTGCGCACAAACCCTCTGAGCTTTCTGGAGGCGAACGCCAACGAGTGGCAATCGCGCGTGCGCTGGTTACATCGCCCGCCTGCGTATTAATGGATGAACCCACCGGCAATTTAGATACGCATTCGGCAGATAGCATCCAAGCTTTAATGCTTGAGCTTAATCAATCTATCGGAACCAGTTTTATCGTGGTGACGCACGATTTGCGTCTCGCCGCAAAAATGGATAGAACGTTAACGCTCTCTGATGGCGTTCTGGTATGAGTCTTACCATTAGCATTTTTAGCAAATTTACTTTTTTGGTAGGTGCGCGTTACGGTATTTCGCGTAAACATAGCCAATTGGTTTCTTTTATTTCGCGCTTATCAACGGCTGGGTTAATAATTGGTGTAGCGCTTTTAATTGTCGTTATGTCGGTTATGAATGGATTTGATCGCGAATTGCGCGAGCGCATATTAGGCATTATGCCGCAGGCGACTATTTATCATCGCGAGGGAATTGATGATTATCCAACGTTGATTAAACAGTTAAAGCAAGATCCGCGAATTCTGGAAGCTGCTCCTTTTGTGCAAATTCAGGGATTATTTTCGTATCAAAAACACGTGGCCCCCGTAAATTTATTTGGTGTTGATCCTGTACTTGAAACAAAAATAAGTTCAATGGAAGAATATCTTCCGCCCGATACCTTTGCGAAATTAGCAAAAAATCCAAATGCCGTGATTGTAGGGCAGGGGATTGCAGACAAATTACATTTAAGTGTTGGCGATACGCTTACCTTAATTATTCCCAGTGGTATCGACAGTGCTTCGGCCTCAGGAATTCTGACGCTGGAAGTTATTGCCACTCTCAACAGTAATACCAATGTTGATCAATCCCTTGCGCTTATGAATTTGGCTGCTGCTGCACAAGCGTCGGGATTTAATGAAAGAGTGAGCGGTATTCGCTTGAAAGTGAATGATTTGTTTGTGGCACAGTCGATTGTCATTGATGCAGTTAATCAATTACCTGTTGGTTACTATGGTTCCGATTGGACTCGTACTCACGGCACTATCTACGACGCTATCCACATGTCTAAAAATTTAGTGGGATTGTTGTTGCTTTTAATTATTGGAATTGCTGCATTCAACTTAGTGTCCACGCTGATTATGGTCGTGGTAGATAAGCAAGGCGATATAGCTATATTGCGAACTTTGGGCGCATCAAGCACAGAAATTATTGGGATTTTTATGGTTCAAGGTGGGCTTATAGGTTTTATAGGTACAAGTATAGGTGCAATTTTAGGTGTGCTTTTTTCGTTTGTCGTTACAGACGTTATTGCTGGCATAGAAAAATTAATGGGATTCCAGTTTTTGCATTCGGATGTTTACCCAATAAGTTATTTGCCTTCCGATTTATATTGGTCCGATGTTGCGCAAGTTGTGATAGTTTCACTGTTGATTTGTTTTTTTGCAGCACTTTATCCTGCTTGGCGGGCAAGTCGTGTGCAACCTGCGGACGCTTTGCGTTACGAATAATCGGGCAATTATTTCAGTAAGGCTGCGCGATCTTGATGACGCGCACGCCATCTTCTTTTTACATTTAATCGCCATATAAAATTTGAAAGCCAGTAGGAAATTGCTGCGCAGCTTGACGCGCCCAGGATGCAGCCTACCAAGTAAGGTTTCCAAACCACTTCAAATTCGTGGTACAGCCAAGCCCATGAAAATTCTAAGCTCGTCACTGGTTCAACTTGCAATATAAAGCGTCCCAAGTGATAAAACGCATACATGATAAAAGGAATTGTCAGAGGATTGCTCACCCATGCAGCTGCAATGGTCAAAGGTAAGTTGCTGCGAAATGTTAAAGCTGCTACGGCTGCGGCGGGCGTATGAATAGGGATGGGCGGCATTAATCCTATAAGCATCCCCCAGAAAAAAGCTTTGGATACAGAGCGACGATTTAAGTGAAATAAATTAGGGTCGTGAAGGAGGCTACCAAAAAATCTCAATGACTTGCTGCTTTTAATGGTTTCAGCAGACGGCATAATTTTTGTTATCGAAAAAAAGCGAGACATGCTAAAACCATTTCATTAAGAGCAGCAATATCTAAGCTCACACATCTAGCAATTGTTTGTTGAGCTTACATTAGAGCTAAATTGGACTACCATCATAAAACTCGAAAAAATTTTAATTTACTGCCGTGCGCTGAAGCTCCTCCGTCAGATAATTATTTATTTAAATTTCCGCCATGTAAGCCGCATTCTTTTTTGGTTGCTTCTTCCCACCACCATCTTCCTTCACGCTCATGTTGATTGGGGCCAACGGGACGTGTGCAGGGCTCGCAACCAATTGATATAAATCCTTTATCGTGCAGCTCGTTATAGGGAGCCTCACACATGCGAATATAATCCCACACTTCTTTTGAGCTCCAGTTCGCTAATGGATTAAATTTGGTCAGGGTACCGCCAGGGCGTGCAAATAATTTATCGTCTTGAATGACCGGAATTTCAGCGCGAGTGGGGCTTTGGTCTTTGCGTTGGCCTGTTATCCATGCATCTACTTGTGATAATTTTTTTCTTAGCGGCTGGGTTTTACGAATGCCGCAGCATTCATGGTGTCCATCTTCGTAAAAACTGAATAAACCTTTTTCGCTAACCATTGCCTCGAGTTCCAGGCTGTCAGGCGAAAGTATTTCAATTTTAATTCCGTAGTGTTTGCGAACTTTTTCCATATATCTGTAGGTTTCAGGATGCAATCGACCCGTGTCCAGAGAAAACACAGCTATATCTGGACGATAATTGCGCGCCATCTCTATAAGTGCGACATCTTCAGCACCGCTAAAAGAAATAGCGATGTTTTCAAATTGCGACAACGCATACTTAATTATTTTTTGCGGCGATTCGGATTGTAATTTTTGTTCGATATCAGTTAGCGAAATTAAGGAGTCATTCATAAGAGCGATTCTATAGGCAAAAAACTCGAAGACGCTAGGATAGCAGAGCTACACTAAAAACTCTTGAGGGTGTCTGCATATAAAAACGCAAAAATAAGGCTCAGTTTAGTGCAAAATTCCCTTTAATATAGGAATAACAGTTTGTCGTTATTTCTCATCTTTGCTATATTACTTCCCGCTTTTATTGGGTATGTAGCTCTCAGGTTGTTTTTTATACCGATTGCGCATTTTGTTTTCTCCTCTCAAGATTAGGGTGATTCGTTTGTCTATATCCCCGGAAAACATTACTGAATTTTGGTCTCTTGCTGCGTTTATCGGTGGCGTGATTTTCCTCCTTGCGTTTATGTTAGGTATCCCTTGGCTGCTTGGTGGCCGCGCTTGGGGTAGAGCAAAAAACGATCCGTTCGAGTCTGGCGTTGTATCCCAAGGTGGAGCACGTTTACGACTCTCAGCCAAATTTTATATGGTTGCCATGCTGTTTGTTATTTTCGATGTTGAAGCCCTTTATCTTTATGCCTGGTCAGTATCCGTCCGTGAAAGCGGTTGGGTAGGTTTTGCTGAAGCCGTCCTATTTATTGGCATACTCTTGGCCGGTTTGTTTTATTTGATTCGCATTGGCGGTTTGGATTGGGCTCCTGCTCAACGCCGTCGCCGCGCGGAACGTATTCACGCAGCCGATAAAACATCAGCAGAATAATTGAGGTTTAGTTAATGAAGTACACGCTTACACGCGCTAATCCGGATGGTGTAGAAGGCACTTATCCAATGCAGACGCAGCATACTGTTGCCGATCCGATGGAAGATGAAGTTCATAAAAGCGTGTTTATGGGACGTCTTGAAGATATGATTCACGGCGTCGTGAATTGGGGCCGCTCGAATTCTTTGTGGCCATACAATTTTGGTTTGTCGTGCTGTTATGTTGAGATGGCGACCGCGTTCACTGCGCCACACGATCTTGCGCGTTTTGGTGCAGAAGTTATTCGTGCATCGCCGCGTCAAGCCGATTTGATGGTAGTTGCAGGAACCTGTTTTATAAAAATGGCTCCGGTTGTTCAGCGCTTGTATGAACAAATGCTCGAGCCAAAATGGGTAATCTCGATGGGGGCCTGCGCTAACTCTGGTGGTATGTACGACATTTATTCTGTTGTGCAAGGTGTGGATAAATTCTTACCCGTAGACGTTTATATTCCCGGTTGTCCGCCGCGCCCTGAAGCTTTCTTGCAAGCATTAACTTTATTGCAGGATTCCATTGGCCAGGAGCGTCGTCCTTTGTCCTGGACTGTTGGTGAGCAAGGTGTGTATCGCGCCCAGATGCAACCTGAACGTGACCGCAAACAGGCTGAGCGAATTGCAGTGGTAAATCTGCGTTCACCTGATGAAGTTTAATTTTAAAAATTAGCCTAAGCGACCGTAAATAATGACCGAAAACGTCACTCCCAGCCCGCAATTACCGGGTGTTGAACACGAAGTAGTGCGCGAGCTGCATCAGCAATTTGGCGCTGACACATTTGTGTTTCAGGAAACTCTCGATAAAGTGCCCACCCTTTGGGTGCCCAGAGCACAGCTAATACACGTATTGGCTTTTTTGCGCAAATTGCCTCGTCCTTTTGTAATGCTCTACGATTTGTCTGCCGTTGATGAACGTCTGCGTCAAAATCGTTTGGGTATGCCCGTAGAAGATTTCACGGTTTTTTATCATTTAATTTCGATTGATCGAAATAGCGATGTGCGCATTAAAGTGTCGCTCAAAAAAGATGATTTGAACCTGCAAACCGCTTTTCATATTTGGCCTAACGCTAACTGGTATGAGCGTGAAGTATGGGATTTGTTTGGTGTAGTGTTCGAAGGCCACCCAAACTTATCGCGCATTTTATTGCCGCGCACCTGGGAAGGGCATCCGCTGCGCAAAGATTATCCTGCGCGCGCTACCGAATTTGATCCGTTCAAGCTAGATGCTGCCAAGCAAGATTTGGAGCAGGAAGCGTTGCTGTTCAATCCCGAAGAGTGGGGAATGAAACGTAGCAATGCGGACAACACGGAAGACTTCATGTTTCTGAACCTGGGGCCTAATCACCCTTCTGCGCACGGTGCCTTCCGTATAGTGTTGCAATTGGACGGTGAAGAGATTGTGGATTGCGTTCCGGATATCGGTTATCACCATCGCGGCGCCGAGAAAATGGCTGAGCGTCAATCATGGCATTCGTACATTCCTTACACCGACCGTATCGATTATCTCGGTGGTGTGATGAACAACCTGCCGTATATTTTGGCAGTTGAAAAATTAGCGGGAATTGAAGTTCCAGAACGCGTGAAAACTATCCGCGTTATGTTGACTGAATTTTTCCGTATCACGTCGCATTTGCTATACCTCGGTACTTTCGTTCAGGACGTAGGCGGAATGTCGCCCGTGTTTTTTATGTTTACTGACCGTATGAAGGCATACGATGTAATTGAAGCTATCACCGGTTTCCGTATGCATCCGGCCTGGTTCCGTATTGGTGGCGTTGCCTCTGATTTACCGAAAGGTTGGGAGCGTTTGGTTCGCGAGTTTCTTGATTGGATGCCTGCGCGTTTAAAAGAATACGAAAAAGCAGCCATGCAAAACTCGATTCTGAAAGCGCGTGCTATTGGTGTTGCGCAATACAATAAACATGAAGCACTGGCTTGGGGTGTAACTGGTCCAGGTTTGCGTGCGACTGGTATCGATTTCGATTTGCGTAAAGCGCGTCCTTATTCAGGTTATGAAAACTATGAATTTGATGTCCCGCTCGCGAACAACGGCGATGCCTATGATCGTTCGATGATCCGTTTGGAAGAGATGCGCCAAAGCTTGCGCATCATCACTCAGTGCCTAAACAATATGCCAGCTGGCCCTTACAAGGCAGATCATCCGCTGACCTGCCCGCCGCCGAAAGAGCGCACCTTGCAAGATATCGAAACCCTGATTACTCACTTCTTGTCGGTATCATGGGGTCCGATTATGCCAGCGGGCGAAAGTTGCCAGATGATTGAAGCCACCAAAGGCATCAACAGTTATTACCTGACTTCTGATGCAAGTACCATGAGCTACCGTACCCGTATTCGTACACCCAGCTTCCCGCACTTGCAGCAAATTCCGTCTGTGATCAATGGGTCTATGATCCCTGATCTTATCGCCTACCTAGGCTCAATTGACTTTGTGATGGCCGATGTTGACCGCTAATACTCCCCAGACAATTGCCAGCGATCGCGTTGGCGACTTTGAGTTCAGTGCTTACGAACGTGAGCACATTGAACACGCAATTCATCATTACGCAGAGCCGCGCGCTGCCACTATTGATGCCTTGAAAATCGTGCAAAGCCAACGTCGCTGGGTACCCGATGGTGCCATCTATGCGATCGCCGATATTCTCGGTGTAGGCGCTGGCGATGTTGAAGGAGTAGCGACTTTTTACAACCGTATTTACCGTCAACCGGTTGGCCGTAATGTTATCGCTGTCTGCGATAGTATTGGATGCTTCTTGATGGGCTTCGACGAATTATACGGATCATTGCAGACAAAACTCGGTATCAAGCCAGGTCAAACTACGCCTGATGATCGCTTTACGTTGCTCCCGATTGTTTGCTTGGGCGCGTGTGACAAAGCACCTGTATTGATGGTTAACGATGCAACTCATTTCAACGTTACGCCACAAAATGTTGATGCAGTATTGGAGCAATACAAATGACCTCCAATATTAATCTTGGCCTAACCAATGTTGGTCCCGAAACTCACCCCTTAACCTGGCGTTTCAACAAAGCCGGTAAAGCGGTTTTGGATATAAAAGAATACGAAGCACTCGAAGGTTACGCCGCGCTTAAGAAAGCCGCTGCCATGCAACCCGCGGATGTACAGGCAGAAGTTAAAGCATCCAACCTTCGCGGTCGCGGCGGTGCAGGCTTCCCGACCGGCGTGAAGTGGTCATTGATCCCGATGGGACCGGATGCCGGCCAAAAATACCTCGTTTGTAACGCAGACGAAATGGAGCCGGGTACTTTTAAAGACCGCTTCTTGATGGAAGAGCTTCCGCATCAAATGATTGAATCAATGATAACTGCTGCTTTTGCTATAGGCGCAAGCAAGGGTTACATCTTTTTGCGTGGCGAATATGTTCTGGCTGGCGAGCGTTTAAATGCGGCGATTGAGCAAGCGAAAGCAGCGGGTTACATCGGCGAAAACATTTTAGGTTCGGGTTTCAACTTTGAACTATTTGTTCACCTCGGTGCTGGTCGTTACATTTGTGGTGAAGAAACCGCACTGATCAACTGCCTGGAAGGCCGCCGTGCTAATCCACGTACCAAGCCACCGTTTCCGCAGCAGGCGGGTGCATGGGGCAAGCCAACTATTGTTAATAATGTTGAAACTCTGATGAACATCCCCGCGATTTTGTTGCGCGGTGCGGATTGGTTCAAAGGTTTGTCCCAAGGCAAAAGTCCGGATGCCGGTACCAAAATGTACGGCATTTCCGGTCGCGCAAAAATTACCGGTTTATGGGAATTGCCGATTGGTACGACTGGCCGCGAATTACTTTATACCCACGGCGGCGGCATGGCGGATGGCTATGATCTGATGTGCTGGTTGCCGGGCGGCGCTTCCACTGACTTCTTAATGCCTGAACATCTCGATTTGGCGATGGATTACGACACCATTATGAAAGCCGGAAGCCGTATGGGTACCGCACTGATTATGGTCGTCGATGATAAACAAAATATAATTTCTGCAGTGCGTAACTTAGAGCAATTTTTCGCCCGCGAATCTTGTGGCTGGTGTACCCCATGCCGCGACGGTTTGCCCTGGACGGTAAAAATTCTCGAATCCATCGAAGCGGGAACAGGGCAGGAGGGTGATATCCAAACCCTGCAACAGCTCACTCGTTTCCTGGGGCCCGGCAAAACTTTCTGTGCTCACGCACCGGGTGCTATGGAACCATTGCAAAGCGCATTGAAATTTTTTCCGGCTGAATTTACCAAAGGCATTAAAGCGTAAGCCTTAGAGTTCAAGCGCAAGTTTTCACGAGGTGATTTTGCGATCACCTTAAACTTTAAATCCGTTAGTTGCTCTTCGAGATTGTTGAGTCGCTTTAACGGTATACGACCTTAAAGAAAAGGTAAGACGCAGAATGGCGACCATTCACGTAGATGGTAAATCATACGATGTTAACGGATCAGACAACCTCTTAGAGGCATGTTTGACCCTTGGCCTCGATATTCCCTATTTTTGTTGGCATCCCGCTTTAGGTTCGGTTGGCGCTTGTCGTCAATGTGCTGTTAAGCAATTCAACGACGAAAACGACACTCGCGGTCGTTTGGTAATGTCGTGCATGACACCTGCTAACGATAAAACTTACATCGCTATCAAAGACGAAGAAGCAAAATCATTTCGTAAAAGCGTTGTTGAATGGTTGATGACTAATCACCCGCACGACTGCCCAGTCTGTGCCGAAGGTGGTCATTGTCATTTGCAGGATATGACGGTGATGACGGGCCACAATACCCGTCGTTACAGATTCACCAAACGCACTCACATTAATCAGGATCTCGGACCTTTCGTTAATCACGAAATGAACCGTTGTATCGCCTGTTATCGCTGTGTTCGTTATTACGACGATTATGCTGGCGGTAAAGATTTTGGCGTTTACGGCGCTCACGACAATGTGTATTTCGGTCGTCCTGAAAGTGGCGATTTGGAGAGTGAATTCTCTGGTAATTTGACTGAAGTTTGTCCTACTGGTGTATTTACCGATAAGACCCATGCCGATCATTACACCCGTAAATGGGACATGCAATTCGCGCCAAGTGTTTGCCAAAATTGTTCTGTAGGTTGCAACACTAGCCCTGGTGAACGTTACGGTGAAATTCGCCGTGTTGAGAACCGGTTTAATGGCGCGGTTAACCATTACTTCCTGTGTGACCGCGGTCGTTTCGGTTACGGATTTGTAAACCGTGCAGACCGTCCGGTAACTCCACGCTTAGCAGGTAGCAAGGAATCTTTGGGGATTGACGCTGCGCTGGATAAGGCTGCTGAATTGTTACGCGGTGCAAAACGTGTGGTAGGTATTGGCTCTCCACGTGCATCTTTGGAAACTAATTTTGCATTAGCTTCATTGGTTGGTGTTGGCAATATTTCTTACGGTGTTGCCGCAGAAGAACAAGCACTAAATAGCCTGGTTCAAAAAGTCCTGCGGGAGGGCAGTGTAGCTACGCCAAACCTGCGCGATATCGAAAAAGCGGACGCTGTATTGGTATTGGGTGAAGACATTACCCAAACCGCACCGCGTGTTGCCTTAGCCGTGCGCCAGGCTGCAAAAACACTCGCATTAAAGATGGCTGCCGCTAAAAAAGTCCCTGAGTGGAATGCTTACCCCATTAAAAACATTGTGCAAACTGAAAAGAGCCCGGTGTTTATCGCGAGTGTTACCTCAACTCGTTTGGATGATATAGCTGCATCAACCAGTCGCGTTTCCGTATCTGATATCGCCCGCTTGGGCTTTGCAGTTGCCAACATTATCGATCCATCTTCACCTGCTGTTACGGGATTGGGATCGGAGCAACTCGAGCAAGCGCAAGCAATTGCTCAAAGCCTTTTGGCTGCTGACAAACCGCTAATCATTTCTGGTACAGGTTTGAAATCCCAAGCTGTTATCCAGGCCGCTGCTAATGTTGCCCATGCGCTTAAAGTGAAAGGTAAGGAAGTTGCTATTGCATTGACCTTGCTTGAGTCTAATAGCCTCGGTACCAGCTTACTCGATACGCAAGGTGGCGAGTCTGTTGAATCCATCCTAACCGCCGTGCGTGATGGAGCTGCAGATACATTGGTTGTGGTAGAAAACGATCTTTATGAGCGCGCTCCTGCCGAGTTGGTAGACGCTGCCCTGAGCGCTGCAAAAAATGTAATTGTGCTTGATCATTTGGCCACCGCTACCACTGCTAAAGCCAAGCTCGTTTTGCCTGCTGCCAGCTTTGCCGAAGGTGATGGCACCCTGGTTAGTATGGAAGGTAGAGCCCAGCGTTTCTTTCAGGTTTACGATGCGTCCTATTACAAACCTGAGACCAAGATTCGTGAAGGCTGGCGTTGGTTACACGCAATTAAGTCTACTCTCGACAACAAATCAGTGGATTGGACAGTGTTGGATGATGTAACTGAGCAGTTGGCCTCCAGCAATGCCTTGCTTGCGTCTATCACTCAAGCTGCCCCAGGTTCTGACATTCGTATCGCCGGTTCGAAAATTGCGCGTGAACCACGCCGCTACTCCGGTCGCACGGCCATGCGTGCAAATATTTCGGTTCATGAGCCACGCCAACCGCAAGATCACGACTCTGCCATGTCCTTCTCTATGGAAGGTATTTCTGGTCCAACCAACAATTCACAATTGATTCCCTTCGCCTGGGCTCCGGGTTGGAACTCACCACAAGCATGGAATAAATTCCAGGCAGAAGTTGGTGGTAGTCTTCGTGCAGGTGATTCTGGCGTGCGTTTGTTGGAAGCGTCTGGGTCTGGATCTTATTTCACTGAAGTGCCTAACACTGTCGAAGGTCTTCAATCTGCTCCGCTTTACCACCTTTACGGTAGTGATGAACAATCATCAAAAGCGGAAGTGGTGGCAACTCGTGTTCCACAAGCTTACGTGGCCGTTTCCGCTGTCGATGCGCACAAGCTCGGCTTAGTTGACGGACAGCAGGCTGAGGTTATCGCAGGTGGGGCCATATTCGCAGCCCCTGTGAAAGTATCTGCTGATTTGGCAACTGGTGTTGTGGGTATACCGGTACTGGCTGGTTTGCCAAAAGTAGTTTCCGGTTTAGCCGTTAGCCTTAAGGGAGGTGCTTAATGGATATTTTCACTCCCGATGTAATAGCGATTATTTGGGCTGTTGTTAAGGCATTCATAATATTGTTCGGCGTAGTGCTAGTGTCTGCGTTCCTAAGCTTTTTTGAGCGACGTATGCTGGCCTTATGGCAGGATCGTTATGGTCCAAATCGCGCTGGCCCGTTCGGTTTGCTGCAATTGCCTGCCGATATGATCAAGATGTTTTTTAAAGAAGACTGGACACCACCTTTCGTTGACAAATTGACCTTCTGGCTGGCGCCGGCCATTGCCATGAGTGGTTTACTGTTGTCATTTGCGATAGTGCCTATTATCCCAGGCTGGGTTGTCAGCGATTTGGATGTTGGCCTTTTGTTCTTTTTTGCGATGGCAGGGATCTCGGTCTATGCGGTAATGTTCGGTGGCTGGTCATCTAATAACAAATACGCATTATTAGGTGGTATTCGTGCTACTGCGCAAACCGTAAGTTACGAAGTTTTTATGGGCCTGTCGCTGATGGGCGTTGTGACCATCACCGGTTCTTTCAATATGACCGATATCGTTAACGCGCAGAAAGATACGTGGTTTGTGTTCCCGCAAATTCTCGGATTTTTAACTTTCGCGGTTGCCGGTATTGCTGTGACTCACCGTTCTCCTTTCGACGCCCCTGAAGCAGAGCAAGATCTCGCTGCTGGTTACCATACGGAATATTCAGGCTTGAAATGGGGGATGTTCTTCGTTGGTGAATACATCGGTGTGGTGCTGATCTCTTCGCTAATCACAGTGCTGTTCTTCGGTGGTTGGTTACCTCCATTTGAAATCCTGAGCTTCATTCCACCAATTGTATGGTTCGTGGTCAAAACATTGTTTTTTATCATGATGTTTATCTTGATTCGTGCAGCTTTGCCGCGCCCACGTTATGACCAAATTATGGATTTTGGCTGGCGAGTTTGTTTACCGATAACGCTTGTAAACCTGGTAGCTACTGCAGCGGTTGTGCTGTGGTTGAATCAGTCTGCTGCTTAAGGTTGAGGTACAGAAATGTTTAAGTTATTACACGGTGTATTTACCCAGTTCCGCAGCCTGTGGATGATTTTTTCCCATGCATGGCGCAAACGCGACACTATCCAGTACCCGGAGCAAATGCCCTATGTTCCACCACGCTACCGCGGTCGCATTATTCTTACTCGCGATCCAGACGGTGAAGAGCGCTGTGTAGCCTGTAACTTGTGTGCAGTTGCTTGCCCGGTGGGTTGTATTTCTCTGCAAAAAGCGGAGCGCGAGGATGGCCGTTGGTTTCCGGAGTTTTTCCGTATCAACTTTTCGCGCTGCATCTTCTGCGGTATGTGTGAAGAGGCTTGCCCAACTACGGCAATCCAATTAACGCCGGATTTCGAGATGGCAGAGTTCAATCGTCAAAATCTGGTATACGAAAAAGAACATCTATTGATTTCAGGCCCTGGTAAATACCCGGATTACAATTTCTATCGCGTTTCAGGTTTGGCCATTGCTGGCAAGCCAAAAGGCACCGCTCAAAATGAAGCGGCGCCGGTAAACGTGAAGAGCCTTTTGCCTTAACCAGAACAGGAATACGACGTGGGAACTGCACTAGCTTTTTACTTCGCCGCTGCGATTGCTCTAATTGCTTCGGTAAGAGTCATTACTAACACCAACCCGGTACACGCGCTTTTGTATCTAGTTGTCTCATTGCTTGCGGTAGCGATGATTTTCTTCGCGCTCGGTGCGCCTTTCGCGGCCGCTTTGGAAATAATTGTTTACGCCGGTGCCATCATGGTGCTGTTCGTATTCGTGGTTATGATCCTCAATTTGGGTTCTGCCATTGATGATCAGGAACGCAAATGGTTGTCGCCACGCGCATGGATTGGCCCTACGGTTCTGTCCGCAGTGCTCTTTGGGTTGTTGGTTTATACCATCAAACCCAACCTTGAAACCTTTATAGAAATTACCAAAGTCGGCCCGAAAGAAGTAGGTATTGCTTTGTTTGGTCCTTATGTATTGGCGGTAGAGCTTGCCTCCATGTTGCTGCTGGCAGCAATGGTGGCTGCGTGGCACGTTGGCCGCGACGCTGATAAAGATGATAAGGAGAATAGAAATGCTTAATGGTATTGCCGTCACGCACGGCATTCCTATGGAGCACGGCTTGCTGTTGGCTGGTCTGCTTTTTGTTATAGGGTTAGCGGGCGTATTGATTCGCCGCAATCTGCTGTTCGTACTCATGAGTATTGAAATCATGATGAATGCCTGTGCTCTCGCCTTCGTAGTGGCGGGTAGTCGCTGGGTGCAACCTGACGGACAGGTCATGTTTATTCTGATTTTAACCCTGGCAGCCTCTGAAGCCGCAATCGGCCTGGCAATCGTTATTCAACTTTACCGTCGCTACCAGTCTCTGGATGTTGATGCTGCAAGTGAGATGCGCGGATGAACCAACTCTATCTAACAATTGTATTTCCTTTAATTGGGTTCCTGATTCTCGTATCAGGTCGCAAACGCTTGTCAGAAAATGTGGCTGCGTTTGTGGGTGTGGGCTCAGTCGGTTTAGCGGCTATTTTCGCCGCTCTGGCAGGCTACGATTACTTACAACATCAGCCTGAAACCCCATTTGTGCAACCTTTGTGGACATGGGTGAATGTTGCAGGTTTTGCGCCTTCATTTAATCTTTTATTGGATGGTCTATCGCTGACCATGCTGGGTGTTATTACCGGCGTTGGTTTCCTGATTCATTTATTTGCGTCATGGTACATGCGTGGCGATGAAGACTACGCACGCTTCTTTTCTTACATGAACTTGTTCCTGGCCAGCATGATTCTATTGGTGCTGGGTGATAACTTCATCTCCTTATATTTTGGTTGGGAAGGGGTGGGGCTCTGCTCTTATTTATTGATCGGCTACTACTATCGTGATTCCGCTAACGGCGCCGCCGCTCGTAAAGCCTTCGTTGTTACCCGGGTGGGCGATGCCTTTATGGCCATCGGTTTGTTCGTGATCTACAAAAATCTGGGCACTTTGAATATCCAGGATGCCATGACCGCAGCGTCCGGAAATTTTCTTGTAGGAAGCGGTGTTCTTACTTTTGCTACTTTGATGTTGTTAGGTGGGGCAGTTGGTAAATCTGCACAGTTACCTCTACAAACATGGCTTGCAGACGCAATGGCTGGCCCGACTCCAGTTTCTGCATTAATCCACGCAGCGACCATGGTTACCGCCGGTGTTTACCTGATCGCTCGTACTCATGTTTTATTTGAAATGACTCCGGACGTTCTTTACCTGGTAGGTGTAATAGGTGCTGTTACGTTATTCCTGGCGGGATTTGCAGCGCTGGTTCAAACGGACATCAAACGTATTCTGGCTTATTCAACCATGAGTCAAATCGGCTACATGTTTTTGGCGTTAGGTGTTAAAGCTTACCAGCCAGCGATTTTCCATCTCATGACCCACGCCTTCTTTAAAGCGTTGCTGTTCCTCTCGTCAGGCAGTAATCTTGGCGTGTCACCATGAGCAGAACATTTTCAAAATGGGTGGCTTACGCAAGAAAATCCCATTTGTTTATCTCTGCTTCCTGGTAGGCGGCGCTGCATTGGTCGCATTGCCTTGGGTCACTGTTGGTTTCTACTCAAAAGATGAAATTCTCCTTGAAGCATATGCCGCTAATCACCCTGAACTTTTCTACGCAGGTTTGGCTGGCGCGTTTATGACAGCTTTATATACCTTCCGTTTGATTTTCGTTGCCTTCCACGGTGAAGAGAAAACCAAAGCGCATGCTATTCACGGTTGGGATTACTGGTTGCCGCTTGGAATTTTGTTAGTACTTTCGACCGGGTTAGGAGCGTTAATTGCGCCACCACTGGATAGCGTATTGCCGAAAAGCAATGAAGCGGAAGCGGGCGTTAAGCATTTGGTTGAAATCATGACCATTGCAACTGCCATCATAGGTACTGCGTTGGCTGCGTTCCTCTTTTTGTTTGATACCAAGATCGTCAAGGGAATTGCCAACTCCGGTATCGGGAAATTACTGACGAAATGGTGGTACGCAGCTTGGGGCTTCGATTGGTTATACGACATGATTTTCGTTAAACCTTTCCTGTTCGTGACGCGCATTGTCCGTCGTGATCCGGTGGACCAAACTTTCAACCTGATTCCTGCTGGTATCGAGCAGGCCCATCATGGATTGAGTGCTACACAAACCGGTAGTGTGCGTTGGTACGCTGCCACAATTGCCGCGGGCGTGATTATTATCATCGCTGCGATCGTTCTGTTGTAAGACTAAGGAACCAGAGAAAGATGCTTACCTGGCTCATACTCATCCCATTTATAGGCGGCTTTTTTTCATGGCTTGCCGAACTCGTTGGCTCTAAATCGCCGCGCTGGATCTCCCTCATCAGCATGTTTGTGTTGTTCGGGTTAACGCTCAAATTGTGGCTTGAGCACAATTATTCTCTCTCCAATCTCGGTGCAGACGGAACGTCAGTCTGGGTTGAGGAAATCAAAGTTGACTGGATTCCACGTTTTGGAATCAGCTTTCACTTGGCATTGGATGGCTTATCTATTCTGATGTTACTGCTTACTTCTTTCCTTGGAGTTTTGGCAGTCGTATGTTCGTGGAGCGAAGTTAAAAAGAAAATCGGCTTCTTCCATTTGAACTTGTTGTGGATCATTGGTGCGGTAGTGGGTGTGTTCCTCGCACTGGATATGTTCCTGTTCTTTTTCTTCTGGGAGATGATGCTTATCCCCATGTACTTCCTGATTGCGCTGTGGGGTCATAACTCCCCAACCGGCATGGGACGAGTTGGCGCTGCGACAAAGTTTTTTATCTACACCCAGTCCTCCGGGTTATTGCTTTTATTAGCGATCATCGCGCTGGTGTTTGTGCACGCTAGTCAAACCGGCGTCATTACGTTTGATTACCAGGCGTTACGCAATACTACGATGGACCCGAAACTTGAGTTCATTCTCATGCTCGGTTTTTTCATTGCGTTCGCTGTTAAGTTCCCGATTGTTCCCTTTCATTCGTGGCTGCCCGATGCCCACTCGCAGGCACCCACTGCGGGTTCGGTAGACTTGGCCGGTATCCTGTTGAAAACTGCTGCTTACGGTATGTTGCGCTTTGCAATTCCGTTTTTCCCGAACGCATCAGAAGTGATTGCTCCGGTGGCCATGTGGTTAGGGGTAGTGGGCGTCATTTATGGAGCCTTCCTGGCCTATGGTCAGGACGACATCAAGCGTCTGATTGCCTATACCTCAATCTCGCACATGGGCTTTGTATTAATCGGAATCTATTCGTTCAATCCAATTGCGCTGCAAGGTGCAATTATCCAAATGATGGCGCACGGCATATCGGCTGCAGGTTTATTTATCCTGTGCGGTCAATTGTATGAGCGTCTAAAAACTCGCGATCTCAAGCAAATGGGCGGTTTGTCGTCACGTATGCCTGGTTTACCACCTATAGCCATGTTCTTTGCCGCTGCATCCCTGGGATTACCGGGGCTGGGTAACTTTGTGGGGGAGATTCTTATATTGGTCGGTACATTTAAGGTCAACGAATACGTGGCCTTGGTGGCTACCACTGGATTGGTTTTGTCAGCCGTCTATTCGTTGATTTTAATTCAACGATCCCTACATGGCCCAGCACAAAGCGACGCACCGATTCCCGGGCTGAATTTACGTGAGTTGCTGATGATGTTCAGCTTAATGATAATTTTGGTGTGGTTGGGTCTCTATCCTCAACCCGTGTTAGACACGTCGGCGGCAGTTGTTAGTGGTATAGATCAACTAATTAATTCCACGCCACCAGCGCCAGCTGCACAGTGAGGTTGTAATGACAATAACTCTAGATAATTTACAGGCGCTTTTGCCCCTACTGATCACGGCAGCGACTACCGTGTTTGTGATGTTGGCTATCGCTATTCGCCGCAACCATTGGTGGAACGCTACAGTTACCGTAGTGGGTTTGAATATTGCTCTCATTGCTACCGTTTATGTGCTTTTCGCCTCACATTTGTTCCCTGACGCTGTTAGCAAATCACTGTTGCTGCAAACTGTAACTCCATTGTTTGTGGTGGATGGCTTCTCATTATTTTTTACTGCATTGATTTTAATTTCCGCATTGGGTACGACTACGCTCACCAATGCTTATGTAGAATCTTTCAAGCGTAATCGTGAAGAGATTTACCTGCTCATTACTATTGCTACAGCAGGTGGAATTGTACTGACCATGGCCCACCATATGGCTTCATTATTTATTGGCTTGGAAATGATGTCGGTCGCACTTTACGGAATGGTTGCCTATACCTATGACCGTGCCCGTTCACTCGAAGCAACCATTAAATACATGGTGCTTTCAGCAACGGCATCGGCAGTTATGTTGTTTGGTATGGCGCTGATATATGCGCAGTTTGGAACCATGGCGTTTTCAGAGATCGGCCAAAAAATGGGTGCTGAACCTAGCCTGTTGGTGATAGTAGGCGGCATGATGTTGATCATAGGTTTGTTCTTCAAACTGTCCATTGCGCCATTCCATTTGTGGACCCCAGATGTTTATGAAGGTGCGTCTGCTCCTGTTGGTGCTTTCCTCGCAACTGCCGCAAAAGTGTCTGTCTTCGCTGTGTTGGTTCGATTCATTGTTGTCGAAGCCAATGGCGTTCTTATATCCGAACCTTTCCGTTTGACCTTAATAGTGTTGGCGTGTTTATCAATGCTTGTTGGTAACATACTCGCGCTTCTGCAAGACAACATTAAACGTATGTTGGGCTATTCGTCTATTGCACATTTTGGCTATTTGCTCGCACTGGTTTTATTAGGTGGAAAAGAATTTGGTTTGGAAGGTTTTGCAACCTACATGGCTATTTACGTTGTGACTGCAATTACCGCTTTTGGTGTGGTAACGCTTATGTCTACCGCTGGAGCTGATCGCGATGCGGATAGGCTGCAAGATTTCCATGGTTTGTTTTGGCACCGTCCAATTCTCGCGTCTATTTTTACTCTGGCGTTATTTTCGCTGGCGGGTATTCCATTAACCGCTGGGTTTATCGCAAAAATCTACGTGGTTATGGCCGGTATCAGTTCAGGAATTGTTGGTTGGATAGCGCTGATTTTCGTAGTTCTGGGTTCTTCTATCAGTATCTACTTTTACCTTCGCACTATCATCAGTATGTTCCGCACCAATAAGAACTTGGTGCCCTTCGATGCAAAAATGGACTGGGGACAACGCACGGGCGGTATAGTGGTGTCTATTACGGCTATCTTAATTCTCGTTATAGGTATAGTGCCTAATCCGCTGATGTACATTGCACAGCTAACAAAATTAGTTTGGGCTCCGGTTTAAGCAACGCGGGTTTGTTTATTTGAAATGCCGACCTAGTGTCGGCATTTTATTGATTGAAAATAGTAAATATCTAACTCGATTTCGCGAGTTACTTTGGAGGTTGTTGTGGAAATTGCATGTCTCGATTTAGAAGGTGTTTTGGTTCCAGAAATCTGGATTGAATTTGCGAAGGTGACTGGTATTGAATCACTCAAAGCGACGACTCGCGATATCCCTGATTACGATGTATTAATGAAACAACGTATTCGTATCCTGGAAGAAAATAATCTTGGTTTAAAAGAAATCCAGGACGTTATAGCTACCCTGAAACCGCTGGACGGTGCCGTTGAATTTGTTGATTGGTTACGTGAACGTTTTCAAGTCATTATTTTGTCGGATACTTTCTATGAATTCTCACAACCGCTCATGCGTCAGTTAGGTTTTCCAACATTGCTCTGTCATCGCTTGAATATCGACGAGCGTAATAGAGTAGTGGGTTATACCTTGCGTCAGAGAGATCCAAAGCGTCAGTCAGTACTGGCGCTAAAAACCCTCTACTACCGCGTGATAGCAGCAGGCGATTCTTACAATGATACGACCATGTTAGGTGAGGCAGATCAAGGTATTTTATTTCACGCTCCACAAAATGTTATCGATCAATTCCCGCAATTCCCAGCAGTGCATACTTATGAGGATTTGAAAAAGGAATTTATTAAAGCGAGTAATCGTGAGTTAACACTTTAATTTTTCTTTTTAAGCTATGAAAGTTAATAAAAAGGCAGAAGCGGAAGCTTCTGCCTTTTTATTTGTGCTATTAGTATGGATCCGCTTTGTGTTTGCCTTCAGCCGATCAATGCAACACTATAATTTTTTTACGATAAAAGAGAAGTGTTGCAGATATGATTTATAGAAATAGGCTCATTTATACCGATGAGCTGACCTGGCAATTAGAGATGTGCTGGTAGCACTAAACCTAGACGCTAATCACATTTTCCAAAATGATCGTTGATTGGAGTACCGATTGCTGTTTTAACAAAGAGGGTGAGGTGTATATTGAATCTTTTATTCAGCTGGATACATGAATTTAATGAGCGCCCTAGATAATAATGAATTTGATATTCATGCCATCGCAAGAGCTGCGAAAGCTTCGATCAATGCCTTAGCTGATAAGGCTATTCATGAAATCCGTCTAAAGCACGTTGAGTTTATGCAGTCCTTCGATTGGGAAGAAGAGCAGAGGGGTCGCAGCAGTCATCTATCGGTCTTGCTAAAACCTCACGACTCAATCGACTCATGGTGGAAGTCTCTTTCTAGCCAAGAAAAATTCGATTGGATAGATGCGTGTCACGAGTATCAGTACGGAAGTGATGGTTCGGAAAAGATTCATGAGAACTATTTTTCTCATTGTGTAATCAGTTATTTATCATTACGAAAGAGTTTCGTTTAATTCCTTCTCCGATATTGAAGGAAAGTTTAGTGCTTTGGTATTCATCAGGGAATCGTCGGCAACTGCTCCTGTATTAAATAATTCCTGCATGCAGTCGTCATTCTCGCTGCGCGAGGATGACGATGGCTAACAATCTCTAGTACAAATTACTTCTGAAAAACCCTATTGCTGTTTGATAACCCCAAAGTTGTAATTCCGCATCGTATCGTTCGCCCTCATCACGCATAAACGCATGCACCCCGTTTACCTCGTGCCATTCAAATTTCACATTGGCATCTACTAAACCTTTATAAACAATCGCACGGCCTTCTGGCGGAATATGCGGATCTTGTTTGCCCCAAATCATTTGTAACTCACCACTAATCTCATGGGTGCGCGTACGACTATCATTGCCTGCTAGTGAGGGCGTGAGGCCTGAGTGGATATCCGTTGCATAAAAACAACTGGTTGCTGAAATTGCTGGATTTATCGCAGCGCGGTAAGCCAAGCCGCCGCCTAAACAGAATCCCAATGCACCGATTTTCCCCGAGAAATAGGACAGGCTCTTTATATAGTCCACCATTGATTGTGTGTCAGTATCATGGGCTTCAAGATATTTAGCGACTTTATCAGCGTTGCCTTTGTCTCGCCCGGCATCATCGTAACCTAATACGGTTCCTATTGGATTTAGCTCATGAAAAACTTCAGGGACTACCACTATAAATCCGTGACCAGCCATAATTTGTGCGCTACGACGAATTGGCGAGGTCTGCTGAAAAATTTCTGAGTACAACAAAATAGCCGGATATTTTTTATTGGTTTTCACACCATCTTCCTTCGGACGGTACACATAGCAACGCATAAGACCGGTGGGTGTTTGTAAATCAATTTGATGATTTTGAATAAGCATTTTTGTTTCCTGAATTATTTAAAATTTTCGTCAGCTATTTAAAAGATCTGTTTTTATCAACTGCATAGTGCACTGACAAGCGAAATTTATCAAACCTAGATTGTCGCGTAAATTTAAATATATGGCGTATTTATTATCATTTTTAGGTGGGAGAAATATTTAAGAATAATTTAATTAAATGCTTAATTCTCTATATATAAAATGATTAGGAATAACAGCTGAGACTTAAATGGAGAACCGTGTCACGGAACTAACGGTTATCAACTGTTCTGAATATTAGGGGCTGTTTAAATTACGTGGATTTGAAAATTAAACCCTGCCAACTGTTTACGTAAAGTAAATTTAAATGCAAATTAGAAGGGCAAGCTTAGATGCCAAACTTAAGGTATTTAATGTTACCTAACGGAATAGTCAGCACGGGCTTTCAAATTATGTTCTTTACTCTCAACCATCCGGGAATTTTTTTTATGTCAACATTATTGCTACAAATCGCTAAAAGCCAGGCCCAACTTGAACAACATATTTTTTGCCAACAACTTCGCCATCAGAGTGATATTTCTTTAAGCGCATATAGCTTTGTACCACACATGACTTTTTTTGTTTTGGGTTTCCGGGATATTTTGGAAGAAATCCGTTGTAAAAATCCGAAGACTGAATTAGAGCTTTCGCTCAACGCCCATTGTGACGAGGATTCTGATCACTGGATGTGGTTTATCGAAGATTTAGAAACTTTAAAAATGGATGTAGGTCATTGGGGCGGTAACGTGACGAGCGTTTTATCAACATTATGGTCTACTAAAAATCATCCTGCGCGTGAAATGGTATATAGCACGATTCACCATATTAGAAATACCAAAACTGCTGAAGAAAAAATGATTATTATCGATTGTCTGGAAAGCGCATTTTCGGTATTTATTAATAGTTTGAATACGATTACCCTTAAAAATGGGTACTATAAAAAGTTAAAATATTTCGGTGAAGCGCATTATGAGGATGAAGCAAGCCATTCAGGTGGTAATTGGCTGGAAGGAGAAAAACATAGCGAGCATGATCATTCCTACGAAATTCAACCCTTTAGATATCGTCATATGAGCTACGTTATTGATGATATTTTTAAGGGGTTCGATAAGGTTTTTAATTGTTGGTATGACTCGCTAAATTCTGTTGTCCCAGTCAAAGTGAATGTCGCAGGTTAGGCGCAGTAAAAGAAGAGCTATTATAAAATGGCTCTTCTTTTATTTAAGATAATCATTTAGCTTTGCTTGAATTTCGCAGAACATAGCAGGCTTCCTTAAATAATCAGTAGCTCCTATTGAGACAGCTGCAGCGACATCTTCATCAAAAGCAAACGCGCTGTAGGCAACAATAGGGATGTCTGAATCAATTTTTCTGAAATATTTTATCAAATCAAACCCATTGATGTCCGGTAATTGAATGTCCGTTAGAATGAAATCTATATTGTTCTGTTCGTATATTCGAATGGCTGAATTTCCGTTTTCCGCCATATGACAGTGATAACCTGCTTGTCGCAGAAGGCTTGCAACTGTCTTCAGGTTTAATTGATTGTCGTCAATGATTAGTAAATTAAATTTTGTCTTTTTGGTTATTTTAGCAGGAGTAATATTTTTTATACCCTCATTTTTGTCATCCCCATCTTTTGCAATGGGGGAGGGGATTTTGCAGGAAAATGTCGCTCCCTTACCTAATTCACTGCTTACAGAAATTTCACCTGCCATTAAGGTCACAAGTTGCTCAACTATCGATAGACCTAAACCGACCCCTTCATTTTGGTTATGTTTTTGTTCAAATCGATTAAATAGTTGATCAACAACATCCGGTGAAAAACCTATACCGTTATCGCTAACGCTAATGATTACAGCCTCATCATCAAAGTTATATGCCAACTCAAATTTAATCCACTCGCCTTGGCTATATTTGATGGCATTGTCCGTCAAATTGAATACAACTTGCTGTATTTTTCCCTTATCACCAATGGTTGAATCAGGTATTTTTCCGACCGTCTGGCAAATAATATTGATACCGCTTTTATTACTGCGAGAATAATGATTCTGTACTTCGCTAACAATGCTACCAAGAGAGAAATTTTCCTGTTCCAGAATAACAGTGCCTGACTCCAGCTTGGATAAATTAAGGACATTATTGATTATTCTGCGTAATTTTTGACTTGCGTTGGCAATGTCATGACAGTACTCATTTTGTTCCTCGCTTAAATTAGTTGTCATGAGCAGGTCGTTAAGACCGATAATGCCTGTCAAGGGGGTGCGTATTTCATGACTCATATTTGCCAGGAACATTGATTTTACCTTAGCCAAGTGCTCTGCTTTAATCAGGGCTGCAGCCAAATCTTTTTCCATATTTTCGCGGCGTCCGATCTCGCTCAATAATTTTTTTGTTAATTGATCAGTATGATATTTATTTAAAATGCTTGGTAATAGCGTGGCGAAACATATAGAGAAAATTAAAACTAGCCCGAAACCAAAAATTGCCATTTGGGGGTCTGAGCGTAAAAACGGGTAGTCCAGAAAGTGGAGGCCATTTAGTAGTAAGAGCACGGCAAAACTATTGCCAAATTGCGTACCTTTATCGCGATATTTCACCAGTTTTACTAAGGCATAATAAATCTGTGGGAGCGCAACGCCGATGGCGACTGGAAGGGCTGACAGTGAAAAGCTTTCGCTGTTTTTGTAAATGAAAAAGCTAATAAATAAACTAATTATATAGATAATACTGAAATTTTTAAATTTAAATGGAATTGAAGAAATTTCAGCTAATAATGAGGTTGCATAATATGCAACAAAAATATAGGTTGGAAAAGTTAAAAGGCTCCCCGATATCGACTCTGTTACCAGCCCCTGAAGTCCAAAATTTACGCTAGTAAATAACCACAGCATAACCAGCTTTTTATAGGTAGATGTTTTGTTAGCTCGCCAGAACTGTATGGAGAATATTAGGTTAAGTAAAAGCGATATTACATACACCGCTAGTAAGGTTGATAGAGTAGTCACTATAGAAAATCACCATGAAATGTAATGATTAAATTTTTATACTTTTTGAATCTTAGTCATGGGGCAAATTAAGTTCTTTTACAAGCAATGCCAATTCATCCATATTTAACGGCTTTTCAATAAATCCATTAAAACCCTGCTGCAACATTTGTTTCTTTTCATGGCCAAGAGGTTTATTGGTTAAGCCTATGATGATAGGCGCAGGATTTTTTAATTGCATTATTTCAATAACAGCTTTTTGTCCATCCAGTATGGGCATTTGCAAATCCATCAATATCAAGTCGTAGACTTTCTTTTGGCAATACTCAACTGCCTCCCTTCCATTATTGGCAATGTCAATTTTGTGTCGGCCAGATAAATTCCGGTAAGCAATTTTTTGATGGATTGTATCATCCTCTGCAACCAGGATATTTAAAGGTTGCTCCAATGATATGGTGTTGATTGATCTTGGTGTTGGCTCAATCTCACTAGCGTCATGGCTTTCAAATTGCTGATCTATTTTTTTCCAATAATCCTTTGCGGCTTGATTCACTTGTTGCGTTAAGGATTTAATTTTTACCGCTGAGCTTTCTAGCAGCTCTCGTTGGTCAGAGGGTATATCAATCGTGTCTGCACCTTGGTCTTTCAATTGTTGGTGTGCTAATAAAATTCCAGGCAAATATGTTTCAAGCGTTTTAGCGAGTATTTGGATAATGGCTAATGGAGTTGATATGTCATGTACAAATTGTGCACTCATTTGGACTATTGAGTGGTCTTTTTCCTTTTCCTGCTGAGACTTAATGTTATTTGTCATTTATATAAGCTCATCATTTATAGCCTGCGATAAATCAAGTGTAAACCGAAAGACATCGGCGCTGATAATGAAATTTGAAAAGCCATACGATTAAAAAAGATAAGTGTTGTCAGGCGAAGCATAAAAAGATTTAGGCGACTTCCTGCTTCAGGGGGCCGGCCTTTTGTAAATTTACGTGCCTTTAGCAAATTTAAAAATTAGTGGTAATTTCTCCTGCTCGTCGAGATCAATTTAATTGCAATAGTATTTTGCTTCCTGTTAATAATGAACTGATAAAAGTCAGGACTCGCTCAAGCGAGTTTCTTGATCCGCTACGAGAAAATTAACCGGGAATTATCAGTGAGATTATTTTGGTGATGGGTTGATTTTGACAGATACACCGAAATTGTTTTCAAGCGTACTTAAAAGAACTTGCACTTTCGCAATGCTTTCCTGATATTCCTTGTCAAGCTCCGAATCCGCCACAATTCCGCCGCCGCCCCAACAATAGATATTATTTTTATCCGCGACTAAGGTGCGTATGGCGATGTTGATGTCCATATTACCGCACGCGCTGATATAACCGAGGCTGCCACAATAGACAGAGCGGCGGACCGGTTCGAGTTCTTCAATAATTTGCATGGCTCTGATTTTAGGTGCGCCAGTAATACTTCCACCGGGGAAGCTGTTAGCAAGAAGATCATAGGCATTTTTGTGTGGCTTCAATAACCCTGTTATGGTGCTAACCAAATGGTGTACGTTGGCAAAACTTTGAAGGCCAAATAATTCTGTGGTTTCAACCTGGTCACACACCTTGCTTAAATCATTTCTCAAAAGATCAACAATCATTAGGTTTTCGGCACGGTCCTTAACGCTGGTTTGCAAACTGGCTGCATTGGCCGAATCTTCTTCGGGTGTTTTACCGCGCGCGATAGTGCCTTTAATAGGTTTCGTTTCGGCCCTGTTCCCCTCAAGCTTGATGAAGCGTTCAGGTGAGAAGCTCAAAATGGAGCCTCCCTTCATTTCCATGTAGGCGGAGAAGGGCGAGGGTAGGGAGTTTCGTAATTCGCAATAGGCTGTGAATGCGTCTCCCTCGTAAGCTGAGCTGAAACGTTGCGCGAAATTGACTTGGTAGCAATCGCCAGCATCTATGTAGCGCTGGATTTTCGCAAATGCTAATCTGTATTCACGTACTTTAAGATTGTGTTCAAACTTATTGATTTTAAATGATTTTATTCCTCTCTTAAGGGTTTGCTTTAAGTCGTGAAACCTGTTTATTTGTCCATATTGAGCGCATATAGCCTCAATTTCCAAAAAGTTATAAGCGGAAAACATACTTCTATTAATTACTAACCAAGCCTTCTCTTCTTGATGATCCTGGACTATTGCCCACGGGTAAATGCCGAGGCACATGTCGGGTAAGTGAATATCATGCTTAGTCAGTTCAGGTAGTTTTTCCAATCGCCTGCCCAGATCATAGCCAAAATACCCCAGGATCCCGCCACAAAAAGGAATCCCTTTTATTTCAGGCTGGTCAAGCGGAAGGTGCTGCTTGAGCAAGGTAAAAGGGTTCTGTTTTGATGATTCTTTAATGCCATCTTTTTCGATATGGGTGATATCGCCATAGGTATCCAGAGTTACTGCAGGTGCTGCACTGAGAATGTCGAACCTTCCGTATTGGCTTAATGGGCGTCCGGAATCCAGCCAAACCGGCATCGAAAGGTGACGTATGAGGCTGAACCAATCGGCCGAATTTTGTGTGTAGGTGATAGGTTGCAGTGAAACAGATGAGGTCATTGAAGCGGCACCTGAAAATCGAAACGGCATTTTAACGTAAAGGCACGGCCACGTTTAGCTAAATCAACAATTGCGAAAAAGCCGCTACAATAAATGCTTCTTTTGCTGTCACAATATGCGCGATGGAAATAAATCTATAAGAATGGCGATTTTATTTTGTAATCTGAGGGAATATTTATGGTGTTGATTGTTGTTGGCGTAATAGTTGGGCTCATTTTAGGTTCCTTATGGTTTGGTTACCAGGGCTGGATGATCGGCGCTTTTTTCGGCGCACTAGTCGGTATGATATTTAAACAAGCCAAACAGATTAGGTTATTGGAATCCAGGGTTGAAACGCTCGACATGGATCAGGCGGTTGTCAAAAAACAATTATCCCTACTCAAAAAATCGTCCGCATCGGTACCTGCGGATTTGAAAAATAATCAACCGAAAACAGCAAAAGAATTAACGGTTGCCACACTTACTGAATCGTCTGAACAACCGCCGATCATTGTTTCCAAACCTCACCAGCTCCCTAGCAAAAATTCAGCTGAGCTTGAGTTGCCTGATCAAGATCTTGCGGCGCTTGCACTTTCACATAACGCACCGGATGATTTTAAAATTTCGACGGAATCTGTCGCGCGGTCTCGGCCTCAACCTAACCCAGTTCAATCTTCAGAGCCTCGTGAACCTGATTTAGCCGATAAAATAGCGTCGGCTGTTCGCCGTTTTTTTACCGAAGGCAACCCAATCGTGCGAATCGGTATGGTTATCATGTTTTTTGGTGTGAGCTTTTTAGTGAAGTACGCATCTGGTCAAGGTTTATTCCCCATAGAGTTTCGCCTGACCGGGGTAGTGATTGGCGCTATCGCATTGCTCGTGTTTGGTTGGAAGACGCGGCTTCGCCCAGGTGCTTATGGTTTGGTTTTACAAGGTGGCGGCGTCGCTATCATTTACCTCACCTTATTTGCTGCTGCGAAAATTTACGGTTTGATTCCGCTCGGTGTTGCGTTTGGATTGTTGTTCCTGGTTGTTATGCTGGGCGTGCTACTCGCGCTATTACAAAATGCACAAGTGCTTGCGGTATTGGCGACAGCGGGAGGATTTCTTGCACCGATCCTGACCTCATCGGGAAGCGGCAGCCATGTAGGATTATTTACCTTCTATTTAATTTTAAATCTCGGCATTTTATCCATCGCCGTTCACAAATCCTGGCGGTTATTGAATTGGGTGGGTTTTATGTTCACCTTTGTAATAGCCGCCGCTTGGGGGGTATTAAAATACGATCCGATTTTTTATTCGAGTACACAGCCATTTTTAATCGCATTCTTTGTTCTTTATTTGGTGGTTTCGATTTTGTTTTCGTTCAAGCAATCCACCAATCTCAAAGGGACGGTGGATGGTAGTCTGGTGTTCGGTTTGCCGTTGGTTGCTTTTGGTTTGCAAACGGTATTGCTAAAACATACTGAATATGGTTTGGCAATAAGCGCCGTAGCTCTGGCAGCAATTTATATTTCATTAGCCATAAGTTTAGCTCGCCGTCATCTCCAAACCCACCGAGTTTTAATAGAATCTTTTTTAGCGCTCGGCGTTTCCTTCGCAACTCTGGCTGTGCCTTTAGCGCTGGATGCAAGTTGGACCTCTGTTACCTGGGCATTGGAAGCTACAGGGTTGGTGTGGATCGGTTTACGCCAGGCTCGCTTGCGTGCAAGAGTAGTAGGCTATTTGCTGCACTGCGCTTCAGTTATTTCATTGCTCGTTATAGAAGGGGTTAGTACAGGGCACGCACCTGTCATAAGTGGTGATTTTCTTGGGTTGATGTTGCTCGCCATTTCCAGTGTGATTGTCGCGTACTTGTTACATTCTTTTAGTGATAATTTGCGCAGCTTTGAAAAAGTAATTATTCCAATTGCAATGAGCTTCGGAATTTTATGGTGGTTTGTGGCCGGGCTTAATGAAATACATGTTCATATTTCGCGTGAACAAGTTTATGCCGCCGCGATTTTATTCGCTACCTTGGCTGCAATTGGGTTAATTTTTATCAGTAAGAAGCTCGATTGGAATATGCTGAATAATAGTGTGTTCGCGCTTCTGCCTTTTATGGGCTTATTGTCGTTAGTGATGTTTTTGGACAGAAGCGATGTGCATCCTACTCAAGGCTTTAGTTTAATTGCCTTTGCGGTCTTCTGTATTGTTCAATATCGATTTCTGTTCAGGAAGGAACAGGAGTATTCGATGGCGGGAATGCTTGCGAACAATAGATTGCTTGGGTGGTGCCACATTTTTAGCGCGTGGTACTTATTCTTGCTGATTTTTTGGGAAGTGTCTTGGCAAGAAGATAAGTTTAACTTGAGTGGAACTGCAGAGCTTATGATTTGGTTCGCTGCAATTGCAGTCCCTGTTATTTTCCTGATTGGAGCAGGGCAGAAAAAATTCTGGCCGTTCACGAGTTATGAAAAAGATTATAAAAATTGGATTCCTGCGCCCTTATTTTTCTTAAGCATTATATGGTTTGACTTGGCATGTGATAAAACAGTTGAGGCAGAAAATTACCTGCCGGTGCTGAACCCTCTCGATCTTTCGCAGTTTGCGATTGTGCTTATCTTTGCTTATGCGGCAAAGCGAGAATTTATGGATCGGGTTAGTCTTTTCACCAGCGCGGTTCGCATGAGCGTAGTTGGAGTATTATTATTCGTCTGGCTAAACGTGGTAACCCTACGTGCAATGAGCCACTACCAACACATTGACTACCTATTTGATGAATTATGGAATAGCGGGCAAGTGCAAATGGCGCTGTCAATTTTGTGGTCTTTGAGTGCCTTGCTAATCATGAATTTATCGCGTCGTATCCAGCGCCGTGAGTTATGGATGGTTGGTGCCGGGCTGCTGGGGCTGGTCGTACTAAAACTTGCAACAAAAGATTTAGCCGACTCCGGAACCCTTGCGGGAATTGTTTCGTTCTTGGTCGTGGGTGCGCTCATGTTGCTGATTGGTTTTTTATCGCCGATCCCGGCAAAAAAAGCTGCGCATCGAAGTGATGAAGAGGGCGAACTGAGGCGTAACGCGGCTTCATCGGATACCAGGGAATCCACTCATGAATAAAATTTTGCTGGCTATTCTTGCACTATTTTTTACTGGAAATATAAGTGCTGCCACCGCTACGCAATCAGCTACACCGATTTATCAACTTGGTAATATTGAAGCTACTTTTATTCAAGTTCCGCTTACCTATGAGATATACCGTTACGCACGTTATTCGGATTTGCGAGACCTCAGAGTGTTGGACGGAGAGCATAATCCTCTGCCATATCAATTGGTTTCTGTAAATCCGGGAACACCTGAAACGAAAATAATCACCAATACGCTGGCGTTTTTCCCTGTCGCGGTCGATGCAACTCCCGATACTTTGCGCAAGCTGTACACGAGTCAAACCAGGGTAAGTGGCGATCGAATTCAAATCGCCACCAGCGATCACCTGCTTGATAGTGAAAACCCCGAATTTTATTTAATCGATATCAGCAAAGTTGACCATGCCATTACCAGCCTAAGTATTGACTGGGAGGAGCAAGCGGCAAATCAATATTTGGAAATCGAATTGGAAGCGACGCGTAATTTGCAAGATTGGTTCTCCCTGGGGCGTGCTACCTTGGTTCAACTTAGCCAGCCCGGTGAGCAAGAGCAGCAGAGTCAACATGGGAAGAAAATACAACAACTTAAACACAATCAAATAAATGTAGATATAGCAAAAAAAGATTACGAGTTTTTACGTTTGAAAATAGTTAGGGGTGCTGAGCAATTACACATTACGCGCATAGAAGCACAGCACAGAATAAAATACTCGAGCGATCAAAAAGCTAAAGGCGAAACCTGGAATATTTCCGGCCAGTTAGCCCAGGTACAGACCAGTCTTTATTTTGCGAATTCGCGCAGTACAATCCAGTCCGTTTCTGCGTGGGAATTTATTCGCAACGAAGTAACGCCTGTGGAATCGCTGTCAATTAATCTTGGTTCCAATATTTACGGTGATCTGATTAATATATTTTCCCGCAATACGGAAAAACAAGATTGGAGAATGGTGTATCAAGGTGTTTGGTTCAACGCGCAGGTAGGCGAGGCGTGGCGGTCCAGCGAGGCCATTAAAATTTATCCAAATGGCGATAAATTTTGGCGTGTAGAGTTGAACGAATCTGCTAAGGATTTTCAAGCTCCTGCATTGGTATTTTCGTGGCAGCCATTGCAATTACAGGTTGTTACCAATAATAAGCCGCCGTTTTCGGTAGCTGTAAGCAACGAGTACAATATTGATAAGAATAATGCGCAAGTGTTTCGTCAAATTGTTGGAGCATCTTCACCGAAATGGATTTCTACACATTTAATAAAACTCAACGTGCAGCCTGAAGCGCTAGTCGCCGAAGAAACAAAAGTAGATTGGAAACGGTTGATTTTCTGGGCGGCTTTGGTAGCAGCTGTGATTGTTCTTTTAATATTCTCCCTCAAATTATTCAAACAACTTAAAGTATCAGACATACGAGAATAAGTAGCGGCTTAGGGTTTGATACTTTATAACCATTAAAAAATTTTCAAAACACTTTTATTCCGTTAGACTCCTATTCCGTAAGGTTTCGGCTTAAGACTGATAATCCCATTAATGCAAGATACTGATAGTTTGGAGTGGCCATGCCTTTTGTCCCTACAATTCCTGCAGTGATTGATGTTGAAGCTTCTGGCTTTGGCCCCCAAAGTTACCCAATAGAAATTGGGTTTGCGCTACCTAATGGTCGTCTTGAATGCACGCTTATTCGGCCGGAGCCCTCCTGGGTTCATTGGGATGAATCGGCCTACGCTATCCACGGTATTAAGCGTGAATTGATTGTGGCGTTCGGCAAACCGGTTGATCAGGTAGCACTATGGCTCAACAAACAGTTAACGGGCCTCACAGTCTATTCAGACGCTTGGGGACATGACTACGCTTGGCTTGCTGTGTTATATGATGCTGCCAATTTAGTACCCAGTTTTAAGCTTGACCACCTTGCGAGCATAATGCCTGAATGCGAAGCGGGGACCTGGAATAGGGTGCACGAGGAAATTGAAAAGGAACTTGGTTTAAAACGCCACCGGGCAAGTAACGATGCGCTTATGTTACAGCGCACATGGGCACGATTGATCGGCAATGATGAATCTGCAATAGCTTAGGCGATTAAATTTTTCTAAAAATTTAATCGATGATTTTCACAAAATAATAAGCTTCCGCTTCGCGTTACTTTGATCTCAATTCACCTCACATTCATTTTTAAATTAAGCGCCGGTTATGAATTTTAAGCATTTTTTGCATGAATTGCGTTTGTTATTAGGTATTGAACGGAATACTACCAGCCACGGAGAGAAATGGATTTCGGGCCTGGGGGCCTTGCTGGGTATTTTGTCGGTCTACTGGATTACGCGCTGGCAATTTCCACACGGCTTTATGGAAAATGCAGGTAGCCTGATTATGGTTACTTCTATGGGAGCATCAGCCGTTTTATTATTTGCGGTGCCCCAAGGCGCATTGTCACAGCCTTGGGCAGTATTTGGTGGGCATATGATCTCTGCCTTTGTAGGCGTAACCTGTCAAAAATTATTTCCCGATCAAACCTGGACACCCGCACTTGCGGTTGGTTTAGCTGTTGGCATTATGCATTATCTACGCTGTATCCATCCGCCCGGTGGCGCTACGGCCCTGGCGGCGGTTATTGGTGGTTCAGAAGTGCATGTGTTGGGCTATCACTACTTGATTATGCCCATTCTGGTAAATGTGCTCGCTATTTTACTTATGGCAATTTTATTCAACGCGCTTTTTCATTGGCGCCGTTATCCCGCGCATATCAACAAACGCTTGCGTGAGAACAAAAAAACACAACCTGCTGAGCGTCAATTTGAATTAACC
>Ga0247738_10000033_pt1 | contig 128995 bp, 112 predicted proteins | sample UWRJL013104B2_FD_180936 | JGI IMG/M metagenome (GOLD analysis project Ga0247738, IMG submission 180936) | Plant litter microbial communities from Arlington Agricultural Research Station in Wisconsin, United States - UWRJ-L013-104B-2 | ecosystem: Environmental > Terrestrial > Plant litter >...
CACCAGCAGCCCGATCGCCAGCACCGTGCCCGGCACCGCATAGCCCAGGCTGCCCAGGCGCAATGCGGTGGCGGCGATGCGCGGCGCGCGGCGCGCCTGCGCAAGCCGCAGTGCCCAGGCCAGCACCAGCCCCGCGGCCACGGTGAGCACAGTCGCCAGTGCGGCCACGCGCAGCGTGTTCCAGGCACTCGTCCACAGCATCGGCGACACGCCCGCCTCCTGCTCCAGACGCTGCCAGGTTTCCGCCACCAGGTAGGCGGTGGGGGCGACGAAGCCGACCAGCACCGGCAGCAGCGCCAGCGCCAGCGCCAGCCAGGCCGCGCCACCGCGCAGGCGCTGGCGCTGCATCGGCCGCGGCCGCTGCGTGCTGGCATAGCGCTGGTGCCGGCGGCCATAGCGCTCCAGCGCGATCAGCAGCACCACCAGCAGCAGCATCGCCAGCGCGATCTGCGCCGCACCGGGCAGGTCGCTGCGGGTGATCCAGGTGGTGTAGACCGACACCGTCAGCGTCTGCACGCCGAGGAACTCCGAGGCGCCGATGTCGTTGAGCGTCTCCAGCAGGGCCAGCGCCGCGCCCACCGCGATCGCCGGCCGCGCCAGCGGCAGCGCCACCCGCGTGAACAGCGCCATGCGCCCCGCCCCCAGCGTGCGCGCGGCCTCGAGCAGGCTCGCGGCCTGGGTCATGAACATCGCGCGCGTGGTCATGTACACATAGGGATACAGCACGAAACCCAGCAGCACGATGCAGCCGGCCAGCCCACGGATGTCGGGCAGGCGGAAATCGCGCGGGCTGTCGAAGCCCAGCAGCGCGCGCACGGCGCCCTGCACCGGCCCCAGCGGATGCAGCAGGTCGAGATAGGCGTAGGCCACGATGTAGGTGGGCACCGCCAGCGGCAGCAACAGCGCCCAGGCCATGGTGGCGCGGCCCGGGAACTCGTACGCGGTCACCAGCCAGGCCGCGCCGGTGCCGATCGACACCACCAGCACGCCCACGCCCAGCAACAACAGCAGGGTGTTCCAGGCCGCGCGCGGCAGCACGTTGGCCGCGATATGCGACCAGAGCCCGTCGCTGCCCTGCGCCGCCGTCCAGGCCAGCGCCAGCAGCGGCAGCACGACCACCGCCGCGATGAGCACCGCGGCCAGCAGCCAGCCGTCCGGGCGCGGCCACCGCCGCGGTGCCGCGGGTGGCGCGGCGGCGACAAGCGCGGTCATCGCAAGCTCACACGCGGCATCCGGTCAGGTCGATCCGGAGGGAGATGTCTCCCAGCGGTCGACACGACAGGATCACGCCCGATGTCCGCGGGCCTGGTCGCGACGCGCGCAGGACTGCACAACATGACTGTCCGCCCGTTACCGAGCCTGGTTCGGTCAGTTGTCGAATCCAACCCGGTCCACCAGCTCGCTGGCCTGCTTGCGATGCCTGGCGACTTCGGTGAGCGGCAGTGCGTCGATCTTCATCTGCCCGAAGCTGGCCACCACCGGGTCGAGTTCGACGCCGGCCTTGACCGGATACTCGTAGTTCGCCTTCGCGTACAGGCTCTGCGCCTCGTCCGACACCAGGTATTCGAGCAACTTCACCGCGTTGTCGCGGTTGGGCGCGTGCAGGGCGACCGCCGCGCCGCTGATGTTGACGTGGGTACCGCCGTCGGCGGCGCTGGCGAAGGTCGGGCGGATCACCTTGATCGCCTCGCCCCACTGGTGCTGCTCGCTGCCGGCTTCGGCGTTCTTCATGCGGCCGACGTAATAGGCATTGGCAATGCCGATGTCGCAGATGCCGGCCAGGATGTCGCGGGCCACGTCGCGGTCGCCGCCTGCGGCCTTGCGCGCGAGATTGTCCTTGACGCCGCGCAGCCAGGCTTCGGTCTTCTCGACTCCGGCGTGCGCGATCATCGCCGCGATCAGGCTGGTGTTGTAGGGATGCTGGCCCGAGCGGATGCAGACCCGGCCCTTCCACTGCGGATCGGCCAGCTGCTCGTAGCTGAAGCTCTCGAGCTGCAGGTCCTTGTCGGCATAGAGGATGCGGTCGCGCAGCGACAGCGCGTACCACTGGCCGTCCTCGCCACGCAGGTGCGCGGGCACCGCGTCGGCCAGCACCTGCGACGCCACCGGCTGGGTCTGGCCATTGCCGACCAGGTCCAGCAGGTTGCCGGTATCGACGGTCATCAGCACGTCGGCCGGCGAACGCTCGCCTTCGGCGCGCACGCGCTCGAGCAGGCCGTCACGCACGAACACGGTGTTGACCCGGATGCCGGAGGACGCAGTGAACGCATCCAGCAGCGGCTGGATCAGGCCCGGCTCGCGGGTGGTGTAGAGGTTGACCTCGCCCGCGGCGGCCGCAGACGCGTCGGCGCCCGGTTCCGCCGCAGGCGTCGAGGCTTCGCGCTGGCCGCAGGCGGCCAGCAGGACCAGGGCCGCAAGTGCGGGTACGCGCGCGGCGTGGGCAAGACGCATGGTCACTCCTTGGAAGGTAGGGCGGCGGCAGGGCCGCATCCGGAATGAGAATTATACTCATCCGCTCCGCACAGGCACGTCTTGCTCTGCGCGGGCGGGTCGTGCAGGCCGGGTCAAGCCCGGAACGCATCCCCGAGCAGCAGCATCGCGTCGCCGTAGGAGAAGAAGCGGTAGCGCTCGCGCACTGCATGCGCGTAGGCGGCCAGGATCCGCTCGCGCCCGCTGAAGGCCGAGACCAGCATCAGCAGGGTCGATTCGGGCAGATGGAAGTTGGTCAGCAGCGCATCGACGCTGCGGATGCGGTAGCCGGGGAAGATGAAGATGCTGGTATCGCCCGAATGCGGATGCAGTTCGCCATCGACCGACGCGCTCTCCAGCGCGCGCACCACGGTGGTGCCCACCGCGACCACGCGCCCGCCGGAGTCGCGCGTGCGCCGCACCTGCGCGACCAGCGCGGCGCCGACGTTGATCCATTCGCTGTGCATGGCGTGCTGGCGCAGGTCGTCGGCGCGCACCGGCTGGAAGGTGCCCGCGCCCACGTGCAGGGTGACGTGGCCCGACTCGACCCCGCGCTCCCGCAGCGCCGCCAGCAGCGCGTCGTCGAAATGCAGGCCTGCGGTGGGCGCTGCAACCGCGCCGACCTCTCGCGCAAACACGGTCTGGTAGCGCTCGGCATCGTCGCGGCCCGGCTCGCGGCGGATGTAAGGCGGCAGTGGCAGCCGCCCGGCGCCGAGCAGCCAGGATTCGAGCGCACCGTCGACCTCGAACTGCAGGTGGTAGAAGCCGCCGTCGCGATCCAGTACTTCGGCCGTGCCGCCCGCGTCCAGCGCAATGCGCGAGCCGGGCCTGGGCGCCTTGCTGGCGCCCAGCTGCGCCCGCGCCTTGTTGCCCGGCAGCAGGCGCTCGATCAGGATCTCGACTCGCCCACCAGTCTGCTTCTGCCCGAACAGCCGTGCCGGAATCACGCGCGTGTCGTTGAACACCAGCAGGTCGCCGGGCCGCAGCCATTCGCCCAGCTGGCGCACCTGCGCATCGACCAGCGCGGCCTCGTCCGGCGGCACCACCAGCATGCGGCTGGCGGAGCGCTCGGCCAGGGGTTCCTGCGCGATCAGCTCGGGCGGGAGCGGGTAGTGGAAATCGGATTTCTTCATCGGGGAATTGTAGGACGTGCCTCGATCGAATCAGGCCTTCGGTGGGAGTCGTTCCGGGGCGGGGCTGCTCCCCGGCCCGGTGAGGCCGCTGCGCGGTCCGGCCCTGATCGAGCGAAAGGTGATCCCCGGTCGACAGGGCGCTGCGTCCACATGAAGCTCGGGGGGACGTCGCCGAAGCCATCACCTTTCAAACTTGGTCGACAGGATCACTGCCGACGTCGTGCGCTCCACGCCGTCGAGCGCGCCGATGCGATCGGTCAGCTCGTCCATGTCCACCACCGTCGGCACCACACCCATTGCCACCAGATCGTGGGCGCCGCTCACCGAATGCAGGCTGCGCACCTGCGGCATGTCGTGCAGGGCCTGGACGACGGCCGGCATCTGCTTGGGCAGCACGGTGATCAGGATGTGCGCGCGGATGTGGCCGCGCTCGACCTCCTCGTTCACCCGCACCGTGTAGCCGCGGATCACGCCCTCGCGTTCGAGCCGCTCGATCCGGCTCTGCACCGTGGTGCGCGACAGGTCGAGTTGGCGCGCAATCTCGGCGGTGGAGGCGCGGGCGTTCTCGCGCAGCGCGGACAGAAGCTGCGCATCGGCCGGCGTGATCTTCATGATGTGCGCAAATCCTTCGTCGATTCGCCGAAATCATACTGAATTCTGCGCAGATCCACCCTGTCTTGCGCCGAAGGGATCGAGATAATAGGACCAGAGCGCCGTTTCGACGGTGCGCCCCACCCGCCCGGCACGCCACCGTGCCGAGGCCCGCCTCCTGGAGAAGCCAATGTCGATGACCGCTGCCCTCGCCCCCCTGCGCGCCCACGGCGGCCAGCGCCGCACCACCGGCCTGGACGACGCCACCGTCGAGCGCCTGGCCGCGACGCATCCCGAGTTGCGCGAAGCCATCGATGCGGCCGCTGCCGAGCACGCGATCATCGCGGCGGAGTTCGTCGAGCTGCTGGAGCTCGACGAAGCAGCCCAGATCGAGGCGGTGCAGGCCGGCTACGTCAACTTCTACGCCATCGACGCGGTGAATCCCTACGTCGCGCTGACGGCGCGCGGGCCGTGGATCGTCACCCTCAAGGGCGCCGTGGTCCACGACTCGGGCGGCTACGGCATGCTCGGCTTCGGCCATGCGCCCCCGGCCGTGCTCGAGGCGATGGCCAAGCCGCAGGCCATGGCCAACGTGATGACGGCGAGCCTGTCGCAGTTGCGCCTGGACCGCGCCCTGCGCCGCGAGATCGGCCACAGCATCGGCGGCTGCCCGTTCTCGCACTTCCTGTGCCTGAACTCGGGCTCCGAAGCAGTGGGTCTCGCCGCGCGCATCGCCGACGTCAATACCAAGCTGATGACCGACCCGGGCGCGCGTCACGCCGGCAAGTCGGTCAAGCGCATCGTGGTCAAGGGCAGCTTCCACGGCCGCACCGAACGTCCCGCGCTGTACTCGGACTCCTCGCGCAAGGCCTATCTGCAGCACCTGGCCAGCTTCCGCGGCGAGGATTCGCTGATCGCGATCGAGCCCTACGACGCCGACGCGCTGCGCCGCGCCTTCGCCGATGCGGATGCGAACGGCTGGTTCGTCGAGGCGGTATTCCTGGAACCTGTGATGGGCGAAGGCGATCCCGGCCGCGCCCTGCCGCGCGCGTTCTACGACGCGGCGCGCGAACTCACCGCAGCGCATGGCGCGCTGTTGCTGGTCGATTCGATCCAGGCTGGCCTGCGCGCACATGGCGTGCTGTCGATCGTCGACTACCCCGGCTTCCAAGGCTGCGCGGCGCCGGACATGGAAACCTATTCCAAGGCCCTCAACGCCGGCCAGTACCCGCTGTCGGTGCTGGCGGTGGATGCGGCGACCGCGAAGCTCTACCGCAGCGGCGTGTACGGCAACACCATGACCACCAACCCGCGCGCGCTCGATGTCGCCTGCGCGGTGCTGGACGCGATCACGCCCGAACTGCGCGCCAACATCCGCGAGCGCGGCCGCGAGGCCGTCTCCCGGCTCGAAGCGCTCAAGGCCGAGCTCGGCGGTCTGGTCACCGGCGTGCAGGGCACCGGCCTGCTGTTCTCCTGCGAGCTTGCGCCGCAGTTCAAGTGCTACGGCGCGGGGTCCACCGAGGAGTGGCTGCGCGAGCACGGCATCGGCGTGATCCACGGCGGCGCCAACTCGCTGCGCTTCACCCCGCGCTTCGAGACCACCGCCGACGAGCTTGAACTCCTGGTCTCGATGGTAGGCAAGGCCCTGCGCGAAGGTCCGCGGCAGAGGACGGCGGAAGCGGCCTGACGCGCGCTGCGCGCGCCCCCACCCCAGCCATCCACCTCGCACGCAGGGGGGCAAGAGCGGAGCATCGCGATAGCCTTCCCAGGTCAGCGGTTTTTTGTTCCCTCCCCCGCTTGCGGGGGAGGGCCGGAGTGGGGGCCACCGCAGCGATGATGCCGAATCTCGGCTTTCAAAGCGCCGCGTCGACAAACCGCGCCAGCGCCGCGCGCACCAGCCCCTTGGCCTCTTCCGCATCGCCGAAGCCGTCCAACACTACCGCCCCGCGTCCGTTCGGCAGGTCCTTGTACACGCGAAAGAATGCCTCGATGCGCTCGCGCTCGACCGCCGACAGCTCGCCGATGTCGCGTACGTCCGTGTAGGTCGGGTCGACTGCATCCGCCGGCACGCCGATGATCTTGTCGTCCTGCTCGCCGCCATCGCGCATGCGCAGCACACCGACGGGACGGAATCGGACGAGCACGCCGGGGTGCAGCGGTGCACGCGTCAGCACCAGCGCATCGAGCGGATCGCCGTCGCCGGCGAGGCTGCGCGGGATCGAGCCATAGTTGGCCGGGTACGCCACCGGCATCGACACGAACCGGTCCACGTACACCAGCCCGTCTTCGCCGATCTCGTACTTGGTCGCGCTGCCGGCCGGGATCTCCACCACCAGCAGCACTTCCTCGGGCGCCGCCGCGGGCTGCGCGGCATGGAACGGATGCAGCACCGCATCGCGCGCCGACAGCGGCAACACGGAGGCGCTCAGCAACAGCGACAGCAGGATCCACTGCGTCATCACCCGTGGCCGGGAAGCGTTCATTCCCAGCACCGGTCCGCGCGGCCGCGCAGGGTCTGCGCACGCATGCAGCGACGCTCGTCGATGCGCCCTTCCACCTGCTCCTCGATGCGCTTGCCTGCCGCGCCCTCGTCGACCAGGGTGAAGGCGTCGTACAGCCGGCCGGTCACCGTACGCGCCTCGTAAGACAGACGATCGCCCTGCAGCCGCAGCAGCTGGAACAGCTGCGTGTCTTCGCCGACCGGCGACATCGTCGCGCGCGCCTGCTCCGACACGCGGTACTGCTTGGGGCCCGCCACCGACACGACGTACTGCGGCGTGGCCCACCCGGCGCCGCCGCCCCGGCGACCGTAGGTGTGGTCGTGGCCCTGCAGCACCAGGTCGACGCGGTGCTGTTCGATCACCGGCTGCAGGTGGCGCCGCAGTTCGCGGTTGTCGCGTCCGGCGCGCGGCGAGTGGAACGGCTGGTGCGCCAGCACGATGCTCCAGCGGTGCGGATTGGCGGCCAGCACGCCGTCCAGCCACGCCGCCTGCGCTGGGCCCGCATCGAGATCCAGCGCCGAGGTGCCGTCGAGCACGGCGAAGCGGATGCCCTGGTAGTCGAACCAGTACGTGGTCGCTTCGACACCTGCCGCACCATTGCCCGGCAGCGCGAAATGCGCCCGCCACGGCCCGCCCAGCACGCGCCGCTCGCGCGGCGTGTCCTCGAACTCCTCGAAGAACTCGTGATTGCCCGGCGCCGGCGCGAGCAGCATCGTGGCCGACTGCGGCAGCGTTGCATCGAACCATTCGCCCCATTCGTCGTCGTCGACGGCCTCGCTGACCAGGTCGCCAGCGAACAGCGCAAGGTTCGCATGCGGCGCATGCCGCAACGCTTCGTGCATCACCCGCGTCACCAGGCTGGCGTTGCGGTTCTGGGTGTCGCCGAAGTACAGCAGTTCCAGCGGCGTGCCGGGCACCGCCGCGGTACGCAGCTGACGCCACGGGCTCCAGGTGCCCTCGCCCTGCACGCGCCACGCGTACAGCACGCCGGGCTGCAGGCCATCGATCGCGACGTGGTGGTGATGCGCCGGGCCGTTGCCCGAATCCTGCGCGCGCGTGTCCGCACGCAGTCGCCGCGGCGGCGTGCCGCCATCCCACTGGTCGGGCGAATCCATTGCCGTGGCGATCTCGAGCAGCGGCGCCTCGACGCCCGTGCCGGTACGCCAGCGCACGGCGAAGCCGCTCGACGCGTCCTGCGCGGGCACCGCGACGATGCGGTCAGGGAACGCGGACGGCGCGTAGCGCACCACGCCCGCAGGGACCAGGGTATTGGCCTCCGGCTCGCGCGTGGGCGCATCGGCCATCGCGACCGACGCCGGCAACAGCAGCAGCGCCAGCAGCAGGCTGTGCATGCCTCGTGTTCGCGACACCTCAGCGCACCCCGCAGGTCGGCAGCGACAGCGCGCCGGCGATCTCGCGCCAGTCGATCGCCACCATGCCCTGGTCGTCATGCACCGCGTACAGCACGCCCTGCGGAAACTGCGCGGTCGCCTGCTGGTGCAGCCAGATGCCGTCGGTATTGGCGACCGTCGCACCGGTCACCGCACCGGCGTGTTCAAGGGTCCGGCGATCGAACAGATGGAACAGGGTGCTGCCCTTGCCCTGCTCGGTGGTGATCCACCAGCCGCCGCCGTCGCTGCACTCCTTGAGCATGATGCCCTCGGCCTGCGCCTGCAGGAAACGCGCGCCGATGGTCTGCCCGCCGAACCTGCCCTGCAGGTCGTAGACCTTGAACTCGTTGGCGTAGGTCTCGTCCTCCTCGGCCACCAGCAGGCGATCGTGGACCGGATCGCCCCACAGCGATTCGACCACCCGCAGTGCGCCCTCGGGTGAGGTGTCGCCGAATGCGCCGACGTGGCGCGCGCGCAGGCCATCGCCTTCGACTGCGAGCGCGAAACGCTGCACGCGGCGGTCGAGTTTGGCCAGCAGCGGCAGGATGTCTTCGCCCTGCGCGTCCTCGCCGGCCATGTAGGCATCGGTGACATAGACCTCGTAGCCACCGCCCACCGCGTTGACCCACAGCCCGTACGGCAGCTGCAGCACGTCGGCACCGAACTCGCCCACGTGTTCCATGCCCGGCAGGCGCAGCACCTGCACGCGGCGGTTGTCGCGCTCGACCACGAAGGCCAGATCGTCGACCACCGCGATACCGTTGGGCCGGTCGAACTGGCCGGGACCCGCGCCGCGCGCGCCCACGTGGCGGATGAAGGCGCCGGTCGCGCCGTCGTAGACCACCAGCCGGTGCGTGGATTTCGCGGTGGCCAGCACCAGCACGCTGCCGTCGGGCGCAGTCCAGCTGGCCACCGAGTCGATGTTGTCCTCGGGCGTCATCGGCGTGGCGAAGGCCTCCGGCACGTGCGCCGCTTCGACGGAGGGCTGCGCGCGCGCGGCTTCGCGGGCGAGGTCGGCGCGATCCTCGCGGTCCTGCGCCGGGGTGCCGGCAGGGGCGTCGTCACTGCTGCACGCGACCGGCGCGAGCGCGAGGATTGCCGCGGGGAGCCACCGGCATGCGCGGCGCCTGTTCATTTCGTGATCCATATGCACCCTCAAAAATTGACCTTGACGCCGAGCGAATAGCTGCGCCCGTACAGCTCGTTCTGCAGGGTGAAGTCGCGCGAGCCCTGGTACAGCTCCAGCGGTTCATCCAGCAGGTTCGAGGCCTCGAAGTAGATGCTCCAGGCAGCGCCCAGGCGGTAGTCCAGGCTGAAATCCAGCTGGGTGTTGGACGCGACCCACAGGTCGTAGCGCGCATCGTCGCCGATCTCGTCCAGGTACTCGCTGCGGTGCACCGCGGCGAGGCGGGCGCTGACGCGGTCGTTCTCCCAGCCCAGGTGCGCGCTGTACAGGCGATCGGAGGCGTTGGGCAGCGAGTAGCTGGCGCCGCCGACGGCGTACTCGGTGTCGAGCCAGGTCCCGCTCAACCCCACCAGCAGCCCGCTCCACGCGCCCGGCAGGAAGTCCAGCTTCTGCTGCCAGCTGAGCTCGACGCCGGTCACCTCGGCATCGTCGCCGTTGACCGGACGGGTGACGTCGTAGCCCGGGAACGCGGCGTCGTCACTGGTCCAGACGTCCACGATGTAGCCATCGATCGACTTGTGGAAGATGCCGGCAGAGAGGATGCCCGAATCGCCGATGTAGCGCTCGAACGACAGATCGAAGTTCAGCGATTCGTACGGATCGAGCTGCGGATTGCCCAGCTCCACTTCTTCGTCGTCGCGATTGATGCTCACGCGCGGGGAGATGTCGGCGAAGCCCGGCCGGGCGATGGTCTTGGTGATCGCGCCGCGCAGCACCCAGTCGCCGTCGGTGTCGTAGCGCAGGTGCAGGCCCGGCAGCACGCTGGTGTAGCTGCTCGCAGCCGCGCTTCGGCTGGCGGTGAGCACGCCGTCCTCGTCCAGGTCGACCATCCAGCCACCGGCCTCGAAGTCGGTGCGCTCCACGCGCGCACCGGCGATCACACGCAGGTTGCCGACGTCCATCGTCGCCATCAGGTAGCCGGCCAGCACGTCCTCGCTGGCGCTGTAGTCCTCGATCAGCGAGATCATGGTGTTCTCGGCCACGTCCTGCGGACGCGGGGTGAAGCCGCTCCGGTTCGCGGCCAGCCAGCGGCGCATCGCGTCCGACGACATTCCATCGCCGAGATGGCCGTGCCGGTACGAGGGCGTAGCCGTGGTCCAGTCCGCCAGGTCGACCTCCGGGCCGCGGCGGTATTCGGCTTCGTCGACGTTGACGTCGCGGTCGCGCCAGCGGCCGAGGAAGCCCGCCTTCCAGGTCACCGATTCGCCGGTGTGGCTGAAATCGAACTTCGCGCTCAGCGACTCGTCGTCGACCTGCTTGGGTGCCACCACCAGACGGTCCAGGCCATAGTTGGCGTTGCGCAGCCAGGCGTCGGCACCGGCCGGATCGATCACCTCGAACGAAGGCACGCGACCGGGCCCGACGCGCATCGACATGTCGTCCTCGCCCAGGTACTCGAAGCGCATCTCGACCTCGTCGTCCACGCGCTCGCGCACCTTGGTCCAGCCGAGCTGGTAGCCCAGCTGCGCGTTGCCGATGCGGTTGGTGCCGCCGGCGCTGGCGGTGAAGGTGTCCTCGGCCTTGGTGCGGTAGCGCAGGCGGCGTCCGAAATCGTCGGGGGCGATGCCCTCCACCGTCCAGCTGTCGCCGTCGTAACCGGCGATATCGCCTTCGCCGACCGGGATGATGTGGTTCTGGCGGGTCTCGGCGTCGGTGAAGTCGGTGTACAGCGTGCGCAGGTAGTAGCTGTTGTCGCGGTCGGGGCGCCAGTCCAGGTTGAGGTTGACGCCGGTGCGCTCGCGGTTGATCGAGTACTTGCGGCGCTGGATCTCGACCGGGGTCAGGCGGTCGCCGGTGACTTCCTCGAACTGGTCGTCGTACTCGACCTCGATGTTGTCCGACTCGTAGTCGCGATCCTGCCAGCTCAGGCCGAGCGCGACGCCGAAAGTGTCGCGGTAGACCTCGCTGAAGTTGAACGCGGCCTTGGGGCTGGTCTCACCGCTCAGGTTCTGGTGGCTGGCCTCGAGCTTGCCGCGCAGGGTGCGCCCCTTGCGGTCGAAGGCGGAGGCCGATTCGACCAGGACCGCGCCGCCCAGCGAGTCGCCCGGCATGTCCGGCGTCGGCGCCTTGACCACGGTCAGCCGCTCGGTGGACTCGGACGGGATCACGTCCAGCGGCGCAGCGCGGCTGCTGTCCTCGGGCGTGCCCATGCCGATGCCGTCGACCACCACCGAGTTCTGTGCCGCATCCAGGCCACGGATCACCACATAGCGGCCCTCGCCCTGGTCGCGGGTGACGCTGATGCCGGGCAGGCGCGAGAGCGATTCGCCCACGTTCTGATCCGGGTACTGGCCCATCGAGTCGGACGAGACGCCATCCTGGATCGCGTCCGAGCTGCGCTTGCTGTCGATGGCGCGAGCCTGCGACTCGTACTGCGCGCGCACCACCACCGTATCGAGGTCGACGGCGGCCGGGCCGGGCGTCTGCGGCGCGGACTCCTGCGCCACGGCGGGGACGGAACCAGCCAGCGCAAAGGCGACGGCGAGACGGAGGGGATGGCGACGCGGCATGGCGATCCGGAAGGTGTGAATACCGGGTGTGCACGCTATGTCGGTCCCGTTGCAGGGCGATGACAGCCGCGGCGCGATGCTTCCGGCAGCGTCTTGATTCGGTCACACTCGCGACATGAAGACGATGCAAGTCCGCCACCCGCTGGTACAGCACAAGATCGGCCTGCTGCGCGATGCCTCGCTCAGTACCAAGGCGTTCCGAGAGCTGGTCACCGAGCTGGGCACGCTGCTGGCCTACGAGGCGACCGCGGACCTGGAGACAGAACCGTCCACGATCCAGGGTTGGGCCGGCGAGGTGAGCGTGCGCCGCATCGCGGGTGCCAAGATCACCCTGGTGCCGATCCTGCGCGCGGGCCTGGGCATGCTGCCGGGCGTACTGGCCCTGATCCCCGCGGCGAAAGTCAGCGTGGTCGGCCTGCAGCGCGACGAACGGACCCTCGAGCCGGCCACCTATTTCGAACGCCTGACCGGCCGCCTGGACGAGCGCGACGCGCTGATCCTCGACCCGATGCTGGCGACGGGCGGCACCCTGATCGCCACCATCGACATGCTCAAGCGCGCCGGCGCCCGCCGCATCCGCGGCATCTTCCTGGTGGTCGCGCCCGAAGGCCTGCGCGCGCTCGAGGCCGCGCATCCGGATGTCGCGGTCTACACCGCCTCCATCGACGAGCGCCTCGACGAGAAAGGCTACATCCTGCCCGGCCTGGGCGACGCCGGCGACCGCATCTTCGGCACGCGTGTGGAGTAATTGGCGCTGGACGCGTGCCGCGTCTCGCATCGCGAGTCCTGGCTCTTGTCGTCCCGAGCCAGTCCGTGGATCTGCTTCCTTTTTCTTGGTTCTTCTCCCATTTGCGGGCACGTTTGCTCCGAAACGAACATTTGGGCTGCCGCCTTCAGTAAGGGGTCGCCCCTACCCGGGGATTGCTCATCGGCTCGGTCAGCCCGCTGCGCGGTCCGGCCCGGCGCAGCGCGCCGGGCGTTCGTGCGGACGCGCGGCCGCGGCGCGCAAACGGTCCGCACTCACCCATGGCTGACTCTCGCCACCGCAGCGCATCATGCGCTGCTCTCCGCAATCCCCGGCCCGGACCGACCATTGTCCGATCACTGGCGTGGCTTCGAAGGGGGCTGCCCATCCAAGCATCGCGGACCAAGCAGCGGTGAGCCGTGCGCTGGCGGCCGGGGATCGCGGCAAGCAAGACATGGATGTCTGGCGCGCGAGTCAGGGCAGGGAGAACGTGGGTGGCTTGTGCGGCATGTCGCACATCCACGCGAGCGCCCGGCGCGTTGCGCCGGTCCGGACCGCGCAGCGTCCCTGACCAAGCGGAGAGCGATCTCCGGCCGACCAGGCGCGGCGTCGACCCGAAGCTGCGAGCGACACCTACTCCGAATTGGGTTCAGAGCTTCCCCTCACTTGGGAGAAGAACCTTTTTTTCCCGCGATGACAGCAAGCCCTACTCCACCGGCGTCAACGCCTCGATCGCCGCGGCAACGTACACCAGCGGTGCGTTCCAGTTGATCGCGATCTCGTTGCTGGCATAGCTGCAGTCGTGGTCGATCCACGACAACGCGGGCAGCTTCGAGGCATAGGGGACCGGACAGTCACCCGCATCCTGCTGGCGCGGGTTGGGCCCGCCCGACAGCAGCCCCGGCACCGGTTCGGCGATGCCGTCGGCCTGCGAGGGCCGGTGATGGATGTGCATCGGCGTGCGCACCCCGTGCCCGGTCACGAAGGAGACGCCCAGCGGGTTGCGGCCCAGTACGTAGTCCAGCTGCGACTGCGCCGCGTCGAGGTACTCGCGGCGCGAAGAAAGGCGATAGCCCTGCACCAGCATCAGCGCCTGGTTGAGCGCCTGCGCGCTGCTGCCCCAGACGAAATCCTCTGCCTGCATCGCCACCCGCCACGACGCGTCCTGCGACACCGCAGCCAGGCGTGCGGCCAGGCCTTCGACGCCGCTGCCCACTCGCGCGCGCAACGCATCGGGCAGGCGTTCGCGATGGCGTGCGAGCGAACTCCAGCCCAGGGCGCCGACCTGCGACCATGACGGCACCTCCGGCTCGGCAGCATGACGTTCGAAGGCCGCCAGATAGGCCGCGTCTTCCGTCAGCAGGTAGAGCTCGGCCGCGGCCCAGGCGAATTCGTCGTCGAGCGACTCGTCCCCATAGGCACCTGTATGCACGTCGGCCGGCTGCCGGTAGGGCACGGCCGGATGCGCCTGCGCCCAGCCCCAGGCCTGCGTGGCGGCTTCGCGCATGCGCGCCGGCACGCCGGGGAACTGCGCCTCGAACGGCGCGTACACGCGTGCGGCCATCGCCATGACCGCAGCGAAATCCAGCGCCGCAGCCGTGCCCTTCTGCACCACGTAGCGCGGCTCGGTGGCGGCATCGGGCATCACCACGCCATCGAACCGCAGGTTGGTGAGCTTGTGATAGACGCCGCCGTCGTGCGGATCCTGCATTTCCAGCATCCAGCGCAGGTTCCACCAGGCCTCGTCGAGCAGATCCGGCACATCGTTGCCGCTTTCGGGGATGCCGATGTCCCGGCCGCGGAAGAATTCCGGAAAGTCCTCCCACGCGGCCAGCAGCGTGTACATGGTGATGCCGGAATTGACCACGTACTTGTTGTAGTCGCCCGCGTCGTACCAGCCGCCCGGCGCAGAGACCAGGCTGCCCTCGGGCCGTGTCGCCGACGCCGCGGACGCGTGCACCCGCACCTGCGTATCCGGGTGCCCCGCCGCGCGCGCGTGGCGGCCCGCATGCGCGGGATCGAGCGCCGTGCCGGCGCGGTTGAAATAGAAGCCCTTGAGCGCAGCATCGACCAGCGCGGCGTAGGGCTGCGCGTCCACGCGCAACGGATCGGCCGCCTCCATCCCGTCCACTTTCAGCCGGTATCGGCCGACGGGCAGCGCAGTCAGATCGGCGATGGCCGCCTCGCGATGGGCGGGCGCCCAGCGCGCCGCTGCCGTCAGATCGCCTGTCAGCACCGCCTGTCCGTCAGCTTCGCTGACCACTTCAAAGCGCACGCCGGACGCGCCCTCCACCACCGCAAGCTTGGTTGCATCGGGATGGAAGCCCAACTGGTTGAACCGGACCTGGGGAACATCCGCAGGTGCGGCGGTCGGCGACTGTCCGCTGGCGGCTGCGTGGGTGGCGGGCAGCAGGGCCAGCGCCACGGTGCAAAACGAAAGAAGGCCGGATGACTTGATCATGTCCCGATCCTGGCCGCCGCGCGCCGCGCATGCAAGCGGGCGGGAGCCCCCCAGCGGGCGTGACACCGAAGCAATAGATCCGGCTGGGCCGACAGATGCCGACCCAGCCGAACCTGCGCTTGCATCCAGCATCTCCCTGCGGCACCGCTCCTGATGGCTTCCGTCCCTGGAGCCGACGCGACCACGGTGCAACCCTCGGCCATACGGGCCTTGCAAGCAATGGGCCAAGGGGCTCCTGACCCGACAGTATCACTGACAATCCAGAATCCATGCCAGTAAGATCAATGTGTTGTGAAATCATGCCAACGAAGCTGGACAAGCGATGTCAATGTTGTTGACCCGACAGTATCGCTGTCACGACCGCGCTGGACCCGTGCTATACCGTCTGGCCCCCGCACACGGATACCCGCATGAAGTTGAGTACCCGCATCCGGACAACCCGGGTGCGCGCCGGGCTCTCGCAGGCCGAACTGGCCGAATCTCTGGGCGTCAGTCGCAGCGCCGTCGGCAACTGGGAGAGCGCCCGCGGTGGCGTGCATCCGTCGAGCGAGCGCCTGGCCGAGCTCGCCATGGCGACCGGCGTGTCCTATGAATGGCTCGCGACCGGTCGCGGCACGCCGATGACGCCAAGCGACGGCATCCCCGCCGCCGATGCCGAGTTCGTCGACGACCTGGTCGAACGCCGGCTGCTGCAGGGCTTCCGCGCCTGCAGCGAACCGCTCAAGCAGGCCATCCTGGTGCTGATCGAGGCACAGCTGCCGCAGCGCGGCAGGCGCTCGCGCAGCGCGGGCTGAAGCCGGTGGCGCTCAGACGAGCTGCAGGGCGAGCATCTGCCACAGCCCGGCCAGCGCCATCACCAGCAGCAGCGCGAAGGTGAGCAGCGTCCCGGCGAAACGTCCGAACGAATAGCCCGCCGAGCCCCCCAGGCCCACGGCATGCAGCAAGCGCGCGACCAGCAAGCCCAGGCCGCAGATCCAGACCAGCGGCGAAGGCGTGCCGCACAGTTCGAGCAAGGCCAGCAGCACCAGCGCCAGCGGCACGTACTCGCCGAAGTTGGCGTGTACGCGCACCCGCAGCGCCAGCGCCGGATCGCCGCCGCTGCCGACGCCAATCCGCTTGGCGCGACGCTGCAGCACCACGCGCACGGCCAGGGCGAGATACAGCAGCGCATGCAGCGCGGCGATGAACAGGCTGATGCGTGGGGTCATGGCGCTGTGTCCCTGGCGAGTGCGCGCGCAGCCAGCCGCGCGTGCTGATGGATGGCTGAGAATCGCCCGCGCTCGTCGCGCGCCAGCTGTACCAGCGCCACGTCCGGATCATGGGTCAGGAACAGGTGCACATCGCGCGCCAGCTTGTCTTCGAGGAAGGCCTGCTTCTCGTCGATCAGCAGCTCCGGGCAGCGGTCGTAGCCCATGGTGATCGGTACGTGCACCCAGGGCAGGCCCGGCACCAGGTCCGCACAGAAGACCACGCCCCCGTGCGGCCGGCCATCGCGCTGTTCGGGGCCCAGGATCTCGGCCAGCATCATGCCCGGGGTGTGGCCGTCGCTGTAGTGGAAGCGCACCGCGTCGCCCAGCGCAGCACTGCGGTCGCCGTCGACGAACTCGATCCGGCCGCTGGCCTCGAGCAGGCCCGGCAGCGCGGGAATGAAGCTGGCGCGGTCGCGCAGGTGCGGACTGCAGGCCCGCTGCCAGTGTTGGCGGCCAATGACGAAAGTGGCGTTCGGGAACAGCAGCTCCGGCTCACGGTCCGCCGACCAGGGCGCCAGCAGGCCGCCCGCGTGGTCGAAATGCAGGTGGCTGAGTACGACCACGTCGATATCTGTGTGCTCGAAGCCGGCTTCGCGCAGCGAATCGAGCAGGACGTGATGGCTCTCGGCCACGCCGAACCGCTCGCGCATGTTCGGATCGAAAAAGGCGCCGATGCCCGTCTCGAACAACACCGTCCTGCCGTTGAGCGGCGTCGCCAGCAGCGCGCGCGTGGCCAGGCGGACGCGATTGAGCGCGTCGGGAACCATCCACTTGGTCCACATTGCGCGCGGCGCATTGCCGAACATCGAGCCGCCGTCCAGGCGCTGCGAATTGCCTTCGATCGACCAGAGTTTCATGCACGCCTCCCGGCTTGGGTCCTGCTCAGCGCGTCGCGGCGCCTACCGTTTCCACCGCCGCCTTGCCCACCGGATTGCGCGGGTCGCTGCCGCCATGCAGGGTGTTGTCGCGCAGGTTCCATTCCACCGTCTGCAGGTTGCCCCAGACATGGCTGGAGCCGCGCCCGCCCTCGGCCTCGTCGCCGGGAAGCCTGAGCGTATGGCCAAGCGCGCGCAGCGCCTGCGCCACCTGCGGGCTGAATGCGCCAGTCTCGGCGCCGATCACGTCGGGCATCCACTGGTGGTGGTAGCGCGGCAGCGCGGCAACCGCCTGCGCGTCGAGCCCGGCGTCGTAGCCGAGGATGCCGAGCAGCACCATGGTGATGATGCGGCTGCCGCCGGGCGTGCCGAGTGCGACGACGCGCTCACCCGACTGCATGAAGGTCGGCGTCATCGAGCTGAGCATGCGCTTGCCCGGTGCGGGCGCGTTGGCGTCGTAGCCCATCACCCCGAAGGCGTTGGGCGTGCCGGGCTTGAGCGCGAAGTCGTCCATCTCGTTGTTGAGCAGCACGCCGGTGCCCGGCGGCACCAGGCCCGAGCCGAACAGCAGGTTCACCGTCTGCGTGACCGCGACGCGGTTGCCGGCCTCGTCGATGATCGAGAAGTGCGTGGTTTCCTCGTCCTCCAGCGGCGTCTGCTCGCCCGACAGCATGTCGCTGGGCGTGGCCCGCGCCGGGTTGATCGTCGCGCGCAGGCCGGCGGCGTAGTCGGAGCTGGTGAGCAGGCGTTGCGGAACCTGCACGAAATCCGGGTCGCCGAGGTAGAAGGTGCGGTCGCGGAAGGCGCGGCGCATCGATTCGACCACCAGGTGCGCTCGCGCGGCTTCGTCGAGTTCCTGCAGGTTCCAGCCCTCCAGGATCTGCAGCATCTGCGCCAGCGCGATGCCGCCGGACGAGGGCGGAGGCGCGGTGACGATGTCCCAGTCGCGGTAGCGGAAGCGGACCGGCTCGCGCTCCTTGATCGTGTACGCGGCCAGTTCGTCGACGCTCCACTGCCCGCCCTCGGCGTTGACGCCGGCAACGAGCTGCTCCCCCACCTCGCCACGATAGAAGCCGTCGAAGCCGCGATCGGCAAGCAGCTGCAGCGTGCGCGCCAGGTCGGGCTGGCGGAACACGTCGCCCTCCTCGGGTGCGGCACCGCCGACGAGGAAGACCTCGCGCGTGCCGGCGTAGCGCTCCATCACATCGCGTCGCTGCTGGTAGCCGCGGGCGAAGCGCGCATAGACCGGAAATCCGTCGCGCGCGACCCGGATCGCCGGCGCCAGCGAAACCGACAATGGCACCTGCCCGTACTTTTCGGCCAGGTGCACGAACGCCGCAGGAAGCCCGGGAATGCCCGCCGACCAGGGACCGTTGGTCGCGCGGTCGCGATCGAACCCGCCATCGGGCGTGAGGTAGCGCGCCTGCGTCGCCGACGCCGGCGCAGTCTCGCGCGCATCGACGAACACATCGCGGCCGGTCTTCGCGTCATGCAGCAGGAAGAAGCCGCCGCCGCCCAGGCCCGAGGAAATCGGCTCGACCACCGACAGCACCGCCGACACCGTGATCGCCGCATCGAAGGCGTTGCCGCCGGCACGCAGGGTCTCGAAACCCGCATCGGTGGCAAGGCCGTGCGCCGACGCGATCGCCGCACCGGGCGGATGCGCCGGCCTGGTCTCGCGCGCCAGTGCGGGGAAGCCGGCCAGGAAGGCCAGCAGCAGGATCGTGCGCAACAGGGTGTTCAAGGATTCGCCTCCGGCACATTGGCCTGGGATTGCCCGCCCTGCAGGCGCAGCAGCTTGGCCAGCAGCTGGGGCTCGCTTTCGGGATGTTCGGGATCCGGGTCGATGCATTCGACCGGGCACACCATCACGCACTGCGGCTCGTCGAAGTGGCCGACGCATTCGGTGCACAGGTCCGGGTGGATCACGTAGACGGTTTCGCCCTGGGTGATCGCGCTGTTCGGGCAGGCCGGCTCGCAGACGTCGCAGTTGACGCAGAGCTCGTTGATCTTCAGGGCCATGCGCGCATTGTAAGCGCTGCGGCGCGCGCGGTCCGTTCCAGGCGTGGGACGGCGTGGGGTGCGCCCTCGCCGTGGATCGCGCTGGACCGGGATCCCTCGCTTTCGGCGGGGATGAGGTCCGGCAGCCGCGCCCGCATGCGCGGGCGCGGCCGGAGGCTTACTTGGCTTCGACGAACACGTACTCCACGCCCGCCGGCTCGACGGCGGCACGGACGCGATCGTTGTTGGCGCTGTCGCCGATGTAGACCACGCGCACGCCCTTCATGGTGTTCGGGTTCACGGTCTCGAACGCGGTCACGATCAGGTCCGCGGTCTTGGCCGGGTTGAGGCCTGCATAGGCCAGGATGTTGCCCTTCACGATGCCGCGGCCCACGTCCATCCGGGCCTTGTCCAGCAGGCGGTTGTATTCCTCGGGGTCGGCCGGGTTGTCGTTGGCCGGCACGCGGTACACATAGGGCTGGGCGGTGATGCCCTCCATGTGGCGCGGCACCTGGTCATTCAGGTACTCCTGCCAGGCCGCCTTGTCGTCGGTGGTCGGCGATGCGACCGGTGCGCGCTCGACCGGCGCGGCCTCTTCCTTGTTGCACGCCGCGAGCGGCAGCACCAGGCAGGCGGCCAGCGCAATGCTGTTCAACAGTTTCATCTCGGTTACTCCGGGTCAGGTGTGGGGATGGATATCAATCCGCGGCGCGCTGCCACTCGGCCTGCAGCGCCTCGGCCACGGCCGCCGGCACGAAGCCGGACACGTCGCCGCCCAGGCGCGAGATCTCGCGCACCAGGGAGGACGAAATGAAGCCGTGCTGTTCGGCCGGGGTGAGGAACAAGGTTTCCACCTCGGGAATCAGGTGGCGGTTCATGCTCGCCATCTGGAATTCGTACTCGAAGTCCGACACCGCGCGCAGGCCGCGCAGCAGGATGCCGCCGCCCACCTCACGCACGAAATGCGCCAGCAACGAGTCGAAGCCCTGCACCTCCACGTTCGCATGGTGGGCCAGGGCTTCGCGCGCAAGCCGCACGCGCAGCTCCAGCGACAGGGTCGGGCGTTTCGACGGACTTGCGGCCACGCCCACCACCAGCCGCTCGCACAGCGGCGCGGCACGATCGACCAGGTCGATGTGGCCGTTGGTGATCGGGTCGAAGGTACCGGGATAGACCGCGGTGCGGGTGCGGGCCGGGCTCATGATCGGTGGGTTGCGCAGTCGTTGTCCGGAGGTCCGGGCCAGTGTAGCAGCGCGGCCCGGCGCCGTTCAGCCGGCACGCCGGTACAGGGCGTGGCATGTGTCGCGGGTCGTGCCTTCGCGGTGCATGCGCCAGCCCGCGCCGGGTGCGATGCTGCGCTGCAGCGGCGCTTCGACATACAGCCAGGCCTCGTCGGACAACCACGGATCGAGCTGTGCGAGCACCTGTTCCCAGAGTTCGGCCGCGAACGGCGGATCGACGAATACCACGTCGAAGCGCCCGTGCAGCGGCGCGCGCAGGAAGGCCAGCGCGTCGGCCTGCACGATGCTTGCCCTCTGCCCGTCTTCCAGCCTGGTGGCGACCGCGCGCAGCGATTCGCACTGGCGTGCATCGCGCTCCACCAGCAGCGCTTCGCGCGCGCCACGCGACAGCGCTTCCAGGCCCAGCGCGCCGCTGCCTGCGAACAGGTCCAGCACGCGTGCGCCCGGCAGCACCGGCTGCAGCCAGTTGAACAGGGTCTCGCGGGTGCGGTCCGCGGTCGGCCGCAGCCCGGCCGCGTCCGCGACCGGCAGGCGCGTGCCACGCCAGCGGCCGCCGATGATGCGCACGCTGCCAGGCGCGCGGCTCATGGCGCAGGCGCCGCCTTCTGCGTGGCGATGAATGCGCGCACCTCTTCCTCCAGCACGGGCAGCGGCACGGAGCCCAGGTTGAGCACGGTGTCGTGGAAGGGCCGCTGGTCGAAGCGGTCGCCCAGCTCGCGCTCGGCCTCCGCGCGCAGGTCGAGGATGGTGCGGTAGCCGAGGTAGTAGGCCAGCGCCTGGCCCGGCCAGGAAATGTAGCGGTCGACCTCGGTTTCCACGTCGTGCCGCGCCAGCGCGGTGTGGCTGGCGAGATAGTCGATCGCCTGCTGCCGGCTCCAGCCGTATTCGTGGATGCCGGTATCGATCACCAGGCGCGCGGCGCGCCACATCTCGAAGGTCAGGCGGCCGAATTCCTCGTAGGGCGTCTCGTAGATGCCCATCTGCATGCCCAGCCACTCGGTGTACAGGCCCCAGCCCTCGCCATAGCCGGAGAAATAGATCTGCTGGCGGAACTCCGGACGCGCCGGCGCCTCCAGCGCAAGCGCGGCCTGGAAGCTGTGGCCGGGCGCGCATTCGTGCACCACCAGCGCCGGCAGGTTGTACAGCGGGCGCGAGGCCAGGTCATAGGTGTTGAACAGGCATGCATCCAGGCCGCCACGGCCGGAGGTGTAGATCGGCGCGATGTCGTCGGGCACCGGCAGGATGGTGAAGCGGTAGCGCGGCAGCGTGTTGAAGGCGTACTTGAGCTGGCCGTCGACCTTCTTGGCGATGTACGAGGCGGTCGCCAGCAGCTCGCGCGGGCTGCGCGCGTAGAACTTCGGATCGGTGCGCAGGTACTGCAGGAACTCCTCGAAGCTGCCCTTGAAGCCGGCGCGCGCCATCACCTCGCGCATTTCGGCCGAGATCCGCGCCACCTCCTCCAGCCCGATCTCGTGGATTTCCTGCGGCCCCATGTCGCGGGTGACGTATTCGCGCACCTGGGTGCGGTAGAAGTCGCGGCCATCGGGAAGGTCACTGGCCGCGATGGTGGTGCGCGCACGCGGCATGTAGTCCTGGCGGAGGAACGACAACAGCCTTGTGTAGGCAGGCACCACCTGTTCGAGCACCAGCCTGCGGCCCTCGGCCTGCAGCTGGCTGCGGCGCGGCTCGGGAATCGAGGCCGGCATCGCCTCGATCGAAGCGAGGAAAGGATTGCCCGCATCGGTACGCGTATAGGGCTCGATGGTGCGGTCGCGCCCCTCGATGCTGACGCGCGGCACGCTCCAGCCGCGCGCCAGGCCCTGCTGCATGTTGGCGATGTGCTGGTCGAAGTGGCCCGGCAGGTCGCCCAGGCGGCCGAACAGCCGCTCCCAGTCCGCTTCGCGCGCATAGGGCTGGCGCGGGACCAGATAGCCCCAGAAGAACGAATCGCTGTTGAACGGCGCCTCCCAGGTGCGCCAGGTGGCCGAGTTGTAGTCGGCCTCGACCATGCTGCGGAACACCGCGGCGTTGACACGCTCCTGCGGCGACAGCGCATCGGCGGAGATCGCGTCGAGCGCTTCAAGCACCTGTTTCCAGTAGCCGGCGCGACGCTCCCAGTCTTCCGGGGCGATCGAGGGCATGCGCCCGGACGCCTGCCAGCGGCCGTCGATCTTCTCGCGCCTGAATTCCTGCTGGCGCCATTCCCACTCCTGCGCGTACAGCGCGCGCAGCGCCAGGTCTGCCTGGCTCGGGGACGCCACGGCAGCCGGCGCGCCCGCCTGGGACTCCAGCGCCTGCGTCTGCGCCAGCACCGCCTGTGCGGGCGGCAGCGACAGCGCCAGCAACAGGGCGATGGCCAGCGGACGGAAACGACGGGATTGCGGCATTGCGGACTCCTGCGGCGGACTGCTTCGACCGCGTCGATGGAACCCGATCCGGACACGGATGCCAAGGGCCTGCAGTCACAGGCCGCCTCGCGCCCGGTGGTAGCATGGCCGGCCCTTGGACCACCCCCGACCGGTCCGCATACCGCCCGATGATCCGACTGTTCGGCCGCAAGAAGCCAGACCACGAAACTGCTGACGACGACGCTGGCGGAACCGGACCGGGCGAGCGCAAGAGCCGCTACAGCATCGAGGAACTGGCAGCCGCATTCCCGGATGCCGGCCCCGTTGCGGCGCCGCCGGGGCCGGAGAAATCCGTGCCTGCGTGGCCTTCGACGCCGGAATCGCAGACCGCTCCGGAACAGGCGACCGAGCCGCCGGCGGAAGGCGTCGCCACGCTTCCGCGCGAAAGCGACGCGGTATTGCCGTCTCCAGCGCCCGCGGAGCTGCGCGCGCCAGCGCCATTGCCATCCACGCCGCAGCCCGCGCCGCCGGCAACGCCAGCAGCCTCCATCACACCTACGCCTTCGGCGCCGGCAGCCCCCATCGAAGCTGCGGCAGCCGCTACTCCTGTTCCGGCCCCGCTCGTCGAACCCGTCTCGACCACGCCGCCCGCAGCCCCCGGCAAGACCGGCTGGCGCGATCGCCTGCGCGGCAGTGTCTTCGCGCGCAGCGTCGGCGGCCTGTTCTCGCGCAACCCCAAGCTCGACGACGACCTGCTCGACGAGATCGAGACCGCGCTGCTCACCGCCGACGTCGGTGTCGCCGCCACCACGCAGCTGGTCGAACAGCTGCGCAAGCGAATGAAGGCGCGCGAGTTCGCGGACGCCCGCGCCTTGCTGGCCGCGCTGCGCGCGGACCTCGTCGCGATGCTCCAGCCGGTCGCAAAACCGCTGGTGATCGACCAGGCGGCCAGGCCGTTCGTGATCCTGACCGTCGGGGTCAACGGCGTCGGCAAGACCACCACCATCGGCAAGCTGGCGCGCCGCTTCCGCGACGAGGGCCGATCGCTGATGCTGGCCGCCGGCGACACCTTCCGCGCCGCCGCGGTTGCGCAGTTGCAGGCCTGGGGCGAGCGCAACGGCGTGACCGTGATCGCGCAGGGCCAGGATGCCGATCCCGCCTCGGTCGCATTCGATGCGCTGCAGGCGGCGAAATCGCGCGGCAGCGAAGTGCTGATCGCCGACACCGCCGGGCGCCTGCATACCCAGCAGGGGCTGATGGCCGAGCTGGGCAAGATCCGCCGCGTGCTGGGCAAGATCGATGCCACCGCGCCGCACGAGGTGCTCATGGTGATCGACGGCACGACCGGCCAGAACGCGCTGTCGCAGCTGCGCCAGTTCCACGCGGCGGTCAACGTGACCGGCCTGGTGGTCACCAAGCTCGACGGCACCGCCAAGGGCGGCGTGGTGTTTGCGCTGGCGCGCGAGTTCGGCATCCCGATCCGCTTCGCCGGCATCGGCGAGCGCCCCGAAGACCTGCGCGTGTTCGACGCCGAAGCCTTCGTCGACGCGCTGCTGCCCGAAACGCTCGGGTGAGCGCGACGCCGCGCCAGGCCGGGCCGCCGCAGGCGCGCCGGCGCTGGCGACGGGTTCTTCTCCTGCTGTGCGCGGCCGCGCTTGCGCTGCTGGCCCTGCTGTCGCTGGTGGTCTGGATTGCGCTGCCCCCGGAGCGGATCGTGCCGATGGTGCTGGCGCGGGTCGGCGCATCGATGGGGCTGGAAATCAGCGCCAAAGGCGATGCGGCCACGCGACTGGGCAGGCACCCCAGCATTGTTGTGCGCGAGCTGGTGGTGCGCGAGCCCGGCGCGGCGCGCCCGCTGCTGCGCGCACGGCGGGTACTGGTCGCGCTGCCGTGGCGCACGATCCGCGGGCTCGGCGATCCGCTGGAGCTGGTGCGCGTCGAGCTGGATGCGCCCGAACTCGACGTGGCGGCGCTGCAGCGCTGGCTGGCCACGCGTCCGCCCGGCGATGGCCGGCTGCCGACGCTCACGCGCGGACTGCAGGCACGCGGGGCCCGCATCGAGGGTGGAAGCTGGCGGGTCGAATCCCTGTCGCTCGACCTGCCGCAATTGCGCGCTGACGCGCCGGTGCGTGCACGCGCCTCCGGCCGCTATGTCGACGCGTCGATGCGCGCGCCTTTCGCGCTTGCGGCAACGCTGCAGCGTCCGGCGAGCGGGCGCGGCTTTGCCGTCGTCGGTGCGGTCACGCCCACGCGCGACGACTGGCGGCTGCCTGCGCGGGTGACGCTGTCCGGGGCCCTGCACTGGGACGAGGCGCTGGCGCTGCTGCCAGCCAGGTTCGGCGCGGGCGGCCGCTTCATCTCCGGTGGCACCGACATTCCATTCGCGCTGGGCCTGCACGGGCCGCTGCGCGCGCATGACGGCGCATGGTCCCTGCTTCCGGCCGGCGTAGCGTTGCGCGGCGGCGGGCTGGTGCCCGAACTCGACGCACGCGGGCGGCTCGCGCTGGGCCACCACCTGCTGCTGCAGCTCGACGGACGCATCGCGCAGTGGCCTGACGGCTGGCCGGCGCTGCCGCCGCCGATGGGCGCCTCGCGGCAGCCGCTGGGACTGTCGGTCTCGTATCTCGGCCTCGTGGATTTCAGCGCGGCGCTGTCGCTGCGCGTGGCGCGCGACGATCTGCGCTTCGACGGTCGGCTCGACGTGCCGGCGCTGGCGGACTGGGCATCGAACATGGAGAGGGGCAGCCTGCTGCCGCCGCTCAGCGGCACGCTTGAAGCGGACGCCATGGAAATCTCGGGCGCGAGGCTCGAAGGGGTCAGCATCGAGTTCGAGGACGAGGAAGCATCGGCGCCGTGAGCACCTCCAGCGACGACGCCCCCGTCGACCGCTACGCCGAACGGCTGCTGCAATGGTTCGACGTCTCGGGTCGCCACGACCTGCCATGGCAGCATCCACGCACGCCTTACCGCGTGTGGCTGTCGGAGATCATGCTGCAGCAGACACAGGTGCGCGTGGTCGTGCCCTACTTCGAGCGTTTCATCGCCGCGCTGCCGAACGTACGCGCGCTGGCCTCGGCCACGCTCGACGAGGTGCTCGCGCTGTGGTCGGGCCTGGGCTACTACGCCCGCGCGCGCAACCTGCATGCGGCCGCGCAGCGCTGCGTCGAGCTTCACGATGGCGAACTGCCGCGAGACTTCGACGCCCTGCTCGCCCTGCCTGGCATCGGTCGCAGCACCGCGGGCGCGATCCTGTCGCAGGCATGGAACGATCCCTTCGCGATCCTCGACGGCAACGTCAAGCGCGTGCTGTGTCGCGTCCACGGCGTCGAAGGCTGGCCCGGACTGCCCGCAGTCGAGAAGCGTCTGTGGACCATCGCCACGCAGCACGTCCCCGGCGTGCCCGATGGCCGCATGGCCGATTACACCCAGGCGCAGATGGATCTCGGCGCCACGCTGTGCACGCGCAACGATCCGGGCTGCATGCTGTGCCCGCTGCAGCACGACTGCGTGGCCCTGCAGGCGGGTCGCGTCGACGACCTGCCCACGCCGAAGCCGGGCAAACCCCTACCCGAACGGCAGACGCTGGTACTGCTGCTTCGCGACGGCGAAGGTCGCGTGCTGATGCAGCGTCGTCCACCGACCGGCATCTGGGCTGCGCTGTGGTCGCTGCCCGAGCACGCCGAGGCCGACGCCGCACACGCGTGGATCGAGCGCCACGTCCGCGACGGTTACGACAGCGGTCAGGCGATCGAACCGATCGTGCACGGCTTCACCCACTTCCGCCTGACCCTGCAGCCGATCGCCTGGCACGGCGTGGTGCTGCGCGCGGCGGTGCAGGACAGCCCGGACCTGCGCTGGGTCGGTCGCGATGAACTGCGATCGCTCGGCATCCCCGCGCCCATCCGCAGCCTGCTCGAATCAACGCTTCACCCGTAGGAGCGGCTTCAGCCGCGATCCGAATCCGACAGGCCTACGCTGCCGCCTCGCCCATTACCGATCCGCACCGCCGACGCCTTCTGCCGCAAGGCCTCGCGCCGCTCGATCCACAGGAACGCCCTTGCGGCTGACGCCGCTCCTACAATAGGCGCTGGCATCCACCGGAGCACCCACCATGGCCCGCACCGTTTTCTGCAGCTACGAACAACGCGAGACCGAAGGCATGGATTTCGTGCCCTGGCCCGGCGAGCTCGGCAAGCGCGTGTTCGCCAACATCGGCAAGTCCGCCTGGGCGGCGTGGCTGGCGCACCAGACCATGCTGATCAACGAGAACCGCCTCTCGCCGCTCGACCCCAAGCATCGCGCCTTCCTCGAGGACGAGATGCAGAAGTTCCTGTTCGGTGGCGGCGCCGACAAGCCCGCAGGTTACGTGCCGGTGCTCGGCGACGGGGAGCAGTAACCCGTCACGGATTTCGGCGATGGGCGACAGTGATCCGCCACCGCTAACGCGGTATCGATGACGCGCCTGTCGCCAGCCGCGCGGCGACGGCCGCCGTCATCCCGGCGAAAAGACCGGTAGCGCTTTTCAACAGCCCGCAGGGGCTGGCATCCATCCTGATGCTGTCCGGACGGGTAAAGAGCAACACCGGAACCGCGTTTGCCGGATAGGCAAACAGCAACGTGGATTCCAGCGTGCGCTGGAATGACGATCTGGGCGACTTGCGCCGCCTGCGCTCGAGTGACCTGCGGCAAATTCTTGCCCGCACCTGCATAAGGATCCGGCTTCGCGCTCCTGCGCCCGCGCCTCGCGCAATTCCTTTTCCGATGCGCGCAACGCCTTGACATCGAGCGGGCGGATCTCGCGGATGTGGCAAGGCAGCCGCATCGAACCGCCGCCCTGCGCGATGACCTTGTCGAAGCGCGCATGGACCTGGTTCATCTGGCTGGTCAGGGCAATCGCCGGGGCGAACTCCAGATCGGAGCACGGACCCTGCAGCGCAAGCAGCCAGGCCTCGCCGGGCTTCGTCCACACCGCCAGTGCGCTGTCGCCCAGCGGCGTCCAGCCGTTGATGCTGCCGAAGAAGCGGAAACTCGACACCGGTTCGCCCGCGTGCGACTGATACAGCGCACGCTTTGCGGCCGCGTCCAACCCCTGACTGGAGGCGCACGCCACCAGTGCCAGCAGCGTCGCCGCAGCTGCAATCGTCCTCAACCCCGCGGTCCTCATCAGCGTCTCCTCCGGCTGCCGTATGTCGCTTGGGCACCATGATGCGCCCCCATGACGGCCGCCGGCCCTGCCGGCGGACGGGAGTTCAGGACACGGTCGGCATCGCCGCCACGCGGGCCGGATGCCACAATGCCCGCATGAGCCCATCGCACAATCCGCATGTCGCCCGCTTCCGTGGATGAATCCCGCTTCGGTACGTTGATCGTCGGCGGCGGTGCCGCGGGCACGCTTGTCGCGATCCGCCTGTTGATGGATGAGCACTGCGCCGAGCCGGTTGCGATCATCGAACCCGATGCACAGCTTGCCCGCGGCGCGGCCTATGCCACGGGACGCGGCGAACACCTGCTCAACGTGGTCGCAGCGCGCATGAGCGCCATTGCCGGGCAGCCGGATCATTTCGTCCGTTTCCTCGCGCAGGATGCGGCAGCCGGCGAAGACGGCTTGCGCGACCGTTTTGCCCCCCGTCGCGACTACGGACGCTACCTGCGGCATACGCTCGACACCCTGCGCGACGCGCCCACGCATCTGCGCGAACACGCTATCGACATCGAACGCGTGGCTGAGGGTTTCCGCGTGCACCTGGCCAACGGCGGCAGCGCATTCGCGCGACGCGTGGTGCTCGCCATCGGCAACGCACCCCGGCCCCTGCCCGGATACCTCCAGCATCCCGGGATGCGCCTGGCCGAAGCCTGGGACTACGACGCGATACAGGGCATCGACCCGGATGCGTCGGTCTGCATCCTCGGCTCGGGCCTGAGCATGGTCGATGCCGCGCTGAGCCTTGCGGCCAGGGGCCATCGCGGCCCGATCCACGTGCTCTCCCGGCACGGCCTGATGCCGCTGCCGCATGCCCGGACCGGCCCGCAGCACGGTACCGGCGTCGACGACCTGCTGCCGCTCGGCATCCGTGAGCGCTGGCGCGTGCTGCGCGGCCGGGTCAACACCGCGGTCGCGGCCGGCGAACCCTGGCAATGGAGTTTCGACCGGCTGCGCCACCACGGCCAGGCGCTCTGGCAGTCGCTCGACGACAGCCAGCGTCGCCGCTTCCTGCGCCACGCCGTGCGCTACTGGGACATCCACCGCCACCGTATCGCGCCCGAAGTGGCCGCGACGCTCGACGCGCTGCGCGCAAGCGGCCAGCTCAAGGTCACCGCGGCGCGGCTGCAGGCGATCACGGCGGATCCCGCGCGGGGCAGCCACGTGCATTTCCGCCCGCGCCACGGCCAGCGCGAACACATGCTGCGCGCCGACTGGATCGTCAACGCCACCGGCGTGGAAACCAACATCGACCTGCGCCCGGGCACCCTGCTGCAGGCTTTGCGCGAGCGCGGGCTGATCCTGCCCGGGCCGCAGGGGCTTGGCGTCGCCAGCAGCGGCATCGGCCACGTCTTCGACCGCAGCGGCCGGCCCGATCCGGCCCTGTACGTCCTGGGCGCACTGCGCATCGGCGACCTGTGGGAGAGCATCGCCATCCCTGAACTACGGGAGCAGGCGGCGGAGATCGCAGCCGACATCCTGGCCGCGCCAACCTCCGCGCACCACTGATGCGCCAAGGCGCGAAGTGGGGAAAGACAGGGTGCATTGCCCACTGCGTAGGTGAAGCCGCGTGCAGGTGTAGAGGTGTGCCGCCTAGCATCTGACGTCACGCATCAAACGTTCCATCCGGACCGCGTGCGCTGAACTCAGGCGTCGCCTGTAGGTATCGACTGCCCGCGACCGACCCTACGTGGGCAACGCGTACAGCCGTCAGCCGCAGGTGGCAATGACCACCGAGGTCCCCCCGCCCATCGGCACCAGTACCGCCGTCGGATGGCCGGTTTCGACATAGCGGCGCGAGGCCATCGTATGAGCCTCTTCGATCGCCTGCAGCTTGGTCGGGCGGTACAGCGCCTCACCCTCGGCCACGCCCAGGTTGCGCACTCGCCAGCCCGCCGCCGACGACTCGATCTCGATCAGTTCGCGAATCATGGTCCGGCACCTCAAGAGATAAGGTGCCCCGGCTGGTTCGGCATTCTCCGGCCGAACCCGCGTCCCTGCAGCGCCATTCTCCGATGCGCGCTGCCGGGGCGGAGACAAGCTTGCGCCGTGGAGCGGGAACGCACAGTCAGCCACCAGCGCGCCGGAGTGTAGGAAAAGTCCTACAGACCGCTGGAAACCGATGTCGGTCGCGCGTCCGGATGATGCAGTTCTGCTCACTGCAACCAGCTCCGGCACGAATGTAGGAGTCCAATGCCCGCAGTTCGCGGCATACGTCCGAAAACGCGTGCAGTCAGGCGCCCGGCATGTCCTGAAACTCCCGCAAGGTCTGTGGTCGAACCAGACCGGAGATGCCAGCGCGGCAATGAATCCAACAGACACAAGCAAAGAAAAAGGCGCCGCTTGGGCACCTTCGATAGCCACCTGACTTGAATGGTGGCCGGGGAGGGAATCGAACCCCCGACACGGGGATTTTCAATCCCCTGCTCTACCAACTGAGCTACCCGGCCACGCGCTCCGGCGCTGGGCCGTGCGAGCCGCGCATGATACGGGCGGCGGCTCCGTCGGGCAAGCCGGGGGTCCGCGCCGCGGGGTTTCGGGCTCGCCGACGCGGCCGGCCTGCGCCGGGCCGGGCCCACCGTACGTCGTAGTATCCTCGCTGGATTCCGTGACGACGCGTGGGGGTTGCGATGAAGCTTGGATGGCGTGTGCTGGCGTTGCTGCTGGTGGTGTCCCTGGTGGTGTCCCTGGTGGCGTGCTCGAGCCGCGGCGTGCCGCGGCGGGTGTCGGAGCCGACGGCCAGCCTGCAGCAGCTGACGATCGGGGCCGATGGTCGCTGGTCGATCGAGCTGCGGCTGCAGAACTACAGCAGCATCGCGATGCGCTTCGAGGCCGTGTCGCTGGCCTTCAGCGTCGATGAGCAGGCGGCCGGCACCCTGGCCGCGCAGCCGGCGCTGACCATCGGGCCGGAGTCGGCCGACGTGATCACCGTGGCCTTCGAACCCGCCGCCGATGCGCGCCTGCTGCTGGCCGGCAGGCTGGCGGACGGGCGCGGAGTGCAATACCGGCTCGAGGGCACGATCGACGCGGCGCCCACCGATCGCGGCAAGGTCCGCGACTACGAGGTCAAGCGCGACAGCCGGCTGAGCCCGGTGCCTGGCCTGCCGGGCGTCCTGCGCTGAGCGCAGCCCCATTCGACCTGCGAGCATTCCGATGAGCAGCTATTCCGCGCCGCTGCGCGACATCCGGTTCACCCTGTTCGACCTGCTGGAGGTCGAGCCCAACCTCGCCGGCCTTGGCTTCGCCGACGCCGGGCGCGAACTCATCGACCCGATGCTCGACGAGGCCGCGCGCTTCGCCGGCACGGTGCTGGCGCCACTGAACAAGACCGGCGACGAGCACGGCGTTGTCTACGACAAGGACAGCGGCAGCGTCACCACCGCGCCGGGCTTTGCCGAGGCCTATCGCCAGTTCACTGAGGGCGGCTGGAGCGGCCTGTCGGCGCCCACCGAATTCGGCGGCATGGGCATGCCGCACGTGACCGGTATGCCGCTGGAGGAGATGATCAACTCGGCCAACCTGGCCTGGGGCAACTTCCCACTGCTCTCGCACGGCGCGGCAAGCGCGCTGCAGCACCATGGCGAGGAATGGCTGCAGAAGGTGTTCCTGGAGAAGCTGGTCACCGGCGAATGGACCGGCACCATGTGCCTGACCGAGCCGCACTGCGGCACCGACCTGGGCCTGCTCAAGACCCGCGCCGAACCCGCGGCAGACGGCGCCTATTCTGTTGCCGGCACCAAGATCTTCATCACCGCCGGCGATCACGACCTCACTCCCAACATCGTCCACCTGGTACTGGCGCGCCTGCCGGATGCGCCGGCCGGCAGCAAGGGCATCTCGCTGTTCGTGGTGCCCAAGTTCAAGGTCGACCGCGAAGGCAACGTCGGCGGGCGCAACGCGGTGCGCTGCGGCGCGGTCGAGCACAAGATGGGCATCCATGGCTCGGCCACCTGCGTGATGAACTTCGACGGCGCGGAAGGCTGGCTGGTCGGCCAGCCGCACCGAGGCCTGATGGCGATGTTCACCATGATGAACACCGCACGCCTGGGCGTCGGCATCCAGGGCCTGGGCCTGGCCGAGCGCGCCATGCAGAACGCGCTGCGCTATGCGCGCGAGCGGCTGCAGTCGCGCGCGCTGTCGGGCGCGAAGTTCCCGGAGCGCCCGGCCGACCCGTTGATCGTGCAGCCCGACGTGCGGCGCATGCTGCTCACCTGCAAGGCGCTGGTGGAAGGCGGCCGCGCCCTGGCCTACCACGCCGGCCTGCAGGTCGACCTGGCCGCACACGCGACCACCGAGGACGAGCGCAAGGCGGCCGACGAGCTGCTCGGCTTCCTCACTCCGATCGTCAAGGGCTGCCTCACCGAATGGGGCGTGGAGTGCACCTACCACGCGCTGCAGTGCTTCGGCGGCCACGGCTACATCGCAGAGCACGGCATGGAGCAGCTGGCCCGCGATGCGCGCATTACCACGCTCTACGAGGGCACCACCGGCATCCAGGCGCTGGACCTGATGGGCCGCAAGACCATGCAGCTGCAGGGCGCGGGGCTGAAGGCGTTCCTGGGCATGGTGCAGGTTTTCTGCGAGCAGCAGGTGGGGAACCCGGCGATGGCGGAGTTCATCGGCCCGCTGATGGAGAAGGCGCAGGAGTGGCAGGCGCTCACCATCGCGATCGCCAGGCGTGCGGCGGCCAATCCGGAAGAGATCGGCGCAGCGGCTTACGACTACCTGTTCTATTCGGGATACGTGGCGCTGGCCTACTGGTGGGCGCGCAGCGTGGCGGCGGCCGATGCCTCGTCGCAGCCGCAGGCATTCAAGGATGCCAAGCGCGAGACCGCACGCTTCTACTACGCGCGACTGCTGCCGCGCACACTGGCTCACAAGGCGGCGATCGACAGTGGCCCGGCGCCGCTGCTGGCGCTGGACGAGGCGGCGTTCGACGCCTGAGTCGGGGGTGCCGGCGCGGCAGCCGGCACATGCTGGACGGGTGAAGTGCGGGTGGTGGCCGATGCTGCCCCGGCGCGGCAGCGGGGCGGTTCCAGGCCGGAGATTTCTCCCTTCGATCGAAATGACAGGCTGTGGGAGGCGTCGGGAAGACCGCCAGCCCCTGTCGTGCCGTAGAGGGGAAGACATCCCGCACGGCACGTGAATCCGGTCAGGCACGGCAGCAGTACGATGGCCGCTGGCGCGGCGGCCGATGTCGCCGTCCCGCCGCGTTGGACCCTCCAGTCCCGCCCGCCTGGCCATGCGCGCCATGAAGCAACGCATCCACTTCGTCCGTACCGGCGACCAGGTCAACCTGGCCTGGTCGGAGGCCGGTCGCGGGATGCCGCTGGTCAAGGCCTCGAACTGGCTCACGCACCTGGAGTACGACTGGGAAAGTCCGGTCTGGCGCCACTGGACGCGCTTCCTGGCCGATCACTTCCGCTACATCCGGTACGACGAACGCGGCTGTGGCATGAGCGATCGCAGGGTCGGCGACCTGTCGTTCCCCAGCTGGCTGGGCGACCTGGAGCAGGTGGTCGACGCGGCCTCCATCGAGCGCCCGTTCGTGCTGCTCGGCATCAGCCAGGGCGCGGCGGCGGCGGTCGCCTATGCCGTGCGCCATCCGCAGCGCGTCTCGCACCTGGTGCTGTACGGCGGCTACGTGGTGGGTGCCCGTCGGCGCGACGACGCCGACGCCGCGCGCCTGGTCGGCGCCGTGATCGAGCTGTTGCGCGCAGGCTGGGACGCCGGCAACCCGACCTTCCGGCAGCTGTTCACCTCGCGCTTCATTCCCGAAGGCGACGCGGAGCAGATCGGCTGGTTCAACGACCTCTGCCTCAAGACCACGTGCGGCGAGATCGGCGCCGCGCTGATGGAAGTGCGTGCCGACATCGACGTGCGCGAACTGCTGCCCGAGGTGCGCGTGCCGACCCTGGTGCTGCACGCCCGCCGAGACCAGATCGTGCCCTTCCAGGAAGGCGTCCGGATGGCCAGCGAGATTCCGGGCGCGGAGTTCGTGCACCTGGACTCCTGCAACCACGTGCTGCTGGAGCGTGAACCGGCGTGGCGCGATTTCACCGATGCGGTGCTCGCGTTCACCGGACAAGCCGCGGTCGCGGCGACGGGGCCGGATGCGCTCGCCTCGCTGAGTCCCCGCGAACGCACGCTCCTGCCGCTGCTGTGCGAAGGCCTGAGCAACGCCCAGATCGGCTGGCGCCTGGGCATCTCGGAAAAAACCGTGCGCAACCACGTCTCGCATCTGTACGGAAAGCTCGGCGTACGCAGCCGCGCCGAAGCCATCGTCTACATGCATCGCCAGCAATCGCCAGGTTGATCGCGAGCCCGGGACATTTGTCCCGACCAACGCGGCGAGAACGGCCGCATCGGGACACAGTTCATCTGTCCGGTGCGAATAGGCCTTCCCACAATCGCAATCTCCCCACCCGCGGAGTTGCACATGACCCGACTGATCGCGTTGCTCTACAGCACTGTCTGCTACGCCGTGTTCCTCGCCACCATCCTCTATGCGATCGGCTTCGTCGGTGGCGTGGTGGTGCCCCGGCACATCGACAGCGGCACCTCGCCCGGCCTGCCGGTTGCGCTGGCGGTCGATCTCGCCCTGCTCGGCCTGTTCGCCCTGCAGCACAGCGGCATGGCGCGCCCGGGCTTCAAGCGCTGGTGGACGCGGATCGTGCCCGAGTCACTCGAGCGCAGCACCTATGTGCTGCTGTCGAGCCTGGTGCTGCTGCTCCTGTTCGCGCTGTGGCAGCCGCTGCCGCAGGTGGTGTGGGCGGTCGGCAACGACATCGCCCGCATCGCGCTGCACGTGCTGTCCGGCGTTGGCTGGCTGCTGGTGTTCAGCAGCACGTTCCTGATCAACCACTTCGAGCTGTTCGGCCTGCAGCAGGCGTGGCGGCATGGACGCCGGCAGGACAGCGGCGGCATCCCGCCCTTCGTCACCCGCGCGTTCTACCGCATCGTGCGGCATCCGCTGATGCTCGGCTTCCTGGTCGCGTTCTGGGCCGCGCCGACGATGACCCTGGGGCACCTGCTGTTCGCGCTGGCCACCACGGGCTACATCCTGGTCGCGGTGAAGTGCCTCGAAGAGCGCGACCTGCTCGCGATCTATGGCGACACCTACCGCGACTACCAGCGCCGCGTGCCGATGATCGTGCCGCTGCCCAGGCGGGGAACCTGACCCGGTCCGCCGGCGACCGGCCGCCGACAGCGCGCGGCCGGTCGCGCACGCGTCACCGATTGGCGTTATGCTCGGGCTCCGATGGAGTCTGACAGGGCGCAGCTTCGCGAGGTTCCTCCCGGAATCCCAGGGATCCCGGAAGGCGTCGTCACCTCTCGATTTCCGGTTCCGCATGCCCTGCCGCACCGCCTCGATTCGGTGCGGCTGCTCTCGCTCGATGCCCACGGCCGCGCACTGAACTGGATCAGCTGGCAGGACGCGGCCTGCCTGTATGCGCGCGGCGCCGTCGCCTGGACCCTTGGCGATCCCTGCCTCAACGTGCGCGGAGGCACCAGCCGTATCACCGGCGCACGCAGCCTGCTCGACCTGCATCCGATCATCGCCGCACGCGGCACGGTGCGTCCGCAGGCACTCGACCCGACGCCCACGCTCACCAACGCCTCGCTGTTCGCCCGCGACCAGCACCTGTGCATGTACTGCGGCAAGGGCCACACCCGCCAGCTGCTCACCCGCGACCACGTGATGCCGCTCTCGCGCGGCGGCCGCGACATCTGGGAAAACGTGGTCTGCGCCTGCTTCCAGTGCAATTCGCGCAAGGGCGGGCGCACCCCGCAGCAGGCTTCGATGCCGCTGCTGGCGGTGCCCTACCGGCCGAGCTGGATCGAGCACCTGATCCTGTCCAACCGCAACATCCTGGCCGACCAGATGGCCTTCCTGCGCTCGCACCTGCCCAAGCGCAGGCGCCCGCGCCAGTAACGGCCTTGCGGGCCGCCGGCCCGACCGAGCCTGGCTCGCCCGGGCGTTCCGCCTCCCACCAGCGCCCTCGCGGTCGCAGCGGCCCGCCGCGCCGCGGGGTCGCCACCAGCCCCGGACGCGGCCGTGCCCCGGTCGGCTACACTCGCCGGATCATCCGCAATGAAGCCGCGCAATGTCCCTGACCATCGGCCTGGCCGGGATGGACCCTGCAACCGAAACCGCCCTCAAGTCGGCCTTCGTCGAGGCCAACCAGCGCCTTGGCGACCGTTGGCAACTGCTTCCCGAAACCCAGGCCGACCACATCGTGGTCGACATGGACAGCATGTACGGGCCGATGAGCTGGCTGCGCCTGCACGCATCGGGCAAGCGCGTGGTTGGCCTGACGTCCGCCGCGCGCGCACAGACCGACTTTCGTCTCGGCCGCCCGTTCAGCGCGGACTCGTTGGCGGCGCTGCTGCGGGAGGTCGCCGGCGAAGCCGACGCCGGGTCCGCGCAGGCGGTCGGGGATGCCGCGACGCCAGCGGTGGCGGAAGCCGCGCCAGCCGAGGCCGCAGAGACCTCGGCCCCAGGTGCCGCACCCGCCGCCGAAACGGCTGCACCGGCCCCGTCTCCGGCACCGCAGCCCGCGGCGGCCGAGGTGCAGGCCGTGGCCACCCCTGCGCAGGTGGCGCCCGCAATCCAGGCGCCCGAGGCCGCCACCCTGTTCGCCCGGATCACATCCGGCGACTTCGGCGGCCTGCGGCGCTATTGCCGCTCCAGCGGGCCCACCCTGCTGATCGACGCCTACGCCCGCACCTATCACGGGCCAGCCGCCCTCAAGCCGCTGATGCCCTACTTCGAAGGCGAGGTGTCAGAAGCCGCCCTGGAGGTCCTGGATGCGGCGACCTTCGAGCGTGAAGCGGCCGCAGCCGGACCGGCGCAGCCGCTGGCGCGCCTGGTCTGGGTGGGCGCGCTGGCCAGCGGCCAGGGCAGCCTGCTGCCCGGCCATGACCCCGAAGCCAAATACCGGCTCAACCGCTGGCCACAGACCGAACGCGAGTTTCCGCGCCATTTCCGCATCGCCACCGCGATGATGAAGGCGCCGGCCACGCTGGCCGAAGTGGCGGCCGCCAGCGGCATCGCGCTGGAGGAGATCGTCGACTTCGTGAACGCCAACCTGGCCACGGGCGTGGCCGAAGCGGTCGCCGAAGCGGCGCCCGAATCCGCGCCCCAGGCACGCTCCGGCGGGCTGCTGGGCCGCCTGCGCGGCCGCTGACCCGTCGCACCGCCTGCACGTCGCGCGGGCGGCGCAGGATTACAATGTGCAGATGATCGATTCCAAGCGCTATCCGCGCCTCTCGCGCGTCGGCAGTCCCGCCGAACTGCGCGCATTCGACGAGGCGGAACTGCCCGCCATCGCCGACGAGCTGCGCGACTACCTGATCGAATCCGTCGGCAAGTCCGGCGGCCACTTCGGCGCCGGCCTGGGCGTGGTCGAACTGACGACCGTCCTGCACTGGATCTACGACACGCCCGAGGACCGCATCGTCTGGGACGTCGGCCATCAGTGCTACCCGCACAAGATCCTGACCGGCCGCCGCGACAGCATCCACACCGTCAAGCAATCCGGCGGTGTAGCGCCGTTCCCCAAGCGCGAGGAGAGCGGCTACGACACCTTCGGCGTCGGCCACTCCAGCACCTCGATCTCGGCTGCGCTGGGCATGGCGATCGCCAATGCCCGCGCCGGCAGGGAGCGCAAGGTGGTGGCGGTGATCGGCGACGGCGCGATGACCGCGGGCATGGCCTACGAGGCGCTCAATCACGCCGGCGGCATGGATCCCGAGCCCGACATCCTGGTCATCCTCAACGACAACCGCATGTCGATCAGCGAGGCGGTCGGCGGCATGACCCGCATGCTCGGCCGCATGACCGGCAGCCGCACGCTCAACGCCCTGCGCGAAGGCGGCAAGAAGCTGCTGGGCGACAAGAACAAGCCGCCGGCGAAGTTCGTGCGGCGCTGGGAAGAACACTGGAAAGGCATGTTCGTGCCGTCCACGCTGTTCGAAGAGATGGGCTTCCACTACACCGGCCCGATTGACGGGCACGACGTGAAGGCGCTGACCGGTGCGTTGAAGACGCTCAAGGGCATGAAAGGCCCGCAGCTGCTGCATGTCATCACCACCAAGGGCAAGGGCTACGAGCTGGCCGAAGGCGACCAGATCGGCTACCACGCCGTCTCGCCGTTCGACCCGACCATGGGCGTGGTGGCCAAGGGCGGCGCGAAGAAGCCGACGTACACCGACATCTTCAGCGACTGGCTGTGCGACATGGCCGCCGCCGACGAACGCCTGCTGGGCATCACCCCGGCCATGCGCGAAGGCTCGGGCCTGGTGCGTTTTTCGAAGGAATATCCGGAGCGCTATTTCGACGTCGCCATCGCCGAGCAGCACGCGGTGACCCTGGCGGCCGGCATGGCCTGCGAGGGCGCCAAGCCCGTGGTCGCGATCTACTCGACCTTCCTGCAGCGCGGCTACGACCAACTGGTGCACGACGTGGCGATCCAGAAGCTGGACGTGCTGTTCGCGATCGACCGCGGCGGCGTGGTCGGACCCGATGGCGCCACCCACGCCGGCAACCTGGACCTCAGCTACCTGCGCTGCGTGCCCGAGATGGTGGTGATGGCGCCCGCCGACGAACGCGAGTGCCGGCAGATGCTGTCGACCGGCTTCCGTCACGAAGGCCCCGCCGCGGTGCGCTATCCACGCGGCAGCGGCCCCGGGATCGCCGCGGGCGAGACCCTGGACACCCTGCCGATCGGCAAGGCCGACCTGCGCCGCCGCGGCGCGCACGTCGCCCTGCTCGCATTTGGTGCGCTGGTGCCCGCGGCCGACGCCGTGGCCGCCAGGCTGGGCCTCACCGTGGTCAACATGCGCTTCATCAAGCCGCTCGACCGCGCGCTGCTGCTGGAGCTGGCGAAGACCCACGAGGGCTTCGTCACGCTCGAGGACAACGTGGTGATGGGTGGCGCGGGCTCGGGCGTGCTCGAGCTGCTGCAGGCCGAGGGCATCACCCTGCCGGTGCTGCAGCTGGGCCTGCCCGACGCGTTCCAGCACCACGCCAGCCGCGAAGACCTGCTGGCCGAAGCCGGCCTGGACGAAGCCGGCATCCGCGCCGCCCTGCTGCGGCGCTGGCCCACCCTGGGCGAGCCGGCGCGCAGCGCAGCGACCGGCTGACCCGGATCGGACCGGGGGCGTTGCCCCCGTGCCGGTACCAGGCGCGGCTCAGCCCGCCCCGGCGCCGACTTCGGCCGGCGGCGCCTGCTCCGGCACGGCAACCGCCTGCGGCGCCTCGACTTCGTAGCCCTGTGCCGCCAGCTGCGCGAGGTAGCCGTCAGGCGCCGTCACCAGCGACAGCGGCAGCATCGCGAAGCTGGTGGCGTGTTCGGACAGCGCCTCCCCGGCTGCGCCCAGCCACATCGCAGCCAGCCGCGGGCGCACATCGTCCATGCCCAGCCGCTGCGCGAGCCCGCTGCCGGTGACCGCATCGATGCAGGCGCGGTACTGGTTCTCCACCGGCAGTGCACGCAGGGCCCCGATGTCGCCGGTCGCCCATGCGTTGGCACGCTGGCGCATGGTTTCCACGTCCGTCTCGATGCGCCCCAGGGTGCGCGCGAAACAGTCGGTGTCGGCCAGCGTGGTCGTCTGGAACTCGCGGATCGCCGCCTTCGGATCGTCGATTTCGAGCTTGAAGTTCACCGCGCGCAGCGCGACGCCATGGCGCTTGGCCATGCGCCGCACCTGCTTGTCGGCGATGTCCTCCAACCCCAGGCCCGAGCGGCGCATCGCCGCCTCGTACAGCTCCTGGGCCGCGAAGATCGGCCGCCAGCGCTCGACGCCGCGATCGCGGCCGAGATAACGCTGCTTGAGCGGCGCCCAGCGCGCGTAGAGCGCGGCCGGCACCACCTCCTGCAGGCTGCGTCCGTCCGGGTTGCGCCGCGCCTTGAGCAGGGACGGCACCAGCATCAATCCGCCGAACATGCCCACATCGGCATCAAGCGTGACCGAGGGCGGCAGCAGCACCTGCTGCGAGCGCGCCACCACCGATTCGACCCCGGCCGACTCCCACTCCATGCGTCTGGGCAGCGGCGAAAGCGTGGCCAGCACGTACAGCGTGTGCCCGCCCCTGCGCACCTTCCACAAGCCCGGGCCCGGCAGCGCGCCGGAAACGACCACGGTCTGGTGGTCGACGATGGCAGGACCGGAATCGGGCTCCGGCCTCGTCGCCACGCCCTCGTCCGGCGGCGGCACGGCTAGTGGCGCCCGCGCCGCCACCAGGGACGGGAACAGCAGCAGGGCGAGGCACAGCATCCTCATCGGTCGCATCGAACATTCCGTGGCAGTTGCGCTCACCGCTGGACCACGGCCAGTGCCTGCAGTTCCCGCGCGAGGGGGCTGCATGGATCCAGCAGCTCGAAGCCTTCCCAGACGAAGCCCGGTGCCACCACGCAGGTCACCAGTACATGGCCCGCCAGCGCCCGCGCCGACTGCCATGTGCCCGCGGGCACGATGCAGCAGTGGGTCCCGGCGGCGACGGGTCCCAGCAGGGTGCGTTCGACCACGTCGCTGCCCGGGGCATGCTGCAGCAGCTCGAGCACCCCGCCTGCGTCCCAGTGCCAGCATTCGTCCGCGTCGACGCGATGCCAACCGCTGCGTTCGCCGCTGTCCAGCAGGTAGCGGATCGCGGTCATCGCCGGGCGCCGCCGCCCGTTGCCTTCCACCTCGGTGCCCGAGGCATGGATGCGCCGGAAGTAACCGCCTTCCGGATGCGGCTCCAGGCCCAGGCTCTGGATGCGATGGCGCACGGCTTCGTCCATGGCCGCAGTATCGGCCATGGACGCCACGGCGTCGCAGGTGTCCCGTGCAGCAGGGACGATCAGGACCGCTTGCGGTCCCCCCGGTCGCCCTGGCCGGGCTTCACCGTCGTCTTGGCTGCCTTCCTGACGTCCTGCGAGAGGGACCGTCCGAGATCGTCGCTTTCCTTGAACTTGCCTTCCGCGTCGCGCCGCACCAGCCGCTTGTCACCATTGGGTGCGATCAGTTCACGCTTGCCGCTGCTGCTCTTCTTGGTCGCCATTGCCGATCTCCGTGATCAACGACGGCGGCAGCGTACGCACGCCCGGTGTGGCGGCGTGTGAAGCAGTGCCGACTGCTGTCCACATGCCCGGCCCTGCCCATGAAGGCCTACGGTGTCGCCGGCAGGCAGTGTCCGCGGAGCCCAATCACGCCCATCGCACGGCCGCCGCCGTCAACCCGAACCAGCACGCGTCCTGTTCGTCATCCATCCGAGGGAGATCGCCCCGCAGCGCCAGGTTGGCCCGCAACGCGCTCGCGTGGCCCGCACGCCTCTGGCAAGATGCAGCTGTGCCAGGAAGGCGCGCCACGGAAGCACCGATGGAACGGGCAAAGCTGGAAGAATTCGTCGCGAGCGCCGCCCTGCTGGCCGCGCACCTCACGCGACAATGCGAAGAATCGATTTCCAGCCAGCGCAGTACGGCCGATGACCTGCGCGTTCGTGCGGATGCAATCGGACAGCGCGTACTCGACGCCAACGCGGAATTGCAGCTGCAGGCACGCAGCGCGATCCGTGATGCACTGACGGAAGAAATCCCTGCCGCCGTACGCTCCCTGCGTGACACGGCCCTGCAGCTCCAGGAGATGGCAGCCCGGCTGCAGCGCGAACAGGCAGCGACATCGCTGCGGATGCGCGTCCTCGGCTGGAAGACGATGCTGTCACTGGCGCTCGCGGCAACGGTGATGGTCGGTGGCAGCGCCTACGCCGCATGGAAGAACATGCAGCGTGCGGAGCAGACGCGGGTGCAGGCCGAGGTCCTGGATGCGCTGGCGCAGGTCACGATCACCTCCTGCGACGGGCAGCCCTGCCTCAAGCTCGAGGACGGTATTCCCCGCTGGTCGAAGAACGACGAGTACGTGCTGCTCCAGCGCAAAGCCGGCGCCCTTGTGCAAAGCAGCGCGCCCTGAGCGCCAGGCAACCCGCATCGGCAACAGGAAGGATCCCGTGACCGACCATCGACACCTCGCGGCCCTTCTGGCCGCCCTGCTTGCGCTGCTTGCAGGCGCATATCTCTCCGGATTTCTCGCGTTACTGTTCCTGGGCCTGGATGCGGGCTCGGCCGGTCCGGGCACCTGGCTCGCCTACCTGCGCCACCTGGACCATCCGCAGGTGGCGCCCTACGCCTGGCGTATCCGCACTGCCGGCGTGATCGGCTTCGGCCTGATGCTGCTGGCATGGGCGGCGGTGCTGGTGATGCTGTACAGGCTACGCAGCCATCGCAACATCCACGGGCGCGCGCGCTTTGCCGGCATGCTCGACCTCGCCGGCAAGGGATTCCTTGCACGCAGGGACGACGGCATCGTCGTTGGCAGCATGAACGGCAAGTTGCTGCGACTGTCCGGGCAGCAATTCGCCATCCTTGCCGCGCCTACGCGTTCGGGCAAGGGCGTCGGCGTGGTCGTGCCCAATCTGCTCGACTACCGCGAATCGGCGGTGGTGCTCGACATCAAGCAGGAAAACTTCGACCTCACCTCCGGCTGGCGCAGGTCGATCGGCCACGAGGTCTACCTGTTCAATCCGTTTGCCGAGGATCGCCGTACGCACCGCTGGAACCCGATGTCGTATGTGTCGGACGATCCGGCGACGCGCGTGTCCGACCTGCAGGCCATTGCCGCGATGCTCTATCCCGATGGCGAGGATCGCGACCGCTTCTGGACCAGCCAGGCACGCAATGCCTTCCTCGCCTTCACCCTGTACCTGTTCGAGCGGATGGATCATGAGTCGCGCTCGACCGCCGCACGGACTGCGGCGATGCCGACCCTCGGCGCGGTGCTGCGCCTGGCGGCCGGCGACGGCAGCGAGTTGCGCCCCTTCCTGCAGCGGCTGGCGGACGCCCCCTTCCTCGGCCAACCTGCCCGTACCGCCTTTTCCGGACTGCTGTCGCAGGCCGACGTGACCTTCGCCTCGATCATGGGGTCGTTCCGCGAGCCGCTCAACGCCTGGCTCAACCCGACGCTCGACGCAGCCACCAGCGCCGACGACTTCCGCCTGGACGACGTGCGTCGCCGACGCATGACGATCTATGTCGGCATCCAGCCGAACAAGCTTGCCGAGAGCCGACTGCTGGTGAACCTGTTCTTCAGCCAGCTGATCAACGCCAACACCAAGGTGCTGCCATCGAGCGATCCGTCGCTGCGCCATCAGTGCCTGCTGCTGATGGACGAGTTCACCTCGATCGGCAAGGTCGACATCATTTCCAGGGCCGTGGCCTACATGGCCGGCTACAACCTGCGGTTGCTGCCGATCGTGCAGTCGATGGCACAACTCGATGCGGTCTACGGCAAGGAGCTTTCGCGCACCATCCTCACCAACCACGCCCTGCAGATCGTGTACGCGCCCCGCGAGCAGCAGGACGCCAACGACTATTCCGAGATGCTGGGTTATACGACCGTGCGCCGCCGCGCGCGCACCCGTTCCCACGGTCATGGCCGCAGCGTGTCCGACAACGAGGTGCTGGAACGCCGTGCGCTGATGCTGCCGCAGGAGCTGAAGGCGATGGGACCCGAAAAGCAGATCCTGCTCTACGAGGGCCTCGCGCATCCGGTGCTGTGCCGCAAGATCCGCTACTACAAGGACAGCTACTTCACCCGGCGCCTGTTGCCGAAGCTGGAGGTGCCCCTGCTGCAGGGCACATCCGCGCAGGCCTGGCCAGGGGAACGGCCCGGGAACGGCCCCGTCATGGCACGCGCGGAGCCGGCGCGCTCGCCCCCGCCGGCCGTGGCCACGGAGCGCCCGTTATAGTGCAGTTCCCCCCCTCCCCGGATGCCGCATGGATCCGACACGCCCGACGTTGCGTTTCAGCTGCCGCCTGGCGGCCCTGGCCCTGGCTGCCCTGTTGGCCGCCTGCGGCGCCCCGGATGCGCCCCCGCCCGGCGCTGACGAGCCGCGCCCGCTGCAGGTCTTCGCCGCCGCAAGCCTGAAGGAGTCGATGGACGAGGCGGCCGCTGCCTTTGGCACGGCCAAGGGCCTGCCGGTGCAGGTGACCTACGCCGGCAGCCCGGCACTGGCGCGGCAGATCGAGCAGCGCGCACCGGCCGATGTGTTCGTCTCGGCCGATGGCGAATGGATGGACTGGCTTGGCGAACGCGGGCTTGTGGATCCGACCTCGCGCAGCGACCTGCTGGGCAACAGTCTGGTACTGGTGGCGCCTGCGGCCGGCACGGCGGCGCCGCTCACGCTGGCGCCGGGCACCGACCTGTTGCCGCTGCTGGGCGATGACGGGCGCCTGGCGCTGGCGCTGACCGGCAGCGTGCCGGCCGGCAAGTACGCCAGGGCCGGGTTCGAGTCGCTGGGGATGTGGGATGCCCTGCAGCCGCGCGTTGCCGAGTCCGAGAACGTGCGCGCGGCGCTGCTGCTGGTGGCGCGCGGCGAGACGCCGCTGGGCGTGGTGTACGCCAGCGATGCGCAGGCCGAGCCGCGGGTGAAGGTGCTGGCGACCTTCCCGGCCGGCTCGCATCCGCAGATCGTCTATCCGGTGGCCCGGGTGCAGGCATCCACCCATGCGCAGGGCGCGGCCTTCCTGCAATGGCTGGCCTCGCCGGAGGCGGCCGCGATCTTCCGCCGCCACGGCTTCACCACGCGCTGAAGGCCCGCACGGGTGTTCACGCAGGAAGAAACCACGGCCATCGCGCTGAGCCTGAAGGTGGCGGTGGCTGCCTCGCTGGGCAGCCTGCCGCTGGGCGTTGCCGTGGCCTGGCTGCTGGCGCGGCGCCGCTTCGTCGGCAAGGGGCTGCTGGATGCGCTGATCCACCTGCCGCTGGTGCTGCCGCCGGTGGTGGTGGGCTATGCGCTGCTGGTGGCGTTCGGGCACGGCGGGCCGGTGGGGCGGCTGCTGTCGGAGCATTTCGGCATTACCCTGGCGTTCCGCTGGACGGGCGCGGCGCTGGCCAGCGCGATCATGGGCTTTCCGCTGATGGTGCGGGCGATCCGGCTGGCGATCGAATCGGTCGACCGGCGCCTGGAGCGCGCCGCCTCCACGCTGGGCGCCAGCCCGCTGCGGGTGTTCTTCACCATCACCCTGCCCTTGGCCTGGCCGGGGCTGATGGCCGGGATGGTGCTGGCGTTCGCCAAGGCGCTGGGCGAGTTCGGCGCCACCATCACCTTCGTGTCCAGCATCCCCGGCGAAACCCGCACGCTGTCGTCGGAGATCTACGGGCTGATGCAGGTGCCAGGCGGCGAAGCCGGCATCTGGCGGCTGGCGCTGGTGGCGGTGGCGATCTCGCTGGCGGCGCTGCTGGCCTCCGAATGGCTGGTGCGCCGCGGCCGCCGCGAGGAGCACGACTGATGCTGGACATCGACGTGCTGCTGCGCCGGGGCAGTTTCCAGCGCCAGGTGCGCATCGCCGAGGATGCGCGCGTGCTGGCGCTCACGGGGCCCTCGGGCGCGGGCAAGACCTCGGTGCTCAATGCGATCGCCGGGCTGGTGCGGCCCGTATCTGGGCGCATCGCGATCGACGGGCGTGTGCTGTTCGACAGCGCCGCGCGCGTCGACGTGCCCACGCACCGGCGCCGGATCGGCTACGTGTTCCAGGATGCACGGCTGTTCCCGCATCGCGACGTGCGCGCCAACCTGCTCTACGGAAGCCACGCGGTGCGCGGCGCGGCGACGGCGTTCGAACTCGACGCGGTGGTCGATCTGCTGGGCATCGGCCAGCTGCTGCGGCGGCGGCCGGCCAATCTGTCGGGCGGCGAATCGCAGCGCGTGGCGATCGGCCGCGCGCTGCTGTCGCAACCGGCGATCCTGCTGTTCGACGAGCCCCTGTCGGCACTCGACCAGGCGCGGCGCGAGGAGCTGATCCCCTGGCTGCAGCGCGTGCGCGACGAGGTGCGCCTGCCGATGGTCTACGTCAGCCATACCGAGGACGACGTGCGCCGCATCGCCGAGGCGGTGCACGTGCTGGGCTGAGCACGCGGCGTTAGCACCCGTCGGGGCATCCTCGTGATCGTTACCGATCCGCGAGGCGCCGATGAAGCCGGTCCGCAAGCACGCATTCCCCGTCGAGAAGTCCCGCCACTGGCTCGAGCCGGGGCCGGTGCTGCTGTTGTGCACGCAGTCGAAGGACGAGCGCGCGATCATGACCCTGGGCTGGCACATGATGCTGGGCTACGACCTGGTCGGCACCTACCTCTGGGATGCCAACCGCAGCCACGCACTGGCACGGCGCAGCCGCGAATGCACGCTCAACCTGCCCACGGCCGCGCTGCTGGACACGGTGGTGCGCATCGGCAACTGCTCCAGCCGCGAGGGCGACAAGTTCGAACGCTTCGGGCTGGACGCCGAGGCTTCCCGCGACGTGGCGCCGCCGTCGATCGGGCAGTGCCACGCCAGCTTCGAATGCCGCCTGCACGAAACCCGCATCACCCGCGAGTACCCGCTGTTCGTGTGGCGCATCGTGCACGCGCGGGCCGCGCGCTCGCCAAAGTGGCCCCGCACCGTGCACTACCGCGGCGAGGGGCGTTTCATGTGTTCAGGCGACGAGGTGTCGCGGCGGCGGTTGTTCCGGCCGGACATGCTGGCGCAATGAGCGCGACCGGAACCCGGCCGATGGCATACGCCTGCAGCGACCTCGAGGACGCGGTGACGTGGATGCTGGCGCGCCTGCCGCGCGAACTGCATGTCGGCGCGCCGCTCGGCATCGGCAAGCCGCACCGCCTGCTCAACGCGCTGTATGCGCGCGTGGCGGCGGACACGTCGCGCCCGATGAGTCTCTACACCGCGTTGTCGCTGGATCCGCCGCGCGCGGCGCCCGGGCTGGAACGCCGCTTCATGGCACCGTTCGCGAAGCGTCATTTCGGCGAGGACTTTCCGCGACTGGCGTATGTGGATGCACAGCGGCGCGATGCGCTGCCGGCGCATGTCTGCGTGGAAGAGTTCTACCTGCAGTCGGGCGCCCTGCTCGGCTCGCGGCAGGCGCAGCGGCGCTATGCCAGCCTCAACTACACGCATGTGGCTCGCGCACTGGCCGACCGCGGCGTCAACTGCATCGTGCAGAAGGTGGCGGCGAATGCGGACGGCACGCGCCTGTCGCTGTCGAGCAATACCGACCTGACCTTCGATGCGATCGATGCGATCGCCGCCGCCGGCCATCCGCGACCGCTGCTGGTCGCCGAGATCGATCCGCAGCTGCCCTGGATGGGCGGCGAAGCCGAAGTGGATGCCGGCTGGTTCGACCTGGTGGTGGCGCCGCCCGCCCCCTGGCCGAAGCTGTTCGCACTGCCACGCGAGCCGGTGGGCGACACCGAGCACGCCATCGGCCTGTACGCCAGCGCGCTGGTGCGCGATGGCGGCACGCTGCAGATCGGCATCGGCGCGCTGTCGGACGCGCTGTGCCACGCGCTGGCCCTGCGCCACACCGACAACGCCGCCTACCGGCAGGTGCTGGCTGCGCTCGACCCGGACCTGGCGTCGCATCCGGCGGTGGTGGCCAGCGGCGGGCTGGGCCCGTTCGAGCAGGGCCTGTACGGCTGCAGCGAGATGATCAACGAGGGCTTCCGGCGCCTGGTCGAAGCGGGCGTGATCCGGCGCCGGGTGGTGGACAAGGCCGCGCTGATGCAGCGCATGAACGAGGGTAGCGCCGACGCGTCCGAGCGTGCCCTGGTCGAGCGTGACGGCCAGTTCCTGCACGGCGCGTTCTACCTCGGCTCGCAGGCGTTCTACGACTGGCTGCACGGCCTCGACGACGCTACCCGCAGCGCCATCGGCATGAAGCGCGTGAGCCAGGTCAACGCGCTGTACGGCCAGGACGAATCGCTCGAACGGCTGCAGCGACGCGACGGGCGCTTCTTCAACACCTGCATGATGGCCACGGCGCTGGGCGCAGCGGTGTCGGACGGGCTCGACGATGGCCGCGTCGTGTCCGGCGTGGGCGGCCAGTACAACTTCGTGGCAATGGCACATGCACTGCCCGGCGGGCGATCGGCACTGTTGCTGCGCGCCACGCGCGAGTCCGGCGGGCAGACCGAATCCAACATCCGCTGGAACTACGGCCACGTGACCATTCCACGCCATCTGCGCGATCTGTACGTCACCGAGTACGGCATCGCCGACCTGCGTGGGAGGGCCGACGAGGACTGCGTCGTCGCGATGGCCGGGATCGCCGATGCCAGCGCCGCCCCGGCGCTGCTGGACGCCGCCACGCGCGACCGCAAGCTGCGCGTGGACTTCCGCATGTCGGAGGCCTGGTCGCGCAACAGCGCCACGCGCGTGGGTGCCGCACTGGCGCCGTTCCGCACAGACGGCACCCTGCCCGACTATCCGTTGGGCAGCGATTTCGACACGGTCGAACAGCGCCTGGTGCGCGCCCTGGCTTGGCTGAAGCGGAATACCGGTTCGCGGCGCGCGAAGCTGGCGACGGTTGCCAAGGCCCTGTTGCAGCGCGATGTCGACGACAGCGAGGCGTTGGCGCGCATGGACCTGTCGCGGCCGCGCGCGCTGGGCGAACGACTGCAGGCCAGGCTGCTGCGTCACGCGCTGGCGCGGACCGCAAGACCGGTGGCCTGAGCGCGAAGCGCACGATGCGCACGTCCCGGCGTGCGCACCGCGCCAACCATGCCCCGCATGCGAGGGAGGGTTCTCAAGGCAATGCCCGCGCAGGCTCCGCCCCCGCGTCCGGGGACCAAAAAGGTTCATCTCCCAACTGGGTGGAGTCGGCCGACTTACAGGCGATCGGATCAGGCCTTAGGTCAGAGTCGTCCCGAGCCTGGGGTTGCTCCCCGGCTCGGTCAGCCCGCTGCGCGGTCCGGCCCGGCGCAGCGCGCCGGGCGTTCGCACGGACGCGCGGCAATGCCGCGCAAGCGTCCGCACTCACCCTTGGCTGACTCGCCGCCGCAGCGCATCCATGCGCTGCTTTCCGCAACCCCCGGCCCGGAACGACCATCACCCGATCACTGCCGTGGCTTCGGCACAGCAGGCCGTCGACGCAGCGCAGCACGCATAGCAGGAAGCCACGTCCCGGCGGCCGGGGACCGCGGCAAGCAAAACATGGATGTTCTGCGCGCGAGTCAGGGCAGGGAGAGCGTGGATGGCTTGCGCGGCATGCCGCGCATCCACGCGAGCGCACGGCGCGCTGCGCCGGGCCGGACCGCGCAGCGGCCGCGACCGGGCGGACAGCGATCTCCGGCCGGCAGGGCGTGGCGTCGGTCCGGACTCGGCCTTTCCCTGTTGCAGGCTGCTTCCCTCAAATGGAAGAAGAACCACGAAAAACCGCGTATTTCTCCCCCGGCGTATCATCGACACATGACCAGCAAAGCCGAACGCCTTCGTGACGCCCTGCAGACACTGTCCCCCGCCCATCTGGACGTCGCGGACGAGAGCCACATGCACAGCCGCGGGCTGGAGACGCACTACAAGGCGGTGATCGTGAGTGACGTGTTCGCCGGGAAGCGCGCGGTGCAGCGCCATCAGCTGGTCTACCGCTCGCTGGGCCCGATGATGCAGCAGATCCACGCGCTGGCCCTGCACACCTACACGCCCGAAGAATGGGCGCAGGCCGGCGCCGCGCCGGACTCCCCGACCTGCCGTGGCGGCAGCAAGCACGATCCGGCGCCCGGCTGAGACGCGTGCGGACGGTGGAAACCCTGTTTCCGTCCATCACCAACGAGCGCGGCGAGCGTCTGGTTTCTTTCCATCCGGCGCAAGGCCGAGCCCTTCGAATGACGACCGACTTCGCGCTGGTGCTGCCCACGCGGCGTTCGCAGGTCCTGCTCGTCCGCAATACCCATCGCGGCGTCTGGGAGCTTCCAGGCGGATGGATTGAACCAGGCGAGTCCGCGCACGATTGCGCGACCCGCGAGCTGCAGGAGGAGGCGGGCATTCGCAGCGCGCGCCTGTCGCTGCGCGCCTGGATCGTGATCGAAGCCAGTCAGCCGGCGGCACGCACCCTGACGGGTGCGGTGTTCGCTGCCGGGTTTGATGTCACTCCGGCCGTCGAGGCGGGCGATGAGATCAACGCCGCCGCGCTGTGGGCGCTCGACGCGTTGCCTCCCGACACCTCGGCCATCGACGGCTGGCTGGTCACACGGCTGGCTGGTCCGAAATGAAACAAGGGGCGCCGGAGCGCCCCTTGGTGTTCATCCGCAACGCAGCGCGTGCTACCTGTGTTACAGCGCCTTCGCCGCTGCGACGACCGCATCGACGGTGATGCCGAAGTGCTTGTACAGCTCGCCCGCAGGCGCACTGGCGCCGAAGGTGTCGATGCCGACAACCGCACCGTCCAGGCCCACGTACTGGCGCCAGAAGCCGGTAACACCCGCCTCCACCGCGACGCGCCTGCGCACGGCGTTGGGCAACACGGACTCGCGATAGGCCGCGTCCTGACGCTCGAACACGTCGCTCGAGGGCATGGACACCACGCGCACCTTGTCGCCCAACTGCTCGGCGGCGGCCGTGGCCAGCTCCACTTCCGAACCGGTGGCGATCAGGATGATCTCCGGCGCTCCCTTCGCGTCGCGCAGCACGTAGCCGCCGCGCGCGATATCGGCCACCTGCTGCTCCGAACGCGGCTGGTGCTGCAGGTTCTGGCGCGAGAACACCAGGCACGAAGGCCCGTCGCGACGCTCGATCGCCGCCTTCCACGCCACCGCCGTCTCGACCGCGTCGCAGGGGCGCCACACGTCGTTGTTGGGGATATAGCGCAGCGAGGCCAGGTGCTCGACGGGCTGGTGGGTCGGGCCGTCCTCGCCCAGGCCGATCGAGTCGTGCGTGTAGACGTGGATGCCTGGCGACTGCATCAGTGCGCCCATGCGCACGGCGTTGCGCGCGTAGTCGCTGAACACCAGGAAGGTGGCGTCGTAGGGCAGGAAGCCGCCGTGCAGCGACAGCGCATTGGCGATCGCGGTCATGCCGAACTCGCGCACGCCGTAGTTGATGTAGTTGGCATCCGGCGAGCCGCCCGTCACCGGCTGGCTGCCGGTCCACAGGGTGAGGTTGGAATGGGCCAGGTCGGCCGACCCGCCGATCAGCTCCGGCAGCAGCGGCGCGTAGGCCTCGATCGCCATCTGCGAGGCCTTGCGCGAGGCCACGACCGGACCGTCGGCCTGCAGCTTGGCGATGTAGGCGTCGGCGGCAGCGGCGAAATCCTGCGGCAGCTCGCAGCGCATGCGGCGCTGCAGTTCGGCGGCCTGCTCGGGGAACTGCGCGGCATAGCCTTCGAGCAGCGCGTTCCACTTCGCTTCGCGTTCGGCGCCGGCGTCGTTGGCGCGCCAGGCCTCGGCGATCGGCTGCGGCACATCGAACGCGGTGTGCGACCAGGCCAGGCCCAGGCGCGTGGCCTCGACTTCGTCCTTGCCCAGCGGCGCGCCGTGCGAGGATTCCTTGCCCGCCTTGGCCGGCGAACCGTAGCCGATGGTGGTGCGGCAGCAGATCAGCGTCGGGCGGTCGTCGTGCTCGAGCGCGGCGTCGATCGCGGCCTTGATGCTGTCCGCGTCATGGCCGTCGACGTCGCGGATCACGCGCCAGCCGTAGGCCTCGAAGCGCGCCGGCGTGTCGTCGGTGAACCAGCCTTCGACCTGGCCATCGATCGAGATGCCGTTGTCGTCCCAGAACGCGACCAGCTTGCCCAGGCCCCAGGTGCCCGCGATCGAGGCGGCCTCGTGCGAGATACCCTCCATCAGGCAGCCGTCGCCCATGAACACCCAGGTGCGGTGGTCGATCACGTCGAAACCGGGACGGTTGTAGCGCTGTGCCAGCAGCTTCTCGGCCAGTGCGAAGCCGACGCCGTTGGCGAAGCCCTGGCCGAGCGGACCGGTGGTGGTTTCCACGCCCGGGGTCATGAAGTTTTCCGGGTGGCCCGGGGTCTTCGAATCGAGCTGGCGGAAGCGCTTGAGCTCGTCGATCGACAGGTCGTAGCCGCTCAGGTGCAGCAGCGCGTACTGCAGCATCGAGCCGTGGCCGTTGGACAGCACGAAGCGGTCGCGGTTGCTCCACTTCGGATTGCCCGGGTTGTGGCTGTGGTAGTCGTTCCACAGCACTTCGGCGATGTCGGCCATGCCCATGGGCATGCCGGGATGGCCGGACTTGGCGGCTTCCACGCCATCGATGGCGAGGAAACGGATGGCGTTGGCAAGCTCTCTGCGGCTGGGAGTGGTCATGTGCGGGCGGGCAGCGAAGGGAGTGTCCCCGGAACCGGGGACTCCCATTGTCCCACGCCAGGCCCGGCGTTTGGCGCCGGGCCGCAGATTCGCGGTGTTTTCAGCGGCAACCGGTACCGCTGCAACCATCCTCCCGCACCGCGGCCCCTCAGCGTGCCGCCGCGATCTCCGGCTCGCCCTCGGTTTCCCCGCGCGCGACCAGCGCCGCGATGCCCAGGTCGCCGGTCACGTTGACCGTGGTGCGGCACATGTCGAGGAAATGGTTGACGCCCAGCACCAGGCCGATGCCCTCCGGCGGCACGCCGACCATCGCGCAGATCAGCGCCACCACCGGCAGCGAGCCCGAAGGCACGCCCGCGGTGCCGATGCCGCCGAGGATGCAGACCAGCATCACCATGAACTGCTGGCCAAGCGTCAGGTCGACGTTGAAGAACTGCGCCAGGAAGATCACCGTCACGCCCTCGAACAGCGCGGTGCCGTTCTGGTTGGCGGTGGCGCCGATGGTGAGCACGAAGCGCGATACTTTCTTCGGCAGCTTGAGGTTCTCGTCGGCGACCTTGAGTGCGGTCGGCAGGGTGGCGTTGCTCGAGGCGGTGGAGAAGGCCATCAACATCGCCTCCTGCACGCCCCGGAAGAAGGCCAGCGGCGACCAGCCACCCACCACGCGCAGCGCCAGCGAATAGACCACCAGCATGTGGATCGCCAGCGCGCCCACCACCACCAGCACGAACTGCCCGAGCTTCATCAGCAGGTCCCAGCCAAACAGCACGGCCAGGTTGAACATGAAGCAGAACACCGCGTAGGGCGCGAGCCGGATCACCAGCCCGATCAGGGTCATCGAGATCTCGAACAGGCCTTCGATGCCGCGCTTGAGCACCGCGGTCTGCGGCGACGGGGTGAGCACCAGTCCCACGCCGAACATCAGCGCGAAGAACATCAACGCCAGGATGTTGGCGTTATTGCTGGCCGCGCCGATCACGTTCTGCGGCACGATCGACAGCAGCATCTCCATGCCCTTGGGCTGGTCGGCGCTGTCGCGCACGATCGCCTGCGCGCGTTCCGCGCCTTCGGTGAGCAACTGCTGCGCCAGCGCGGGGTCGACGCCCGCGCCCGGGCGGAACACGTTGACCATCACCAGGCCAAGCAGCACGGCGATGCCCGACAGCGCGACGGTCCACGCCAGGGTGCGCCAGCCGATACGGCCCAGCGCACGCACGTCGCCCATTTCCGACACGCCCACCACCAGCGCCGAGAACAGCAGCGGCACGATCAGCATGAAGATCAGGCTCAGGAACAGCTGCGAGAACGGCGTGGTCACATAGCGCGTCAGCGCCTGCACCCAGGCCGCATCCGCGCCGATGCCGTAGTGGACGAACATCCCCAGCACGAGGCCGATGACAAAGCCGATGCCGATCTTCCAGTGCAGCGGCATCGGCATGCGGGTCGCGCGGGTCGGTTCGCTCATCGGCTCTGTCTCTGCTGCAACGAATCGCCGCAGCTTAACAAACCGCCCTAGCGGCGCGCCCGCAGGCAGGTGCGATCACCGCAGGGGGGAGAGCCGCGGCAGGCGCGGAAATGCTGGTCAATGCTGCCTCGGCCCGGGGTAGAGCGGTGGCAAAAGGTCCTGTGAGGCGGCAGCGGGCGCGGCGTTGCCTGTCCAGACCGGCCCCTGCGCAAAGGCCTCCCGCAGCGCCTCGCGCGCAAGCGTGATGTCGCCACCGGCCCATCGCGCCTGCTGCAGGCGCAGCAGCGCGCCACGCTGCCCGGGGTTGGCGATCCGCTGGGAAAGTGCTTCCAGGCTTTCCGCCGGCGGGGACGCAAGCGCACACAGTGCCTGCTCGACCTCGGACAGGTCGCCGGCAGACAGGACGCGCTGCAGCGCCCGCGGACTGGTGCCGGGTCCGGGCTGCGGCGATGGCGGCATGGCCGCCGTGGCGTCACCGGCGCGCGCGGGGCGCCGCAGGGCCCAGGCCAGCGTCGCCAGCCAGAGCAGGGCGAGGCCAAGCGAGATCCACGGCCAGGCACCCGGACCCCGCGCGGCGATGGCGCCATCTGCATCTGCAACCAGCGGCGCCGACGGTGCAGCGCTGCCGGCTGCCACCTCCAGCTCCAGCGCAGGCAAGGATGCGGTACGCGCCACGCCGGCACGCACATCCCACCACGCCACGCGCGGGGCGGCGACCTGCAGCCTGCCTTCGGCCGCAGGCACCAGCGAGAAGCGGCGCGTCACCCGCGTGCGCAGCCTGCCGCGCTCGAAGCTTTCGTCCACCTGCGCGGGCTCGGGAAACACCTGCGCACCTTCGACCGGCGGCAGCACGAGTTCGGGCAGTTGCGCTGCGGCGGCGCCGTCCGCGACCAGCTCCACGTCGATGGTCGCCGCCTCCCCCGCGCGCGCCTGCTGCGGCGTGGCAACGTAGCGGAGCTCCAGCCCGTGCAGCGGCAGCCAGGGCTGCGGCGCGCCGTCGGGCAGCGGCCGCACGTCCAGGACGCGAGGCGGACCGTTGGCGTGCAGCGCGCGGCGCCCGCTGCCGAACATGTCGTCGAAATAGCCGCCCACGCCGGTACCCTCGAAGCGCGCACCGGGGATGGTCAGCGTGCCGCTCCGCTCGGGGACGATGAGGAAGCGGCGTTCGACCACGGTGTAGCGACGCCCGCCCAGCTCGCGAGTGAACTGCAGGTCGCTGCCGACGCGCTGGATCGCGGCGCCGTCCGGCTCAGGCTGGTCGAGCTGGCCCGACACCAGCGGCGTGGCGTAGTACAGGCGCAGCGTGTAGCCGATCGACTGCTGCACGTAGGGCGCCTGACTGTCGGCCTCGCCCTCGATGAAGACCGGCTCGCCGGCGCGCGCGGGCGCGGTCGAGGCGGGCGTCACGGTCAGGTGCAGCGGGCCGGTGGATTCATTGCCCACGCGCAGCGCCGGCACCGTCATCAATCCCTCGCGGCGCGGCTGGAGCGCCACCGCGAACAGCACGCGCTCGCGCAGCTGGCCATTGATCCGCTCGGTGCCGCGACTGCTGCTGTGCGCGCTGAGCACGAAGTCGGGAACCAGCGCGCTGAGTTCGGGCATGCGCGCATCAACCTGGTCGGTCTCGATATTGAGCGTGGTGGTTTCGCCGACCTCGATGCGGTCGCGGTCGAGCCAGGCGCGCGTGGCGGCGCTGGCGGTCGTGAGGCCGTGGATGCACAACAGGACCAGGATGCAGCCCAGCGCGCGGAGGGTGTACAGGCTCATGGTGTCGGTCCCCCGCCGTGGCGACGCTGGTGCTCGAGACGGAAGCGGGCCCGCAGCAGCCCGCCCGGATCGTCAGGCACGCGCCGCAGCCAGGCCTCGCCGGCCTGGCGTCGCTCGCGTTCGGCTTCGCTCTCGGCCTGTTCCGGGTCGCCCGGCGCGCGTTCGCCCTGCGCGGCGGGCTGTCCGCCCTCCGCCAATGCCTGCTGCATGCGTTGCCGCTGTGCCGCGTCGGCCTCGTGCTGCGCTTGCGTGTCGCTGCCTGCCGGGGACTGGCCCGGGGATGCCGCTGGTTGCGGCAGATCGTCCGGCGGCGTTGCCGGGGGCGCCTGCGTCGTGCCGTTGCCTGGCGCGTCCTTCGGCTGCGCCGGCGGCGCCGAAGACGTGCCTTCGTCGCCCGCTGCACCGGCGCCTTCGCGCTCCTCGTCGGCGTCCTGCTGTTGCCGCGACTGGCCGTCTCCCGATGGCGGATTGCGACGCAGGGCCGCCTCGACCAGGGCGCGGTTGTGGATCGCATCGGCCATGTCCGGGTGGCCACGCAGCGCCTGGTCGTAGGCTTCGAGCGCCTCCTCGAGCCGGCCGTCCCGGGCCAGTGCATTGCCGCGGTTGTAGGCGGCCTCGTCCCCGGGCAGCGACTGCAGGGCCTGCGCGGCTTCGGCGAAGCGTCCTGCGCGATAGGCATCCAGCGCTGCGCGCATGCGTGCATGCCCGACCTGGTCGGCGCGACGCCAAGGGGTACCGGCCGGTGTGCCGGCGACCTGCACCGGCTCCGACACCTGTGGCTGCGCCCGCAGCGGTGGCGGCGGCAACAGCAGGCAGACGGCGAGCACCGCGATCCCCGCGCCGCGACGGAACGCCAGCAGCGCCAGCAGCATCAATGGCGGCAACAGCCACCAGCCTTCGTCGCGCGCGATCCGGGTGTCGCCGCGCGACGACACCGTCGATCCGGACGCGGGTTCTGTCGACAGCACCCGCAACGCGACCAGGTCGTCGTTGCCGGTGGACAGCGTCGCATGGCGACCGCCACCCGCGTCCGCCACGCGCTGCAGCGAACCGGCATCCATCCGCGTCGAGCGCAGGCTGCCGTCGCGCGCGCGGAAGCTCGCACCTGCCGCCGTCCCCAGGCCGAGCGTCGACACGCGGAACCCGGCCGCCGCCGCGCGCCTGGCGGCCGTTGCGGTGGCCGCATCCGCGGCGTGGCTGAGCAGCAGGATGTCGCCCGTCGAATGACCGGCCTGCTCGAGCAACCGCATTGCCGCGAGCACGGCGCGGTCGGGACGATGACCCTCGGCCGGCATCACCTCCGGCGCCAGCGCGTCGAGGAAGAGGGCGACGTTGGCCGCGTCCGCGGTCAGCGGCGCGACGGTGTAGGCATCGTCCGCGAACGCGACCAGTGCCACCTCGCCGCCGCCACGTTCGCGCAGCAGCGTCGCCAGCTTGGCGCGCGCCTGCAGCATGCGCGAAGGCGGCAGGTCCGCCGCGAGCATCGCGTCGGACAGGTCGATCGCGATCACCAGTGCGCGACCCTGCGGCTGCAGCGGCACCTCGCCCTGCCGCCAGCTGGGGCCGGCCAGCGCCAGCACCGCCAGGGTCCAGGCCAGCAGGCGCAGCAGCAGGCCGCCCAGGTGGCTGCGGGTTGTGCCCGGCTCGAGCAGGTGCGGCAGCAGATGGGCATCGACATGCCGATGCCAGACGCTGGCCTGGCGCCGTCGCCACCACCAGCCCGCCGCGACCAGTGGCAGCACCAGCAGGGCCCACAGCCAGGCCGGGCGCAGGAACTGCAGCTGGGCAAGCGCGTCGGTCATGCGCCATCTCCAGCGGCGTCATCGCGCCCGCGCACCCTGCCAGGCAGACGCGTCGACGGCCAGGGCGCCATCGCCAGCAGCGCTGCCAGCAGCGCGCCCGCCAAGGGCCAGGGATAGCGCTCGATCATCGGCCGCAGCGACTCGCCGGGCCGGGCCACGGGCTCGAGGCGGTCGATCTCGGCATAGATGCCGGCGAGTTCGTTGGCATCGCGGGCACGGAAGGCGCGGCCACCCGTGGCATCGGCGATGCGGCGCAGCGCCTCCTCGTCGATTTCCGCCTCGTCGCTCGGCAGGCGGATCCCGAACATCGTCCTGCCGGCATCGCCGCCGAAAGCGATGGTGTGGATGCGCACGCCCTTGTCGCGCGCCAGTTCGGCAGCCTTCATCGGATCGACCTGCCCGGCCGTGTTCACCCCGTCGGTCAGCAGCACGAGCACCTGCGCACCGGCCGCGTCCTGGCCCGTTCCGCGCAGGCGCTTGATCGCCAGGGCGATGGCATCGCCGATCGCAGTCTCGCGCCCGGCCAGCCCGACCACGCTGTCGAGCAACTGCAGCCGTACGCTGTCGCGGTCGAGCGTCAGCGGGGTGAGCGCATAGGCACGCTGTCCGAACACGATCAGGCCGACGCGGTCGCCCTCGCGGCGGTCGAGGAACTCCGCGATCACCGCCTTGGCCGCCGTGAGGCGATCGACCACGTCCGCGCCCAGTCGCATGTCCTGCTCGCCCATGCTGCCGGACAGGTCCACCGCCAGCATCAGCTCGCGGCCGGACGCCGGCGGCTGCACCGCATCGCCCAGCTGCTGCGGACGCGCGGCCGCGACGCAAAGCAGGCTCCACGCCAGCCACGCCAGCAGCGGCATGCGCCGCAGGCTGCGCGCATCCCCCTGCACGGAGATACGCTCCAGCCGCCGTCCCCAGGGAACACGCAGCGCCGGGGCATCCTGCCGCACCGGCGGCAGCGTCCAGCGCGCCAGCCACGGCAGCAGCAGCGCCAGCAGCATCCACGGCCAGGCGAAGCCGGCAAACAGCAAGGCGACCCAGTCGGAGGCGGCATCGATCATCGGCGTGGCGCCATCCAGTCGAGGAAGCGCGCGCGCGCGGCGATCCGCAGCGCTTCGACCGCGTCCCCGTCGACCTCGGGCCGGAATGCGCCATCGTGCAGCAGGGCAGCCGGTGCACCCGCGAACTTCGACGGCGAAAGCCCCTCGTCCAGCAAGCGCAGCCAGTCGTCGCCATCAAGCGTGACGGCGGCGGGATGGCGCTGTCGCGCCGCGCGGCGCAGCAGCTCGGAGATCGCGGCGACCTTCCGTACCGGTGTGTCCGCCGCAGCGACCGTATCGTCGAACAGGCGGGCCGCGAGCCTGTGCCGCCGCGTCCGCCGCCAATGCCACCACGCCAGCATCGCGATGATCGCGAGCAGCACGCCGAACACGGCCCACCAGCCCGGTGCCGGCGGCCACCACGGCGGAGCGACCGGCTCGTGCACGTCGCGCAGCGGCAGCTCGAGTGGACTCATGTCGGCGCTGCGCCGGCGATCCCGGGCAGCGACAGCCACGACTGGCTGGGTGCATCGGCGGACAGCAGTTCGACGCGCACGCCACGCGCGCGCAGGTGTGTCGCGGTGCGCTGCGCCCCGTCGGAGAACGCCTCCTGCCAGCGCCGACGTTGCGCGTCGACGCCCAGGTCCGGCTCCGCCCGCCGGCCCGCGCTGACAAGCGGCAGGCGCAGGCGGGGGGGCTCGCGTTCGAGCGGATCGTCGATCAGCAGGACGACGACTTCATGGTGCATCGCCAGCGCTGGCCAGATCCCGGCCGGAATCGACCCGATACTGCCGACATCGGCCAACACCAGCAGCCTCGATCCGGGCCGCAGCAGCCGCATCGCACGGTCGAGCGCGACGGACAGCCCGGCGTCGTCGACCGGCGGTTTCGCATACCAGCGCACCATCGCATCGAGCACGCGCAGTGCGCCGCGCGGACCGCCTGCCGGCGGCACCAGCGGCTCGGTGGTACTGCCGCGCAGGGCCGCGACGCGGTCGCCATCGCGGATCGCAGCCCATGCCGCCACCGCGCCCGCACGCGCCGCCTGCACCGACTTGAAGCGCACGCGCGTGCCGAAGTACAGCTCGGGCGCCGTGTCGGCAACGATGAGGGTCAGCCGCTCGCGCTCGGCCTGGAACAGCTTGGTATGCATGCGCCCGCTGCGCGCGGTCAGGCGCCAGTCGATGTGCCGCGCGTCGTCGCCCCGCGCGTACTCGCGCGATTCCGCGTACTCCATGCCGCGCCCACGTATCGGCGACGGCGCCGGCCCGCTGATGCCGTGGCGGCCGCGCTTCGGCGGGCGGCGGGCCTGGGCAACGCCGCGCAGGCCGACCAGTTCGGCGAGCGTCGGCGACACGCCGTCCACGCGAGTCTGCGGTCGTTCATTGGCGTCGGCAGGGTAGGTCGGCATCGGCGGGTGCGGGGACTGGGCGGCTGCGTCAGGGCAGCGGCACCCGGGCAAGCAGGGCCGAGACCAGTCGCTCGCCGTCCCAGCCCTCGGCGGTCGCTTCGTAGCTGGGCAGTACGCGATGACGAAGCACGTCGGGCGCCACCTCGCGCACGTCATCCGGGGTCACGAAGTCGCGCCCCGCCAGCCAGGCGCGCGCGCGGGCGCAACGTTCCAGAGCAATCGACCCGCGCGGGCTCGCGCCCCAGGCGATGCGCCGGGCCAGGTCCGCGTCATAGCGGGATGCGTCACGCGAAGCCAGCACCACTTCCACCAGGTAGCGCTCCACCGCGGGTGCCAGGTGCAGGTCCAGGACCGCCGCGCGGGCCGCGAACACGTCCGCCTGCGGCATCCGCACCGGCGCATGCACCTGCGCGCGCAGGCCCTCACGGGCACGCTCGCGCGCCAGGCGCAGGATCTCGGTCTCGGTGCCCGGATCCGGGTAGTCGACGCGCACGTGCATCAGGAAGCGGTCCAGCTGCGCCTCCGGCAGCGGGAACGTGCCCTCCTGCTCGATCGGGTTCTGGGTCGCCATCACCAGGAACAGCGCCGGCAGCGCATAAGTCTGCCGCCCGACCGTTACCTGGCGCTCGCCCATCGCCTCCAGCAGCGCCGACTGCACCTTGGCCGGCGCGCGGTTGATCTCGTCGGCCAGCAGCAGCGAATGGAAGATCGGCCCCGGCACGAACTCGAAGCGCGCCTCCTGCGGGCGCCAGATCTCGGTGCCGGTGAGGTCGGCCGGCAGCAGGTCGGGGGTGAACTGGACGCGGGCGAAGTCGCCTTCGATGCGCTCGGCCAGCGCGCGCACGGCGCTGGTCTTGGCCAGCCCCGGCGCACCCTCCACCAGCAGGTGGCCGTCGGCCAGCAGCGCGATCAGCAGCCGCTCGACCAGCGCGGCCTGGCCCAGGATGCCGCTGGCCAGGTCGTCGCGCAGCGCGGCGAAGGCCGCGTGCAGGCGTGGAGTGTCGTCGCGGGGAGTATCCATGGACCGCCTTGGCTGCGAGCGTCGGAGGGCATTGGACCAGACCCGCACGGGGAGGTTCAGTGCCGGAGGCCACGCTAACCCGTCGGCGATGACGGCACGCCAAACGCAGACGGGGCCCGAAGGCCCCGTCGCTTACGGATGATCCCTGCCCTCAGCGCTGCGCGACGCGCAGGACCTTGGGGGTCACGAAGATCAGCAGTTCGGCCTTCTCGCGGTCGCGACCGCGCTTCTTGAACAGGTTGCCCAAGATCGGCAGATCGCCCAGGAATGGGACTTTGGACAGCTCGCTGCGGTCGCGGAACTCATAGACGCCGCCAATCGACACCGTCTGTCCGTCTTCGACGAGCACTGCGGTGGTGATCTCGCGCTTGTTGATCTGGGGTACGTCGCCCGCACCGCTTCTCACGAAGCCTTCGATCTCATCCTTCTTCAGGAACATATTCAGGAACACGCGCCCGTCGTTGGTGATGGTCGGCGTGACCTTGAGTTCGAGCAGCACGTCCTTGAACTCAACTGTTGGCACGTTGTTGCTCTGCCCGCCCGTGACCGTCAGATAGCCAACTTCCTGGCCCTGGCGGATCACCGCCTCTTTCTGGTTGCTGGTCACGATGCGCGGGTTCGACACGATCTCGCCGCGACCCTCTTCCTGGAGAGCAGACAACTCGACCGCCCAATCGATGGTGTTGCCCAGAATGGTGAACGCCAGCGACCCCGCACCGGCTCCCGCAGGCGCGTTGAAGTTCAGGCCACTCGGATCACCGAACGAGTTGGCGAGCGAGCCGCCCCATGAGGCGCGGTCCTTCGAACCGGAGACGCCAAACTTCGCACCCAGGTCCCGGGCAAAAGTCTCGGTCGCAATCACAATGCGCGCCTCGATCACCACCTGGTCGACCGGCTTGTCGAGCATCGTCACCAGTCGCTGGATCTCGGTGACGCGCTGCGGGATGTCGATCACCAGCAGCGTATTGGTTCGCCGGTCGAAGCTCAGGCTTCCGCGGCGCGACAGGAACCCACGGCTTTCCTGCTGGCCCTGACTGCCACCACCCTGGCCGCCACCCATGCTGTTCTTGCTTTCTTCGGTCAACAGCTTCGCGATGTCCTCTGCGTTGCCGTAGCTGATCGGGATGTACTCGGTGACCATTTCTGCGCGCTCCTCGAGCTCCAGGCGCGCGTCTTCCTTGGCCTTCTCGAACGAGGCGATCTCCGCCTGCGGGGCAACCCACACAACGTTGCCGTTGCGGCGCTTGTCCAGCTGGCGGGCCTGCAGGACGATGTCCATCGCCTGGTCCCACGGCACGTTGATCAGGCGCAGGGTGACGTTGCCGGTGACCGTGTCGCTGGCGACGATATTGAGATTGGACTCTTCGGCGATCAGCTGCAGGACGGTGCGCACCGGCACGTCCTGGAAGTTGAAGGTCACCGGGCGGCCGGTGTAGGCGCGCGCGGCCGAGGCCTGTGCGGTCGTGGCCGCTGCCGACGGGCTGCTGGCGCCGACCGCGCGTTCGGACGACGCGGCGCGCGGCACGATCTCGACCACATAGTCGCGGCCGGTCTGGTAGGCCATCGACTCGAAGTTGCCCTGGGTGCTGAGCACGAGCTGCGCGCCCTCGCCGCCCTGGCGGGCGTCGATGCGCTGCACCGGTGTGGCGAAGTCGGTGACGTTCAACGGGCGCTGCAGCGAGGCAGGCAGCGAGGCGTTGCCGATGTTGACGACGATGCTGGAACCCTGGGTGCGCAGGTCGGGGTTTGCTCCCTCGCCGTCGAAACGCAGGATCAGCTTGCCCGCGCCGCCATCGCCGCGCTTGAAGTCCACGGCCGAGACCGAGACCACGCCGGGGACCTGCTTGGCAGGATCGAGGGCAGCAGCGGCCTGGGCCATTGCCAGCCCGCCGGGTGCGTAGGCACGCAGGTCCGGGGCGCCTGCTGCTGCCGAGGCCGAAAGCAGGCCGGCGAAGAGGCCGATAGCCAGCGCCTGGACCGGGATGGCTTGCCGGACAGGCTGCCGATTACGCACTGTGGTGACGGTCATCTTTGACTTCCCCTGATCAATTGTCTTCGAGCGCAACCGAGGCCGGCCGTTCAAGCCAGCCGCCAGCGCCATCCGGCACGAGTTCGACGAGATCGATTCTATCGTCCTGCACACTGGTCACCCGGCCATCGTTCTGGCCCATGTAGGCACCGGGCGAGACGCGGTAGGTCACCTTGTCGGGCGCCATCACCAGCGCAAGCATGGACGCGCCGGTATGCAAGGTACCGACCATGTCCAGGCTGTCGAGCGGGAACTGCTCGAGGATCTGCTTGCGGCGGTTGGAATCGGGCCGCGGGCCACTGCCGCTGCCGTCATCGCCGAACACCGCGCTGAAGGGATCGCGCAGGTCCTGCGCCGCATATTCGAATGTCTCGAACTGCTGCATCACCGGCAGTGGATCCAGCGGCGGGGCCGGACGCGCCTTCACGTTGGCCACCCATTCGTGCAGGTTGGGCGCCTCGCCGGGCGTACTGCCGATGCCGCGGACGCAGCCGCTGAGCGCCAGTGCCAGCACGCATGCCATTGCACCGGCGGTATTCCTTGAAATTCCCATCAGCGCGCCCCCCCGGCAGCCACCGCAGCCTGCTCCTGGGCGGCCGCCTCTTCCTCGTCCAGGTAGCGGTAGGTCTTGACCGTGCCCGCCAGCTCCAGGCTCGAATTGGGGCTGATGCCGGCCAGGGCGTTGCCGCTGCCGCCGCGCGGACGCAGGGAGATGTCGTGCATGGTCATGATCACCACCCGCGGCAGCGACGCCACGCCGCTGACGAACGCACCGAACTGGTGATAGGTACCCACCATCTTCAGCTCGATCGGCTTCTCGGCGTAGAACTCCTTGGGCGCTTCCGGACCGGGCTTGAACAGCTCGTTGTGGATGCCCGTGGCCAGCGCGGTCTGCGAGATGTCGTTGATCAACGCCGGCATCTCGGTCCGGCTGGGCAGCTGGCGCAGCATCTGCTGCAGCTGCTGCTCCATCTGCGCAAGCTGTTGCTTGAGCGGTTCGAGATTGGCCGCACGGCCCTGCTTGGTCTCGAAATCGGCCCGCAGTTCGGTTTCCTTGCGCTCCAGGCTCTCCAGCTCGGGACCCTTGGGACGCGTCACCACGTACCAGAGCAGGCCGAAGATCAAGGCTGCGAGCAGCACGCAGAAGCCGATCTTGTACTCGCGCGGCCACGAGCCCATGTTGTTGAAGTCGAGCTCCCGCAGCGACACTTTCTTCTTGCTCACTGGGCAGCTCCTTCAGCAGGCGCGGACTCGGCCGCGGGCTCCAGGGCGGGTTCGTCCGCGACGACCGGTTCGCCCTCGGGCGTCGCGGCGGCCACGGGCGCGGCAGCGGCCGGCTCGGCATTGACCGGGGGCACCGGATCGGGAATCCCGTCGCCGTCCTCGTCCTTCGGCGCATTCGGATTGGCCAGCTGCACCGACAGCACGAAGGCGTAGGGCAGTCCGGCCACGCCGTCGCGTGCCTCGATGATCGACAGGTCCGGCCTGGTCATCCAGCCCGAGCCCTCCAAATTGCGCATATAGGTACTGACGCGCGAGTTGGATTGCGACCGGCCTTCCAGGGTGAGCTTCTCGCCCTCCTGCTTGATCCCGGTGAGGATCACGCCGTCGGGGATGGTGCGCACCAGCGAATCGAACAGGTGCACCATCTGCGAGCGGTTGGCCTGCAGTTGCTCGATCACGTCCTTGCGCGCCAGCAGGCGCGCCCGCTGCCGGTCCAGCACCTCGATCTCGACGATCTTCTTGTCGACCTCGGTGATCTCCTGCTCCAGGAAGCGGTTGCGCTCCTGCTGCCCGGAGATCTGCGCGTTGTAGTACATGTTGAACAGGAACCAGAGCAGCAGCCCGGCCAGCGCGGCCATGCCGAGCATGACGCCGAATTCCTTCTGGCGAAGCTTGCGGCGCTCGGCGCGCCACGGAAGGAGGTTGATCCGGGCCATCAGTCAAAGCTCCTCAGGGCGAGGCCGCAGGCGATCATCAGGGCCGGCGCATCCTGGGCCAGCGCGTGCGCCTGGACCCGCGAGCCCAGCGTCATCTGCGCGAGCGGGTTGGCGATCACGGTCTGCACGCCAAGCTGCTCTTCGACCATCTCCGAGACACCCGGGATGGACGCGCAGCCGCCGGCCAGCACGATCTGGTCGACGCGGTTGAACTCGCTGCCCGCGTAGAAGAACTGCAGCAGGCGGCTGATCTGCTGGACCAGCGCCTCCTTGAAGGGCTCAAGCACCTCGATCTCGTAGCTCTCGGGCAGGCCACCCTGGCGCTTGGCCAGGCCTGCCTCCTCGTAGCTCAGGCCGTAGCGGCGCATCACCTCGTCGGTGAGCTGCTTGCCACCGAACACCTGCTCCCGCGAATACAGGCTGCGGCCGTTGCGCAGGATGTTGAGCGTGGTCATCGTCGCGCCGACATCGACCAGCGCCACGATCCCGTCGCGCGGGATGTTGAGCGTGTGGGCGAGCAGGCCGAAGGCGTTCTCGATGGCGAAGGCCTCGACGTCGACCACCTTCGCGGTCAGTCCGCCCAGCTCCAGCGCCGAGGCACGCATCTCCACGTTTTCCGAGCGCGACGCGGCAAGCAGCACCTGCACCATCTCGGTATTGCCGGGCATGCCGCCCAGAACCTCGAAGTCCAGGTTCACTTCCTCGATCGGATAGGGGATGTAGTTGACCGCTTCGAGTTCGACCTGGGATTCCATGTCGTCATCGTCCAGGTCGGCCGGCATCGGGATGATCTTGGTGATCACCGCCGAGCCCGACACTGCAGCCGCGGCGAACTTCGCCTTGCTGCCGGATCGCGACATCGCGCGGCGGATCGCCTCGCCCACCGCCTCGACCTCGACGATGTTCTTCTCGACCACCGCATTGGGTGGAAGAGGCTCCACGGCGTAATGCTCGACCCGGTAGCGATCTCCGGAGCGAGACAGCTGCAGCAGCTTGACCGCAGTCGAGCTGATATCGACCCCGACAAGCGGCGCTTGACTTTTTGTGATGAGCCCCACGTTTTTCCCCTTTGCCACGGGCGCTTACGTGCGCAACGTGCCCCGGAGCATTAAATAACGGACTTTTCATCCGGTGGCAACCTCTGGCGCTCGGTTGCGTGCTGGAGTGCCCGCCTTGGGGTCTCCGGGCGTGGCGGGGCCGGGGGGGGCGCCCGCCCGGCCGCCCCTCCTGATCGCCGGCTCGATCCGCCTGCCCCCCCTGGCGGGCCAACCCCCGCCCGACCCCTATAATTGCGCCCCTATGCCAGCGCCCACTCCCCCTCCCCGCCAGAAACCCCGCCTGCTGCTGCGCGTCCTGCGCTGGGCACTGCTGGCCGCGATCGTCCTGGCCATCGCTGCCGGCGCGGCCGCCGCGATCGTCTATCACACGGTGTCCTCGAAGCTGCCCGAGGTACACAGCCTGCGCGACATCGAGATGCAGGAGCCGATGTACGTGTACGCGCGCGACGGCAAGCTGATGGCGCTGTTCGGCGAAATGCGGCGCTACCCGGTCAAGATCGCGGATGTGCCCGAGCGGCTGAAGCAGGCCTTCCTCGCCACCGAGGATGCGCGCTTCTACGAACACGGTGGCGTCGACTACAAGGGCGTGGGCCGCGCGATCTGGTTGCTGGCCAAGACCCGGGGCCAGGAGCGCGTACCCGGCGGATCGACCATCACCCAGCAGGTCGCCCGCCAGTTCTACCTGAGCACCGAATACAGCTTCACCCGCAAGTTCGCCGAGATGCTGCTGGCGCGGAAGATGGAGCAGGAGCTGAGCAAGGACGAGATCTTCGAGCTCTACCTCAACAAGAGCTTCTTCGGAAATCGCTCGTACGGCATCGCGGCGGCCGCGGAGTTCTACTACGGCAAGACGCTCGACCAGCTCGCACTCGACGAGATCGCCTCGCTCGCCGCGATCCCGAAGTTCCCGTCCAGCGGCAATCCCTTGAGCAATCCCGAGCGTGCGCGCGAGCGTCGCGACGATTACGTGCTGGCGCGCATGCACGAGCTCGGCTTCATCAGCGAGGCCGACTACCGGCAGGCGCGCGCGACGCCGATGCACGCCAAGCCGCACGAGCGCCCGGTCGAGTCCTACGCGCCATACGTGGCGGAGATGGTGCGCCTGGAGATGGAGGCACGCTTTGGCGGCGACGTGCTCAACCGTGGCTACCACGTCACCACCACCATCGACCCGGTGATGCAGGCTGCCGCCGATCGTGCGGTGCGCAGCGGCCTGGCCACCTACGACCATCGCCATGGCTGGAGCGGCGCCGAGCAGAGCTTCGAGCTGGCGGCGGATGAGGACGCGGCGACCGCCAGCGCGCGCCTGCGCGGCATTCCCGCGCAGGGCGGACTGCTGCCGGCCATCGTGCTCGGCACCGGCACGGGAACGGCCGACGTGGTCCTGTCCGACGGCACCACGCTCACCCTGGATGCCGCGTCCAGCCGCTGGACCGGCAAGAATCCGTCGACCCTGGTCAAGCGCGGCGATCTGGTGCGGGTGGCGCGCATCGAGAAGCCGGGCAAGCCGACGGGCGATGCGGCCGCCCCGCCAGCGGTCACCTGGCAGCTCGACCAGCTGCCGCGCGGCCAGGCCACCCTGGTCTCGCTGGAGCCCGACACCGGCGCGCTGCGCGCCCTGGTCGGCGGCTTCAGCTTTGCCGGCAACAAGTTCAACCGCACCACGCAGGCGCGGCGCCAACCCGGCTCAAGCTTCAAGCCCTTCATCTACGCGGCGGCGTTCGAGCGCGGCTTCAATCCGGCCTCGATCGTGCTCGATGCGCCGGTGGTGTTCCGCATGCGCCGCGGGCAGGAGTGGCGGCCGCAGAACTCCGACGGCCGCTTCGACGGCCCGATGCGGCTGCGCGAGGCGCTGGTGCGTTCACGCAACCTGGTGTCGGTGCGTCTGCTGGATGCGATCGGGGTCGACTACGCCCGCCGCTACATCAGCCATTTCGGCTTCGAGGAGTCGGAGCTGCCTCCGAACCTGTCGATTTCCCTGGGCACCCCGTCGCTGACGCCGCTGTCGGTGGCGCGTGGCTATGCGGTGTTCTCCAACGGCGGCTTCCGCGTCGATCCGTGGTTCATCGACGAGGTGCGCGACCGCAACGGCGAGCTGGTGTACAAGGCCAATCCCGCCGTGGCCTGCCCCGGCTGCGCGGCCAACGAGCGTGGCGTCCAGGTGGCGCGCGCGAACGTGGTCGATGGCTTCGACTTCGGGCCCGCGCGCCCGGTCACCGGTACGACCGGGGACGACGCGACGGCCCCGGAGGCGCCCGTGGAGCTGCCCGCCGATGCGGTCCTGGCGCCGCGCGCGATCGACGAGCGCGTGGCCTACCAGCTGGTCTCGATGATGCGCGATGTCGTGCAGCGCGGTACCGGCGCCGCGGCCAAGGTGCTGGGCCGAGAAGACGTGGGCGGCAAGACAGGTTCGACCAACGACCATCGCGACGCCTGGTTTTCCGGCTTCGGTGGCAACCTGGTCACCTCGGTCTGGGTCGGCCGCGACGACAACCGTTCGCTCGGCTTCCGCGAATATGGCGGCCGCTCCGCCCTGCCGATCTGGATCGATTTCATGCGGGTGGCGCTGGAAGGCGTGCCGGTCGCACGCAACGATCCCCCGCCTGGCATGGTCAAGGTTGCGGTGACCGCCGGCGGCCAGTTGCTCCCGACCACCTCCGGCGGTGGCATCAGCGAGTACGTGAAGGTCGAGGACCTGGAGCGCATGGAAGCCTTGAACCCGTTCGAGTTCGACGAAGCGCCCGCCGAGGAGGCGTTCGACATCTTCTGATGCCGGACGCCGTTGCCCGGCGCGCTTCACGTTGACGTTTTCCGGGGCTGGGTTAGAGTCGGGCTGTCGCAGGACCGGGGGATCGTGATGCACCGCGCCCACCAGCATGCCGAAACCCGCACCCGCGAACGCCGGCGCCGCCTTGCCCACGAGGCCGCGCGGCTGATGGCCGAAGGCGGGATCCGCGATTACCACCAGGCCAAGCGCAAGGCGGCGGACCGCCTCGGATTCCACGACGACGCGTCGCTACCGCGCAACCGCGAGGTCGAGGACGCGCTGCGGGAATACCAGCGCCTGTTCCTCGGCGACAGCCACGTCGACAACCTGCGCATCCGGCGCGAGGCGGCGCTGCGCGCGCTCGAGTTTTTCGCGCGCTTCGATCCGCGCCTGGTGGGACCGGTGCTCGACGGCACCGCCGACGCGCGCTCGCCGGTGATGCTGCAGCTCTACAGCGACGACGCCGACGCGGTGTCCCGCTTCATCGACGAGGCGGGGATTCCCGCCCAATCGCGCAGCCGCCGGCTGCGGCTGGACCGGACGCGCGAGGGCGAATTCCCGACGTGGACGTTCAGCGCCGAGGAGCTGGCCTTCGACCTGACCGTGCTGCCGACGAACGCGCTGCGGCAGGCGCCACTGTCGGGCGTGGACGACAAGCCGATCAAGCGCGCCTCGGCGGCGCAGCTGCGGCAGCTCCTGGCCGAGGAGGAGATCGCCGGCTACGCCGGCCAGGCGGGACGCTGAGGCACTGCGCAGGGACATGGCTCCCTGCTCTCCGCTCCTGTCGGTACGACCGCAGGGAGAAGCATTCTTCGACGGCGAAGCCGGTCGGTCTTCCACCAGTTGCGGTGGAAGGAGATTTTTCCCTCCGCTCGAAATGACAAACGCCCGGCAGGAACAAAAACGCCCCGCGATGCGGGGCGTTCCTGCAGCCGATCCGACGCGCTCAGCGCTTGCCGGAAGGCACGTAGTCGCGCACGTCGCTGCCGGTGTAGATCTGGCGCGGACGCCCGATCTTGGCCTCCGGGTCGACCTGCTGCTCCAGCCAGTGCGCGACCCAGCCAGCGGTGCGGCCGATGGCGAACATGACGGTGAACATCTCGGTCGGGATCTTCAGCGCCTTGTAGATGATGCCGCTGTAGAAATCGACGTTCGGGTACAGCTTGCGCTGGATGAAGTACTCGTCCTGCAGCGCGGCCTCCTCCAGGCGCATCGCCACTTCCAGCAGCGGATCGTCGACGCCCAGCTCGCCCAGCACCTTGTGGGTCATCTCGCGGATGATCTTGGCGCGCGGATCGAAGTTCTTGTAGACGCGGTGGCCGAAGCCCATCAGGCGGAAGCCCGACTCCTTGTCCTTGGCCTTGGCCACGGCCGAGGCGACGTTCTTCGGATCGCCGATCTCCTCGAGCATCTTCAGCACCGCCTCGTTGGCGCCGCCGTGCGCGGGGCCCCACAGCGCGGTGATGCCGGCGGCGATGCAGGCGTACGGATTGGCGCCGGTCGAACCGACCAGGCGCACGGTCGAGGTCGACGCGTTCTGCTCGTGGTCGGCGTGCAGGATGAACAGCAGGTCCAGCGCCTTGGCCACCACCGGGTTGAGTTCCAGCGGCTCGCTCGGCACCTCGAACATCATGTGCAGGAAGCGGTCGACGTACTCGAGGTTGTTGCGCGGATAGCGGGCCGGCCAGCCGATGGAATAGCGGTAGGCGGCGGCCGCGAGCGTCGGCACCTTGGCCAGCAGGCGGATCGCGGCCTGGCGGCGCTGCGCCGGATCGTCCAGGTCGAGCGTGTCGTGGTAGAACGCCGACAGCGAAGCCACCGTGCCGGCGAGCATCGCCATCGGATGCGCGTCGTAGCGGAAGCCGTGCAGGAAGTTCTTCAGCGACTCGTGCATCATCGTGTGATGCGTCACGTCATGCTCGAACTTGGCGAACTCCGCCTGGTTCGGCAGCTCGCCGTTCATCAGCAGGTAGGCCACTTCCAGGAAGCTGGAATGCTCGGCGAGTTGCTCGATCGGGTAGCCGCGGTACAGCAGCACGCCCTTGTCGCCGTCGATGTAGGTGATCGCGGACTTGCAGCTGGCCGTGGCGGTGAAGCCCGAGTCATAGGTGAAGAGCCCGGTTTCCCTGGTCAGCTTCGAGACGTCGACACAGTCGTTGCCGAGCGTGGGTTTCAGGATGGGCAGGTCGACGGACTTGCCGCCGGCGTTCAACACGACTTTGTCGGACACGGATGTGCTCCTCGTGGTTCAGACGTACGGACGGGCCCGTGGAGCCCGGCGACGGCGGTACAGCAGCTACCGCAACGCAGCAATTATCGCACAGGCGGTTTGAGCCCCGACTCGGACTTTGGTCCTGCCCCGCCTGGCGCGCGACGACCGGCACGAGGCTCCGCGGCCAGCCGGCAGACGGTGCGGAAACGCCGCAAAACCGGCGACTGGAAACGACGACGGCCGCCCAAGGGCGGCCGTCTGCAAGCGTGCCGGGAACCGAGCGTTCCCGCCGCGATTACTTCGCGTAGCGACGCTTGAACTTGTCGATGCGACCGCTGGTATCCATGACCTTGTTCTGGCCGGTGTAGAACGGATGCGTGGCCGAGGAGACTTCGACCTTGACCAGCGGGTATTCCTTGCCGTCGTCCCACTTGATCGACTCCTTGGTGGAGGCGGCCAGCGTGGAGCGGGTCAGGAACTTGAAATCGGAAGTCACGTCCTGGAAGACGACTTCGCGGTATACGGGATGGATGTCGGCCTTCATGGCGATAACACCGTGACATTGCGCAGGGAAGCCCGGCATTGTAGCGGCAGCCCCTGCCCCGGCGCAAGCGTCCCCTACGCCGCGCCCAGCGCGCGCCGGACCCGGGCCTCGAAGGCCGCCTGGTCGTAGTGCAGCAGGATCCTCGCCGTGTCGGGGCATCCGGTCTGCCGGTTCCAGTCCACGACGGTGGCGCCGCGACCGGGCCCCCGCTCCAGACCGACCTGCACAGGGCGCTCGGCCAGCTCCGTGGCGCCGTCCGGCGCCAGTGCCCAGGCCATGGCCAGCGCATCCGCGGCGAACCAGCGGTCGCCGCGCCGGTCCGCCGACCATTCGCGCGTCTGCCGGGAAATATCGTCGAAAAAGCGCCCGGCCACCGAGCCGCCGGCCAGCCAGGCCTCGACCTGCGCATGCGGCAGGCCGTGCGCCAAGGTGGCGTCCCAGTCGGCCAGGTCCAGGCGCGGGAAAGCTTCGAACACCAGGTGCGCGGACTCGGGGTCGAAGTAGACGTTGAACTCGGCCGCCGGGGTGATGTTGCCGCGGCCGGACACCGAACCCCCCATCACCACCAGGCGGCCCACGCGGTCGGGCAGGGTCGGATCGAGCTTCAGCGCCAGCGCCAGGTTGGTCAGCGGGCCAAGCGCGACCAGCAGCAGGCGCCCGGCATGCGCGTGCGACAGGCGCAGGATCGCCAGCGCCGCATGTTCGCGCTCCGCCGCGCGCGCGGCCGGCGCGTAACCGGTATCGCCGAAGCCGTCCTGGCCGTGGACGTAGGCCGCGTCCGGCGCGGCATGCAGCAGCGGAGCCGAAGCCCCTGCAAATACCGGTACGTCGTCGCGACCGGCGACCTCGCACAGCTTGAGCGCATTGGCCACGGTATGACGCAGGCCGACGTTGCCGGCCGCGATGGTCAGTCCCACGATCTGGTGGGCCGGATCATCGAATGCCATCAGCAGGGCAAGCGCGTCATCGACCCCGGGATCGGTGTCGATGAGGAGGGGAATCGTGTCGGTCATCGGAAGCAGTCAGGAGTGGGGGTGGGTGGTCGCGGTGGTCCGGATGCCTGCCGCCCCGGAGCCAGCGGGGGATCCCATCGCCGCCCTGCCGCCGGGCCCAAGATCCCCCACTGCGTTCGGGATGGCAATCCGAAGTGCGCTCACGCAGCCGCATACCGCGCCGCGCTGCCGATCCAGCGGTCCACGACACGATCGGCGACCTCGGGCGAGGCCTGCATCAGCGCGTCGGCGATGCGGTGCGCTTCGGGCAGCAGGTCGGCGTCGCGCGCCAGGTCGGCGATGCGAAAGCCGACCAGGCCGGTCTGCCGCGTCCCCAGCAGTTCGCCGGGACCGCGCAGCTCGAGATCCTTTTCGGCAATCACGAATCCGTCGTTGGTGGCGCGCATGGTCTCCAGCCGCTGCCGGGCCATCTGCGACAGCGGCGACTGGTACAGCAGCACGCAGCTGGAGGCCTGGCTGCCCCGCCCCACCCGTCCGCGCAGCTGGTGCAGCTGCGACAGGCCCAGGCGTTCGGCGTTCTCGATGATCATCAGCGAGGCGTTGGGCACGTCGACGCCGACCTCGATCACGGTGGTCGCCACCAGCAGGTCGATCTCGCCACGCTTGAAGGCGAGCATCGTCGACTGCTTCTCCCCGGCCTTCATCCGCCCGTGGACGAAACCCACGCGCAGCCCCGGCAGCGACGCGGTCAACTGCTCCCACGTGGTTTGCGCGGCCTGCGCGACGACCTCGTCGCTTTCGTCGATGATCGTGCACACCCAGTACGCCTGCCGGCCTTCCGCGCAGGCGCCGCGGATGCGCTCGATCAGCTCCGGCCGCCGCCCCGCACCGAGCACCACCGTGTGCACCGGCGTACGCCCGGGCGGAAGCTCGTCGATCGCGGACACGTCGAGGTCGGCGTAGGCCGCCATCGCCAGCGTGCGCGGGATCGGCGTGGCGGTCATCACCAGCTGGTGCGGCACGACGCCCGCCGCCGCGCCCTTGTCGCGCAAGGCCAGGCGCTGGTGGACGCCGAAGCGGTGCTGCTCGTCGACGATCGCCAGCGCCAGGTCGCGGAACACCACGCCCTCCTGCATCAGCGCATGGGTGCCCACCAGCAGCTGCGCCGCGCCGCTGGCGGCATCGGCCAGCACCGCGTTGCGCGCGCGGCCGGTCACCTTGCCTGCCAGCCAGGCGACGCGCACGCCCAGCGGCTCCAGCCAGGCCCGCAGGTTGGCCAGGTGCTGCTCGGCCAGCAGCTCGGTCGGCGCCATCAGCGCCGCCTGGCGACCGCTGCCGATCGCGACCAGCGCGGCCAGCGCGGCGACCACGGTCTTGCCGCTGCCCACGTCGCCCTGCACCAGGCGCAGCATCGGCATGGCATTGCGCAGGTCTGCGCGGATTTCGGCGAACACGCGCTGCTGCGCGCCGGTCAGCGCGAACGGCAGCGATGCGAGCAGGCGCTGCAGCATCCCGCCATCGTCGGCGAGCGCGGGCGCGGCATGCGACTGCAGCGCGATGCGCTGGCGGCGCAGGCTCAGGTGGTGCGCCAGCAGCTCCTCCAGCGCCAGGCGCCGCTGCGCCGGGTGGGTGCCGGCGAGCAGCGCACCGACATCGGCGCCGCGCGGCGGCCGGTGCAGGGTGAGCAGCGCTTCGCGCAGCGTCGGCATGGCGCCGGTCGCCTGCTGCAGCAGGGCTGGCGGCAGCAGCTCCAGCGCGTCCTCGTCCGGCAGCCGGTCCAGCGCCTGCCCGACCAGGCGACGCAGCGTCGCCGGCCCGATGCCCTCGATGGCCGGATACACCGGATCGAGCGCATCGCCGAGCTCGCCGTCCTCGTCTTCGGTCAGCACCCGATAGCTCGGGTGCACGATTTCCAGCCCCTGCTGCCCGGGCCGCGGCGTCCCGAAGGCCCGCACGCGCGCGCCGACGCGGAACTGGTTGACCTGCTGCGAACGGAAATGGAAAAAACGCAGCACCAGCGTCGACCCGGAATCCTCCGCGATCGCCACGCGCAGCATCGGCCGATAGCGGAAGCCGCGCTCGACCGCCTCGACGCGGCCCTCCACCTGCGCCGCCACGCCCGGCTGCAGCTGGCGGAGCGGCGTGATGTGCGTGCGGTCTTCGTACTGCCGCGGCAGGTGCAGCCACAGGTCCTGCAGGGTCTGCAGTCCGCGCGCCGCCAGTTTTTCCGCCATCGCCGGGCCAACGCCCGACAGCGACTTCAGTGCGACATCACCACTGGACGCGAGCGCGGGCGTCGCCATCCCGTCGTGGGATCAGCCGAGCACCATCACCGCGTCGACCTCGAACAGCACGCCCTTGGGCAGCGCGGACACCTCGATGGTCGAGCGCGCGGGATACGGCGCCTCGAAGTACTCAGCCATCACCGCATTGACCGCGGCGAACTGCGACAGGTCGGTGAGGTATAGGCCGACACGGGCGATGTCGGCCAGAGAACCGCCCGCCGCTTCCGCGACTGCACGGAGGTTGTCGAAAGCGCGCCGCGCCTGCGCGTCGATGCCGCCTTCGACGACCTCGCCGCTGGCGGGGTCGAGCGGGATCTGGCCGGAGAAGAACACCGTATTGCCCGCGCGGGTGGCCTGCGAATACGGGCCGATCGCGGCGGGGGCCTGGTCGGTCTGGATCGGGGTACGGGGCATCGGGCGTCTCGGTTCGGAATGGGCCGATTATAGGTCGGTGGCACGGCGCGCACGGCGCGTACGGCGCGGGCCGCGGCTACAGGCGCTGCACGCCATGCACCACCGCGAGCCTGCGGGTGCGGCGGATGACATCGGCCAGGTGCTGGCGGTTGCGGACCTGGATCCCGAAGCGGATCACCGCCACGCTGGTGTCGCGCTCCAGGTATTCCACGCCTTCGATGTTGGAATCGGCCTTGGCGATCGCCGCGGCCACTTCGGCCAGCGAACCGGGCCGGTTCTCGGTTTCGATGATGAGTGCGACCGGATACTCGCCGATGACTTCGCGATCCCAGCCGATCGCCACCCAGCGATCCGGCGACTTGCGGTACTCGGCGACATTGGGGCAGTCCAGCCGATGCACGACGATGCCCTTGCCGGCGGTGTGGTAGCCCATGATCTCGTCGCCGGGGATCGGCATGCAGCAGTTGGCGAAGCTGATCACACCGCGCTCGTGGCCGGTGATCAGGATGCGATCGCCGCGGCGGTGCATGTGCTCGCCGGCGGGAACCGCGCCCGTGGCATCGGCCTGCGCCAACGCCATGGCCACCTGCGAGGGCATGCGGTTGCCCAGCGCGATGTCGGCCAGCAGCTCTTCCAGGCGCGGATAGCGCAGCTCGGCCAGGTAGGCGTCCAGCCGCGTCTGCGGCAGCCTGTCGAGCGGGGTGCCCACGTCCTCCAGCGCACGGTCGAGCATGCGGTGGCCCAGCGTGACCGCGTCTTCGTGTTCGAGTTGCTTGAGCTGTGCACGGATCGCGGTGCGCGCCTTGCCCGTGGCCACGAACTCCAGCCACTGCGGCTTGGGCAGCGAGGATTTCGCGGTGACGATCTCCACGGTCTGGCCGCTGACCAGCTTGGTGCGCAGCGGCACCAGCTTGCGGTCCAGGCGCGCGGCCACCGCGGTGTTGCCCACGTCGGTGTGCACGGCGTAGGCGAAGTCGAGCGCGGTCGAGTTGCGCGGCAGCGACAGGATGTCGCCCTTGGGCGAGAACAGGTAGACCTCGTCGGGGAACAGGTCGACCTTCACGTTCTCCAGGAATTCCAGAGACGAACCGGTGGCGCGCTGCGATTCGAGCAGGTTGGCGATCCACGAATGCGCGCGCGCCTGCGCGCCGCTGGGGGCCGAGCCGTGCTTGTAGGCCCAGTGCGCGGCGATGCCGCGCTCGGCGATCAGGTCCATCTCCTCGGTGCGGATCTGCACCTCGATCGGCGAACCGTAGGGGCCGAACAGCACGGTGTGCAGCGACTGGTAGCCATTGGCCTTGGGGATCGCGATGAAGTCGCGGAAGCGCCCGTCCAGCGGCTTGTAGACCGAATGCGCCACGCCCAGCGCGTGGTAGCAGTTGGCCACCGAACCCACGACGATGCGAAAGCCGAATACGTCCATCACCTGGGCGAAGGTCTTTCCCTCGCTGCGCATCTTGTTGTAGATGCTCCACGGCGATTTGACCCGGCTCACCAGCCGGTATTCCAGGCCTTCGCTCGTCAGCCGCTGCGCCAGCTGCGCCTCGATCTTGGCCATCGCCTCGCGCCGCAGCATCGGCTGGCTGCGGATGTGTTTTTCCAGGATCAGGTGGCGCAGCGGATGCAGGGCATGGAAGCCTCGGTCCTGCAGCTCGGCCTTGATCAGGTTCATGCCCAGGCGCTGCGCGATCGGCGCGTAGACCTCAAGCGTCTCCAGCGCGATGCGCTCGCGCGCAGGACCGGGCTGGGCGCCGAGGGTGCGCATGTTGTGCAGGCGGTCGCTGAGCTTGATCAGGATCACGCGCAGGTCGCGGGCCATCGCCAGCATCATCTTGCGGAAGCTTTCGGCGGCCGCTTCCTGGCGGTTGCTGAAGTGCAGCTTGTCGAGCTTGGTGACGCCGTCGACCAGCTCGGCCACGGTCTCGCCGAACTCTTCGGCCAGCTGCGCGCGGGTGAGCGGCGTGTCCTCGATGGTGTCGTGCAGGATCGCCGCCACCAGGGTCTCGACGTCGACCTTCTGCTCGGCCAGCACCCGCGCCACCTCCACCGGGTGGGTGATGTAGGGCTCGCCGGACCTGCGCGTCTGCCCGGCATGCGCCGCCGCGCCCACCGCCCAGGCCCGCCGCAGCAGGGCACGCTGGTCTGCCGGCAGGTATCCGGCCGCGCGCTCGAACACGCGCACGTAGTCCGGCACGTCCTCCTCGGACGAAGGCACGGGCTGGATCAGGACGGGAGCGCCGGAAGTCATCCCGCGAGCCTAATTGGAAGGCAGGAAATAGGGAATGGGGACGCGACGCGGACGCTGGACGAGGCAGGCGCGACGCCCAGCCTGCGTCCCTCGCGGCCGCCGCGAATACTGCGGAAAAACAAAAGGCATTTCTCCCGACTCACCGCCACCGGACCGAACTCATTCCGGAAGGAGAAGCGCCAAACAAAAGCCCCGCGAAGCGGGGCCTTGTCGAGTCACCTTGGGCGATGGCCGGAACGGCCCGGAGGCCGGTTCGCGGCTCCCGCCCCGCGACCGGAACTCAGATGTCGTCACCCTTCATGTCGTCATCGCCGGCAACCACTTCGGCCGCGGCCCACTCCAGCGCCTCGCGCTCCTTGCGCTCGCGCTCGGCCTTGTCGACAGCGTCGATGAACGGCTGGTCGATGCGGCGCGCGGCGATCTCGCGCAGCGCCAGCACGGTCGGCTTGTCCTGCGCCTCGGTGTTGTCGATCTGCGGATCGACGCCGTTGGCGAGCTGGCGCGCGCGCTTGGCGGCCATCATGACGAGTTCGAAGCGGTTGTCGACGACTTCCAGGCAATCTTGCACGGTGATGCGGGCCATAGGTCTCCCGGCGGCCTGTGGCCGTCGATCTATTCGGATAGGACCGGGCATTCTAGGGAATCCGCCCCCCGCGCGCAATACCCGACGTTTGAAATCAGTAGCTTGCGTCAGAAACAGCGCTCACGGCCCGCCTGGTTCAGCCTTCGGCGAGCAGTGCGGCAATCAAGCCGGCATGGCGCTGCACCTGGAGCGTGCGGCGCAGGCGACTGGCCAGGAAGATCGCGCACATCTCGTCCACCGCGAGGTCGAAGTCCTCGTTGACGATCACGTAGTCGAATTCTCCGTGGTGCGACATCTCCTCGCGGGCGTTGGCCATGCGCTGGGCGATGACCTCCTCGCTGTCCTGGCCACGCTTGCGCATGCGCTCTTCGAGCGCGGTGCGCGAGGGCGGCAGGATGAACACGCTGACCGCATCGGGCACCTGGGATTTGACCTGCTGCGCGCCCTGCCAGTCGATCTCCAGCAGTACGTCGCGCCCGGCCGCCAGTTGCGGCTCGACCGACTGCCGCGCCGTGCCCTTCCAGTCGCCATGTACCTGCGCGTACTCGAAGAAATCACCGGCCGCGATCATCGCCTTGAACTCGTCGGCAGCGACGAAGTGGTAATGCTCGGCATGGCGTTCGCCCGGCCGCGGCGCGCGCGACGTGAACGAGATCGACAGGCAGATGTTGCGATCCCGTGCCAGGCAGGCGTTGACGATGCTGGACTTGCCGGCGCCGGAGGGCGCGGCCACGATGAACAGGGTTCCACGCATCGGGCCGGGACTCGGGATTGCGGGCTGGGGATTGGACACGGCGGATTCGCGGCGGGGTCGGTCGGCAATCGTACCGGCTTGGGGCCCGATCCCGAATTCCGGCTCCGGGCTCACTCGATGTTCTGCACCTGCTCGCGGATCTGGTCGATCAGCACCTTCAGCTCCACCGCGGCATTGCTGGTGCGGGCGTCGACCGACTTGGAGCCGAGCGTATTGGCCTCGCGGTTGAACTCCTGCAGCAGGAAATCCAGGCGACGCCCGACCGGCTCCTTCTGCCGGAATACGCGCCGGATCTCGTCGATGTGGCTGGACAGGCGGTCGAGCTCCTCGTCTACGTCGAGCTTCTGCAGCGACAGCACCAGCTCCTGCTCGACGCGCGCGGGATCGGCGCCCTGGGCTAGCTCGGCCAGGCGCGCCTGCAGCTTGGCGCGCTGGCCGTCGCGGATCAGCGGCACGAGCCCGCGCACCTCGCCGGCGATCCGCTCGATGCCGTCCACGCGCTCGAGGATCGCGGTCACCAGCTTGCCGCCCTCGCGCTCGCGCGCAGCGACGAAGTCAGCGAGCACCACGTCGAGCAGGGCCAGCGCCTGCGCCTGCAGCTCGGCCGGATCGCCCGCCTGCGACTGCAGCACGCCCGGGAACTGCAGCAGTTCGACCAGGCCTACCCGCAGCTCGGGAAAACGGCTCCGAAGCCCGCCGGCCAGCTCGCCCAGCCGCTCGACCAGCGCCTGGTCCACCTGCAGCGACACCGCGCCCTCGCTCGGGCGCAGGCGCAAGGTCAGGTCCAGCTTGCCGCGCGAAACGCGCGTGGAGACGCGTTCACGCAACGCAGGTTCGAGTGCGCGCAGCTCGTCGGGCAGGCGAACGCCGAGCTCGAGGAAACGATGGTTGACCGCACGCATCTCGCAGCCCAGCGTGCCCCACGGGGTGTTGCGCTCGCCCGAGGCGTAGGCGGTCATGCTGCGGATCGACATCGGCATTCCAGTGCGTCTGGGGAGGCAATGGTAATCTGGCGCCCCTTATTTATGCCGGAAATCCACGCATGAGCATTGCCCGCCCCAGCGGCCGCGCGCCCGACCAGCTGCGCGAAGTTCGCATCGAGCGCGGCTACACCCGTCATGCGGAGGGTTCGGTGCTGGTTTCCTTCGGCCAGACCCGCGTGCTGTGCAACGCCAGCGTCGACAACAAGGTGCCCGGCTTCCTGCGCGGCAAGGGCGAGGGCTGGGTGACTGCCGAGTACGGCATGCTGCCGCGCGCCACCCATACCCGCAGCGACCGCGAGGCCTCGCGCGGCAAGCAGGGCGGGCGCACGCTGGAAATCCAGCGTCTGATCGGCCGCACCCTGCGCGCATGCGTCGACCGCGGCGCACTGGGCGAACGCACCATCACCCTGGACTGCGACGTGCTGCAAGCCGACGGCGGCACCCGCACCGCGGCCATCACCGGCGCCTATGTCGCCCTGGTGGACGCCGTGCGCTGGCTGCAGAAGCGGCGCGAGATCACCCGCGACCCGGTGTTCGGCGCGGTGGCCGCGGTGTCGGTCGGCGTGTATCGCGGCGTGCCGGTGCTCGACCTGGACTATGCCGAGGACAGCAACTGCGACACCGACATGAACGTGGTGATGAACGACGGCGGCGGCTTCATCGAGTTGCAGGGCACGGCCGAGGGCCACGCCTTCCGCCGCGACGAGCTCGATGCCCTGCTTGGCCTGGCCGAAGGCGGCATCGCAACCCTGCTCGAACGCCAGCGGGAAGCACTGGCGCAATGAGCGCCGCGCCGCGGCCGCTGGTGCTGGCATCCAGCAACGCGGGCAAGCTGGATGAGTTCCGCGCGCTGCTGGCCGGCGACGGCTTCGAGGTGCGCGCGCAAAGCGGGTTCGGCGTGGCGGACGCGGATGAAACCGGCCTGAGCTTCATCGAGAACGCGATTCTCAAGGCACGCCACGCCTGCCTCGCGACGGGCCTGCCAGCGCTGGCGGACGATTCGGGGCTGTGCGTGGATGCGCTCGACGGCGCCCCCGGCCTGTATTCGGCGCGCTATGCCGGTGGCCACGGCGACGCGGAACGCAATATCGACCGGCTGCTGCGCGAACTGGCCGATGTCCCGGACGAGCATCGCGGCGCGCACTTCGTCTGTGCGCTGGCGCTGCTGCAGCACGCGCACGACCCGCAGCCGATCGTGGTCGAGGGCCGCTGGCGCGGGCGCATCCTGCGCGAGCGCCGCGGCAGCGGCGGCCACGGCTACGACCCGGTGTTCCTCGACCCGGCGCACGGCCAGACCGCGGCGGAAATGCCGCTGGCAGCCAAGAACCGGATCAGCCATCGCGGACAGGCGCTGGCGCTCCTGCGAACGCGGCTTTCCGCGGTTTCAACACATGTTGGCGATGCCCTCCATGGCGCAACACGATCGCCCTGACGACCACCTGCCCGGTCCTCCGCGGCCGGACGTAGAGCCGCGCGCGGACCAGTGGTCCACGGAGGCGCAGCTCCATCCCCCGCCGCTGTCGCTGTACGTGCACCTGCCCTGGTGCGTGCGCAAGTGTCCCTATTGCGATTTCAACTCGCACCAGGCGCGTGGACCGCTGCCGTTCGAGCCCTATGTCGACGCGCTGCTGGCCGACCTGGACCACGACCTGCCGTTGGCCTGGGGCCGGACCGTGCATTCGGTGTTCTTCGGCGGGGGCACGCCCAGCCTGTTCCCGGCTGCCGCGATCGACCGCTTCCTGCAGGGCGCTTCGGCGCGCCTGCGCTTCGCACCGGGGCTGGAAATCACCCTGGAGACCAACCCGGGCACCGCCGAGCACGGCCGTTTCAACGAGTACCTGGCCGCGGGCGTGAACCGGATCAGCTTCGGCATCCAGAGTTTCGATGACGGCTGCCTGCAGCGGCTGGGCCGCATCCACGACGCCGCCCAGGCCGAGGCGGCGGTGAAGCTGGCGCAGGATGCCGGATACGACAACCTCAACCTGGACCTGATGTATGCCCTGCCCGGCCAGTCGCTGCCGATGGCGCTGCAGGATGTGGAGCGCGCCCTGGCCCTGGCGCCGGCGCATGTCTCGCACTACCAGCTCACCCTGGAGCCCAATACCGTGTTCGCCGCACGGCCGCCCGAGGGCATTCCCGACGAGGACCTGGCCTGGGACATGCAGGAACACTGCCAGGCGCTGCTGGCCCGGTCGGGTTACGCGCAGTACGAAGTGTCGGCCTACGCACGTCCCGGGCGGCAGTGCGCGCACAACCTCAATTACTGGCGCTTCGGCGATTACCTGGGGATCGGCGCAGGCGCGCACGGCAAGCTCACCCTGGGCGCGGAGCAGGCGATCCTGCGGCGCTGGAAGCTCCGCCACCCCAGCGCATGGCTGGCGGCCGCCGGCACTGCCGCCGCCATCGGTGGCGACGAGCGCATCGCCGCAACGCAGCGCCCCTTCGAGTTCATGCTCAACGCGCTGCGGCTGGTGGAGGGCTTCGCCCTGTCGGATTTCCAGGCGCGCTGCGGCCTGCCCGTAGCCGCGATCGAGGCGCCACTGGCGCAGGCCGTGGACCGGGGGTGGCTGCTGCACGAAGGCGGCCGCGTCGTGCCCACCGCGCTGGGACGCCGCTTCGGCAACGACGTGATCGCACTGTTCCTCGATGACGGTCCTGCCCCCGCAAGTGGGCAATCCGTCGCAGTCGTGTAAGTATTCCCGCACCTCGGGCCGGTCACAGGCAATGCCGACAACCATTTCCAGAGACCCCGCGACACCGCGGTCCATCGCCGCGGCGGGGTTGCCCCGCCGGGTCCGCGCCGCGCTGGAAGCCGCACTGACCATGGCAACGGATGCCATCGAGCCGAAACTGGGCTCGATGCTCGACGAGTTCGAGGAAGAGCTGTTCCGGCTGGCCGACCAGGCGCGCAGCCCAGGCATGGAATCGGGCTACATGCAGACGCTGCGGGCGTTCCGCCTCAGCCGGGCCGACCTGGTGCCGCGCTTCATCCTCGAGGTCGAGGCTTCCGTGGCCTCCCTGCGCAGCCCGGCGACCGCGCCATTCGCGTCCGACGCTGCTGAGTCCGGCCGCCCGGCCCAGTCCGGCTTCGGCAAGCTGAGCCTGGTCGACGAGTCGGTGATGGACGAGGGCATGGTGCTGCGCGAGATCGCCAGCCGCCAGGAAGGGCGCGCCAACCTGCCGCTGCACCTGCTCGGCCAGCGCTTCGGCGTACTCGCCGGTGCGCCGGCATTCGACGCCGAACGCCTGCCGCTCGGCCCGCACTCGGTCTGCCGCGCGATCGGCGCCGTGGCCAAGGCGCTGGACATCGAGCACGATTCGCGGCTGCTGCTCTACCGCATCTTCGACCGGCACGTGATGTCGGGCTATCCGCTGGTGCTGGAGGGGCTGGACCGTCTGCTCGACCAGGAAGGCATCCTCACCGGCCTGACCCACGTGCCGGTGCGCGTGCGGCCGTCGCCGCAACGGGTCGATGACGGGCGCGGCGCGGGATCCGGCGCGGGCGGCAGTGATCGCGCCGCTGCGGGCGGCGCCGCCGGACAGCAGATGCCCGGCCGTGACCCGCAGCGTCCGCACACCGGATGGATTGGCGAGCCGATCGAGGCAGCCGAGGTCGACGAGCAGGTCGAGACCGAACAACTGCAGCAGTTGCTGCACAGCCGTCGCGAACTGCTCGGCAAGCTGCGCCCTGCCCGCCGCACCACCGCAGGCGCGGTGATCAGCAGCGAGGATGTGCACGCCGCGCTGGGCCACCTGCAGGCGCAGCCGCTGTCGGTGGCCGGTGCCCCGCAGACCCTGGCCGACGTCAAGCAGACCCTGCTCGCGCAGGCGCGCCAGCGCGGCGGGGTGCACGCGGAGCTGTCGCCACGCGACAACGACACGTTCGAACTGCTGGGCATGCTGTTCAGCAACCTCGAGGAAGAGATCCGCCCCGAGGCGCCCGCGGCGGCCCTGGTCAAGCGGCTGCAGGTGCCGTTGCTGCGCGTGGCGCTGAAGGACAGCGCGTTCTTCGTACGCAGCCGCCACCCGGCGCGGCAACTGCTGAACACGGTGGCCGAGAGCGCGGCCAAGTGGCTCGACGACGCCGATTTCGACCCGCATTTCCTGGCGCCGCTGCAGGGTGCGGTCAACCAGGTGGTCGAGAAATACGACGGCGACATCGAGGTCTTCAGCGCATCCAACGATCAGCTGCAGACCCATCTGCAGACCCAGGTGCGCAAGGCCGAGCTGCTAGAGAAGCGGCATACCGAGGCCGCGCGCGGCAAGGAGAAGCTCGAGGTCGCCAAGCTGCGCGCCGCCGAGGTCATGACCGAGCTGGTCGGCGACCAGCGCCTGCCGCGCTTCAGCCGTGCCCTGCTCAACCAGGCCTGGGCCGACGTGTTGACCCTGACCCTGCTGCGCCAGGGCGAAGGCTCGGACGCCTGGGCCCGGCAGGTCGACGCCACCCGTCGCATCACCGAAGCCTGCACGCGTGACGATGCCGAGCGCGATCCGGAATTGGTCGCGCATATCGAATCGGCGCTGGCCCAGGTCGGCTACCACGGCGACGAGGCCAGCGTCATCGCGCAGCGCCTGACCAGCAGCCGGCCCGACGAGGAGGAGGGCGACCCCGCGTCGCGCACCGAGCTGGCGATGAAGCTCAAGGCGCGCACCCGTCTGGGCGAGGACGCCGAGCACAAGAAGCCGGTACTGGCGCCGCGCACGCCCGAAGAGCAGGCGCGCTACGAGCAACTGCGCGTGCTGCCATTCGGCACCTGGATCGAGTTCACCACCAACCAGCAGGGCGACGTGGTGCGGCGCCGGCTGTCCTGGTACAGCCTGATCACCGGCAATGCCCTGTTCGTCAACAATCGCGGTCAGCGCATGGGCGAGCAATCGCTCGACAGCGTGGCACGGTTGCTGGCCGCGGGGCAGGCACGGATCGTCACCAGTGGCCAGGCCCGCCTGGTCGATCGCGCCTGGCAGGCGGCCATGCACGCGCTGCGCAGTTTCGCCGGGCTCGGCGAACGCGACGACGCACCGGAGGCGCAGGCATGACGCAGGAATACAGGCGCGCCAAGCGGCGCAAGGCGTCCGACACCATCCTGGTCACCGATGCGATGACCGAACAGGTGATCGGCCGCATCGGCAACGTGTCCCAGACCGGCCTGCTGCTGATCGCCAGCGAACCGCTGGTCGACGACGCGCTGTACCAGCTGCAGTTCACCCTGCCCCACGAGCAGGGATCGGTCGCGGTCGATGTCGGCGCACACCTGCTGTGGATGGATCACGCCAGCGCGCGCTCGCAGCTGTGGGCGGGATTCCGCTTCATCGCGCTGGGCGCCGAGCAGACCCGGAACCTGCGCAGCTGGATCGAGGCGCCGGGGAGTCATTACGAGTAAGCGGGCAAGGCGCGAAGATCGCGTTTGGCGCCCCGGAATCCCGGGGGTAATCGATGCCGCCCGCGGCAGGGTGTGCTGCGGGCGCAGCGACGGACCGATGGCCGACGGCACCTGCAGCGAACCGGGCCATGCGGCAGAATGACGCTACGTTCTCGCGCGGAATTCCCCCCATGTCCACTGCCGCCTCCCTGTACGCCGACCACCTGGCCACCCTGCAGGCCCGCACCGCGACCGCGCTCGAGCGCGGCGGTTTCGAACACCTGGTGGTGCCCAGCGGCACCCTGCATTACCAGGTGTTCGACGACCGCGACTACCCCTATGCGGCCAACCCGCAGTTCAAGCACTGGCTGCCGCTGACGCGCAATCCGGGCAGCTGGATCGTCGCCACCCCGGGCGAGAAGCCGAAACTGGTCTACCTGCAGCCGCGCGACTACTGGCACGTGGTGCCGCAGGCACCGGAGGGCTACTGGGTCGACCACTTCGACATCGTGGTGGTCCGCAAGCCCGAGGACGCACTCAAGCACCTGCCGCGCAATGCGCAGCGCTGCGCGGTGCTGGGCGAGGCGCAGAGTGCGCTGGGCAAGTACGGCGCGTTCCGTCCCAACAATCCGCAGCCGGTGCTCGACTACCTGGAGTACCACCGCGCATTCAAGACGCCGTACGAAATCGAGATGATGCGCGAAGCCACCCGCCGCGGCGTGCGCGCGCACCTCGCTGCCGAGCGCGCTTTCCGCAGCGGCGCCAGCGAGTTCGGCATCCACCTGTCGTACTGCCAGGCAGCGGGCCAGGACGCGGGCGAACTGCCCTACTCCAACATCGTCGCGCTCAACGAACACGGCGCAGTCCTGCACTACACCGAACTCGACCGCGTGCCGCCCAAGCCGGTGCGCAGCTTCCTGCTCGATGCCGGCGCCAGCCACGGCGGCTACGCCTGCGACATCACCCGCACCCATGCGCACGACACCGCCGGCGATTTCCAGGCGCTGATCGATGCGGTCGACAGGGCCGAGCAGGCGATGTGCGCACAGGTGCGCAGCGGCGTCGACTACCGCCAGCTGCACCTGGATGCGCACCTGGCGCTGGCCGGCATCCTCAAGGACGCCGGCATCATCACCGTGTCGGCCGAGGAAGCCGTGGCCACCGGCGTCAGCAGCGCGTTCTTCCCGCATGGCATCGGCCACGGGCTGGGCCTGCAGGTCCATGACGTCGCAGGCTTCGCGGCTTCCGATCGTGGCGGCACCATCCCCAAGCCGGAAGGCCACCCCTATCTGCGCCTGACCCGCAGCCTGGAGCCGGGCTTCGTGGTCACGATCGAGCCGGGCATCTACTTCGTCGACATGCTGCTGGAAGACCTCAAGGCCGCAGGCCGCGGCGGCAGCGTGGACTGGAATCGCGTCGAAGCGTTCCGCCCCTACGGTGGCATCCGTATCGAGGACAACGTGGTGTGCACCGATGGCGATCCGCTCAACCTGACCCGCGAGGCCTTCGCCGCGGTCTGACCTGGAGCCTGCACCCGGCAGATGCAGGCGCCGATTTTCCTGTGATGGCGCGGGTTTTACGGCGCTGCCATCACCTGTTGCCGTGCTGCAACATCGCCGGCGGCCAAAATCGGTAAGAATCGGTTCACCGGCCGGGCCGGTCGTCATGGCCGAGCCCCGCCCGGAATTCGCGTTCTTCAATGCTCCACTTTTCGGGGGAGGGTTCATGCTCGAGCAGTACGGATTGGCGCTGGCACTCGTGTGCGCAGTGGTCGCGATCGTCTACGGCATCATCCAGGCGCAGTGGATCAACCGGCAGCCCGCCGGCAATGCGCGCATGCAGGAAATCGCAGGCGCGATCCAGGAAGGCGCACGCGCCTACCTCAACCGGCAATACCTGACGATCGGCATCGCCGGCGCGGTGCTGTTCGTGCTGGTCGGGATCTTCCTCGACTGGTACACGGCGATCGGTTTCCTGCTCGGCGCGGTGCTGTCGGGCGCGGCCGGCTACATCGGCATGAACGTCTCGGTACGGGCCAACGTGCGTACCGCGGAAGCCGCGCGCAGGGGCATCGGCCCGGCAATGGATGTTGCCTTCAGGGGCGGCGCGATCACCGGCATGCTGGTCGTGGGCCTGGGCCTGCTGGGCGTGGCCGGGTACTGGGCGGTGCTCAACTACGGATTCAAGCTGCCGACTTCCGACGTGCTGCACGCACTGGTCGGCGTGGCCTTCGGCTCGTCGCTGATCTCGATCTTCGCGCGCCTGGGCGGCGGCATCTTCACCAAGGGCGCGGACGTCGGCGCGGATCTGGTCGGCAAGGTCGAGGCTGGCATTCCGGAGGACGACCCGCGCAACCCGGCGGTGATCGCAGACAACGTGGGCGACAACGTCGGCGACTGCGCCGGCATGGCCGCCGACCTGTTCGAAACCTATGCGGTCACGGTGATCGCGACAATGCTGCTGGGCTACCTGATGGTCACCGAGGTCGGCAGCAACGGCGTGCTGTATCCGCTGGTGCTGGGCGGCGTGTCGATCATCGCCTCGATCGTCGGCGCGTTCTTCGTCAAGGTGAAGGCCGGCGGTTCGATCATGGGCGCGCTGTACAAGGGCGTGATCGTCTCGGGCGTGCTGGCGGCGATCGCCTACTTCCCCATCACGCAGCAGTTGATGGCCGACAACAGCCACGGCGCGATGAACATCTACTGGTGCGCGCTGATCGGCCTGGTGCTGACCGGCGCGATCGTGTGGATCACCGAGTACTACACCGGCACGCAGTACGGGCCGGTCAAGCACGTGGCGCAGGCCAGCACCACCGGCCACGGCACCAACATCATCGCCGGCCTCGGCGTATCGATGAAGTCGACCGCGCTGCCGGTAGTGGCGGTGTGCGCGGCGATCTGGGCCTGCTTCGCGCTGGGTGGGCTGTACGGCATCGCGATCGCGGCGACGGCAATGCTGTCGATGGCCGGCATGATCGTCGCGCTCGACGCCTACGGCCCGATCACCGACAACGCCGGCGGCATTGCCGAGATGGCGGAACTGCCACCGGAAGTGCGCGAGGTCACCGACCCGCTCGATGCGGTCGGCAACACCACCAAGGCCGTGACCAAGGGCTATGCGATCGGTTCGGCGGCACTGGCGGCGCTGGTGCTGTTCGCCGACTACACCCATAACCTGGAAGCGGCCAACCCGGGCGCGGTGTTCGCGTTCGACCTGTCCGACCACCGGGTCATCATCGGCCTGCTGATCGGCGGTCTGATCCCCTACCTGTTCGGCGCGATGGCGATGGAGGCGGTGGGCCGCGCGGCGGGCAGCGTGGTGGAGGAAGTGCGCCGCCAGTTCCGCGAGATCCCCGGGATCATGCAGGGCACCGGCAAGCCGGACTACAGCCGCGCCGTGGACATGCTGACCAGGTCGGCGATCAAGGAAATGATCGTGCCTTCGCTGCTGCCGGTCGCGGTTCCGGTCGTGGTCGGCCTGCTGCTCGGGCCGGAGGCGCTGGGTGGTCTGCTGATCGGCACGATCGTGACGGGCCTGTTCGTGGCGATCTCGATGACCACCGGCGGCGGCGCCTGGGACAACGCCAAGAAGTACATCGAGGACGGCAACTTCGGCGGCAAGGGCTCCGAGGCGCACAAGGCCTCGGTCACCGGAGACACGGTGGGCGATCCCTACAAGGACACTGCCGGCCCCGCGATCAACCCGCTGATCAAGATCATCAACATCGTCGCACTGCTGATGGTGCCGCTGCTGTAGCAGGAGCCTGGCAACGACAGGAGAAGGGCGGCCATGCGGCCGCCTTTTTCTTTTGGTTCTCCCGCTACATGGGATCGCCCGCATTCAACGCGACATGATCATGCCTGCGGCAGGGATCGTCCCAGACCGGGGGCTGCTCCCCTGCCTCGGTCAGCCATCCATGGCTGACTCGCCGCCGCCGCGCATCCATGCGCTGCTTTCCGCAACCCCCGGCCCGGAACGACCATCGCCAGTCACTGACGGGGCTTCGAAAAGCCGACCATCGAAGCATCGCAGCACCAGTCGCAGTGAGCCGCGCGTTGACGACCGGGGGTCGCGGAAAGCAAAACATGAATGTTTTGCGCGCGAGTCAGGGCAGGGAGAGCGTGGATGGCTTGCGCGGCATGCCGCGCATCCACGCGAGTGCCCGGCGCGCTGGCGTCGGGCCGGACCGCGCAGCGGCCCTGACCGAGCGAAGAGCGACCCCGATCGACAGCGCGCGGCGTCCAACTGGAACCGCGACCCATGGCGCCGCTCCGAGCCTGCAGACGGCAAAGCGACGCCCGACCCAGGCACCGGCGTGCACCGTGACCCGACAAGCTGTCACTCTGGCTCGGCGAACGCACCGCGCGCGCAGTCGAACCAGGGCGTGCACAGTTCCCGTTGCGCGCTGGCGTCCGTCGTCTGCCACACCTCGACCCCAGCGCCGCGTTCCGGCGCGAAGAACCGGTCCTGCTCGAACGGCGCGACGCCCAGACACCAGCGCAGGCGCTGCGGCGCTGACGACGGGATCGCGAAGCGGAAGCCGTCCTCGAGCACGGCGCCGGCGTCGAGCTTCAGCGCCAGTGGCGTATGCGGACTGGTGGGACCGGTTGGTCCGGCTGCGGCCGGGCGCGCGACGTGGCGTAATACCACGGTACCGTCGCCGGCGTCTTCGAAGCTCGGCGCAGCGACCGCGCCCTTGGCCTGTCGTCCACTCAGGACCGCATGTCGATCGCCGCGATCGAAGACGGCCACCGCAGCCTCACCGGCGTTGCGCAGCAGGTAACGCAGTTCGACCGTGTCGGCCGACGGCATGGACAGCTGTACCTCCAGACGCAGATGGCCGTCTTCGACGCTGCTGGAAGCGGACGTGGTCGGGTGCATGGGTCTGCTCGGCTGCATGGGCATGGGTGCATTGTCGGCGGCGACGGGCAGCCCGGTCGTCATGGCAGCCGCCAGCAGCAGGCACGGCAACCATGCCGCGCGGGTGCGTCCGGGAAGAGCGCGACCGTCGTCGGGCCGGCCCACGAAAAACGGGCAGCCTGCGCTGGACGCAGGCTGCCCCCTCCATCCCTGGAGTGCGTGATCGCGGCTCCCTGCCCCGATCACAACCTGTAGCTGGGACGATCCGGCAGGCCCAGTTCCTCGCGCAGGCCGTTCTCGGTCAGGTGGTCCGGATTGGCCGTGGTCGGGGGCGTGCCGGGATCGCCGTCGAAATCGAAGGCCGGTGCCGTGGTCTCCAGCCCCACCGCCTGCCGCTCGGAGTTGGAAATGCCGCGATCGGCAACTTCCGGCCCGCTGTAGTTGCCCGGTTGCAGGGTGCCGTTGGCGAAGTTGTAGGCGTGCGACATCTCGTGGTACAGCACCACCACCGGCGCCGGGAACGCGTCCATGTGGAAGGACGGGTTGTAGCGGATGTCGGTCTGCACGCCGGGGCCGGCGATGCCGTTGGTGATCTGCACGTCCGGCCAGGTCGCGTCGTCGTTGGCCGGCATCGCATAGCCGTTGTGCTCGTTCGACAGCTCCTTGATCGTGACCGTATTGCCCTTGCCTGCGGCGGTCGCGTCGAACTCCGCCAGCATCCGCTGGCCATTGGGCGAGCCGCGCAGGAACTCGATTTCGGCCTGCACCCGCTGCACGAAGGCATCCGAACCCTCGACGCGCAGGCTGCTGCCCGCCTGCGGGTCGATCTCGACATTGATCACGGTCGGCCGGGTACCGGTGGCGGCATTGATCAGGTCGCCGAGTTCGGCGTAGACGGTGGTCCGGTCGCCCGCGCCCTGGATGGTGTCGCGGCCGGCGCCCGCATAGATGCTGCTGGCAGCGCTGGCGGCATGGATGGTGTCGTCGCCCAGGCCACCGGAGACCATGTCGCCGGTGCCGCGGCTGCGGAGGATGTCGTTGCCGGCGCCGCCCTCGAGGAAGTTGCGCCCCGCGCCGCCGTCGATGGTGTCGTTGCCGTCGCCACCGTGGATCACGTCGACGCCGCTGCCGCCCTGGATGACGTCGTCACCGCTGCCGCCGAACACGTCGTTGCGGCCGCCGCCGGTCAGGGTGACGCTGTCGTCGCCCGCACCGGCATCGACGCGGTTGTCGCCGCTGCCGGCGATGTCGATCCTGTCGTCGCCATCGCCGGTGTCGGCGACGATGTTCACGGTGACGTTGGCCGCCACTTCGATCACGTCGTCGCCCGCCCCGGTGCGGATGGTCAGCTCCTGCCCCTGCGCCAGGGTGACGGCATAGGACTGGCCGTTGACCTTGACGTCCAGGGTGCCGTCGTCACGCTGGCTTACCCCGACGCTGTCGTTCGCGCCGCCGGTGGTGAGCACCAGCTGGTCGGCGCTGACATAGGTCTGCCCGGCGCCGGCATCGCCGATGGTGCGCTCGCGGGCGATCTGGATGTCGCCGTCGCGGTGCAGCGGCTCGATCCGCACCTGCTTGCCGTCCGGCGTCTGTCCGAGCGTGAGCTCCGCCGGATTGCTGCGGGTGCCGTCGATCTCGGTCGCCCCGAAGCGCGGCAGGAACGACAGCCACGCGGTGTCCTCGACGCTGCCCGGATCGATCGGATCGAGCTCCAGGTCCGACGGCGAGGCCAGGCGGTTGCTGTCCACCGAAGGGTCTTCCCAGTAGCCATCGGTACGCGGCAGGGCGGCGTCGGCGACGCGGGAGGTGTCGGTGATCGACATGGCGTGGACACTCGCAGGACCGGATGACGGGTCCATATGTACGCCTGCGTATGGGCGCCGCCCAGCTGGGGCTGACCCTGCCTCGGGAAAACCCTGTACCCCTCTGCCGCCCCGGGCGCGGCTTTACTGCATCGCAGCATCCGGTCGCGTAGAATGCCGCTCCCACCATGCGGGCCGCGTGCCCGTGCCGCAGGAGTTGCACCCCATGGGTCTCGGCCACGTCTCTACCGGGAAGAATCCCCCGGACGAAATCAACGTCATCATCGAGATCCCCAAGGACGCCGAGCCGGTCAAGTACGAGGTCGACAAGGAGAGCGGCGCGATCTTCGTTGATCGCGTGCTGTCCACGCCGATGCGCTACCCCTGCAACTACGGCTATGTCCCGAACACGCTCTGCGGCGATGGCGACCCGGCCGACGTGCTGGTGGTGCTGCCGCTACCGCTGGTGCCCGGCTCGGTGATCCGCTGCCGCCCGGTGGGTGTGCTGAAGATGACCGACGAGGCCGGCAGCGACGAGAAGCTGCTGGCGGTGCCCGTGACCAAGGTCTTCCAGGGCTATGCCCACGTCGAGAACATCGACCAGGTGAGCACCCACTGGCTCGAACGCATCGGCCATTTCTTCGAGCACTACAAGGACCTGGAAAAGGGCAAGTGGGTCAAGCTCGAAGGCTGGGGCGGCGCCGAGGAAGCAAAGCGGATCCTCGTCTACGCGATCGAGCGCCACAACGCGGAAGTCGCGGCGAAAGCCTGATTCCGATCATCCGAGGCTGGCGCGTTCAGCGCCGTCAAGCAGGGACGGCCCCGTGGGACCGTCCGTCACCAGGCGCCGGATCCCGACGCCCTACTGCGTCCAGCGCCCCGGGCCACTCGACTCGGGCAGCACCTGCGTCGCGAGGCGGCGGTCGCGGTTGAGCAACCTGACCGCGTCGGCCAGGATCGCGGCCGATTCGTGCAGCAGGGGATCCGGACGCTTTTCCGCAGCCTTCTCGCGCGCGGCATCTTCGGCCACGTTGCGCTCGCTGGCCTGCAGGCCGTCATCGGTGCTGCTGTCGGCCAGCGGGTCCAGCGCCAGGCCCAGCGTCTTGCGCTCTTCCTGGCGACGCTTGCGCTTGGCGTCGTCGCGGTCGCGTTCGGCACGGCGCTCGGCCTCGTTGAGCGAGACGTACTTCTTTTCACGCTCGGCGCGGAATTCCGCCACATCCTCCGACCACCAGCGGAACTCGTGGTCGCTGGCCACGCGCTGCTCGTGCAGCGTCTGCAGCTTGGGCAGCAGGGGCGAGAAATCGCCGTAGCGCTGGTGCGGCACCGCAGCGATCTGGCGCCATTCCAGCGCATTGTCGTAGGTGCTCTCGCCGAATTCGCTGGCGTCCACCGTCACCGGGAAGGCCAGGTCAGGCACGATGCCGCGGTTCTGCGTGCTGCTGCCACCGGGCAGGAAGAACTGGGCGATGGTCAACTTGACGTGGCCATAGCGGTCGCCGTCCGATGCCGGCCAGCGGTCCAGCGGCACGATGTTCTGCACCGTGCCCTTGCCGAACGAGGTCTCGCCGATGACCAGGCCGCGACCATAGTCCTGGATCGCACCCGCGAAGATCTCCGAGGCCGAGGCCGAGCTGCGGTTGATCAGCACTGCCAAAGGGCCGTCCCAGGACACGCCTGCGGTGCGGTCGCTCTCCACGCTGATGCGCCCGCCCGATTCGCGCACCTGCACCACCGGGCCCTTGTCGATGAACAGGCCGGTGAGCTCGATCGCCTCGTTGAGCGACCCGCCGCCGTTGTTGCGCAGGTCCAGCACCACGCCATCCACGCCATCTGCACGGAACTGCCCCAGCAGCCTGGCGACGTCGCGCGTGGCCGAGGTGTACTCGCCGTCGCGGCTGCGGCGGCCTTCGAAATCCTGGTAGAACGCAGGCAGCTTGATCACGCCGATGCGCTTGTCCACGCCGCCTTGCGCGGCCGGCGGCAGGGTGATGACCTCCGACTTGGCCGCCTGCTCCTCGAGCTTGATGCGCGCGCGGGTGAGCACCACGCGCACGGGCGTGCTGTCCAGGGTCGCCTCGCCCGGGATCACATCCAGCCGCACCTGGGTCTCCTTCGGGCCCTTGATCTTCTCGACCACGTCGTCCAGGCGCCAGCCGACCACATCGTCCATTGCCCCGCTGGTGCCCTGGCCCACGCCGACGATGCGGTCGCCGGCCTTGAACTTGCCGCTCAGCGCGGCCGGCCCGCCGGCGATCAGTTCGCGGATCACGACCACGTCATCCTGCTTCTGCAACTGCGCGCCGATGCCCTCCAGCGAGAGCGACATGCTCTGCGTGAACAGCTTGGCCGTGCGCGGACTCATGTAGTCGGTGTGCGGGTCGACCGTCGAGGTATACGCGTTGAGGAAGCTCTGGAACGCATCCTCCTGCTTGAGCGCGGCCACGCTGTTGGCCAGGTTGAGATAGCGGCGGTCCAGCGTCTTGCGGATCTCGTCGGACTGCTTGCCGGCAAGCTTGAGCCGCAGCCAGTCGTTGCGCACCGACTGTTTCCACAGCGCGTCGAGCGTGGCGGCGTCGCTGGCCCACGGCGCGTCCTCGCGGTCGTAGATCCAGCGATCCTCACCGGTGAAATCGAAGATGTCCTGCTCGAGAAGCCCGCGCGCCGATGCCACGCGATCGGCCACGCGCTGCTTGTAGACGGCGAAGATCGCGTACGCCGGCTCGAGGTTGCCGCTGCGCACGTTCTCGCCCATCTGCGGCTTGTAAGCCTCGAACCTGGCGATATCGCGGGCGGTGAAGAACAGCTTGGAGCCGTCCAGTGATTCGAGGTAATGGTCGAAGATCTCGGCCGACATGGTCGCGTCGAGGGGCCGCGGCCGGTACGCGTAACGGCTGTCGGACAGCAGGCCGTACACCAGCTTGGAGGTGGTGACCTGTTCGGCGGTAGGCGCTCCCGGCAGCGCATCGCCATCGGCACGCGCCATCAACCCCAGTGGCACGGCGAGTACCAGGGTGATCAGGGACACGGCGGTGAGGCGGTTCAATTTCATCGGGAACGATCCTGGTGTGCGGTCGGTTGGCGCTGCGCCAACGATGCCGCCATGTTCTGACCCCGCGCCAGTGCACAAAGTTGCGCGGCGCGGTCCACTCTATCGGGCTGGGCTGCAGGCCACGTGAATGCGGCAGACCGGGGCCGATCCGGCCTGTCTGCCCACCACATTCGGCCAACCTGCAGGGATCTGCACGCGGTGCGCCGCCTCAGGCGGCCACGCCGGCCCCCATCGCCTGCTGGTCGGCGTGATACGACGAGCGCACCAGCGGCCCCGAGGCCACGTGGCTGAAGCCCAGCGCCATGCCGTACTCCTCCAGCGCCTTGAACTCGTCCGGCGTCCAGTAGCGCAGCACCGGGTGATGGTGCGCGGACGGCTGCAGGTACTGGCCGATGGTGACCATGTCCACGTCGTGCGCACGCAGGTCGCGCAGCGTGCCCTGCACCTGCTCCATGGTCTCGCCGAGGCCGAGCATGATGCCGGACTTGGTCGGCACGCCCGGATGCTGCGCCTTGAACTTCTGCAGCAGGGTCAGCGACCACTGGTAGTCGGCGCCGGGACGCACGTTGCGGTACAGCTCCGGCACGGTTTCGACGTTGTGGTTGAACACGTCCGGGGGCGCCGTGGCCAGGATCTCCAGCGCGCGCTCCATGCGGCCGCGGCCGCGGAAATCGGGGGTGAGGATCTCGATGCGGATCGCCGGCGACTGCGCCCGTACCTCGCGGATGCAGTCGACGAAATGCTGGGCGCCGCCGTCGCGCAGGTCGTCGCGGTCCACCGAGGTGATGACCACGTATTTCAGGCCCATGTCGGCGATGGTGTTGGCCAGGTTCAGCGGCTCGGAGGCGTCCGGCGGTTTCGGCCGGCCGTGCGCGACGTCGCAGAAGCTGCAGCGCCGGGTGCATACCTCGCCGAGGATCATGAAGGTGGCCGTGCCATGGCCGAAGCACTCATGGATGTTGGGGCAGCTCGCTTCCTCGCACACGGTGACCAGGCGGTTTGCGCGCAGCTTGGACTTGAGCGCGGCCACCGCGCCGTTGGACGGAATACGCACCCGGATCCAGGAAGGCTTGCGCAGCACCGGCACATCGGCGAACTGGACCGGTGATCGCCCGATCTTGTCGCCGGCCACCTGCTTCGCCCCTTCCTCAAGCGTCGCCGGCGGGGCGGACTGCATCACCTGCAGCGGGATCGAACGCGGGCTGGACTCGGACATGTCGGCTCAGGCGGCCTCCGCCGCGGCGATGGGAAGGGGTTGGGCCAGGTCGGGCGCGGGCGCCGGACGCAGCGCCAGCCCGAACTGCCGGGCCAGCTCGCCCAGCAGGACGGGCTTGACCGCGTCCATGCCGGACGGACCGCCCAAGTCTAGCATCGAGGTCACCTTCAGCCCCGCGTAGCCGCAGGGGTTGATGCGGCCGAACGGCTCCAGGTCCATGGCGATGTTGAAGGCCAGGCCGTGGAAGCTGCGGCCATGGCGCACGCGGATGCCGAGCGCGGCGACCTTGGCGCCGGCCACGTACACGCCGGGCGCGCCGTCGCGGCGCGTGGCGATGATGTTCCACTCCAGCAGCGTGTCGATGACCGCCTGCTCGATGCGGCACACGTAGTCGCGCACGCCGAGCTTCAGCCGCCGCAGGTCGAGCAGCGGATACACCACCAGCTGGCCCGGGCCGTGGTAGGTCACCTGCCCGCCACGATCGACCTGCAGCACGGGGATGTCGCCCGGCGCCAGCACGTGTTCGGGCTTGCCGGCCTGGCCCAGGGTGAACACCGGATCGTGTTCGACCACCCACAGCTCGTCGAGCGAGCCATCGTCGCGCGCATCGGTGAAGCGCTGCATCGCACGCCACACCGGCTCGTAGGGCTGTCGGCCGAGATCCCGCACCAGACACCCGACCACGCCCGCCTGCGACGCGGGCGGACCTACGCGCACCGACGCGGAAACGCTCACCACATCGCTCGACGCCGCGCTTCGACCGATCGCGACCAGGGGGACAGGCGCCTCACAGGGTCCACTTCACTTCCGGGTGGTTGCGCAGCGCATTGTGCGCCGCCTCGTACTGCTGGCGGTCCAGCGCGCGGAAGTTCAGCTTGACCGACACATAGCGACCGCCGCTGGATTCGCGCCACGAAATGGTCTCGTCCAGCACCTCCAGCCCGGCGGCGGTGAGCAGGCGCGGAATCTCGCTTTCCAGCCCGATGCTCGCCGCACCCATCGCGGTGATCTCGAAAACGCCGGGAAACTGGAAGCCGTGGTCGGGGTTGTCGGATTTGATTTCCATGCGCCGATTATGGGGCCACCCAGCCCGATCCCAAACCGCCCCGCGTGGAACGCAAAAGGCCGCCCGAGGGCGGCCTTTGCGTGCGCTTTGCCGAAACCGCGGCTCAGCGCGAGAGCTGCAGCAGGCTCGAGGACACCCAGCCCTTGTTGCCCAGCTCGTCCTCGACCTCCCACATCACGCCCTGCTTGGCGCCGGTGGGATACAGCATCATCCCCACGTCGAGGTCGCGCACCACGCCCTTGCCGTCGGCACCGCTGAACAGGCGCGCGGGCTTGGTGACCGATACCGCCTGCTGGGCGTTGGCCGCCGAGGCATTCTCGGGCAGGCCACCCAGCTGGGCGACGAGGTCGGTGTAGGCCTGCAGGTAGGCCAGGGTAATGACCTGGCCGAGTTCGGTGTTGGCGTAACCACCGACGCCCGCGGCACCCAGGCCGCCGCCGCCGAACAGGCCGCCGCCCGCGCCCCAGCCGATGTCGGTCTTCTTGGCATGGCCTTCGGACATCGCCACCTGCTCGGACGAGCGGACGTCGGTGACCGTCAGCACCACATCGGCGGTCTTGCTCTTGAAGTTCAGGCCGCCGACCAGTGCGCCCGCGCGGCCGCCGATCAGCCCGCCCAGCAGGCCGCCCACGGCATTGCCGCCGGCGTTGCTGTTGGCGCCGATCAGGTCGGGGACCATCACGTAGTCCGCCGCCTTGATCTGGCCCTTGCCGATGTTGGACCGATTGCGCAGCTCGCCGTCGGCGCCGAGATCGCGCTCGCGCATGGCCGCGCCCAGGCCCGCACCGCGGTCGACCAGGGTGAAGCAACGCGACTTGTTGACGAACACCTTGATCAGCCGCGACGGCGCCGGCAACTGCTGCCCGCTCCACCAGTGCACGCCGTCCTCGGGTTCGATCACCGAGATCGCGCCCAGCGGCTGCGCGCATACCGGGATCTGCGCGACCTGCTCCTGGCGCCGTTCCTGTGCGCTCTGGCGCTGGGCCAGCGCGGGCGTGGCGACGGCCAGCATCGCGACCGTCGAAAACGCGGCCGCAAGGGCGCGCCTGCCATTGAATCCGGACATGTGTATTCCCCTTCTCCCTGAAGTTGTCTGTGCGGACGCCATGCGCCCGCCCCCCACGTGCGCCAGCGCCTCCAGCGCCGTGCACGCACGGATCTTAGCAGACACGCACCGCGACTCCGGGACCGGACAGGGGGCGCAGAACGACAGGGATCAGGCCGCGTCCGCGGCGTCAGTCAGACCGAATTCCACCACATCAGGAACTCATGCCAGAGGCGCTTGAAGAAGCCGGCCTCCTCCACCGCCTCCAGCGCCACCAGTGGCCGCTCCGCCACCACCTTGCCATCCAGGGTGACGCGCACCTTGCCGATGGCCTGGCCCTTGGCGATCGGCGCCTCCAGCGTCTCGGGCACGTCCATCGACGGCTTGAGCTGGTCGTACTTGCCGCGCGGCAGGCTGACCAGCAACGGCGCGGCGACGCCCAGCTGCACTTCGTTCACCGCGCCCTTCCACACCTTCTGGGTGGATACGGGCTTGGACGCGTCGTAGAGGCGATGGGTTTCGTGGAAGCGGAAGCCCCAGTTGAGCAGCGCCAGCGAATCGGTGGCGCGCTGCGCCTCGCCGGTCGAGCCCATCACCACCGAGATCAACCGCTGGTCGCCGCGCTTGGCCGAGGCGAGCAGGCAGTAGCCCGCGCCGGAGTGGTGGCCGGTCTTGATGCCGTCCACGCTCTGGTCGCGCCACAGCAGCAGGTTGCGGTTGCGCTGGGTGATCGGGCCGACGGTGAATTCCTTGATCGCGTTGTAGCCGTACTCCTCGGGGAAATCGCGCGCCATCGCGCGGCCGAGCAGCGCCAGGTCGTGCGCGGTCGAGTAGTGCTCCGGCTCGGACAGGCCGTGCGAGTTGACGAAGTTGGAATTGGTCATGCCGATGCGCTTGGCATAGGCATTCATCAGTGCGGCGAACGAATCCTCGCTGCCGGCCACGTGCTCGGCCAGCGCGATGGCAGCGTCGTTGCCCGACTGCACCACCATCCCCTTTTCCATCTCCAGCAGCGGCGCGGTCTGGTTGACCGGGAAACCGCTGTAGCTGCCGTCGGTGCCGGCGCCGCCCTTGCGCCAGGCGTTCTCGGTCATCATCACCTGGTCGTCGCCCTTGACCTTGCCGGCCTTCATCTCTGCCGCGATCACGTAGCTGGTGAGCACCTTGGTGATGCTGGCCGGCTCGACCCGCTCATCGACGTTCTCGCCGGCCAGCACCTGGCCGCTGGCGTAGTCCATCAGCAACCATGCATTGCCCGTGATGGACGGCGGCGGCGGTGTAGGCAGCGCGTCGCTCAGTGCGGCCGCTGCGGGCGCGGGTGCGGGCTGGCCAGGCTGCGGCACATCCTGCGCAGTCGCCAGGCCAACGACGAGGAGAGCAGCCAGCGCGGCCACGGCGATACGGTGGGTGAGGACAGCGGGCTTCATCGGGTACACGACTCCGGTATGCCGGACATCCTTGGCCGGGCGGAACATGGAAAACATCGCGGGCGCGGCCACGCGACGAAAGTCTGACAGTCTACTCGCGAACGATCTGGGGCATTCCCAGACCCAGGCCCGAGACACGCGAAGAGAGTTCGGCCAGCGCGGCCGCTGCCACTGGCCCCACGCGCAGCCGCCACAGGCGACGCTGGGAGACAGTGACATCCTGCAGGTGTGCAGCCCCGATGCCGGCCTGGTGCAGCGCCGCCAGTGCGCGCTCGGCGTTGTCGCGCACCGAGAACACGCCGACCTGCAGGGTCAGCTCGTCGCCGGAGCCGTCGGCAACCTGCGGCCGCGAGGGCGCCTGGGCGGTGGCCGGGGCGGATGCCGTCGACGCGCGGGGCGCAACGACCTGCGCCGTGGCGGCGACCGCCCCGGTGCCACGCGCCCCGTCGATGCGGGCCTGGCGTTCGCGCATCCAGGCATCGAACTCATCCGCGCTGCGCACGCGGCCGTCGTCGGCCACCAGCCGGAAGCGGTCCTGGGCACGCCCGTAATCGGGATGGTCGGCCAGGCGTGAGCCTCCCGTCGCTGCGGCCGGGGCCGCGCGTTCCAGCGCTGCCGAAGCGGCGGCCACGACGGGCGCGGCCGGAGCTGGCTGTGGCAGGCCGCCGACCAGCCGGTCGAGGCCGCTCGCGCCCGCTGGGGTCGTCGCTGCTGCCCGGACCGGCGCCGGGGCTTGTGCCGGCGTGGCCGCCACAAGCACGGCGGACTCCGTGCCCGCCTCACCCGGCCGCAGTGCACGCACTTCCACCCGTCCGGTGCCACGACGCTGGATATCGAGCTTCACGGCAGCCGCGTAGCTCAGGTCGATGACCCGACCTTCGTGGAAGGGGCCGCGGTCGTTGACCCGCACCACCACGCTGCGGCCGTTGTCCAGGTTGGTCACCCGCGCGAAGCTCGGCAGCGGCAGCGACTTGTGCGCGGCAGTGAACGCGTACATGTCGTAGACCTCCTGGTTGGAGGTGCGGCGCCCGTGGAACTTGTTGCCGTAGTAGGAGGCCACGCCCGATTCGACGAAGCCGTCGGTGGAATCGAGCACCCGGTAGGACTTGCCCAGCACGCTGTAGGGCGAGCGGTTGCCGTAGTTCGAGCGCGGCTCGGCAATGACGGCCGGCTCCGGAATGCAGTCCACGTTGGGCAGGTAGTCGGGCGTGGTGTCCTTCACACCCGGCCTGTACAGGCCGCCCGCCACATAGTCGCCGCGCGTGGAGGGATCTTCCTGCGCGGCCGGATACGGCTTGAACCCGGTGCAGTCCGGCGAAGGACCGCGGTCCGCGACCCGTGGCGGCACCACGGTGTCCCCGGCGCTGGAGGGCTTTTTCTGCGTGCCTGCGCAACCGGCCAGCAGCGCGACCGCCAGCAGTGGCCACAGCCGACTCACGGGCGGGGTCCTGCCCCGGCGCGGATCGCCTGCGCCAACTGGTACACCGACAGCGAATACATCGGGGAGCGGTTGTAGCGGGTGATCACATAGAAATTCCGGTAGGCCAGCCAGTACTCCGGCCCGGCGCTGCCCTGCAGGGTAAGCAGGGTGGCACCCTCGGCAACCGGTTCACCCGCCTGCGGCCGGTAGCCGCGTGCGGCCAGGGCGGACATTGGATACACCGGGTCCCAGTTGGCCGGGACGAAATCCTCCGCCTGCGCGTCGCGCGAGGCGCGCGCCACCACCGGCGCGCCGCGCTCCCAGCCGTGCACCACGAAATAATTGGCGATCGAGGCGAACACGTCCGGCAGGTGGCTCAGCAGGTCGCGGCGGCCATCGCCGTCGCCATCCTTCGCCCACAGCCGGTAGCTCGACGGCATGAACTGGCCCAGCCCCATCGCGCCGGCGTAGCTGCCCTTGAGCGCGAGCAGGTCCAACTGCGGCTCCTGCTTCTTCAGCGCGAACAGCTGCGCCAGCTCCCCGGCGAAGAACGGCGCGCGCTTGGGATAGTCGAAGGCCAGCGTGTACAGCGCATCGACCACGCGGAAGCTGCCGGTCACCCGCCCGTAGCTGGTTTCCACGCCGATGATCGCGACGATGATCTCGGCCGGCACGCCGGTTTCGGCGGCCACGCGCTCCAGCGCGTCGCGGTGCTCGCGATAGAACGCGACGCCGCCGTTGATGCGGGCATCGTTGAGGAAGATCGGACGGTACTCGTGCCACTGCCGCACCGCCTCGGCGGGGCGGTTCATCGCATCGATGATGTTCTGGCGTACCTGCGCCTGCGCGAGCACGTCGCGGATGTGTGCACGTTCCACGCCATACGTGGTCGCGGTGTACTCGACAAAGGCGTCGATGCGCTGCGCGCGCGGAATGGCCGGATCGGTGACCGACGCCGGCGCCACCGGCCGCTCGGGTGGCTGCGGCACCTTCGGCAGCAGGCCGTCGCCAGCCTCGGCAGCAGCAGGCGTCGACGTGTCCGCCGCCGGTGCCGCGGGCGTCGTAGCCTCGACGGCTGCAGCGGAAGGAGCGGGTGTCGCGCACGCGCCGAGGGCGACGGGCAACAGGCACAGTGCAAGGGGGAACAGGCGCGCTCGGATCATCGGCGGGAGGGTAGCACGCACCTGCAGGGGCAAATATTTGCAGAGCGTGAACGACGGTTGCCCTGCGCCGCCGCAGCTGGCGAAGCAACTGCATCGACAAGGCAGATGTCCCGGAGCGTCCCATGGCGCCCACCCATCAACGCTTGCCCTGCCCGTGCGCCCCCACCGCCATCACCACGCCCATGCCGGCCAGCAACGACACCGCTGCGGTACCGCCGAAGCTCAGCAGCGGCATCGGCACGCCGACCACCGGCAGCAGGCCCGAGATCATCCCGCCATTGACCACGACATAGACCGAGAGCGCCAGACCGAAGCTGCCGGCCAGGATCCGCGCGAACGGCTCGCGCGCGCCGGCCGCGATCCACAGGCAGCGGCCGATGACCACGGCATACAGCGCCAGCACCGTGGCGACGCCCAGCCAGCCGAATTCCTCGGCCAGCACCGCGAAGATGAAATCGGTGGTGTGCTCGGGCACGTAGTTCAGGTGCGACTGCGTGCCGTCGCCCCAGCCCTGGCCCGCCATGCCGCCGGAGCCGATCGCGATCTTGGACTGGATGATGTTCCAGCCGGCGCCAAGCGGGTCGTTCTGCGGATCGCGGAAGGTGAGGATGCGGTCCTGCTGGTACGGCCGCAGGAACGAGAACCAGCCGATCGGTGCGAACAGCGCCAGCCCCGCCGCGGTAGCCGCGCCGAAGCCGGCGGCGATGAACCACCACGGCGACAGGCCGGCCAGGTAGAGCGCAAATACCCCGCTTGCAGCGACCAGCATCGCGGTACCGAAATCCGGCTGCAGCAGGATCAGTCCGGTCGGCACGCCGATGATCGCCACCGTCGCCAGCAGCACGCCGATGCGCGGCGGCGGTGCGCCCTGGGCCAGCATCCAGGCCGCCATCATCGGCAGGCTCAGCTTCATCAGTTCGGCCGGCTGGAAATAGAACACGCCCAGGTTGATCCAGTGCGCGCCGCTACGTCCGGTGCCGACGAACAGCACCACCAGCAGCGGCAGCAACGAGACCGCGTAGAACACCGGCGTGGCGCGGCGCAACGGCGCAGGTGGCACCCGCGACAGCAGCCACATCACGCCCAGCCCGACCACGTAGCGCGCGCCCTGCGACCGCACCAGCGCCGGGTCCTGCCCGCCGGCGCTGTGCAGCACCGCCAGGCCGATGCCCATCAGCGCCAGCAAGGCGGCCAGCAACGGCCAGTCCAGCGTGCGCACGAAGCGCGCGACCATGTCCAGCAGCCAGCGCAGGATGGTGTTCATGGTGTTGTTGCCGGGGATTGGGACGTGGGGCGTGCGGACTGGCCGGGCTGCGGTCGCTGCGCGGCCTCCACCCGATCACGTTCGGTCCTTGCCCCCACCCTGTCGTCGGCGGAGCGGGCGGGCGCGACGGGCGCGTCGGGCTGCAGGCCGGTCGTCCCCGTCGTCACGTTGCCGAAATCCGGTGGCGTCGGACTGGCCGCTTGCGGCGCCGTCTCCCCGTCCTGTGCGGCTGCCGGTTCGGGCATCACCCCCAGCAGCCATGCGTCGAACACCTTGCGCGCGATCGGCGCGGCAGCGCTGCCCCCGTAACCGCCGCCCTCGACTGCGATCGCGATCGCGATGGTCGGCGACTCGGCCGGGGCAAATCCGATGAACAGGGCGCGATGGCGCAGGTGCAGCGGCAGGCTGCGCGGGTTGACCGCGCCGGTGCCGCGACGGCTGATGACCTGCGCGGTGCCGGTCTTGCCCGCCATCAGGTAACCCGCGCCATTGGCCACGCGCCAGCCGGTGCCGCCGGGCTGCATCGTGTCCATCATGCCCAGTCGCACCACCTCGACGTTCTCGCGGCTGGAGCTGATCGGCGTCGGCGCAGGCTGCGGCACCTGCTCCCAGTCCGCCTCGAAACCAGAGCGCACCTGCGCCACCAGGTGCGGGCGCCGCAGCATGCCGTCGGCCAGGCCGCCGGTCGCGCGCGCCAGCTGCAGCGGCGTCACCTTCCAGTCGCCCTGGCCGATGCTGGCGTTGACGGTGTCGCCCGGATACCAGCGCTCGCCGCGTGCGATCCGCTTGGCTTCCGGAGACGGCAGGATGCCGTCGATCTCGCCGATCAGGTCGATGCCTGTCGGCGCACCGAAGCCGTACTGGCGCATGTACCGCTCGAAGCGTTCGATGCCCAGATCGAGCGCCAGCCTGTAGTAGTACGTGTTCACCGAGCGGGAGATCGAACTGCGCAGATCCGTCCAGCCGTGGCCGCCGCGACTGGCATCGCCCCAACCGCGACTGGTGCCGGGCAGGTAGAACATGCCCGTCGACAGCACCCGGTCCTCCGGCTTGCGCACGCCGCTGTCCAGCCCGGCCAGCGCCAGCATCGGCTTGAGCGTGGAGCCCGGCGCCACGCCACCCAGCACCAGCCGGTTGAACAGCGGTCGCGACGGCGCATCCATCAGCCGCCGGTAATCGGCGCTGGAGATACCGTTGACGAACAGGTTGGGATCGAACGCCGGCAGGCTGACCATCGCCAGCACCTCGCCGTTGCGCGGATCGATGGCGATCGCCGCGCCCTCCTGCTCGCCGAACGCGGTCACCATCGCCTGCTGCAGGTCCAGGTCGATGCCCAGGCGCAGATCGGCGCCCGCCTGCGCGGGCACCATGCCGATGCGACGCAGCGCGCGCCCCTCGACGTTGGTCTCGACCTGCTCGTAGCCGATGCGGCCACGCAACTGCTCGTCGTAGGCGCGCTCCAGCCCGGTGCGCCCGGTGTGCGGGAACAGGATCTGGTCGCGGCCATAACGCGCCACGTCGTTCTCGTCGGTGCGGCCGACGTAGCCGATCACATGCGCGAGCAGGTCGCCGTGCAGATAGCGCCGGTTGAGGTAGGCCACCACCTCGACGCCGGGGAAACGCCAGCGATCGACCGCAAAACGCGCCACCTCCTCGTCGCTCACGCGCGCCTTGAGCGTGATTGCCCGGAAGCCGCGCACGCCCTTGCGTGCCGCCTCGAAGCGTGCGATCTCCTCGGGCGTAATGCTCACCACCCGCGAGAGCTGCGCGAGCATGCGCGGGATGTCGCCGGCGTCCTCGGGAGTCACGTCGATGCGGTAGGCGGGCACGTTGTCGGCCAGCAGGCGACCCTGGCGGTCGTAGATCAGGCCGCGGGCGGGGATCACCGGATGCGGTTTGACGCGGTTGGCCTCGGACAGCCGCGCGTACTCGTCATGGTCGATGACCTGCAGCCGGAAGTACCAGGCGGCCAGCCCCAGCAGGCCCAGCAGCACCAGGCCGAAACCGACCAGCGCGCGCAGCCGGAACTGCGCCGCCTCGGCCGAAACATTGCGGATCCGCGGTCGCCGCTCGCGCATCAGCGCGGCCTCCGCACCTGCCGCACGGCATCGAAACCCAGGAACAGCGGCACCCACAGCATCATGCCGACCAGCGGCGCCAGCCAGTGGATCCACGGCAGTTGCGGCAGCCCCAGCACCAGGTGCAGCGCGGCCGCGACCACGCGGTCATTGAGCAGCAGGCCGCCGATCGCCAGCGCCTGCTGCGGCAGCGGGAAGAAGCGCAGCTGGGTGCGGAAGCGCTGCAGGATGAAGGCCATGATCACCAGCCGCAGCGCCTGCTCGCCGAGCAGGGCGCCAAACGCCAGGTCGGCCAGCAGACCGGCGACGAAGGCCAGGCCCAGGCCGGCGCGTTCGGGTTCCTCGATCACCCAGTAGGCGACCACCAGGGCCAGCCAGTACGGCCGCAACCCCTGCACCGGCGCCGGCAGCGGCAGCAGCCCCAGCAGCAGGGCGACCAGTACGCTCACCGGCAGCAGCCACAGGCGTCCTCGGCGGTTCATGGACGACGCTCCACCGTCGCGCCCGCGGTCGGTTCCGGCGCGGCAGGCGCGTTGCCCAACACGTCCGTTCCCGCCGGCGCAGGGACGACCGCGGGCAGTGCCCCGGGCTGTTCCGGTGTCGCAGGCGTGTCGACCGCAGGCCCGGGCAATGCCTCCGGAAGCGGCGCGCGCGGGCGCTCGCGCAGCAGCAGCACGTCGCGGCCACGGTCGAGCTGGGCCGAAGGCGCCAGTTCGCCGACCAGGAAGGCGTGGCTGTCGTCCGGCCGCAGTTCGGCCAGCGTGCCGACGGGGAATCCAGGGGGAAACCGTCCGCCCAGACCCGAGGTCACCAGCACGTCGCCGGCCTTCACGTCGCTGGACACCGGGATGTTGCGCACCTCCAGGCGGTCGCTGCGGCCGATGCCGAAGGCCACCAGGCGCACGCCGCTGCGCGAGACCGACACCGGCACCGCATGGTCGAGGTCGGTCAGCAGCAGCACCGTCGCGGTCCCGGGCGTGACGGCGATGATCTGGCCCAGCAGGCCCCCGGCGTCGATCACGCTCTGGCCCAGGCGCACGCCGTCATCGCTGCCGGCATTGAGCAGCAGGCGCTGTCGCGAGGGGTCCAGGTCGACATCCAGGATCGGTGCCAGCTGCACGTCCAGGCCGTGGCGGGTCGCCGCGCCAAGCAGGCCGCGCAGGCGCGCGTTCTCGTCGGCTTCGACCTGCAGCCGCGCCTGGCGCGCGCCGATCACCAGCAGCTCGTTGCGCAGGCGCCGGTTGTCGTCGGCCAGCAGCGAACGCGTGACCGCGTCCTCGCGTACGGTCTGGCCCAGTCGCGAAGGCAGACCGGCCAGTTGCCACAGCGGCTGCACCGCGATGCCGGCGGTGGCACGCGCGCGATCCAGCCAGCCACCGCGATGGTCCAGCACGATCAGCACCACCGACAGCGCCAGCAACGCCAGCAACCGCAGCGTACCGGCGACGTCGCCGGGTCGTTGGGCAGCCGGGCTGGCGAAGGAGGACATGTCAGGGGCCGGGGATCGGAGGTCGGGTGGACGGGGCGCGGCACGTGGTCACGGCCTGTCCCCGGGCGGCTGGTGGTTGCGGGATGCCCGGGCCGGCGGTGCGGGGTCCGGCCGCTGCGGCAGCGGTCCGCGGTGACGCCCTGGCGCCAGGCCGGCGAGACGCCGGCGGCCTGCCTGTCGTCGACTCGCCTGTCCTGCGCCCTGCCCCATCACTCCGAGGCGAAGAACTCGTTTCCGTGCAGGTCCAGCAGTTCCAGCGCGCGTCCGCCGCCGCGTGCGACGCAGGTCAGCGGGTCGTCCGCCACCTGCACGTGCAGGCCGGTTTCCTCGCTGATCAGGCGGTCGAGGTCGCGCAGCAGCGCGCCGCCGCCGGTGAGCACGATGCCGCGCTCGGCCACGTCCGCGCACAGTTCGGGCGGGGTCTGCTCCAGCGCCTGGCGCACCGCGGCCACGATGCCCGACAGCGGCTCGCGCAACGCGTCGAGCACCTCGCTGGAGGTGATCGACACCACCTTGGGCACGCCCTCGGCCAGATGCCGGCCGGAGATTTCCATCGACTGGGCCTTTTCCTGGGGATAGGCGCAGCCCAGCTCGATCTTGATCTTCTCCGCGGTGCTCTCGCCGATCAGCATGCCGTGGTTGCGGCGCACGTAGTTGATGATCGACTCGTCGAAACGGTCGCCGCCGATGCGCGCGGACTGGGAGTAGACGATGCCGTTGAGCGCGATCACCGCGACCTCGGTGGTGCCGCCGCCGACGTCGACCACCATCGAGCCGCGCGCCTCGGTGACCGGCATGCCGGCGCCGATCGCCGCGGCCATGGGCTCTTCGATCAGCGACACGTCGCGCGCACCCGCCTCCATCGCGGAATCGCGGATCGCGCGCTTCTCCACCTGGGTGGAGCCGGCCGGCACGCAGATCAGCACGCGCGGGCTCGGGCGCAGGAAGCGGCTCTTGTGCACCTTGCGGATGAAATGCTTCAGCATTTCCTCGGTGTAGGTGAAATCCGCGATCACCCCGTCCTTCATCGGCCGGTGGGTGGTGATGTTGCCGGGAGTGCGGCCGAGCATCATCTTGGCCTCGCTGCCCACCGCCGCCACCGCCTTCTGGCCACCGCTGCGATCCTGGCGCACGGCCACGACCGAGGGTTCGTTCAGGACGATGCCCTGCCCGCGCACGAAGATCAGGGTGTTGGCCGTGCCCAGGTCGATGGACAGGTCATTGGAAAACATGCCGCGGAACTTCTTGAACATCGGGAGGCTGGATCCGTCTCGGGCGCTGGTGCACAGGGGCGCCTAGCCTAGCAAAAAAGCGCATTCCGGCGGCTCTCGCGTTTCCGGAACGGGGCGTCCGGCACAGACCGGAAGCGGGGGCGACGCGCACCCATCCGAAACCGGCCCCGATCCGGCCGCGCTGCTGGCCTCGCCGGGTCGGCCCGGCTACCCTGTCGGACCTTTTTTGCTGCCGAGACGCCCGATGTCCGCCCTGATCTGCGGTTCCCTGGCCTATGACACCATCATGGTGTTCCCCGACCAGTTCAAGAACCACATCCTGCCGGACAAGGTGCACATCCTGAATGTGTCGTTCCTGGTGCCGCGGATGCGCCGCGAATTCGGCGGCTGCGCCGGCAACATCGCCTACAACCTCAAGCTGCTGGGCGGCGACCCGATCCCGATGGCCACCGTCGGCCAGGATTTCGGCCCCTACCGCGAGTGGTTCGAGGAGCACGGGATCACGCTCGACCGGGTCAAGGTGATCGACGAGCTGTTCACCCCGCAGGCGTTCATCACCACCGACCACGACAACAACCAGATCACCGCCTTCCATCCGGGCGCGATGATGCGCAGCTACGAGAACCACGTGAAGGACGTGCCGGGCGTGACCATCGGCATCGTCAGCCCGGACGGTTACGAGGGCATGATCCAGAACGCGAAGGAGTTCGCCGAATCGGGCATTCCCTTCATCTTCGATCCCGGCCAGGCGATGCCCCTGTTCAACGGTGACGAACTGCGCGCCTTCATCGAGCAGGCCGACTACGTGACGGTCAACGACTACGAGTCCAACCTGCTGCAGGAGCGCACCGGCTGGAACGAGAAGGACATCGTGCAGCGGGTGAAGGCCTACATCACCACCCAGGGCCCGAAGGGCGCGGTGATCCACACGCCCGAGAAGACCTACAACGTGCCGCCGGCGCACGAGCGTCGCATCACCGACCCCACCGGCTGCGGCGACGCGTTCCGTGCCGGCCTGATCTTCGGCATCGAGAAGGGCTGCGACTGGATGACCATCGGCCGCATCGGCAACCTGATGGGCGCGCTCAAGGTCGAGCACCCCGGCACGCAGAACCAGCGCTTCGACTACGAAGAGTTCTCGGGGCAGTTCCGGCAGCAGTTCGGATACGCGCTGTAGGAGCGCGCCCGGGCGCGGATACGGGGCGCAGCAAGCGGATATCGATCGCGGCTGAAGCCGCTCCTACAGGGCCACTACGCACCCCGCCCCACGTGTAGGAGCGGCTTCAGCCGCGATCGACAGGTCGCGATCCATCCAGCGCCGAAACAGCACGAACAGCAGGGCGTGCAGCGCGAGCGCGCTGACCAGGATGACGATGGCCACGTCCACGCCTGGGGCTCAGCCCTGGGCCCGGCTCAGTCCCACTTCGGCATCTTCGAACGCTCCAGGCCCGCAACCTCGAACTCGGCGACCTTGCTGCCGACGTCACGGGTCGGGAACTCGATGTGCATCCGCTTCGCGTCCTTCGTCAGCCGCCAGAGCGCCTTTTCGTCGTCGATGAACATGGCGATGGCTTCGTCGGTCTTGGGCCGGTTGGCCGCCATCTTCTTCGGCGGCTGGTCATCGATGGTGACGATGACGCTGCAGCTGCGATAGCAGGCCTGGGCGAAATCGCCTCCGGGCAGCACCAGGTAGCTGCTGCGGCCCCAATCGGGATGGTCGCGGAAGATCAGTCGCACCGGTTTCGCGCCGCTGCCGTCGACATCCAGCGGCTCCTTCGCATAGATGGCGGCCGACAGCTGGGTGCCGCCTTCGACTGCCTGGCCCTGGTAAGCCCACAGCGCGGCGACGCGGCGCGCCTCGTTCTCGGCATCGCCCCTGGCCCTGGCTTCTTCGTACTTCGGCCGCACGCGCTCAGCGGCGTCGGTCGCTGGCCACCGCGCGAACAGGATGTCGCCCTGCGCCTTGGCCAGCGCCCAGTTGCCGTCCGCGACCGCTGCCTCGAAGCCGCGCTCGGCCTCCGTGGCGGCCTGCTCGTTGGCGGCGGCGACCGCAGCAGCCTGTGCAGCGGCTTCGGCCTCGCGGTCCTTGCAGCCGGAGACGAGTGCCAGGACCAGCAGTGCGGCAGCGAACGCCTCGAACGGTTTGTTGAATTGCATCGACACTCTCCTGGTCATCGCTCCGTCGCCCGAGGTCCGGCGTGCACGGATCCCCACCGCGGCAGCGCGTCAGTCCGCCGCCGGCCCTTCATCCTCCGGCACCAACCCGGCATCTTCCGCCTCCGGCTGCGCAGCCGGTGTCGGCGACGCCGCCGGCCTGGCCTCGGCGATCACCTTCTCCACCGATGCCGTGGTGATCGGGTGGTAGCCCGGCCGCGCCTGTTCGAACGCCGCCTTCGCCAGCGCCAGGCCGTCCTGCGTTTCCACCAGCGCGGCATACACCGGCATGATCAGCTTGCGCCGGCCGATCTTCCGCACGAAGTCGACAATGGCTTCGTTGGCATGCGCATAACCGCTGCGGACCGCCAGCGGATACCAGCGCATCGCGATCTCGCCATTGGCGGTACCGGTGAAGTTGTAGGCGCGGTCGAGTTGCTCCAGTTCGCCCGCCGGCAGGCGGTCAGGCATGCCTTCGAGGAAATGCAGCCATTCCTGCGTGCTCCACTGGCTGGTGATCTGCTTCGGTGGCAGTTGCTTGCTGCCTCGCCATCCCAGGCGTGCCGAGTCGACGATCCCCAGGCGTGGCGACAGGACCTTCGGCGCATTGGCGGGGATGCCCGCCCCGTAGATCCATTCGTCGATCTCCGCGTCCGTCACCACGCCCGGATGCGCGCCGAACAGGTGCTGCTTCGCGTACGCCAGGAAGGTTTCGGTGGGGATGCTCTGGAAAGCGAAATGGTCGAAGTAGCCGCGCAGGAATGGATCGAACACTTCGCGGCCGAAGCGCTCTTCCAGGAACTGCAGGAACCACGCGCCCTTGTCGTAGGACACCTGGCTGAGCGCGTCGTCGGCATCGAGCGGCACGCCCGGACGGATCGCCAGCGCCTGCGTGGCTTCGGGCATCCCGGCGATGTCCTGCTTGAGCGCGTCGCGCGCGATCACCCACTCCATGTCGCTGAACTCCTCGCCGTACAGCGCTTCGACGATGCGATTCTCGACATAGCTGGTCATGCCCTCGTTGAGCCAGCCGTGCTTGGCGCTGGAGAAGGTGACCAGGTTGCCCGACCAGCTGTGCGCAAGCTCATGCGCGATCAGCGAGACCAGCGATTTGTCGCCGACGATCACGGTGGGCGTGATGAACGACAGGCGCGGGTTTTCCATGCCGCCGAACGGGAACGAGGGCGGCAGCACCAGCAGGTCGTAGCGCTCCCAGCGGTACGGGCCGTACAGCGCCTCGGTGGCGGCGATCATCTTCTCGGTGTCGGCGAACTCGGCGGTCGCACGACTGACCATCGACGGCTCCGCCCAGACGCCGGCGCGCGCCGAGACCGGCTTGAATACCAGGTCGCCCGCGGCGATCGCCATCAGGTAGGACGGGATGCGCTGCGGCATGGTGAACGCGTACTCGCCATCGCGCGCGGCGGCCGGGTCGTTGTCCGCGCTCATCAGCACCATCACGTCCGGGCGCGTGGTCACGCGGGCACTGTAGGTGTAGCGCACCTGCGGCGTGTCCTGGAGCGGCACCCACGATCGCGCATGGATCTGCTGCGACTGGCTGAACATGAAAGGCAGCTGCCCACCCTCGGTCATGCCGGGCTTGAGCCACTGCAGGCCCGAGGCTGCGGGCGAGGTGCGATAGGTCACCCGCACCTTCGCCGGTCGCTGCGGCGCCTGGATGGTGAGCCGGCTGCCAAGCGAGGCATCCGCATCGGCAAGTGCGAACGCCAGCGCCTGCCAGCCGCCGTCGACCTCGGCTTCGGCCTTGTCGATGGCGAGCGCGCGCGTATCGAGCACCAGTTCGGTTGCCGCCGGGTCCTTCCAGTCGAGGGTGTAGGTCGCGGTGCCGGAGATGGTCTTCGCGTCGAAGTCGAGCGCCAGGTCCAGGGCGAGGTCATCGATGACGACCTTGCCCGGCTCGGCGTAGGAATGCTCGTCGGTGTCGGCCATGGTGGCGGGCCTGGCCTCCGGCACGGCGGCGGGATCGGGTGCGGCGGCGTCGCGCTTGCAGGCCGACAGCAGGAACAGCACGGGGAGCAGCAGCAACAGGGCACGCAGCGCGCGCACTCGGGAACGACGCATGGCCGGGGGACGCCTCTGGCGAAAACAGGCGACGATTCTAGTCCCGATGGCGGGGCGCCGCATGTCGGGGCTCCACCCGCCTCACCGCACGGCGGTGCGCCTTGCGCGCGGGAGTTCTCTACCCGGCCCGGCCGGGCTCAGACCTTCCAGCCGTCGTGGATCGCAACGATGCCGCCCGACAGGTTGCGATAGCGCGCCCGGGCGAAGCCGGCCGCGTCCATCATCGCCTTGAGCTGCTCCTGTGGCGGATGCTGCCGGATCGACTCGGCCAGGTAGCGATAGCTGTCGGCGTCGCCGGCGAACAGGCGCCCCAGCCGCGGCAACACCTTGAACGAATGGAAGTCGTACAGCGGCTTGAACCAGTCCGCCCTGACCTCCGAAAACTCCAGCACCCGCGCCTGGCCGCCGACCTTCAGCACGCGCAGCATCTCGCGCAGCGCCGCATCCTTGTCGGTGACGTTGCGCAGGCCGAAGGCGATCGTAACCAGGTCGAAGCTGCCGTCGGGAAACGGCAGTTTCTCGGCGTTGCACTGCACGTAGCGGAAGCCGCGCACCTCGCCGCGGTCGGTCATGCGGTCGCGGCCGACGCGGAGCATCTCGCCGTTGATGTCGCCCAGCACCAGCTCGCCCGAATCGCCGACGCGATCCTTGAGCAGCGCGGCGATATCGCCGGTGCCGCCGGCCAGGTCGAGCACGCGCGCGCCACGCCTGACCTGCGCCGTGGCGACGAAGTAACGCTTCCAGAGCCGATGGATGCCCATCGACATCAGGTCGTTCATCAGGTCGTAGTTGCCGGCGACCGACGAGAACACTTCGCCGACCAGCTTCTGCTTCTCGCCGACCGGCACCTCGCGGTAGCCGAAATGGGTGGTGCCGGATTCGTCGGATGCGCTCATGCCGGCATTATCGCACCGCAGCGCTTGCGCCGGACATCACGGATGTCCCGATCACCGGCGCCGACGCGGACCCTCGCCCCCGGTCACCCGGCCCCGGTCGCCGACGATCACGGTGAACCCCGTTGCGGTGGCCGCCTCCACGTACAGGCTGAACAGGCCATCGGGCGAAATCCAGGCCTCTCCGGACTTGAACATCGAGCCCTCGTTGTTGGAGACATTGGCCGGGGGACGCTCGGCATCCTGGCTTTCGGCTTCGTAACGATAGTCGCCGCCGACCCGATGGATGATCACCGCGTCACCGGCCAGGCGGCTCTCGTAGGTGCCGGTGCGCCGTCGCGCTTCGACGGTGTAGAACGCGCCGCTGTAGGGATCGGGCGAGGCGGGCGTCTGCAGCACCAGCATCTGCGCGTTGCCGGCGCCCCGCAGGCTGGCGAAGTCCAGCTGCAGCCGCGTGCGCGGCGTACCCGCGTCGAAGCTGCGCTTGCGTGCCGCATCCACCCAGCCCATGCGTTCGCGCTGCAGCATGTTGATGTGCTTGGGCAAGGTGCCGTAGACCGGATCCGAGGTGGCGTTGCTCCACCCGTCGCTCATGACGTCCCAGGGGTTGTCGTAGGTATCGTCGTCGCCGTCGGAGTTGTCCGAATGCGGCAGGCCGTAACCATGCCCCATTTCGTGCGCGAGTGGCGCAAGGTTGCCGAACGACCATGGCGGATTCCACGTCGCCGACCAGCAGCGGTTGCGGCCGTCCAGCGTCGCGCACCGGCCACCGCCCCAGGCATAGCCGTCCAGGTCGCCGTTGAACATGATGTTGATGCCCACCACGCCACTGAAATCGACGTCGGCATCGGCCGCGGCGGTGCAGTCGTCGAACAACGCGTCGAGGTTCGCCCGCTGGTTGTCGCCCGCGCCGGTCACGTAGTGCGAGCGCGGATGCGGCAGGGAGTACCAGCCTGCCGCGTCGCTGCCGGTGAGGTCGACCTTGTCGTAGGACACCTCGCGCCAGTAGTGCCCGAGCTGGCCGGCCACCTCGCCGTACTGGTCGCGGAAGAAGCCGATGGGCTTCTGTTCGTCGGCGATGTCGCTGAAGCGGCACGCGACGGTGACCCAGCGGGTGGTCCCGAGCGTGGCCTTGGCCACACCGTCGGGACGTCCGCCGCGCACATGGGGGGCCGCATGGGCGGGGGCATCGGCCGGCACGATCGCGTCGATCACCGGCATGCCAGTTGACTTGCCGATGGCATAACTCACGGCCACGCGCCGGTTGGCGAGCGCATACAGGTCACCGGCGCCGCGTCGTGCCTGATCGGCATCGAGCGCGATGCGGCCGCCACCATCCTGCGCCAGTGCCGCCTCGAACTTCGGTGCCAGCCGCGCCTGCGCGGACGGCGCGGCGTCGCCCCAGCGCAATTCCAGGCCGCCCTGGAGCACCTGTCCGTGGGCCGCGCCCACCGCCATCCATGCGAGCGCGAACGCCGCGACCCCGGTCCTGCGCATTGCAGTACTCCCTTGTCGACCGCCGGATTCTCTGCCACGCCGTGGCGGACGACAACCGGTGACGCCGGTCACACCACGCCGCGCGTGCGTTCCGCGCTATGGTGCCGCAGACCTCCTCGCATCCCCGCCGCCAATGCAGATACCCGACTACCGCGCCATGCTGGCCACCGCCATCGCCGAAGCGCGCCAGGGCCTGGCCGAAGGCGGCATCCCCATCGGCGCCGCCCTGTTCCACCGCGACGGCACCCTGCTCGGCCGCGGCCACAACCGTCGCGTGCAGGAGGGCGACCCCTCCGTCCACGGCGAGACCGACGCCTTCCGCAAGGCCGGCCGCCAGCGCTCCTATCGCGACACCATCATGGTCACCACGCTTTCGCCGTGCTGGTACTGCAGCGGGTTGGTCAAGCAGTTCGGCATCGGCACCGTGGTGATGGGCGAGTCGGTCAACTTCCAGGGCGGCCACGACTGGCTGCGCGAACACGGCGTCGAAGTGATCGACCTCGGCGACGCCGAATGCATCGCCATGCTCGGCGACTGGATCGCGGCGAATCCGCGGGTGTGGCACGAGGATATCGGCGAGGACGACTGACCGGACTGCCGCGACCCGCGTCTCCCGACGGACGCGGGTCGGGTGTCCTGTACGCGGCGCATGCCCCGCCGGATGTCGAGTACATCGCAACGAAAGCTCGACTGCCCTCAAGGTCCCTGCGCCTGCCCTTGTCATTCCGGCCGCAGCGAGGGACCTGTCGTCCGAGCGCCAACGCAGGCAAGATCCCTCGCCGCGTTCGGGATGACAACATTCCTTCAGACCCCCACCAGCCGCGTCCGTCCGACATGACCCTCCAGCACGCACCCATCCAATTCCGTGGCACGCCCTGCGTCCGCCTCGACCAGGACGGCGCCACCGCCCTGGTCGCCCTGCACGGCGGGCAACTGCTGTCCTGGATTCCAGCCGATGGCCGCGAGCGCCTGTTCCTGGCCGAGCGCGCCGATTTCGCGGCGGGTGCCGCCATCCGGGGCGGCGTGCCGGTGATCTTTCCGCAGTTCGGTGAACGCGGCGCCCTGCTCAAGCATGGCTTCGCCCGCGCGCTCGACTGGTCTTTCCGCGGCGTCGCCGGGGATGCGGCCGTGTTCGAGCTGCACGACGGCCCCGCCACCGCCGACTGGCCGCACGCCTTCGCCTGCCGCCTGTCGATCGCCCTCACCGGCACCACGCTGACCGCCACCCTCGCCATCGAGAACCGCGGCGACAGCACCTTCGCCTTCACCGCCGCCCTGCACACCTACCTGCGCATCGACGACCTCGCCCGGGTCACGCTCGAAGGCCTGCAGGGCTGCGACTACGAGGACAGCGCCAACGGCGGCACCCTGCACCGCGAAGACCACCATGCCCTGGTCTTCGACGGCGAGATCGACCGCATCTACGGCGACGTCGTCGCCCCGCTCACCCTCGCCGATGGCGCGCATCGCCTGATCATCGAGCAGGACGGCTTCCCCGATACCATCGTCTGGAACCCCGGCGAACACCTCGCGGCGCGCATCGGCGACCTCGCACCGGACGAATACCGCAGCTTCGTCTGCGTGGAAGCCGGGCAGGTGCTGCAGCCGGCAGTGCTCATGCCGGGTCAAGGCTGGCACGGCAGCCAGTCGCTGGGCTGAGCCCGCCTGCGGGCGAACGCCTGGTCAACAGGACCCGCCGAAGATCCGCGCCACCTCGCCGGCCATACCGCAGCCGCGGTGGCTGCGCCGACCGCGGGCCCTGCCCTGCCTCGCTCAGCGCGCCTCGATCGTGAACGCGCCGAACGCCACGCCCAGGTCCCATCCCTTGCCGGTACCGGCCAGCGCCAGCGACACGTCGCCCTTGGTCATCGCCTGCGCCTTGCTCGACTTCACCGCACCAGCGTGCGCCTCGGCGGCGGCGTAGGTGCCGAGCAGTTCGTTGATGTTGCGTACGGCGGAGAAGTCGCCGCGACCATCGCGGATTTCGGACTTGCCCACGCTCAGTCCGCCGCCCCTGGCCTCGATGCGCACGGCCATCGACTGGCCGTTGTCGCAGCTCACCCGGCCGGTGCCGGACGCGGTCTTGTAGAACGCCGACCAGCCCGACATGTCGAACGCCAGGCGACAGGACACGTCGCGCGCGGCAACCGGCGCGGCGGCCAGCAGCGCGGATGCGATCGCGGTGGCGGTGATGAAGCGGCGGATCTGCATCGTGGTCTCTCCTTGCATGAGCGGGCACGGCCCGCGACTCAGTCGGTATCCCAGCCTTGCGGCATGATCCGCCGCATGAAGCGGTCGAACATCGGGACGGTGAATGCGGTATCGCCGTGGCTCGGGCTCCAGATCATGCCCTTGGCGATGAGTTGGCTGCGTGTGGGCCCGAACGTGGTGACCTTGCGCCCGAGCAGCGCGGCCACGTCGCCCGAGCGGTGCGGCCCGGGACCGAGTTCGGCCATCGCGCGCAGGTAACGCTTCTCCGACGGCGTGAGCCGGTCGAACCGCACGCGGAAGAAGCTTTCATCCAGCGCGGCAGTGGCGGTAATCGATGCGGCCTCGACATCGGCCAGGCTGATCGGCGACTCGGCTGCGGCGTCCCAGGCATGCTTGCCCCATTCCTGCAGGAAGTACGGGTAGCCACGGGTCTCGTCGAGGATGCGCCCGGTGGCGCCCGCCGCGAACGCCACGCCAAGCTCCGCCGCCGGCACTTCGAGCGCGGCGCGCGCCGCTTCGGCATCGAGCGGGCCGACGAAGGGGAAATCGAACAGGCGCTCGGCATAAGACTTGGCCCGCCCCATCTGGCCCGGCAATTGCGGCAGGCCGGCCCCGACCAGCATCACCGGCACCTGCTGCTGGGCGCAACGGTGCAGCGCGGTGACCAGCGAGGCCAGCTGCTCTTCCTCCACGTACTGCAGTTCGTCGATGAACATCACCAGCGCCGTCCCGCCCGCCTGGGCGGCGCGGCCGGCGGCTTCGAGCAGGGCCTGCAGGTCGTGTTCGAGATCGCCGTTGTCGGCCAGGCCCGGCTCGGGATCGAAGTCGATGCCGACCTCGATGTCCTGGTACTTGAGCTTGAGGCTTTTGGCGAAGCCGGCCAGCGCCCGCAAGGCGCGCTTGCCCAGCTCGCGTGCCTGTTCCGAGCGCGACAGGCGCAGCAGGGCCTGGCGCAGCTGCGGGGCGAGGATGGCCGGCAGCGAGCGGCCTTCCGGCGCCTCGATGCGCAGCGTGTGCAGGCCCGCGCCCTCGGCGTTGTCGCGCATGCGGTCGAGCAGCACGGTCTTGCCGACCCCGCGCAGGCCGATCATCAGCACGCTCTTGGCGTGGCGGCCGGCGCGCACGCGCTGGCTGGCGATGTCGACGCTGCGCAGCAGATCGTCGCGCCCGGCCAGCTCCGGCGGCGGGGTGCCGGCGCCGGGGGCATAGGGATTGGTCACCGGATCCATGGCGGCCAGCCTAGGCTGGCTTTAGTGAAATTATGATGAATTGATAATTTCAGTAAATCCGGTCAATGCGCGCCGGTGGACCGCGCCTTTCACATCTCTGTCGAAAGGACGGAATTCCCCGGCCGTTTGTCCCTGGGAAGGCCTGCGACGTGCCGGGGAACAGACTCTGGCAGACGAGGCTCCTTCTCCAGACCGGGCCGGTTGGGACTAGAGGATGTAGCGGCTCAGATCCGGATCCTGTACCAGTTCGCCCAGGTGCGCGTCGACATAGGCGCGGTCGATGGTCACGCTGCTGCCGTCCTTGTCGGGTGCCTCGTAGCTCAGCGTGTCGAGCAGGCGTTCGAGCACGGTGTGCAGGCGGCGTGCGCCGATGTTCTCCTGGCGCTCGTTGACCTGGGCGGCGATCTCGGCCAGCCGCGCGACGGCCTCGTCGGCAAAGGCCAGCTGCACGCCTTCTGTTTTCAACAGCTCGACGTACTGGGTGGTGAGCGCGGCCCTGGGTTCGGTGAGGATGCGCACGAAATCATCCTTGGTCAGCGCCGACAGCTCCACGCGGATCGGGAAACGGCCCTGCATTTCCGGGATCAGGTCGCTGGGCTTGGCCAGGTGGAAGGCGCCCGAGGCAATGAACAGGATGTGGTCGGTCTTGACCGAACCGTACTTGGTGCTCACCGTCGAGCCTTCCACCAGCGGCAGCAGGTCGCGCTGCACGCCCTCGCGGCTGACGTCGCCGCCGCCGACGTTCTCGCCACGCTTGGCCACCTTGTCGATCTCGTCGATGAACACGATGCCGTGCTGCTCGCACGCCTCGATCGCGGCTTCGCGCACGTCGTCCTCGTTGACCAGCTTGGCCGCCTCTTCGTCCACCAGCTGCGGGCGTGCCGCCTTGATGGTGAGCTTGCGCGCCTGCGTCTTCGCGCCGCCGAGGTTGGCGAACATCTGCCGCAGCTGCTGGCCCATCTCCTCCATGCCGGGCGGGGTCATGATGTCGACGCCGACATTGGCGGACAGCTCGAGTTCGATCTCGCGCTCGTCCAGCTCGCCGGCGCGCAGCTGGCGACGCAGCTTCTGGCGGGTTTCCGATTCCTTCGAGGAGGGTTCCGCGCCGATGTCGACGGTGGTCTGGCTGCCGAAGCCGAAGCCCGGCTGCGGTGCTTCGCGACGCGGCAGCAGCGCATCGAGGATCCGGTCCTCGGCGCGGTCCTCGGCCTGGGTGCGCACCTTCTTCTTGGCCTGCTCCCGGTAGAGCTTGACCGCAGTGTCGGCGAGGTCGCGGATGATCTGCTCGACGTCCTTGCCGACGTAGCCGACCTCGGTGAACCGGGTGGCTTCCACCTTCACGAATGGCGCATTCGCCAGCGTCGCGAGGCGACGCGCGATCTCGGTCTTGCCCACGCCGGTCGGGCCGATCATCAGGATGTTCTTGGGCATCACCTCGTTGCGCAGCTCGTCGGGCAGCTGCGCACGGCGCCAGCGGTTGCGCAGTGCGATCGCGACCGCGCGCTTGGCCGAGGTCTGGCCGACGATGTGGCGGTCGAGCTCCTGCACGATCTCGCGCGGGGTCATGGTGGAAGACGATCCGGGTTGGTTCATGTGCATGCCTCGTGCCCGTCGTCCCCGCGAGGGCGGGGATCCAGCGGCGTCATGTTCGATCGGGGGGATTCGCTCGGTGTCGGGGCCGGGCCGTTGTCGGAAGGCGTTTGGCCTCCGCGACGATGACGGTCAAAGCTCCTCGACCACCACGTTGCGATTGGTGTAGATGCAGATGTCGCCGGCGATGTTCAACGCCTCGGTGGCGATGGTGCGCGCGTCGAGCTGCGTATGCGCGAGCAAGGCGCGTGCGGCGGAAAGCGCGTAGCTGCCACCGGAGCCGATGGCGATCAGGCCGTCCTCCGGCTCGATCACATCGCCCGTGCCGCTGATGATCAGCGAGGTGTCCTTGTCGGCCACCGCGAGCAGCGCTTCGAGCTTGCCGAAGCGGCGTTCCGTGCGCCAGTCCTTGGCCATCTCCACCGCGGCCCGCTGCAGCTGTCCGTGCTTGCCGAGCTTGGATTCGAACAGCTCGAACAGGGTGAACGCGTCGGCCGCCGCACCGGCAAAGCCCGCCAGCACCTGGCCATCGGTGCCGAGCCTGCGCACCTTGCGCGCATTGCCCTTCATCACGGTGTGGCCGAGCGTGACCTGGCCGTCGCCGGCCACGGCGACCTTGCCGTCGCGGCGCACCGACAGGATCGTGGTGGCGTGGAATACGTTGGGATTCTGGCTGGGGTCCATGCGGCCTCCGGGGCGGGTCCCACTGACATAGGGGCGCCCGGTGCCTGATCAAGCCCCGATCGACACGCGCCCGCTCAGGCCCGCTGCGCCGCGCAGGAGTAGCAGCCGCGCCTGGCGTTGTGCAGGTGGACGCAGGCGATGGCCGCATCGGCGAACATGCGTTCGAGTTCGCGCGCCACCTCATGGCCTTCGCAGACCGTGGCATCGACCATCATCCACGCGGCGTCGTAGGCGCGCAGGGATATCTGGCGCTTCGAGACGTAAGGCGGGATCTCGCCGGGAGCCAGCTCACGTTGCCGCGCGTCGTGGCGCACGAAGATCGGTCCGGACGCGCGATAGGGCGTATCCCCGCCCAGGTGCTCCCAGGGCAGCAGGATCAACGCCTGGCCCGCGCGTGCGTCCGCCAGGCTGATGCGGCAGGGATAGCCCGAATCACTGTCCGCCACGACACGCCGCATGCCGCGCGTCGCCAAGGCGGCATCGTCCAGGGCGAACAGCGGGGCGAACGGGATCGGATCGAGTCCGGACAGGCGAAACGGCATGGCTGGCTCCTGCGGGATTGGCCGCAGCAGCGTGCCCTGCCACGGCCGCCGATACGCGCCGCTTCCGGACACCGCATTGGCGCGATCAGGGCGCGATCGTCCGCCCGTCCAACAGCCTGCGGGCGCGTTCCTGCAGCACCAGCCACGAGGCATGGAGCTGTTCCGGCTTCGGTGTCACGCGCGCGATCAGCGCCAGCGCCTGTTCCAGTTCCTCGACCCGCCATGCCAGCTCGGCATAGTCGTGCGCGAGCACCAGCTCGACCCGGCGGTCTTCGCAGACGCCGATGCAGGGCCGCGGCGCGTCCACCTTGCCGCAGCCGATGCAGCGCCAGCCTTCGATCGTATCGACCATGGGGACATCGTATCCAGCCACCCTGGACGCGCCGTGATCCTGGTCAAGCGCGAGGCAGGTATGCGACCGCTATGCCTTGCGGCGCCTGGCCCGCGGATGGGCCGCGTCATAGACCTTGGCGAGGTGCCCGAAATCCAGGTGGGTATAGATCTGCGTGGTCGAGATGTCCGCATGGCCAAGCAGTTCCTGCACGCCGCGCAGGTCGCCGGAGGATTCCAGCACGTGGCTGGCGAAGGAATGCCGCAACAGGTGCGGATGCACGCGCTTGAACAGGCCTTGCCGCTGCGCAAGCTGGCGCATGCGGATCTGGATCGCACGCGGGCTGATCGGATTGCCGCCGCGGCCCGGGAAGACCGGAGCGTCCTCGACGCCACGGCTGTCGGCGCGCCACTCGTGCAGGGCATTGCGCGCAAACGAGCCCACCGGCACGATCCGCTCCTTGCCCCCCTTGCCCAGAACACTGACCAGGCCTTGTTCCAGATGCAGGTCGCGCCAGCGCAGCGCGCACAGCTCGCTCAGGCGCAATCCGGACGAATAGAACAGCTCCAGCATCGCGCGGTCACGCAGGCCCAGCGGCACATCGGTCGGCACTTCGACCAGGGCCTTGGCCTCGTCAGCGTCGAGCACCTGCGGCAGCTTGCGCGGCGCCTTCGGCGCACGCACACCGGCCGCGGGATTGGCGGCGATCCGGCCGTGCTTGAGCAGCCACCGATACAGACTGCGCACCGCCGAAAGCCGGCGCTGCAGGCTCTTGGGCGACAGGCCGCGCCGATGTTCGGCGGCGATGAAGGCGCGGATGCCGGCTTCGTCCTGGCCGACGATGCCGCCATGCGCTTCGGTCCAGGCCGACAGTGTTTCAAGATCGCGTCGATAGCCGTCCAGCGTATGCGGCGAGACGCGGCGTTCGACCTGCAGGTACGAGAGGAACTCCCGCACCATCGCCATGCCGGGAGCGGGCGGCCGTTCAGCCATCGAACCTGCGCAACGCCACGTCGAATGCCTCGCCCATCATGCGCAGGAACAGCGTACCCATGCCCGGATAGAAGCGGTTCTGGTCGGCGCTGCCGACCGCGACCAGGCCGGTACCTTCCAGCGCCAGCAGCGCGCTCGACTCCACCTCGTCGATCCGCGCACCGTACAGCAGCGCCTGCTTGTCCGGATGCAGGCGCCCGCACAGCGGCTCGCCCTCCTTCAGCGCATCGGCGAAGGGCGACAGCACGGCGGCATCGCGATGGATCACCTGCAGCCAGGGCTGCTCGTCCAGGCCTTGAACCGGCTTGAACAGCACGATACGCACCAGGTCGCCGGCGAAATCCTCTTCCAGGGTGGCGGCCATCGCGCTGACCACGCCAGCGCGATCGGTCTGGCGCATCAGCGCGAGGGTGAGCTGGTGCGTGCGTACCGCAAGGCGTTCGTTTTCCTGCGAGATCGCATACAGATCGTGCAGCCGGCGCGACAGCTCGCGGTTCTTGTCGCGCAGCACTTCGAGCTGGTAGCTGGCCAGGGAGGCGGCCGGGCCGTCCTCGCGCGGGACCACCAGGCTCAATGCCAGGTCGGGGAACTGCTGCAGGAACTTCGGCTGCCTGCGCAGCCATGCCGCCACTTCGTGGGCGCCGAGCTTCTCGGTCGTGCTCATCGGGTCCATCTTCCTTCGAAAACAAATGCAGTCGGGCCGGCCATCGACACCTGTGCGGCATCGTCGGGCCAGGCAATACGCAGCTCGCCCCCGGGCAGCGACACGGCCACGTCGCGGTCCAGCCGCCCGGCGCGCACCAGCACGGCCATCGCCGCACAGGCGCCGCTGCCGCAGGCCAGGGTCTCGCCGACGCCGCGCTCGTACACGCGCAGGCGGATTCGGCCGCGATCGAGCACCTGGGCGAAACCGATGTTGGCCGAATCCGGGAACAGCGCAGAAGCCTGCAGCCGCGGGCCGATCCGCGCCACATCGGCAGCATCCACGTCATCGACCTCGATCACCGCATGCGGGTTGCCCATCGACACCGCGCCGAAACGCAGTTCGCCCAGGTCCGGCAGGGTAATCGTGTAGGTCGCGGCCTGCTGCTCGACCCCGGCCATCGGCACCTGCTCGGGATCGAAACGGGGCACTCCCATCGCGATGCGGTACTGGCCATTGCCGAGCGCCTCCACCGCATGGGTGCCGGCAGGACTTTCGAGTTCGAAGCGGGTCGCCTCCGTCGCACCGGCGCGCACCAGCCAGGCCGCCACGCAGCGGGCGCCATTGCCGCATTGCCCGGAGGGCGAGCCGTCCGAGTTCCAGATGCGATAGCTGGCCAGCGCGCCCTGCCGGATGGGCGGCTCGACGGTCAGGATCTGGTCGCAGCCGACGCCGGTGTGGCGGTCGGCCAGCGCCCGGCACAGCCCGGGCGAGGGCGGCGGTGCGCCATCGCGCAGGTCGAGCACGACGAAGTCGTTGCCCGCACCGTGCATCTTGCTGAAGCGCAACGCCGGTTCCGGCATCTCGCAGCCAGGCGCTAGCGGGACAGTCGCGGCCACCGGATCAACCGGGGCCGGCATCCGCCGGCGGCGGCACGTCGTCCTCATCCGCGTCGGCGTCGTCGACGGGATCCCCTTCGATCACGTCGCCCTCGATGTCGTCGACTTCCTCGATGACATCCTCCTCGACGTCTTCCTCGACATCGACATCCTCGACGTCCACGGCCCGCACCAGCGGTCCCTTGTTGCCGCAGGCGACGAGGTTCAGGGCGAGCAGGAGCGCCAGTGGTGCGATCAGGATCGGAAATCTGCGCATGGCGGCAGTGTATCCCGCCCGGCAGGACAGGACGAGTCCCGCGCCGGGACAGGCGCCAAGCGGCTCAGTTCCGGTCGGGATCGGGTGTCGCAGGCGGCTCCGGCCGCAGCCAGAGCCAGGTCGCCACCACCGACATGCAGCCGATCGGCAGCGCCAGCACCCACCACCGATGCCCGTCGCCCAGCAGCACCAGCGCGATCAGGATCAGCGCCGAGGCCAGCATGGTCCACGTGGCCATCCACTTCGCGCGCCGGGCGACGGTGCGCCCCGCGGCCCAGTCGCGAATCATCGGGCCGAAGCGCGGATCTGCCAGCAACCGGCGGTGCAAGCGCTCCGATCCGCGCGCGGCCGCGAACGCGGACAGCAGCACGAAAGGGACCGTCGGCAGGCCCGGCAGCAACATGCCCAGCAGGCCAAGGCCCAGGCTGGCGTAGGCCAGCAGCCACCAGGCCCAGCGGAAGCGGTGTGGGGGACGCATGGACGGAATGATACGTGCAGCTCCGCTCAGGACCCCGCGAAACCCGGCAGGGCGTCGCCGCGCCCGCTTCAAGCCGCCCTGCGTGTCGAGGACGGCGGGGGTGGGAGCGGACGAAGCCGCGCCCACCCACAACGACGGGACCGCGCGAAGGCGGCCGCCGCGCGACGGGCGCTACTTCACGCCCAGCTGGTCGAGCATGAACGCATACATCTCCGCCTGCTCGCGGAAGCGGCGGAAGCGGCCCGACTTGCCGCCGTGGCCGGCCTCCATGTTGGTGCGGAACACGATCGGACCGTTGCCCGTGTCGAGGTCGCGCAGTCGCGCCACGTACTTCGCCGGCTCCCAGTACTGCACCTGCGAATCCCACAGGCCGGTCCCCACGAACATCGACGGATACGCCTGCGCCCTCAGGTTGTCATAGGGCGAGTACTGCAGGATGTAGTCGTAGTACGGCTTGTCTTCCGGATTGCCCCACTCGTCGTATTCGTTGGTGGTCAGCGGGATGCTGGGGTCGAGCATCGTCGTCACCACGTCGACGAACGGCACCTGCGACAGGATCACGCGGTACCGGTCCGGTGCCATGTTCGAGATCGCACCCATCAGCAGTCCACCGGCGCTTCCGCCGTAAGCGGCGACCCGGTCCTTTGCCGCGTAACCTTCCCGCACCAGGTGCGCGGTGACATCGATGAAATCGGTGAAGGTGTTGATCTTGTTGAGCAGCTTGCCGTCGTCGTACCAGCGACGCCCCATCTCCTGGCCGCCGCGGATATGCGCCAGCGCGTACACCACGCCGCGATCGAGCAGGCTGACCGTGGTGACGCTGAAGCCCGGGTCCATCGACATGCCGTAGCTGCCGTAGGCGTACTGCAGCATGGCCGCGGTGCCGTCTTTCACGAAACCCTTGCGATAGACCAGCGACACCGGGATCTTCTCGCCGTCGCGCGCGGTCGCCCAGACGCGTTCGGTCACGTACCGCGAGGGGTCGTAGCCGATCACCGGCTGCTGCTTGAGCACGATGCGCTCGCCGGTGGCGGTATCGAGCTCGTAGGTCGTGGCCGGCGTGGTCAGCGAGGTGTAGGTGTAGCGCAGCTTCGTGGTGCCGGACTCGGTATTGGCCGAAAGGCCCATCGAGTAGGCCGGTTCGTCGGCCTGCACGTATTCGGCGCTGCCGTCCTGGCGCAGGATGCGCACGCGCTCGAGCGCATCGGAGCGCTCGCCGATCGCGATGAAGCCGTCGAACAGTTCGAAGGTCTCCAGCAGCACGCCGGGGTCGTGCGCGACCATGTCCCGCCAGTCCTTGCGCGAAGCCGAGGCGCTCGGGGCCTGCACCAGCTTGAAGTTCTTCGCACCGTCGGCATTGGTCAGGATCACCCAGCGGTCGCCGAGGTGGTCGGCGCTGTACTCCAGGTCGCGCTCGCGTCCGGCCAGCAGGGTGAACTCGCGCGGATCGGTCGCCGGCGCGTAGCGCAGCTCGTCCGAGACCGTGCTGCTGACGGCGATGACGATGTACCTGTCGTCGCGGGTGCGTTCGATGCCCATGTAGAAGCTGTCGTCGGCCTCTTCGTAGACCACCGTGTCCTGCGCCGGATCGGTGCCGATGACGTGACGCTTCACGCGCTTGGTCAGCAGCGTGTCGGGATCGTTCTCGACGTAGAACACGGTGCGGTTGTCGTCGGCGAACACGAGGTCACCGGAGGTACCGCGGATTTGCTCCGGAAAATCCTTGCCGCTGGCCAGGTCACGGAAGCGGAAGGTGTACTGGCGGCGGCCGTTGGTGTCATCGGCCCACGCCATCACCGTGTTGTCCTGGCTGATCTCGTAGGCGCCAACCGAGTAATAGTCCTTGCCTTCGGCCAGCGCATTGACATCGAGCAGGACCTCTTCGCCGCCGAAATCGCCGGCCTCGTTGGCTCGCTGGATCGAGAGCGCATCGACACCCGCGCCATCCTTGCGGCGCGCATGGATGGGATAGTCCTTGCCCGCCTCGTAGCGGGCGTAGTACCACCAGCCGCGCTCGCGCGCTGGGATCGAACTGTCGTCCTGCTTGATCCGTCCGACGATCTCCTCGTACAGCCTGTCTTCTACCGCCTTGAGCGGCGCCATCACCTTGTCGGCGTAGGCATTTTCGGCCTCGAGGTAGGCGAGCATCGCCTTGTCCTCGCGCTTGTCGTCACGGAGCCAGTAGTACTCGTCGTTGCGTTCGGCACCATGCGGCGCCTTCACCACGTGGGGACGCTTCTCCGCGTCCGGTGGCGTGGTGTCTGCGGCAATCGTGGAAGTCGTGGAGAGCGTCATCAGGATCGTCGTCGCGAAGAGAAAAGCGGTATTCATCGGAGGGCTCCGCTGGAAAACCGGGAGGGTCCGCCGCCCCGACAGGGCGGCAGGGATCATGTCATCGACGCCCGAGCTGCTGCCAGAGGAAGCTCAGATACAGCGCATCCATGTGCGCGGCCTGGCGATTGTCCGCCGCGCCCCCGTGGCCACCTTCGATGTTCTCGTAATAGCGCACATCCTTGCCCGCGTCCTGCATCTTGGCGAACATCTTGCGGGCATGGCCCGGATGCACGCGATCGTCGCGGGTGGAGGTCAGCAGGATCGTCGCCGGATAGTCCTTGGCCGGATCGAACAGGTGGTAGGGCGAGAAGCCGCGGATGTAGTCCCATTCCTCGGCGACATCGGGGTTGCCGTACTCGGCCATCCACGACGCACCCGCCAGCAGCTTGTTGTAGCGCTGCATGTCCAGCAGCGGCACCTGGATCACGACCGCACCGAACAGCTCCGGATACTGCATGAGCATGTTGCCCGTCAGCAGGCCGCCATTGCTGCCGCCGCGGATGCCCAGGTGGGCAGGCGAGGTGATCCTGCGCGTGATCAGGTCCTGCGCGACCGCGGCGAAGTCCTCGTACGCCTTGTGGCGATTGGCCTTGAGCGCCGCCTGGTGCCAGCGCGGACCGTACTCGCCGCCGCCGCGGATGTTGGCGACCGCATACACGCCCCCCTTCTCAAGCCAACCCTTGCCGACGCCGCCCGAATAGCCCGGCGTCAGCGAGATCTCGAAGCCGCCATAGCCGTAGAGCAGGGTCGGGTTGCCGCCGTCCAGGTCGAGGTCCTTCGGCCGCACCAGGAAGTACGGCACGCGCGTCCCGTCCTTCGAGGTGGCGAAATGCTGCTCGACAACGTGCGTGGACGCATCGAAGAAGGTCGGCATGGTCTTGAGCACGTCAGGCGTAGATGCGCCCTCGCCGGCGTCACCCAGCATCAGCGTGGTCGGCGTCAGGTAGTCGGTGACCGTGAGCCACAGCGCGTCGGACTCGTCGCTGTCGACGGCGCCCGCGCTGATCGTGCCGAACTCCGGAACGCCCACAAGCGGACGCCGCGACCAGCCATCCTCGCCGGGCGTCAGGACCGTCAGCCGGTTCTTCACGTCCTCGAGTACGTTGATCACGAGATGGTTGCGTGTCCACGACGAGCCGGCCAGCGAAGTGGTCTCGCTCGGCTCGAACAGCACGGTGAACTCGCGCTTGCCCGCCATGAAGTCGTCGAAATTCGCCGCCAGGAGCGACCCGGCCGCATAGGCCTTGCCATCGACCTCCCACGGCTCGCGCAATTCGAGCGTCAGCCACTGTTTGTGCACGCTCTTGTTGGCGGAGTTGGGCGCGTCGATCTTCGCCAGCGTGCCGTCGGCCTGCCGCAGGTACATCTCGTCGTTGTAGAAGGCGAGCGTGCGGCTGACGAAGTCGCGCTCGAAGCCCGGCGTGTGGTCGTGACCGGCCGCGATGTACATGTCGTCCGGCCTGCCCTCGTAGACCAGGCTTGCCGACGTCAGCGGCGTACCGCGCTTCCATTCCCTGACAATGCGTGGATAGCCCGACTCGGTCAGCGAGCCTGCGCCGAAATCGGTATAGACGTACACCGTGTCGCGGTCGATCCAGCTCAGTGCCCCCTTGGCTTCCTCACGGAAGAAGCCACCTTCCACCCAAGCCTTGCCAGCAAGATCGAACTCGCGCGTGACGTCCGCATCCGCGCCTCCGCGCGAAAGCGCGATCAGGCAGCGGCTGTAGTCGGGGCGCAGGCAGTCCGCCCCATGCCAGACCCAGTTCTCGTCCTCGGCCCTGTTCAGGGCATCGAGATCGATCAGTACTTCCCACTCCGGCCTGGGCTTGCGGTACTCCTCGAGCGTGGTCCGGCGCCAAAGACCGCGCGGGTTCTGCTTGTCGCGCCAGAAGTTGTAGTACCAGTCGCCCTGCTTGTAGACGCCGGGAATCTTGTCGTCCGAGTCGTAGATGGCGAGCAGCTCCGCCTCCAACTGCCTGAACTCGGGCGTTGCGGCAAGCTCGGCCTCGGCCTTGGCATTCTGCGCCTTCACCCAGTCGAGCGCCTTGGGATCCTCGACGCCTTCCAGCCACTGGTACGGATCGGACACCGCTGCCTCCTCGTTGGCGTGCACCGGCGCTGCCGCCAGGCCCATGGCAAGCGCAAGCGCCGCGGATACCGGAATGAATTTCGCCATGACCACTTCCATCTGCAAAGTGGCCGCACGCTACCACACGGGGTATGGCCGTCTGCAGTGCCGGAAGTCGAGCGGAGTTTCCAGCGCTGAAACGTCGCCCAAAGAAAAACCCCCAACCTTTCGGCTGGGGGTTTTGGATAAAAAACCCTGGCGATGACCTACTCTCGCATGCGGATGCACACTACCATCGGCGCATGAGCGTTTCACTTCCGAGTTCGG
>Ga0247738_10000034_pt1 | contig 122759 bp, 119 predicted proteins | sample UWRJL013104B2_FD_180936 | JGI IMG/M metagenome (GOLD analysis project Ga0247738, IMG submission 180936) | Plant litter microbial communities from Arlington Agricultural Research Station in Wisconsin, United States - UWRJ-L013-104B-2 | ecosystem: Environmental > Terrestrial > Plant litter >...
TCGATGAGGGACTGTGTGACCGCCGCCCGGCTGGCCGTGATCGAATCCGCCAGAGTTATGCTCACGGGGTCGAAGAGTGCACGGTACTCGCTCTTCTCGCCGGAGTCGACGACGTCCGCGAACGCCGTCGCGAGTTCGTCTGGGGCGAGTGCGAGGAACGCCGAAGCGTTCTCGGTGATGAGACTGGTACCCAACCATGCCGGGGCGAGTTCCGGCACTTCGGCAGAGGCCTGCATCTCAGCGATGTTGGCGACCTTGTAGTTCGACCACGGATCGGCCTGGGTCATGGTCAGGATGACGGGAGGAACGGTCTCGTCGCTCTTGCTCTTGCTGAGCACCAGCACGGTCCGTGGCCAACCGTCCGTCGCCTGCGGCAGCAGCACCTCGATCACGTCGGTCGGGATCGTTGCCGGCAGCGCCCGGTCGGTGAGAGTCTCACGCAGCGTGTAGTCGGTGGTCCTCGCGGCCAGTGCGGCGCCGTCGAGTCGTGTGGCGGCGAGGTCGATGTCCAGCGCTGCGTCGGCATCTTCAAGGGTTCCTGCGACGTTCTTGAGAATGCGGGAAGCCTGAGCTTCAGTGACTGCCGGGGGCTTCTGGTTCTCGGGCGTGATCACGGTCTGCGTGGGTGACGGCGTCGGCGATGCGTCTCCGAACTGCGGCCAGGAGTCGCTGGAGCACCCCGCGAACAGCATGGCTGCGACGCCGAAAGCAGGCAGAACGAGCAGACGCCGCCGCAGGGAGTGCGCCCGGCGTTCGGTCTTCGGTGGGCTCTTCTCCTTCGGCGATTCGTCTGTCTCGGGCTTCGTGTCACCCGGGGACTCGAGCGCCTCGCGTACGGGCGCGGGCTCCACGGAGAGATCGATGGGCTGTGTGGCCGGCAACGGTCCTGGACCCTTTCGGCGCGGACCTCGCCCCCTGCGCTGGTGGCGGATCGCGAGCACGTACATGACGAGGCCGAACAGCAGCACGGCGCCGCCGGCGGCGATGAGCGGACCGACGAATGGCGTTGAACGATCCAGCGGCCACGAGACGACGACATCCTCTGGAGCGTTCTGCGTGCCGTCCTTCGCGATCAGGACGCTCATACCCGCCGGCAGTTGCATGTCGGTGATGAGCTGATCGGCTTCGCTGAACGAATCGAGCCAGAGGTCAGAGCCTGCCGGGTTTCGCCCGGCCGGCTGCTCGGCGGCGCCATCCGTGCCCTCCTCCGCCTCGTCGGTCGTGTCCTCCGGCTCGACGAGCGTGCTCACGCTCGCGCCGTCGGAATCGAGCGCCACGGAGTTGTACGTCGCATCGGAGAGCCACGCCTCAAGATCGGCCGTGCGGCCGTACGCGGCGAAGATGTCTCCGTCGCCGCGGATCAACAGCGTCTGCTGCCCTGGGTTCTCACGGAGCACAGCCCCATCGACGAGCGTGTACGGTGCAGGCTCTTCCACGCTCAGCTCGACTTGCTGCGCCGACGGCCCCATGAAGATGGTTCGCTGAGCGATGCCCGCTCCGATGAGAAGCGTGGCCAGGACGAAGGCCACGACGGCCCACACGAAACGCACGAAAAGACTCCTTACGTGATCCGGGCGCTCGCCCAGATCCCCGCTCGACGTTTCAGACTATCGAAAGTGGCTGAGTGTTGACTACGAGGGGCCAGTCAACTCCCCGATCGGCACGTCGCGAATTCGCGTCATCACTTGCCGACTAGCCTGAGAGCAGTCTTGTCGAGGAGAGCGCATGAAGGTTCACAATCCGTTCCGCACCGCCCTGGTGGCGACGCTCGGCGTGGGACTCGGAATCCTGCTCATCGGCAGTGTGCAATCACTGTCCACCGTGCTGTTGTACGTCGGAACCGCGCTGTTCATCAGCCTCGGGCTCGATCCTGTCATCTCGTTCCTCGAGCGCCGCAGGCTCCCTCGCTGGCTCGCAGTGATCGTCACGATCCTCGGAGTGCTCGGCATCTTCGCCGGCATCGTCCTCATCGTTCTGCCGATCATCATCGACCAGGTCAGTCAGCTCGTCGAGCAGATCACCGCACTCGTGCAATCCAGCAATGACATCTGGGGGGATCTGCGGGAGTGGCTGGGCGCGGTCTTCCCCGCGCTGGACATCGACCGCATCCTCACCGAGGCGCAGGATTGGCTGCTGGCCAACATGGGCGACATCACCGGCGGCGTCATCGCGGTGAGCCTCAATCTCGTGACCGGCCTGTTCGGGGCGTTCATCGTACTGATCCTGACGATCTATCTGACGGCGTCGACGCCATCGCTCAAGCGCTCGGTCTATCAGCTGGTTCCGGCATCCCGCCGTCCTCGCTTCATCGATCTCGCAGAGCAGATCACCGACTCGGTCGGCTACTACGTGATGGGCCAGGTCACACTCGGCATGATCAACGGCGTGCTCAGCGCGATCTTCCTCAGCATCATCGACGCGCCGTTCACCGCCGTTCTGGCAGTCGTCGCCTTCTTCTTCTCGCTGATCCCCCTGGTGGGCACGCTCACCGGTTCGACGATCATCGTGCTCGCATGCCTCATCCCCGGCCTCGGCTCCCCCGCGACGGCGATAGCGGCGGGCATCTACTACCTGATCTACATGCAGATCGAGGCGTATGTGATCTCACCGCGCATCATGAGCCGCGCTGTCTCCGTGCCGGGTGCGGTCGTCGTCGTCGCGGCTCTCGCCGGCGGTTCGTTGCTCGGACTTCTCGGTGCTCTCATCGCGATTCCGGTCGCTGCGAGCATCCTGATCATCTACCGCCAGGTGCTCATCCCCCGGATGAACGAGCGTTGACGAGAGCGAGGCCAGTCGAGTGCCTTAGGGCCATTCGTTCGGCAGCGGAAGCGCGTCCGGGTTCACCACGGCGACGATCTCGGTGAGCACACGCCGTGTCTGAGTCTCGCCGACCCACAGGTGCTTGCCGCCTTCGACAGGAATCAGCGTGATGTCAGGGATCGACGCGAAGCGCTTCTGAGCCTCTTCCGGTCGAAGATAGTCGTCGAATTCGGGAATGAGCGCGATCACCCGGCGCTCATCGCCGGCCCACGCAGCGATCTCCTCCGCGGTCGTCCTGTGCAGGGGCGGTGAGAGCAGGATGATTCCCTCTACGTCGTGCTCTCGTCCGTATTTCAGGGCGAGCTCCGTGCCGAAGGACCAGCCCAGCAGCCACGGACGCGGAAGCGACCTCTCGCGGACGAGGTCCATCGCCGCGGCGACGTCGAACTGCTCGGCTTCGCCCCCGTCGAATTTGCCTTCACTCGTCCCTCGCGGTGACGTGGTCCCTCGGGTGTTGAAGCGGAGCACGGCGAGGTCAGCGAGGGCAGGAAGGCGTGCGGATGCCTTGCGCAGGATATGCGAATCCATGAAACCACCAGCCGTGGGAAGCGGATGCAGCGTCACCAGTGTCGCGACGGGCTGAGCATTCTCCGGCAGCGTCAACTCCCCCACGAGGGTGAGTTCGTCTGCTGTGGACAGCTCGATCGGCTCCCTCGTCGCCGGCAGCTCCAACGGCCCGCGAATCTCCATGCTCACGCCATCCTCCAGCAGTGTGTGTGCCAGTGCCTGCGCGCAGCGAGGTCAGCGGCGTCGCCGAGGACTCCGTCCGCGCGCCATATGACCTGGTGTGCGGTTCCCGGCGCGATCACGCCGCGACATCCTGGGCAGATGTATTCCTTCTGCGCCTGCTGGGCCGAGACCGGCTGCACCGTCCAGTCGCGTCCCTGGCGGGTCTCGCTGCGCTTCCAGCCCGCCAGCAGCCTGTCGAAGGAGTCGTCAGTGTCGGGGCGCTCCTGGCGCCGCCTGTGAGAGCGTGGCATGTCGGAGCATTACCACCAGTGGTTCGTCTTCCAGAACTCGACCGCGCCCGCCCAGCTGCCGTAACGTCCGGTCGCATAGCCGTTCGCCCAGCGCAGGTTCACGACGGGGTCGTACGCGTTGGGCAGCTTCGAGCACGGGTACACCTGAACGAGGCCGCACGCACCGGAGGAGGCGTTGGTGGCGTTCGGGTTCCACCCGCTCTCCTGCGAGACCACCCAGTCGACATAGCCCCAGTCGCCGGATGCGATGCCCGCGGCGGCCATCCATTCCGCCGGCGCCCCGCCGCCCGTGTAGTACATCGGGCCGCCGCCACCGGAGGACTCAGACGATTCGGAGGACTCGGCCGATGCCACCTCGGGCTCCGGCGTCGGAGTCGGTGTCGGCGTCACATAGACGTCATACGCACCGCGGGTGACGGGTTCGATCGTCGCCCCCTCCGCAGTGACCGTCAGATCCTGGGTGTCCTGAGCCGCCAACGAGAAGGGCGTCTCCACGTCCGCGACGGGCGGGTCAGCGAGGGCCATGCCGGTCGGAGCGACGATGGCCGCAGCGAAGGCGACCACTCCGAAGCCCGCGAAGCCACCGACGACTCCGCGGCGCCGTGACCAGCGCCTGGCCTTGATTGCGGGAGATTTCGGGGGTGCAGACCTCACCGGCGCCGCGTCGGCGACGGCGGAATCGATCTCGGTACCGGAAGTCACAATAGCTCCAGTGTATCCAGACGTGCCTGAGTCCTCCATCCGAATGCGCGGCGGAGGGCTCAGCGGACGGCGAGGATCACATCGATCGTGGCATCCAGCAGCGCGTCGACCTGTTCTTCGCGGTACCCGCCACGCTGCATCCTGAATGCGGCAGATCTCAGCTGCTCGACCGACAGCTGGTCACCGTCGCGGAGATACCTCACGATCCGGGCCGCAACATGGTCGACCTCGTCGATGCGATACCCGAACGACAGGAAGCCGGTGCGTGCGAACTTCTGCCGGCGGCTGCGCGCCAGGTGATCGAGAATGACCTGCGCCTCGGAACGAGCGTGGCTCACCCACGCCTCCGCACCATCCGCACGGACCGCTCGCTCACGCTGACGCGCTGCCAATGCATCCTCGACCCGTCCGAGCGCGGCATCCACCTCGGCGATGTCATAGCCGTCCTTGACCAGTGGGAAGGATGCGACGCGCACCTCAGCGGCGGACAGGTCGTCCGAGTCCTGCTCGAAGCTCTCGCGCGCCGCCGCAAGAAACGTGTCGACCGCGGTGCGGTGGTATCCGCGCTCGCGCCCGCTCACCGTACGGAAGGCGGGCGTCGTGTCTTCGTCGTCCATCTCAGTCACACCGTTCACCGTATCCGAAGTCATGGGAGAGTCACCCACGGCGAAAGGAGGAAGTAAAGGCTCAGCGCAGGGATCGTCGATGGCAGGATGCTGTCCAGTCGATCGAGAAGCCCGCCGTGACCGGGCAACCAGGAACTCATGTCCTTGATTCCGATGTCGCGCTTGATCATCGACTCGCCGAGGTCACCGAGCGTCGCGGACAGGAGGATCGCGATGCCGAAGACGACGCCGGCCCACCACGGCAGATTCAGCAGGAACATGGCGAGAAGCACGCCGGCCGCGATCGCTGCGAACACGGCGCCGGCGAAGCCCTCCCACGTCTTCTTGGGGCTGATGCGCGGAGCCATCGGATGCTTTCCGAAGACGAGACCGGCAGCATAAGCGCCGGTGTCGGATGCCACCGCGATGGCGATGAACGCGAGCACCCACCACTGCCCGCCTTCCTGAGCCAGCAGCAGTAGGGCGACGGCGGTGAGAAACGGCACGTACACCTGCACGAAGCCGCTGACGATGGCGTCGGCGAGGACGTCTCCGTATGTGCGGCCGTCCTTCGACATCATCTGCGCGATGAGGCGCCAGACGATCACGAACACCACGGCGAACAGCAGCGCGACCCAGATGAGCCACGGGGGTGCGAAATAGCCCGCCAGCACGAGGGCGACGCCCGCGATGATCTGCGGGACGATGTCGACTCGGCGGCCCGCAACCCCAAGGGCGCGCGCCAGCTCGAAGATACCGAGCACAGCGATCGCCAGCGCTATCGGCACGAACAGCTCTTTGATGAAGACGAGTGAGGCCAGTAGGACCGCGCCGAACCCGAGTCCGACCAGAATCGCGAGGATCAGGTCGCGGCCCGTGCGAGCCTTGATGCGCTCATTGGCCTGATCGAGATGCTCGCGCGCTTGAGTCACGTGGGTCTCGAACTCTCCTCTGGCCTGGCGCAACTGTCCACGAACGACGGCGGTCGGATCCGCCGGGTGCACCGCGCCCCGCGGCAGCGGTGGCCGCGGTGGAATCGCACTCTCGTCGACAGCGGGGACCTCGACGTCCGGGGTCGCCCCATCACGAGCTTCACGCCGCGTCAGCGGGCGTTGCTCGTCATCGGGACCGACTGCGTCGCTCATCCTCGGCTAAACCTCGAGCAGCTCGATCTCTTTGCGCTTGAGCGCGTCGTCGATGAGGTCGACATGCTGACGCGTGAGAGCATCGAGTTCCTTCTCGCCACGTGCGATCTCATCTTCACCGACGTCGTTCTTGAGCGCGTCGAGTTCGTCTTTCGACTTGCGACGGATGCCGCGGACGTGCACCTTCGCATCCTCACCCTTGGACCGCACGATCTTGACGTACTCCTTGCGACGCTCCGCCGTCAGCTCGGGCATGGTCACGCGCACGATGTTGCCGTCGTTCGTCGGGTTCGCTCCGAGGTTCGGCATGTCGCGGATCGCCTGTTCGATCGCCTTGAGCGCTGACTTGTCGTAGGGGGTGATCACGAGCGATCGTGCTTCGGGGTTCGCCAGCGAGGCGAGCTGAGCCAGCGGCGTGGGCGAACCGTAATAGTCCACCATCACCTTCTGGAACATCTGCGGGTTCGCGCGGCCGGTGCGGACGGTGGCGAAGTCCTCCTTGGCGGCTTCGACCGCACGAGTCATGCGGGAGGTGGTTTCAGCGAGGACATCCGCGATCACGGTGACTCCTATCGTCGGGGTGTTCCAGCAATTCTATCCGGGCGCGGTCACGCCCTGCGTAACCGCTCAGGCGGAGACGCGTGTGCCGATCGGCTCGCCGAGGAGCGCACGGGTCACATTGCCCTCGGGCTCCATGCCGAACACGCGCATGTCCATGTTGTTGTCCATGCAGAGACTGAACGCCGTCGAGTCGACGACTTTGAGGCCGCGCTGCAGCGCGTCACGATAGGTGACCTGCTCGATGCGGGTGGCGGTGGTGTCCTTGTTCGGGTCGGCGGTGTAGATGGCGTCGACTCCGTTCTTGGCGACGAGCACCTCATCGGCGCCGATTTCCAACGCCCGCTGCGCCGCGACAGTATCCGTGGAGAAGTACGGCAGACCGGCGCCGGCGCCGAAGATCACGACGCGTCCCTTCTCAAGATGACGCTCTGCACGCCGCGGGATGTACGGCTCCGCGACCTGGGTCATCGAGATCGCCGACTGCACACGAGTGGCTGCACCGGCCTGCTCGAGGAAGTCCTGAAGGGCCAGAGCGTTCATGACGGTGCCGAGCATGCCCATGTAGTCGGCGCGGCCGCGATCCATACCGCGCTGGCTCAGCTCCGCGCCACGGAAGAAGTTGCCGCCGCCGACCACGATGGCGATCTCCACCTGGTCGACCGCCGCGGCGATATCACGCGCGATCTGACTGACGACGTCCGGGTTCACGCCCAGCTGCCCTGCCCCGAAGGCTTCGCCGGAGAGTTTGAGAAGGACGCGTCGGCGTCCGCTGCGTTCAGTCATGGGTGGTGGTCCTCTCGTTCCGATTCAAGATAGTGCCTTCTGGGCATGAAAAAGGGGTTCGGATCGCTGTGGATCCGAACCCCTTCACAACTGCTACGCGCCGACCTTGAATCGTGCGAAGTCCGTCACGGTGATACCGGCGTCCTTCGCGACCTGGGCGACGGAGAGCTTGTTGTCCTTGGCGTAGTCCTGCTCGAGCAGGGCGACCTGCTTGATGAACGCGGACACTCGGCCTTCGACGATCTTCGGCAGAGCTGCCTCGGGCTTGCCCTCGTTGCGCGAGATCTCTGTGACGATCTCACGCTCCTTCTCGACTGCCTCGGCGGGAACGGCATCCCGGTCGAGGTATGACGGGTTGGCGAACGAGATGTGCTGAGCGATGCTGCGCGCGGTCGCTGCGTCGTCACCCGTGTAGGCGACGACGACACCGATCTGCGGCGGGAGGTCCTTGCTGGTGCGGTGCAGGTAGACCTCGACGGAGTCGCCAGAGACCGTGCGCACCTGGCGCAGTTCGACCTTCTCGCCGATGATGGCTGCCTCATCGGAGATCAGCTCGCCGACGGTCTGGTTTCCAGCGGATGCCGCGAGGGCGTCCTCGATCGTGTTCGCCTTGGCGGCGGCGGCGGCATCGGCGACCTTGTCAGCCAGCGCGATGAAGCGCTCGTTCTTAGCGACGAAGTCGGTCTCGCATGCGAGCTCGATGAGCGTGACGCTGCCGTCCTGCTCGCGAGCGACGACGAGGCCTTCGCTTGTGGAACGGTCAGCGCGCTTCGCGTTGCCCTTCGCACCCTTGAGGCGAAGGATCTCGACGGCCTTCTCGCGGTCGCCTTCGGCTTCCTCGAGCGCCTTCTTCGTGTCGACCATTCCGGTGCCGAGCTGCTCGCGCAGCGCCTTGATGTCAGCGATGGTGAAGTTGGCCATGTGTGGTGGCTCCTTGCTTCGTGATGTGTGTGTAAGCGGAATTACTTGGCAGCGTCGGCGTCGGCTGCCTCGGCCGGAGCCTCTTCAGCCGGGGCTTCGGTCGCCTCAGCAGCCGGAGCCTCTTCAGCCGGGGCTTCGGTCGCCTCAGCAGCCGGAGCCTCTTCAGCCGGGGCTTCGGTCGCCTCAGCAGCCGGAGCCTCGGTCGCCTCAGCAGCAGCTTCTTCAGCAGGAGCCTCGGTCGCTTCAGCGGCAGGAGCCTCGGCGCCCTCAGCAGGCGTCTCGAGAAGTTCCTTCTCCCACTCGGCCAGCGGCTCAGCGTCGCCCGACTCGGGGTTGTGCTTCTGCTGCAGGCCCTCGGCTGCGGCGTCGGCGATGATGCGGGTCAGCAGCGAGACCGAGCGGATCGCGTCGTCGTTGCCGGGGATCGGGTACTGGAAGTCGTCCGGATCGGCGTTCGTGTCGAGGATGCCGATCACGGGGATGCCGAGCTTCTTCGCCTCGTCGATGGCGAGGTGCTCGCGCTTGGCGTCGACGACCCACAGAGCCGAAGGCGTCTTGGTCAGGTTGCGGATTCCGCCGAGCGACTTGTGCAGCTTGTCGAGCTCGCGCTTCTTGAGCAGCAGCTCCTTCTTGGTGAAGCCGCTGTTCGCCGGAACCTCGTAGTCGAGTTCCTCGAGCTCCTTCATGCGTGCGAGACGCTTGGAGATCGTCTGGAAGTTGGTGAGGAGACCGCCGAGCCAGCGCTGGTTCACGAACGGCTGACCCACGCGCGTGGCCTGCTCGGCCAGGATCTCCTGGGCCTGCTTCTTCGTGCCGACGAAGAGGATGGTGCCACCGTGGGCGACCGTCTCCTTGACGAAGTCGTAAGCGCTGTCAATGTAGCCCAGCGACTGCTGAAGGTCGATGATGTGGATGCCGCTGCGCTCTGTGAGGATGAAGCGCTTGACCTTCGGGTTCCACCGACGGGTCTGGTGTCCGAAGTGCACGCCGCTGTCGAGCAGCTGGCGGATGGTGACCACAGCCATGGTCGTCTCCTGGTTCTGGCGCGTTCAGCGCCGTTGAGGTTATGTCGCCGATCGGATGACCGGCAGGCCTGGTGCCCGACACGCTCCCACCCGCTCTTGCGAGCAGGACCTGAGGGAGTCGATGCCACGACCTTGTCCTTGCAGACGCCGATCGCTTTGGGCACGCGTAGTCACCCCGATAATCGAGGTGCGACTTCCAGTGTACAGGATCCGTCGACGTCGACCTCGCCTGCACAGGCCGGTCTCTGGCGGCGTTCTCCTCAGGAAGCGGGTTTCCCGCCGCGCCGGTGGGGCGGGCGTTCGAAGATGGTCCGATGCGAGGCAAGAGCAGACGCGACCAGCGGGTCGCCACGGTGTGCAGAACGATCGCGTTCACGCTCCTGGTCGCCCTGCTCCCAGGCGCCGCGGTCGCGCCGCCGACGCCGGAGCCGCCATGGATCTGGCCGGTCGACGGTGAACGCGCCGTCACTGCGCCGTTTCGCGCACCGGCGCACGCGTACGCGCCCGGCCACCGCGGGGTCGATGTGCACGCTCCCGTCGGCTCCGTGGTGCACGCGCCGGCCGACGGGATCGTGGCCTTCCGTGGCGTGGTCGTGGACAGGCCGCTGGTCACGATCGACCATGGTGGCGCAATCGTGACGACGTTCGAGCCGGTAGAGTCCACGCTGACGCCTGGCGCGTCGGTCCGCGCTGGAGAAGACATCGGCACTGTCGCGCGCGGTGGCCACACGACGGCCGACGAACTGCATCTCGGAGTGCGCTTCGACGATGTCTACATCAACCCCATGCTGATGTTCGCAGATGTGCCGCGGGCGATCCTTCTCCCCTGCTGCTCGCCGACTGCCGGCACTTCCGCTGCCGAGGTCCCATCGGCCCGAGCGCCGGATGCGCTCAGGCGCGGGGGTGGGCGAGTCGGTAGGTCGCTGTGAGCCGCTCACTGGAGACGTGGGTGTATATCTGCGTGGTTCCCAAGCTCGCATGCCCGAGGATCTCCTGCACCGCTCTGAGGTCGGCTCCGCCGTCGAGGAGGTGAGTCGCGGCGGAGTGGCGGAGCGCGTGCGGACCGACGGCGTCTGCGCCGATGATCGGCCCGAGCGCGTGAGCGACCAGTGTGTACACGGCGCGCGGACCGAGACGGCCGCCGCGTACACCGAGGAACACGGCAGGCGTCGTGCGCTCCGCGCGGGTGGCAAGCGCGGTGCGTCCACGCGTCAGGTACGCGCCGAGGGCGTCGCACGCGGGGATGCCGTACGGCACGACGCGCTCTTTGGATCCTTTTCCGAGCACTCGAACAGTGGCGCGATCCAGGTCCAGGTCATCGACATCGATGCCGCAGAGCTCCGAGACCCGCATTCCAGACCCGTAGAGGAGTTCGAGGATCGCATGGTCGCGAAGACGCAGAGGGTCGCCGTCTGCTGCAGCATCTCGATGCGCCTCGAGAAGACTCCGCATGCCGTCCTGCGAGGCGACCGCGGGAAGCGTGCGTCCACGCTTCGGCGCGATCAGGCGCAGGCTCGGATCCACGCTGATCAGCTCCTCATCCTTCGCCCACGAGAAGAAAGATCGTGCGGCCGCGGCCCGCCTGGCCAACGTGGCGCGCGCGTCGCCGCGTTGCGTCGCCCGCCAGAGCCAGTCCCGCAGCGTCTCGAGATCGACGTCGGCGAGCGACTTCTCGCCGACGACATCCGAGAGATCGTGCAGATCCGAGCGATACGCGCGCACCGTCGCCGGCGAGAGCCTGCGCACCTGCGTGAGATGCGCGATGAACGCATCGGCGGCGGCATTCAGATCCATGCACCCAGCATGCCTCGCCGCGATCGGGACGCTGAGGTGCCTCGCCGACCCGGCCGGATGAGCGTTGAGGGCGACTGACGGCGATACGTCATCAACCGGTACGAAGGCGCCACCCGGCGTCGTCGCTGCCCACTCGTCCTTCCAAGGACAGCAGACCGAGCAGAGCACGAACACGCGCGTCGGACAATCCGGCCATCCTCGCGAGTTCTGCGGAGGAGCGGGCCGTGCGTGTGCTCATGGCGTCGATGAGTCGGATCTGATCGGGGTCGACCCTCATCGCGCTGGTGTCACTGCCCCCAAACCGTGTATCCACACCGAGCAGCTCCCTCACCTCCGTCGTGCTCGTGACACAGCGCGCGTCGTACTCGCGCATTAGTCGATGGCAGCCGGCGGACGCAGCAGATGTCACCGGGCCTGGCACCGCCCCGAGGGGCCGGCCGAGCGCGGCCGCGTGCCCTGCGGTGTTCAGCGACCCGCTTCGCCATCCGGCCTCGACGACGACGGTCGCCTGTCCGAGCGCGGCGATGAGTCTGTTACGCGCGAGGAATCTCCACTTGGTCGGCGCTGCACCGCAAGGGAGCTCGCTCACCATCGCCCCGCACGCCTGGATGCGTTCGAACAGCTGCTGATGTCCGGCCGGATACGCTCGGTCGACGCCGCCCGCGAGGAACGCGACGGTTCCGCCGCCGACACCCAAAGCCGCACGATGGGCGGCGCCGTCTATCCCGTAGGCGCCCCCGGAGACCACGAGAGTACCGGAAGCTGCCAGGTCGCCGGCGAACTCGGCAGCGACCGACTCACCGTACGCACTCGCCGCACGCGCGCCCACTATCGAAATCCGCTCAGGCGAGACGAGTCGACCCGCGTCGCCTCGGACCCACAGCAGCACGGGTGCATGGTCGCCGAGATCGTCAAGCGACTCCGGCCAGTTCGTGTCTCCGCGCAGCACCAGGCCCGCGCCCACCTCGTGTGCACCACGAAGCGATTCCGTGACGGCACGAAGTCGGGCGCGCGGCCGCCAACGCCGCTGCGCCTCCCCGATCACTCGGTCGGACAGCGTGAATCGTGAGTCCTCCATCGCGACATGCAGCGCCTCTACGACGCCGAGCTTGGCGATCAGCGCCCCTGCCACTCCGTCCCCCGGTTCGGCGACGACGCCCCAGCTGACCCGCGCCAACGTCTCGGCCACTTCGTCATCGGGCCGCGCGAGACGGGCCGCCGCGCACGTCTCAGCATCCCGCAGCAGCGCATCCATCATGTGATCAGTCCTTTCTTCAGGAAGAGCGCCCGCCCGAGTTCATCGTGTCCTGGCCTCTCCACTCCCGCGAGATCTGCCATCGTCCAGGCCAGGCGCAGCACGCGGTCGTACCCGCGCAGTGTCAGCATCCCGCGCTCGAGCGCGCGATCGAGCGGTGCCCGCACATCGAAAGGAAGCCGAAGATCGCCCTGTCGCAGATGAGAACCGGCCACCTCGGCATTCAACGCCCACGGGGTATGTGCCCATCGTCTGCCCGCACGTTCTCTCGCTTCCTGCACTCGCACCCTGGCCGCAGCGGTGGTCGTTCCCGATCGTTCGGGCGCAGTCGCGCGCGATGCTGCGACTCGCGCGACCTGAAGATCGATGTCGATGCGATCACGCAGCGGCCCGGACAGGCGCGCCGAGTATCGCCGGATAGCGATCGGCGGACAGATGCACTCCGCTCCGCGGACACCGTAGTTTCCACACGGGCACGGGTTGGTCGCCAGCGCGAGTTGGAACCGCGCGGGAAATCGCGCACGGAAACCGGCACGATCGATCTCGATGCTCCCCGTCTCCAACGGCTGACGCAGCGCATCCAATGCGACACGCGAGAACTCTGCGGCCTCGTCCAAGAACAGGATCCCGCGATGCGCCCTCACGATCGCACCCGGTCGCACTGCCCTCGACCCGCCACCGACGAGCGCGGCCACCGAGGCACTGTGATGGGGTGCTTCAAGAGGTGGGATGTCATCGAGGATGTCGACAGCGGCGCCGGAAAGCGATCGGATCGACGCGACTTCGAGCGCTGCATCCTCGGTCAGAGGTGGGAGTATGCCCGGCAACCGACGCGCGAGCATCGTCTTCCCTGCGCCGGGTGGGCCGCTCATCAGCAGATGATGACCGCCGGCGGCAGCGACGATCAGGGCATCGACGGCCTCCTCCTGTCCGACGACATCGGCGAGATCGAGGATCTCGGGCTCGAGTCGCGGTGCGAGGGCGCCGGCGACCGGTTCTACGTCGCTCACCGCGATGTCTGCTCCGTGCCACATCGCCACCTCGGCCAGGGTGGTCGCGGCGCGCACCTGCATTCCGGGCACGAGTCTCGCCTCTGCGGCATTCGCGTGGGGCACGATCACCCGCTCGAACCCCGCACGAGCGGCCGCGAAGACGGCGGGAAGCACACCAGGAACAGGGCGCACCCGGCCATCGAGACCCAGCTCGCCGATGTGCACGGTTCGAGCGATGGACGCGGCGTCGAGCACTCCCCCTGTGGCCACGGCCGATATCGCGATACCCAGGTCGAATCCGCTGCCGTGCTTCGGCAGGCTCGCCGGTGAGAGATTCACCGTCAACCTGCGGCGGGTGAGCTCCAGCGCGGCATTCGTCACCGCGTTGTGCACTCGCTGGGCAGCCTCGCCCAGCGCTTTGTCAGGGAGTCCGACGATCTTGAATCCGGGCGTCTGGTTCGATACATCCGCCTCGATCTCGACGAGGTGCCCATCCACCCCGGTGAGAGCGACGGCCCATGTGCGCGCCGTCTTCATCGCAGATCCACCAGGTGCTCGAGCGCGCCTGTCGCGGGATCCGCACCGACGATTCCGATGACCTCGAGGCGCAGCATCCGATGACCGACGAGATCACGATGCTCCGCGGCCCAGGCATAGCCCAGACGCCAGAGCCGTTGTCTCTTGCGCTCGTCTATCGCGTCGAAGGGGTGGCCGAAGCCTGTGCTGCGCCTGGTCTTGACCTCGATGATGCCGACGACGCCGTCGTTCTCGGCGACGATGTCGATCTCGCCCTGTGCACATCGCCAGTTGCGGTCGAGGACGCGATATCCGTGCGTCGACAGGTGCTGTGCCGCGCGGTCTTCACCCGCGCGCCCGAGGTCGTCTTTCGCTGCCATGAAGACAGCATGCGCGCGGCGACCGATCCCCCGTCCGCGTGATTCGCGCGACCTGGGGAATACGGCAGCAGAACAAGAATGGTGCCGGAAGAGTCACTTACCGTCGAGCGAGAGCTCCTCGGGAAGCTCGAATTCGCGCCGCTGCAGCTCCTCGACATTGACGTCCTTGAACGTCAGCACCCGCACGGCCTTGACGAAGCGATCGGCGCGGTAGATGTCCCAGACCCACACGTCCGTCATCGAGATCTCGAAGTAGAAGTCGTGCTCGGTGTCGCGCCGCACGACGTTCACCTCATTCGCGAGATAGAACCGGCGCTCGGTCTCGACGACGTACTGGAATTGGCCTACGACATCCCGATACTCGCGGAACAGCGCGAGTTCGAGCTCTCGGTCGTAATCGTCGAATGCCTCTTCGTCCATGATGAGTCCATCCTACGAGTTCAGAAGAGAGTGGGGGCATCGGTGATCGCCCACGACGCTCGATGGAACGGCGAAAGCCCGGCATCCCTGATCGCCGCACGGTGTTCCAGGCTCGCATAGCCCTTGTTGCGGTCCCACTGGTATGCCGGGTGCTCGCAATGCAAATCGGCCATATGCGCGTCCCGCGCGACTTTGGCGATCACGGATGCCGCAGACACCGAAGCGCAATCGCGGTCGCCCTTGATCACTGAGCGCACCTGCAGCGGGATCGGATGCACACGTGAGACGTAATCGTGATTGCCGTCCAGGATCACCAGCGCCCCGTCGATACGCGCGCCCAGTGCGACAACGGCGTCTATCGCGCGGGATGCCGCGAGTCCGAGCGCGCGCATGATCCCGCCTTCGTCGACTTCGGCAGCGCTCGCCCAGCCGACTCCGGAAGCCTGCACCCAGTCCGCGGCACGGGCCGCCACCTCAGGGCGACGTTTCTCGGTGACGAGTTTGGAGTCGCGCAGTCCTTCAGGAACCCGGCGGCGAGAGCCCGCGGCGTCCATCACCGATGCGCCGACGGCGACGGGCCCGGCAAGCGCACCTCGTCCCACCTCATCGAGCGAGATGATCAGATCGAACTCGGCGAGAAGCTTGCGCTCGAGGGTGAGCGTAGGCGCGACGACAGTCATCCCTGGGGATCCGGTACGCCGTTGAAGATGTCGTGATGACCGTCGACCGCACCGATGCGGTCCAAGGGCCAGGTGGTGAGGAACGTCTTGCCGACCACGTTGTCGAGAGGCACGAAACCGCCGCTGGGCAGATCCTGGTGCGCGCGCGCATCCTGCGATCTGTCGCGGTTGTCTCCCATCAACCAGAGCGAGTCCGCCGGAACCGTCACGTCGAAGGGTTCGTTCGATGCGGCGGTGTCCCCGTCAGGCAGATTCAGATACGACAGTTCGTCGATGGGGGCGCCGTTGATCTCGATCTGTCCGAGCGAATTGCAGCAGACGACGTGGTCCCCTGGCAGACCGATCAGCCGCTTGACCAGATGATCTTCGCTGTCCGACGCGGACAGGCCGATCAGGGTGAGCAGCGAGTCGATCGCCTCGACGAGCGGTGGGCCTGCAGGCTCCTGCACATGAGCGGGCAGCCACCCGCCCGGGTCCGCGAACACGACGACGTCGCCACGTGCGTAACCCGTCCAGTTCGGCGTGAGCTCGTCGACCAGAATCCGGTCATTGACGAGGAGCGTGCGTTCCATCGACGCCGAAGGGATGTAGAACGAGCGGACCACGAAGGTCTTCACGAGGAAGGACACGAGCGCCGCGATCACGATGATCACCACGACGTCTCGAAGGAAGATGAGGAATCCGCGACGCCTCCTATGGCGCACGTGGGGGGCCGATCGAGTCGTCATCGCATTCCTTCAGGAAGTTCTTCGCACCGCGCTCTGACGGCACCATCTAGGTTCGCACACTCCAGGGTGAACGAAGGCACCCCGGGACGCTGTGTCCCGGGGTGCCTTGTGAAGAAGCAGCGATCAGCCGCGCTTCTCCTTGATCTTGGCCTTCTTGCCGCGGAGTTCACGGAGGTAGTAGAGCTTCGCGCGACGCACGTCACCGCGGGTGACGACCTCGATGTGGTCGATCACCGGGCTGTGCACCGGGAAGGTGCGCTCGACGCCCACCTGGAAGCTGATCTTGCGGACCGTGAAGGTCTCGCGCACGCCGTCGCCCTGACGGCCGATGACGATGCCCTGGAAGACCTGGACACGGGAGCGGGTGCCCTCGGTGATGTTCACGTGCACCTTGACGGTGTCACCGGGGTTGAAGACAGGAATGTCGGAACGGAGCGAAGCCGCGTCGACGGCGTCCAGGATCTGCATGATCGTCTCTCTCTGCACTCGCCACAGGTCGGATGCATGGGATGGAAGGAATACGTGATTGTGTGCTGAACGGCGCGTGATGCGACCGCGGGCTCCCCTGAGGCAGAGCCGGTAACGGCACAAAGATCTATTCTGCCATGGATCCGGCACCGTGCCAAAACACGGATCAGCGCTCGGAGGCGGGCTTCTCCTGGATGATGAACACGTCGGCCTCACCGCGAGTCTGGCGCTGGCGCGGAGGCTCGGGCTCGGGCCGCGGTGTCTCGACCGTCGGCGCGCTGAAACGGATGCTGCCGCCTGCGCCACGCGCCTCGTTCCACAGCTGCCACAGCATCAGCCAGAACATCGCCAGAGCGACGGCGATCGCGCCGGTCAGCAGAAGCGGGAACCACGCCTGCGGGTAGCACCCGACGGCGATCGTCAACGCGTGCCAGACGGTGAACCCCAGCACATCCCACCACGAGACCATCCGCGTCTCGCGCACCGAGGCACGCGCACGCACCAGAAGGGTGAGGACCAACTGCCCGACGAAAACGGACGGGATCGCGATGAAGAGCACCCAGAGGAACGCCCACCCGCCGGCATTGAAGATGCCCCAGCCGATCAGCAGCCACAGCGGCAGCACGACAGCTGCCGGCATGAGCCATCGGTAGAAAGCGCGTCGCAACCACATGCTCAGATCGTACGTCGCTCGCATGTGCGCTCAGCGTGTGTTCGCTGTGAGCATGGACGGCGCGCATCGGAGAGAATGGAGGAGACGAGAGGAACACCATGATCGAATTGCGCACCCCTGCCGAGATCGACGAGATGCGAGCGGCCGGACGATTCGTCGCCGAGACCCTGGCGACACTGCGCGATGAGACCAAGGTCGGAACGAATCTGCTCTCGATCGATCGGCGCGCGCACGACATGATCCGCAAGCAGGGCGCCGAGTCCTGCTACATCGACTATCACCCCTCTTTCGGTGCCAGTCCGTTCGGCAAGGTCATCTGCACCTCGATCAACGACGCGGTGCTGCACGGACTCCCCCACGGCTACACGCTGCGTGACGGCGATCTGGTCACGCTCGACTTCGCGGTCTCCGTCGACGGCTGGGTCGCCGATTCCGCAGTGTCGTTCGTGGTCGGCACTCCCCGCGATGAGGATCTCCGCCTCATCGACACCACCGAGCGAGCGCTGGATGCCGCGATCGAGGCTGCCACGATCGGCAACCGCATCGGCGACATCTCCGCGGCGATCGCCGCGGTCTCCCACGGCGAGGGCTACTCGATCAACACCGATTTCGGTGGTCACGGCGTCGGCCGCATCATGCACGGCGACCCGCACATCCCGAACGACGGGCGCGCGGGGCGCGGCTTCCCGCTGCGCGCCGGCCTGGTGTTCGCGATCGAGCCGTGGCTGCTCGCGACCACCGATGAACTCGTCACCGACCCGGACGGCTGGACGCTGCGCAGCGTCGACGGGTCTCGAGGTGCCCACTCCGAGCACACGATCGCCGTCACCGAGGACGGCCCGCTCATCCTCACCGACCGCTCTTTCCTCGGGGTGGACTGACTTCTCCGTTTTCGACCTGGGTTATGCCAATGTGTTGACATGATCCCTGAGGACCGTCACGTGCCGCAGCGTGTGCTGCTGGTGCGTCACGGCCAGACGCTGTGGAATCGCGAAGGGCGCCTGCACGGGCAACTGGATTCAGCGCTGACCTCAGAGGGCATCGCACAGGCCTCAGCCGTAGCCGAGCGACTCGTGCCCTTCGGCGTGCGCACCGTGTGCTCGAGCCCACTCGGCCGCGCGCTGCGGACAGCCGTCATCATCGCCGAACGGCTCGGCGCCGAGCTCATCGAGGTTCCGGAGCTCAGCGAGCTGCATCTCGGCGACATGGCGGGGATGACCCGTGAGGAGATCGAAGAGGCGTTCCCCGGTGCACGCGAGGCCCGCGCCGAGAATCGTTACGGCTGGGCGTTTCCTGGCGGGGAGAGCTATGCCGCGGCGCGCGGCAGAGCACGACGAGCGTTGTCGGCGTGCGGCTGGGCGGCCGACGGCGTGCCCGTCCTGGTGACGCACGAGATGATCGGCCGGATGCTGCGCGCTGAGCTGCGCGGACTGGATGCTCCGCAGGCGCTCGCGCTGCGGCATCCGCTCGGCGCCGTGTTCGAGGTGACCGACCGCTCCGAGCGGATGCTGTAGCCGCCCGGGCGAAACCGACGCGGCCGCACGAGACCGAGCGCGTGCGGCTCGTTCTCACGCTGGAACCTCGGTCTCGTGGGTCAGGACGCCGTGTAGATGAAGACAGCGGTGCGCATCGGCAGTGCGAACTGCGACTGCCCGGCGGTCTGGGGATCAGCGTCGAGAATCGCTTCGACCTGCGCGATCATGTCTGCCCGCGTGCTCTCATCTGCGGCGAGGAAGCTGCTCACGGTGAGCCAACGGGCGATGTAATCGGCACGGGTGATGCGCTCCGACCACGCGATCTCCGTGTGGCGCTCGAACGTGAAGCCGGGCAGTTCTTCCGCGGCGGAATCGGTGGTGGCATCCTTCTCAGCGACCGCCGGGTGCGCGACGCGGTGACATGCACGGTCCCATGCGCAGTCCGGATCGGAATGATTCCAGAGCAGGCCGAGCGTGCCGCCCGGCACGAGCACGCGAGCGATCTCGGCGCACGCGGGCTCGCGGTCGAACCAGTGGAAGGCCTGCGCGACGGTGACGGCATCCACTGACGAATCGGGCAGCGGCATGCTCTCCGCACCCGCGACGATCGCCTCGACGTCGGGAAGCTTGGCGCGCAGCACATCGAGCATCGCCACGGACGGCTCGACCGCGACCACCCGGGCGGCACGCATCACCAGCCGCTGGGTGAACTTCCCCGTGCCCGCTCCGAGGTCGACCACGCTGCCGACGCGCGCCGGAAGGATCTCGGCCGCGGCGGCATCAGGGAACCCCGGACGGAACCGGTCGTACTCCTCGCCGATGCTCTCGAACGACTTCGCCAGCTGCTGCTTCTGCATACCTCGACGCTAACAGCCGACAATCCCCGTGGGCGACGCGGGATCCCACCTGCCGAACGCGCGCCGAGCAGCGCCTATGCGAGCTCGATCAGATCCTGGTACTCCTGGCTCCAGATGTCCTCGACGCCGTCAGGCAGGATCAGCACGCGCTCGGGGTTCAGCGACTGCACGGCCCCTGGATCGTGCGAGACGAGTACAACGGCACCCTCGTAATGCGCCAGAGCGTCGAGGATCTCCTCGCGCGACGCAGGGTCGAGGTTGTTCGTCGGCTCATCGAGCAGCAGCAGATTCGCCGAGGACACGACGAGAGTCGCCAGCGACAGACGCGTCTTCTCACCACCGGAGAGCACTCCGGCCGGCTTCAGCACATCGTCGCCGGTGAACAGGAACGACCCGAGCACTCGCCGCGCTTCCATCTCGGTGATGTGCGGTGCCGCGGAGACCATGTTCTGAAGAACGGAACGCTCGACGTCGAGGTTCTCGTGCTCCTGCGCGTAGTAGCCGATCTTCACCCCGAAGCCGGGTTGCAGCTCCCCCGTGTCCGGCTGGTCGACGCCGGCGAGCATACGCAGCAGAGTCGTCTTACCCGCACCGTTGAGGCCGAGCACGACGACCTTCGACCCGCGGTCGATCGCGAGGTCGACGTCGGTGAAGATCTCCAGCGAACCGTACGATTTGGACAGCCCGGATGCCATCATCGGCGTCTTGCCGCATGGGGCGGGCTTCGGGAAACGCAACTTGGCGACGCGGTCGACCTCGCGCACGTCATCCAGACCGGCCAGCATCTTCTCGGCGCGCGCCACCATCTGATGCGCAGCGGCGGCCTTCGACGCCTTGGCTCCGAAGCGAGCAGCCTGCTGCTGCAGCGTCGTCGCCTTCTTCTCGACGTTCGCGCGCTCCTTCTTGCGGCGCTCTTCGTCGGCCACCCGCTGGCGCAGGTAGTTCTTCCAGTTCATGTTGTAGATGTCGATGCTCTGACGGTTCGCGTCGAGGTAGAACACCCGGTTCACCGTCTCGCCGACGATCTCGACATCGTGGCTGATCACGATCAGCCCGCCCTTGTAGCTCTTCAGGAACTCACGCAGCCACACGACGCTGTCGGCGTCGAGGTGGTTCGTCGGCTCGTCGAGGATCATCGTCTCGGCGTCGGAGAACAGGATGCGTGCGAGCTCGATGCGGCGGCGCTGACCACCGGAGAGCGACTTCAACGGCTGGTCGAGAATCCGGTCAGGCAGCGAGAGGTTGTTGGCGATGGAGGCCGCTTCCGCCTCCGCAGCGTACCCACCGAGTCCCTCGAACTGCTCGGTGAGATTGCCGAAGCGACGCATCGCCTTGTCGGCGACCTTCGGGTCGTCAGAGGCCATGTCTTCAGCGGCCTTGGTCATCCCCAGCTGAATCGTGCCGAGGCCTCGTGCGTCAAGGATGCGCGTGCGCGCCAGCATCTCGGGATCACCACTGCGGGGGTCCTGCGGAAGGTAGCCGAGCTCGCCGGACTTCGTCACCTTGCCGTCCGAGGGCAGCAGATCACCTGCGAGCACCTTGGTCAGAGTGGTCTTGCCGGCGCCGTTGCGTCCGACCAGCCCGATCTTGTCGCCGTCGGAGACGCGGAACGACACGCCATCCATGAGGAGGCGGGCGCCAACGCGAATCTCGAGGTCGTGCACGGCAAGCACAGCGATAGTCCATTTCGTCAGGGTGGGGTGGGTCGGCCCGCTGCATGCGCAGACACGGGGCCAGCCTCTCAGTATAGGTCGGGCCGCCTGTCAGGACGCCCACAGGCCGATCCGCAAGACACCTCTGCAGTATGACGAGGTAGATACCTGAGGGTGATGTGTGCGAGCGCGGCCGATACGTACGTTCTACAGGTGGACATCATCAACGACATCATCCTCCAGGCCGCCGCCTCGCCATGGCTCTACCTCGTGATGTTCGCGACAGCGGTGATCGACGGCTTCTTCCCGCCGATCCCGAGCGAGACGGTGCTCGTCGCAGCGGCCGCCGTCGCGGCTTCCACCGGCGAGACGAACATGCCGCTGCTGATCGCCGTCGCAGCGCTCGGAGCGATGATCGGCGACAACATCGCATACGCGATCGGTCGATCAGTCGGGACCACCAGGTTCGCCTGGATGCGCCGACCCAAGGTTGCGGCGACGTTCGACCGAGCCCAGCGCACTCTCTCACGCAGCGGTGCTCCGCTCATTCTCGGTGCTCGATACATCCCGGTCGGGCGCGTCGCGGTGAACATGTCGGCAGGCGCGCTCGGATACTCATGGCGGCGCTTCCTGCCGCTCAGCATGGTCGGGGGTGTGATGTGGGCCGTCTACAGTGCCGGCATCGGACTGCTCGCCGGACATTGGCTCGAGGATCAGCCGCTGCTCAGCGCCGTCTTCGGCGTCGCGTTCGCACTTGTGCTGGGCTTCGTGATCGATCGGGTGGCGGCCGCGATCCGGCGCCGGCGCACCGATCGCGCTGCGCGCTCCGCATCGCCCGTCGAGTCCGAAGTGCGCGCCTGCGACCCCGCAGGGGTGACAGGATGACTCCCATGAAGGCCGCCCGACTCGACAAGCGCGAGAAGAAGCGCGAGAAGCGCGACACGAAGAAACGCGACAGATCCGCTCGCCGTTCCGCACTTCCGCGCAACCGCCGCACGATCATGATCGTGATCCTCTCGGTGATCGCGATCGCGCTGTACTCGGTCATGGTCCCCGTGCACGTCGCGCTGTACGCGAGCTCGGTTCCGATCATGATGCTGCTCGCGGCGGTCGCGGTCACTGCCGCGCTCGTCGGCGTCCGGTATCCGAACCTGGCGATCATCATGTTCACCGTCGCCGCAGTGCTGATCCCGCTCACCATCAGCAGAGACGCCGCAGTGCACGCACCATGGCCATGGTCGGTACCGATGCTCATCTCCTTCGCCGTCACCGTGGCCGCCCTCACCTTCCAGCACGGATGGCGCCGCGGCCTGATCATGTTCGCACTGGGCACGGGGTCGGGGCTCATCGCGTCGATCATGCTCCCGACCGTGCCGAGCGCGAACTCCCTGATCGTCACCACGTCGGTCGTCGGCGGAATCTATCTGATAGCGGTTCTGCTCGCAGGGCGCTTGCGTCTGGGCGACGAGCTCACCCGCCAACGCGCTCACACGGCCGAGGAACAGGCCCGCAGAGAACTCGTCGAAGAGCGCACACGGATCGCTCGCGAACTGCACGACGTCGTCGCGCACAGCATGTCAGTCATCCAGGTCCAGGCCTCCACGGCTCGCTACCGATTGCCCGATCTCCCTTCCGACGCACTGTCGGAGTTCGATGATCTGGCGGCCACTGCCCGCTCGTCGCTCACCGAGATGCGACGCCTGCTGGGAGTACTGCGCACAGAGGACCAGTCCGCTGAGCTCACCCCGCAGCAGGGCATCGACGACATTCCGGCGCTCGTCGACAACATCCGCCGCGCCGGGGTCGATGTCGGGCTGGAGCTCGTCACGGCCGACGTCTCCTCTGCGCCCGCCGGCGTGCAGATCGCAGCGTTCCGCATCGTCCAGGAAGCGCTGAGCAATGCCGTGCGGCACGCCCCCGGATCTCGCATCACGGTGAGCGTGCGCACTGATGACACCGCGATCCGTCTCCGAGTGCACAACAACGCCGCGACGCGTGAGATCGCAGCCCAGCCCAGCGGGCACGGCCTCCGCGGTATGCGAGAACGCGTCGCTCTCGTCGACGGTACTCTTGAGGCCGGTCCGGATGCGGACGGCGGCTGGACCGTCGCAGCTGCGCTTCCGTGGAACTCGAAGCAGGAGAGCGCGTGACGATAGAAGTACTCATCGCCGACGATCAGGCGATGGTGCGTGCCGGCTTCGCCGCGCTCCTCGATGCCCACGACGGCATCATCGTCACCGGCCAGGCATCAGACGGTGCAGAAGCAGTGTCCCTCGCCGCGCGTCTCGATCCGGACGTGATCCTGATGGATGTTCGGATGCCGGAGCTCGACGGCATCGAGGCGACCAGGAGGATCCTCGGACCCGCGTATCCGGCCGCCAAGGTTCCCCGCATCCTGATGCTCACGACATTCGACATCGACGACTACGTGTACGACGCACTGCAGGCCGGGGCGAGCGGCTTCCTCCTGAAGGACGCACTCCCGGAAGAGCTCGTGCACGCCGTCCGCGTCATCGCGGCCGGTGACGCGCTGCTGTCACCGAGCGTCACCAGGCGGATGATCGCCCAGTTCGCGGCGCAGAAGCCGCGAACCACAGCCTCCGGCAACCTGCTCGCCGATCTCACCGACCGCGAGCGGGAAGTGCTCGTGCTCATCGGACAGGGTCGATCGAACAGCGAGATCGCCGCGTCACTGTTCATCGCAGAGCAGACCGTGAAGACTCACGTCGGCAAAGTGCTCGCGAAGATCGGCGCGCGAGACCGCGTGCAGGCCGTGATCTTCGCCTACGACACCGGCCTCGCAGAACCAGCCTGAGGCCCTACCGCCGTAGGGGCCACGTCGACCCCGTAGGGTGATGCGTCCAGACTCGCCCGCTGAATAACCTCCTCGAACACCCACCGAGGAGGAACTCATGGCCATCGCGGAACTGCGATCCACCGTCACCACCACTGCGGCGCGCGACACCGGCATCGACCTCGTGCGCGCACTGTGCGTGCTCGGCGTCGTCATACTGCACTCGCTGATGGTGGGCGTAACGGTCACCGACGCCGGACCCCTGTTCGCGAACGCGAGCGACGGTGCCGCATGGATCGCACCGCTGAGCTGGGTGCTGCAGGTCATGCCGCTGTTCTTCGTGATCGGCGGATTCGCAGGGTACACATCGTTCCGGCGCTCGCAGCAGCGCGGAGGCACCGCGAAGCAGTTCATCGCGGCGCGGATCCATCGACTCGTCCTGCCGGCTGTCGTCACGATCGGTGTCGTGGGTGTCGTGTTGACTCTCCTGCTCCTCAACGGTGTTCCCGCCGATCTGGTGGCCATCGCCGGCTACCGCTACGGCCAACCGCTCTGGTTCCTCGGCGTCTTCCTGCTCTGTCAGGTGCTGCTGCCGCTGTTCGCTGCCGCCCACCGACGCGCACCGTGGATCACGATCGTCCTGATGGTCGCCGCAGCCGTGGCCGTGGACGCCGCGCGCAGCGCCACCGGAATCGACGGCATCGGATTCGTGAACCTCGCTTTCGTGTGGCTCGCGCTGCAGCAGTTGGGGTTCTTCTTCGCCGACGGGCGGATCGACTCTCTCACCCGTCGCACGCGGATCGTGATCGGCGTCGCGGCGGTCGCCGGCCTTGTGGCGACGTTCCTCACCGGCATCTACTCCCCGGATCTGATCGCCAACATCAACCCGCCCACTGCGTCACTGCTGCTGGTGGGGCTCGCGCACACGATGCTGCTCTCGCTCGTACGCGACCGGCTGGCGGTGTGGAGCACGCGCCCCCCACCCACCCGGTTCCGCAACTTCGTCACCCCTCGTGCGATGACGATCTATCTGTGGCACATGCCCGTGCTGCTCGCGATGGCGGGGGTCTCTGCGATCTTCGCGATGATGACAGGCATCGCCCTGCCGGAGCCGAGCAGCATCGAATGGTGGACGACCAGGCCGCTGTGGCTTGCGACCGTCATCGCATTGACAGCCCTCATCGCCTTCGCGCTCGCCGGGATCGAGGCACGGCGCATTCCGGAACCCACACGTTCCAGTGGGCGTCTCTTCACAGCGAGCGCGGTCGGCACCGTCGCGATCGTCGGGCTGCTGGTCGTCGGCACGACGCCGATCACCGCCATGATCGCGGTGGTTCTGCTGATCGCGTCCCTACGACTGGCGCGGCCTCGTCACTCCGCTTCGGCGGCATGGCCGAGCCGCAAGCCGGGGACCGCCGCGACGAGCACCAGAACGATGCAGAACGCGTAGACGATCGGAAATGCGTGCACGCCCCCGCCGAGGGTGGCCACACCCAGTCCGGCCAACGCGACGGCCACGGCCGATCCGGTCGCGTCCGAGATCGAGAGGGCTGAGGAGTTGAACCCTTCGTTCCCCCGCTCCGAATACGCCAGCATCAGCACGTTGAGACGCGGGTAGATGAGGCCCATGCCGCCGCCGGCGAGGCCCCATCCGACGACGATGACGATCGGTGATGCATCCGCGATCGCCGTCACCAGCACCGCGATGAGCGCCACGAGGATCAAGGAGATGCTGATCACCGCAATGCGGTGGTTCCCCAGCGCCTCGCCGTATCTTCCCTGAAGTGCTGATCCGCCTGCCCATGCGAGAGCAGCCAACATCAGAGCGACCCCGGCCCATGTCGGCGAGAACTCGAACTGTTCCATGAGCAGATACGGGATGTACGCTTCGGCGGCGAAGAACGCACCGGCGATGAGACCTCGCGCGAGCACCACACTCGGCAGTCCACGGGCAGAGCGAAGCGTACCTCTCGGTAGCAGTCTCAGCACGGCGAACCCGATGATGAGCACCGCCACGACGGCCGTCGGCCAACCCGCACTCGGAGGAAGATCCGCAGCGAGACCCACGCTCACGGCGGCGGCGGCGACGATGACGGCGAGCAGCATCCGAAGCCAGACACGACGAACGCTCGAGGCGTTCCCGCCGCCCAGGTCGACACCGTGCAGACGCACGGCGATCATGACGAAGGCGACCACGGTCAGGACCGCGACGCCGAGGAAGGCCCAGCGCCAGTCCAGGAATTCGGCGACAGCGCCCGCGAGGAACGGTCCGATCATCGAAGGGACCACCCAGGCAGCGGCGAAAGCCGCGAAGATGCGTCCGTGCAGATGCGCGGGATACATGCGTGCGACGACCACGTACAGAGCGACGGTCTGACCGCCGGCGCCGAGTCCCTGCACGAGTCGTCCGATCAGGAACTGCTCCATCGTGAACGCGAACCCTGAGATGACGAGTCCGGCGACGAAGAGCGTCACGGCGGTGTAGAGCGCACCTCGCGGACCGCGGGCATCCGATGCGGCACCACACGCGACCATCCCGATCACGCTGGTGGCCAGTGTTCCGGCGAAGGCCACGGCGAAGAGCGCCTGCCCGTCGAGTGCCTCGCTGACCACCGGCATCACCGTCGTCACTGCCAGCGCCTCGATCGCACCGAGGAAGATCAGCGCAGTGGCGCCTACCGTCACCCAGACGCGCTCCCGATCCCATATCGAGACCGGATGGACGTCGGTCATGAGTCACGGAGCGCGGCGATGCGCGCGACGGCCTCAGTCAGGATTTCAGGGCTCGTGCCGAAATTGAGGCGCACGTGACCCGCGCCTTCCGCACCGAAAGCGGGCCCGTAGTGCAGCGCGACCTTGGCTTCACGCAGGATCCGTCTCGCGGGGTTGTCTCCCCAGCCGAGGTCGGTCAGGTCGACCCACGCGAGATACCCCGCATCAGGAATCCGGTAGCGAGCGCCGGGCACGTGCTCAGCCAGCAGAGCGGCCAACAGCTGCCGGTTCTCGTCGAGCGTCGCGAGCAGCCCATCGAGCCAGTCGTCGCTCTGCTCGCTGAACGCGGCCGTCGCGGCGAGGAGCCCGAACTGGCCGGTGCGCCACTCGACCTCGACCGGAAGAGCGCGCACCACGCGGGTCGGGCCGTCTGAAGCCGTGACCATCAGCGCGCACTTGAGCCCGGCCAGGTTGAACGCCTTGCTCGCGCTGATGACGGCGTAGCCGACCTCACGCGCGGCATCGGAGACTGCGAGGAACGGAGTGAATCCGGACTCCGGCTGCGCCAGCGGCGCGTGGATCTCGTCGGAGATCACCGCCGCGCCATGGGCGGCAGCGAGATCGGCGACGGCGGCGAGTGACTCTGCCGTGTGCACGGTGCCGGTGGGATTGTGCGGGCTGCACAGAAGCACCGCACGCGCGCCGGTCTCGAGAGCTGCGCGGATGCCGTCGAGGTCGATCTCCCAGGCCGCACCGGTGTCGCGGAGCGGTACACGCTCGACAATCGCGCCGGCCTCTTCCACCAGGTCGTAGAACGGCGGGTAGACCGGCGGCATCACGATCACACGGTCGCCGGGTGCAGTGACACGACGGAGGATCTCGACGATGCCCATGCTGACATCGGCGGTGGAGCGCATGCGCACAGGGTCCGGCGTCCAGCCGAACCGGCGGCGTGCGAACTCCGAGTAGGCCGCAGCGAGCGGGGTGCGGGATGCCACATACCCTGTGTCCCCCGCCGCCACCGCCCGCTCGAGCGTCCGGGTGATCGCAGGCGCGAGCGGGAAGTCCGTCTCGGCGACGAACAACGGCAGCACATCGGCGGGATACTCTTGCCACTTCTCGCTGGTGCGCTCGCGCAGCTGCTCGAGCGTGAGTGCGCGAACCGGCGTGCTCACGACGATGTCAGATGGCGAAGCCGAGCGCGCGCATCATGTCGCGCCCGTCGTCTGTGATCTTCTCCGGGCCCCACGGCGGCATCCACACCCAGTTGATGCGGAACCGGTCGACGACCGAATCCAGCGCCTGCGCCGTCTGCTCCTCGAGCACATCGGTGAGCGGGCAGCCGGCACTGGTGAGCGTCATATGGATGACGAGAGCGTCGTTCTCGTCATCCCAGGCGAGATCGTAGATGAGTCCGAGGTCGACGACGTTGATCCCGAGCTCGGGATCCATGACGTCCTTGAGAGCCTCGGTGACCTCGTCGAACTTCTCAGGAGCAAGAGTCGCGGTCATGCGATCAGCCTACGCCTCTATGGGAGCTGCGGGGTCGAGGAAACGGTCGTATCCCTCGTCCTCCAGCCGGTCGGCGAGCTCAGGGCCGCCCTCTTCCACGATCTTCCCGGCGACGATGACGTGCACGAAGTCGGGGCGGATGTAGCGGAGGATGCGGGTGTAATGCGTGATCAGCAGCACGCCGAGTCCGGTGTTCTCCTTGGCGCGGTTGACTCCTTCGGAGACGATCTTCAGCGCATCGACGTCCAGACCGGAGTCGGTCTCGTCGAGGATCGCGAACTTCGGCTTGAGCACCTCGAGCTGGAGGATCTCGTGGCGCTTCTTCTCACCACCGGAGAACCCCTCGTTGACGTTGCGCTGCGCGAACTTCGGGTCCATGCGCAGGTTCGCCATCGCGCCCTTGACGTCCTTGGTCCACGAGCGGATCGACGGCGCCTCACCGTCGAGCGCGGTCTTCGCGGTGCGCAGGAAGTTCGTCACCGTGACGCCGGGGATCTCCACCGGGTACTGCATGGCGAGGAACAGACCGGCGCGTGCGCGCTCGTCGACGGTCATCGTGAGGACGTCTGCCCCGTCGAAAGTGATCGAACCGCTGGTGACGGTGTACTTGGGGTGACCGGCGATCGTGTACGCCAGCGTGGACTTGCCCGAGCCGTTCGGGCCCATGATGGCGTGCGTCTCACCCGTGTTCATCGTCAGGGTGATGCCGTTGAGGATCGGGGTCGTCCCGGCCTCGGTGTCGACCGTGACGTGCAGGTCGCGGATCTCGAGAACAGACATTCAGACTTCCTTAGTTACAGTCGGATCGATGAGCACGTCGTCGCCGTCGATCTCGACGACGTAGACCGGTACGGGCTCATATGCGGGGAGATTCTGGGGGATGCCGGTGCGCAGCGAGAATGCGGAGCCATGGGCCCAGCATTCCAGCGTGTCGCCCTCGACGAAGCCTTCGGAGAGCGAGATCTCGCCGTGGGTGCAGGTGTCGCCGATGGCGTGCACCTCACCGGCGGAATCGAGTACGACGGCCATCGGCACGCCGTCGAGCTCCACCCGCAACGGGGTGTCCTGCTCGAGCTCGCTCAGGCCGCAGGCGCGATGGGCGCTCATGCGCTCACCGCCGCGAGTTCGACCTCGATTGCTGCGAGCAGTTCCTCTTCGAGGGCGGGGATGCCGAGCCGCTGGACGACGTCGGTGAGGAAGCCCAGCACGACCAACCGGCGCGCCTCTTCCTCTGTGATGCCACGAGCCTGAAGGTAGAAAAGCTGCTCGTCGTCGAAACGGCCCGTGGCGCTGGCATGGCCGGCGCCGAGGATGTCACCGGTCTCGATCTCCAGGTTCGGGATCGAGTCTGCGCGGGCGCCTTCGGTGAGTACCAGGTTGCGGTTCGCCTCGTACGAGTCGGTGCCGGTGGCCTCGGCGCCGATCAGCACGTCGCCGATCCAGACGCTGTGCGCGCTCTCGCCCTGCAGGGCGCCCTTGTAGAGAACGTCACCCTTCGTGTGCGCACCCTTGTGGTGCAGGTAGACCTGGCTCTCCAGGTGCTGTCCGGCGTCAGCGTATGAGAGTCCGTAGAGGTAGCCCTCTGAGCCGTTGCCCGAGAGTTCGACATTCGGATTCACCCGGACGAGTCCGCCGCCGAAGCTGATGACGAAGTGCTTGAGCACGGCGTCGTTGTCGACGCGAGCCTGGTGCGACGAGGCATGCACGGCGTCGTCTTCCCATCGCTGCACTGAGACGACCGTCAACCGCGATCCCGCGCGAGCGATGATCTCGATGTTCTGCGCGTACTGGGCCGAACCGCGGTGGCGGAGGATCACCGTGGCCGAGCTGTGCTCCAGCGCCTCGATCACGATGTGAGCGTCGGATCGCTCCTGCGCACCCTTACCGGTGATCGTGACGAGGATCGGCTCCGCGACCTCTTCATCACGCGGGATGCGCACGTGGAGAGCCTCGGTTGAGCCCTGCCAGGCGACAGCCGAGACGACGTCCTCCGGCTCGAAGTGCTCTCCGCGGGGCGAGGAGCCGACAGCGAGCGGCTTCGCGATGTACTGCTCACCGCTCGTGATCTCGAGGTCGACGCCGTCCTTCGTCGCGGCGACTGCGAACAGGCCCGCCAGACGGTCGACCGGAGTGTGCTTCCAGTTCACCTCTCGTCCGTTCGGCGTGCCGAAGTCGCCCGGCTCGAATGAGCGCGGGCGTGCCGAGCGGGTCTGCACGGGGACGAATCCCGCGGCCGCCACCTGCGCGGCCGGGTCGATGTGGGCCCCCGTCTGGGGCGCGTTCGTGTGCTGCGCCTCGCTGGGCGCTGTCGTCGAGGCCGCCATTTAGCCGACCGATCCTTCCATGCCCATTTCAATGAGCTTGTTCAGTTCCATGGCGTATTCCATCGGCAGCTCGCGTGCGATCGGCTCGATGAAGCCGCGCACGATCATCGCCATCGCCTCGTCCTCCGGCATCCCGCGGGACTGCAGGTAGAACAGCTGCTCTTCACTGACCTTCGAGACCGTGGCCTCGTGGCCGAGCTGCACGTCGTCGACACGGATGTCGATCGCCGGATACGTGTCCGAGCGCGACTTGGTGTCTACCAGCAGCGCGTCGCAGCGCACCGTGTTCGCGGAGTGATGCGCATTCGCGTCGACGCGGACCTCGCCGCGGTACCCGGCACGACCACCGCCGCGGGCGATCGACTTGGAGACGATCGACGACTGCGTGTACGGCGCCATGTGGATCATCTTCGCGCCGGCGTCCTGGTGCTGGCCGGGTCCGGCGAATGCGACCGAGAGCGTCTCGCCCTTGGCGTGCTCGCCCATCAGGTAGATCGACGGGTACTTCATCGTGACCTTGGAGCCGATGTTGCCGTCGACCCACTCCATGGTGGCGCCCTCATGAGCGACCGCGCGCTTGGTGACGAGGTTGTAGACGTTGTTCGACCAGTTCTGGATCGTCGTGTAGCGAACGCGAGCGTTCTTCTTCACGATGATCTCGACGACGGCCGAGTGCAGCGAGTCCGACTTGTAGATCGGAGCCGTGCAGCCCTCGATGTAGTGGATGTAGCTGTCCTCGTCGGCAATGATCAGGGTCCGCTCGAACTGGCCCATGTTCTCCGTGTTGATACGGAAGTACGCCTGCAGCGGGATCTCGACGTGCACGCCCTTGGGGACGTAGACGAAGGATCCGCCGGACCAGACGGCCGTGTTGAGGGCGGCGAACTTGTTGTCGCCGGCGGGGATGACCGTCCCGAAATACTCTTCGAAGAACTCCGGGTGCTCGCGAAGCGCGGTGTCGGTGTCCATGAAGATGACGCCCTGTGCTTCCAGATCCTCACGGATCTGGTGGTACACCACCTCGGACTCGTACTGCGCTGCCACGCCGGCCACGAGGCGCTGGCGCTCGGCCTCCGGAATGCCGAGGCGCTCGTAGGTCTCGCGGATCTCGACGGGAAGGTCTTCCCACGACTGCGCCTGCTTCTCCGTGGAGCGCACGAAGTACTTGATGTTGTCGAAGTCGATGTCGCTGAGGTCTGCACCCCACGTCGGCATCGGCTTGCGCCCGAACAGGGACAGACCCTTCATGCGGGTCTTCAGCATCCATTCGGGTTCGTTCTTGAGCGCAGAGATGCCGCGCACCACGTCCTCGGAGAGGCCGCGTTTGGCGATGGCGCCTGCGGCGTCTTCATCGTGCCAGCCGAACTCGTACACCCCCAGACCATCGAGCTCCGGGCGGTCGATCAGCACATCCGACATCACACTCTCCTTGTCAGGCCTCAACGGTGTCATCCGCCCCGACACCACATTGCCCGTTCGAGTTGACGGGTGTTGGTGCCGCTGGTGGGCCTCATCACGGACGCATTCTTCGCGCCTAAACTGTTGGTGATGCACCCCGCGCTTTCCGCGGGCATCGCAACAATCCGATTCTACAGGTTCCCCCTGGTAAACGGGCCGCGCCCGTGCGCTGGGGCGCGGGCCGGAGGACACATGCCCGACACTGCAGCGCCCGCCGTCACTTCGCCATATGAGCGTCACGGGCCCCGTCGCCCCTCCGCGTTCGGGCGTCCGCTTCGCGTGCTGGCATGGTTGTCGTTCATCGCCGAGGTGATCATCATCGGCACCGGCGGCGCCGTGCGCCTCACCGGCTCCGGGCTCGGATGCTCGGAATGGCCGCTGTGCACCCCCGAGTCGCTCGTGCCGACGCCGGAGCAGGGCATTCACGGCATCATCGAATTCGGCAATCGGACGATGACGGGCGTGGTCGGCATAATCGCCATCGCCGTACTGCTGCTCACGCTGAACGCGGTCGGCGGGCGACGATCCCTCAAAGCCGCACTGTGGTTCGCACTCGCTGGCATCGGCGCAGGCGTCGTCTGCTACGGCATCGCGTGGTTGGCGGGCGTTCCCGCGTTTCCGTTCTTCTCTGTCGGGCTGCTGCTGGCCACCGTGGTGGGCGCCGTGCATTCGATGCGGATCACACCCCGTCGACGCGACCTGACACTGCTCGCGTGGATCGTGCTGATCGGCGTGGTCGCGCAGGCATTCGTCGGAGGCATCACCGTGCTCACCGGACTGAACCCCTACATCGTCGGCTTCCACTACGCATCCTCGCTGGTGCTGGTGTGTGTCACCGCCGCGTACCTCGTTCGGATGCACGAGCCCGACGCTCCGCGGGAGCGCGTGGTTCCACGATGGTTCGCGATGCTCTCCCACGTCACCGGACTCGCCTTGGCGTTGACCATCTTCTTCGGCGTGCTCACCACCGGATCCGGACCCCACTCCGGAGACGCGAACGTCGTTCGCGATGGTTTCGACGCCACGATCCTCGCGCACGTGCACTCGTGGCCCGGGTACATCCTCGCCGTCCTGGTGGCCGCACTGGCCGTCATCGCGTGGGTGCAGCGGCTCGCTCCTCGTCGTTGGCTCCTGGTTCTGGTGCTCGTGATCCTGGTGCAGGTGGGCGTCGGCATCTGGCAGGCCAGGGAAGGACTGCCTGAACTGTTGGTCGGCATCCACATGGTGCTCGCCTCGCTCTCGGCCGCCGCATACACGGTGGTGGTGCTGAATCTGAAGCGTCCTGTCGCATGACTGCGGCGAGGACGCCGTGCGCGGTCGTCTTCGACCTCGACGAGACGTTGCTCGACCAGTCCTCAGCGGCGGATGCTGCGGTCATCGACTGGGCGTGCGAACTCGGAATCGCTGATGCCGACGTCGCACGCACGTGGTCTCGGATATCGACCAGGCACTTCGCCCGTTATCAGGCCAGGGAGATCTCCTTCGAGGATCAGCGGCGAGAGCGCGTACGAGAACTGCTGGGTCGCAGCCTGACCGATGACGAGGCATCCAGGACGTTTTGCGGGTACCTCGATCGCTACGAATCCGGATGGAAGATCTTCCCCGATGCGCTTCCCGCGATGCGGCGGGCGAGGGCTGCCGGTCGTCCGGTGGTCATCCTCACCAACGGCGATCGCACTCAGCAGCTCAGAAAACTCGACAGGTTCGCGCTGAGCGGCGAGATCGACGCGCTCGTCTGCTCGTCGGATATCCCGTTCGGCAAGCCGCACGCCACGGCGTTCATCGCGGCGACGCGTGAGCTGGGGTACTCGGAGGTCGATTCCCTCATGATCGGGGACTCGCTCTCCGGCGACTATCAGGGGGCGATCGACTTCGGTATGCGCGCCGTGCTGATCGATCGCGCCGGCACTCATCGCAATCGTGCGATCAACTCGGTCTCGAGTCTCGACGACCTCGCGTTCTGAGCAGCCCGCGGCAGCGGCGATCGGACCGGATCCGCACAGGTCGCGCATAAGCGCTGCACAGCGCGCGCATCAGCGCGTCCGTGAGGCTCGTGGACATGAAGAAATCACTCACACGCAGCATCTCGTACTGGCTCCTGCTCGTCCTGTCCCTCGCATCCGCCGCAGTGGGCGGCTGGATCATCTCGGACAACACCGCCGTCATGACCGCTCGCCTGCTCGATGGAACGGCGACAGGTGTCGAGGTGTACGTGGGCCAGCCGTGGATCGTCGTCGGCGCAGTCCTCCTCGGCGCCGGCGTGATCGGCGTGCTTCTCACGCTCGCACTCGCCGCAGCCAAGTCGCTCGTTCCGGTCGCCGCGCCCGTCGTCGTGGAGCCGATCGACTGGTCGAAGGACACGGAAGACGCCGCCGAGACTCAGACGACCTCAGCGAGCGACGCAACCGAGTCGACCGCCGATGAGGCAGTCGAAGAAGAAGAAGATCAGAACGGCAGCAGCGGGTCGACCGCCACGGCGACGAATATCAGCGTCAGGTAGGTGATGGAGGCGTGGAACACCCGCATCGGACGCGGGTTCGTTCCACGCACCGCCTGCGAATACAGTCGGTGCGACTCGTAGACGAACCAGCCGCCGAACACCACGGCTGACACGGAGTACACGAGACCCATGCCGGCGACCGGAATCAGCAGCAGAGAGCATGCGAGCGTCGCCCACGCGTAGAGAATGACCTGAAGGCCGACCTGGGATGCATTGCGGGTGACGCCAAGCATCGGAACGTCTGCACCCTCGTAGTCGTCGCGATACTTCATCGACAGCGGCCAGTAATGCGCAGGCGTCCACAGGAACACCAACGCGAACAGGACGATCGCCGGCCAGGCGACGTCGCCGGTGACTGCCGACCAGCCGATAACCACGGGGAAGCAGCCGGCGATTCCACCCCAGATGATGTTCTGCTCGGTGCGGCGCTTGAGGATCATCGTGTAGATCACGACGTAGAAGAAGATCGCAGCGACCGACAGGGTCGCGGTCAGCCAATTCGTGGTCGCCAGCAGCCAGACGGTGGATGCCACGGCGAGAGTCCAGGAGAAGATCAGTGCGGCTCGTGGCGAGATCTCCCCGGTGACGAGCGGTCGCTTCTCAGTGCGATGCATGTGCGCATCTATGTCCCTGTCGAGGTACATGTTGAACGACGCTGCAGATCCGGCACTCATCGAGCCGCCGATCACGGTCGCGAGAACGAGCCAGAGGTTCGGCATCCCGCCCTCGGCGAGGAACATGACCGGCACAGTGGAGACGAGCAGAAGCTCGAGCACTCGGGGCTTGGTGAGCGAGACGTACGCCTTGATCGTCTGGCCGATCGGCCGTTTAACCGCCGTCGCCTCGGACATAGTCGAGATATCGATCGCCTCCCAGCGCACACTCCGCCAACCCTTTCATTCTAGGCCAAGCGGAGAGCGTGACTCACGACGTAAGACTCGTGTCACGGTCGGTCATGCCCCGCTATGCTGAAACCACTCGCGCGCCCGGCGCTGTGCTCCTGACCGTGACGATGCGGAGGCGCAGGGAATTCGGGCGCCCTCGTAACCGTTGGAAAGGGCATGATCTTGTCGGAATTGCAGTGGGAAGAGATTGACCGGCGCGCGGTGGACACCGCACGGATTCTGGCGGCAGATGCCGTCGAGAAGGTCGGCAACGGTCACCCTGGCACGGCGATGAGCCTCGCGCCGCTCGCCTACCTCCTCTACCAGCGCGTTCTGCGCCACGACCCGGCCGACACCGACTGGCTCGGCCGCGACCGCTTCATCCTCTCGGCAGGCCACTCCTCCCTGACGCAGTACGTCCAGCTCTATCTGGGCGGGTTCGGACTCGAGCTCGACGACCTCAAGTCGCTGCGCACGTGGGGTTCGAAGACCCCTGGTCACCCGGAGTACGGCCACACCAAGGGCGTGGAGATCACCACAGGTCCACTCGGCCAGGGCCTCGCCTCCGCCGTCGGCTTCGCCTACGCATCGCGCTACGAGCGCGGACTGTTCGATCCGGACGCCTCTGAGGGCACCAGCCCGTTCGATCACTTCGTGTACGTCGTCGCCGGTGACGGCGATCTGCAGGAGGGCATCACCAGCGAGGCGGGTTCGCTCGCCGGTCACCAGCAGCTGGGCAACCTCATCGCATTCTACGACTCCAACCAGATCTCGATCGAAGACGACACGAACGTCGCGTTCACCGAGGATGTCGCCGCGCGCTACAAGGCGTACGGCTGGCACGTGCAGACGATCGACTGGAAGAAGAGCGGTGAGTACGTCGAAGACGTCGCCGAGCTCTTCGCCGCGGTCGAGGCCGCGAAGGCCGAGACCGACAAGCCGTCGCTCATCGTCCTGAAGACGATCATCGGCTGGCCGTCGCCGGGCAAACAGAACAGTGGCAAGATCCATGGTTCGGCGCTCGGCGCTGACGAACTGGCAGCGACGAAGAAGGTGCTGGACTTCGATCCGGAGCAGTCGTTCGTCGTCGCCGACGACGTGATCGCGCACACCCGCGCTCTCGCTGACCGTGCTGCCGAGGCGCGCGCCGCGTGGCAGGAATCGTTCGACGCATGGGCTGCCGCGAACCCTGAGCGCAAGGCGCTGCTGGACCGACTCGAGGCGAAGGATCTGCCCGTCGGCATCGACGCGGCGCTGCCCGCCTTCGAAGCGGGTAAAGAAGTCTCCACCCGTGCCGCATCCGGTCAGGTCATCAACGCTCTCGCCGCCGAGCTGCCGGAGCTGTGGGGCGGGTCAGCCGACCTCGCCGAGTCGAACCTCACCACCATCAAGGGCGCGAAGTCGTTCATCCCCGCGGAGTGGTCGACCGACGAGTGGTCCGGCTCGCCGTACGGCCGGGTGCTGCACTTCGGCATCCGCGAGCACGCCATGGGCGCGATCGTCAACGGCATCGTGCTGCACGGTCCGACGCGTGCCTTCGGCGGAACGTTCCTGATCTTCAGCGACTACATGCGTCCGTCGGTTCGTCTCGCCGCGCTGATGAACATCCCCAGCATCTTCGTCTGGACGCACGACTCCGTCGCGCTGGGCGAGGACGGCCCGACCCACCAGCCGATCGAGCAGCTCGCGACGCTGCGCGCCATTCCGAACTTCACGGTGGTGCGCCCGGCTGATGCGAACGAGACCTCGGTCGTCTGGCTCGAGCTTCTCCGCCGCCACGCAGGACCGGCGGGTATCGCACTGACTCGCCAGAACATCCCCGTGTTCGCACGTGGAGAAGGCGCAGCATCCGGCGACACCTTCGCCTCGGCCGCCAACGCGACCAAGGGCGCATACGTGCTCGCCGAAGCGCCGAACGGCACACCGGACGTCATCCTCATCGCGACGGGTTCGGAAGTGCAGCTCGCCGTCGCCGCCCGCGAGACGCTGGCTGCGGAAGGTGTCAACGCCCGCGTCGTCTCCGCTCCGTCGCTGGAGTGGTTCGACGAGCAGGATGCCGAGTACCGTGAATCGGTTCTGCCGGCGGCTGTCACCGCACGAGTCTCCGTCGAGGCGGGCTCCGCGCTCACCTGGCGCGGCATCGTCGGTGACAAGGGTCGCTCGGTGGCCATCGATCACTTCGGCGCATCCGCCGACTACAAGACCCTGTTCCAGGAGTTCGGCATCACCGCCGAGGCCGTCGTCGAGGCGGCACGCGCAACTGTCAAGGAGAACGCATGAGCACCCCCACCGCAGACCTCGCAGCCGCAGGCGTCAGCATCTGGCTGGATGACCTCTCCCGCACCCGCATCAACTCCGGCAACCTCGCTGAGCTGATCGAGTCGCGCAACGTCGTGGGCGTCACCACGAACCCGACGATCTTCGCGAACGCGATCACCGACAAGAACGACACTTCGTACGACGCTCAGGTCACCGAGCTCGCCGCTTCCGGTGCCACCGCCGAGGAGGCCGTCTTCGCGGCCACCACACAGGACGTCGCCGCTGCACTCGACGTGTTCCGCAGCGTATGGGACACGTCCGGCCATGTCGACGGCCGCGTGTCGATCGAGGTCTCCCCCGACCTCGCGCACGACACCGAAGGCACCGTCGCGCAGGCGAAGGAGCTGTGGGCGAAGGTCGATCGCCCGAACCTGCTCGTGAAGATCCCGGCGACCAAGGCCGGCCTTCCGGCGATCGCGCAGGCGATCGGAGCTGGCATCAGCGTCAACGTCACGCTGATCTTCAGCCTCGAGCGCTACGCCGAGGTCATCGACGCATACCTCACGGGCCTCGAGACGGCCAAGGCCGCCGGCATCGACCTGTCGACGATCGAGTCGGTCGCATCCTTCTTCGTCTCTCGGGTCGACACCGAGACGGACAAGCGCCTGGTCGCCATCGGAACCGACGAGGCACTCGCGCTCAAGAGCAAGGCCGGCCTCGCCAACGCGCGTCTCGCCTACGAGCTGTTCGAGCAGACCTTCGCAGGCGACCGTGCGAAAGCGCTTCTGGATGCCGGCGCCAACCTGCAGCGTCCGCTCTGGGCCTCGACCGGTGTCAAGGACCCGGCCCTCCCCGACACGTTGTACGTCACCGAGCTCGTCGCGAAGGGGGTCGTCAACACGATGCCCGAGAAGACGCTGGAGGCGACGTTCGACCACGGTGTCATCACGGGCGACACGATCACCGGTGGCTACGAGGAGGCCCGCGAGGTCTTCGCCGGCCTCGCGAAGGTCGGCGTCGACTTCGACGACGTCACCCAGGTTCTCGAAGATGAGGGCGTCGCGAAGTTCATCGACTCCTGGCACGACCTGCTGACGCAGGTGGCCGAGGGGCTCGAGGCGCAGCGATGACCTTCTCGATCCACGCCACGGGCGCCGCCAAGACGGCGATCGACGAGGTCGTCCCTCAGCTGGTCGGCGATCTCATCGCCTCCCGCATCACCGGATTCGACTCGTCCCTCTGGGGAGCGGCCGCTGAGGAAGAGGCAGCCAAGCGCCTGGGGTGGGTCGAGGCCGTCTCGGTCTCGCGCCCCCTGGTTCCGCAGATCGTCGCACTCCGCGATGAGCTGCACGCCAAGGGAGTGACCCGTGTGGTCCTGGCCGGTATGGGCGGATCGTCGCTCGCACCAGAGGTCATAACTCAGACCGCCGGCGTGGCACTCACCATCCTCGATTCGACGGCTCCCGGCCAGGTGCTGGCCGCCTTGGATGTGGATCTCGAGCAGACAGTGCTGGTCGTGTCGTCGAAGTCGGGTTCCACGGTCGAGACCGACTCTCAGCGTCGCACCTTCGAGGCGGCGTTCCGCGACGTCGGCATCGACCCTGTGGACCGGATCGTGGTCGTGACCGACCCCGGCTCGCCGCTGGACGCATCCGCTCGCGAGGCCGGTTACCGCGTGTTCAACGCCGACCCGAACGTCGGCGGCCGCTACTCCGCGCTCACCGCCTTCGGACTCGTGCCGTCCGGGCTCGCCGGAGCCGACATCTCCGAGCTGCTCGATGAGGCCGAGGCGACACTGCTGCAGGTCGCCGTCGACGCGGCCGACAACCCGGCACTGCGCCTCGGCGCTGCCATCGCCGGAACGAGCCCGAGGCGCGACAAGCTGGGCCTGATCACCGACGGCACGCACATCAACGGACTGCCGGACTGGATCGAGCAGCTCATCGCCGAATCCACCGGCAAGGACGGCACCGGCATCCTGCCTGTCGTCCTGCTTCCGGTCTCGCCTGAACTGGACGACGTCCCCGCTGACCTGCAGATCGTGCGACTGGTCGACGACGCGAACGAGTTCCACCTCCACGAGCGCCACCAGGGCGAAGTCCTCGTGAGCGGCTCGCTCGGCGCGAACCTGATCGTGTGGGAGTACGCCACAGCGATCGCCGGATACCTGCTCGGCATCGATCCGTTCAACCAGCCCGACGTCGAGTCGGCGAAGGTCGCGACCCGTGGACTTCTGGACGCACGTCCCGAGCCGACCGCGCCGGCTTTCGTGGAGAGCGGTATCGAGGTCCGCGTGTCGGATCCGGCACTTGCCGCCTCGGGGAACATCGAGGCCGTGCTGGACGCGCTGTGGGCACAGCTGCCCGAAGACGGTTATGTCTCGATCCAGGCGTACGTCAACCGCCTCGAGCTGCCGCAGCTGCAGGGCCTGCGCGAGCTGGTCGCCGCTGATTCCGGTCGTCCGACCACGTTCGGCTGGGGCCCACGCTTCCTGCACTCGACCGGCCAGTACCACAAGGGCGGTCCGGCTCAAGGCGTGTTCCTGCAGATCCTGGAACGCACGGACGTCGATCTGGAGATCCCCGAGCGTCCCTTCACCTTCGGACAGCTCATCCAGGCGCAGGCTGCCGGCGACGCCGGTGTGCTCGCCGAACACGGTCGCCCCGTCGTCTCCCTGACGATCACGGAAGACTCGGCCGACGTACTCGCCCTGTTCGAAGCCGCCCAGAAGTAGCCCGTAGGAGAATCCCCCGCCGATGACCGTTCCCGTATCACGCGGCCAGAATCCGCTGCGCGACCCAGACGACCGTCGCCTCAATCGCATCGCAGGTCCCAGCGCGCTGGTGATCTTCGGTGTGACAGGTGACCTGTCGCGTAAGAAGCTCATGCCAGCGGTGTACGACCTGGCGAACCGAGGGCTGCTGCCACCCGGTTTCGCGCTCGTCGGCTTCGCACGCCGCGACTGGGAGGACCAGGATTTCGCCGAAGTCGTCTACGACGCGGTGAAGCAGCATGCGCGCACCGAGTTCCGGGAGGAGACCTGGCAGCAGCTGCTGCAGGGCATCCGCTTCGTTTCGGGCGAGTTCGACAATCCCGAGTCGTTCGCCAAGCTGCGCCGGACCGTGGAGACGCTCGACGTCGAACGCGGCACGATGGGCAACCACGCGTATTACCTGTCGATTCCGCCGAAATCGTTCCCCGTCGTCACGAAGCAGTTGAAGGATTCCGGGTTGGTCGGTGACGACGACGGCGACGAGCGGTGGCGCCGCGTCGTCATCGAGAAGCCGTTCGGTCACGACCTCGAGTCAGCCCGCGACCTGAACGAGGCACTCGAAGTCGCATTCCCGGCGGATGCGATCTTCCGCATCGACCACTACCTCGGCAAGGAGACGGTCCAGAACATCCTCGCGCTGCGATTCGCGAACGAGCTCTACGAACCGATCTGGAACCGCAACTACGTCGACCACGTGCAGATCACGATGGCTGAGGACATCGGAGTCGGCGGTCGTGCCGGGTACTACGACGGCGTCGGCGCCGCGCGTGACGTCATCCAGAACCACCTGCTGCAGCTTCTCGCGCTCACCGCCATGGAGGAGCCGATCAGTCTCAGCGCAGAGCACCTGCGTGCCGAGAAGGAGAAGGTGCTCGCTGCGGTGACCCTTCCTGACGATCTCTCCCTCGCGACCGCTCGCGGCCAGTATTCCGGCGGGTGGCAGGGTGGCGAGCAGGTCACCGGATTCCTGGACGAGGACGGGATGAGCCCCGAGTCGTCGACCGAGACGTACGCGGCGATCAAGCTCGACATCAACACACGACGTTGGGCGGATGTCCCGTTCTATCTGCGCACCGGCAAACGCCTCGGGCGCCGTGTCACTGAGATCGCCGTGGTCTTCAAGCGCGCACCGCAGCATCTGTTCGGCCGAACGAACACGGCAGAACTGGGTCAGAATGCGCTCGTCATCCGGGTGCAGCCTGACGAAGGCGTCACGATCCGGTTCGGATCCAAGGTTCCCGGCGCCGGCAGCAATGTCCGCGATGTGACCATGGACTTCGGATACGGTCACGCCTTCACCGAGGCCAGCCCGGAGGCATACGAGCGGCTCATCCTGGATGTTCTCCTCGGAGACCCGCCGCTGTTCCCCCGTCACGAAGAGGTGGAGCTGTCCTGGAAGATCCTCGACCCCGTCGAGAAGTACTGGGCATCTCAGGACACGCCGGTGGAGCAGTACTCCCCTGGCTCATGGGGCCCGGAGTCAGCTGACGCCCTGTTGGCCCGTGACGGACGAGTCTGGAGACGACCGTGATCATCGACCTTCCTGACACGACCGTGAGCCAGGTCGCCAAGCACCTCGTCAAGATGCGCGAGGAGGGCGGCGCCGTCGCCCTCGGTCGCGTGCTGACATTGGTCATCTCCGCGCGCGAGAGCGTGGTGGAGGAAGCCATCGAGGCGGCGAACGACGCATCCCGCGAGCATCCGATGCGCGTGATCGTCCTCACCGTACGTGACGGTGACGCCCGTCTCGACGCCCAGATCCGAGTAGGCGGCGACGCCGGGGCGAGCGAAGTCGTCGTGCTTCGCGCGCACGGCGATGCCGCGAGCAATCAGGAGAGCCTGCTCACCGGCCTCCTGCTGCCTGATGCTCCGGTCGTGGCCTGGTGGCCCGACGACGCTCCGAAAGAGCCCTCAGACACCCCGCTCGGACGCATCGCTCAGCGTCGTATCACGGACGCTGCCACCGCCAGCGACGTTCGCGCGCAGATCGAGTCGCTGGGGCGCTCCCATGCCCCCGGCGACACCGACCTGGCGTGGACCCGTCTCACGCACTGGCGTGAGCAGCTCGCGGCAGTCCTCGACCAGCCGCCGTTCGAAGAGGTGGCGGCCGTCGAGGTTCGCGGCGCGGCATCCTCGCCGTCCACAGCGCTGCTCGCCGCTTGGCTTCAGCTCGCCCTCGACGTTCCGGTCCGCTGGGCGTACGAGAAGCGCGAGGAATGGGACGAGGGCATCAAGTCGGTCCGTCTCACCCGCCCGAGCGGCGACATCCTGCTCGAGCGCCCTGTTCCCGGCGATGCGGTACTCACACAGCCCGGTCAGCCCGAGCACGACCTGCATCTGCCTCGCCGCACCCTCCGTGAGTGCCTGGCCGAGGAGTTGCGCCGTCTGGATCCCGACGTCCTGTACGGTCGAGTGATCACCGAGGGCTGGGAGAAGCTGGGTCCGCCCGAGACCGGAGAGTGAGCGACATGCAGGCATCATCTGCCGAGAAGCTGGTCGTCGTGGAGCCGACGCCGGCGGAGGTCGCCGAACGGGTCGCAGATCGGTTCCTCACGCGTGTGAAGGCGCGCACGAAGAACGGCAGGATCGCCCACATCGCGCTCACCGGCGGATCGATGGGCAGCACGGTCCTTCGGGCCGTCGCCGCGCATCCGAAGGTCGAGCGGATCGACTGGTCGCTGGTGCATTTCTGGTGGGGAGATGAGCGCTTCGTCGCTCGCGGCGATCAAGACCGAAACGCGCTGCAGTCGCGCGAGGCGCTGCTGGATCGGATTCAAGTGCCGACCGAGAACGTCCACGAGATCGCTGCGGTCGACAGCGGTCTCACCCTCGACGAAGCTGCGGAGGCCTACGCCACGGAGCTCGCGAAGTTCGGCGACGAGAACCACCCCTGGCCTTCGTTCGCGGTGTGCTTCCTCGGCGTCGGCCCAGACGGTCACGTCGCCTCGTTGTTCCCCGATCGCCCCGAAGTCACCGAAACGGACGCCGCGGTGCTGCCCGTCCGCGACGCTCCGAAGCCGCCGCCTGAGCGAATCACGCTGACGCGTCCGGTGATCAACGCCTCCAAGCGCGTCTGGCTGGTGCTCACCGGGGCGGACAAGGCCTCAGCGCTCGGCCTCGCACTCGCTGGCGCCAGTTACACGAACGTGCCCGCAGCGGGGGCGAAGGGCCGCAAACGCACGATCTTCTTCGTGGATCAGGCCGCGGCGTCCGAGGTCTCAGAAGACCTCATCGACCAGGTCTACTGATCGCGATCGGGCTCGGACCCCGGTTCGGGAGCTGTTCCCCTCGAGGTGCTCGAATCCGCTCGACCGCTTCCGCGCATGATGTCGAGTTCCTGGCTCTCGCTGAGCACCTGCGGGTGATATCGGGCGAGGCCGACCACTCCCCAGATCGCGATCGCTCCAGCGATGCCGAAGCACACGAGCACCCAGGGCGGCGCGGCAGAGGCTTCGCCGAGCACGAGCATTCCGATCAGAACCGCGATCATCGGGTCGACGACCGTCAGACCGGCTATCACGAGGTCGGGCGGGCCGGAGCTGTACGCCGTCTGCACGAAGTACGCACCCACAGCCGATGCGGCGATCAGGGCGATCACGCACACGAGCGTCACCCAGTCGAACTCCCCCGCCTGCACCCTCTTGATCACGGCCTTGGCCAACGTCGCCACGAACCCGTAGAGGATGCCGGCCCCGACCACGTAGAACAGCGCCCGCATCCGGTGACGAAGGATCAGCCAGCACGCGCCGAGCACGATGATCACGACGAGCAGGATCGCGAGGATCACGAAGAGTTCGCGATCGGTGATGTCCTGCTCGACCGCGAAGATCGCCGCGAAGAACACGAAGATGAAGATGCCGCCGACACATGCGCCGATGGCGATGAGCGACTTCCTGGTGGGGGAATGCCCGGAGACGCGGGCGTTCAGAAGAGTGGTGATCACGAGCGCGATCGCTCCGAGCGGCTGCACCACGATCAACGGTGCGACGGAGAGCGCGGCGAGCTGACAGATGATGGCGAGGCCGAGCATGAGCGTGCCGAGGATCCATGAGGGGCGCGTGAGCAGCCGCTTGAGCTGTCCGACGCTCAGACCCGTCGCTCCGTCGGCGCCGCTGAGGCGTTCGACCTTCTCGACACCGCGATGCTGATACTGCGCTCCGAGGGACATGAAGACGGCACCGGCCAACGCGAGCGGAATGCCCAGGAGCAGTCCTGGGTTCTGGAAGGCGCCGACAAGCTGGTCGCCGACATCAGCACCTGTCATCCACACGCCCGCGCTCACACTGAAACACTACCTGGCACACGGCTCGCAGTAGGGTTGTGGCGTGGCTGTTCTACCGATTCGCATCATGGGCGACACCGTTCTGCACTCCCCCGCGTCCCCCGTCGGCGAGATCGATGACGAGATCCGCACGCTGGTCGCAGACATGTTCGAGACGATGGATGCCGCCCCGGGTGTCGGCCTCGCAGCTCCTCAAGTCGGAGTACCGCTTCGCATCTACACGTATTCGTACGTCGACGACGACGATCGGCCGTGGCGCGGTGTGCTGATAAACCCGGTCCTGTGGATGTCTCCTCCGGAACCCGGCTCACCCGACCCGGACGAGGAGTCCGAGGGCTGCCTGTCCTTTCCCGGCGAGCGATTCCCTCTGCGCCGCGCGGACCGCGTGCTCGTCACGGCCGTGGACCTGGATGGTGCGGCCGTGCGTATCGAGGTCGACGGATGGCGCGCGCGAATCATGCAGCACGAGTTCGATCACCTCGACGGCATCCTCTATGTGGACAGGCTCTCCGACGGCGATTGGAAGACCGTACAGAAGATCGCTCGCAAGCGCGGCTGGGGCAAACCGGGTGCGAGTTGGATGCCCGGAGTCGACGACCTCGACGCGTGAATCCGTACAGCTTCTGCATAACGGATTCAAAGTTGCGTCCCAGGTTCAGTCTGAGTACGGTTCCGGTGGGGGCGGGAACATCGGGGCCCGCCGCATAAATGGCCCTCGGAGGGGAACTCACATGATGAAAATGCGCAATCGACGCGCGCTGGCACTCGCGGGAACCGCCGTCGCATTGAGCATCGCGCTCAGCGGCTGCAGCGCGATCAACGATCTCATCGGGGGCGGCAACGACGCCCAGCGCGATGAGGAGACCGGTGAAGTCACCGAGGGCTCGAACATCGACATCTTCTCGCTGAAGGTCGGCGACTGCATGCCGGCGAGCGACACCTCCGGCGAGATCACAGATGCCGACGTCGTCCCGTGCTCGGAGCCGCACGCCGACGAGGTCTTCTTCGAATTCGAACTCGAGGACGGCGATCTTCCGACCGACGAGGAGATCACCGCAGAGGTGGAGGCGCAGTGCGTCCCCGCGTTCTCCGAGTTCGTCGGCATCGACTACTACGAGTCCGCACTCGACTTCTGGTGGCTCACCCCCACCGAGCAGACCTGGACCCAGGCGAATGACCGCCTCGTGCAGTGCGTGATCTACGAACCCGACCCCGAGGACCCACAGGCGTCGCTGGAGGTCACCGGCTCGCTCAAGGGCGCGGCACGCTGACCCTCGATTGAAGCGCAGAAGAGGCTCCGTCCGTTCGGACGGAGCCTCTTCTGCGCTTCCCAACGCCGCAGTTGGTGTCGATGGGAGATCTTCGCACGTCTCGAGCATTCCAAGCGTGCGAAAAGCTCCCATCGATCCCGACAACGCGGACAGAAATGCAGAAGGCCCCGTACAAGACGGGGCCTTCTGTGCTGGCTCCCCCGGTTGGACTCGAACCAACAACCTGCCGATTAACAGTCGGCTGCTCTGCCAATTGAGCTACAGGGGATCATGCGTCGCCGCCGAGGCAACTCCACAATCTTAGCAAACACCCGAGGGTGCTCGTGACACCGGCCGCCCCTCTCGGGCGTGTCGAGAAGGCGTCAGCGACCGAGCGAATCGGCCTCGGCATTGGGCACCCAGAGCAGATCCTTGCCCACACCACGGGCGACCACGTGACCTGCACGCAACATCAGTGTCTCCGCGTTGAGCTCGCGGATGAAGGCGGCGTCGTTCGTGACGAGCAGAGCACCCATCTCCTGCTCCTTGCGCCGCCGGGTGATCGCGTCGAAGACGACAGGTCGCACTTCGAGGTCGAGGTTCGCAAGAGGCTCATCTGCGATGAGGACTCTGGGCTCCAGCACGAATGCTCGCGCGATCGCGACTCTCTGACGCATTCCTGCACTGAGTTCGTACGGGAACTTCGATGCTGTGCCGAGCGGCAGATGCAGCTCGTCCAGCAGCGTCGCGACCCGGATGGAGAGAGCCTTGCTGTTGACGCGCTTCTCCCTGATGAGGATCGGCTCCGCGATCACTTCGCCCACCGTGAGCGTGGGCGGAAGATCTGCTCCGGCGCCCTGCGGGATGAACCCGGTGAGGTACGTCAGCTCCCGGTGTCGACGGCCCGGCTTGCGCACATTCACACCGCACACCTCGGCACTGCCTCCGACGATGCGCACTGAGGGATCCGTTGAACCTGCGAGGGCAGCGACGAGCGTGGACTTACCCGATCCGGTGGGCCCGGCGACGCAGATAAGCTCCCCCGGGGACAGGGCGAAGGTCACTCCGTCGACGGCGCGCGTGGGAGCACCGTGACCGATGCGATCAATGACCAGATCGGAGCAGTCGATCGCGTGGGAGGAGTGTTGCCTGCGGGACATAAGCTCCATCCTCTCCCGAATCAGCGATCCGACCCGTTACGACTCGGTGAAGCGCTGACGCTCGATATCGAGATCGCGAAGACGCATCCGCAGCGCCCGCCCTCCATCGGAGTCGGCCGGGACTCGCTGCACAGCACCGAGCAGTTCGTTCTTCTCCCTGTCGAGGTTGCGCAGGATCATGCGCCGGAAGAGATCTGCCGTGGAACGAGCTGCTCCCTCCTCGTCGCGTGCGGGGAACGGCGACATGAGCAGCTCACCCGCCAGCGATCGATACGGCTCGCGGACGGCGTTCACGGCATCCATCGCCCACCCGGCGCGGGTGCGATCGGAGGCGGCCATGATCACCAGTCGGATCGCTTCCAGTGCCGGGTGACGGAACGGCACCTCGAATGCACGAGCCAACGTGTCCTGGTCCACCTGATGCCCGTACTGCAGGGCTCCCATCAACGCGCCCCGCTCCAGCGCGACATCGGCGGTGCGTGGCAGGCTCGCGAGCGTCACCGGAGCGACGGGCGCCGGGCCGGTGCTCTCCTGCGACGTCTCCACCGGCTCGCGTTTGGCCGGCGCGTGGCTCACTCCCCGTGCGGCACGCTCGACCTCCGCGCGCACCTCTGTCGGGTCCATGCCCAGACGTCGCGCGAGCACGCGCTCGTAGCCCGGGCGCAGAAGGCGATCGCGGATCTCTGCAACGATCGGGGCCGCAGCACGCAGCGCGCCCACCTGCCCCTCGACGGTGGCGAGTTCGAACCCGGCGAGCTTGCGGTCGATCGCGAACTCGAACATCGGCACCTTGGCTTCCATGAGCCCCCGCACGGCGGCGTCGCCCCGCTGCAGCCGCAGATCGCACGGGTCGAGACCGTTCGGCGCGACGGCCACGAAGGTCTGAGCGTTGAAGCGGTCGTCTTCAGTGAAGGCGCGCAGCGCCGCCTTCTGGCCCGCCTCGTCGCCGTCGAACGTGAAGACGACCTCGCCAGATGCGTTGTCATCGCCCATCACTCGGCGCAGGACCTTGATGTGCTCCGCGCCGAACGCCGTGCCACAGGTCGCGACGGCCGTCGTGAGCCCCGCCAGATGGCATGCCATGACGTCGGTGTAGCCCTCGACGACCACGACGCGGCGCGGTTCGCCGCGAGAGATGTCGCGTTTGGCCAGGTCGAGTCCGTAGAGCACCTGCGCCTTCTTGTAGATGATGGTCTCGGGCGTGTTCAGGTACTTCGGCCCCTGATCGTCGTCGTAGAGCTTTCGCGCTCCGAAACCGATGGTCTGTCCCGTGACGTCGCGGATCGGCCACACCAGGCGACCGCGGAACCGGTCGTACACACCGCGTTGCCCCTGCGAGACGAGGCCTGCCGCGAGCAGCTCATCACGGGTGAAGCCCTGCGCGGTGAGGGCCTTCATCATGCCCTCCCACCCGCGGGGCGCATAGCCGACGCCGAAATGAGCAGCTGCACCGGCGTCGAAACCGCGTTCGCCGAGGAACTTCCGCCCCGTCTCGGCTTCGGCTGAGAGCAGCTGGCTGCGGAAGAACTCGGCAGCCGCCGTGTTAGCCGCATAGAGCCGACTGCGGCCGCTGGTCTCGGGTGCAGCGCCGCCGTCCTCGTAGTGCAGGGTGTACCCGATGCGGCCGGCGAGTCGTTCGACCGCCTCGGTGAAGCTGACGTGGTCCATCTCCCGCAGGAACGAGTAGACGTCGCCCGACTCTCCGCAACCGAAGCAGTGGTAGTAGCCCACCTGCGGTCTGACGTGGAAGCTGGGGCTCTTCTCGTCGTGGAACGGGCAGAGGCCCTTCAGAGAACCGACACCGGCGGACTTCAGGGCGACGCGCTCTCCGACGATGTCGCCGATGTTCGTGCGCGCTTTGACCTCATCGACGTCAGCCTGGCGGATCCTGGGCATCAGTGCGCCCTTTCGGCGACCGCGGGCTCGCTCTCGTCGGAGCGCGGGCGCGGCCGGACGTGGCGGGGAGACCAGATTCCGACTTCGGCGGGATCCACGTCGCCGACCAGGCGACTGTGCCAGTCGAGAGCCGTCTGGTCAGTGAGACTGGCGATCTGGTCGACGACCACTCTCGCCCGCTCCGCATCCGTGGACGCGTCGTGGAAGTCTGCGGCGAAGGCGGGCTCGAGCACATCGGCTCCTGCGGTCCACAGCGTATCCGTCGACCAGAGGGCGTCGGCCAGACGCTTGAGAACTCGCCGCTGCTCCTTGTAGACGCCCTTGCGTGCGTCGATCGTCACGATCGCCTGACCCATGATGCCCTTGAGCACCGCGATCTCAGCCTCCACGACGCGCGGCACGACGACATGCGCGCTGTAGCGGGCCAGCACAGGCCCACGATACGTCTCACGCGTCGCTGCCACCGCTGCCCGCGCGAAACGACCGATCAGATCGCTCGTCAGGTTCTTCAGGCCGGCGAGGTCGCGCCGGGAACGATCGAAGGACTTCAGCCACACCGGCTGGCTCGTCAACCGGTACAGCGCGTCGGCGAGCTCCTCACGGGTGAAGTCGTATCCGACCCACTGCTGCACCCGGCCGACGAGCGCGTCGTGCTCCTTCGGATCCGACAGGCTCGCCACGTCCAGGTAGCCGTTGACGATCGCATCCTCGAAGTCGTGCACGGAGTAGGCGATGTCGTCCGAGAGATCCATGATCTCCGCTTCGATGCATCGCAGGCGCCCAGGGGCGCCCTCGCGCATCCAGCGGAACACCTCTTCGTCCTCTGGATAGACACCGAACTTCAGTCGTCCGCCAGGATCCGGCAGCGGGCTGTCGACCGTCCACGGATACTTGCATGTCGCGTCGAGACTCGCGCGCGTGAGGTTCAGGCCGACGGAGTGCCCTTCGTCATCGAGGACCTTCGCTTCGAGCCGGGTGAGGATGCGCAACGACTGCGCGTTTCCCTCGAATCCGCCGATCGGCTCGGCCCACTCGTTCAGAGCCCGTTCGCCGTTGTGCCCGAACGGAGGGTGTCCGAGATCGTGGCTGAGGCACGCGGTGTCGACGACATCGGCCGAGACTCCGAGCGCTCCGGCGAGCTCCCTGCCGACCTGGGCCACCTCGAGTGAGTGCGTCAGTCGGTTGCGGGCGAAGTCGGCGGTGCTCGCCGGGCTCAGCACCTGTGTCTTCGCCGCGAGGCGCCGCAGACCAGCAGAGTGCAGCACCCGTGCCCTGTCGCGGGCGAAGTGGTCACGTTCAGAGCGGTGCTGCTCTCGGAAGAAGCGTGCCGTGTCGCGCGCCTCGTAGCCATCAGCCCTTGCGCCGCGTGACGCTTCGACATGCTCAGCGGCCGAAGGGTCAACCACCACTGTTCTCGATCTCCGCTCCGCGCAGCATCTCGCCGGTGTCGGCCGCGACATCGCGCGAATCCAGCCACTTGTCGGGCAGGGCAGGACGCTTAGGACGACCGGCGCGACCGCGCTGGCCCTCGGCATCCGCACCGGGATAGGGAGCATCTCGATCGAGCTGGCCGAGCAGATCGTCTATGTGCGCAAGGCTCTGCGCTGTGGCGAGACCGGTGCGGATGTCGCTGCCGACCGGATAGCCCTTGAAATACCAGGCGACGTGCTTGCGGATGTCGCGGCACCCGTGATCTTCATCCTCGAGGAACTCGACCAGCAGCTGTGCGTGCCGGCGGAATGCGTCGGCGACGAAGCCGAGGGTGGCATCGACCGGGCGCGACTCCGCTCCGAACGCCGCAGCGAGATCGCCGAACAGCCACGGTCGTCCGAGGCAACCACGTCCGACCACGACGCCGTCGCAGTCGGTCTCGGCCATCATCCGCACGGCATCCTCAGCGGACCAGATGTCACCGTTGCCGAGCACCGGGATGCTCGTGACGGCCTGCTTCAGCTCGCCGATCGCGTTCCAGTCGGCGTGGCCGGAGTAGAACTCGCTCGCAGTGCGGGCGTGCAGCGCGACCGCGGCGGCGCCGGCATCTTCAGCGGCGCGACCCGCGTCGAGGAAGGTGAGGTGATCAGGATCGATGCCCTTGCGCATCTTGACCGTGAGCGGAATGTCTCCCGCCGCCTTCACCGCCTGGTCGACGATCTCTGCGAAGAGACTTGTCTTCCATGGCAGCGCTGCGCCACCGCCCTTGCGGGTGACTTTCGGAACGGGGCATCCGAAGTTCAGGTCGACGTGGTCGGCGTGATCTTCCGCGACGATGATCCGCACGGCCTCCGCGATGGTCTTCGGATCGACGCCGTACAGCTGGATCGATCGTGGCGTCTCGCTCTCATGGTGCCGGATGAGGCGCATGGTGGTGTCATTGCGCTCCACCAGTGCGCGAGACGTGATCATCTCGCTGACGTAGAGACCGGCACCGTACTCACGGCACAGGAGGCGGAACGCGGTGTTCGTGATGCCCGCCATGGGTGCGAGGACGACCGGCACGTCGAGGTCGATCGGGCCGATGCGCAGTGCGCGGGCGGGGGCGGGGGCGGCAGCGAGAGTCATATCCTCTCCATTCTCCCACCCCTCCGAGCCTTGGCGCCGCACCGCGTCATAGGCTGTGGATATGACCGAAACCAGTGTGCGCAAGATCCCGTTCACGGACGCAGAAGGCGCCGAGAAGACTCTTGACGACTTCGGCGCCGACGTGCTCCTCGTCGTCAACGTGGCCTCGAAATGCGGCCTCACGCCCCAGTACGAGCAGTTGGAGCAGTTGCAGCGCAGCTACGGGGATCGCGGCTTCAGCGTCGTCGGATTCCCGAGCAACCAGTTCATGGGTCAGGAGCCGGGCTCGCTGGAGCAGATCCTGGAGTTCTGCTCCACCACGTACGGAGTCACCTTCCCCGTCAACGACAAGGTCAAGGTCAACGGCAAGAAGGCCACTGAGCTCTACAAGGCGCTCAAGGAGAACCCGGATGACGGTGGCAAGGCCGGCCGCGTGGAGTGGAACTTCGAGAAGTTCCTCGTGCTGCCTGACGGTTCGGTCAAGCGCTTCCGTCCGAAGCAGAAGCCGGACGCCCCCGAGATCGTCGAGGCGATCGAGGGCGCCCTTCTCCGATAGAAGATGACGGCGCCGCGCTAGACAGCTGCTTCCTCGGACGCGCTCTGCGCTGAGTCGTGCTCGTCACGTTTGGCCCACAAGTCGCGCAGCACGTTCTCGAACGTCTCGGGGGGCTGGGCCCCGCTGATGCCGTACTGTCCGTCGATGACGAAGAACGGCACGCCCTGGATGCCGTACGCGCGAGCCTGCGCCTGATCCTGGCGTACAGCGGGAAGGTGCTGGTCGCTCTCGAGTGCTGCACGCGTATCGTCAGCATCGAGCCCGACCTCGACGGCGAGTTCGACCAGATCGTCGATACGGCCGACATGCTTGCCCTCGGTGAAGTACGCGGACATCAGGCGCTCTTCCATCTCATGCTGCAGGTCGTTCGCCTTGGCATGGTGAAGAAGTTCATGGGCCTTGACCGTGTTCGTATGCTTCAGCAGATCGAAGCGGTACTCCAGGCCCGCGTTCTTGGCTATGCCCGTGACGTTGTCGAGCATGCCCTGCACCTGCTCACGCGGCATGCCCTTGTGTCCCGCGAGGAAGTCGATCTCGTCGCCGTCGAAGTCGATCGGAGTGTCTGGGGAGAGCTCGAACGAGTGGAACGTCACCGTCACCTTCGGAGCGTCGTCGTCGGCGGCGACGGCCGCGAGACCTGTTTCGAGGTTGCGCTTGCCGATGTAGCACCACGGGCAGGCGATGTCGGACCAGATGTCAATCGATATAGGTTGGCTCACCTCAGTGGGAACCTCCTCGAACGCGCGAGTATTCCGTTGATAGCATCTTCGGATGCTCTCAGCCGACGACCCACTCCCGTTCCGGCCTCAGCGCGTGCTGATCGCCGGGGTCACGGGATCCGGGAAGACGACCCTCGCGAGGCGGCTCGCTCACCTCTGGAATCTCGGGCACATCGAGATCGACTCGCTCTTCCACGGCCCGGACTGGACACCGCGACCCGAGTTCCTCGACGATGTGCGCGCGTTCGCCGCGACTGACCGCTGGATCACCGAGTGGCAGTACACCAGCAAGGGCACGGACGAGGTCATGACACCGCGCGCGCAGTTGGCGATCTGGCTGGACTACCCGTATCGCGTTGTGCGTCCACGGCTGATCCGTCGCACTCTCGGGCGCAGCATCCTGCGTACCGAGATCTACAACGGCAACGTCGAGAAGCCGATCTGGAAGCTGCTGACGACCCGTGAACCCGAAGAGAACATCCTGGCATGGCAGACCAAGACGCTCGGGTATTGGGCGGCGAAGATGCCGGATGTCCGAGAACGATTCCCGCATCTGCCGATCATCCGTGTCACCCACCCGCGCGAGACCGAACGATGGCTTCGCGCTCAGGACGACGGAGCGTCCACCGCACCGCCGAAACGGCGATCTCGCGACACGTAGATCTCGATCGCGCGCCAGAGCTCCTGGCGCGAGAAGTCCGGCCACAGCGTGTCGAGGAACACCATCTCCGCGTACGCCGACTGCCAGAGCAGGAAGTTCGAGGTGCGCTGCTCCCCCGAGCTGCGAAGGAACAGATCGACATCGGGCATCTCGGGCACGTACAGGTGCCGCCCGATCATCTTCTCCGTGATCGCCTTCGGCTTCAGCCGACCGGCGGCCACTTCGCCTGCGAGAGCGCGCATCGCGTCGACCAGTTCGACACGGCCGCCGTAGTTCACGCACATGGTGAGAGTCAGCACATCGTTGGTCTCGGTGAGTTCTTCGGCGCGCTGCAGCTCCTTGATGACAGAGCCCCACAGGCGGGGTTTGCGTCCGGCCCAGCGGATCCGCACACCCCATTCGTTGAGCTGGTCGCGCCGCCGGTGCAGCACGTCGCGGTTGTACCCCATGAGGAAGCGCACCTCCTCAGGAGAACGCGCCCAGTTCTCAGTGGAGAACGCGTACACCGACAGATGCTTGACGCCTGCCTGGATGGCACCGGCGACGACGTCGAGCAGCACCTCCTCGCCTGCCTTGTGGCCTTCGATGCGGGTGAGACCGCGCTTGTTGGCCCAGCGGCCGTTGCCGTCCATCACGATCGCCACGTGCTCAGGCACCTTGCCGAACGCCGGCGGATGCACGCCGGTCCAATCCAGCGGTCGGTAGGCGACGGCATCCTTGTGCGTGTACGGCTTCGGGGTCAACGGATTCCCTCTCGCGACGAATCTGAGACGTGAGCGAGCGAGCGGATGCCGCGCTCCAGATGGAACTGCGCATACGCCGACACGAGCCCGGATGCTGCGGCGGTCTCTGCGTGCGGCGCCGCGTCGACGGCATCCCACTCGCCCTGCATGAGAGCGCGCAGCAGCTGCAGCGTCGACTGAGAGACCCGCGGGCTGCCTGCGGGCGCGCAGTTCGCGCAGATGAGGCCGCCGAGCTGACCGATGAAGTGCGTGTGCGGGCCAGGTGCAGCGCACCGCGCGCAGTCGCTCAGCGACGGCGCCCAGCCCGACAGCGCCATCACGCGCAGCAGGTACGAGTCCAGGATGCTGCGCGGAGCGTGCTCGCCGCGAGAAAGCGCGCGAAGACCTCCGACGAGCAGCAGATACTGCTCAGGCGTCGCCTCGGCATCGCTCAGCCGGTCGGCCGTCTCGACCATGGCGTTCGCCGCGGTGAAGCGGTCGTAGTGCGCCGCGATGTCGGCGCCGTACGCCCCCAAGGACTCCGCCTGCTGCACGATGTCCAGTGAGCGCCCCTGATACAGCTGGAGATCCGCGACCATGAAGGGCTCCAGCCGAGAGCCGAACTTCGACGACGTGCGCCGTACGCCCTTGGCCACCGCACGGATCTTTCCGTTGCGGCGGGACAGCATGGTGACGATGCGATCTGCCTCACCGAGCTTGTGAGTGCGCAGGATCACCGCTTCGTCTCGATAGGTGGGCACTGTCCGATTATCCTCCGTCCACGACACAATGGTCGTGTGACCGAACCGCTCTTCACCATTCCGCTCTGGGCGGACCTTCTCGGCGTGGGCCTCGGCGGCATCCAGGGTGCGATGTTCGCCTCCGGATTCCAGGGCCAGCGCCGGCTCGATCTGCTCGGTGTGGCCATCATCGGCATCCTCATCGGGATGGGCGGAGGACTCATCCGCGATCTGCTGCTGGGACAGCCACCGGCGACGCTGCAGAACAACTGGTATCTCATCACCGCCGCCGGTGCTGCCATCCTCGGCATGCTGCTTGCCGGTCTCCTGAACCGGGCGAACGCCGTCATCGTGGGTCTCGATGCCGTCGTCATCGGAATGTTCGGTGCTTTTGGCACCAGCAAGGCACTCGGTCTGGGTGTTCCGCCTGTGCCAGCGGTCTTCATCGGCGCGTGCGCCGCGGTCGGCGGGAGCATCCTGCGCGACGTCATCATGGGACTGCCCGTCGCGATCATGCACGTGGGCTCGCTCTACGCCGTGGCGGCGCTGCTCGGCTGCAGCGTGATCGTCACGGTGCATGCCTTCGGCGTCAGCATCACGATCGCCGGCGTCATCGGCCTCGTCGTGACGGCCGTGATCCGCGTGCTCGCCGTGGCCTTCGACGTGTCTCTGCCGGAACAGCGCCGCCTCTACCGCCGCAAAGTGGCGGCAGAGACAGGCGCCATCCCGATCGTGAAGCCTTAGGCGGTGGCGAGCTCCGGCTGACGGGTGCGGATCGAACGGTTCACACCGGAGACGATCGCCTTGAGCGAGGCCGTGGAGATGTCACCGTCGATGCCCACGCCCCACAGTCGCTGGTCACCGACCTGCAGTTCGACGTACGCCGCTGCCTGCGCGTCGCCGCCTGAGCTGAGAGCATGCTCGACGTAGTCATAGACCGTGATGTCGAAGCCCTGCGCGCGCAGCACTTCGACGAAGGCTGCGACAGGCCCGTTCCCCTGGCCGGACACGGCATGCTGCTGCTCCTCGTCGCGGAGCGTGACATCGAGCACGACCTCACCGGACATGTCACTGCGCGTCTGCGTGGCGAGCAGCTCGAAGCGCCCCCACTTCGCGTCCGCGTCATCGGACGGCAGGTACTCGTCGTTGAAGATCGACCAGATCTGGGCGCTCGTCACCTCGCCGCCTTCGGCATCGGTCTTGGACTGCACGACACCGGAGAACTCGATCTGGAGCTTACGCGGAAGGTCGATCGCGTGGTCGGTCTTCAGCAGGTATGCGACACCGCCCTTGCCAGACTGCGAGTTGACACGGATGACGGCCTCGTAGGAGCGTCCGAGATCCTTCGGATCGATCGGCAGGTACGGCACCGCCCACTCGATCTCGTCGACGGTGACGCCCTTCGCATCGGCCTCGGCTGACATCGCCTCGAAGCCCTTCTTGATGGCGTCCTGGTGCGAGCCGCTGAAAGCCGTGAACACGAGGTCGCCCGCCCAAGGACTGCGCTCAGGCACAGGCAGCTGGTTGCAGTACTCGACCGTGCGCTTGACCTGGTCGATGTCGCTGAAGTCGATCTGCGGGTCGATGCCCTGCGTGAACAGGTTGATGCCCAAAGCCACGATGTCGACGTTGCCTGTGCGCTCGCCGTTTCCGAAGAGGCACCCCTCGATTCGATCGGCACCGGCCATGTAGCCGAGCTCCGCCGCGGCGATCGCGGTGCCGCGGTCGTTGTGCGGGTGCAGCGACAGGATGATGTTCTCGCGGTGAGCGAGACGTCGGCTCATCCACTCGATCGAGTCGGCGTACACATTGGGCGATGCCATCTCCACCGTGGCGGGCAGGTTGATGATCACCTTGCGCTCGGGCGTCGGTTCGAACACCTCGATCACCTGGTTGCAGATGTCGAGTGCGAACTCGAGCTCGGTGCCGGTATAGCTCTCGGGTGAGTACTCGTAGAACACCTGCGTCTCGGGGATGCGCTTCTCGTACTCGCGGCACAGACGAGCGCCCTCGAGCGCGATGTCGATGATCCCCTGCTTGTCGGTGCGGAACACGACATCGCGCTGCAGCACGCTCGTCGAGTTGTACAGGTGCACGATGGCCTGCTTCGCGCCCGCGATCGACTCGTAGGTACGCTCGATGAGGTGCTCTCGCGCTTGTGTCAGCACCTGGATCGTGACGTCGTCGGGGATGAGGTTCTCTTCGATGAGCTGACGCACGAAGTCGAAGTCGGTCTGGCTGGCGGAGGGGAATCCGACCTCGATCTCCTTGTAGCCCATGTCGACGAGCAGCTGGAACATCACGCGCTTGCGCTCGGGCGACATCGGATCGATGAGCGCCTGGTTGCCGTCACGCAGGTCGACCGCGCACCAACGGGGCGCCTCGGTGATCCGCTTGGACGGCCAGGTGCGATCGGGAAGATCGACGGTGATCAGCTCGTGGAACGGCCGGTACTTGTGGATCGGCATCGCGGACGGGCGCTGGGAGTTCTGCATGATGGGCTTCTTCTCTTCGTCAGAATGATCGGGCCAACACAAGCGCCGCGACGAGGAAGGCCCTAGCTGTCAGGACTCGTCGCGGCAGCTAAGAAGAAGCAGACCGCCGAAAGGCATGTGGTCATGCTAGCAGGCGATGACGATTCGATGCGCGGCGGCGGTCACGGGATCAGAGCGATCTTTCCGCCCGGATGCCCGTCGGCGAGCAGTCGTGTCGCCTCGAGCGCCTCGGTCAGCGGGTAGGCGCGGGCGATCGGCACCTCGAGCATCCCGCGTCCCGCTAGGCTCACGAGTTCGCTCCGGATGCTGTCGCGGAAGCGGGCACTCTCCGGTGCTGAGCCGACGATCCAGCGCAATCCCTCCGCCCGTGCGCGGACGGCAGCAGCGATCGTGACGATGCGCTTTCGGTCGGCGACGAGCTCCAGCGACACATCGATCGCCTCGTCAGTGCCGACGGCATCCAGCGCTGCGGCGATCTCTCCACCGGCGGCATCACGCGCGCGGTCTGCGAGACCTTCGCCGTATTCGACGGGTGCGCCGCCGAACCTCCGCACCACGTCGAAACGCCCTTCGCTCGCCGTGCCGATGACCCTGATGTCGCGCAGCGCCGCCTGCTGCAGCACGTTCACGCCCACCGCGCCTGATGCGCCATGCAGGAGGATGGTCTCCCCCGGCTCGGCTTCTGTGACCGAGAGCATCTCGGCCGCCGTGGTGCCCGCGAGCAGAAGGTTCGCCGCGCCCGCGTGCGTCAACGTGGTCGGCTTCGAGAACGCCTTGTCGGCGGGGATGGTGATCTCGGTGGCGTAGCCGCCACTGATGCGGAAAGCGAGAACCTCATCGCCGACCTGCGCAGGCCCGGAACCGATGACCGTGTCAGGGCCGATCGCGGTGATCTCCCCGGAGATCTCATAGCCGATGGGCACCGGCAGCGTGGCACCCTCCCGCGGTGCGGCGACGTGCTTCCGGTCGGCGGGGTTCATTCCCGCCGCGCGCACACGGACGGTGATCTCGCCTTTCGCCGGTGCCGGAACGTCGTACTCCACGAGTTCCCAGTTCTCAGGAGAGCCCCAGTCCTTCGCCACCCAGCGCGTGGCCACCTCAGAACCCCAGACGCCCCAGCTGCTTCGGATCGCGCTGCCACTCCTTGGCAACCTTCACGTGAAGCGCCAGGAAGACGCGTGTGCCGAGGAGCTCCTCTATGCCGACGCGCGCACGCTTTCCGACATCAGCCAGCCGCTTGCCCTTATGGCCGATGATGATCGCCTTCTGGCTGTCCCGCTCCACGACGATCTGCGCGTGCACGTCGGTGAGGTCGCTGTTCTCGCGGGGAGCGATGTCATCGATGACGACCGCGATCGAGTGCGGCAGTTCATCGCGCACGCCCTCCAGCGCCGCTTCCCTGATCATCTCAGCGATCCGGTCCTCGTGAGACTCGTCGGTCGTCATCCCCTCGGGATAGAGCGCAGGTCCCTCCGGCATCATCGAGAGCATCTCGTCCGTGAGGACGTCCAGCTGCTCGCGGGTGAGGGCGGACAGCGGGATGACGGCGGCCCAGTCTTCGCGGAGCGCGTCGACCTCGACGAGCCGCTCAGTGATCTGGTCGCGATCCGCGATGTCGGTCTTGGTGACGATCGCGACCTTCTTCGCTCTCGCGTAACCGTCCAGAGACGCCGCGATGCGTCGATCGCCCGGTCCGACCTTCTCGGTCGCCGGAACGCAGAACCCGATCACGTCGACATCGCCGAGCACCTGGTCCACGAGGTCGTTCAGACGTTCGCCGAGCAGCGTTCGCGGCTTGTGGATGCCGGGGGTGTCGACGATCACGAGTTGGCCGGCCGGGCGGTTCAGGATGCCGCGGATGGCCCGCCTGGTCGTCTGCGGCTTCTCACTGGTGATCGCGATCTTCTCGCCCACCAGGGCGTTCGTCAGGGTGGACTTTCCGACGTTGGGACGCCCGACGAAGGTCGCGAATCCGCTGCGGGTGGTGTCAGTCATCGTCTGTCTCCTCTGCCGCGCCAGCGGCGCGTTCCACGAACACCGTGGCAATGCCTCGACCTCGACCGCGCGATGCTCCGCCGGTCAGGACGAGTCCGTCTATCGTCGCAGTGACCCCCGGCTGCGGAACCTGGTCCACGGCTTTTCCGAGCAGTCCGCCGATCGAGTCGACGTCCTCGTCTTCGAGTTCGATGCCGAACAGGTCGCCGACATCGTCCAGCGACAGCCGCGCACTGACGCGGTATCGTCCGTCGCCCAGCTCCACCACTTCGGCAGCAGCGTGGTCGTACTCGTCTGAGATCTCCCCGACGAGCTCTTCGATCAGGTCTTCCAGCGTGACGAGTCCTGAGATGCCACCGTGCTCGTCGATCACGAGGCACACGTGCACCGCATCGCGCTTCATCTGCTGCAGCAGCGTCTCTGCGCGCATCGACTCGGGGACGAAGGTGGCCGGACGCGCGATCGGGCGGATGGATGCGGTGCGCCACGCACTGTCATCGCGATACGCGAACTGCACGAGATCCTTGAGATAGAGCACTCCGACGACGTCATCCGCATCGTCATCGACCACCGGCATCCGGGAGACGCCGCGCTGGAGGAACAGCGCCATCGCCTCGCTGTTGGTGGCCTCGGCATCGACCGTGACCATCTCGGTGCGCGGCACCATCACAGCGCGCACGAACTGGTCGGTGAAGTCGAAGACGGAGTGGATGAGGTCGCGGTCATCCTCTTCGATGAGGTCGTGGGATGCTGCCTCATCGACCATGCTGAGCAACTGGTCCTCCGAGGTGAACGAGCTGCGGCCGGCACCGGGGGTGACCTTGTTGCCGAGAATGACGAGCCCCTGGGCGATCGGACCGAGGATGAGTCGCAGACCCCGGACGATCGAAGCCGTGCCACGGATCATTCCCTCTGAGCGCTGGCGTCCGAACGTCCTCGGGCTCGCGCCGACGAGGACGAAGGTGATCCCCGTCATGAGGATCGCAGCGGCGAGCATCGCCCACCAGATGTTCTCGAACATGATCGTGAACGCGACGGTGACGAGCACAGCGGCGGTCACTTCGACGAGGACGCGGATGAATGCGATCGCGTTGACGTGAGCGTCGAGGTCGTCCGCGATACGTCCGAGTGCCTGCGCCCTGCGTCCTTCCGTCGCCATCTCGGCGAGATCACCGCGCGACGTGACACTGTACGCGGCGTCGATGGCCGCCATCAGGCCGCCGAACGCCACCATCAGCACGGCGGCGAGAAGCAGCAGTATCTCGGTCATCGGCCGCGTTCGACGCGCGCGAATCCTTGGATCAGCTCCTTCTGCAGCCCGAACATCTCACGCTCCTCTTCGGGTTCGGCGTGGTCGTATCCGAGCAGGTGCAGGAGTCCGTGCGTAGTGAGAAGGATGAGTTCGTCCATCAGCGTGTGGCCTGCGGCCTGAGCCTGCGACTCTGCGACCTGCGGGCACAGCACGATGTCGCCGAGGAGCCCGGGAGGCGTCGGGCGGTCCTCGGTGCCGGGGCGCAACTCGTCCATCGGGAAGCTGAGCACATCGGTCGGGCCCGGTTCGTCCATCCACTGCACATGCAGGGCCTCCATGGCCCCCTCGTCGACCAGCACGATGGCGACCTCGGCGTCAGCGCTGACGTGCAGTTGAGCGAGATTGAAATCGGTGAGGCGCTGCAGCACCGTCTCGTCGACGTCGATGGCCGATTCGTTGTTGATCTCGATCATGATGAGTGTCCTCGTTTCGGCGAGCGGTCCCTCGGTCCGGGACGAAGCCCTGCACGACGGTCCGCGCGGTTGGCGAACTCATGAGCCTGCTCGCGCTCCGCGCGCTGGGCTGTGCGCTGCTCGTCGTACTCGCTGTATGCGTCGACGATCCGACCGACCAGCGAGTGACGAACGACGTCGGCGCTGGTGAGCCTGGAGAAATGGATGTCTTCGATGTCGTCCAGCACGCGGGTGACGAGACGAAGGCCAGACGCGCCCTGCGGCAGGTCGACCTGGGTGATGTCTCCGGTCACCACCATCTTCGTGCCGAAGCCCAGACGCGTGAGGAACATCTTCATCTGCTCGGGCGTCGTGTTCTGCGCCTCATCGAGCACGACGAACGAGTCGTTGAGCGTGCGTCCGCGCATGTATGCCAGGGGCGCGACTTCGATCGTCCCCGTGGCCATGAGCCGCGGGACGACGTCGGGATCCATCATCTCGTTGAGAGCGTCGTAGAGCGGACGCAGGTAGGGATCGATCTTGTCGTTCAGGGTGCCGGGGAGGAACCCCAGTCGCTCGCCCGCCTCGACGGCAGGACGCGTGAGGATGATGCGGGTGACCTCTTTGCGCTGCAGCGCCTGCACGGCCTTCGCCATCGCGAGATAGGTCTTTCCCGTTCCGGCAGGACCGATGCCGAAGACGATCGTGTTCTCCTCGATCGCGTCGACGTACTCCTTCTGCCCCGTCGTCTTCGGGCGGATCACTCGGCCTCGTGTCGACAGGATCGCTTCGCCGAGCACCTCGCTCGGACGTGGGCCGCCCTCCTGACGCAACATGCGCGCAGAGCTCGCGACATCGCTCGGCGCGAGATCGTAGCCTTCTCTGGTCATCGTGAGCAGTTCCTCCACCAGGGTCTTCGCCGCAGCGACGTTCCCCGCTTCGCCGGTCAATGTGATCTCGTTGCCTCGGACGAGCACCTGTACGTCAGGGTGCTCCTTCTCGAGCATCCGCAGAAGCCTGTCCTGCGGGCCGAGCAGCCGCACCATTGCGATTCCGTCGACGTAGATGCGCTCGACGGTCGAGTCGGAATTGGCGTCAGGCAACGAGGCTCTCTTCGTTCAAACCGCCGGCGAGGACGTGAGCATGGACATGGAACACGGTCTGCCCGGCGTTGGCACCCGTGTTGAACACGAGGCGGAAGTCCCCGTCAGAGTGATCAGCGGCGACTTGGGCGGCGAATGCGATGAGCTCGGCGAGCAGATCGGGATCGCCTGCTGCGAGCTCGGTGACGTCGCGGTACTGCTCGGTCTTGGGGATCACGAGCAGATGGACGGGGGCCTGCGGTGCGATGTCGCGAATCGCGAACAGCTTTCCCGTGGACGCGATGATCTCACCGGGAACGTCACCGTTGAGGATTCGGGTGAAGATCGAGGGTTCCGTCATGATTCCCAGTCTACGGGGCGGGACCCCTCGGACGGCGAGCATATGAGGGCCGGACGCCGCAGCATCCGAGCCCGTGGACGAAAGAAGAGTTTCGGGGCTCTGGGTCGATCCAGAGCCCCGAAACTCTTCTTCCCTGGCAGCGGGACTACCAGCGGCCGAGCGCAGCGGACAGCACGGCGATCGCGGCTGGTCCGGCCGTCGAAGTGCGCAGCACGGTCTCGCCGAGACGCACCCGCTCGGCACCCGCAGCCTCGAACTTCGCGAGCTCCTCCGGCGTGATGCCGCCCTCTGGTCCGACGACGAGCACCAGGTCCTTGCCGTCCGCCTTGATCGACGACAGCCGCACGGTCGCAGTGGGATCGAGAACGAGCATCCGCTGTCCCTCGGCGCGTGCGATGAGCTGACTGGTCGAAAGCGGCTCGGACACCTCCGGTACCCACGCACGATGCGCCTGCTTCGATGCCTCGCGCACGATCGCACCCCACCGTTCGCGCCCCTTGATCGCCTTGGGTCCCTCCCACCGGGAGATGCTCCGCGACGCCTGCCACGGCACGACCTCATCGACACCGAGTTCGCATGCGGCCTGCACGGCGAGTTCGTCGCGATCGCCCTTGGCGAGTGCCTGTACGAGCACCAGCCGGGTCGACGGCGGCGCTGCATCAGCGCGGCCGGTGATCTGCACGTCGACGCGTGTCGCCGAGACATCCGTGACCGCGCCGTCCAGCCACGTGCCGGCGCCGTCGCCGATGGTCACGGTCTCGCCGACTCGCAGTCGGCGCACGACCGCGGCGTGCTTGGCCTCGGCGCCCGTCAACGACACGGTGTCGCCGATCGCCGCGGAGCCGGAGCTCTCCACGAGGAAGTGCAGGGCCATGGTTCCTCCAGATCAGTGGCGGAACCTGTCACGCAGCTTCGAGAACAGTCCCTGCTGGAACTGCGCGAGCTGCGGACCAGGTGCCTTCTGCTTCTTCGCGAAGTCCTCGATCAGCGCGCGCTGGGCCGAATCGAGCTTCGTCGGCGTCACCACCTGCACACCGACTCGAAGATCACCGCGCTGGGTGCCGCGCAGCGGAGTGATGCCGCGTCCCTTGATCGTGAGGACGTCGCCCGACTGCACGCCGGGGCGGATCTCGAGGTCGACCTTGCCGTCCAGCGCATCGATCGCGGTCTCGGTGCCGAGGATCGCGTCCGACATCGACACCTCGAGCGTCGCGAGCAGGTCGTCGCCGTCACGGCTGAACGATGCGTGGGGCGAGACGGTGACCTCGACGTACAGATCTCCGTTCGGGCCGCCGGCCTTGCCGACCTCGCCCGAGCCGGGAAGCTGCAGACGCAGGCCGGTCTCCACGCCGGAAGGGATGTCGAGTGAGACGGTGCGACGAGAACGCACGCGCCCCTGACCGGCGCACGTGCCGCACGGATGCGGGATCGTGGTGCCGTAGCCCTCGCAGCTGCCGCAGGGCTGCGACGTGACGACGTTTCCGAGCAGACTCCGAACCTGACGCTGCACGTGCCCGGTCCCGCCGCAGATGTCGCATGTCACTGGCGACGTGCCTGCCTGGGTGCACGAGCCCTGACAGGTCTCGCACAGCACAGCGGTGTCGACCTCGATGTCACGGTGCGCACCGAAGACGACATCGCCGAGATCGAGCGTGACACGCACCAGCGCGTCCTGACCTCGCTCTCGACGCGAGCGCGGACGCCCACCACGCCCGCCACCCTGCGCCGCTCCGAAGAACGTCTCGAAGATGTCGCCGAAGCCTCCGAAGCCGCCGAAGTCCCCTCCGCCGACGCCGTCGCCACCGCCCATGTCATAGCGACGACGCGACTCGTCGTCGCTGAGCACGTCGTAGGCATGGGTCACGCTCTTGAAGCGCTCGGCCGCATCCTCCCCGGGATTCACATCCGGGTGCAGCTGTCGAGCGAGCTTCCGGTACGCCTTCTTGATCTCGTCCGTCGTCGCGTCTCGTGACACTCCGAGAACCTCATAGTGGTCCGCCACAATCACCTTTCTGCATGTGCAAGCTGTAGAGCGACCCGCCTCAACGGCTCGTCTCGTCTTCATCGAGCATGCGCGACAGGTACCGGGCCACAGCCCGGGCCGCCGCGAGATTGCTCGGATAATCCATACGCGTCGGTCCCATGACGCCCACACGTGCTGTGCCGCCGTGCGTCACGTAATTGCTCGCGACGATCGAAGCCTCCGGGAGCCCGAACGGCTCGTTCTCCGCGCCGATGCTCGCCGCCAGTCCGTGCTCATCGGTCACCATCTCGCTCATGAGGCGCAGCAGTGTCACCTGCTCCTCGATGGCTGCGAGCAGTGGATGGATGCTGCCGCGGAAGTCCTGCTCGCGACGAGCGAGGGTCGCGGCCCCTGCCATGACCAGCCGCTCCTGTCGGAACTCGGCCAGCTCTTCGCCGATGATCCCGCCCAGCACCTGGATCGCCGCATCCGTGCGACTGCTGTCCTGCGAGCTCACGAGGAGCTGCACTCGATCCGACGCCTCGCGCACCGACTGACCGGTGAGCAGCGCCGACAGCCGCGCGCGAAGCACCGCGACATCCGCATCTTCGAGATCCACCGGCAGACCCGCGATGCGCTGCGACACTCCACCGGCGTCCGTCACCAGCACCACGAGCAGACGGTTCGGCGCGAGCGCGACCAGCTCGATGTGCGTCAGGTGCGCACGGGCGAACGACGGGTACTGCGCCAGGGCGACCTGGCCCGTGAGCTGAGTGAGCACTCGCACCGTGCGCGCCATCAGATCGTCGAGGTCTGCGGGGTCAGTCAGGAACGACTCGATGGCGCTGCGCTGCGCGCCCGAGAGCGGCCGCAGCTGCGCGAGGTGGTTCACGAAGACGCGGTAGCCCTTGTCAGTCGGAACTCGGCCGGATGACGTGTGCGGCGCCGTGATCAGCTCTTCGTCCTCGAGCTGAGCCATGTCGTTGCGGATCGTCGCAGCCGAGACTCCGAAGGAGTGCCGATCGACGATGGACTTGCTGCCGACGGGCTCGTGCGACTCGACGTAGTCCTGCACGATGGCTCTGAGAACCTGCAGACCGCGCTCACTGACCATGTCACACTCCTCCCGCCTGGCACTCGAATACTCCGAGTGCCAATTCTACCCCGCTCGTGCTGACAGCCGGCGGGAGGCCGCGCACACTCATCTCAACCGGTCAGTGCTCGCACCACTGCATCGGCGAGGAGTCGCCCGCGCAGAGTGAGCCGCACGCGCCCGCGCAGTGCGGCGACTCCGTCGATGAGGCCGTCCGCGATGAGGCCGGCCACCCGCTCGCGATTGTGCTCGGGGACGTCCGCGATCGCGAGCCCCTCAGCCAGCCTGCTCTCCAGCAGGACCCGCTCCAGCAGGTGCGCCTCTGCGTCCGGCCGCTCGGTCCCCGCCGCCGGCGATTCGGATGCCGCGAGCCGCTGCGCGTACGCGGCGGGGTGCTTCACGTTCCACCAGCGAAGACCGGCGACATGACTGTGTGCGCCAGGACCGAAGCCCCACCAGTCACTCCCCCGCCAATAAGCCAGGTTATGGCGCGAGCGCTGATCCTCGCTGCGCGCCCAATTGCTCAGTTCGTACCAGTCGAACCCTGCCGCGGCGAGGCGCGCATCAGCGAGTTCGTACATGTCGGCCTGCAGATCGTCGTCCGGCCTCGGCACTTCGCCCCGGCGGATCTGACGCGCGAGCTTCGTACCGTCCTCGATGATCAGCGCGTACGCCGAGATGTGATCCGAATCCAGCGCGAGCGCACCGTCCAACGACATCTCCCAGTCGGCGAGCGACTCACCCGGCGCGCCGTAGATCAGATCCACGCTGACGGCGAGTCCGGCATCCTTCGCCGCATCGACCGCGGTGCGCACGTTCTCGGGCTGATGGGTCCGATCGAGCGCGGCCAGCACATGGGGCACAGCGGACTGCATCCCCACCGACAGCCTCGTGACCCCGGCGTTCGCGAGCGTTCGTGCGACCGCGGGTGTCACGGTGTCCGGGTTCGCCTCCACGGTGATCTCTGCACCGTCCACGATGCCGAACGCATCGATGGTGCGCTCGAGCATCCGTGCCAGATCTCCGGCAGGAAGCAGCGTCGGCGTCCCTCCCCCGAAGAACACCGTGTCCATGGGACGCAGCGCGCCGGCATCCGACAGGACGCGATGAGCGAGTGCGATCTCCGTCGTGAGCGTCTCGGCGTAGTCCTCCTGCCGCGCACCGCGCAGCTCACCCGACGTGTACGTGTTGAAGTCGCAGTATCCGCAGCGCACCCGGCAGAACGGGATGTGCAGGTATGCCGAGAACGGCACGCTCGTATCCACCGGCAGATCGGCCGGCAGGTGACCGTCCTTCGGCGCGGGGTCTCCCAGCGGCAAGGGCCCGGCCATCAGAGCCCGGCCATCAGATGCGCGCCATCACAGCGGCGTCGCGTAGAGCGGCGAGATCGCGCGAAGATAGCGCGCGAAGAGTTCCTTGCGGCGGCGTTTCACGAGTCCACGAAGCATCCGGTACACGAGAGCATTCGGCGCATCGAACGCGCGCACCGTGAACCAGACCTCGTCGGTGCCCTCACGCCACTCGATCTCGAACAGCTCCTCCCCGCTGACCACGGAGCCGCCGACGGTGCCGAGCACGAAGCCGACCCTTCGCGGCTCCTCTGTCACGGAGATGACGCGAAGCTCGGCATCGGCACGCATTCCTGCGACCCGGCCATGCAGACGCAAGGTCATGCCCGGTCCCACGAACGGCACGCCCTCGGCGTCGAAGCGCTGCTCGATCTCACGGGTGCTCGGCGCGATCGGATTGCCCTCGGCGTCGAAGCTGACCCCGGAATAGGCAGGGCCGGCAGCAGGGCGCACATCCTCGATGCTGAGACCCGCCGCCCGCTGCGCCGTCCACGACAAGAGCGCCTCACCGGCGGACCGGAAACGTTCCTCACCGCTGCCGATACGCCACGAATCCTCGGCCGGCACGCTGCGCTCAGGGGGAAAGTGCATCAGGTCAGGGGCATGAGTAGCCCCGACGGCGGCATAGTCCACCGTGTCGTCTCGGAAAGTCCCGCGCCGCATGAGTTCCAGCCTACTTCGGGTTACCTGAACGAACACCCCCGCACCGCGGAGGGTGCTCTCGCTACTTCTTGTCCTTGCCGTCGACGTCGCCACTCAAGGCCGCGATGAACGCTTCCTGGGGGACCTCGACGCGGCCGACCATCTTCATGCGCTTCTTGCCCTCCTTCTGCTTCTCGAGCAACTTGCGCTTGCGGCTGATGTCACCGCCGTAGCACTTCGCGAGCACGTCCTTGCGGAGTGCCCGAATCGTCTCACGTGCGATGATCCGGGCGCCGATCGCCGCCTGGATGGGTACTTCGAAGTTCTGGCGAGGGATCAGTTTGCGCAGTCGCTCGGCCATCAAAGTGCCGTAGGCGTAAGCCTTGTCGCGGTGCACGATCGCACTGAACGCGTCGACCTTGTCGCCCTGGAGCAGGACATCGACCTTCACCAGGTCGGCGTCCTGCTGACCCGACGGTTCGTAGTCGAGGCTCGCGTAGCCCTGGGTCTTCGACTTCAACTGGTCGAAGAAGTCGAACACGATCTCGCCGAGCGGCATATTGTACCGCAACTCGACGCGCTCCTCTGAGAAGTACTCCATGCCGAGAAGCGAACCGCGCCGCGACTGGCACAGCTCCATCACGGTGCCGACGTAGTCCTTCGGCAGCAGGATCGCAGCCTTCACCATCGGTTCGGCCACCGAAGCCACCCTGCCGTCCGGATACTCGCTCGGGTTGGTCACCGTCACCTTCTCACCGGTATCTGTGGTGACCTCGTAGATCACGCTGGGGGCGGTGGTGATGAGATCGAGATCGAACTCGCGCGTCAGTCTCTCTGTGATGATCTCCAGGTGCAGCAGTCCGAGGAACCCGCAGCGGAAACCGAAACCGAGCGCGACGGAGGTCTCTGGCTCGTACACGAGGGAGGCATCGGACAGCTTCAGCTTGTCGAGCGCCTCGCGAAGCTCTGAATAGTCGCTGCCGTCGATCGGGTACAGGCCGGAGTAGACCATGGGCTTGGGGTCGGTGTAGCCGGGAAGCGCCTGGGTCGCTCCAGCGCGACTGGTCGTGACAGTGTCTCCGACCTTCGACTGGCGCACGTCCTTCACGCCGGTGATGAGATAGCCCACCTCACCGACGCCGAGCCCGTCGGACGGGATCGGCTCCGGGCTGGAGACGCCGATCTCAAGAAGCTCGTGGTTCGCGCGCGTCGACATCATCTGGATTCGTTCGCGCGGCGACAGGCTGCCGTCGATCATGCGCACGTAGGTCACGACGCCGCGGTAGGAGTCGTAGACGGAATCGAAGATCATGGCGCGGGCCGGAGCATCCGCGTCGCCCTTCGGGGCAGGGATGTCCCGCACGATACGGTCGAGCAGCTCCTCCACACCGACGCCTGTCTTGCCGGAGACGCGCAGCACATCCTCCGGCCGTCCACCGATGAGGTCTGCGAGCTCCTTCGCGAACTTGTCGGGATCCGCAGCGGGAAGGTCGATCTTGTTGAGCACGGGGATGATGTGGAGGTCGTTCTCCAGCGCCAGGTACAGATTGGCGAGCGTCTGCGCTTCGATCCCCTGCGCCGCGTCCACGAGCAGGATGGCGCCTTCGCACGCTGCCAGCGACCGCGAGACCTCATACGTGAAGTCGACGTGACCAGGAGTGTCGATCATGTTCAGCGCGAACGTCTGGGTGTCGTCCTGCCAGGGCATCCGCACCGCCTGGCTCTTGATCGTGATCCCGCGCTCGCGCTCGATGTCCATGCGGTCGAGATACTGCGCTCGCATGTCGCGGTCGGAGACGACACCGGTGATCTGGAGCATGCGGTCGGCAAGAGTCGACTTGCCGTGATCGATGTGGGCGATGATGCAGAAGTTGCGGATCTGCGAAGGCGGCGTCGCGGCAGGCGGGAGCGGAGTGAGAGCGCGTGGGGACATGTCCCGTCGATTCTACGTTCAGGAGGCCCTAATCCCCGATTCGTCTTGACGAGTGATAGTCTCCCGAGGTTGCCTTGGTTCAGATCTGTGAGACTGAGTGCCACAGGCGATCCTCCCGATTCAGCGTTGCGTCGGACGATCCCGAGCGCGTCTGTAAAAGAGAAAGACAAAACCTTGATCAAGTATCTCCTCCGCCGTACCCTCGGCTGGTTGTTGATGATCGTGGTCGCGACCAACATCACGTACTTCCTGGCTTGGGGCTTCCTCAACCCACGGAACAACTACGTCGGTCGTCGCCCCCCGCTCAGCGAAGAGCAGATCAACAACCTCCTCGAGCCGCGCAATCTCAGTGACACCGTGCCGCTGCTCGAACGGTGGTGGACCTGGATATCCGGCATCATCTTCCGGTGGGACTGGGGCCTGAGCCCGACCGGCGGCTCCGTGAACGAGCAGGTCGCGTACCGGATGTGGATCAGTGCCGAGCTCGTGCTCGGGGCGACGATCATCATGACCGTCCTCGGAATCGGGCTCGGCGTCTACACCGCGTCGAGGCAGTACAAGCTCGCCGACCGCATCGGTCAGGCGACCTCGATCATCACGATGAACATCAACGTCATCGTCGCGGGTCTCGGGCTCGTACTCCTCGCGATCGCGTTCAACGACTGGCTCGGTGTCCGCGTGTTCTACGTCACCGGTTCCTCCAGCAAGGGCGTGGAGGGATTCTTCCCCGTCCTGATAGACGCGCTCCAACACATCACTCTGCCGACCATCGGACTCGTGATCGTCGGCTACGCCAGCACGCACTTCCTGCAGCGGTCCCTGCTGCTGGACAACATCAACGCCGACTACGTGCGCACCGCGCGAGCCAAGGGGCTCACCAAGCAGCAGGCGATCCGCAAGCACGCGCTGCGCACATCGCTCATCCCTGTGGCCACGCAGGTCGCGTTCAGCATCCCCGCCGTGTTCACGGGCGCCGTCCTCACTGAGACGATCTTCGCCTGGAACGGCATGGGCAAGTACTTCATCGAGACCATCGTGAAGAGCGACATCCACGGCGTCGTCGCCACCGCGGCGTTCGCCGGCCTCCTGACCGCGCTCGGAGCGATCCTCTCCGACATCGTGGTCGTCGTTCTCGACCCGCGAGTGAGGGTGAACTGACCATGAGCGAAATGATCGACCCTACCGTCGAGGCACCCGCAGACCCCGTGCTCCCCGGGAGATCTGACGGCAAAGCGCTGTCGAAATGGACGCTGTACACCCGGCGATTCATGCGCAACAAGCCCGCCGTCGGCGGCATCATCATCTTCCTCCTCCTCGTACTGTTCGCGATCTTCGCACCGCTCATCGCGAAGTACGACCACATCGAGCTCGATTTCCTGAACCTGGGCACACCGCCTTCGTCCGAGCACTGGTTCGGCACGACCGCGTCGGGTAACGACACGTTCGCCCAGGTCGCGATCGGCCTGCAGCGCTCCCTCATGATCGCCGTGACGGTGTCGGTGGGAACGACGATCATCTCGGCGCTGGTCGGTACGGCGGCCGCGTACTTCGGAGGCTGGACGGAGAAGGTCACGCTCACCGTCATCCACTTCATGATGGTGATCCCGAGCTTCCTGATCCTCTCGCTCATGTCGAATCGCTCAGGCGGCGACTGGCGTGTCATCGCGCTGATCATGATCTTCGTCGTCGGCTGGTACTTCCCCGCCCGCGTCATCTGGACCACCGCCCTCTCGCTGCGCGAGCGCGAGTACATCCACGCCGCCCGCTACATGGGCGTGCGCGGCATGACGATCGTCGTCCGTCACCTGCTGCCGAACATCGGCTCGCTGCTCGTGATCAACTTCACCCTGGGCATCGTCGGCGCCGTCATGGCCGAGACGGGCCTGTCGTTCATCGGGTTCGGCGTGAAGATCCCCGACGTGTCCCTCGGGTCCCTCATCGGCTCGGGCGCCAACACGATCACCAGCGCACCGTGGCTGTTCTACTTCCCAGCAGGAGCCCTGACGTTGCTGACGGTGTCCATGGCGCTCGTCGCCGACGGACTGCGTGACGCCCTCGATCCCACTTCGGCAGCAGGAGGCCGCGCATGAGCAATGTTCTCTCCGTCCGTGATCTCACGGTCAGCTTCCCCTCAGAGGCCGGGCGCGTCGACGCCGTTCGCGGCGTCTCCTTCGACCTCGAAGCGGGCAAGACTCTCGGCATCGTCGGCGAGTCCGGTTCCGGCAAGTCCGTCACCTCCCTGGCGATCATGGGGCTGCTCGATGAGAACGCCCGCGTCAGCGGATCGATCATCTACGACGGCCAGGAGCTGCTCGGCAAATCCGACAAGCAGATGTCGGTCATCCGCGGCAACGGCATCGCCATGATCTTCCAGGATCCGCTGACCTCGCTGACGCCGGTCTTCACCGTCGGTGACCAGCTGATCGAGGCACTCACCGTGCACCGCAGCATGTCGAAGCAGGAGGCGTGGGATCGCTCGATCGAGCTGCTGCGACTCGTCGGCATCACGCAGCCCGAGAAGCGCATGAAAGGCTTCCCGCACGAGTTCTCCGGTGGTATGCGGCAGCGCGTCGTCATCGCGATCGCGATGGCCAACAACCCCAAGCTGATCATCGCCGACGAGCCCACCACCGCCCTCGACGTGACGATCCAGGCGCAGATCCTCGATCTCATCGAGAAGGCACAGCAGGAAACAGGCGCCGCGACCATCATGATCACCCACGACATGGGTGTCGTCGCCCGCCTGGCCGACGACGTCATGGTCATGTATGCGGGAAAGCCGATCGAGCACGCCGCAGTCGGCGAGCTCTTCCACAACACGCGCATGCCGTACTCCATCGGTCTGCTCGGCGCGATCCCTCGCGTCGACAAGGCCGAGAAGGAACCACTGACTCCGATCAAGGGCAACCCGCCGCTGCTGATCGACCTGCCTGACGCCTGCCCGTTCGCCGACCGCTGCCCCATCGTGATGGACGCGTGCCGACAGCGCGAGCCGGAACTCCTCGAAGTGCCCTCGCTCACCGGTGTCCCCCACCAGGCAGCGTGCATCCGTGCCCACGAGATCGACGAGAACGGCTTGATCGGCGGTCTCCCCGTCTATCCGGTCCCGGAGATCCCGGAGAGCGACCTGACCCGCACGCCGCGCGAGCAGCGGCCGATCACGCTCGACGTGCGCAACATGAACAAGGTGTTCCCGCTCATGAAGGGCGCCTTCTTCAAGCGCAAGGTCGGCGAGGTGCACGCCGTCAAGAACGTGAGCTTCGACGTCCGCGAAGGCGAGACGATGGCGATCGTCGGAGAGTCCGGCAGTGGCAAGACGACGACGCTGCTGCAGATCATGGATCTCGTCAAGCAGCACGACGGTGACATCATCATCAACGGCACCAGCGTCAACGACATCACGAGCCACTCGATCGAGCGCAAGGTCCGTCGCGACATCCAGATCGTCTTCCAGGATCCGATGGGCGCGCTCGACCCGCGCATGACCGTCGCCGACGTCATCGCCGAACCACTGCGTGCGATCGGCACCTCGAAGGACGAGGTGCAGCGTCGGGTCAAGGAGCTGATGGATGTGGTGGGGCTCAACCCCGCACACATCGACCGCTTCCCGGGCGCGTTCTCGGGTGGCCAGCGCCAGCGCATCGGCATCGCCCGCGCACTGTCCACCAACCCGAAGGTCATCGTTCTGGATGAACCGGTCTCGGCCCTTGACGTGTCGATCCAGGCAGGCGTCATCAACCTGCTCGACGAGCTCAAGGTCAAACTCGGCGTGTCGTATCTGTTCGTCGCCCACGATCTGTCCGTCGTACGCCACATCGCCGACCGCGTCGCCGTGATGTATCTCGGCGACTTCGTGGAGCACGGCGATGTCGACGACATCTTCGAGAACCCGCAGCATCCGTACACCAAGGCGCTGCTCTCGGCGATCCCGGTGCCGGATCCGGACATCGAGCGCACCCGTGAGCGGCTGACGTTCAACCCGGAGACCATGCAGGCCGAGGCATCCACGGTCTGATCATGTTTCCGGGCGGTAACGGCTGGTCACCGTCCGATAACAGTTACGCGCTATTCACTGCGACCACGCGATTTCGGTGATCGTCCGAACTATTCTTCCCTGTATGACACGCCGAAAGGCGGAAGGAGAACCATGAAGCAGCAGAAGCTGATGGGGGCGATCGCATTCAGCGGCGTCCTCGCACTTGCCCTCGCGGGCTGCGCGAGCGGCACCGGTGATGACGGTGGCGACGGCGGCGGAGAGGCCGCCGAGACCAAAGCAGCGGACTACAACCCGCAGGAGCGCGATGCGCTTCAGACGGGCGGCGAAGCCCGTTTCCCGATCCAGGAGATCCCCGAGCAGCTGAACTCGTTCAACGGCGACGCATCGGCGGACACGGCACGTGTCGCAGCCTGGTACACGCCGCAGATCCTCCTTCAGGAGGCCGACGGCACGCCGTACAAGCACGACGCGTACCTCGACGAGTGGAAGATCGAGACCGTCGACGGCAACACCCAGATCACCTTCACCTTCACGGATGAGGCGCACTGGAACGACGGCACCGACATGGACTGGACCGCCATCGACGCCACGTGGAAGGCCAACCGCTCCACCGACGAGGGCTTCAACCCGAACGCCACAGACGGTTACAAGGCCATCACCTCCGTCGAGCAGGGCGACACGCCAAAGACGGCGATCGTCTCGTTCGACGGCGAGTTCGCGTGGCCGGAGATGCCGTTCCTCACGGGCATCATCCACCCGGCTCTGGCTGACCCGACCACGTTCAACGAAGCGATGATCGACAACCCGCACGCCGAGTGGGGTGCTGGTCCCTACACGATCGACGAGTTCGACGCGAACGCCGACTACGTCTCGTTCGTCCCGAACCCCGAGTGGTGGGGCGACGAGCCGCTGCTCGACAAGGTCTCCTTCCAGGGGATGGAAGACGCAGCCTCGATCAACGCTTTCAAGGCTGACGAGATCGACTCGGTCGGTGTCGGCACCAAGGATCGCCTTGAGCAGGTCAAGGACATGGAAGACATCACGATCTACCGTTCCACGCAGACCGCGAACACGCTGATCCAGGTCGATTCCACGAAGCCGCAGTTCGAGGACGTCAAGGTCCGCGAGGCGTTCTTCAAGGCCATCAACATCGATCAGCAGAAGCAGATCGCATGGAACGGCCTGGACTACGAAGAGGAGCCGGCCGGCTCGCTCACGCTGTTCCCGTTCCAGCCCGGCTACTCCAACGCGCTCGAAGAGGCCGGCTGGGAGTACAACCCGGACGACTCCAAGGCCCTCCTCGAAGAGGCAGGCTGGACCGAGGGCGAGGACGGCATCCGCGAGAAGGACGGCGAGAAGCTGTCTGTGGTCTTCCCGGTGTGGAGCGACGACCCCACGCAGGAAGCGATCGCCAAGTCGCTCCAGGCGCAGATGAAGGAGGTCGGCATCGACTTCAAGATCGACATCCGCCCTTCGACTGACTTCTCGAACGACTACAACACGATGAACTGGGACGTCTCCTCGCTCCGGTTCACCTCGTCCGACCCGTTCGGTGCGGCGTGGTTCTGCCAGCTGTATTGCATGGACATGGGCCTGAACCTCTCCGGCGTGCAGTCGGAGGAGATGGACCAGCGCATTCACGAAGAGGTCGAGTCCCTCCCGACTGCTGAAGAGCAGACGGCTGCCGCGATGAAGCTCGAGGCAGAGATCTTCCAGGACTGGGGCCTCATCCCGCTCTACAACGGCCCGTCCATCTCGGCCGTCAAGACCGGTCTCGCGAACCTCACCCCTGAGCCCTACGTGGGCCTGGACGGCTTCGGCGTCCAGCCGGTGGAGAACGTGGGCTGGGAGAAGTAACGCGTCGAACCCTGAGCCTGTCGAAGGGTCAGCGAGCGAAGTGACGAGCGGGGTCGGTGGTTCATCCACCGGCCCCGCTTTTCCTATGCTGGAGCCCATGAGCATCCAGGTCGTCTTCGTGCACGGCATCCGTACCTCCGCGACGATGTGGCGCGCCCAACTCTCGCACCTGGCCGAACGCGGGGTCGCAGCGGCGGCGATCGATCTTCCCGGCCACGGTACGCGCATGTCTGAGGCCTTCATCCTCGACGCGGCGATGGCCACGATCGACGAAGCGGTGCGGGATGCCGCGACACGCGGCCCTGTGCTCCTCGTCGGCCACTCCATGGGCGGTCTCATCTCGATCGCCTACGCCGGCGCGGAGGATCCCCCGCCAGTGGCCGGGTTCATCGGTGCGTCCTGCACAGCCTTCCCCCGTGGCGCCGGCCTCGCCGCCTATCGATTCCTCGCACGCAGATTCAACGCGCTCCCGGACAAGGGACTGTGGTTGACCACGCAGATGCTGGCCGCGACGCTGCCGGACGAGACGAGAGGTGACTTCGCTGCCGGCGGTTACGCCTTCGACGCGCAGGATGTCGCTCTCGCGAGCCTGAGCACCCTCGACCTCGCCGCGGACGTTCACCGACTCCGGATGCCTCTGTGGTGGATCAATGGGCAGTTCGACCAACTGCGCCCCCAAGAGCGGCTGTTCCAGCGACTCGCGCCGCATTCCGAACTCATCGTTGTGCCGCGCACGTCGCACCTGGTGACCGCGATGAGACCACGCGTGTTCAATGCGCTGCTGGACGTCGCTGTGGCGACAATCGAGCAGGGCGCACCGCAACAGTCATGACGGCACCGATCACCGACAGGATGCCGGCCACGAGGAAGAGCAGCCAGAATCCGCCGACGAGTGCGACGAGTCCCGCGCCGAGCAGCGGCCCCAGCAACTGACCGAGGCTGGCAGAGACGTTGACGATGCCGAGATCGCGCGCGTGGTCTTCGACCCGCGGGAGCAGATCGGTGGCGAGAGCGAGACTCACGGCCATGAAGGCGCCATAGCCGACACCCATCACGGCCGCCGCGACGGCGGTGCCGATGAACGTCGGGGAGACGAGGATCATGACGGCGGACAGCGCCTGAACCAGTGCCGCCACGATGACGATCGGCTTGCGTCGCCCCGTGCGGTCCGAGATACCGCCTGCGACGACGGATGCCGCGACCACGAACACCGTGTAGATCACGATCAGCACGAGCAGATCGTCTTCGGCCGTCGCCGCGGGCGAGCCGACGCCGTAGAGCAGGAAGAACAGCAGAAGCGCCGTCCCCAACGCGTTGCCGATGTTGACGGTGAGTCTGCTCGCCAGTACCCACATGAAGTTCCGGTCGCGGAGCACCCCCATCCGCTCTCGCCAGTCCCTCTGCGCGGTCGAGCGCTCCCGGCGTGACTGCGGGTCTGGCAGCAGAAGCGCGGTGCCGACTCCGACCAGGAGGATGAATCCCGCCAGCACGACATAGCTCGCGCCGATGCCCAGGCCGAGCAGCACCACGGCTCCGACGCCGACCACGATTCCCACCGCCTGCGCGGAACTGACCAGCGCCGATGCCGCGCCTCGTTGCGCGAACACCTGATCGGCGATCATCGCGGTGAGAGCGGCGGAGACGACCGCGACACCGACCGAGACCCCGATCCAGGCAGCCCCCACCGCTACCGGCTCACTCGCCGCTCCGGTGAGCAGGAGCGACGCGGCGGTCAGCACCGAGCCGCCGACAGCCCACGGCCTCCTCCTCCCCCACTGCGATCTCGTTCGGTCGGAGAGCGTGCCTGCCACGGGCCCGGCGATCACACCGGCGATGCCGCCGACGGAAAGGATCAATCCTGACCAGACGACGCCGGTGATCCAGTCGTTCTCTCCGCCAGGCGTGTCCAGTTGCAACGGCAGCAGCAGCTGAACCGGCGTGAGCTGCACCGTCCACACTGCCAGCCACGCCACAGCGAACAGCGTCAGCCATCCTCCACCCACACGTCCGTCGCGGGGCATCAGCGCCTTCATGCGTGCGCCTTCGGTGTCCTGGCCGCAGCGATCAGTGCGCGATACCAGTCGTACGATGCTTTGGGCGTGCGCTTCGATGTCTGCTGATTCACGTGAACAAGACCGAAGCGCTGTGTGAAGCCGTCCGCCCATTCGAAGTTGTCGAGCAGACTCCACACGGTGTACTCCTCGATGCGGACGCCGTGTGCGACAGCATCCGCCACCGCACCGATGTGGGCAGCGAGATACTCGATCCGTCGGATGTCGGAGAGCGGCCCGCTGATCTCGTCGGATTCGGGGAACGAGGCACCGTTCTCGCCGATGATGATGGGCGGCAGGCGGTCGCCGTAGCGATGAGCGGCATCTATGAGGAACGCGCTCAGCGCGTGCGGCTGAATCCCCCACAACTCTCCGAATCCGGTGTGCGCGATGCCGGGAGTCGGCACCTGCACGAAAGGCACCGGTGCGCCTTCCGGCGCCGCGGCGATCGTGGTCGGGTTGTAGAAGTTCACACCGTAGAACTCTGATGCCTCGGAGATCAGCGCCATGTCGCCCTCATGCACCGGCATATCGACGCCGAGCGGTGCGAGATCGGGGTACGCACCGGTCAGCACGGGATCAGCGAAGAGACGATTGTGGATCAGGTCGTAGACCTGGGCGGCAGCATGGTCGGCCTCAGCGTCTGTCGCGGGCTGCACCCAGGTGTGATTGTTCACGATGCCGACCGCTGATGCCCCGTGGCCACGCAGGATCGCGGCCGCGCGCCCGTGCGCGAGCAGCTGATGGTGCACGGTCGGCAGCGAGTCGAAGAGCAGTCGCCGGCCCGGGGCGAGCTCGCCGACGGCATAGCCCTGCAACGACGTCGAGACGGGCTCATTGATCGTGTACCAGTTCTTCACGCGATCTCCGAGCGTCGCCCCGACGATCTCCGCGTACGCGGCGAATCGCTCGACGGTGTCTCTCGAGAGCCAGCCGCCGCGGGCTTCGAGGGCCGAGGGCAGGTCCCAGTGATAAAGCGTCGGAAACGGCACGATCCCTGCGCCGAGAAGCCTGTCGATCAGTCGGTCGTAGTATGCGAGGCCCGCAGGTTCGACTGCACCCGCGCCGTCCGGCTGCACTCGAACCCACGAGATCGAGAAGCGGTATCTGTCGACCCCGAGGCCGTGCAGCAGCGCGACGTCGTCGTCGCTGCGGTGGTAGCTGTCCGGTCCTGGTTCCGCGTTCGAACCGTCCCTGACCAGACCGGTCGTGTCGACGAAGTCGTCCCAGATCGAGCGTCCGCGCCCATCGGCGCTGCGCGCGCCCTCGACCTGGAAGGCCGCGGTCGCCGCGGACCATCGCAACCCGGCGGGCACGGGGAAGGTTCGAACAGTCGCATCCGTCATGGATGACTCCTTCGGGTCGATAGCGCTCAGCTTGCCGCATGGATCGGTCTCTGCGACAGTGCCGCGCTATCGGCGGTGCGAGATGGAACCGGGCGAGACCTGGTAGAGTTGGTTCTTGGCTTGCGTGTGGGTTCTTCCCTCACGATCGCCCGACAGCAGCCCTCTTCTGCTCACGGCACTTCCCATCCATCCCTGAACGAAAGTTTCCACGCGTGGCAAACATCAAGTCGCAGATCAAGCGCAACAAGACCAACGAGAAGGCTACGGCGCGCAACAAGGCCGTCAAGAGCGAACTCAAGACCCTCGTCCGCGGTACCCGCGAGGCCATCGCCAAGGGCGACAAGGCTGCTGCTGAGGCAGCACTGAAGGTCGCGTCGAAGAAGCTCGACAAGGCCGTCAGCAAGGGCGTGCTGCACGAGAACCAGGCAGCGAACCGCAAGTCGTCGATCGCCAAGCAGGTCGCCGCTCTCTGAGCCGAACACTTCCGAAAGAACCCGTCCCGCTGGGGCGGGTTCTTTCGTTCTCCGTGCACTCGGACCGCACACTTGCAGGGAGATCGTACGGATGCATGGCGAAACGCCGAGGATCGGGCATGCATCCGTGCATCCGCCCTGCAAGTGTGCCGCCCCGATCTCACTGCGATTCTCACCGGGTCTGCCATCCGGCCTCGGCCGAGACCGGGATTCGGGTCATTCCCCGAACGGCGTGCGCGTGGCGATGACCGTCACCATTCGCTCCAGGGCGAAGATCGGATCGCGAGCCGCACCCTTGACCTCGGCGTCCGCCCGCGCGGTCGCCTGGATCGCAAGGCCCAATGAGCGCTCGTTCCATCCGCTGAGGTCGCGTTTGGCGCGATCGACCTGCCAGTCCTTCATGCCGAGACGTTGAGCGAGGCTCCTGCTGGGCTCGCGCTGGCCTGCAACGCGCGCCATCGTCCGTAGCTTCATGGCGAACGCCGCCACCATCGGAACCGGGTCTGCACCGGAGTCGAGCGCGTGGCGGAGCGCGACGAGAGCTTCGCCGTACCGGCCGGAGATCGCCGTGTCGGCGACGACGAACGCCGACACTTCGACCCGTCCGCCGTAGTACTTGGTCACCGTCTCCTCGGCGATATCGCCCTCGACGTCGCGGATCAACTGCTGACACGCCGCCGCGAGTTCAGTCAGGTCGTCGGCGAACGCCGACACGAGTGCCCTGAGCGCTGCCGGGGCGATGCGCTTCTTCGCCGCTGAGAACTCTCCCGCCGCGAAGTCAACGCGGTCCGCGTCGCGCTTCACCGCGAGGCACGGGATCTCGATGCCGCCGCCGGTACCGGCGCGCAGCGCGTCGAGCAGCTTCTTGCCCCGCACGCTGGCGCCCGTGTGACGCAGCAGGACGGTCGCGCCCTCCTGGGGGTTCGCCAGATACGACACCGCCTCCTGCAGGAAGGCATCCGAGCACTTCTCCACTCCGGAGACACGCACCAGTCGCGGCTCGCCGAACAGCGAGGGCGAGGTGAGCGACAGGAGTGTGCCGGGCGCGTAATCGTCGGCGCGCACATCGCTGATCTCGAGCGCAGGGTCTTCGGCGCGGAGGTAGTCGCGGATGCCGGCGGTCGCACGTTCTGCGCAGACCTCTTCCGGCCCGAAGATGAGCACGAGCGGCGCCGGTCTGGGGTCGCGCCACGACACCTGAGGGATCTTCGTCGCCTTCGCGCCGCCACGGGCTGAGGAACGAGGAGCGGCCATGATTCGAGCCTACCCGGGGTCGTCGACATCCGAGGTGCCGGCATCGGGATGATCAGCCGAACGCTCAGTCCACAGCACAAGCTCTTCCCCCACAACGCCGATCAGGATCCTGCCCTGCTGGTCTGTGCGCAATGCCACAGCGCCTGCGGCTTCGAGCAGCGCCAGCGTCTCCGCCCTCGGGTGGTCGTAGTCGTTGTCCACTCCGGCGCTGAAGATCGCCGCAGTCGGCCGCAGGAGCTCGTACAGGCCGGTGTCCTGATCGGCGCTGCCGTGATGCGCGACCTTCACGACTGCATACGCGCCGCGCAGCTGATCGCGCAGCATCCGCTGGGGTGTGGCGGAGAGGTCGCCGAGGAAGAGCGAACGCGGCACTTCTCCCCCGTCGAACTCCAGCACGACGCTGGCGTCGTTTCCCGCGGGGAATGCGGCGGAGTCCTTACGTGGCCACAGCACTTTCCAGGATGCGGCGCCCATCATGCCGTGCATGCCGGTCGACGCCTCGACGAGGGCCGCGCCCCCGTCCGCCAGCTTTCTCAGCAGGTGCGCATCCTCCGGTGAACCGACCGGGCCATGCAGCACGGTGTCCACACGGCCCACGACCGATGCCGCAGCGCCGACGTGATCGGCATCGAAGTGGGTCAGCACCAGCAGATCGATCCTGCCGATTCCGAGAGCATTCAGACACGTCGACAGCGGTTCGGTCTCCATCCCGGTGTCGATCAGTGCCACGTGCTGCTCTGACCGCACCACCAGTGCGTCTCCTTGACCGACGTCGCAGGCCGCGATCGCCCAGCCTTCCGGGACCGTCGTGCCCACCAGGGGCCCTGACAGCAGCATCCGCGCGCCGGACAGCGCAACGGCGACGACGAGCACGACGATCGAGATCCGACGCACGCCGCGTCTCGCGGCGATCCCGTCGGTGCTGAGCACCACGCCGACCGATGTGCTCAGCGCTGCGACGAGGATCGCCGCCGGAATACCGGGAATCACCGCCGCCTGCGCGCCGGGGAGGCCAGCCGACACCGTCGCGGTGGTCGAGATCCACGCCGCGGGCAGCCACGCGCACGCGGCCAGCAGATCGGCGAGTGGCGCGACGGGAGCAGCCAGGCACGCGAGCAGCCCGATCACCGTCGCGATGGGGGCCGCAGGGTCGGCGATCATGTTCGCGACGATCGCGATGATCGACTGCTGCTCCGAGAACAATGCGATGATCGGCCCGCAGACGAGCTGAGCGGCGAGAGGGATCGCTATCGCCAGCGCGAGCGGATGCGGCATCCACCTGGCGAGACCGCGCGCGAGCGGCGGTGCGAGCACGATGAGCGCTGCGGTGGCCGCCGCCGACAGGGCGAACCCCGGTGTCGCTGCCAGCCAGGGGTCTGCGACGAGGATGCCGGCCACGGCAAGGCACAGCACGCCGACGCCGGCACTGGGTCGCCCGCAGAGCACGGTCAGCATCGCGACCGCCGCCATCACTGCTGCCCTGATCACGCTCGGCTCCGGCGTGACGAGCACCACGAAGGCGGCAAGGGCGGTGAGTGCGATGATGACTCTGAGCGTCCGACCGCCTCCGCACAGCGCCACGAGCCAGAACACCGCGCCGACGACGATCGCGCAGTTCGCGCCGCTGACCGCCGTGAGGTGACTGAGACCGGAGGCGAGCATGGCGTCGTCGAGCTCTTGCGTCACCGCACGGGTGTCGCCGACCGCGAGCCCCGGGAGCAGACCGGCGCCGGGCTCGGGAAGTCGTTCGGCACGTTCGACGAAGTCCTCTCGCGTCTGAGCCGCGACGGCGAACACGCCCCGCGCAGGATCGATGATCTTCACCTCCGTGCCGAACATCACGAGCGCTGTCCGTTCCCCCGGGTCGGTCGACTTGACCTGTCCCGTGACCTGGATCGCGGTGCCGAGATCCAAGCCGGGCACCCGTTCCACACCGATCCGGATCGGTACTGTCAACGGATCGGTGCGTCCAGGGATCCCGGCGTGGCTCGTCTGCGCGTCGAACCACAGCCGTCCGTCGCTGCCGGTCGCCGATGATGATGAGATCTCCGCATAAACATCGATCACACGACCGCCCAAAGCGGCAGCGTCGGCGCGCTCGGGCATGGCGAAGCCCGCCGTCATCGCCGCCGCTGCCGCGGCCAGGGCGAGCACCGCCAGCAGCCCCCCACGCGCCCGTGCGGCACCTTGTGCGTGCGCTCGGAACAGCATCCCGAATGCCGTCGCACCGATCAGCCCTCCGCCGACAGCCCACCACCATGCCGTACCCGGCAGGAATGCACACAGCAGCGAGACAGCCCAGACTGCGGCCGCGACCGGTACGAGCCGCAGGTCGCGCGCGCGAATTCCGCCGGTCACACCCGCACCAGCTCCGCAAGGCCCGCGAGCAGCTTCTCTCCGATGCCAGGCACGGCGAGCAGATCGTCCACGGACTGGAAGCGTCCGTTCGTGTCGCGCCATTCGATGATCCGCTGGGCCAGCGCCGGTCCGATCCGGGGAAGCGTCTCGAGCGCCGCCTGGTCCGCATTGTTGAGGTCGATCAGGCCATCGCCGATGGGCGTCGTCGGTCCACCGGCCTCCCCCGCTGCACCGACGGCGGGCACGATCAGCTGCTCCCCGTCAGTGAGCGGTCGCGCGAGGTTCACCGACTGGAGGTCGGCGTCGTCCAGCGTTCCTCCTGCAGCTGCGAGAGCGTCGACGACCCGCGCATCGAGCTCGAGCATGTACAGACCAGGGTGCGCGACCTGGCCGAGCACGTGCACATACAGTTCACCGTCGACGGAGGCCTCATCCGAAGTCTCTGACAGCGGCACCGTCTGCACCGGCTGAGCCTGCCCGCGCATGATGCCGAGCCCTACCGCGGCCGACAGCACGACGAGTCCGAGCACGACGGCGGCGCCGATGCTCAGCCTCAGTCGGGAGCGTGCCACGGGCGCGGGAGCATCCGAAGACGCGGGCCCCTTCTCAGTCGCTGGCACCCCGCCACGCTAGGCGCCTGGCCGCCCGTGCGGATGCCGGATTCCCGAGGTCCGTGGACAGGTCAGACCGCTTCGCGCCCGTGCAGAGAGACTGCGCGCAGACGCCGGACGCGGTCTCCGCGGCGAAAGGAGCTTTCGGTCGGTTAGGAGCGCTGATAACCGACCGAAAGCTCCTTTCGACGTCGCGGAGGGGGCGTCGCGACGGGGCCGCGGCCGCGGTGCGGCGCAGACGGCGGTGCCCTCAGCCCTTGACGGCGAAGCTCACGATCTTCGGTGCACGCACGATGACCCGCACGATCTCCTTGTCGCCGAGCGCGCGGATGACACGCTCATCGGCGCGCGCGAGCGCCTCGAGGTCCGCCTCGCTGATGCGGGCCGGCACCTCGAGCTGCGCACGCACCTTGCCGCCGATCTGCACGACCGCGGTGACAGTGTCCTCGACCAGCAGCGTCGGGTCGGCCTGACGCCAGGCGACGAGACCCACGGAGGGCTTGTGCCCGAGGATCTCCCACATCTCCTCCGCGGTGTGCGGAGCGATGAGATCGAGCATCACGGCGACCGTCTCGGCTGCTTCGCGCACGGCAGGATCCGCAGCGCCGGCACCGGAGTCGATCGTCTTGCGCGTGAGGTTCACGAGCTCCATCAGGCGCGCGACCAGCACGTTGAACTTCGTGTGCTCGACGAGCGAAGGGGCATCCGCGAGCAGGCGGTGCGTGCCACGACGCAGCGCGGCATCCCCGCCCTTGAACAGCACGTCGACGGGGCTCGCCACGTCCTGGCTGACGCGCAGCGCACGCGCGAGGAACTTCTGGGCGCCGGTCATCGAGACGTCAGCCCAGTCCTTGTCGTCCTCTGCCGGACCGGAGAAGGCCATGCCGACACGCACGGCATCCGCACCGTATCCCCCGAGTTCGTCCTGGAAGAGCACGAGGTTTCCCTTGCTCTTGGACATCTTCGCGCCGTTCAGGATCACCATGCCCTGGTTGATGAGGCTCGAGAACGGCTCGGTGAAGTCGATCAGCCCCATGTCGAAGAGCACCTTGGTGATGAAGCGGGCGTACAGCAGGTGCAGGATCGCGTGCTCGACACCACCGATGTACGTGTCGACGGGAGCCCAGCGTGCGGCCTCCTTCGCGTCGAACGCGACGCTGTCGCTGGTCGGTGAGAGGAAGCGCAGGAAATACCACGAACTGTCCACGAAAGTGTCCATCGTGTCGGGATCGCGCAGAACCGGGTCACCGCTCACCGGGTCGACCGTGCGCACCCACGACTCTGCTGCGCCCAGCGGCGACGTGCCCTTCGGCGACAGATCCAGTCCCGAGGCGTCAGGCAGCTTCACCGGCAACTGCTCGACCGGTACGGGCGTCACCTCGCCGTCCTCATGGTGCAGCATCGGGATCGGCGTGCCCCAGAACCGCTGGCGCGAGATCAGCCAGTCGCGCAGGCGATAGTTCTTCGCCGCGCGGCCGGTGCCGTTCGCCGTCAGCTGCTCGATCGCGCGTGCGACGGCGTTGCGCTTGGACAGGCCGTTCAGGTCTCCCGAGTTGATCATCCGGCCCTCACCGGAGAGTGCCACGCCGGTGACAGAAGGATGCTGATCGTCCAGGCTCGGCAGCGTATCGATCGGCACGCCGTCGTCATCGACCTCGATGACGGGCATGGCTCCCGTGACAGGCGCCGTCGTGTCGACGACGACCTTGACCGGCAGGTCGAAGGCGCGCGCGAAGTCGAGGTCGCGCTGGTCGTGGGCGGGAACTGCCATCACGGCACCATGACCGTAGTCGGCGAGCACGTAGTCGGCGGCCCAGATCGGCAGCTTCTCGCCGTTGACGGGATTGATCGCGTAGCGCTCAAGGAACAGACCGGTCTTCGGCCGGTCAGTCGCCTGCCGATCGATGTCGGTGGTCTTCTGCACCTTGGCCAGATACTCCGCGAAGCTCTCGCGCACCTCATCGGACGCATCCGCCACCAGCTCGGAGGCGAGGTCGGCGTCCGGGGCGACCACGAAGAACGTCGCACCGTGCAGGGTGTCGGGGCGCGTGGAGAACACGGTGACGGGCTCGTCGCGGCCTTCGATCACGAAGTCGACGTCCGCACCGATCGAACGTCCGATCCAGTTGCGCTGCATCTGCAGCACCTTGTGCGGCCACGATCCCTCGAGCTGGTTCAGGTCATCCAGCAGACGATCGGCGTAGTCGGTGATCTTGAAGTACCACTGCGTCAGCTTCTTCTTGATGACCTCGGCACCGCAGCGCTCGCAGCGCCCGTCGACGACCTGCTCGTTCGCGAGCACGGTCTGATCGTTCGGGCACCAGTTGACCGGACTCTTCTTGCGGTATGCGAGACCCCGCTCGTGCAGCTTCAGGAACAGCCATTGGTTCCACTGGTAGTACTCCGGATCGGAGGTGTGCAGCTCGCGGCTCCAGTCGAACGAGACACCGTACGACTTGAATGCGGCCTTCTGCTGCGCGATGTTCTGGTAGGTCCACTCACGGGGGTCGGCACCACGACGGATCGCGGCGTTCTCGGCCGGCAGGCCGAACGAATCCCAGCCGATCGGGTTCAGAACATTGTGCCCGCGGTGCCGCCAGAAGCGCGCCACGATGTCGGAGTAGAGATAGTTCTCGGCATGCCCCATGTGCAGGTCACCGGAGGGGTACGGGAACATCGCCAGCACGTACTTCCTCGGGCGGGTGTCCTCTGCACCGCCTGCGAGGAACGTCTCGTCGTCCGCCCAGTACTTCTGCCACTTGGCTTGGATGGCGCGCGCCGACGACGACTCGTCGACGGGCTCGGCGGAGGACGACAGATTTTCAGACAACGAACGGCCAATCTCAGGAAGCGGACTGCACAAGAGTCAAGAACTTCCAGGATATCCGATCCCTAGGAACGCCAGGCATCCGGGAGCTCGGCGCCCAGGGCTGCCAGCGGTGCGCGGGCCTTGGTCGCGACCTCCTCGACTTCGGCTGCCGCCACGGAGCCCCACGTGATCCCTCCGCCGGCGCCGATCACCGCGCTCTCGCCATCGATCAGGATGCTGCGGATCACCATCGCGAGATCCAGTGCGCCGTCCACGCCGACGTAGCCGAAGCATCCGCTGTACACGCCGCGGGGCGCACCGCCCTCCAGCTCATGCAGCAGGGTCATGGCAGACAGCTTCGGAGCGCCCGTCATGCTGCCTGCCGGAAACGCGGCATCCCACAACCGGCGGACAGTGAGACCCTCGACAGGCCGTCCGCTCACGGTGCTGACGAGCTGGTGCACTGCAGGGTAGGACTCGACCTCCCATAACCCGTCGACGCGGATGCTGCCAGGAACGCACACGCGGGAGAGGTCGTTGCGCATCAGGTCGACGATCATGACGTTCTCGGCGCGTTCCTTGTCGCTGGCCAGCAGTTCCGCGGCGAGCGCGGCATCGGATGTCGGATCCGCGCCCCGCGGGCGTGTGCCCTTGATGGGACGGGTGCGGATGCGACCGCCGGAGGCGTGCAGGAATGTCTCGGGACTCGCGCTCAGGAGGGCTCTGCCGCCGATCCGCACGAATCCGCCATGATGCGCCGGCGTCGCCGTCCGCAGTCGCAGGTACGTCTCGACGTCATCATGGCGGCCGTCGACCTGGAACCGGGTGGTGAGGCAGAGCTGATACGCGGTTCCCGCCCGGATGGCGTCGCGGCAGCGCTCGATGAGTGCGGTGTACTCCGCTGGTGTGTGGCGAGCGGACGCCGCGACCTTCGACGTTTCTCGTCGCCGCGCTCCATTGCGTTCCGTCTCGCTTCGCTCGCTCAACGATCCGAGGAGGCGCCCGAGGAGGGGTGAGAGCCCACCCCCCAACTCCCACGCCGCACCGGTCGAGTGGTCGATCGCCACCGCTGCCGTCACCCCCAGCCAGGCCGGCCCGCCTTCCGAGGCTGCTGCGGGTGCTCCAGCGGACGCCGCACCGGTTTCGTAGTCCAGCCATCCGACCCAGCCGCCGCGGAAGGGCGGCGCATCGGCAACGGCAGTCGAGGTGACGTCGAGGCGTACGTCCGCCGGGCCTCGAGGATCGATCTCCCCCACCCCGAGAACGCTCCAGCCTTCTGTGGCGCCCGCGCCGGCATCGAGCCAGAACATGTCCTCATGACGCGCGGCGAGCAGCCGGAAAAGTGCCACGACGTCCACCGGTGCATCCGTGCGGCGAGGCTCGAGCAGGAGAGGGCGCATCACCCTCTCAGCGTACGGTGCGCCGGAACACGTATTCTCGTGTTCGTGGACGACTTCCTGCTGTGGATCCTCGACGCCGTGCAGGCCGTCGATCCTGTCGCCCGCACACTCATCGCCGGTGTCGCGGTCATGCTTGAGACCAGCATCCTGATCGGTCTGATAGTCCCCGGCGACACGATCGTGATCATCGCCTCCATGGGGGTCGAGGGAACTGCCGAGACGATCGCGATGGTGATCGCGGTCGTGATCGGCGCGCTCATCGGCGAGAGCATCGGATTCTGGCTCGGTCGCTGGCTCGGGCCCCGCATCCGCAGATCCTGGATCGGCCGCCGGATCGGCGAAGCGCACTGGGAACGCGCCGAGCGGTATCTTCGCCGTCGGGGCGGGCTCGCGATCTTCCTCTCCCGATTCCTCCCCGTGCTGCACTCGCTCGTCCCCCTCACCGTGGGCATGAGCACATACTCCTACCGTCGCTTCCTGGCATGGACTGCACCCGCCTGCCTCATCTGGGCGACTGCCTACGTCAGCGTCACCTCCCTCGCAGCAGGCGGCTTCCGCGAACTCGTCGACCGGGTGCATTTCGCCGGCTACATCTTCGTCGGCGTCATCGTCGCATTCCTGCTGCTGATCTTCATCGGCAAGAAGCTGCTCACGCGTTGGGAGAGCCGCCACATGCATGTCGCCGTCGACGACGCAGACGGGGACGGCGCTTCAGACGTGAAAGACTGAAGCGATGTCCGAAGACAGCGCCCTCAACGCCAGGATCCACTGGTTCGCACGTTTGGAGCACCGCCTGCACGTCTGGCGCGAGAGCCGAGCGCGCCGCCGCGGACGCACCGCGACGGTGCTGCCCTTCGCCGGATACGGCGGCAGCGGCTGGGTCCGCGTCGTCGGCAGAGTGCTGATCGTGCCTCCGCAACGCCGCACAGAGAGCGGTGAATTCGCCAGTGTGCGCGGATGGCGCAGCTTCGTCGGCATCCCGGTCAGCTTCGCGAGCGTGCAGATCACGATCGCCGGCCGCACGCACGAGGTCGTCGCCGATCGAGGAGGCGTCGTCGACACAGTCATCGACGCCGGCCTCCCCTCCGGGTGGCAGAAGTTCACGATGTCGGTCGAGGGCCAGGAGCCGGTCGATGCGACAGCCTTCATCGTCGGCGATGAAGTCGACTTCGGCGTGCTCTCCGACATCGATGACACCGTGATGGTGACCGCCCTCCCTCGACCGTTCATCGCCGCATGGAACTCCTTCGTGGTCGATGAGCACGCGCGGCTCCCAGTGCCGGGCATGGCCGTGCTGCTCGAGCAGCTGATGCGACAGCATCCCGGTGCGCCGATGATCTACCTGTCCACCGGAGCGTGGAACGTGGCCCCCACGCTCACCCGATTCATGAATCGCCATCTGTTCCCGGATGGATCCATGCTCCTCACCGACTGGGGTCCGACGCATGACCGCTGGTTCCGCAGCGGTCGCGAGCACAAGCTCACCAACCTGCGTCGGCTCGCGGCAGAGTTCCCGCACGTGCGGTGGCTGCTGATCGGCGACGACGGTCAGCACGATGAATCCATCTACACCGAGTTCATGCAGGAGCACCCGGATTCTGTCGCCGGAGTGGCGATCCGTCGCCTTTCACCCGCCGAGGCGATCCTCGCCGGTGGGCGCTCCGAATCCGACGACCACTCCGACGACTCGGCACCGTGGGTGGCCGCATCCGACGGGGCTGGGCTCCGCGAGCGCCTCACCGACGCGGGCATCCTGAGCTGACGAGATGTCTGCCTCAGTCCTTGATCGCGCGACGTGGACCGAGCGCGAACATGCACACCAGGAACGCGCGGATGCGCTGACCGCCGCGCACCGTGAACGCGCCGCGCGGGGCGAGAAGCATCCGGTGTGGGACTTCCTGTTCACGTACTACTCGTACTCGCCGTCTCAGCTGCGCCGTTGGCATCCCGGCGCCGGAGTTCCGCTCGCAGACGCCACAGAGCGACTCGGCTGGCGCTGGTACTCCCCCGGCACGGCACCCGGTTCTGCTGTGCCGGACGCCGAGGTCTTCGCGGGAGAGAAGGGCGCGCTGGCTGATCTCATCGAGCGGATGCTGCGCCGCACCGCCGCACGTCCAGGCCAGTTCGGGTGCTTCGGCCTGCACGAGTGGGCCATGGTCTACCGAGACGATGAGCACCGCCACACTGCTCCGTTGCGACTGGGACAGGACGGCACCGACGCCGTCGTGGAGGCTCACGACCTGCGCTGCACCCATTTCGACGCATTCCGCTTCTTCACCCCGGATGCCGCGCCGCGCAACCGGCAGCCGCTGAGCCGCGAGGATCAGCCGGCGATCGAGCAGCCCGGGTGCCTGCACGCCGGCATGGACCTGTACAAATGGGCGACGAAGCTCGGTCCGCTCGTTCCAGGGGAGCTGCTGCTCGACGCGTTCGAACTGGCTCGCGACATCCGTCTGCTCGACATGGAAGCAGCACCGTACGATCTCTCCGCGTGGGGCGTCGTCCCGGTGCCGATCGAGACACCGGACGGCAAGGCGGAATACGTACGCCGCCAGCGCGGATTCGCCGAACGGGGCAACGAACTGCGCGGACGGCTGTTGACGGCGTGGCTCGGGGCGAGTCAGGGCACGGGCGTGCAGGTCGCGCAGGGTGCCCAGACGGCGCCGGACGCCGCCCGCTCCAGTCGCAGCATCATGATCCGCTCCGCCGCGTCCTGAAGCCGCTCAGCCGGCAGTGCTCCGGCCTCGACGGCCGCGGCGATGCCTGCCGCGAGCTCGCCTGCCGTCTCGGGCGTGGAATGCGCGATCGTGAGCACGAGGTCGTTGCCCGCGGCGACCGCTGCCACGGCGTTCGCCACCGGATCGGCGTACTCGGGGATTCCGGTGGACTGCAGCATGCCCAGATCGTCCGTGACCATCACGCCGTCGAAGCCGAGGTCTTCACGGGCGATCTCGTGCCAGCGCGCTGAGAGAGAAGCCGGCTCCGCGTCCACCGCAGCGTAGTCGAGGTGGCCGAACATCAGCATCGAAGCTCCCGCGTCGATGCCGGAGACGAACGGCAAGGCGTCGCTCCGGCGCCATTCGTCCAGTGCCTTGTCCGTACGGGGTATCAGTGAGTGCGAGTCGCCAGGGGCGGCCCCATGACCAGGGAAGTGCTTGAGTGTGGAGGCGACGAACGGCTCTTCGGCTGTGACAGCGGACGCGACCCGCTCGGCCGCCGCTTTCGGATCGGCGCCGAGTGAGCGTCCGTAGATGAACGATGAACTGTCGGCGGTCGTGTCGGCGACTATGCCGAAGTTCACGTTCGCACCGCCGCGCGCCACCAGCGACGCACGTGCCGCGAATGCGGCCGCGGTCTCCGCCGGTGGTCGATCCTTCAGCACCGACGACGCGGGGAACTCGTCCCAGGGCAGCCTGGACACGTACCCACCCTCCTGATCGATCGCGATCAAGGGCGGCAGCGCCGGATCCACCGTCAGCGCGGCCGTCACAGTACGGAGTTCCGCCTCGGTCCTCGGGATGTTCGCACCCATCAGGATGAAGCCCCCGAGGTCGGTGTCAGCCATGTAGGCGGACAGCGCCGAGGGATCCTCAGAGGGAATGTGGCCCATGACCACGCTCGAAGCCTGCTGCGCGGTGCTCATGCCTGCCACGAGCTGCTCTGCCAGCGCCGCAGCGCCGGGGGTCGGAGCCGGCTCGACGACTGCAGGTTCGACGACAGCGGGACCGATGTCGATCGGATGCGCGCCGGACGGACCGGGGGTGGCCGCCGATACCCCGGTCGAGACGAGTGTGAGCGAGATGGCCAGCGCGCTCGCCGATGCCGCGGCGACCCGCAACGGGAGATGACGGCGCATGCCCTCCACCCTACGTCTCGGGGCTGACCGCGTCATGCTTGAATATGTGCGGAGAGGACCCACATGTCGACACCGCGCGTTCAGCCCGCGAACTGGTATCCGGACCCGTCTGGGGCACAGTTCCTGCGCTACTGGGATGGTGCGGCGTGGACCACGCACACCCGGCCGGCGCCGAACGCGATGGCCGGAGCAGGCGTGCCGGCGGCGGCGCGCATGGTCATGTACCCACAGCAGATTCCCGCCCGCATCCCCGTCGGTGTGTGGCGCGGCCCAGTCGACTCCCGCCCGACGGTGCGCGACATCTTCGACGCCGTGCGCGTCTGCGTGCAGAAGTACGCACGCTTCGACGGTCGCGCGAGCCGCCCGGAGTTCTGGTACGCCCAGCTCGCCTCGCTGATCGTCGTCTTCGCTGTGATCCTCGTGGTCTGGATACCCGTCGTTGGCTGGCTGGCCCTGCTCGCGCTCTGGGCGTTCGCCATGGCGTCGATCGTTCCGCTGCTGGCGGTGACCGTGAGGCGTCTCAGGGATGCCGGCTTCCACTGGGCGTGGATCTTCCTCTCCCTCGCCCCGTTCGGGGGCATCGCACTGCTGGTCATGTGCGCACAGCCGTCGAAACACCCGTAGTCGCGCATCCTTCCCGCAGGGCTGCGCGTCGAGATCAGCGTGTGAGCGCGGTCCCGATCGACTCAGAAGTCTCGGGTGTGCCGTTGCCGAAGCGGATGGTGCGCCCGATGGTCTGCGGTGCGTGCAGTGCCGCAGCGATCACGACAGCGACATCGGCGCGCGACACGGCGCCGCGATCCTGAGGATCGAGTTCGATACGTCCGGTGGAATCATCATCCGTGAGTGCGCCGGGGCCCAGAATCGTACCCTCGAGCCCCGACCCGCGCAGGTGCTCGTCAGCCGCCCATTTCGCGTCGGCGTAGGCGAAGAACGAATCCTCCTTCGGCACCCCGTGCTCCGCCTTGGAACCGAGCCAGGACACCATCACGTAGCGGCTTACACCTACCGATGCCGCGGCATCCATGGTGCGAATCGCGGCGTCACGATCGACGGCGTATGTGCGCTCAGGGGACCCACCGCCGGCGCCGGCGGACCAGACGATCGCATCGTGGCCGCGGATGATCTCAGCGAGTGCTTCCGTGTCCATCGACTCGACGTCTGCGACGAGGGCGGTGGCGCCGCCCTTCTCGACATCGGACACGTGGTCGGGGTTTCGGATCACAGCCGTGACCGCATCGCCGCTGCCGACGAGCAGCGGTGCGAGCAGAAGGGCGACGCGGCCGTGGCCGCCGAAGACGATGATGCGGGACATACGGATCTCCTGTCTGACGACTGTTTCTCCAGGCTATCCGCCCGGCGTCGCGAACGGGGCCGATGCCGCACCTTAGAATCTCGGAGGAGGAGCACAGATGATCGAGCGGGAGATCACCGAGCCGGTATCGCTCACAGACGCGGCAGGCGGACTGAATCCGGCGGCGCTCGGGTGGACGCGCACCCCGATGCACGACACCTCCGGCATTCCCGGGCACGGGCATTGGGGCCGCAACAAACGCTGGGAGTACTGGTGCGTCATGACACCGACGCACATCGTCGCACTGACGATCTCGTGCATCGACTACGTGTCGCTGCACTCGGTGTGGGTTCTCGACCGCACGAGCGGAGCCGAGATCGACTCGACGGTGCTGTCACCGGGTGGGCGCAGCACGACGCTGCCGGCTTCGCTCGGCGATGGGTCGGCGAGGGCACGCACCGGAAAGGTCACGCTGGACATCGACGAGCTCGATGGCGCGACGCGGCTCCGCGGCACCGCCCCGCGCGTCTCGTTCGACATCACCGCGACACTACCGGCCGGCCATGAGTCACTCGGAGTCGTCGTGCCATGGCGGCGGGCCGACCGAACTCGTCGTTTCACGAACACCGCGCGTTTTCAGTACACGGTGAAGGATGTCGCCCGCCCGGCGCACGGAGTGCTGACGATCGGCGACTTGACGATCGAGGTGCCGGAGGGCAGCTGGGCGGTGCTCGATCATGGCCGAGGGCGCTGGCCGTATCGGGTCTGGTGGAACTGGGCGGCGGGCAGCGGCGTCGTGGATGGTCGCGTGATCGGGCTGCAGCTGGGGTCGAAATGGACCGACGGCTCTGGCGCGACGGAGAACGCCGTTGTCGTCGACGGACGGTTGTCGAAGCTCAGCGAAGAGCTCACCTGGGACTACGACTCCTCCGACTGGATGCGTCCGTGGCGCGTTCATGGCGAGCGCGCGGACCTGGTGTTCACGCCGTTTCACAACAAGCACTCACAGACGAATGCGATCGTGATCTCGACACGCACCGATCAGCTGTTCGGAACCTGGACCGGATGGGTGCAGGCCTCCGCAGGTGCCCGTGTCAGCGTTGACGGCATCGAGGGCTGGGCAGAGGACGTGCTCAACCGCTGGTGACGGGCTCCGAAAGTGCAGCCAGCGCGCGTTGCACTCCCTTTGCCGCTGTTCGCCCGGCGCGATTCGCGCCGATCGTGCTCGCCGACGGGCCGTAGCCGACGAGCTGGACACGCGGATCTTTCATCGCGGTCGTGCCCCTGCCGTTGCGGTCGAGCTGTATTCCGCCCGCGTCGCTTCTCAGGTGCAACGGGGCGAGGTGCCCGATCGCCGGACGGAACCCGGTGGCCCACAGGATCACATCGATGCGTTCGAAGGAGCCGTCAGCCCAGCGCACGCCGTCGGGCTCGATTCTGTCGAACATGGATCTGCGATCGGCATACGCGCCGAGACGTTCAGCTTCGCGCTCCTGCGGACGCAACATGAGTCCGGTGACGCTGACGACGCTCTGCGGCGGCAGACCCTGCGCGACGCGCTGTTCGACGAGGGCCACAGCGGCGGCGCCGGCTTCTGATGTGAAGTCGTCGTCCCGCCAGACCGGCTCGCGACGCGTGGCCCACAGGGTTTCGGTGATCGGCGCGAGCGCGCCGAGGAATTGCACGGCGGATGCCCCACCGCCGACGACGAGCACCCGCTTGCCGCGGAAATGCTCCTGCCCCGGATAGTCGACGGTGTGCAGCTGTTCTCCGATGAACGTCTCCATCCCCGGGTAGTGCGGCAGGAACGGCTGCGTCCAGGTGCCGGTGGCGTTGACGATGGTGCGGGTTCGCCATTGCCGTTCATCCGCCTGCACCAACAGCATCCCGTCATCGTCTGTGACCTCGTCGACGTGGACAGGGCGAATGACGGGAAGGTCATGCGTGCGTTCGTAGCCCGCGAAGGACGCTGGCACCACCGAGTTGGCGTGTTGCCCGTCTCTTGCCGGGGCCGTGGAACCAGGCAGCTCCGCCACGCCGTGCACGTCGCGCATGGTCAGCGCATCCCACCGATGCTGCCATGCGCCCCCTGGCGCAGAATTCGAGTCGAGCACGACGTGTTCGATCCCGAGGCGCTTCAGATGGAATGAAGTGGAGAGTCCGGCCTGGCCTGCGCCGATGACGATGCTCTCCATGATCTTCATTTCCATGACAACGCATACACCGCCGTCCGTGTTCCCGCTCGCGCTCCGATTGCGGCGACGCGTGCGCTCGATTGGCGGTCGCCGCTTCGCGTGTTGTATTCTTTTCAAGTTGCCCCGTTCACCCGGGGCGCGAAGATGGGCCTGTGGCGCAGCTGGTAGCGCACCTGCATGGCATGCAGGGGGTCAGGGGTTCGAGTCCCCTCAGGTCCACCATGAAGAAGCCCCCGGGAAACCGGGGGCTTCTTGCATTGCCGTCTCCGTCGGACCCCATTAGGAGTTCCCTGGGAACTTGCTATGGTGGCAAGGATGCTCGTGTCCGCATGAGCAGGGAGCGCACGCTCGTTCTGCGCTCTCACGCGTGGCGTGCGCCCGATTGCGCGCTGGCCGCAATCAATACCAATCCCGCTGAGGATGCACCGATATTCGGTGCGCCTCGAACACGACCGACAGTGAAAGGAGCCGCACCCCGGGCCTCTCGTCTGTGCGCTGCCATGCGCCTCAGTGGTCCAGGTTCGTTCATCACCATGCCCACAGCTTCAAAACTCCACATGACCATCTACTCCCCCACTTAGTGAGCGCTCTCTCCTTCGACCAGCGGCCCTGCCGCATCCAAGACGAGAAAGTGAGAACACCCGGTGGGCGACCTCCAAACACTCTCGGGACCGATCGTGGTCCTGCTCATGCTGCTGTTCTTCGGCGGCAGCCTCTACATGTCCATCCGCATCTCCCGCAAGAAGGAGAACGCCGACGGCTACATGACCGGCGGCGGCAAGATCGGATTCGGCATCTCCGCCGCATCCATGACGGCGACCTGGATCTGGGCGTCATCGATGTACGCCTCAGCCACGTCCGGCTACACCTACGGGATCTCCGGCCCCATCCACTACGGACTCTGGGGCGCGTTGATGATCCTCCTCATCTACCCCTTCGGCCGGCGCATACGTAAGGTGGCGCCGAAAGCGCACACCATCGCCGAGGTCATGTTCGCCAGGCACGGCCGCTCGAGTCAGCTCATGCTCGCCGGCTCCAACATTCTCGGCAGTCTCATCAGCCTCACCTCGAATCTGATCGCCGGCGGTGCGCTCATCGCGATGCTGTCGCCGTTCACATTCACTCAGGGCATCGTCGCGATCGCGATCGGCGTCCTGGCGTACACGTTGTGGTCCGGTTTCCGCGCATCCGTGCTGACCGACTTCGCGCAGGTGCTGGCGATGCTGGGAGCGGTGGCGATCATCATCCCGGTGATCTTCTTCGCCGCGGGCGGACCCGATCTGTTCGTCACAGGAGCATCCAACCTGACACCGCAGCAGGGTGACTTCTTCTCCTCAGACGCGTTCTTCAACCAGGGAGCCCCGTACATCGCTGCCGTCCTCGCCTATGCCATCGGAAACCAGACGATCGCGCAGCGACTGTTCGCCGTGCGTGAGGATCTGATCAAGAAGACCTTCATCACCGCGACCGTCGGCTACGGCGCGACCATCATCGGTGTCGGAATGCTGGGCGTCCTCGCCCTGTACGCCGGCGTCCAGCCGATGGATGGCGATGTCAACAACCTGATCCCGCAGATGGCGGCGACCTACCTCAGTCCGCTCCTGATCTGCGTGTTCTTCGTCATGATCATCGGCTCGCTGTCCTCGACGGCTGATGCCGACATGACGGCGCTCTCGTCCATCATGATGGCCGACATCTACGGCCAGAACATCGCCGGCAAGAAGAACGCCAACCCGAAGACCATGCTGCTGGTGGGACGGCTGACCATGGTCGGTGCGACAGCGGCGGCACTCGGCTTCGCGTCGATGCAGTTCAACATCCTCGACCTGCTGGTGTTCGTCGGAGCCATGTGGGGCGCGCTGGTCTTCCCGGTGATCGCGAGCTTCTACTGGAACCGCGTCACCAACGTGGCGTTCAGCGTCGCCGTCGTAGCCGCCCTTGCTGCGTTCCTCCCGGTGCGATTCGAGTGGATCGACCTGTCCGGTGGCCTCGGCATCGTCAGTGACGTGCTGTCGGTCATCGGCATCGGCGTCGTGCTGGCGCTCATGTCGTTCGGATTCTTCGGGCTCAGGGTCGCGATCGGAGTCGGAGCCGTGTCGATCGTGGCATCCGCTCCGTTCGCGATCGGCTTCCTGCACACGTATCCGGTGCTTTCCGGGTCTCTGGTCGCGTACGCGGTCAGCACGATCGTGTGCGTGGCGATCACGATGCTGAACAAGACGAAGAGGTTCGATTTCGAGCTCATCAAACAACGCACCGGTGAATTCGACCCGACGGAGTCGGAGCTCATCACCGTCGCCGCCGCGCAGGGTGCGGATTCCGCCGGGGACACGGCGCTCGCAGGAAAGGACGCATGATGGACATCATTCTCATGACCGCATATGTTCTCGTGTGGCCGGTGATCGTGGTCGGCGTGCTCGCCGTGATCATCCGCGCCTTCGTGAAGGACGCCCGTGAGGCCAAGCGGGAGGGCCGTCAGATCATCTGATGCACGTCCGGGCGGCAGCAGAATGTCCGCTGCCGCCCGTCCGACGTCCGGTGAGATGATCAGTCGAACGCCACAGGGAAGGAAACTCTGACGATGATCGACCCCGAACTGCCGCTTGCCGCGACGAATCTCGTATCGCTGCAGGAGCGATTGTTGACGAAGGCCCGCGATTCGCACGCCCGTCGCGCAGCCGAGACCGTCTATGGCGGGCGGGACGCGATCCTGCGTCAGACCACCATGGCACTGCTCGCGGATGTCGAGCTTCCCGATCACGAAAGTCCACCGGAGGCGACTCTGCAGCTGCTGACCGGCCGCGTGCGCTTGCGCGGGCATGATCGCGAGTGGCCACTGGTGGCCGGCGACCTCATCCCCATCCCACCCGAGAGGCACAGCGTCATCGCGCTGGAGGACAGCGTGTTCCTGCTGACCGTGCGTCGTGCTCAGGAGGCGCCGGGCGGCTGATCGGCACGTCCTGTGCACCCATCCGTCACCGATCTCGCAGCTGTTGGGCGATCTCCGTCACCAGCTGTGCGGATGAGCGCGCGCCTCACTGCCCAGGTCGTACCGAGAGGTCGACGACCTGTGCATCGCGAGGCAGATCGAGCGCGGTCAGGATCGTGGTCGCCACCGAATCAGGATCGATGAAGAGCTCAGGATCGTACTCGCGACCCTCCTGCTGATGCACGCGTGCCTGCATGGGCGTCGACGTGCGTCCGGGGAAGATAGACGTCACACGCACGCCGCTCTCCGTCTCTTCGGCGCGCAGCGCGTCAGCGAGGGCCTTGAGCCCGTGCTTGGATGCCGCATACGCGGACCAGTTCGCGTGAGCGCGCAGACCTGCTCCGGAGTTCACGAAGACCACCTGGCCGCGTGAGACCCGCAGCACGGGAAGAAGCAGACGCGTGAGCTCGGCGGGTGCGATCAGATTGACGGCCAACTGCCGTTCCCACAGCGTCGGTGAGAGATCCGCGACGCTTCCCAGATCGACGACGCCTGCGACATGCACCAGCGAATCGATGCGCTCCGGGAGGTTCTGCTTCGACAGCGCCCAGGACAGACGTCCCGGCTGAGCGAGGTCGCCGACGAGGGTCGACGCGCCAGGAAACTGCGCAGCGATCTCACGCGCGCGACCGGCATCCCTGGCGAAGAGAACGAGTTCATCGCCGCGATCGAGCAGGCGACGCGCGAGGGCGGCGCCGATGCCCGATCCGGCACCGGTGATCAGGTGCACGCTCATGTCAGGAGAGCCGTCACGTCACATGCTGTCGGTCGTGGCGGACTCGGCGACATCTATCGGGACGACAGGGCAGTCCTTCCAGAGCCGCTCCAGGCCGTAGTACACGCGCTCTTCTCCATGGAAGACGTGCACGATCAGGTCACCGAAGTCCAGCAGAACCCATCGGGCTTCCTGGCGTCCTTCGCGGCGGACACGCTTGTGGCCGGCCTCGATGAGCGTGTCTTCGATCTCGTCGGCGATCGCGGCGACGTTGCGCTCGCTGTTACCGGTGACGATCAAGAAGATGTCGACGAGCGGCAGTGGTTCCGACACGTTCAGCGCGACGAGATCCTCCCCGCCCTTGGACACGGCGGCGGATGCTGCGAGCTGCAGCATCTCTTCGGCATTTTCAGGTGATTGCATCAAGAGAATATATTCGTGGTGAATGCGACGATGAGCGCCACGGCGAGAGCGAGCGCGAGCCCACCAGCCGTGATGGCCAAGATCAGCATGAGCTTGTTGCCCTTTTCAGGCGCCGGGGGTCGGATGACCTCACCGGCAGGTTTGATCGTGCTGATCGCGGAGCTTGCCGCGATCGGCGTAGGAGAGGATGCCGGGGGCAGCTCTCCATCGATGAGGACGGCATCCGATTCCTTGCCGTCTGCGGCGCCGTGCGCGTGGCCCTGCGAACCGATCCCCCGCGGAAGCTCATAGCTTCCCGTCACGAGAATCTCGCCCGTGGAGGCGACCGGCCCTGAAAGAGATCCCTCGCCCGGTGACGGGTTGAAGATCAGTGTGTTCGGAGCAAGATGCTGAGAGCCGCCGGAATCAGCGGTGATGAGCTCATCGAACGACGGTGCGAATGAGGGCACCTCGCTCTTGTCTGCGAGCAGACCGTTGCCGAACGTCGGGTTGACGACGAGGTTCTCCCCCGTCGCGACCGGCTCGGCGACAGGCAGCTCGTCGGATTCGGCGTCCTCGTCCTCATCCTCGTCCTCGTCGCCGAGCGCGAGGATCGGGTCTTCGTCGTGCACGTCGGGCGATTCGTCCGGCGAGTCCGCAGTGGGCTCGTCAGCGTCGAGTGGGATATCACCGGTGGAATCAGCAGCGACAGTGGCGCTCACGGGCGTGATGTCGACGGCGTCTTCGTCGCGATCGTCGTCGTCAGCGTCGGCAGCCCGTGGCTGCTCGTCGTCCGCGTTCGCCGCAGCGAAAGTCGGCACGCCGGAGACGACTTCTTCGTCTGCGGCTTCATCGGCCGCGGCAGCTTCTGATTCCTCGGGCGTGATCACGGGGACAGACGCGGTGCGGATGCGCTCATGCTCACGCGCCTGGCGGCGGGTGAGCGGCGCGTATTCCAGGTCGACGTCCGTGTCCGCTGTCGGAACCGGCGCGATCTCGACAGGCTCAGCGGGTCGCGGCACCGGAACCGCCGGCGCGGGCTGCGCTTCGTCTGCGGCAGCCGCCGCCTCTTCTTCGCTGATCACCGGTGTGCTGCCGGTGAGACGAATCTCCCGCATCTGCTTGCGGGTCAGCGGCGTTTTCCCCTGCTGATCCGATGTACTCATGCCTTGCTCCGATACAGATGATGCTTCGCTATGTACTGAACGACCCCGTCGGGAACGAGGTACCAGACCGGCTGATCATCGCCTACGCGCTCTCGACAGGCTGTCGACGAGATAGAGAGGGCCGGAACCTCCAATTGGCTGACGTTCTCGCTCGGCAGTCCATCTGTGCTGAGGACGTGTCCTGGACGGGATACCGCGACGAAGTGGGCCAACTCCCACAACTCATCATGGTCCCTCCAACTGAGAATTTGCGCTACGGCATCCGCTCCGGTGATGAAGAAGAGCTCAGCATCAGGCCGCTCATGCTTCAGATCGCGCAACGTGTCGATCGTGTAGGTGGGTCCTTCACGGTTGACGTCGACCCTGCTGACCGTGAACCGGGGGTTGGATGCTGTGGCGATCACCGTCATGAGATAGCGATGTTCGCTGGGCGTGACGTTCGACTTCTGCCACGGGTGACCCGTGGGAACGAACACGACCTCATCGAGGTCGAACGAGTGTGCGACCTCGCTCGCCGCGACCAGGTGCCCGTGGTGAATCGGGTCGAAGGTTCCGCCCATCACTCCGATTCTCGGGGCGCGCGTGGTCGTGGTCTCCATACGCCCTAGTGGCCGTGCCCTGCCCCGTGGCCGTCCTTGCCGTGCTTCTCAGCCCAGGCCTCGGCCTTGGCCGAGTGACGGTTCGCGACGTTGCGGTAGGAGAAAGTGACGAGACCGAGCAATGCGAACAGCGCCGCGGCGATGAGGCCGAAGATGAGAGTCTCCATGGCCACGTTCCCGTGGTGCTCCGTTTCGGCTGCAGCCATCGCAATCTGTGCGACGAGGTTCATCCTGACTCCGTTTCGTGGCCGGTTGCGAGAAGACGCTCGTCCATCCTATCGCTCAGGCGCGTGTCTGACCCGACCCACGCGCGAGCCATTTCGTGCTCGTCAGCTCGGCGAGTCCCATCGGGCCGCGCGCATGCAGCTTCTGGGTGGAGATCCCCACCTCCGCGCCGAACCCGAATTCGCCTCCGTCGGTGAACCGGGTCGACGTGTTCACCATCACGACCGCGGAATCCACCTCGGCGAGGAACCGCTCGGCGCTGCGGGTGTCTGTCGTCACGATCGACTCGGTGTGACCGGTGCTGTACCGGCGGATATGCGCGAGCGCGTCATCCAGAGTGTCGACGACCTTCATCGCGATCTCGAGGCCGAGATATTCGGTCGCCCAGTCCTCTTCGGTGGCTGGGATGATGTTGCCGACCATCCCCGCCACGACGTCGTCGCCGTGGATCGCGACCCCCTCGCTGTGCAGCGCACTCGCGATCATGGGGACGAGATGGGGTGCCGCCTGGCGAAGCACGAGCACGGTCTCCACGGCGTTGCAGACGCTGGGTCGCTGCACCTTGGCGTTCACGACGATCTCACGCGCCCAGTCATCGGGTGCTGATTCGTCGAGAACGATATGCACGTTGCCTGCACCGGTCTCGATCACGGGCACGGTCGACTCGGTGACGACTGCCTCGATCAGTGAAGCGCTCCCGCGCGGCACGAGCACGTCGACGAATCCACGCCCGCGCATGAGCGCCTTCGCACCGTCACGACCGAAGTCGTCGACGGTCTGGATCGCCTCCGGTGTCACGCCTGCCCCCTGGAGCGCATCACGCATCACCCGGACCAGCACCGTGTTGGACTCCCGCGCAGCACTGCCGCCGCGCAGCACGCTGGCATTCCCGGACCGCAGAGCAAGGGCCGCGATGTCGACGGTCACGTTAGGCCTTGCCTCGTAGATCACGCCGACCACCCCGAACGGTACTCGCACCTGCTCGAGGGCGACGCCGTTCGGCATGCGGTGACCGCCGACGACCTGTCCCACAGGATCTGCGAGAGCTGCGACGTCGCGCACTGCCGAAGCCAGAGCCGCGATGCGCTTCTCGTCGAGACGCAGTCGATCGATCAGACCATCGCCGACTCCACTCTCACGACCGCGTTCGACGTCGCGTCCGTTGGCCTCAATGATCACGGAGGCATTCGCCTCCAACGCACGTGCGATCGCCTCAAGCGCACGCGTCTTGTCATCGCTGGTGAGACGCGCCGTGGCGCGAGACGCCTCCTTGGCCCGCACGAGACGGTCCTGAGCGGTCTCCGACGACTCCGTCGGCAGCACCGTCTCAGACGAAGCGGCACTGTCAGTCGAGGAAGCGGTGTCGATCATCCGGTCATTCTATCGGCGCCGATCCACGTCCGATCGCTGATGACGAATCAGACGACCGCGGGCGCGGCCGGCTCGAACCACGTGCCGATGTCCTTGCCGGTGAGCGCTTCGCCGACGAGGTCGGCGCTCGTTACGAGGACGCCGATTCCGGATGCTGCGGCGAGTCTTGCTGCGGAGACCTTGGTCGCCGCCCCACCGGTTCCGACGCTGTTCACGACCGTCGCGCCGAACTCGAGGCCCGCGAGGTCGGCGTCCGCGGCGATCAACTCGATCGGTTCAGCGTCCGGTTCGGTCGGCGGCTTCGTGTAGAGCGCCTCGATGTCGCTGAGAAGCACCAGAGCGTCGGCCTGGATGAGCTGCGCCACCAGTGCCGCGAGCCGGTCGTTGTCGCCGAAGCGGATCTCCTGCGTCGCGACGGTGTCGTTCTCGTTCACGATCGGAAGGATTCGCAGGCCGAGCAGACGCTCCATCGCCCGACGGGCGTTGCTGCGCGACATCGCGTTCTCGAGATCGCCGGTGGTGAGCAGCACCTGGCCGGCGACGACCTTGAATGGGCGCAGCGCCTCCTGGTAGCGGTAGACGAGGATGTTCTGCCCGACTGCCGCGGCGGCCTGCTGCGTCGCGAGATCGGTGGGCCTGGCATCCAGATCCAGGAACGGGATGCCAGTGGCGATCGCGCCGGATGAGACCAGCACGACCTCGCACCCACGCGCGTGCGCAGCCGCGAGAGCGTGGACGATCATCGGGATGCGCCACGACGACTCACCGCTGATCGACGAAGACCCGACCTTCACGACGATGCGCTCGGCTGTGGCCAGCTCTGCGCGCGTGCGTGCGGTCATGCGCCGTCTCCGTCGAAGTCCTCCTCGACCGTGACGCGACGCTTCAGGTCCTGCTCGGCGCGGATCGCCGCCTTGGCGTCCATCCGTTCGTAGTACTTCTCGCGACGCTCACTCGTCGTGCGTCGCGAATTCGGCGCGAGACGCGGGTCGGTGCCACGCGGCGCGGTCATCAGCTCCGCAGCAGAACTCATCGCCGGCTCCCAGTCGAACACCAGCCCCTCGCCCTCGCCGATGACGACGGTGGCTCCCGGTGTCGCACCGAGGCGGAAGAGCTCGGTCTCGACGCCGAGACGCTCGAGACGATCGGCGAGATAGCCGACGGCCTCTTCGTTCTGGAAGTCGGTCTGCTGAACCCAACGCACCGGCTTCTCACCGAGTATGCGGTAATACGTTCCGTACGATCCGCCTTCGACGCGGATGGTGAACGGCTTCTCCGAGCCCCGGGGCCGGATGACGACGCGCTCCACGGGAACTTCAGCCGCGGTCTCGGCGCGATGCTTCTCGACGATCTCGCCGAGCGCGAATGTCAACGGACGCAGACCCTCGTGCGACACGGTCGAGATGTCGAAGACGCGGAACCCGCGTGCCTCGAGCTCGGGGCGCACGAGGTCGGCGAGGTCGCGAGCCTCGGGAACGTCGATCTTGTTGAGGGCGACGAGCTGCGGACGCTCCAGGAGCGGCGTCTGCCCCTCTGGCACCTCGTACGCAGCGAGTTCGGCGAGGATGACGTCCAGATCCGAGATCGGGTCGCGGCCAGGCTCGAGCGTCGCGCAGTCGAGGACATGCAGCAGCGCGGAGCATCGTTCCACGTGGCGGAGGAACTCGAGTCCGAGGCCTCGGCCAACGCTTGCACCCTCGATGAGACCGGGGACGTCAGCGACGGTGTAACGGGCGTCACCTGCCTGGACCACGCCCAGGTTCGGGTGAAGCGTGGTGAAGGGGTAGTCCGCGATCTTCGGACGAGCCGCGGATACCGCGGCGATCAGGCTCGACTTGCCGGCTGAGGGATAGCCCACCAGGGCGACATCGGCGACGGTCTTGAGCTCGAGCGTGATGTCACCCTCGAAACCTGGGGTGCCCAGCAGGGCGAAGCCCGGTGCCTTGCGCTTGGTGGTGGCGAGAGCGGCGTTGCCGAGTCCGCCGCGGCCACCCTGCGCGACGACGAAGCGGTCGCCCGGGACGACCATGTCGACGAGCACTTCACCATCGGGGGTCTTCACAACGGTGCCGACCGGCACGGGAAGCTCCAATGCCTCACCGTCGAAACCTGAGCGATGATCGCCCATGCCGAATCCGCCGTTCGCCGACTTGCGATGCGGCGAGTGGTGGTACGACAGCAGCGTGCCCGTCTGGTCGTCTGCCACGAGCACGATGTCGCCACCGTTGCCGCCGTTACCGCCGTCAGGGCCACCGAGGGGCTTGAACTTCTCACGGTGAACGGAGACACAGCCGTTGCCGCCCTTGCCGGCGCGCAGATGCAGCGTCACCGTGTCGACGAACGTGACCATGTCTGGTTTCCTCTGGTTGCTGAGCCTGTCGATGCATCCCGGGCCCGTAGGGGACCCTCAGATACGCGGACGGGGCGAGCCGAAGCCCGCCCCGAACCGGATGTGTGCTGTGCTGCGATTACTCCGCAGCAGCGGCGACGATGTTGACGACCTTGCGGCCGCCCTTCGCGCCGAATGCGACCGCGCCCGCCTCAAGAGCGAACAGCGTGTCGTCACCGCCACGGCCGACGTTGACGCCGGGGTGGAAGTGGGTGCCGCGCTGACGGACGATGATCTCGCCTGCGCTGACCTGCTGACCGCCGAAGCGCTTCACGCCCAGTCGCTGGGCGTTGGAGTCACGACCGTTACGGGTGGAGCTTGCGCCCTTTTTATGTGCCATGTCCTGAGCCTCTTCTGTGCTTACTTGATGCCGGTGATCTTGACGCGCGTCAGGTCCTGACGGTGACCCTGGCGCTTCTTGTAGCCGGTCTTGTTCTTGAACTTCTGGATGACGATCTTCGGGCCGCGAAGGTTGCCGATGACCTCTGCGGTCACCTTGACCTTTGCCAGCTTGTCGGCGTCGGTGGTCACCGTAGCGCCGTCGACGAGGAGCACTGCTGCCAGTTCGATCTTCTCGCCCTGGGCAGCCTTGACACGGTCGAGCTGAACGATCGTGCCGACCTCGACCTTCTCCTGCCGTCCACCGGCGCGCACTACTGCGTAAACCACTTCATACCTGTTTCGTTGGGGAGCTCACGGCTCCGTAAATCTCACGGGAAGACTGTGCCTGCGTTCGTCGCAAGTCCGACGGGTGCGAGCACAAGGCTGTACCGCGCCGACCCGTGGGGACGACTCAGCTCGCGCACCAAAGGACAACTTTACCGGATTGAAGGCCGAGTCGCAAAGCGAGCCGGCCCGCGTGTTCAGCGCCGTAGGATCGCGGAGTGACCGTACTGATCGATGACCCCATCTGGCCGGCGCACGGACGGCTCTGGGCCCACCTGGTCAGCGAGGACAGCCTCGACGAACTGCACGCGTTCGCGCGCGAGAACGGCATCCCGGCGCGCGCCTTCGATCTCGATCATTACGACGTGCCGGCCGACGCACTCCCCCGGCTCAGCGCCGCCGGCGCTGTGCGCGTCGGCGGCAAGGAGCTCACGAGGAGACTGATCGCCTCAGGACTCCGAGTCCCCGCCCGCGACCGACGTCGCTGACGAGTTCACAGACACAGGAGTGCCGGTGAGCGCCGCGGTCGTCACCCGGCGCCTGTTGCGACCCTGGCCGGGTGCCTTCGGCTCGGGCAGGGCATCCAGCACGGAGTCCAACAGCTGCTCGGCCTGCGTCTTCGGCGCCGCTTTGGCGCGCTCCGACGAGCGCTTCTTGCGGGGCTTCTTCGGCCGTTCGGCGGGTGCCTGCTGCTCAGGTTCGCCCGCAACGGCCGCATCGGAACCGGTGTCGGCGACGGCATCCGCACTCGGCGCACGCGTCGAGGCCGCGATCTGTGCGAGCGCTGTCTTGGCGCCCTCGGGAATGCTGTGCGTCGCAGTGCTGGACGGCTGAGTGCTCTGCCCCTGCTGACCGTTCCCGCCGCGCTGGCGGCGGTTGTTCGACGGGCCGCCGTTGGTGGAGCTCGATCGGTGCTTGACCACAGGATCGTGGTGCACGACGACTCCGCGACCGGCGCAGACCTCACAGGCCTCGCTGAAGGTCTCCAGAAGGCCCAGGCCGAGCTTCTTGCGGGTCATCTGCACGAGGCCGAGCGAGGTGACCTCTGCGACCTGGTGCTTGGTGCGGTCACGGCTCAGGCACTCGATCAGTCGACGGAGCACGAGATCACGGTTGGATTCGAGCACCATGTCGATGAAGTCGACGACGATGATGCCACCGATGTCGCGCAGTCGCAGCTGGCGGACGATCTCCTCCGCTGCCTCGAGGTTGTTCTTCGTGACGGTCTCCTCGAGGTTTCCCCCTGAGCCGACGAACTTGCCCGTGTTCACGTCGACGACCGTCATGGCCTCGGTGCGGTCGATGACGAGCGAGCCGCCCGAGGGCAGCCACACCTTGCGGTCCAGCGCCTTCTCGATCTGCTCCGTGATGCGGAACGCGTCGAACGGGTCGGTCTCGTCCTCGTACGGCTCGACGCGCTCGAGCAGATCAGGCGCGACGCTCTCCAGGTATGCGCGGATGGTCTGCTGAGCATCCTCGCCCTGGATCAGCATCTTCGTGAAGTCCTCGTTGAAGACGTCACGGACGATCTTGACGAGGAGGTCCGGTTCGGCGTGCAGCAGCGCAGGAGCCGACTGGTTCTCGACCTGCTTGCGGATGTGCTCCCACTGACTGGTGAGACGCTGCACGTCGCGGGTCAGCTGGTCCTCTGTCGCGCCCTCTGCCGCGGTGCGGACGATGACGCCGGACGATTCGGGCAGCACCTCCTTGAGGATGCGCTTGAGGCGAGCCCGCTCGTTGTCGGGAAGCTTGCGCGAGATGCCGTTCATCGACCCGTTCGGCACGTACACGAGGTAGCGCCCGGGAAGGGAGATCTGGCTGGTGAGGCGGGCGCCCTTGTGGCCTACAGGGTCCTTCGTGACCTGAACGAGGACGCGGTCGCCCGGCTTCAGTGCCAGCTCGATACGACGAGGCTGGTTGCCCGTGTCGATGCCGTCCCAGTCGACCTCGCCGGAGTAGAGCACCGCGTTGCGTCCGCGACCGATGTCGACGAAGGCTGCTTCCATGCTCGGCAGCACGTTCTGCACGCGACCGAGGTAGACGTTGCCGATCAGCGATGCATCCTGGTTACGGGCGACGTAGTGCTCGACGAGCACGCCGTCTTCGAGTACGCCGATCTGCGTGCGCGAGTTCTTGGAGCGAACGACCATCTTGCGGTCGACCGACTCGCGGCGAGCGAGGAACTCGGCCTCGGTCACCACAGGGCGACGACGTCCGGCATCGCGGCCGTCGCGGCGGCGCTGCTTCTTGGCCTCGAGGCGGGTCGAGCCCTTGATCGCCTTCGGTTCGGTGATGTATTCGACGGCGCGCTGGCGCTGACGCGGCTCATCGCGCTGATCGTCACCGTCGCTGCTGCCACGACGACGGCGTCCACGACGAGCTGACGGAGATTCGTCCTCATCGCTGTCGCGGAGATCGCGATCGCGACCACCACGGGAGTCGCCACGAGAGTCGCGCTCACGATCGCGATCACGGTCGCGGCCGGGGAGTGCCGGCAGCGGAACGATCTCGGGAGCGTAGAAGCGCAGTTGAGTCGACACCTGCGAGACGAACACCTCGGGGATCAGCCCCAATGTGACGGCGGTGACAGGTTCGGGCTTCGTCGGCGCTGCCGGAGCGGAATCTTTGACGAGCTCAGCCTCCGGCTCCTCAGGCGCAGCCACAGGCTCCTCGAGCGCAGCCTCCGGCTCCTCGGGCGCAGCCTCCGGCTCCTCAGGCGCAGCCACAGGCTCCTCAGGGGCATCCGACTGCGGGGACTCCTCAACGATCGCCTCGACGGAGTCGGTCTCGACGCCCGTGTCCGGGGCGGGAAGCGTTTCCTCCGGTGTTACCGAAGCCTCCGCATCCGCGTCGAGGGTAGGGGTGTTGTTGTCATTGTTCTCATCGGCCATCTCTGGCTAACTCCCTGCGCGGAGCACCGGATGCTCCGCGAAATCTCATGCGGCACCCGCGGGTGCCGCGAACTCACTCGGTTTGCGACCGGCTCATGGCTCTGATCGCGAGGGGCATTGGACCCCGAAGTCTGCGTCGATGCGTTTTGCGGCGGCGCCGCTCGATGCATCAGATGTCATTATCGCACCTTGTGGGCCAGTTCGCGGCATCCGGAGCATCAGAGCGGCGGAGTCCGCGCTGTTGCGCCGTTCATGACTGGTCTGCGATCCATAGGATCCGCTGAGATAATCGCGATATGAGCGAGCAGCGCACCCGCCCCGTCGGCTTCGGAATCTGGTTGATCGTGGCCAGCGTGATCGGTTGGTGGGCGGCGTTCCAGCTCACAGTCGAGAAGTTCGCGCTGCTGGAGAACCCGCAAGATGCGCTGGCCTGCGATCTCAGCCCCTTCATCCAGTGCAGCACGAACCTCGAGTCATGGCAGGGCTCCGTGTTCGGCTTCCCGAACCCGCTGATCGGCCTCACCGGCTGGATGGCGCCGCTGGTCGTGGGCGTCGCTGTTCTCGCTGGAGCTCGCTTCCCGCGCTGGTTCTGGGCCGCTTTCGGGGCCGGCATCACGTTCGCGTTCGGCCTCGTCTGCTGGCTGATCGCGCAGAGCCTCTACGATCTGTTCGTGCTGTGCCCCTGGTGCATGGTGACGTGGGCCGTCACGATCCCCACGTTCTTCGCGACGATGGTGCACCTGCTGCGCAACGGGACGTTCACCGGTTCTGAGAAGGTGCGCGCCCGCGCCGGACGCCTGATGCCGTGGGTGCCGCTCGCGACGATCCTGGCCTACGCGCTCATCGTGCTGATGGCGCAACTGCAGGGGCTCGACTTCCTCGGCGAGATGGCGAGCATCCTGTTCTGATCCCCGATCTCGTCCCGACATGCACAAAGCCCGTCCACCTCACAAGGATGGACGGGCTCTGTCGTAGTTCGCTCAGCTGAACCAGATTCCGAGTTCACGGGCGGCGGACTCAGGGCTGTCCGATCCGTGCACGAGGTTCTGCTGCACGGCGAGGCCCCAATCGCGGCCGAGATCGCCGCGGATCGTCCCGGGTGCAGCGGTGGTCGGGTCGGTGGTGCCGGCGAGCGAGCGGAATCCCTCGATCACGCGGTTTCCGGTGAGGCGGATCGCCACTGACGGACCGGACATCATGAACTCGAGCAGGGGCTCGTAGAACGGCTTGCCCTCGTGCTCTGCATAGTGCTCGGCGAGCACATCGCGGTCGGGCTCGACGAGGCGGATGTCGACGAGTGCGTATCCTTTCGCCTCGATGCGGGCGAGGATCGTGCCGGTGAGGCCGCGGGCGACGCCGTCGGGCTTGACGAGGACGAGGGTTTCTTCGGTGGCCATGTCAATCGCTCTCTCTGTGAGTTTCGGTTTCTTCAGTGAGTCGGCTCGGGTCGGAAGGGCGTCGTGCGTCCAAACGGGCCCCCATGATCGTCGCATATGCCCACATGCCACCGAAAACCAGCACGACGAGGAGGACGGCAGGTACGAAGAACGCCGACAGCGCCACGATCACCTGCAGCACCCATCCCGCGCTGATCGCCCACGGCCTCGTGATCATGCCGGCCACGGCCACCATCGCGATCGCCACCACGACGCCTCCGACGATCGCCCACCACTGCGGCAAGCCCCAGGGAAGCGAGTTGAGTCCGAAGATCGTCAGCCCGACGAGCAGCACGACGATCGCCTCGAATCCGAGGACGATCGGTGCGAGCTTCTGCACCAGCGTGCGGGGAGCGCGGGCGTGACGCGGTGCGGCATCGCTCATGCGCGCCACCCCGACTTCCAGTCCTCTTCCTCCGCCAACGCGATCGCCTCGCCTGCGAGGACGATGGATCCGGCGATCACGACCGCGCGACGATCCGACGAGGCGGCCCATTCGCGTGCCGCGTCCGCGGCTTCGGCGAGTGACGGATGCACCGTGGCACGGTGCCCGGCCGCCTCGACGAGATCGGCGATGGCATCCGCATCATTCGATCGTTCGCTCTCTGGGGCGGTGGCGAACACGTGGGACGCCGCCGGTGCGAGTTCGGCGATGATGCCGGCTGCGTCCTTGTCGGCGAGCACGCCGAGCACGAGCCCCCACTCATCGAAGTCGAAGCTGTCGTCGAGCGACTGAGCGAGCGCCTTCGCGCCGTGCGGATTGTGAGCAGCGTCGACCACGACTGTCGGTGCGATGCCGAGCAGCTGGAGTCGTCCTGGGGAGGTCGCTCCCTGCAGGCCCTCCGTGATGATGTCGCCGGCGATGGGCTGCGATCCTGCGCCGATCAACGACTCCACGGCAGCCACGGCCAGGGCCGCATTGTGACCCTGATGCGCGCCGTACATCGGCAGGTACTCCTCGACATAGGCGCCGGCGAGGCCGCGGATCGTCAGCAGCTGTCCGCCGACAGCGAGCTTCTGGTCGGTCAGACCGAACCCATCGCCCTCGAACGCGATGGTCGCGTTCTTCGAGCTCGCGACGCGACGCAGCACCTCGGCGGCCTCATCCGGCTGCTGCGCGGACACCACGGCAGCGCCGTCCTTGATGATGCCGGCCTTGACCTCCGCGATCTTCACGATCGTGTCGCCGAGACGGTCGGCGTGGTCGATGGCGATCGGGGTGAAGACGGCGACGTCTCCGTCGGCGGTGTTCGTGGAATCCCACGAGCCGCCCATGCCCACTTCGAGCACGAGCACATCGACCGGAGCATCCGACGCGGCGACGAACGCCAGCACCGTGAGCAGCTCGAAGAAGGTCAGCGGAGCATCTCCGGACTTCTCGAACTCGGCATCCACGATCGCGACGAACGGCTCGATCTCATCCCAGGCGTCAGCGACAGCACCATCGTCGATGGGCTCGCCGTCGATCATGATCCGCTCCGTGAAGCGCTCCAGATGCGGACTCGTGAACAGCCCGGTGCGCAGACCGTGCGCGCGCAGCAGGCTCTCGATCATGCGGGCCGTCGACGTCTTGCCGTTGGTGCCGGTGATGTGCACGACGCGGTAGGTGCGCTGCGGGTCGTCGAGGAGCTCGAGGACGCGCGCGGTGCGCTCCTTGCGCGGTTGCACCCAGCGCTCCCCCGCCCGCTCGAGCAGAGCGTCGTAGACAGCGTCGGCGCGACTGCGGTCACTCATGCGGATGCCCCCTCGATGTTGGAGTCGATCGTGACGATGATCGCGGACTTGTCCGATCCGAGCGCTGTGGCGCCGCTGCGGAACACGCCGTCGCCGGGGCTCGTGACGGTCCGTACCAGCTCGTCCATGTCATCGGTCGGCTGCACGGCGAAGGCGACGGCGAGCGTCTCCCCCGCGATCAGGTCGGCGTGTCCGCGCAGCGCGTCGGCGTTCTCCGGCGATACGTTCAGTGCCAGAACGATGCGATCGCTGACGTCCAGACCGGCGTTCTTGCGTGCCTCCTGAACGACGCGGATCGCGTCGCGCGCCATGCCCTCGGATTCGAGTTCGGGCGTCGTCTGGGTGTCGAGCAGCACGAACCCGCCGCTCGGCACGATCGCGAGCGCCTCGCCTTCCGGCCGGCCCGTCGTCTCGAGCGCGAGCTCGTATTCGGCGGGCTCGAGAGCGATCCCGTCCACGATGACCACGCCGTCCTTCTCTTCCCAGAGTCCTGCTCTGGCGCCGGCGATCACGTGCTGCACCTGCTTGCCGAGGCGCGGCCCTGCTGCACGTGCGTTCACGCTGAGCCGGTGACTGATGCCATATTCGGCTGCCGCTGTGTCGGTGAGCTGGACGAGCTCGACCGACTTCACATTGAGCTCGTCTCGCAGGATGTCCTCGAACTGTCCGAGGGTGTGCGCCAGCGGCGAGACGACGCTGAAGCGTGCGAGCGGCAAGCGCACGCGCAGCTTCTCCTTCTTGCGCAGCGCGTTGCCGACGCTGGAGAGCTCGCGCACGGCATCCATCGCGTCGCGGATGTCATCCGCAGCCGGGAACGCGTCCGCATCCGGCCAGTCGGTCAGGTGGACGCTGCGTCCGCCGGTGAGCCCCTGCCACACCCGCTCGCTGACGAGCGGCACGAGCGGGGCGGCGACGCGAGTGAGGGTCTCGAGCACGGTGTAGAGCGTGTCGAAGGCCTCGCGGCTCTTCGGATCGTCGGTCACGCCCGTCCAGAAGCGGTCACGCGAACGGCGGATGTACCAGTTCGTCAGCACCTCGGCGAAGTCGCGGAGTCGAGCGGATGCCGTTGTCGAGTCGAGTCCTTCGAGATCGGCGCGTACCTCCCGGACGAGGTCGCCGAGGCGCGCCAGGATGTAGCGGTCGAGCACGTCGGTGGAATCGGTGCGCCATTCGGCTTCATAGCCACCGACCGAAGCGTTGGCACCACCAGCGCCAGCGGCATTCGCATACGTCGCGAAGAAGTACCACGAGCTCCACAGCGGCAGCAGGAATTCCCGGACGCCGGCGCGGATGCCTTCTTCCGTGACGGCGAGGTTGCCTCCACGCAGCACCGAACTCGACATCAGGAACCAGCGCATCGCGTCGGAGCCGTCACGGTCGAGCACCTCGGAGACGTCAGGGTAATTGCGAAGCGATTTCGACATCTTGTAGCCGTCGCTGCCCAGCACTATGCCGTGGCAGCTGACGCCGGTGAACGCCGGCCGATCGAACAGCGCAGTCGACAGCACGTGCATGAGGTAGAACCAGCCACGCGTCTGCCCGATGTACTCGACGATGAAGTCCGCCGGTGAGTGCGAGTCGAACCACTCCTGGTTCTCGAACGGGTAGTGCACCTGGGCGTACGGCATGGATCCGGAATCGAACCAGACGTCGAAGACGTCCTCGATGCGGCGCATCGTGCTCTGCCCTGTAGGGTCATCGGGGTTCGGCCTGGTGAGCTCGTCGATGTACGGGCGGTGCAGGTCGACTTCGCCCTCCGGGTTGCGCGGCAGCGTGCCGAAGTCGCGCTCCAGATCCGCGAGCGAGCCGTACGCGTCGACGCGAGGGTGCTCGGGGTCATCGCTCTTCCAGATCGGGATGGGCGAGCCCCAGTAGCGGTTACGGCTGATCGACCAGTCGCGCGCCCCCTCGAGCCATTTGCCGAACTGGCCGTGCTTGACGTTCTCCGGCACCCACGTGATCTGTTCGTTGTTGGCGAGCATCTTGTCCTTGATGTCCGTGACACGGACGAACCAGCTCGAGACGGCCTTGTAGATCAGGGGGTTCCGGCAGCGCCAGCAGTGCGGGTAGGAATGCTCGTAGCTGGCCTCGCGGACGAGCCGCCCGCTGTCCTTGAGCAGGCGGATGAGCGGGCGGTTGGCGTCCATCCACAACTCACCTGCGACGTCGGTGACGTTCGGGAGGAACCGTCCGCCGTCATCGAGAGAGATGATCGTCGGGATGCCGGCCGCGCCGGCCACTCGCTGGTCGTCTTCACCGTACGCGGGAGCCTGGTGGACGATGCCCGTGCCGTCGGTGGTGGTGACGTAGTCGTCGGCGAGGATGCGCCAGGCGTTCTGCGTGCCGTAGGTCTCGGCATCGGCGTAGTAGTCGAACAGGTGGTCGTAGGTGACGTCCTGCAGTTGGGCGCCCATGACTGAGGCGTCAACAGCGGCCACAGCATCCGCCGCCGACTCGTAGCCGAGATCCTTGGCGTAGCCGGCGAGCAGGTCGCGGGCCAACAGGTAGCGGTGGGCGGACGCCTCGACCGGTTCGTCCGCATTGTGCACGTCGGCGGCGCCGGCCGGTCCGGCGGGGAGGACGACGTACTCGATCGCAGGGCCGACGGCGAGCGCGAGGTTGGTCGGCAGGGTCCATGGGGTCGTCGTCCACGCGAGGGCGCGGACGCCTGTGAGTCCGAGCGACTCGGCCTTGGCGCCGGTGAGCGGGAACGTGACGGTCACGGACGGATCCTGACGCATCTTGTACACGTCGTCGTCCATGCGCAGCTCGTGCGCGCTGAGCGGCGTCTCATCGCGCCAGCAGTACGGCAGCACGCGGTAGCCCTCGTAGGCGAGACCTTTGTCGTACAGAGTCTTGAACGCCCAGAGCACGCTCTCCATGTAGTTCGTGTCGAGCGTCTTGTAGCCGCGTTCGAAGTCGACCCAGCGCGCCTGGCGTGTGACGTAGTCCTGCCACTGGTCGGTGTACGTGAGAACCGATTCGCGCGCCTTCGCGTTGAAGACGTCGATGCCCATGGCCTCGATCTCGCTCTTCTCGGTGATGCCGAGCTGCTTCATCGCTTCCAGCTCGGCGGGAAGGCCATGCGTGTCCCATCCGAAGACACGGTCGACCTTCTTGCCGATCATGGTCTGGAACCGCGGGAAGAGGTCCTTGGCGTATCCGGTCAGCAGGTGGCCGTAGTGCGGCAGTCCGTTGGCGAACGGCGGGCCGTCGTAGAAGACCCACTCTTCTGCGCCCTCGCGCTGCGCGATGGATGCGCGGAAAGTGTCGTCCTGCTCCCAGAAGTCGAGCACCTCGCGCTCGATCTGCGGGAACCGAGGGCTGGGGACGACAGAGGCGTCGGCGGCGGGGCCGAAGGCGGAGGGTCGAGGGTAGGTCATGTGTGCTCGCAGTGCTCGTGGCGGATGCTCCGTGCGAGGACGATCCTCTCGGACCGCGGTACCACCTCACGTGCTGTGCCTCACGGCACTGCCACTCTCACTGCGGCGATGACGGGCCTGCCCCGCTCGGTTCTACTTGGCCGTGCCCGTCAAGGCGTCAGCCGTTCTTCCGAGAGCTCCCCGGTGATGGCCGGATCAAAGCGTGTGCGTCCATTGTACGCGTGGTCGTGGTAGCGGTGGTGCGTGCGCTTCGCAGAACAACGTTGATCTCGCAGATTCGACGCCGGTTCCTGCGAGATCGGTGCTGTCCTGCGAAATTGGCGCAGGCGCCTCGGATCCTGCGGCTTGCCCTGCACGGCTCGCGCGGCTCGCGTGTTGTGCACCGATGCCGTGTCTTCGCTTTTCGCGCGCACCTGCGCCCTGCCAAGCTCAGGCGATGCACCCTCGAGCACGGCGAGACATCAGTGTCGAAGTCGCGGCGCGCGCGGGCGTAGTGCGGGTCGCTGACCTGGTCGACCTCGGCTTTCGCCGCGCAGATTTCGAACGCGCAGTTCGCGATCGCACACTCGTTCGTGTTCGTCCAGGATGGATTGCGCTTCCGGGAGCCGATCCGTTGTTGGTGTCAGCTGCGAAGCGCGGCGTCGTCCTCTCGTGCCTGACTCAGGCGCGTCGCCTCGGTCTGTGGGTGCACGAGCAGCGACCGGGTGTTCACGTTGCTGCGAGTCCCGGTAGTGCGGGCGGCAAACCTGACAGCATCCGTGTGCACTGGTCTCGGCCGGTGATACCGCGTCAGCCGGGGGTTCTGGAGGACCCGATTGAGAACGTCCTGGCAATCGTCGCCGAATGCGAGCCGTATGAACAGGCGTTGGCGACGTGGGAATCAGCACTCAATCAGCAGCTGGTCGAGCGGGACGCGCTGGCCAACCTTCCGTTGCGCGCCAGCGCCCGGGCCATTCTCGCCGACGCCACGCCATTCGCCGATGCCGGACTCGAGACCTATCTCCGACCGCGGCTGCGGTGGCTGAAGCTCGCCATCGTGATCCAGACATGGATCGCCGGACACCGGATCGATGCGCTGATCGGCGAACGGCTGATCCTTCAGATCGATGGGGCGCACCACGTCGGGGCTCAACGGAGCGAAGACATCCGTCACGACGCCGAATTGCGGCTCATGGGTTATCACGTCATACGGATCAGTTATCAACAGATGATGGATCAGTGGCCCGCGGTACAGAACCTCATCATGCGCGCCATCGCACAGGGGCTGCATCGTGTCTCGTGGCGGGCCTGAGCTCTTCCCCGTACCGCTCGGCACCCCGCGCCCCCGCATGCGATTCGCAGAACGACATCAATCTCGCAGGAATCATGCTGATACGTGCGAATTCCGTGTCGTTCTGCGACATCCGCCTCGAGCCTCAGCGGTGGTAGCCGTGCAGATCGTCCTGGATGCCGTTGATCCAGACCTCGGCGCCTCCGTCGGGGTCGGCCACCCGCACAGTGCGTGCGAACGCCTCATCCACCACCGATGCCTCGAATCCGGCATCCGTCAGTCTCGAAGCAAGCGCGTCAAGATCACCACGCGCCTCGAATGACAGGCCGATCCGGGGCTCGCCCTCATGCAGGCCGACCGAACCGCCGTCGCCGAGCATCTCCACCCACCCGCCACGATCCGCGGAGATGCCGGCACGAAGACCGAGCGCCTCGAGGATCGCACGAGGCTCGGCGAGATCCTCCTGGAACCAGATCGGCTGCGCAGCGATATCACGAGCCTCGAGCGCCGCGACTCCCGCCGACGCAGTGAGGGAGACACCAGATGCCGCACGTACGGTCAGTATCTCTCCGACGCCTGCCATGTCGGCACGCGAGACATCGAAGACCGACAGCGCGGATGCCGCGGCATCCAGATCATCGACGAGGAGGTGGATCTCGGTCGTCCCGGCGCCGTGCTCGGGGGTCGCCTCGTGCACCGCCAGTACGCCGTCGGCGTGGAATTCACCCCACGCCGGTGTCGGGGCGAACGCTGGCGTGAAGCCGAGCGCCTCCGCCAGAAGCCACCAGCGCTGCGGCTTCGCGGTGTACACGATCTGCTGCACGATCACGGTCATCACTTCTCCTCCAGGTAGCCACGAAGAGCTGACTCGACGAGAGCCGACAGGCTCACGTCGTCGTCGATTGCGCGGTGCTTCACCTCGCGGATCAGCTCAGGCGGGAGATACACGTTGAACTGAGCCTTCTTCTCGCTCGTCGAATCATTTGCTCGCATGCTAGCAATATAGCCACATGCGGCATCATTCGCAAGCCGTGTCCGCACCACCCCGTACGCTCGAGGGGTGGCCCGCCCATCTGAATCCCCTGCTCCTCCCCGTGTCTCAGCGCCCGACATCCCGCCTCACCTCAGCGATGCCTCGGCCGCACGTAGCGCCGACCTGCTCGCCGCGCGGCTCGACCTAGCGGGCACGGTCGACCTCGCCTATGCATCGCTCGAGCAATGCGTGCTCGCCGCTGACGCTGACGGAATCGATCTGATCGGCGCGACGATCCTCGACGTCGACATCCCCGACATCCGCGTCGCGTCACTGAGCCTGCGCAACGCCGGCATACGCAGACTGCGCGTATCCGGCGGTCGTATCGGCACGCTCGACCTCAGCAGTGCCCGCATAGACGAGCTCGAGTTGCGCGATCTGCGCGTCGACTATCTGAACCTCGGCGGCGCGAAGGGCACCGACATCCTCTTCACGGGATGCACGATCCGCACGCTCGACATGCCGCAGGCCGAACTCACCCGAGTGCGCTTCTACGACTGCCGCAGCGACGAGGTCGACCCACGCGGCCTTCGGGCGACCGACGTCGATCTGCGCGGACTCGACGCGATCGCATTCGTGGACGCGAACGGGCTGCGCGGTACGACGCTCACGACGTTCCAGGTGCAGCACCTCGCACCGGCACTGGCGGCCGGCGTCGGCATCCAGGTCAAGGACTGAGATTTCGCAGCGCACCCTCACCGTCCCGCGGCGATGAGCTCCTGCGTGAACGGATGCTGCGGAGCTGCGAAGACCGCGGCCACGGGTCCCTGCTCCACGACGACGCCGTCCTGCATCACGAGCACATCGTCCGAGACCGCAGCGACCACGTCGAGGTCGTGCGAGACGAAGATCATCGTGAGTCCGCGCTCGCGCTGCAGACGACCGAGCAGTTGCAGCACCGTCTCGCGCACGGACGGGTCCAGCGCGGAGACCGGCTCGTCGAGCACCAGCACGTCAGGGTCGGCGGCGAGCGCACGCGCGATCGCTGCCCGCTGCCGCTGACCTCCGGACAGCTGCGCGGGACGGCGTCGGGCCAGCGACGGATCCAGGCCCACTTCCTTCATCAGCGCCGCCACACGCGCGCCACGAGCCGCACGAGGCACCTCGCCCGCCTCGAGTGCCTCGCGCACCGACCGCTCGATCGTCCAGCGTGGATCGAATGCACCGAGCGGGTTCTGGTGCACGAGCTGCACGCGGTGATCGCCATTCCAGCGAAGGTCGCCTGAGTCCGGCCTCTCAACCCCCACGATCATCCGTGCCAGGGTGGTCTTGCCCGAACCCGACTCCCCGACGATCCCCAGTGTCTGGCCCCTCAGCAGTGTGAAGGACGCACCCGCGACCGCCGGAACTCCCGAGAACGCCTTGGACACGTCCACGCCTGTGAGCACCGCATCCCCCAGACCGAAGCGATCCGCACGCGGCTCATGCGTCGTGGCCGCGATCAGTCGTCGGGTGTATTCCTCCTGCGGTGCATCCAGCACATCGGCTACGGCGCCCTGCTCGATGACACGGCCGGATCGCATCACGAGCACACGATCCGCGACCCGGCGCACCGCCGCGATGTCGTGGCTGATGAAGACGACGGCGGTGCCTGCATCCGCGATCGATCGCAGCAGAGTGAGCACCCGGGCCTGCACCGTGGCATCCAGCGCTGTCGTCGGCTCATCGGCGATGAGCACAGCAGGGGCACCGGCGAGCGCAGAGGCGATCAGCGCGCGCTGACGAAGCCCGCCGGAGAGCTCATGCGGGTACTGACCTATGCGCCGAGCGGCATCCGGCATGGACACCGACTCGAGCAGTTCCACGGCACGATGGCGACGCTCGCTTCGCGACAGGCGGGTGTGGATCGCGAGAGGCTCGGCCACCTCAGCCCCGACGCGACGCAGGGGGTCGAGCGACACCAGCGCGTCCTGTGAGACCAGTCCGACGCGGTTGCCACGCAACTCGCGCCATTCGCTATCGGAGAAGCCCCTCGCGTCGACGCCGTCGACGTCCAGCACCTCAGCAGAGACGTGCGCGGCGTCCGGAGTCAGTCCGAGCAGCGCAGATGCCGTCAGGGACTTTCCGGCACCCGATTCGCCCACGATGGCCAGGCATTCGCCCGGAGACACCTCGAACGAGATGCCGTTGACGAGCAGCATCCCGCGGATCGTGATCGACAGCTCTCGCACGGCGAGCGCACTCATGAGAGCCTCCCCTCGACCCGTGCCCGCAGGCTCCGTCCGACGATCGTGGCCGACACCACGGTCAGCGTGATCGCGACGCCAGGGAACAGGGCGATCCACCACGCTGTCCCGAGCACGTTGCGCCCGCCAGAGAGCATCAGCCCCCATTCCGGTGCCGGCTCTGTCGGTCCGAGCCCGAGGAAGCTGAGGCCTGCGGCGGCGAGGATGCTGGATCCGATCCCGATCGTCGCTAGCACGCTGAGCGAGCCGAGCACGCCGGGAACGACATGTCGCACGAACGCCTTCATCGGCGGTACCCCGAGAATGCGCGCAGCCTCGACGTGCTCGGCGAGTGCGAGCGACCGCGTCTGGACTCGCGCCAATCTCACGTACACAGGGACAGCGGCAATGGTGACCGCGATCGCGACGTTGGTCGGACCAGGTCCGAGGATCGCCACCACCACGAGTGCGACGAGGAACTCGGGGAACGCGAGCAGCACGTCCGTGACGCGCATCACAGTGGCGTCCACTGCCCGGGGCGCCTTTCCTGACAGCGCCCCGAGGACGAGTCCGGTCACGAGAGCCAGAGCAGTGGCGAGCAATCCGATTCCCACCGAACGACCGGCGCCGTGGACGACGCGTGAGAACACGTCGCGCCCGCTCTGATCCGTACCGAACAGATGGCCGACGCTCGGCGCCTCCAGTGCGGCGCGGACGTCGGTGCGCAGCGGATCGTGCGTCGCCAGCAGCTGCGGGAACAGTGCCATGACAGTCACAACGGCGATGACCCCGAGCGCGGCCCATATCAGCACACGACGCGGGCCGCTTGTCTTCTCCGACGCGTGCACGCGACGTGACGCATCCGGGCGAGGCGGCACAGTCATGGGCGGGCCTCCTGCACACGGGCGTCGATGGGACGCAGACGAGGATCAAGCACCGGGTACAGCAGCTCGACGACGAGGTTCACGACCACGAACACCACAGCGCTGAACAGGATGATGCCGGTTATCACGGGCAGGTCGCGGTCGGTGATCGCCGACAGGGTCACCCGCCCGAGTCCTGGCCTGGCGAACACCGTCTCGACGAGCACGGCGCCGCCCAGCAGCGACCCGACGAGGTAGGCGGCGAGTGTGAGAGCGCCCGCGGCGCCGTGGCGCAGCGTATGGTGCGCGGTGAGCCGCACCTGCCCCGCACCTCGCGCCCGCACAGTGGTCGCCCACGGCTGACGCTCAGCCACCTCGATGCCGTCGCGCAGCACCTGACCGAGCAGAGCCGCGACGGGAAGCGCGAGTGTGACCGCCGGAAGCACGATCGTCGCCGGATTGCGGGTGCCAGACACCGGGAACCACCCCAGTGCGAAGGCGAAGACGCTCAGCAGCAGGATTCCGATCCAGAAGACCGGCGAGGACAGCACCACCAGCTCGACGCCGGCCACGATGCCACGGGACACCCTGCCTCGGGCGAACAGCGCCACGGCGAGCGCGAGCACGACCGCGATCGCAAGCGCCAGCGCCGTCAACTGCACGGTGGCGCCGAGCTGACGACCGATCACCTCGGTCACCGGCATCCGCAGCTGGTACGACTCACCGAGGTTCCCCTGCAGCAGTTGCCAGAGATATGAGAAGTACTGCTCCAGGGGTGGCCGATCCAGGCCCAGTTCTGCGCGGATGCCGTCCTTGACGGCTTCGCTCACCTGGGCCTGTGGCCCGAGCATCACCGAGACGGGGTCACCAGGGATCACTCTGAAAGCGAGAAACGCGAGCGTCGCCGCCCCCCAGAGGACGATGACGACGGATGCCGCGAGTCCCGCAATCCGGATGAGGAGAGCCTTCACGACCAGATCAGCCGACCGTGACCTCGTAGAACAGCGGACGGCCATACAGGTCGTACTCGAGACCCGCGACGGTCTCGTTCACCGCAGTGATGAGCGACGGACTGTAGAGCGGCACGATCGCAGTGTATTGCGCGTTCCACTGCTGCAGCTCCTGGTAGATGGCGGTTCGTGCATCGACGTCGCTGCTGGCGACGCCTTCCTCGAGCAAGCCGTCGATCTCAGGGTCGGTGACCTGCGAGGCGTTCTGGAAGCCGTCCGTGTGCAGGTGGCTGCGCAGCAGATCGCCATCGACGCCGGAGAATCCCCAGTCGGTGAGGTCGAAGGTCTTCGGGCCGTACTGCGCGTTGTACGCACCCGGTTCCAGCACCTCTCGTACGACCTCGAAGCCGATGGCGGCGAGATCGGACTGGATGGCGTTGGCCAGCGCCGCATTGTCGTCGGACACCGGCGTGTACGCGATCCATCGCACGGAGAGACGCTGGTCGTCCTTCGTGCGAATGCCATCACTGTCGCGTTCGGACCATCCGGCTTCATCGAGCAGGCTGTTCGCCTCGTCCTGGTCGAACGGCCAGCTGCCCTCCAGCGACGCGTCATATCCCGGCGTCGTCGAGCCGAGGATGCTCCATGCCCTGGGGAACTGGCCGAAGAAGATCTCCTCGACGGCTGCGTCGATGTCGACGCCTCTGGCGAACGCCTGCCGCACCTTCTCGTCGGCGAAGACACCGTACTTCTCGTTCAGATACAGCGAGTACGGCAGCCCCGGGTACTCGTTCGCGTCGACCGCGAGTGTGCCAGGGAGCTCGACGGCGAGATTCGGCGGGATGTTGCTCGCGAGGTCGGCCTCACCGCTCTCCACCACTCCGGCGCGCACCGACGCCTCGGGCAGGATCTCCACGCGCAGCGTCTCGAACTGTGCGGCCGCGCCTCCGTCCGGTCCCCATGCGTAGTCGGGGTTGCGGGTGTACACGATCTCCTGGTCCGGGGTGTACTCGGTGAGTGCGAAGGGGCCGGTTCCCACCGTGACGTCAGGGCCGCCGGCTTTCAGTTGATCAGCGGAGCTCTCCAGTACCGCCGGCGAGTAGAAGCCGAGCAGCGGAGTGCTCGCGGCCTGGAGGAAAGGCGCATACGGCTGGCTGAAGGTCACCTCGACCGTGTACTCGTCGATCACCTCGGTGGCGGC